>VOFJ01003823.1_pt1 | contig 475939 bp, 557 predicted proteins | sample 5384081 | NCBI WGS metagenome assembly VOFJ01 (sample SAMN12384729, study PRJNA508395) | human gut metagenome | isolation source: healthy gut I | host: Homo sapiens | reverse complement strand
GAATACATTTCCATGATATCTGCTCCATAACGACCGTGATGTTCGTGCAGCATTCTATCGAATGCACTGATTTACAGGCCGTACCCACCGTACAGAAAAATATCATCCTTACTTTTGAAATAGTTATAGATATTGCTCAACCCTACCTGTGCTTGCGCAATTTCGCGCATGGAAGCCTTCGGAAAGCCGTTTTCGAGGAATACCTTTTCGGCAGCTTTCAAAATTTCTTTTTTTATTGTATGTCATCTTTAGGGTATTGCATAAGTTTTATTTCTCGACTGCAAAGTAGGGAAGAATCCCCGTTTCCTGAAATACCCATTAATGATGGTTTTTTGTTAGATTTTTATAAAAAATCACAATTATTGGGTATTGCCAAGGTCACTGAAAGCATGCAACTTTGCGCGTATTATCTAACTATAAACTACTATATGGTGAAACTGACGAATTATAAAAAGGCCAATTGACAGACCTTTAAGTTGTAAAGATGGGGAATAATAGCTATTATTATTCTTTTTTTTGCAGGTAGCTTATCTTTTTACTGTACTCTTACTTTTCGCATGATGCTGATAATCCTCAGTGTAACTGTTTGCTATGCATGCTTAATCATGTTCCTGAAGAAGGAGAATACATTTATAACCGCTATTTGATATTTATTAGTTTTATTTGGATTGCTGTGATCTTTTTGCAGCTGTCTTTTAGTGAATTACTGCTTTGTAAAAAAAGAACAAAAAGAAATAGTGTTCATTTAAGTACCTACTTGTTATTATTTTTTAATAACACAATACTCATATTTGGGTATTGCCCGCCTTTTCAACTCCCTCTACCTTTGCGCCAATAAAATTTAAGATAAAAAGATGAGAAAATTAACTTGCTTATTCGCCTTAGGTTTCTTGCTTTTTTAACAATACTTTACGGGCTAATGAACCTGAAAAAGTAACCTCAACAGAAGAGGTATCTGAAACTGCGGCAAAGAAAGAGAGAATAAAACAGGTAACAAAAGATGACGACTACGAAAAGTTCCGTTTTGGTGGATACGGAGAAATGGTAGCAAAGTTTATGAACTACGGAACGAATCGTTTCTATGGTGGGGTCGATAACAGTGATCATCGCAATAACATTGCAATTCCTCGTTTTGTGTTGGCTTTTGACTACAAGTTTAATTCCAAGTGGATACTGGGTGCTGAAATAGAGTTTGAAGCAGGAGGTGTAGGTATTGAAACAGAACTTGAGAATTCAGAAAACGGTGAGTATGAAACAGAAATGGAAAAGGGGGGAGAAGTTGCTCTTGAGAGCAGTTTCACATTACCCGTCTGATACATTCGGCTTTCAATGTTCGTGCCGGTCATTTGATTGTACCTATGGGATTGACCAATGCACACCATGAGCCTATCAACTTCTTTGGAACATCTCGTCCTGAGGGTGAAACCACAATTATTCCTTCTACCTGGCATGAGACAGGATTGGAATTCTTCGGCTCTTTTGGTAAAGGATATGCGCGCTTTGATTATCAGGCAATGATTGTTGCCGGGCTTGAATGCTGATGGTTTGGTCGCGATAATTGGGTTGCTGGTGGTAAGCAGGGACTCTTTGAACAAGATAACTTTACTTCGCCTGCTTATGTAGCACGTCTGGACTATAAAGGAGTACCGGGACTGCGTGTAGGTGCTGCTTTTTACTATTGTAATGACGTGACGGCCAATGCAGATAAGAATTATAAGTATAGTAGCGTAGGCCGCTCATCAGTGAAAATCTACTCTGCCGATGCACAGTATAAAAATAAATATGTTACCGCTCGTGGTAATATCATTTATGGTGATTTAGAGAATTCTTCCAAGATCAGCAAGGTTACTCTTTCCAATAACTCCAATTATTATCATGGTGCTATGCGTAATGTAGCTAAGAATGCTCTGTGCTATGGCTTGGAGGCTGGTCTCAACCTGAGTGCTTTCTTCTCGCAGAAGAAATGTCCGGTTATTTATCCTTATGCCCGTTATGAATACTACAACCCGCAGGAAGAGGCAGAAGGTTCAGCTGCTACAATGGAGAAGCGCTGTCAGGTAAGCAAATGGACGGCAGGAGTTAACTGGTTTGCATTGCCGAATCTGGTTGTGAAGGCCGATTATACTACCCGTCATATTGGTACGAACAAGGTATTTGGATCGACTAAATATAACAATGAAAATGAATTTGCTATCGGTATAGCTTATGTCGGTTGGTTTACTAAGAGATAGTTCAAATAGGTATTTATAATTAATTTAATGTTTAAGTAATATGAAAAAGTTTTTTTATTTGTCGGCTCTTTCATTGGGCATGATGTGTTCCATTACGGCTTGTAGTGATGATGACACTACGACTATAGACGCTAAAAATCTTGACTATACGGCAGAGAATGCAAGTAGTTGGGGAAATTACATGCGAGTAGTTGCACAATTGTTGGTGAATGATGCTACTGCTCTTTATGATGACTGGGCAGTTAAATACAATGAAGGTGGAAGTTATGCAGATTTCTTTAAGAATCAAGATGCTTTGACGAGTGTTGAGCAGTTGATTGACGGCTGTGTAGACATTGCCAATGAAGTAGGTACTGCCAAAATTGGTGACCCTTACGATCTTTTCATACATAATAATGAAGAAAAGGCTTTGTATGCTGTAGAGTCATGGTATAGCTGGCATTCTCGTGAAGACTATCGTAACAATATCTATTCTATTCGCAATGCTTATTACGGAACACGTACAGGAACTATTAGCGAGTCATCCCTCTCAAAAGCAGTAGCTGCAGTAAATGCTAATCTTGATACTGAAGTAAAAAAGGCGATTGATGATGCAGCAGCAGCAATTTGGGCTATCCCGAGTCCTTTCCGCAACAATATCAATAGTCCGGAAGCAGTAAGTGCTATGGAAGCATGTGCCACTTTAGAGGGAGTACTCAAGGGTAGTTTGAAGAGTTGTATCGAAGGTATTGATAAAACAGTGTTGGCTGAAGTCGTAAAAAATTATGTGGATGTAGTTGTATTACCTACTTACTTACTCTGGGATTTGAAAGCGGGAAATCAGGCTCTTTTCGATGCTGTTGAGACATTCCGTACTTCTCCCAGCAATGCTAACTTCAAGGCTTGCGCCACAGCATGGCTTGCTGCTCGTACACCGTGGGAAACCAGTGAGGCATTCCTTTTTGGTCCGGTTGCCGACAAAGGTCTTGACCCCAATATGGATAGCTGGCCACTCGATCAGGATGGTATCGTACAGATCCTGACTTCCGGTAACTATTCAGACTTGAACTGGGATGGTGACTATGATGAAGAAGATGATAAAATTGCCGGTGCACAAGCTTTGCGTGGTTACCACACTTTGGAATATTTGATCTTCAAAGATGGCGAAGCCCGTACCATTCAGTAAGATTTTTACTTGTTAGAAATCAGATTTTGCGGAAACAGTGGGATAATGAATATTCTGTTGTTTCCGCAACATCTGCGTTAAAAAGATAAATGTTAGTTACGTATTTTGCAATAATAATTCAATAACGAATGAATGGCTTATTAAAATACTCATTTCCAATCTGTTTTTCGCTTCTGGCATTGTTTGCCTGCGAGGATGATGGAATTGATGTGGATAATATAGAAGTACCTGCCGGCTTTGCCCTCTCTGCCGGTACTGCTACCAACTTCCTGACTTCCTCTTATGCTTATGACAGGTCGGCTGACTGGATAACAGGGGCATACGATAAACGTTTCACCCGTGGTGACAAATTGTATGATGATATCCGCACCAGTAGTAATGGAATAGGTGGAGGACTGGGACCGGTTTATGCCGGTTATTCTTGTGGTAGCTGTCACCGAAATGCCGGACGTACGCAACCTACTTTGTGGAGCGAAGGTGGTTCCGGTAGCTCCGGCTTTTCGTCTATGTTGGTTTATATTAGTCGTAAGAATGGAGCTTTCTTTCAGGATTATGGACGTGTGCTTCATGATCAGGCTATTTATGGTGTGAAGCCCGAGGGAAAACTGAAAGTGGAATATACCTATGAGACTTTCCAGTTCCCCTGATGGTGAGACGTATGAACTCTGCAAACCCAATTATTCTATTTATGAATGGTATGCGGACAGTATCAAACCCGAAGACCTGTTCTGTACGGTGCGTATTCCTCTGCGCCACGTAGGTATGGGACAAATGATGGCGCTCGATCCCACTGAAATTGAAGCTTTGGCTGCTAAAAGCAATTATCCGAATATGGTATCAGTGGCCGTTGCAACTATATCTCCGAGAGAGGAGTGAGAAGTTTAGGCTTGTCCGGTAATAAAGCACAGCATGCCGACCTGACCGTGGAGCTTGGCTTCAGCAGTGATATGGGAGTTACGAACAGCCGCTATCCCGAAGAAATCTGTGAAGGACAGGCACAAGTAAATCAAGGCAGTATGATGGGACTTTCTTATGCCCAGTTGGATGTATCTACGGAAGAAATGGAGAATGTAGATCTCTACATGCAGAGCCTTAGTGTTCCGGCACGTCGCAATGTGAATAATGAACAAGTGATCAAGGGTGAGCAGAATTTTTATAAGGCGAAGTGCCATCTCTGCCATGTAACCACCTTGCACACAAAACCACGTGGCTCTGTACTATTGAACGGAACCCGCCTTCCCTGGCTGGGTAGTCAGACAATTCATCCATATTCGGACTTCCTGCTTCATGACATGGGCTCTGAAATTATGGGCGTAGGACTGAATGATAACTATGTAAGCGGTTTGGCCCGCGGTAACGAATGGCGTACGACTCCGCTTTGGGGTATCGGATTGCAGGAAACTGTGAATGGCCATACTTACTTCCCTGCACGATGGACGCGCCCGCAACTATGTTGAGGCTATCATGTGGCACGGTGGTGAAGGTGAAGCATCGAAGAATCTCTTCAAAAAAGATGAGTAAAGAAGATCGTGATGCTTTGGTCGCATTCCTGAAATCATTATAAGACAAATAACGAACAATAAAACCAATAAGTATTATACAGGCAATTATGAAGAAATTAATTTTAATGGTTGTAATGGCTGCCCTTTCGTTGGCTGCTATGGCACAGCATGAAGAAGATACAGAAAACGGTGTAGTGTCACTTGCCGGAAGAGAGGGATTTACGATAGAAACCAAGAAGGGAGACTTTGTATTCAAGCCCTATCTGTTGGTACAGACTTGTGCAAATTTCAATTGGTATGATGATGAAGGCCTGGATAAGGCATACAATCAGGATAATGTAGCTAATTCCGGTTTCTCAATTCCCTATGCTGTATTGGGCTTCACTGGTAAAGCTTTTGGTAAAGTAGCCTTTAATCTTTCTATCAATGCGGCTGCCAGTGGGGGAGCATTGCTTCAACAAGCATGGTTCGATGTACAACTTAAAAAACAGTTTGCCGTGCGTGTCGGCAAATTCAAAACACCTTTCTCACATGCTTATCTGACGACGTTGGGCGAAACATTGTTGCCGCAGTTGCCAGTATCATTGACTTCCGCCATCATTCTGCCTTATTCCTTGAATGCGGTAACGCCTAACATCGGTACCGGTTTTGACCTCGGTGTTGAAATTCACGGATTGTTAGCTGATAAATTTGGCTATGAAGTAGGTTTATTCAATGGTACCGGTTCTTCTGTAAATACAGCTACAAAAACTCTGAGTGATGATTGGCATATCCCTTCTTTACTGTATGCGGGGCGCTTTACTTATATGCCTAAAGGTGTGATGCCGTCCACTCAAGGTAATCCTAACCGTTTGAATGAAGATAAGATCATGTTCGGTGTATCGGCTTCAATCAATGTGGAAAGTGAGAATGAAAGTACCAATGATACCCGTGTGGGAGTGGAATTTGCCATGTTAAAGAATAAACTGTATCTGGGCGCCGAAGCATACTATATGAATGTGGGCTTCACCGATCGTCAGAAAAGAAATGAGACATACAATTACCTGGGTGGTTATGTACAGGGCGGTTACTTTGTCGCCCCCGTTTGCAGGCTGCCTTGCGTTATGACTTCTTTAACCGTAATGGTACCGGTGATGACGGATTTCTGAATATGCCGGCTGTGGGTGTGAATTATTTCTTTAAGGGTTGTAACCTAAAACTTCCAGGCTATGTACCAGTATATTGCCCGTACGGGTCACGATACACAGCTCGACCGAGATAATGATAATTTAGGTCTGGCCACTCATTCTGCAACAGTAATGCTGCAATATACTTTCTAAAAAACAAAGAGAGTCGTTATGAAGAAATGTATATTATTCTTTGCCGCTATCTGGATGACACTCTGCTTCTGTTCATGTGATGATGGAAGAATCTATGAGAAGGAGATAGAGGTGCAGCGTGGCGGCCGCGTCCTAAAGTTGACAGGTCGTTTCAGTGGTATCAGCAATTGGACGGATGATTATAGTGTCGTTGTGGCAGGCTTCAATGATAAAAGTGAATACGCCGTTATAACGAAATCACTGCCAGTCAATGTAACCGACGGAACAGATATCGTTATGACACTGGGAGGTATCAGTGATGATGTGGAAATCACTCAAATTGTGTGTGATCAGTCGTTTGCGCGAATGCATTGTCGAATTTAAGACGATGGAAGATGAAGAACTCGCAGCTATTACAGATACTATATTAATGGATGTGGGAACACTGGACGTGGGTATGTTCAGTTCCATCCAGTCACAGGTTTTCGATAAAAGATGTGTAGCGTGCCATGGGCAGACCGGTTCTGCATCGGGTAATTTATTTCTGACGGAGGGTAAGAGCTATCATGCGTTGGTCAACCAGCCGGCGCATAAGAATAGTGATATACTATTGGTGAAGCCCGGCAGTGCAGAAGAGAGTTTTCTACATTTGGTCTTGAACAGGGCTGGTGATACGAGTATGAACCATAACGATATGCTGTCAGAAGATGAGCAACCCTTATTGAAACTGATAGATAATTGGATAAACGAAGGTATTTTTTTTTGAATAACGAGTAAACGATATTGGAAATGAACAACAAAAAAAAACCAACCAATCAATCAGAGAATTTACATTAACCGAGATTTTTAAATATGAAGTAAAAAGAAGGCGTTTCAGAGTTTCATGTAATGATTCACTCTATTCGGCCGGAAGACACTTATGAGGAACAGTTAAATGCAGTAGTCAATGCCTACAATGATTTGCTTGCAGGTGAATTGAAAGGTGCCATGGCTGTGTTTAAACGTTATTTCCTGAGTGATACCGCCAATCAGGCTGACCTCCTGCTGGCTATCACTACCGAAAGTTCCGACTGTGCTCTTTCCGTGGTAGAGCAACCCCCTTTGATGGGACGAAAATAGCTTTGTGGGCTTATTTACAGACCAATGTGCAGACACAAGTGCTGCACAACGGACTGTTTGAAGTAAAGCACAATGCGTACCGCCACCTGTGGGGAGGCAGTGTTTTCAATCGTGCTGCAAATTCTGAATACCAGACCCGTTTGTTGCTGAATGACTACGTGATGCAACTTATGGAACAAGGATGTAAATTGGCGGATAACTGTATCCGTACCTGGTTCTTCGTACAGAATGTGGATGTGAATTATGCCGGTGTGGTAAAGGCACGTAATGAGGTTTTCGTTACTCAGAATTTAACGGAAAAGACACACTATATTGCCAGTACAGGTATCGGCGGACGTCATGCTGATCCTAAAGTATTGGTGCAAATGGATACCTATGCTGTGGCAGGTTTAAAGCCGGAACAGATACACTTCCTTTATGCTCCTACGCATCTGAATCCTACTTATGAGTATGGTGTCAGCTTTGAACGCGGAACGTATGTCGATTACGGTGACCGGCGTCAAGTGTTTATTTCAGGTACGGCAAGTATCAACAATAAAGGGGAAGTGGTATACCCCGGCGACATCCGCAGGCAGACGGAACGGATGTGGGAAAATGTAGAAGCCTTGCTGAAAGAGGCGGAGTGTACATTTGATGATTTGGGACATATGATTGTTTACCTGCGTGACATTGCAGACTATGCAGTTGTGAAGAGTATGTATGACAAGCGTTTCCCGGATACTCCTAAAGTATTTGTACATGCGCCTGTATGTCGTCCCGGCTGGTTGATCGAAATGGAATGTATGGGAGTTAAGGCTTTGAAGAATAAAGAATATGCACCTTTTTAATTTGAAGAAAAGTCTCGTCTTTTTATATATCTGTCTGGTGGCTTTGCTCGCTGTGGTGACCTTTGTGGAGCATGTACACGGAACAGAGTTTGTAGAAAAAGTATGTTTATCATACAGTTTGGTTTTGTTGTTTGTGGGGGAGTACTTGCCGCATTGGCAGTTGTCGTGTTGATTGAGCGGCAGTTGTGGCGGCATCTCCCGGCATTGTTGTTGCATGGCTCCTTCCTCGTTATCCTGGTGGGGGCCATGATTACATTTTCATGCAGCAAAAAAGGATATATGCATCTCACAGTAGGTACTGAGGTGGGAACTTTCATAGACCAAGACAGTAAGCGGGTAATCGAACTACCGTTCACCCTATGTTTAGACAGTTTTCGGGTGGAGGAGTATTATCCGGGGACGGATGCTCCGGCAGATTACGTTAGCTATATTCGGGATGCGGAACCTGTTTCCATGAATCGTATCCTCTCTCGTCAGGGGTATCGCTTTTACCAGTCTTCTTTTGATGATGATAAAGAGGGGAGTTGGTTGTCGGTGAATTATGATCCGTGGGGAATAGGAATTACGTATGCAGGATATATTTTGCTGGGTATTTCCATGTTGTGGATGCTTGTCAGTCATAGTGGGGAATTCCGTAGATTGCTCAGGCATCCGTTGCTTCGAAAAGGGGGAATGTTTGTGTGGTTGCTCATGGCTACGGGAATGGTGGTGCAAGCAGAAAACAGAAGCCTTCCGGCACTTGCACTCAGACAGGCGGATAGTCTGGCTTCCAAACAAGTGATTTATCATGATCGCGTAGTACCTTTTAATACACTTGCACGGGACTTTGTATTGAAACTGACCGGGAAACCTTCTTATGGTGGCATGACACCCGAACAGGTTGTCGGAGGTTGGTTACTTCGTCCGGAGGTTTGGCAGAATGAACCGATGATTTATATAAAGAGTGCGGAACTTCGTCATTTACTCCGATTGCCTTCTTCCTATGCCCGTCTTACTGATTTGTTTGATGGACAAAACTATCGCTTGCAGGAGTTTTGGAAGGTCGGACAAAAGCCACACATGAAAATGACTTCGTTGGAAAAGGCTATTATGGAAACGGATGAAAAGGTAGGATTGATACTGATGCTACGGAGTGGAATGCTTATCCGTACTTTACCGGAAGATGGGAGTATAAAACCACTGTCTGACGTAAAGGTACAGGCTGAAATATTGTACAATCGCATTCCATTCAGCAAACTGTTGTTCATGTTCAATCTAACTGTAGGGATGCTGGCATTTTTTTATTTACTTTATTGCAGCATGCATCGTTCGGCAGGTAAGGCATGGAGAGTTTTTACAGTTGCACTTTATGCAGCATTTCTTTTTCAACTTTTTGGTTACTGTTTGCGGTGGTATATTGGCGGGCGTATTCCACTGAGCAATGGATATGAAACCATGCAGTTTATGGCACTGTGTACACTTCTGCTTGCATGCATATTCCGGCGTCGCTTCTCTTTTACGTTGCCTTTTGGATTGCTCATTTCGGGTTTTGCCTTGTTAGTGGCTTATCTTGGGCAGAACAATCCTCAGATCACTCCTCTGATGCCTGTGTTGCTGTCTCCTTGGTTAAGTATCCATGTTTCTCTGATTATGGTATCTTATGCATTGTTTGCCTTTATGATGCTAAATGGATTACTGGCATTCTGCATAGGAGGCTGGCGAAAAAAGACAATCGATTCGGAGATTCAGGAACAGCGTAAGGTTCGTGTGGAGCAATTGATGCTTTTCAGTCGGTTGATGCTTTATCCGGCAGTATTTTGTCTGGGGGCGGGAATTTTTATTGGTGCTGTGTGGGCAAATGTTTCATGGGGGCGCTATTGGGCCTGGGACCCGAAAGAAGTCTGGGCTTTAATCACCTTTTTAATCTATGATGCGGCATTCCATGGGCAATCTCTTGCCGTCTTCCGGCAACCCCGGTTTTTCCATGCTTATATGGTGTTGGCTTTCCTTACGGTGCTGATGACTTACTTCGGAGTAAATTATCTACTGGGCGGTATGCATAGCTATGCCTGATTATCTTTCTATTTTCGGATGATATAATAAAAAATGCCTACGGAATCCGCAGGCATTTTTTACAAAAACAACTAACTAAACACATGCAAAGTTAATCAAGCGCACCGGACTTTTCTTTCACAGTACCGTTCGCATTGCGCACATATATCATAATCTAACATTGCCCCGAGTATAAAATCTTCTTTTCAATTCTACCGGGTTAATGTCAGATATTGTCATAAGGCTATGGAATAAGAGAAAATTATGCCAAGTGATTTTTTATGTCGTTCACCCAAGCGTCGATACGTTCTTCCGTCTTATCACTTTCGTTGATGTCATCAAGAGCAAGTCCGACAAACATACCGTCGATAACAGCAATAGAGGAGGAGAAAGAATAATCTTCTGCAGATACTTTACCGATGATGGTGCAGCCGGAATCCTTGATGTCTTCGTATATGATACCCATGCCATCGCAGAATGTATCGCAATAAGATTCGGAATCACCACAACCGAACAGAGCAATTGTTTTTTCTTTCAAGTCTGATTCTTTCAACACTTTAACGCCATTATACCAGTCATCCTGCAATTCACCGTCACCCCAGGTAGAAGTTCCTAAGAGAAGAGCTTCATATTCCTTTACTATGTCGGCATTCATTTTGCTGACATCGATTACATCGGATGCGGGGACACCTAGTTTAGAAGCAATTGTTTCGGCAATGCCTTGTGTAGTTCCGGTTGAGGAACCATAAAATATTCCTATTTTCTTCATACTATAAAATGGTTTAATTTGTACGGTTGCAAAGTAACGGCATCAGAGGGGTTTATGAAATACCCACAAATAATGAAATGTTTCTTTGTGCCTAGCCACTTATAGGTATGATGGGTGGGAAGTTACTGAATGATTACCGGTTCTCCCAGAAACTTCGGATTTTTGCCGGTCCACAAGTCCAGAAAGAGCTTAACTCTGGCAAATTTCTCCCGGAGTTGTGTTTTGAAACCACTGTAGGCATTCACGTCTTCGGCATTGTATCCTACAGCCTGTAATCCTTTGGCATGCGCAATGTAAATGGCACGCTGGTTATGAAATTTCTGCGATATGATTGTGAAGCTTTTCTGTCCGAAAATCTTTTCCATGCGAACTACGGAATCCAAAGTGCGGAATCCTGCATAATCCAGATAAATCTTATCTTCAGGAATACCGCGTAACATCAGCTCCGACTTCATATCTTCCGGTTCATTATAACCTTCGCGACTGTTGTCACCACTGATTACAACCACTTCTATTTTACCAGCTTTATATAAGTCTACCGTTGCCTGTATTCTATTCTGGAAGTATTGGTTGGGAAGTCCGGAACGTAATAGTTTTGAGGTTCCAAGCAGAAGACCTGCTTTATTCTGGGGAATAGAATCGATATTCTGATATATAAACGCTTTTGCTGTATGGCGTACTGCGTAATTAGCGCAAACTATTACTGCAAAGATGAGGATTGTGCCGGTCAGGATAGACCATTTGATCCGTCTTGCCCATTTGGATGATTTTATAAGTTTCTTCATACTAATCAGGTATTTGCTTACGGTTTTTCTTCAGATCAGGCAAAAACCAGGTAACCAATCCGAGTAACGGCATATAAGCGCAGACATTATAAACAGCTTCGATGCCGAACTTATCCGCCATATTTCCCAATACAGCCGAAGCAATACCTGCCACTCCGAAAGCAAATCCGAAAAATAATCCGGAAATCAGTCCCAGTTTACTGGGTAATAGCTCCTGCGCATATAACAGGATGGCGGGGAAAGCAGATGAAAGAACCAGGCCGACACAGAAACTCATAATAATTGTGGCAAGCAAGCAAGCCAACATGAGGCATCAGCATACTGAAAGGTGCGGCACCGAGGATGGAACCCCAGATGACATACTTTCTTCCGATACGATCTCCGATAGGACCACCCATTAGTGTACCGATGGCTGTAGCCACAAGAAACACAAAGAGATAAAGTTGGGAGTCCTGTACACTTACTCCGAATTTATCAATCAGATAGAAAGTGTAATAGCTGCTTAAGCTTGCCATATAAATATATTTGGAGAAGATAAGTATCAGCAGGATAGAAATGGAAAGAACCGTTTTTTCCATAGGCAAAGGCATCTGCATATGAGGTTGTAGGGCAATATGGTCACGTTTCATCCGGGTAATGTATCTTTTGTACCATTTGCCGACAGGTATCATTACCATGATTGCTATCACTGATAAAATTGCGAATAATGCGATGTTGTGTTCTGCCATAAGGCGCTACAATTAAAGCTACCAGTAACGGACCCAATGATCCTCCCAGGTTGCCACCCACCTGAAACAGGGGATTGTGCCAGCCTCTTCTGCCTCCGGAGGCGAGCGAAGTGATGCGCGATGCTTCCGGGTGAAGTACGGAAGAACCTATACCTATGATGAACACTGAGAACAATACCCAATAAAGATTTGTGGAAAAGGCCAGATTCAACAATCCGGTCATAGTGAACAACATCCCCATCGGTAGTGTCCAGCAAACGGGCGCTTATCAAAAAATAATCCGAATACGGGTTGGAACACCGATGCGGACATCTGATAAACCAGCGTAATCAATCCGATTTGTGCAAAACTCAATGTCAAGTCCTCTTTGAAAAGCGGATATGTGGCGGTTATGACGGATTGCAATAAGTCGTTCAGACAATGGGAAATACTTAATGCGATCAATATCGGATAAGCTATCGAACTTACCGGTCGTTGTGTATTCTGTTGCATGATGGTTGCGTCTCTAATGTAAATAGGGCGCAAAGGTAATAAATAAAATGATTAATACGGATGAGTAAACCAAAAGCATGAACCTTCTCCTTCAGTTGATTCCACTCCGATTTTTCCTCCCATCTGAGATACTAAACTTTTGCAGATGGAAAGTCCGAGACCGGTGCCCTGTACAAAAGTATTAAGTTTCACAAACCGTTCGAATATGCTATCAATTTTCTCTTTGGGAATCCCGACACCTGTATCACGTACATAGAATTTTATTTCGTGGGGTGCCGTCTGTTCATATCCCAAAGCTATAGTGCCTTGCTTCGTAAACTTCAATGCATTGTTTATGAAATTGGTTATGACTTGCATGAATCGGTTTTTATCTGTATAAATATGACAATCGGGCATATACTTCTCAAAGACCAGGTCTACAGTTTCCGGTACTTTCATCTCCAGCGACTTGATGATTTTCATGCAGCTTTCGTTTACATCCAGATCGGAGCGTACGAAATCGAATGTTCCGGACTCTATCTTCGAAAGATCGAGAATATCAGAAACCAGTTGCAGAAGCAATTCATTGTTTGTTTCTTACTATTTTGATATATTCCTCGGCGTTCTTCCCTGTCGTCTGTTTCTGCCAGCAGACTGGAAAAACCAACGATAGAATTGAGTGGAGTACGTATTTCATGGCTCATATTGGCAAGGAAGGCAGATTTCAAGCGATCCAGTTCTTCGGCTTTGTCACGGGCAATGATCAGCTTCTGTTCTGTCTCTTTCAAGGGAGTGATATCATAGTTGATACACAGCATTTCAATAACTCCATCCTGAGGACGATAATCCCTGACCATTACGTTTATACTGGTCCACGAATATTTTCCGTTACCTCTGTTAACGCGTACTTCTTTACTTAAACTTGTGGCTTTCCCTTCTTTAACCTGATTTACAAATTGTTTCAGGACAGCGCAATCTTCCGGGTGCACATGTGAATATACTCCGATAACCTGGGGCATGGGAGTGTTTTCTTTTTCACCTAAATTCCGATACCATGTATCCTGGGCATACCCGTCTCTCGTCATTACATTAAAATGGGCAAAACCTACTTTGGCATAGTCACCTATTAAGAGGAATAGATGTTCAAACTCTTGTATTTTGGTGTATGCACTGGTGGTTTCTGTTGTATCTATATTGATAAACAGGTAATTGCTGAATTGATTTTGTGAATCGTAAAGCAGAGCCACCTTGGTTTGAAGATTGATAATATCTTTTCTTCGACTTGTGACGTATCGGTCGATCTTTGAGAAATCATAATTGATCGAGAAGTCCACATTTTCTCTGGCACGCAATTTTTCTTTCACGTCTTCGGGGATATTGGGATTCTCAAACAGTGATACCCCCAGTGCTTCCTTCATATCCGCCAAGCCGAATATTTCAAGTTCTTTATCATTCATATCTACCAGATACCCGTCTTTGTCGTAAAGCTCGATACCTACTGGCAGATTCTTATAAATATTGCGAAGAATTTTTTCACTGTGATCCAATGCGCGGCGATCCTCTTTAGCCTGAAGTTCCGCTTTACGTAATTGGAGGCAAATGCTGATGATGTTTCCTAAAGACGAAAACCATTGATGGTCGATGTTACTCCAGCTGCGGTGCGTTCTGACCATATCGATGCCCATATACCCCCATACCTTATCTTTCGATAGGAGAGGAACCACCATTACTGATTTAATATCTTGCACCTCCAAGGTATCACGGTAAACTTTTGCCTCAGGTGGCATATCGTCCAATGTATTCAGAATGATTGATTTCTTTTTCTGAGATTTGGCGATCCCACCAGAGAGAATCATCCCAAGGTACATTCTGTAAGAAATCCAGTTCCTGGGATATTCCTTCGGCTGTTGCTTCATAAAGGCAACTTTGCACTTTATGTTCTCTGTTTATCTCAAATATATAGGTGCGGTCTCCTTTGGTCTGTTTGAGGAGATCTGCCAATATTTTATTGATAATCTGTGTAATATCATCCGATTGTAGAAAAGCGAGCAATGAATAGGAAATACTGTTTTGTTGATAAAGTAAACTATTTACCTGAAGGAAATCAATGTTCTCATTCATCTCTCCAGTACGGTTATCTATGCATTGCAGATATCCTATCATATTTCTATAACCTTCTTCATCCGGTTGTTTGAAACTTATTTTAGAATATACCCATATATCTCCATCTTTTGCCTGGATGGGGAACATTTGTTCATAGGTTTCTATGTTTGTGAGCGAAAAGTATTCATTTCTGAGCCGTTCCCGATGGTCTTCCCGTATTCTTCCGTGGAAATCTTCGAAACTGATCCGGTTGCTTTCAAGTCCGAGTAAGTCAATGATAAAGTCTGAACAAATATATTGGCGATTTTTCAGGTCCGATTCCCACCAACCCATTTTAGCCATTTGCGCAATCTGGCGATATTTCTCACAGTCAATATTTGGCTTCTCTTTCATATATCTTTTTGCTCCTGTTTTCTATTCCTCATTAAAATCTCAGTGGGCAAATATAGAGATAACTTTTATATTTTGAGGAATTTGTTGTCAAAAGAATGTTTTTCACTGTCGGAATCGGTAGGTAATATCATCCATTTTTTCCTGTGTAATCTTATAAAGCCGCTGGTTGGTATGTTCGGACTTCAGGTTGCCGCGATTTTCCAGATAGGGCCCGAGTTTGATATATTGAAAATTCTGTATGGGGAATTCTGCAGGTAATTTCGGTTTTCCGGAATACCAGCCTACTTTCACCGGAGCGATCTGTTGCCTTTGCAGGAAATCTGCGAAATATGCTACATCATAAGGATCCGCATCTCCGCCCATAAAGCAAACACACGTAACAGCCTTTTCATACTTTTGTAAAAAGTATGGAAAGGTTTTCTTCTGTCAATAGCTCTCCGACATTTTGTTGGAGATAAGGACTGTGGCAACCTTTGCACCTGTTCGGGCAATTGGACAGGTTGATTGCCAATGTCACCTCATCCGGTATCTCTTGGAAAACAATGTCGTAATCAGTGTACTTCAGCATAATACCTTCGGGCAGCCTCCTTTTGCCGAGCTTGAGAGAAATTGCTGATTCGCTTCATATAGCCGATGACGCGGGTCAGATAGTCCACGTTTTGGCTATGACATTCCGGACACTCTTTCAAGTATCTTTTGTCAATGTGGTTGCATTCGTTGCAAACCGTGTTAGGTATATTGAAAGTAAAGTAATTGCAGCCCTCAGTGGCGGCTGCCCGAAGTAATTGTCTGTATTGCTCTTTGCTTAGATGTTCTTCCAAATTCATATGGAGTGCCGAACCACCCGTCAGATGCTCTATATACCTGTGTCCATGCATACGGAACTTATCAATGACGTTCAGTGACTCATCCTCTACAATGTAGAAATAGCTGTTATAGCACTCGCGGAATGTCTGGAAACCGGCTTCTTTGTCCCATTTGGCATGTTTCACACCTACATTTTCAGCCGGTATCATTTCGCAGTTAAAGAGTATATCTTTCGTTCGATATTTCTTATTGTATTTTTCAACTATTCCCAGAATCTCCTGCACAAAAGCTTCATATTTAGGATTATCGTTGATTTCAATTCCCATGAATTGAGCGGCTTCCACCAGCCCGTTTACACCGATTGTCAGATATTGGCGTCCCATATTGATGTATCCGGCATCGAATAAAGGCAACATTCCTTTGCTTTGCAGATGCTTTAGGTTTTCGTTATAGGCCAGTTGTACTTTGTGTACCAGATCTACTACCTCTTCAAGGAAGAAATGATAAAGCAATCCGGATTTCACTGCATGCTGGATGCAACGGTTCAGGTTGATAGTCAACACACTTTTTGATCCGGTAGATACGCCGCCTGCTCCCAGGGTGTAACTAAATCCGTTATCCTGTATTTCATTACGCAAGCGGCAACAGCTACTTAACGAGTCGGCATTATCACTCATATATGTAAAGAAAGAGTGCCCTTCCGCATACATTTCGGCCGTGAAGTCACCGTATTCCTTATCCAATACATCTCCGTCTTTGGTCAGCAAAGCCATTGTTTCTACGGGGAAGGTAAGAATGGCTTTGGTACGTTCCTTATTGAACCACTTCATGAAGCGCTTTTGCAACCAGCTCAATGATTCCCAATGGGGAGCGTTTCCGTCCGGGAAGACAAAATGCTCGAAAAGGCTGTTGAAATAATATTGATCATAGTAAGCCACATTCCAGAATACTGCCTGAAAATTCCGTGCCCCCGTAGGTTGATTGATGGACTATACGATCTGTTCAAAACAATCGGTGATTATTTTATCTATGGTTCTTTGTTTGGAGGAAAGGTCGGCAAGTTGTTCCGGATGTTTATAGTAATCTTCTCCGTATTCTTTTTCTATGAAATAATTCATATACATCAGAAATTCCGGTGTGGCGCAGGCGCCGCTGAGCATACTCGATACGATAAATACCATATTGATGAATCCTCCGCAGAAAGACTTCAGATTGGTGGGTGCCGTGGAGTTACCGCCTACGGATGCGGTTCCGCTGATCAGCCACGGATACATGGTGATGCTTGCGCAATAATTGGCAAGATTGGTTTCATCATTCTTGTATATGAAGTGTTGGTTCAGCAATTCGATGTAGCGGTCTGAAAGTTCCTTGCCGTACATGTCCTTCAGGCGGTCAGTCAGCAAACGGCGGTTCAGACGGATGAAGTTCGATTTGGGGAGTTCGCCTATCAGTGTGGCTATATTTTTATTTTCCACATTGGCGTTAGCGTCATACTTGCTACCGGTGGCAGGGTTGGAGGCATCGCAGTAATCCATTAGAAAACGGAGCTTGTCACGTACTTCCCGGTCTTCCAGATGTTTCTGTCTGTATAGCATGAACGCTTTTGCTACACTGTAATAGTGTTCAGCCATCAGTGCCACTTCTACTTGGTTCTGTATATCTTCTACACTGGTTCCATCACTGATGTTCACGCGGCTGAGTATGTTGGTGATCACATCTTGTGTGGCAAAACTGCCGACAGATAAAAATGCTTTACTAATTGCGTTCTTGATCTTATCAAGTGAAAACGCTTCTTTTTTCCCATCTCTTTTGACGATGAAAGTCTCCGAATTGATCATACCTGTAATTTAAGATTTAACAAATAAATATTCCTTGTTTAGTTAGCTATACTAAATCAAACGGCAAAATAAGGAGAGTAAGTAATAAAATGAATCTTGGAGGATACACTCTATTGCTTTTCACCCGAAAGCCTGAATGATTACAGATATCGGCAGGTCTTCTGACTTGTTTCCGTTGTGGCGCCTTCCCGGTCTTTGCAGGACCAGTGGCTAAAGAATGCCACAATCTTTTCTCCACATGGTAGGGAGATGAAACTTACAGCTACGGGGATAGTCCCTGATTTTCACAGGATTCCCTTTTAATTCCGTTTCACGCTTGCGGTGATTTGGAAACCGTTATCGCTGACAAAGTTAGAAATAAAATCTATAATCCAACGGATGATAGAAAAAAATATTCCCTGCTTATATTTTTTGTTTTAAAAAGCATCTCCAATGATAATTTCCACTATCTTTGCCCCGAATTGGTTTCGGATGAACATTTCTTTCATTTGGATTAAAAGGGAATCGGGTGTAAATCCCGGACAGTCCCGCTGCTGTGAAGCTCCATAACTTTCTTGATAAATACTTTAGCCACTGGCTGTGAATTGGAGGCCGGGAAGGAATCAGAAAGGGAGTCAGTCAGAAGACCTGCCATTCGTTAAAGTCTGTTGCTACTCGTGGGATTAGGGGAACAGTACGAACGTATAATTGTTTTAATTTAATTAATGCGAAAGGGATGCCTATGAAAAGGTATGTCCGCGTTGTGGTGCAACCTTTGAGTGTATGCACGATCGGATTTTGTCATGCCATTGCGCTACGGTACGACTGAATGAGCAGCAACGTGCTTATTTGCAAAAGAATTATCCGGGCTGTTTATGTCATGACTGTCTGACGGCAGTCAAAGAGGGTATTGTTATGGATGTATGTGATGCACCCCTTTGCGATAAACAGAAGAACAATGATTAAAAAAGTATTGATTGCCAATAGAGGCGAGATTGCTGTACGTGTAATGCGTTCCTGCAAAGAGATGGGAATACGTACAGTAGCTGTCTATTCGGAAGCGGATCGTGCAGCAAAACACGTCATGTATGCCGATGAAGCCTGTTTGATAGGTCCGGCAGCTTCCAGAGACAGTTATTTGAATATAGAGAATATAATTCGTGCTGCCCGGCAGCATGAAGCGGATGCCATCCATCCCGGATATGGTTTCTTATCTGAAAATGCCGACTTTGCCCGTCGTTGCAAAGAAGAAGGCATTATTTTTATCGGGCCTTCTGCCGAAACAATGGAAGCGATGGGTGATAAAATCTCAGCCCGTAAACACATGATTGCAGCCGGAGTACCGGTAGTTCCCGGTACGGAACAACCCTTGCAGAGTGCCGGGGAGGCTGTGATGATATGTAATAAGATCGGCTATCCCGTGATGCTGAAAGCCTCTATGGGTGGTGGTGGAAAAGGTATGCGACTGATACATAGTGAGGATGAAGTGGTTGAGGCTTACAATACCGCCCGTTCGGAGTCTATGTCTGCTTTTGGTGACGATACGGTATATCTGGAGAAATTTGTGGAGGAACCCCATCATATTGAATTTCAGGTATTGGGTGATAATCATGGCAATGTAGTTCATCTGTTCGACCGCGAATGTTCTGTTCAGCGTAGAAATCAAAAAATTGTGGAGGAAAGTCCATCTCCCTTCCTCACTCCGGAATTACGCAGAGAGATGGGAGAGAAGGCTGTAGCTGCCGCCAAAGCAGTGAACTATTCGGGTGCAGGTACTATCGAATTTCTGGTGGATAAGCACCGTCATTTCTATTTCCGGAAATGAACACCCGTTTGCAAGTGGAACATCCCATTACCGAAGAAGTGGTGGGTGTGGACTTAGTGAAAGAACAGATCATGATTGCAGCCGGTTATCCGTTGCATCTTAAACAGGAAGATTTGTTTCAGCGGGGACATGCTATCGAATGTCGTATCTGTGCGGAAGATACAGAGAATAATTTCATGCCGTCTCCGGGAATCATTAAGTTATTGGCTGAACCGAACGGTATCGGTGTCCGAATCGATAGCTATGTTTACGAAGGGTATGAGATTCCTATCTATTATGATCCCATGATCGGAAAACTGATCGTATGGGCCACCAATCGGCAGTATGCCATTGAGCGTATGCGCCGTGTGCTGTATGAGTATAAAATTACCGGACTGAAGACTAATCTCAGTTATTTGAAACGTATCATGCACAACCCCGATTTCGTAAAGGGAGAATACAACACGCTGTTTATCGAGAAAAACACGCGTATGTTGCAGCGTCCTAACAGTAATAATGAAGAAATCGAGAATATTGCCATGATTGCCGCTTATATAGATTACCTGATGAACCTGGAAGAGAATTCTTCCACGCAATCGTCTGATGGTCGTCCTATCAGTCGCTGGCGTGAGTTCGGTTTGCAAAAAGGAGTTTTACGTATTTAAAGAGGGAGGAAGTAGTTAATGGAAATACATATTGGAAACCGCGTTGCCGACGTGACGTTGGTCAGTAAAGAAGATAATAAAGTCCGGTTGAATGTTGATGGAAGAATCTACGATGTGGATATTGCCATGGCAGAAAACGGCAGCTGCTCCATCTTACACGACGGAAATTCTTACAATACGGAAGTCATCCGCGGTGAAGGAGGAAAAAGCTATGATGTGAATTTGTTCTATCGCTCTTATCATGTGGATATAGCAGATACCAGGTGAAATACTTGCGTATGCGAAAAGGAGGAGAAGAGAGACAGGACGATAAGATTATTGCTCCGATGCCGGGTAAAGTTATGAAGATTCCTGTACAGAAAGGTGACCGTTTGTCGGCGGGAAATATTGTAGTGGTGCTTGAAGCTATGAAAATGCAAAGCAACTATAAGGTCAATTCGGACTGTGTAGTGAGAGAAATCTTGGTGGCGGAAGGTGATTCAGTGAGCAGTAACCAGATTTTAATGACATTGGATATTATAAATGAAGAATAAGTATGGAAAGGACAGAAATATATAATCAGTTTGAAGAACTTAATAAGCGTGCCTCGCAGGGTGGAGGCATTGATAAGATAGAAAAACAACATGCTGCCGGGCGGATGACCGCACGCGAACGCATAGAAGCCTTGCTGGATAAAGGGACATTCAATGAGTTGGACAAGTTTGTAAATCACCGTTGCACCAATTTCGGAATGGAGAAAAAACAGATTCCGGGTGATGGCATGGTGACCGGTTATGGCAAGATTGACGGTCGTCCGGTATTTGTGTACGCCTATGACTTTACGGTGCATGGCGGTTCTTTGAGTGAGACTAATGCGGCGAAAATAGTGAAAGTACAGCAACTGGCACTCAAAAATGGCGCTCCGGTTATTGCTCTGAATGATTCGGGAGGTGCCCGTATTCAGGAAGGTGTCGGCAGTTTGTCAGGATATGCTTCTATTTTCTATCAGAATACGATTGCTTCCGGGGTGATTCCTCAAATCTCAGCTATTCTGGGCCCATGTGCCGGCGGTGCCTGTTATTCACCTGCATTGACGGATTTTATTTTTATGGTGAAAGAGAAAAGCCATATGTTCATCACAGGGCCGGATGTAGTGAAAACGGTTACGCATGAAGAAGTGGACAAGGAAGAGTTGGGTGGAGCCTATGCACATAGCAGTAAGAGTGGCGTTACTCACTTCATGTGTAACACTGAAGAAGAAACCATGCTGGCCATACGCGAATTGCTCAGCTTCCTGCCTTCCAATAATATGGAGGATGCTCCGCTTATTCCTTGTACGGATGATGCCAGACGTCAGGCAGAAGAGCTTCAAACTGTGATTCCGGAAGACCCGAACATTCCTTATGACATTAAGGATATAATAGAGCCGGTTATGGATAACCAATATTTCTTTGAAGTGATGCCCCATTTTGCAAAGAATATTGTGGTTGGCTTCGCCCGTCTGAATGGTCGTTCGGTAGGAGTTGTAGCCAACCAGCCGGCTTATCTGGCTGGTGTGCTGGATATAGACGCTTCCGATAAGGCTGCACGTTTCATCCGTTTTTGCGACTGCTTCAACATTCCGTTGATTACCTTCGAAGATGTACCGGGCTTCCTGCCTGGCGTGACGCAGGAGCATAATGGCATCATTCGTCACGGGGCAAAAATCGTCTATGCTTATGCAGAAGCTACTGTCCCTAAAATTACCCTGATAACCCGTAAGGCTTATGGCGGTGCGTACATTGTGATGTCCAGCAAACAGACAGGGGCAGACATCAATCTGGCCTATCCGCAGGCTGAAATAGCTGTGATGGGAGCCGAAGGTGCTGTGAATATATTATATAGAAATGTTACACCGGAAGAAAAATCCGGTCTGATCCAGGAATATGAATTTAAGTTTTCTAATCCGTATCGGGCTGCCGAGCGTGGTTTTATTGATGAGATTATCATGCCTCGTGATACCCGGTATAAGCTGATTCAGGCGTTAGAAATGACGCATAACAAGAGTCAGAGCAACCCACCTAAAAAGCACGGCAATATGCCACTATGATTTAGTTATGTTTCAATGTGTGCGTCTCCCCGTAGAAGTGATTTCTCCGGGGAGACTTTAAACGGATTATATGAAGATAAAATTATATATGCTTTAAGTTATGGAACTATTGAAGAACCTTTTTGAAGGATACCCTGATCTTTGGGGTGGAGGAGTGGCTCATTCCGTACTGATCCTTTCACTTGTGATAGCATTTGGCATCATGCTGGCTAAAATCAAAGTGGCGGGAGTTTCATTAGGTATCACATGGATACTTTTTGTGGGTATTGTATTCGGGCATTTTGATATGACTCTGAATGAACACTTGCTTCATTTTATGAAAGAGTTCGGTCTGATCTTGTTTGTTTACTCCATAGGGTTGCAAGTGGGACCCGGTTTCTTTTCTGCTTTCAAAAAAGGCGGACTTACCTTTTGAATCTGTTGGCTATGCTGGTCGTTTTTCTGGGAGTAGTCATCACGATTATATTACATTTTGTCACGGGTACGCCTATCACTACTATGGTCGGTATCCTTTCCGGTGCGGTAACAAATACTCCGGGACTTGGAGCTGCCCAGCAGGCAAACAGTGATTTGAACGGAATAGATGCCCCTGAGATAGCATTGGGATATGCGGTTGCTTATCCGCTGGGTGTAGTCGGTATTATCTTGTCATTGATAGCCTTGAAATATATTTTGCGTATCAATACCAAGACAGAAGAGGCGGAAGCTGAACGTGGACTCGGACACATACAGGAACTCACTGTGCGTCCTATTTCGTTTGAAATCCGTAATGAAGCTATCGACGGGAAAAAGATAAAAGATATACGTCCGCTGATGAACCGTGATTTTGTGATTTCGCGTGTACGGTATCATGACGGGCAAGAAACGGAATTGGCTAATTCAGATACGGTATTGCATCTGAATGATAAAATTTCTTGGTTATCTCTACCCCTAAAGATATTGAAGCTATTAGCGTCTTCTTCGGTAAGCAGATTGATATGCAATGGGAGCAATTGGATAAGAAACTGATTTCCCGTCGTATCTTGATAACGAAACCTGAACTGAATGGAAAGATGCTTTCCCAATTGAAGATACGTAATAATTTCGGAGCCAGTATTACCCGTGTGAATCGTTCGGGAGTGGACTTGGTTGCTGCTCCGCAATTACAATTACAGATGGGCGACCGTGTTACTATTGTTGGTAGCGAGCTGGCGGTCAGTCATGCGGAAAAAGTATTGGGAAATTCAATGAAACGCTTGGATCATCCTAATCTGATACCTATATTCCTGGGGATAGCGTTAGGATGTATCCTGGGTAGTACACCTTTCGTATTTCCGGGCATTCCCCAGCCGGTAAAGTTAGGATTGGCGGGCGGCCCTCTTATTGTTTCCATTCTGATCAGTCGCTTCGGCCCTCAGTACAAAATGATTACTTATACTACCATGAGTGCCAATCTGATGCTGCGTGAGATAGGAATTTCCCTTTTCCTGGCTTGTGTGGGATTGGGTGCCGGTAAAGGATTTGTGGAAACGGTGATTTATGACGGTGGCTATGTCTGGGTAGGTTATGGTGTTATCATAACTATTGTTCCTTTGCTGATAGCCGGGCTTGTCGGACGATATGTCTTTAAATTGAACTATTATACGTTGATCGGAGTATTGGGTGGCTCAACCACGAATCCGCCCGCGTTGGCGTATTCCAATGATCTGACTTCGTGTGATGCTCCTGCGGTGGGATATGCCACTGTTTATCCGCTTACCATGTTTTTACGTGTGCTTACTGCACAAATACTGATACTTGCATTAGCTTAATTCCTAAACTTTAATTGAATCAAACATTTTCTCTTTTGTGCTTGTTGTTTACTCCCCGTAAGATTATCTTTGCGGGGAGTTTTTTATGTGAAAGAAAAATGTAGTAACCAAAATGTATACAAATAAAGTAAAGAGAATAGCTGCCGTTCATGACCTGTCTGGTTTTGGGCGTGTATCCCTTACAGTTGTAATTCCGATTTTGTCTTCCATGGGCTTTCAGGTTTGCCCTTTACCTACGGCTGTGCTCTCCAGTCATACGCAATATCCGGAGTTCTCTATTCTTGACCTGACGGATGAAATGCCTAGAATTATTGCCGAATGGAAAAAGCTGGATGTGCAGTTTGATGCTTTCTATACAGGATATCTCGGAGCTCCGCGTCAGGTACAGATTGTTTCGGATTTTATTGATGACTTCCGCCAGCCGGACAGCTTGGTGGTAGTTGACCCCGTATTGGGAGATAACGGACGGCTATACACAAACTTTGATGAATCGATGATCCGGGAGATGCGTCATCTGGCAGCAAAAGCCGATGTGATAACCCCGAATCTGACCGAACTTTTTTATCTGATGGATAAACCTTATAAAGCGGATAATACGGATGAAGAACTGAAATCCTATCTTCGGCTTTTGTCCGATGCCGGACCTCAGGTAGTTATTATTACAAGCGTCCCTGTCCATGGAGAAAGTCACAAGACTTCGGTATATGCCTACAATCGGGTAGGAGATCGTTATTGGAAAATAACCTGTCCCTATCTGCCTGCTCACTATCCGGGAACGGGGGATACCTTTACGAGCGTCATCACCGGAGCCTTATTGCAAGGTGACAGCCTTCCTATTGCCTTGGACCGTGCCACGCAATTTATCCTTCAGGGTATCCGTGCCACTTTTGGCTATGAGTACGATAACCGGGAGGGAATTCTGCTTGAAAAGGTATTGCATAATCTGGATATGCCTATCCAGAGCGCCAGTTATGAGTTGATTTAAAATGTAGTTATGTTACCCGTTGGCGGAATTAATTTCTTTCTTTCGGGATATGAACAAAATGTGATAAGGTGGTAGGGTGATAAAGTGATAGCGGGATAAGACTCTTTGATATATAGCGCAGCCACTTTATCACCCTAATAATCACCTTACCACATTATCACTCTTTTTTTATTCATTACTTTTCCGATATGAGTTAGATAATGATTCATTGTATATTTCATCAGTTGGTAATTATAGTTACAAAAAACTCGTAAATATCTTCCTTCCCTTCAGCTACTCCTCCGACTCGTTGAGTGAATCTGATTCAGTCAGGGACTGAATGCCTTTCACTCACTGACTGAATACCTTTCAGTCCCTGACTCATTGTACCCCCATCCAGAAGGTATCTGAGGGAGGGTGGGGAAAGTGACAAGACAAGAAAGAAAAGAGGTAAAAATTACACAAAAAAACATAGATTTATTCATTTTTGTACAGAAATGAATAAATTTCGCCAACAGGTTTATGTTATTTGTTTGGAAGTGAATCTTTTAATAAGATGGGAACTTCTGCCGGTTCTTTTGCCACTCGTATACCTGCTGCCGTGAGTGCTGCAATTTTCTCTTCGGCAGAACCGGAATTACCGGAAATGATTGCTCCTGCATGTCCCATTTGCTTTCCCGGAGGCGCTGATTGCCCGGCAATAAAAGCGACAACAGGTTTTGTCACATGCTTCTGTATATACTCTGCCGCCAGTTCTTCTGCATTGCCACCAATCTCACCGATCATGACGATAGCTTCCGTATTCTTATCATTCTGGAACATTTCCAGCAGTTCACGAAAATACAGACCTACCACGGGATCACCTCCCATACCAATAGCAGTGGACTGTCCCATGCCATTGACAGTGAGATGGTAAACGATCTCATAAGTTAAAGTTCCGCTACGGCTGATCACTCCGATATTTCCTTTTTTGAAAACATTGCCGGGAAGAATACCCGCCAGACTTTTCTCCGGTGAAATTAAACCGGGGCAATTGGGACCGATCAGCATTGCTCCCTTTAGTTGGGTGAAGCGGTAAGCCTTGATCACGTCCAGAGTAGGGATGCCTTCGGAGATACAAATAATCAGTTTGATTCCGGCATCTGCAGCTTCCATGATGGTATCTGCCGCATGGTTGGCGGGGACGAATATAATGGAAGCATTGGCCTGCGTTTTCTCTACAGCTTCGTACATGGTGTTGAATACAGGAAGTCCGTCTACAGTACTGCCTCCTTTACCCGGAGAGGTGCCGCCTACTACATGTGTGCCGTATTCTTTCATTTTAGCAGCATGAAAATGTCCGTCCCTGCCCGTAATACCTTGTACCAACAAGCGGGTCGATTTATTAATAAGTATGCTCATAATATTTCTCCTTTCACTGATTTTACTGCCATTAGGGTAGCTTCATTCATGGTTTCCGCTACCTGAAAACGGTTACTGTCTTTTAATAGTTTTCTGCCGATATTCTCATTGGTTCCCGTCAGTCTTACGATGACGGGTATTTCCGTTTGCAGCTGATCAAAAGCCTGTATTAATCCTATCGCTACATCGTCACAACGGGTGATTCCGCCGAATATATTGATGAAGACGGCTTTTACTTTCGAGTCATTCAGTAATAACTTCATGGCTTCAATAACCTTTACAGGGTTTGAACTGCCGCCGATATCCAGAAAGTTGGCCGGTGAACCGCCGTAAAGCTTAATCATATCCATTGTAGTCATTGCCAGTCCGGCTCCGTTTACCATGCAACCTATATTTCCATCCATGCGTACATAGCTGAGTCCTTTTGCATCATCGAATACCATTTTGGCATCGATAGCCAGAAGTATACCTTGGGGTGTCAATACTAACGGATTGATTTCTGCCAGTGAAGCATCACTTTCCATAAAGGCTTTATAGAGATCCTGCAGGATGGAGGTCATGCGCTTAGCCTGCTCCGGTTGTTCAAAAAGTGCGAAGGCAAAACGTTGTGCCAGATATTTGGGGAGTCCAATCAGTGGATCGATAAGATAACGGGTGATTTTTTCCGGTGTTTTCCGGGCTACTTCTTCAATATCCATTCCTCCTGCCGCACTTATGATAAGTACAACTGAACGTGCATTGCGGTCAATGGTAAAGCTGACGTAATATTCAGCTGCAATTTCCACAGCTTCACTGACTAAAATCCGGGTAACGGGAAATCCCTTGATGGTCATATTCAGGATTTCCTGAGCATGTTGTCTTACTAGTTCCTCACTGTTTGCCAACTTTACGCCTCCGGCCTTTCCACGTCCTCCAGTCAGTACCTGAGCCTTGATAGCTACTCGGTCCGTGCTTAATTGCCGGAAAGCTTTGACTGCTTCATCGGGTGTATTACATAACACATGCCGTTCTACCGGAATTTCATATTGGGAGAAAATTTCCTTTGCTTGGTATTCATGTACTTTCATGGATTATGGATTAAAGTTTTTATCTCATCTAAACAAAGAATGGAGCTAAAAAGTTGTTGAATAAGTGATTAAGGAGATAAATAAGAGATAAAGAGGTAATGAACTACCAGGAGTTTTACCTCCCGATAGTTTTGATAATAATTTCCTGCTCTCATAGTCTATTAAAAAAGCTCCCGTTTTTTTTGAACGGAATATGATGAGGATATAGAAAGAAGAGTCGCTATCCATTCGGATCGTGGCTTTTTTGTTTGTGGACAGATTTCCACATAATTGTGGAAAAAATACTCAAAATAGGAAAATACTTTTTATATATTGTTTGTTCAAATGGCTGATATATAGCTAAATATGACTTAAGTAACAGCTTTGGCATGCGTCTTGTATTATATTATGTGAGAGCAAACAATAAATGTTTAACTTAAACAATTAGAATTATGAAAAAGTTATTTTTAGCAGTAGCATTGGTAATGGGATTGGGTACTTCAGTAGCATTTGCTGACAACATGGTATCAGATGTTGAAATCGCAACGATGATCAACGAGTTTAAACCGATTGATGTGAAGGAACTCCCACAGGCAGTTCAGGATGCCATTAAAGAAAATTACTCGGAAGCAACTATCAAAGAAGCAGCTGTTGAAGTTGCTGAGGATGGAACTAAGACTTACAAGGTAACATTGGTGGATGTAGCCGGTACAAGAGAGAACCCTGTTCTTTTCAATGAAAAAGGAGAGGTTCAGAAATAAGTATACGCAATAAAAAAGGTGCCTACGCAAGCACCTTTTTTATTATGTTTTTGATGTAATAGAAGTTAAGTATAATGATCTATAGAAAAGAAAAATAGAAAAAGATTGTTTATTAATGAAGAGTTTGTACCTTCGTAGTAAGATAAAGAATAAGACATTATGGGGAACTTGAAAAGGAATATAAAAACAGCAAAATCTTAAAGAAGAATGTTGTAAATCTGAATGAGATATCAGGAACTTTTTCTAAAGAAGAAAAAGAAAAAATTGATGTCTGGTAACGGATTTGTCAAAGTTCCTACAGAAGAACTGAAACGCCTTCGTGTTGATGTATATCCAGAAGTCAATCCGATAACTACTTTTCTAAAATATAAATTACTTTATACTTTTAAATCTCCAAAATCTCACCAGTGGTACTGGGTGTGGGTAGAAGTTTATCAATGTGATTTTTATGCAGTAAAATTTCACCTTAAAGCCCATCGGAATAGCCTTAATAAGTATAGCTTGATGACGGGATTGGGAATATCAATCCACATTCTTCATTTGCTTTTATGACTTATTCACTACAAAGGGTTATTTTATTCTTTTGTAGCCATAGACAGCAAGTCCGTTAAGTTCTTCTTCGATGCGCAACAGTTGGTTGTACTTCGCCATGCGGTCGGAGCGGCTCAGAGAACCGGTCTTGATTTGTCCGCTGTTGGTGGCAACGGCAATGTCTGCAATGGTGGCGTCCTCGGTTTCACCGGAGCGGTGGGAAGTAACCGTGGTATAGCCGTGACGGTGAGCCATTTCGATAGCATCCAGCGTTTCACTGAGTGAACCGATTTGATTGACTTTGATAAGGATGGAATTGGCGCAGCCCATGGCAATGCCTTTGGCAAGGAATTCCACGTTTGTCACGAACAGGTCGTCGCCAACCAGCTGGCAACGGTTGCCGATGCGTTCGGTCAACTTCTTCCAGCCTTCCCAGTCGTTTTCGCTCATGCCATCCTCGATGGAGTCAATCGGGTAGTTATTAATCAAATCTTCCATGTAATCAATCTGCTCATCTGCAGTACGCTTCTTACCTTTTTCACCTTCGAAGATAGTGTAGTCGTACACTCCATTCTTATAGAATTCAGAGGATGCACAGTCCATACCGATTTTCACATCCTTGCCCGGTTCGTAGCCTGCTGCTTTGATAGCTGCCATGATGGAATCCAGTGCATCTTCAGTACCGTCCAATGCAGGGGCAAAACCGCCTTCGTCACCTACGGCAGTGCTGAGGCCGCGGTCGTGCAACACTTTTTTCAAGGCGTGGAATACTTCGGCTCCCATGCGCAGGCCTTCACGGAAAGAAGGTGCACCTACAGGGCGGATCATGAATTCCTGAAAAGCAATGGGAGCATCGCTATGTGAACCACCGTTGATGATATTCATCATGGGGACAGGCATAACGTAAGTATTTACTCCACCGATATATCTGTATAAAGGTATATCGAGATAATTGGCGGCGGCTTTGGCTACTGCCAGTGAGACACCCAGAATGGCATTGGCACCCAATTTTGATTTAGTAGGAGTACCGTCCAGTTCCAGCATCTTCTTGTCAATGGCACGTTGTTCCAATGCCGACCAGCCGATGAGGGCCGGAGAGATGACAGTATTTACGTTTTCTACGGCTTTCAAAGTTCCTTTACCACCAAATGAGGAGATGGGACAATACCTATAAATAGTGAATATCCTTTTCGTGAATACTTATATATTGTTATCTGTGAATTATGTCATATTGTAATCTATAGGTTTGTATTTTCCCTCCTGTAATCTTTGTTGCTTTCCTTTTTTGTAATCTCAAGTCTTTTTGTATCTTTTGTTCCCGACCCAAAATCTATTACAAAATGAAAGTACTAACTATCCATGATCTGAAAATTATCAAGAAAAGGGCAGAAGGCACGCTCTTGTTACGCGAAGAAAGCAATGAGACGGTTGCGATGCAATGCTGTGGGTTGGCATTGGGAACCGAGCATCTGCAAATTCTGATTTGTGGTGGTACAGGTTGCAAGGCATCCGACAGCCACATTATTGCTGAACGTCTTCAGCAAGCACTCGAGAGAAATAATATTGCCGACAAGGTGGACATTATCACTACCGGCTGTTTCGGCTTTTGTGAAAAGGGACCTATCGTAAAGATTATCCCTGATAACACTTTCTATACCCAGTGGTTCCTGATGATGCCGACGAGATAGTCAGAGAGCATATTATTGGGGGGACGGAAGATAGAACGGCTGCTCTACATCGATCCGAAGACAGAGAAGACCGTTAGTGACTCCAAGCACATGGATTTCTATCGGAAGCAGATGCGCATTGCTTTGCGTAACTGTGGTTTCATCGATCCCGAAAACATAGAGGAATATATTGCTCTGGATGGCTATATGGCGTTGGCGGATAGTCTGCTCCATAAGAAGCCGGAGGAAGTGATTGACGTGATAAAACGTTCCGGACTTCGCGGACGCGGTGGTGGTGGTTTCCCTACCGGACTGAAGTGGGAGTTTGCCTATAAGCAGAAAGCCGACATGAAATATGTGGTGTGTAATGCCGATGAAGGAGACCCTGGTGCCTTTATGGACCGCTCCATTATGGAAGGTGATCCGCACTCCATTGTTGAGGCTATGGCAGTTTGCGGTTATTCCATTGGTTCTCCGAAAGGATTGGTATATATCCGGGCAGAATATCCGCTGGCCATACAAAGATTGAAAATAGCTATTGCCCAGGCACGTGAATACGGGCTGCTGGGAAAGAATATATTCGGTACGGATTTCAGTTTTGATATTGAGATACGTTACGGCGCGGGAGCATTCGTATGCGGTGAGGAAACTGCCCTGATCCACTCTATGGAAGGGAAGCGCGGTGAACCTACTTTGAAACCTCCTTTTCCTGCCGAAGCCGGTTATCTGGGCAAGCCGACCAATGTGAATAATGTGGAAACGCTTGCCAATATTCCTATTATCCTGACAAAGGGAGCGGAGTGGTTCTCTTCTATCGGTACGGAACGTTCGAAAGGGACAAAAGTATTTGCCCTGGCCGGTAAGATTAACAACGTCGGCTTGATAGAAGTGCCAATGGGTACGACACTGCGTGAGGTGATTTATGAAATTGGCGGTGGCATTAAGGGAGGAAAGAAATTCAAGGCGGTGCAGACGGGCGGACCTTCGGGGGGATGCCTGACAGAAAAGCACCTGGATACACCGATTGACTTTGACAACTTGCTGGCGGAAGGCTCGATGATGGGATCCGGTGGTATGATTGTAATGGATGAAGATGATTGTATGGTTTCTGTGTCACGCTTCTATCTTGATTTTACGGTGGAAGAATCATGCGGAAAATGTACGCCCTGCCGTATTGGTAACAAGCGTCTGCTGGAACTGCTGAACAAGATAACCGAAGGACGAGGCACGATGAAAGATCTGGATGCACTCTCTACATTGGGAAAGGTGATAAAAGATACTGCCTTGTGCGGGTTGGGACAGACTTCACCCAATCCGGTACTGTCTACGCTCAATAACTTTTATGATGAATACGTGGAGCATGTGAGGGATAAAACTTGCCGGGCGAAGCAGTGCAAATCATTACTGACTTATACCATTAATCCGGAATTGTGCATTGGTTGCCATCTTTGCTTTAAACATTGTCCGGCGGATGCCATTCTGGGTGATGTGCGCAAACCGCATGTCATCAATCCGGACAAGTGCATCAAGTGCGGCATGTGCATGGCACGCTGTAAATTCAAAGCAATCAATGTAGTTTAAGGGAACTAAACTGAAAGAAAATGGAAGAAAAACAAATAACCCTGCAAATAGACCGCCATTATATTACCGTGCCCGAAGGTTCGACTATCCTGGAAGCCGCACGGAAAATCGGTATAGATATACCTACCCTTTGTCATATTGATTTGAAGGGTACTTGCGTTAAGAATAATCCGGCTTCGTGCCGTATCTGTGTCGTGGAGGTGGAAGGACGTCGTAATCTGGCTCCCGCCTGTGCTACCCGTTGTACAGAAGGAATGGTGGTGCGCACCAGTACCCTGCGCGTGATGAATGCCCGCAAGGTAGTAGCTGAACTGATACTTTCGGATCATCCGAATGATTGCCTTACCTGTCCGAAGTGCGGCAACTGTGAGTTGCAGACTTTGGCGCTGCGTTTCAATATCCGGCGGATGCCTTATAATGGTGGGGAGCTTTCGCCTCGTAAGCGTGAAGTAACTTCGTCCATTGTGCGGAATATGGATAAGTGTATATTCTGCCGCCGTTGCGAGAGTGTATGCAATGAAGTACAGACAGTAGGTGCCTTGGGAGCTATTCGCCGTGGTTTCAATACTACGATTGCTCCGGCTTTCGATAAGATGATGAGTGACAGTGAATGTACTTATTGCGGACAATGTGTAGCTGTTTGTCCGGTAGGGGCATTGACGGAACGCGATCATACCAACCGCCTGTTGCTGGATTTGGAAAATCCGGATAAGGTAGTTATTGTACAGACAGCTCCGGCCGTTCGTGCGGCTCTGGGAGAAGAATTCGGGCTGCCTGCAGGGACATTGGTAACGGGAAAGATGGTGTACGCCCTTCGTGAATTGGGTTTTGATTATGTATTTGATACAGACTTTGCCGCCGACCTTACCATCATGGAAGAAGGTGCCGAGATATTGAATCGCCTGACGCGTTATATGAATGGAGATAAGTCTGTTCGCCTGCCTATCCTGACTTCCTGTTGTCCGGCATGGGTGAATTTCTTTGAACATCATTTCCCCGATATGCTTGATATACCTTCTACGGCACGTTCGCCACAGCAGATGTTCGGTAGCATTGCCAAGACATTCTGGGCGGAGAAGATGGGTATTCCGCGTGAGAAGCTGGTAGTGGTATCAATTATGCCTTGTCTGGCAAAGAAGTATGAATGCGACCGCAATGAGTTTAAGACAGATGGTAGTCCGGACGTAGATTATTCTATTTCCACCCGCGAGCTGGCACGGCTTATCAGACGGGCTAACGTAGGCTTTACGCTACTGACAGATAAGGAGTTCGATCAGCCGATGGGGGCTTCAACGGGTGCAGGTGTCATCTTCGGAACAACCGGTGGTGTGATGGAAGCAGCATTGCGTTCGGTTTATGAGATTTATACTGGGCGGACATTGGAGAATGTGAACTTTGAGCAGGTGCGTGGCTCGCGGCCGGTGTGCGCCGTGCAACGATTAATCTGGATGGCTTTGAACTGAAAGTGGGTATTGCCCATGGTCTGGGTAATGCACGCCATCTGCTGGAAGATATTCGTCACGGGCGGAATGAGTATCATGTGATTGAGATTATGGCATGTCCGGGGGGCTGTATCGGTGGTGGCGGACAACCGTTGCATCATGGCAACTCGGAGGTGCTGTATGCACGTGCCAATGCACTGTATCGGGAAGATGCACAGAAGCCTTTGCGCAAGTCGCACGAGAATCCGTACATCAAGACATTGTACGAGGAATATCTGGGCAAACCGCTGAGTGAGACTGCGGAACGGTTGCTGCATACGCATTATTTCAATAAGGCGATTGATTAACTTATTAAAACGGAGAAACTATGTCAGATATTAAATTAGCCTGTGACGTTGCTGAACAAGTGCGTGCTATTTGTGACAAGCATGGCAACCAGCCGGGCGAACTAATTAATATACTTCATGAAGCGCAGCATTTGCACGGCTATCTGCCGGAAGAGATGCAGCGCCTGATTGCTGCAAAGCTGAATGTTCCGGTGTCGCGTGTGTATGGTGTGGTAACATTCTATACATTCTTTACGATGACTCCTAAAGGTAAACATCCTATTTCAGTGTGTATGGGAACGGCGTGTTACGTACGTGGTTCGGAGAAATTGCTTGAGGAATTCAAGCGCGTGCTGGGTATCGAAGTAGGGGAGACTACACCGGACGGGAAGTTTTCACTCGATTGCCTGCGTTGGGTAGGAGCGTGCGGATTGGCACCGGTGGTGATGATTGGGGAGAAGGTGTATGGAAGGTTGCAGGCGGTGGATGTGAAGAAAGTACTGGAGGAGTTGGAATAGTAATTTCCCGGAAAAAGGAGTGCGTTCTCCGGGCAAATAATCATTCGCCCGGAGAACATTTAATAACTGATCTTATCAAGTATCCCACTTAAATGTGCAATTGCTATTCCATAGTTTGTCATCGGCACTTTCTGTGTTTTTGCCTGCCCGATGCGGCTCAGTACATATTTGCGGTTGAACATGCAGGCACCGCAATGGATAATCAGATTGTATCCGGATAAATCCTCAGGGAAATCATTTCCCGAAACGATATCTATCTTTAATCTTTCGCCGATTCTTTTCCGCAACAGGCGGGGGAGTTTTACTCTTCCTATGTCTTCTGTCAGTGGGGCATGCGTGCAGGCTTCGGCTATCAGTACATGTGATTGCTCTGTGAGGCTGTCGATGGCGGCGGCGCTTTCCACGTAATAATGTATATCTCCTTTGTAGCCGGCAAAGAGTACAGAGAAAGAAGTGAGACAGCTTTCTGCCGGTTTCTGTTGATAGACAGTCTGAAATACTTGTGAGTCTGTAATAATCAGTTGGGGCGGAGAGGCGAGCGCACGTAATGTATCTCCCAATTTATCGGTGGTGCAACTCATGACCAGACATTTCCGGTCTAGTAATTCGCGGATAGTCTGTACTTGGGGGAGAATCAGACGCCCTTTAGGGGCCTGAATATCTTGTGGCATGACTAATAATACCACATCTCCTTCCTTTACCAGATTTCCGGTGATGGTTTGTTCTCCGAATTCAGCAGGGAGTTTCTCCAGGATAGCGCGATGGATTTCGTGCATGCCGGTAGCACTTTTGGCACTTACAATGACGGGATGTTCTCCGTAAACTTTCTTAATCTGTGCAGCCCGGGGGGCAATGTCGGGGCGAATATCGGATTTATTAAGGATGAGTACTACGGGGATATTCCGCTCTTTCAGGCGTTTTATCCATACTTGTTCTTCTTCATCTCCATTTTCGCAAAGGAACAGGGCGATGTCTGTTTTCTCTATGACTTTCAGAGTACGCTCCACGCGCATTTCTCCCAACTCACCTTCGTCATCAAATCCCGGAGTGTCTATGAAAAGACAGGGACCGAGAAGATGAATTTCCATCGCTTTCTTAACCGGGTCCGTTGTGGTGCCGGGAGTGGGGGAAACGAGGACAGTATCTTGCCCCGTCAGTGCGTTGACAAGACTGGATTTACCACTGTTGCGCCGTCCGAAGAGAGCGATTTGCAGGCGGTTGGCATTGGGAGTTTGGTTCATAGGATTTAATTTGTTTATGTATGAACTGAATACATCAACTTCTTCTTAGAATCTGAAATCTCTTTTTCCGTTTTCTATCTCGTACAGATTTCTCATCGCTATCTCCTTAATCTTTGGATTAGGAATGCGCTCCATCTCTTCGTGAATGAGGCGGATACCCTTTTCCCGGGTTTCGGGTGAAGCATAATCTTCCAGATATTCTTTTAATGTCATTAGTGCATTGGGCTGGCAGCAGTTGGCTATCTGCCCTCGTTTGACAAGAGACATGAAACGGTCACCTGTCCGTCCTTCACGATAACAAGCCGTACAGAAACTGGGGATATGTCCCAGGTCAAGCAACCAACCTACCACTTCATCCAGCGTGCGACGGTCGCTGATATCAAATTGAGCCGAGTTCTCCTCTTCTGTTTCCGGCACGGCATACCCGCCTACGCTGGTGCGCGAACCACCACTGATTTGTGAAATACCTAATTCCAACACCTTGCGCCGTACTGCTTCCGATTCACGGGTGGAAATAATCATTCCGGTGTAAGGTACTGCAATGCGGATTACCGCAACGAGGCGGCAGAACATTTCATCAGAAATGGCATTGGGGAAATCTTTCGTCTCAATATCGTCGGCAGGGCAAATGCGCGGTACGCTGATGGTATGCGGACCTACGCCAAACGTAGCTTCCAGATGTTCGGCATGCATCAATAATCCTACGAAATCGTACCGATAGGTATTCAGCCCGAACAATACACCTATACCTACATCGTCGATACCACCTTCCATGGCACGGTCCATAGCTTCGGTGTGATAGGAATACTTGCTTTTAGGGCCTGTGGGATGCAAGGTCTCATAATTCCCCTTGTGATAGGTTTCCTGGAAAAGAATGTAAGTGCCGATACCTGCATCTCTCAGCCGACGGTAATTCTCTACCGTTGTAGCGGCAATATTCACGTTTACCCGCCGGATAGCACCATTCTTATGGCGGATGCCATAGATGGTCCGGATGGATTCCAGAATATAATCGATGGGGTTGCGTAGCGGGTCTTCGCCGGCTTCTAGGGCCAGACGTTTATGTCCCATGTCCTGCAAGGCAATGACTTCTTGACGTATCTCTTCCAGTGACAGTTTCTTGCGTGCTATCGTATGGTTTTTGGCATGATAAGGGCAATAGACACAACCGTTTACGCAGTAGTTGGAAAGGTATAGCGGTGCGAACATCACGATGCGGTTGCCATAGAATTTTTGTTTGATTTCCCGTGCCAGATGGAAGATACGTTCCGTCAGGTCGGGCTGGTTGCACTCAATAGCAAGGCAGCTTCGCGGTGGGACAGACCTTTGCACAAGGCAGCCTTTTCAATCAGGCTTTCTATGAGTGCGCGGTTGTTTTTATTGGAAAGGGCATAGTCCAGCGTATCCAGAATTTCCTGATGATCGATGAACTCTTCCGCTTGTTTTGATTTAACATTATACATGTTTTTAGTGATTAACGGTTAGTGATAAATGATTAGTTGTTAGTGATAAGTGATTAGTCGTTAGCTCTTTATTCTGCAGCCGGCTAATCACTAATCACTTATCACTAACCACTATTATAGTCGCCTCTTTCTTTCGATATTCGGTAGCCTATAGCTGCCAACTTCTCTTCTAATTGCTGTAATCCTTCTGCGGCTTCGGCACCAAGAGAAGCTTTGCTGTCATAAAGTGTATATTTCTCCCGTTGGTTGCGGGGGGAAAGGTTGGGCATTACCACGTTGGCGCCTGCCAGTATGCCACGTTCTCTTCCGTTCGGGGAGAGGGTGGCCAGTGCTGTTGTTGAAGGCAGCAACACTCCGGGATGCATCAGGCGGAAGATGGAAAGGAGTTTTAAAGTCATTTCCATACTCCCCGGAGGGGCAGTGGCGAACGAAGTGTCGTGATGCGGGATGAACGGACCGATACCTATCATTTCCGGCTGGAATTGTTCTATAAAAAGAATATCTTCCACCAGATGGTCTACACTCTGTCCGGGGCTACCTACCATGATTCCCGTCCCGGTTTGATAACCGATTTCTTTTAACCAGATCAGGCATTGCAGCCGTTGTTTTATGGACATACCGGACGGATGCAGGTGGCGGTAATGCTCTTCATTGTGCGTTTCGTGCCGCAATAAACACCGGCTGGCTCCTGCTTGGAAAAAGCGCTCGTAAGCCTCACGGGATTTCTCGCCTAACGACAAGGTTATGGCACAATCCGGAAATTCCTGCCGGATGGAAGAGATTGTTTCAACCATCCCGTCATCCTTTGCAGCCGGTGTTTCGCCACCTTGCAATACAAAGGTGCGAAAACCGAGTGTATATCCTTCACGACAACAATCCAGAATATCCTCCTGCGTCAGCTCGTAGCGTGCAACATTTTGATTCTCTTTCCGTATGCCACAATAGTAGCAATTATTGCGGCAGCGGTTACTTATCTCAATCAGCCCGCGAATAAATACCCGATTACCAAACTGTCCGAGTGCTACCTCCCGTGCCTGTTCTTGCAGGTATATCAGGGCATCGACATCCCTGCAAAGCAGCAGAGCTTTGTATTCTTCTGCATCCAGATGGTGCTCCTGCAGGAGTTTAGCAATCAAAGTTTTCATTCTATCAAAGTTAATAAGCTACTAACTATTCACTACTTACTACTAACTACTTACTACTTATCTAATAAGTCTTTTCCTGCTTCGCCAATTCCTGTACAAACTGACGCTTACCGGCTGCAATTTCATTGTGCGTACAAGGTCCTGTGATACATCCGCCTTCGCATGCCATCACTTCAATGAACTGTCCCGGAGCCTTTCCCGATTTGGCATAAGCACGCAGAGAACCGATAGTCTTTTTATCCAGGTTAGCTACTTGAATGGCATTAATTTTGTCTGCTTCCTCTTTCAGATAAGCCTTTACAGCCCCCATTACACCACCTGCCTGTGCAAATCCGTGTGCTTCGCGTACGGATGCGAACGACATGCTATAAGGGTGTGCCTGTTCCAACTGGATGTTCAGTCCGTCCAATACAGATGCTACTTCTTCGAAAGTCATGACAAAATCCACAGCATCATCCCATTGTGCTTCTTTTCGTTTGGCTACACAAGGACCGATGAATACCACTTTCGCATCCGGATGTTTCTCTTTCGCAATACGCGCGGAGTAGTACATAGGCGATCCGGTGCTCGATACGTAGGGTTTCATTCCCGGCACATGCTTGTTCACCAGCTCAATGTATGACGGGCAACAGGAAGTAGTCATAAACTTCTGTCCTTCTTCCAACTTCTCTATCAATTCATGTGCTTCGTTGCTGACCGTATCCATAGCTCCCTGAGCCACTTCGATGACATCAGTGAATCCTACAACTTTGAGTGCGCCATATACCTGCTCAATAGTGGTCTTGAATTGTCCCAGAATAGACGGTGCTACAATGGCTACTACTTTTTCTCCTTTGCGTATCTTGTGCAGGACGTCGAATACCTGAGAAACCTCGAAAATAGCTCCGAACGGACAAGCGTTGAGACACTTTCCGCAATAGATACATTTGCTTTCGTCGATGTGTTCGATACCTTTCTTATCCTTGCTGATGGCTTTCACCGGACAAGCTTCTTCGCAGGGCACGGGGATATAGACGATTGCATGATACGGACAACTCTTGTGGCAAATACCGCAACTGATGCATTCATCGTGGTCTATCCATGCCTGTCCGCTTTCTTTCACGTGGACAGCCTTTTTGGGGCAGTTGGTCTGGCAACTGCGGGCGGTGCAACCACGGCAAAGGTTGGTGATTTCGTAATTGATCTGTACACAAGCCGAACATGCTTCGTCAATCACGCACATGATGTTATCTTTCGGTTTCCCATTTTCGGCTCTGTCCAGTGCATGCGCTGCGTACTCTGACAATGGGGTTAATTCGTCTTGTTCATCTTCCATATCCAAGCCAAGTAGCGGTAGCGATTTGTATTTCCATACGGCACGCTCTTTATGTACACAGCAACGCCCGGCATGCTTTGATCTTCTTGGACTCAGTTCGATGGGAAGACGGTCTATTTTTTCTACAAGTTCGTTATCTCTCCACAATTTTACCAGCTCTGTCAGCAATCTGTGGCGGACAATCATAATGTTGTTGGTAAATGCCATAATATTTATATCGGAATTAGTTAGTTGGTAATTACCGTGCAAAGATAACGATTGTTTCTTATTCTAATGGATAGCTTTAATCATATTCTTAACAATTGCCGGCCCTTCGTAGATGAAAGCGGAATAAATCTGTATCAGATTCGCTCCGGCTGCCAGCATTTGCCTGGCATCTTCGGGACTCATCACACCGCCTGTCCCTATAATCAGCATACCTTTCTCACTGTGGGTGCGAAGATATTTTACGACTTCGAGTGATTTCTTTCCGATACCTTTTCCGCTTACTCCACCCGCACCGATAGCTTCTAACCGGGCGGTTGTATAGGGGGATAGATTTGAGCGGTCCATTGTGGAGCCGGTGGCTATCACTCCTTGCAGTCTGTAGGTCTGTATACAATTAAGCACTGTATCCATTCCTTCGGGAGTAATATCGGCAGGTACTTTCAGGAGTATGGGACGATAAATCTTCTGTTTACTCCGGAAGGCGGTGAGCGTTTCCAGAACCTTATGCATCAAAGTCACCTCTATGGAACCCCAATTCAGTGTGAAATAGTCCGCCAGACTATACAGGCCGGCATATAGTCTTAAGAAATCGTTCACGGCTTCTTCTTTTTCTGATTGGGGATTCTTATTGATATTGATACCGAGCAAATATGCATCGGTTTTGTTTTCTAAGTTACGTTTCACAATGTCTAATCCGGGGTTATTAAATCCTGTCCTTGAAATCAGTGAAGCAGCTTTCGGCAGACGGAAAATGCGCGGCTTTGGATTGCCTGGCTGACCATCTGGTGTCACGGTTCCTACTTCGATAAAGCCAAATCCGAAATCGGCAAGTTCGTTGAAAACTTCGGCGCCCTTATCAAATCCGGCAGAAAGACCGATCCGGTTTTTAAAGACGAGCTGGTTCCAGACCAATTGCTTATCCGTAGCTTTGTAATAGTGGCGTACCCAGGAGCGAACGAACGGCAAGCGACCATAGCACTGCAAAGCGGACAATAGGAGAGAGTGTACTCTCTCAGGGCTCAACAAAAAAAAAAAGTAACGGACGAATAATTTGCTTATACATGATATATTCTGTTTAATTCGTTACAAAACTATGCCATTCTGCCCGGATAACCTATTCATACTCTTTTATCAGACATAAAGAAAAGTTATATTCTGAATGGATAGGAATAGGGAACGAGCATGAATGGATACAAGTTTTGTAAATTGCCCATATATTTAAGTAAGAGAGAGTGTATATAATAAATTCGATATAGATTCGGTACATACTCGGTATAAACTCGGTACAAATTCGGTTAAATAGCCTATTTTACAGGAAAGAACCGAATTTGCTAAAAAGTAATTATCAAATATATATAGAAGAATATAAGGGATAAAGAGGAAATTGCCATGCAGGATTAAAGAAGTGTGAATAATTCCTTTGGCAGGTTATAACTTCTATAAACTTTGTATCTTTGATATTCGTGTTTTATCTTTGTACATAATAACCAAGCAATCATATCGAACAATGAGAGACTTTATTTATTATGCTCCCACGGAAGTTGTATTTGGAGTAGCTTCGGAAGAGAAAACAGGGAAACTGGTGAAACAATGCGGTGGGACGAATGTTCTGGTACATTATGGCGGACAGAGTGCTGAGCGCTCCGGTTTACTCGGCAAGATTTGTCGGGCGTTGGAGGCGGAAGCTTGTCTTCCGGTGGCTGCCATACTGACGATTCCTGCGGCAGGTAGTGAAATGAGTAACAGCACTGTAATCACCAACGAGGATGGTGACTTGAAGAAAGGGTACTCCAATGACTTATGCCGTTGCAAGTTTGCGGTGATGAATCCGGAACGTACTTTTACACTGCCCAACTATCAGACAGCATGCGGCGTGACGGACATTATGATGCACACGATGGAGCGTTACTTCTCTCACGATGACGACATGACCGTGACGGACGCTGTGGCCGAGGGTATTCTTCGTACCGTGAAAGACAGTGCTTTTGAAGTGCTGAAAGCTCCGGAAAATTATGCTCATCGTGCACAGATTATGTGGGCCGGCAGTTTGGCACACAATGACCTGACAGGATGCGGAACCACCGGAGACTGGGCTACACACCAGCTTGAACATGAATTGAGTGCTCTCTTCGATGTGGTTCATGGCGCAGGTCTGGCGGCTCTTTGGGGAAGTTGGGCGCGATATGTTTATAAGGAAAATGTGACACGCTTCGCACAGTTTGCCGTAAATGTGATGGGAGTGACGAATGATTTTAAATCGGCTGAACATACAGCTTTGGCGGGTATTGAAGCCATGGAGAATTTCTATCGTGCTATCGGGATGCCTGTCAGCATTTGTCAGTTGATAGGGCGGCAGGCTACGGATGACGAAATCAGAATGATGGCGGATAAGTGCAGTTCCGGCGGAAAGGGAACGACAGGAAATTTGAAGATATTGTATCGTGAAGATATGGAAAACATCTATCGGATGGCAAATAGATAATATTTTCGCAGCACTTATTGTTTTTCAAATGAATTTTCGTTATCTTTAGGGGCATATATCAAATTGGGGGTAATAAAAAGTCCTGACCCACAGGCAAAAAAGAACATGAGAATACATTTTGAAATTAAAGAAAAAACTGCCTGAAATTATTGAAGAAATCTTGCATGGTGAAAGATGGATTACTTCTGTAAAGGAAGATATTTCAGGTCGGAAACTGGTTGTCATTCGCGATCCGAGCTATGCCTCGGAAGCGACAGTAGAAATCTATGCTCGTGAAATAACTATCAAAACAGCATGGTCCAACTATACCTATCGTTTGTTTGTTCTGGGCAATAATGTCTGGTGTGAGTATAATGGGGCGTATCGCGGACTCTTGGAACAGAACTTATTACCATCCATCACTCCTAAAGAGAGTCTGTTGGAATCTGAAGTACTATCCAGCTCTTTGTATGGTCAGGAGAAAAGGAAACTGAGGGAATATGCTGAAGACAATCTAAAATTGAAAAAGTTCCGGCGTGAGAACTTTAATGAAGACCGTACGGGGGTAGCTCCGTTCGACCATCCTAAAAGGGTGTATGATGAGTTCATTAAAGAAGATTACGTGGTTCCGTCGTCTAAAGAAGAGTAGGGTGGCGATATGATTAGCAGGGTCAGTTTAGACCCTGCTGTCATGATTGTGGAGCGGGAGATGAAAAGCTTTCGCACCGACCAACTTTCCTTATTCTAAAATAACTGTATCTTTATTGTCTTCTGATTCTTTTCGAGAAAAAACTGATGTCCTCATGAAAACAATTATGGGTTTGATTGTTGTATAACATCGATTATTCATAATTTTGCGTTTACTTAATTAATAGAAAAATGAGACAGGAAACAGAGCCAGAGTTACTGAAGAAGATAATTGGCTTCCAGCGGGAAGAAATCACATCGTGTATCATATACAAGAAGCTGGCAACTATTGAAAAAGATCCGGAAAACCGGAAAATTCTGCAACGTATTTCAGAAGATGAAAGCAGGCACTATGCTACGTTACGCAGTTACACCCATCGGGAGGTTACTTCCAATCGTTGGGAAATCTTTTTTTATGTATGGCTGGTACGCCTGTTAGGCATTACATTCGCTGTCCGGCGGTTGGAGCTGGGAGAGAAAGAAACAACGAGTGTCTATTCCCAGTATCCTGATATGGAACATTTTGCTGAGATGGCGCAAGACGAACAGCATCATGAAGAAAAACTCATAGGAATGATTAGCGAGGAACGATTGGAATATATGGGGTCGGTGGTGCTTGGTCTGAATGATGCATTAGTGGAATTTACGGGAGCTTTGGCAGGTTTTACGTTGGCATTGAATGATACGAAACTGATAGCTTTGACCGGAAGTATTACGGGAATTGCAGCAGCACTTTCTATGGCTTCTTCCGAGTATCTTTCTACAAAATCGGAAAAGACACGAAACAAGCGTCCGGTTAAGGCGGCTATTTATACTGGTATTGCTTATATCATTACTGTGGTAGCTTTGGTGGGGCCGTTCATTCTTTTGTCGAGCCCTGTCATGGCGTTATGCATTATGCTTCTGATGGCATTGCTCATCATTGCTTTCTTCAATTATTATTATGCCATAGCCCGGAACGAGAGTTTCAAACGCCGCTTTTCGGAAATGGCAATACTGAGTTTCTCAGTGGCCGGAATAAGTTTTCTGATAGGCTATTTATTGAAGACGGTGACGGGGATAGAAGCTTAAAGAAAGGTTCTCGTCATATGATTATAAAAAAAATCCCTGAGGTGTTAAACTTCAGGGATTTTCTGTTATAGTCAATTGATGAAAATAAACTGAAACTATATTTTCGAACTGTGCAACTTCTTATAAAGCTCTACACGTTCGGCTATTTCAGCCTGAGATAGATGAGCCGGAAGCTCAATCGTTGTCCGCGGAGTGATTGCCACAAGGATTACTTCTCCCACTTTTTTCTTGTGCTCTTTGATAGCATTCTCTTGTTAATTGATTGGAAGACCCTGTCTCTGGTCGGATAATACTCTTTTTCATCATATTGAATTGTTTTTTAAGTTTTCATTTTTGCTGGAGTTAATTGGCAGGTTGCTAAAAGAAACTCATTGTTCAATGTAGTTATCACTTCTTTTACGCTGCGTATTTTTTCAGAGAGAAAAGCATTACTTCCTGCAAATGCATATCCTCTTTTCATATTGCCTTTGGCTGCATTATACAATGCCTTGATGATACAATAAGGACTTTTCTGATAGTCGCACGTCTTGATACAATGGAATGAGCAGCACTTGGGCTTTTCTCCCTGGCCTTTCTCCACATTGCGGATAAACTCTCCGTCGATGGCTCGTCCGGGCATACCTACAGGACTTTCGATGATGAGAACATCTTCGGGCTTGGAATGAATATAGACCTCTTTGAAAGTTTCCGAAGCATCACACTCCTGGGTAGTTACGAAAATACTTCCCATCTGTACGGCCGAAGCTCCCAGTTGCATGAACCGTGCAATGTCTTCACCTGTGGAGATTCCACCTGCGGCAATTACGGGAATGCCTTTTCTTTCCTTATAACTTGTTGCGATAGCTACTACTTCGGGTATCAATGCTTCCAGAGCGTATTGGGCATCTTGCAACTGTTCTTTCTTGAATCCCAGATGCCCTCCGGCTTTGGGGCCTTCTACTACTATGGCATCAGGCAGATAATTATAATTCTTCTCCCATTTGTCACATATTATTTTTGCAGCTCTTGAAGAAGATACGATGGGTACCAACTTCGTTTTGCTTTCTGGTGTCAGGTATAGGGGTAAGTCGAGCGGAAGTCCTGCACCGGCAAAGACTACGTCGATTTTTTTCGCTTATGGCAGTGCGTACCATCTCTGCATAATTGGAAAGAGCCACCATGATGTTCACTCCGAGGATTCCTTTCGTTTTTTGGCGGGCTTTGTGAATTTCTTCTTTAAGTCCGCAAATGCATTTTTCGGTATAGTCGCCTTTGCCTTTGGGGTATAGCAGACCTAAGCCTGCACATGAAATAACACCTATGCCGCCTTCATTGGCAACGGCTGATGCTAAGCCGGACAATGAAATTCCGACTCCCATTCCACCTTGTATGATAGGTGTTTTTATCTCTATATTTCCAATAAAAAATGGTTTCATAAAATTGATATTGTAACAAGACTGCAAGCGGATAAATATACTTCTGGTATTCTATTCGTTTAGCGATGTTCTTTTCTTTGTATTGTTGTTTTTTTGATTGATAAAAAGCAAGAACAGAAGATTATATCTCCTGTTCTTGTTTGTAGGGTAGACATTAATAACGTCTGGAATTATATCCGTTGTTGCGGGGTCTTTCTTCGCGAGGGCGTGCAACGCTTACTGAAATCGTTTTCCGGTCGTATTCTGCTCCGTTGAGTTCGTCAATTGCTTTTTGTCCTTCTGCATCGTCGGTCATTTCTACAAAACCGAATCCTCTGGATCTTCCGGTTTCTCTGTCCATAATAACTTTAGCAGAAGAGGTCTCTCCATACGCTGAGAATAATTCGTTCAAGTCGGCATCATTTGTGCCAAAGCTTAAACCTGAAATGTAAATGTTCATTTGAAATTTTAATTAAATAAATATTAATGTAAGAGTGAGGGGATAATTAAAGGAGAGGTCTGCTTAATAAGATATAAAAAGGAGAACTATACGATAACGATTCGTAACTCAAACTGCGACAAAGGTAATACAATAGTTGGATACGGCAACTTTTAATTCATGATTTATTAATAAAAAAGCGATAATTGTTTTTTATTTGCATTAGAGTTTCTTATGGTATATTGCGCTTTTCTTTAAAGATGAAAAACTTTTCTTTTCTAAGGCTACACCCTTTTCCCAGATGGCTACACCTTTTGGGTAAAGGGTGTAGCTATCCGAGATAAAGGGTGTAGCCCTTTTTTATGTGCCTTACAGGTACTCGTGGACGGTATATTGACTAGATATTTGCCAAGGAGATCTTATACAGTACATGTCTGCATAAAGGATGGTCGGGACTGACCAATGGGTGATTGAATTCCTTATTTTTTACCATACCTATTTTTTGCATCACGCGTTCCGAACGTTTGTTTGGGAGTGAGGTGAAAGAATATAATTTTTCAGTCCCAATGCCTTTTTTGCATATTCCAGACAGGCTGAAGCGGCTTCGGTGGCGTATCCCTGATTCCATACTTCGGGAGATCAGGCGCCAACCTATCTCTACGGCCGGGGCAAAATCTACGTCGAACGTAACGTCATGCAATCCTACATAACCGATAAATGCAGGGGCTTCTTTCTTTTCTACTGCATATAGTCCGTATCCGTTGGTAGAGAATTCTTTCTGAATACGATTATAGAAATCGAGGGTTTCCTGATAGGAAAGTTTGTTGAGGCAGAACTCCATTGCCTTGTCATCACTGTTCAGTCGGGCAAAAACGGGGATATCTTCTTCTTTCCAGTCGCGCAGAATCAGGCGTGGGGTTTCAATGTATTGTTTGGGAGATGTTTTCATATTGTTTTTTTCGAGGAGGATATTTATGATTGCTGTTTTTCGTTTTCTGCGGTTCATATATTCACGTAAAAAGAGTAGGGGTGGCACAGAAAATAATTTGCGCCCGACTCCATTGGTAGCATTTCTGGAAGACGACCATTGCGATAGTAATGAATAGCGCTGCACCGATGGATGCTTGTAAAGGTAACCATGCCAATCCTTCTTCCGGCAGCAACATGGGGATGAAAGCCAGTGCCCCGGCGGGAGCAAAGTATTTTCCTGTCCATTCGAAGATGAAGAATAAGGATGCTGCAATGCATAAGGCAATGACGGTTGCCGGCAAGTGGAGATGACGGTATCCGATAATTTGAAATACGGTTCCCAGCGTGGCTGCGGTAGTCAGGAACAGGAATACTTGTGTGGGACGGTTCCTGAATCCTGCTTTGAATTTACCATTTCCGCAAAAGTAACCATTAGCGGAGGCAATATCATATAAGGATAATCGGTGCTGACGGCAAACATGGATATGAGTCCCACAAAGCATAATAGGGAGAACCATCTGAACAACTCTCTCTTACCGGGTTTTACGGAACTATTCTCCGGTATCCGGCTTCGTATTCTGCATCTCTCCATAATGATTTGCACCGCTACCACCATTGTTGACATCGAAAAGACGGCAATGGGATAAATGACGCTTTCCGTGTGGAGTAAAACGGGTAGCACGCAGGCGGAAATCAAAGGAATCAATGTAGCCCGGCTCATCAGCAGACAGGCGCCGGCGAAAGCAAATGCGAGGCATAGGTTGATTACATAGTATAAGGGCGAGTATCTCACGATGCAAATGCCAGCTACAGCTCCGAGAGACATCAGCAGGATAATCTGCCAACGGCTAACGTTCCACACTCGTTTATCAATAATCAGAAGACCCACAATCAGTGCCGTCATCTCGGGAAATAGAATTTCCTTTTCACCCGTCCATTCCGCTAAACCGACCATTATCAGAATCATCATTAATGATACCAGATATCTTATTTTCTTTTTAGCTTCCATCTTATACTATTTAATACAGGCACAAAGTTACGGGAATTTGCCGTACTATGAAACTTCTTGCCTATCTTTGCGGCCGGAAAATTGGCCGTGGCATCTCTAGCCCGCATGGAAATCCGGGTGCAGCGTCACGCTGCTTATAAGAAAATTCTGTATGCAAAATTTGGTAAAGAAGGAATATCGGATTCCTTTTATTTTGGTTACTTCCCTGTTCTTTTTTTTTTATGGGGATTTGCACATGCCATACTGGATGTGCTGAATAAACACTTTCAAGATGTGCTGGTTATTACACGTGCCCATTCGGCATGGGTACAGGTCATGTTTTACCTGGGTTATTTCGTGATGGCTATTCCTGCCGGACTGTTTATCAACAAATATGGCTACCGTAAAGGGGTGGTCTTCGGTTTGCTGCTTTACGGATAGGCTCCCTGCTTTTCATTCCCGGAGAATACTGGATGTCTTTCAATTTTTTTCTGTTCTCCCTGTTTGTCATAGCCTGTGGCTTGGTTTTTCTGGAAACAGCGGCTAATCCTTACATGACGGAATTAGGCGACCGGGAAACGGCTGCCAGCCGCCTGAATCTGGCGCAGTCGTTCAATGGATTGGGCTGTATATGCGGGCCGCTTATCGGTGGGTTGTTATTATTCTCGGAAGGGGGTGAAAGCAATATATCCTTGCCCTACACATTGATGGGAATTATAGTGCTGATGGTGGCACTGGTGTTCTATAAAATCCGTCTGCCGGAGATTGTGCATGGAGAAGATGAGGAAGAAGTGGGCGAGGACGGAGCACGTGGGCTTTGGTCGCACAAGCTGTTTATTTTCGGTATTGCTAGTCTGTTCTGTTATGAGATAGCGGAGATTTCAATCAACAGTTTCTTTATTAATTATGTGGTGGATGATGGTTGGATGAATGCCCGTGATGCTTCTGTGGTGCTTTCGTTCGGTGGTTTGGGATTGTTTATGTGCGGTCGTTTTGCCGGAAGTTGGATCATGCGGTATATCCGGGCGGAGAAGGTGTTGTTTTTCTGTGCGGTGGGTACGGTGGTTACTACGGCCTTGGTGGTGTTTGATCTGGGAGTTTTATCATTGGTAGCCCTGTTCATGGGATATGCTTTTGAAGCTATCATGTTCCCCACCATCTTTGCACTTTCACTGAGAGGATTGGGGAACTATACGAAGCGTGCATCTTCTTATCTGATGATGTCCCCCATCGGGGGAGCGGTAGGACCGCTCATGATGGGGTATGTGGCTGATCAGACCAATATGTCTTTCTCGTTTATTGTTCCGTTGCTTTCGTTCGTCGTGGTGCTGCTCTATGCGTGGAAAGTGAAACAGCGTTCGCTCTGCTAATATCCGAATTTCTCCGCAGCCTTTTCCATCTGTTCGATGATGGCGACTCCGAAGGGACAGTTCGTTTCGCATTGCCCGCACTGGATGCACTCTGAGGCGTGGTGTGTGAGGGCTTTGTAGTGCTCACGCACAGTCTCGGGTATCTCGTTCTGGGCAATGGTCAGGTTGTAGTACTTGTTCACGCTTGCTATGTCGATGCCTACGGAGCAGGGAGCGCAATGTCCGCAATACATGCAATGGCCTTTCCAGGTGAACTTTTCCATGCCTGCCATGACGGCGGTGTAATCTCTTTCTTCTTTACTGGCGGTGCACCAGTCGATGGCTGCCTGCATCTCATCACAACTTCTGCACCCCACCATGATGGAGGCAACAGCCGGACGGGTCAGTGCATATTCGATGCATTGCACCGGAGTCATAGCTTTGCCAAAGGGTGAGTTGGTTTCACTTAGCAAATCTCCGCCGCCATATACCTTCATCACATCGAGTCCTACACCTTTCTCTTCGCACAGTTCGTAGAGCCTTTCCCGTTCCGGATCTATGTTCTGCAGGGAGTGAGCATAGTTTTCATCGGCCCATAAGTCATCTACGTTTTCAGTGGGCGGTTGCAGGTCGTAGCAAGGATTGATGGAGAACATCAGCACTTCAATCAGTCCGCTTTCCACAGCCATACGTGCAACGGTGGGGTTGTGGCTGCTCAGTCCGATATGGCGGATTCTGCCTTCTTCCTTCAGGCGCAGGGCCAGCCGGATGACGGGACCGTTGAATATTTCATGAAAGTCTTCTTCACTGTCCACATAGTGTATCATGCCGATATCCAGATAGTCGGTATCGAGGCGTGCCAACTGGTCTTCGAAGGAGGCGATTGCCTTGTCGATGTCGCGTGTACGCAGATATTGGTCGTTTTCCCAGGTGGTGCACAGGTGTCCTTGGATGATAAATTGCTCACGGCGGCCTGTCAACGCTTTGCCGATGTTGCTGCGTAAATCGGGGTTGGAGGCATACATATCAATAAAGTTGATTCCCTTACTGATGGCGAAATCCATTTCTGCACATGTCTGTTCTTCTGTTTTGCCAACGAAACCTTCGCACCCTAATGCGATGGCGCTGACTGACAAACCGGTATTTCCTAATGTTCTATATTCCATGATGTTTTTCTGTTTCTAAAATACGCTTTTGCGAAGTTACTAATTTATGCGAATCGGTAGTTTTATTTAGTTTATTATTATTAGGTTATGAACTAAAAAAACAGGGTAGTGGTGTATATTGTCTACAAATGATGTATGTTCCTAAAACAGTCGTATACTGAACCTAATTCAGTCGTATACTGAATGCCATTCAGTCGTATACTTAATAGGGTTCAGTCGTATACTGAATAGGGCGTGGTTTAATGATGTTGATAATCAGAAAGTTATAAAAACCTGTATTGCTGTTGATAAATTCTGACAAATCTCTGCGATATATAGCGTAGCTACTTTATCACCCTATCACCTTACCACCTTATCACTCTTTCTCTTCCTTTCTATCCGGAGAAAACGGAGACGTTTATATGGGTTCGGGTGGTTGTTTCTTCTTCTGTTTCCTGCTTATCAGCATGACTCCCAGTAGTATGATGAACAGTCCGCCCAATTGGATGAAGGTCACTTGTTCGTTTCCCATGGTTACTCCTAAAAGTACGGCAATGAACGGATTGACATAGGCGTGGGTGCCGACTTCTGCCGCAGGCCGCACTTTCAGCAGCCAGACGTAGGCAGAATAGGCAAGCAGGGAACCGAAGAATATCAGATAAGCCAGTGACAGCCAGCTTGCAGATGAAACATTCAACAAGTCGGTCCTTTGCATATCTCCGTTCACAGCACTGCAAATCCAGAACATACCACTGGCGAAAAGCATCTGCCAGCCTGAACCGGCAAACGCATTTACTTCTTCTTCGCGGGAAGAACGGTATTTGGCATACAAGGTGCCCAGTGCCCAGGATATGCATCCGAAAATAAGAAGTAAGATTCCGCGTTCACTGTGCGGATGCAGGTTTGCTGCATTGAGTTGTTCCAAATAAAGCAAAATGACGCCCCCGAAACCGATGATTCCACCTGCGATTGTAAGAGGATTGCGGAGATTAGTTTTCCACATTGGGGCATCCAACAGCAGAATCCAGAGTGCGGTGGAAGAAGCGATGATAGCTACCAGGCTACTGGTTAAGTAGCGTTGTGCCAGCATCACTACGGCCATATCTATGAACAGCAATACAATTCCGCTGACGGCAGAGCGCTTTATCAGGCTTCTCCTGAATATTTTCTCTCCCTGTAAATGGCATATGCTGAGAAGTATAAGTGCGGCGGCCGTAAACCGTAAAGCTCCGAGCAGAAAAGGAGGCAGGTCCTTTAATGCTACACCTATGAAGAAATAGGTAGATCCCCAGACTACATAGATAAGGAAATAGCCGGTAATGATACCGGTTATGTTCCTGTTTGCTTTATTCGGTTCTTCCATTGCCTAAACCTTTCTAAACCTTCTGTTAATACTTGCCGGGGGCAGGCTATGTTGATGCGGACAAAGCCTTCTCCGGTGTCTCCGTACGTACATGCTGCCTTCGTTCAGCCAGAGTTTTTCCTGTTCCAATAGCGAGGTCACTATATCTTCCGAGGTACGCTTTAATGCGGAACAATCCACCCACACAAGGTAAGTACCTTCCAGCTTCGTTACGGGAAACTCCGGCAGATGTTCGGCGAAGAAACTTCTCAGGTAGTTATAGTTATCGAACAAGTACCTTTTCAGTTCTTCCAGCCATTCTTCCCCTTCGTTATAGGCGGCTATCAAAGCTTCCACTCCGAATGGATTTACGTCGCAGACTTCGTTCACATTGATGGCTTTGTCTATCTTCTTGCGTACATCGGCATCAGCGGACACGATGTTGGCAATCTGGACTCCTGCCAGGTTGAACGCCTTGCTGGGGGAAATGCAAGTGACGGAATTCATCAGGAACTCCTGCGATATGGAGGCGAAAGGCGTATAGGTATATCCCGGAAAAACCAGTTCACAATGAATTTCATCCGCTACTACCGTTACATGATTCTGGAGGCAAATCTCGCCGATGCGTACCAGTTCCTCTCGGCTCCATACTCTTCCGGCAGGATTGTGAGGGTTGCACAATAGCAGGAGTCTGACTTTACTATCGGCAACCTTCTTCTCCAAGTCATCGAAATCAATCCGGTAAGTTTCGTTTTCATAAATCAGTGGATTGGAAACGATTTCACATCCATTGTTTCGTATGGACGAAAAGAAACAATTATACACCGGAGTCTGTACCAGGACTTTGTCGCCGGGGCTGGTCAGGGCTTTTATGATTGCCGACAGCGCCGGTACTACTCCGGAGGTATAGATAATCCACTCTTTTTCTATTCTCCAGTCGTGGCGTCTTTTGAACCAGTTGATCGTTGCATTGTAGTAAGCATCGGGCACACGGACGTATCCGAAGATGCCATGCTCCACCCGCCTTTTCAACGCTTCCGTCACGGCGGGTGCTGTGCGGAAATCCATATCGGCTACCCACATCGGCAGTACACCCGGGGGAGTGGCAGAATCCCATTTATAGGAATTCGTGCCCCGGCGTGGAATGATTTCATCAAAGTTGTGCTGCATATTGCATCTCTTCTTGCGTTTCGTCAAAACAGGTCTGGTCGTCCCAAAGTTTCAGTTTGCGATTGCCGGGGGCCTTGATGTTCTCGTCTATGATGACGGCTCCGTAACTTTCGGCCGTGATGCTTCCCGTGCGTGGATTCTTTATGCTGTGAACCGGACCTTTGATGGTGGCCTGGAGGCTGCTGTATTCAAATGCAAGGTCGGCATCGTCGGCCATTGTGCAGTTTTCCATAATCAGGTCGTGGGCATAACAGAGTGGTTGCGTGCCTGAAATTTTGCAGTTCACCAGACGCAGGTTTCTGGAATGCCAGCCCAGATATTCGCCATTCAGTTCGGAATCATACACCGTTACGTTTTCCGTATTCCAGAAGGCGTCTTTGGAGTTGATGCTGGCATTGCGGATTTCCACGTTTTTGCAATACTGGAATGAGTAGTTGCCGTTCTGGCTGTAATTTTCAATGCGTATGTTCTCACCGTGTATGAACAGGTAATCGGCTTTGTCAATCTGTACGTTTCTGAGTTCTACATTGCGGCAAAACCAAAGGGTTTCCAAGGCATTGGGAAGTTGCACGTTTTCCAGTTTTATGCCGTCCATTTCGCGGAACATCTTCGGTGCTTCCACTACGGTATCCGTCATTTGTACATTCTGCGAGTACCAAAGTGCGGCACGGGCACCTTCTGTGAAGAAACAGTTCTTTATGGTGAAGCCATTGTTGTGCCAGTATGGGTATTTCCCTTCGAAGCGGCAGTTCACTGCCACAATATTGCTACATTCTTTCAGTGCGGACTCGCCTGCATGGATGGTTACATTTTCCAGTTGGAGGTCGTGAGTGGCAAACAGAGGGCGTTCGCCTCCGAATTCTTTGTCTTTGATAATTTCCATAATTTCTTTGTTTTTTATTGTAGTTCGAATGTTACGGTTACACTGCCCGAACCGAGGGCGGATGCCAGTTCCGAAGGGTTATTTACACGCCCCAGGCGAGTGTAGCTGTAGGATGTTGAAAAAGTCTCATAGAAAAGTACCAGACAGGAGCCGCCGTAAAGCATCAGGTCGCCCGTGCGGATGGTTCCCGGGTTGGAAGATGCGGTAGGCAGGTTTCCCGATAGGTAGAAGTACTTTTCGTTGCCGTTCAGTTCGGACATGTTTATGGTCATAGGCAGTAATGCCTTGAAGGCTGTTGCCGCCGCATTGTTTTCCAGTGTGGCATTGAATGAGGCGGAGCCGACTGTTATTTTTAGATTGTTGCTCATAGGGTTATCGTCATCATCGTCGTCATTGCCGGGATTAACCGGAGGCTCATCGTCGTCTGTACTTCCCGGAGGTATCTGTTGCCCTGTTTCGGGTATAGGAGCATCGTCGCTGCATGATGTGCCCCAAACGGACAATGTCAACGTCATAAAAATGAGTACTAAGTAATATTTCATAATCTTCACGGTATTATTTCAGGTATTCCTTAAAGAAAGAGTCCAGCTTGTCGAAAGGGATGAGGCTGACCCGGTCGTAAAGGTCCACATGGCCTGCACCGGGCACGATGTATAATTCTTTGGGTTCGGCAGCCTTGCTGTAGGCGTCTTCGCTGAATTCGCGTGAGTGTGCATTCTCTCCGGTGATGAAAAGCATGGGGCGCGGTGAGATGGTTTCGATATCGGCAAACGGATAGAAGTTCATGAACTTCGTGTTGCTTGCCAGGGTGGGGGCGTGGTGGTCAGGGATGTTGCACCTTCGGGGGTGAATTCTCCGCGTTCTGTACGGTAGAATTCATAAAACTCGCGTTCAATCGGAGAGGAGTTTGCCGTCAGTTCGTGTACGGTGCCGCCGGTATATTTCGTTTCTCCGCCCAGAAATTCTACATAACGTTGTTCGGCGGCTTCGGCAATGATTTGTTTCCTTTGTTCTAGGGTCAGTGCGTGTTTCAGTCCGTTGCGGCTTGCTGTACCCATATTATACATGCTGATGGTTGCAATGGCTTTCAGGCGCGGATCGATTTTTGCCGCACTGATGGCGAAACTTCCACTGCCGCAGATACCGATTACGCCGATACGGTTGCGGTCGACGAACGGGCGTGTACCGAGGAAATCGACTGCTGCGCTGAAGTCTTCCGCATAAATCTCCGGAGAGACGCTGTTGCGTGGTTCTCCTTCACTTCCTCCCCAAAAGGACAGGTCGATGGCGAGCGTGACGAATCCGCGTTCGGCCATTTTGATCGCATAGAGGTTCGCAGCCTGCTCCTTGACGGCTCCCATCGGGTGGCCGACGATGATTGCGGGATACGTTTCTCCTGCTTTCATATCTTTGGGCAGGAAAAGGTTTCCGGCCACTTTCATTTTGTACTGATTGGAGAAGGATACTTTCTCCATGTTTACTAAATCACTTTTGTAGAAATTGTCTGCATCGGTTTGTGCCGAAGCACTACCTACGCCGAGCATCATATAAAGGATGCCACTACTGAAAATAATATCTTTTTCATATTTTCTTTGGGTGAATGATTAATGAGAATTGATGTCTATTACTTACATTGCAAAATTACGGTGTAAAAGTGATACTCTTTGTAGATGGATTACAGACATAATAACCCAAATTACAGATTATCGCATTGTATACAGAAAACATAGACAAATACTTCTTTTATAATCGCTTATTTAAAAAAGCTTCATTGTACTACGACTTTCAGTTTTATTGTTTTCGAAGATTGCACCGTGCGAATTCTCAGAACAACGAATATTATGCTGACCGCAAGAAACAGCAAAGAACCGATTACGGAATAGCGTGTATCGAAGAAAGTGATAAATGCTCCGCAGGCTGCCGCACCCACCGTTGTGCCCAGATTGGCAGATAATAGGAACAAGCCGTTAGCGAAATCCGGAGCTTCGGGAGCAGCTTCGGTTATCATATACTGCATGGTGTTTTGCCCGTATCCTGCCAGGATACCCAGAATCAGGATAATGACAGCCATTGCCGCAAGCCATTCCCCTAAAATGAATATACATATATAAAAGGTGAATAGTGCGAACGGAATGAAAGTCGTGTTGCGTATCGGGTTGGTGGCTAACTGTTTTCCTGCAATGACGTTTCCGATAATATTGGCAAGCCCGTATATCAGCAGCAGGACGCTGATGGCACTATAAGAAACTTCCGTAACCGTTCTCAGATAATCAGACATATAACTGAAGAATCCGAATAAAGCACCGTTTATCAGGGTGACAGCAATAATGGAATACCAGATAATCTTCTTTTTCAGCACATTGAGTTGCGTACCGTAAGATAGCTTTTCTTTAACGGGCATGGAGGGTATGAAAAGGATGGTGGCCACAAATACCAGCGCATTCACCACCGTGAAAAACATCATTCCCATTGTAAACGACACCTCACTCGCTATGTAGCTGGTCACCGGTACACCCAATACCATGCCGGCGGATACTCCGATAAAAACTTTGGCTACAGCCTTCGGAGCTTTCTCTTTGCTGACAGATGCAGCCGCTACCGTGAAAGCCATCGATACATATACAGGATGAAGGAAAGCCGGAAGGGCACGGGTTATCAGTAGTAGGGTAAAGTTGGAGGTAAGCATCGAAATGATGTTGCTCAGTGTGAAGACTCCCAGTGCCAGCAGCATGACTTTTTTCCGGTTTATGCCCGAGAAAAGTAGCGGCATAATGGGGGCTGATATAGCCACTACCAATGCGAATATACTGACCGTCCATCCTGCTTCGGGAACGGTTACATGGAAATGCTCGGCTATCAGGGGGAGGATTCCAATCACTCCCATTTCCGTATTGATGATTCCGAAGACTCCTGCGGTAAGGATGAATACGAGCAAAGCACCCGAATCGGGTTTCAATCTATTAGTCTGTCTCATAAATTATATGGTTCTTTGATACATTGATTTCTATACTGCAAAGTACGGAAGAACTCATACAAATCTTGGTAGATAGATTACGGGAGTGATAACCCGAATTACAGATTATGGGATGCTGGAGAATAAATAGATAGCTATTACCCCCTTTATTCTGAAAATAAAAGCGCAAACAGACTATGGAAACACATCGTTTCAGTCTGTTTACGCTTCTCTGTGAGAACTCAATGGTTCTATTATGATTTCAATTAACGGATAAAGTTTGTCCGTACCAAAGGTTCTGCTTCCGGGTGCTTCTGCCCGTCAGCCGTATTTTTCAATAACCAGGCCATATTTATGCCTAACATTCGCATAGTCTGTAATCCTTCCGCATCTTGCAGGACATCGCCCGGCATCATTCCATGAATAATATTCCAATATTGGGAAGAAACAACAGGCATGTGGTTTATTGTGAAATACTTATTCAATCTGTCAAGAGTAGCACTGGCTCCACCTCTCCGGCAAACAGCTATTGCCGTAGCCGGTTTGTACTCCATCAACTCCGAGCTTGAATAGAAAAAGACGGTCTAACAGGGCGCACAGCGAACCATTGGGACCAGCGTAATAGGTCGGTGAGCCTACTACCAGTCCGTCAATACCTTCTTCCAGTTTCTGGCGGATGTTGTTGTACAATTCGTCTTTAAAGATACACCGTCCCAATTCAGTACAGCGGTTGCAGGCTATGCAACCTTGTACGGCTTTTTGTTCCGATAGAAATGATTTCTGTTTCTACTCCGTTTTCATTCAGCGCCTTTGCTACCTCCGATAAAGCCAAATGTGTATTTCCGTTTTTCCGGGGACTTCCATTTATCAGTAATACTTTCATCTTTTTTCTTCTTGATATTAATTATATTCGTCAGACTTTGAAGCGTATATTTATATTAAAAACACTGGCATGACTTATAAGGTTCGCCCATCCATCCATCAACGATAGGATTTGTCGAAGATTCCCGCGCAATCTTCATCCGTCATTTCGCAAGGATTGGCAAGGAATAATCCTCCCTGCATGGAGCGGGCACCTCGGGCAAGCGTCATGGACTCTTCTTTCTTGAATCCGTAATCGCTCATCTTCAAATCGGCCACACCGCAATCCTCCTGCAATTTGACAAGTGCCGTGATGAAATCTTCCGGCTTGTCGGCATTTTCAATGCCCATTGCTTTTGCCATTTTGATGAACTGTTCGTCGCAGGCATGACGCTCGATGAAGAACTCATAGAAAGCTTTGGAAATCATAATCAGCCCTGCGCCGTGAGGAAGATTATGATGGTAGGCACTCATGGAGTGTTCCATGGAATGTTCGGCCGTGGTGCTTGTCAGTTGCATGGTGATGCCTGCCAGCGTGCTGCCGTATGCAACGTGTTCTCTTGCTTCCATATCATTTCCGTCTCTGACTGCACGTGGCAGGTATTTCGTGATATTCTCGATGGCGGACAAGGCGATGGCTTCGCTCAGGATATTTACACCGTTGCTTATCATTACCTCTGTGTTGTGGAACAAAGCATCGAATCCTTGGTATGCCGTATATTTGGCGGGGACGGTTCGCATCAGTTCCGGGTCTACGATGGCAAGGACGGGAGTCAGTTCCGGTGCGCCGAAACCGATTTTCTCATTCGTGTCGGGATTGGAGATAACGCCCCAGCAGTTGATTTCGGAGCCTGTTCCTGAAGTTGTGGCAATGGTAACTATGGGCAAACCCGGATTTTTCAGTGGCATTGCTTTGCCGGTGCCGCCAAAAACATAATCCCATAAGTCGCCCGGGTTCGTTGCCATTGCCGCTATTGCGACTGATGCATCGAGTACGGCACCTCCTCCGAGAGCCAGGATAAAATCGCAGGCATTTTCTTTGGCAAAGGCGGCGCCTTCCATGATAACGCTTTTGTACGGGTTTTCCATAATCTTGTCGAAGATGGCATACTCGATGCCGGCCTTTTCTAATTGTTCAATCGTGCGGTCGAGCGAACCGTTGACCTTGGTCGACTTACCATTTGAAATCAAAAGCAGGGCTTTCTTGCCGGGCATTGTCTGCTTGTACAGAGTGTTCAGTTCGCCTGCGCCGAAGAGGATGCGGGTAGGGTTGTAAAAAGAAAAATTCATTCTTGTATTCATACGTCTTTCAGTTATTTAATTTGTAATCGTTTTAATGGTTCTCCATAGGGAACTATCGGATGCTGCAAAATTAGCTGTCTTCATGTTATTGCAGGATACCCGGATTACAGATTGAATAACCCTTTTTACTGTTTCTGCTTCTTCTTTTTTCGATATGAACCAAATGACAAAGAAATATTCTTTTACGAAAAGCAAATATCTAACCTGGAACATATATTTAGGGTACCTCAGTCGTATACTTAGGGTATCTCGGTATACGACTGAGGTACCCTAAGTATACGACTGAGATAGTCCCTATTTATATGTGCTCATAATCAAACTGTTACATTTCGTCGCTTAATTGGTAAGAAATTTAAATAAATAAACAGAAAGCATCTCACTCATTTTTGTAGGGTTATGAGGTAAATGAGTGTTTCCTAATATTGAGTAAATAGAGTATCTCAATTCTCCTCCTCCATCGGAGGAGGAGAATGAAGATAGTACTGCTTTAGCATTCGCTTCATGTCTTATCATTAATGTATGTAATGAATGAAAGTTATACCCCAATTACAGATAGTATAACCCTTATTACAGACACCTTATTATTCTGAAAAAATAATTCATATCTTTGCTGCTGTTCAAATACTTAGGATTATGGAAAAGGTTATAAATCTGGATAATGTGGACCAGTACAACAATTTGTACGGACTTGAAACATTGCACCCTTTGGTAAGCGTTGTCGACCTTACGAAAGCGACGCGGGCGGTCAATCAAATACAAATGCATTATGGTGTTTACGCACTTTTTCTGAAGTTGGCAAAGACTTGTGATATTAAGTATGGCCGCCAGTCTTATGACTATCAGGAAGGTACTATTGTCTGTTTTGCACCCGGACAGACGATTAGTGTGAGTACGGTTGGTGACCAAATCAGCCAGCCCGTTTACGGTCTCGTCTTTCATCCCGATTTGATTCACGGGACTTCACTTGGGAAAACGATAAAGAACTATACCTTCTTCTCTTATGCAGTGCATGAGGCTTTACACCTGTCCGATCAGGAAAAAGAAACCGTGATGGACTGCCTGAAGAAAATCAGCATCGAACTGGAACATCCCATAGACAAGCATAGCAAGTCATTGATTGCAATGAACATAGAACTCTTGCTCAACTATTGCATGCGTTTCTATGAACGCCAGTTCATCACCCGCAGCAATGCGAATAAAGATGCCTTGACGAAGTTCGAACAACTGTTGGATGAATATTTCCAGAGTGGTCTTCCGATGCAGGAGGGATTACCGTCAGTGAAATATTTCGCAGACAGGATTTATCTTTCTCCCAATTACTTTGGTGATATGATTAAGAAGGAAACCGGGAAAACACCCCAGGAACATATACAGACAAAGATTATCGAACTGGCCAAAGAGCATATCCTCGGAGCGGAAGAAACCATCAGCGAGATTGCTTACAGGCTGGGATTTCAGTATCCGCAGCACCTGAACCGCCTGTTTAAGAAGCGCGTAGGCTGCACCCCGAACGAATACCGACTGCAAAATTCATAGCTTTGAAAAAGGATATATTGAATATAGAGACCGTACATCAGTGTAATTGTTGCCTGGGCAACAAGACACTGCATCCGCTGGTGAGTGCTATTGACTTATCCAAAGCCAACGTGATGCAACGTACCATCAAGTTCGACTTTTTACACCCTGCTATTGCTGGAAAGTGAATGTTGCGACTATATCTATGGACGTAAATACTACGACTATTCCAATGCCACCCTGTTGTTTCTGGCTCCGGGAGCATCTATCGATATGAATGACGGGAAGGTTCTTCCCCAAAAAGGTTGGCTGCTGGCATTCCATCCGGACTTTCTGTGTAATACCTCTCTGGAGCAGCACGTCAGGCATTGTCCGTTCTTCTTTTACAGTCCCAATGAAGCGTTGCATCTGTCGTTGCGTGAGAAAACGAAAGCTGTGGAGTGTTTCTGCAATATTGAGCAGGAACTAAAGCATGCGATAGACTGCCATAGCAAGGTTCTGATTTCAAGATATATAGAATTGCTGCTGGATTATTGTTCCCGCTTTTACGAACGCCAGTTCATTACGCGGAATGAGGCGAATAAGACAATATTGTGCAAAATGGATACGCTGCTGGATGAATATATCCGCTCCGGGCAGTTGAAGACCAAGATATTGCCGACCGTAAAGTATTGTGCAAATCTGCTTCACTTGTCGCCACGCTATTTTATGGACCTGTTGAAGTTTGAAACGGGGAAGAACCTGGACGAATATTTCCAGTTGAAAAGGATAGAGATAGCCAAGAGAATGTTGTCCGCCAATGAGAATACCGTTAGTTCGGTTGCTGAAATATTGGGCTTTTCAAGCGTGCAATATTTCAGCAACCTGTTCCGCAAACTGGTGGGGGGTAGCTCCTAATGAATACAGGCTTTCACAGAACTAAGTGCTTTTGATGTTCTGCGATATCCACATCCCTATATCTTGTTTGCTAAGCGCTGCCGCCATGAGGTCGGGAAATTTATCGGGTGTACAAGCGAAAGTCGGTACACCGATATTTGCCAGAAACTCCGCATGGCTCTTGTCGTAAGAGGGGGCGCCGTCGTCATTCAGTGCAGGCAGCACGATAAGTTGCACACCACTGTTCACTAAAGATACGAACTTCTTGCGCATTTCCCGGGCATCGCCACCTTCATACAAGTCGGTAACCAGCACCAGTACCGTATCCTGCGGACGGGTAATCACTCCCTGGCAATAGGTCAGGGCACGGGCAATGTCCGTACCTCCACCCAGCTGCACACCAAAGAGAAGGTCTACCGGGTCTTGCAAATCGTCGGTCAGGTCTACAACTGTTGTATCAAATACCACCATCCGCGTGCTTACTGCCGGAATGGAAGCCAGCACCGAGCCGAATATTCCGGAATAAATCACCGATGTTCCCATTGAACCGCTCTGGTCCAGGCAGAGGATGATGTCTTTCATCGCTTTCCGCTTCCTGCCGTAACCGATGCGCACTTCCGGAATAATCGTCTTATATTCCGGCTGATAATTTTTCAGGTTCTTGGTGATGGTGGTTTTCCAGTCTATTTCGTTATAACGCGGATTTCTCCGGCGGGCAGAACGATTGAGTGCTCCCGTTACAGCCTGTTGGGTAGGGGCGGAGAGTTTGCGCAACAGTTCATCCACCACTTTGCGGACTACCTGTCGTGCCATATCCTTGTTCTTTTCCGGGATTACACGGCTGAGCGACATCAGCGTAGCTACCAGATGCACATCCGGCACTACGGTTTCCAGCATTTCCTTTTCCGTCAGCAGTGAGGTGATGTTTAGTCGTTTGATGGCATCGCGTTGGATAACTTGTACCACCGTCTGCGGGAAAAACTCGCGGATGTCTCCCAGCCAACGGCTTACTTTCGGGGCGGACGAGCCGAGTCCGCCGCGCCGGTCACTGTCGTACACAGCTTCCAGAGACTGGTCGATGCGTTGCTCTTCCTGCGTCAGCGTGATGCCTGTTCCGTCGGCTTCGTTTCCACCCAGTATCAGGCGCCACCTTTTCAGATATTCTTCTTCCATTGCTTTCTCTTTACTTCGTTTCAATTCCTAATAATTGGCGGATCAGCGGGATTACTTTGGCAGCTTCCGCTTCATTGTGAGCGGAGACTGTGACCGTCTGCGTCTGTATGCCGCCTGCACCGCTTGCTTTGGCCTTCTCGCCCAGCTTACGGCGTTCCGGTGGGGTGAACTCACTGAATGTGCGTTTCAATATGGGCAGCAGTTCCATGAAAGTCTCCTTATCCTGCCCACATACCCAGTTGTTCACAAGATTCCAGAGGTTATCGTCCAACAGCAGGATGGCGCCGGAAGAACGGAGAAATCCTTCGAACCAGTATGCCATGTCTGCCGGAGCGTTGCCGACAGAAGAATAGTAACTGAGGGTGTTCTGTGCCTCTTCCGATGAGATGTCCCCTTTGTCGTTCAGTAAGCGTGTGGCATAGCCGGACAGCAACGGATGCACATTGACGGAAGTACGCACCTGGCGAATAAATTCAAGCCACATGGTGTTCAGTTCCGGATCGTTAAGGGTAGATACCGCATAGTCCGTAGACACCAGTTTGTTGAGAATATCCGCCGCCGCCTCTTCATCGACATTGATGCAGACAAGCACGCCACCTGCAAGGATACGGGCAATCATGGCATGAAGCATATTGCCTACTTTGGAGAAATCCAGATTGCGCACATTGCCATAGCGGACGATGCTGACCAGGTCGGGAACGGCTTCCATCATTTCGATAATATCGGTAGAGGCAGCTGAAAGACGGTCGAGTTGCACGGTCATGGCATCTACTAAATCCGGTAGATTGGCGGGAATCACCCGGTCGAGCAGATGGGTGAGTTCCGGAATGTGCCTTATCTCTCCGGTCTGTTTGAGTAGATACTTTTTGGGTGGCTTCTTCCAGTGTATTTCCCCAGATGGCTTTTTCGATGATGCTGATGATCTGTTCCGGTTTGTGGTAAAGCGTCCATTTTTCCTTGAACGTACCTTTACCGTCGGAACTGCTCGGGATGGCCCAATCTATTTCTAAAAGGTGCAGGCGGTGGAAGAAGATACTTCTTTCCAGATCGTTCGGTTTACGAAGGTCGAGCGTCAGTTTTTTGATTTCAGCGGTAAACGGAACGCGCAGCCGCTTTTGCGTCTTTTCCACATCTACCAGCAGGGGAACTTTGGGAACATTGTCTGGAACGCGTCCCAAACGGTCGCTGATGATAAGTTCTTCTTTGATGATTTGCAGGAGGATGTCGTCGCCAAAGCCCATGACGGTGGTGATGGCTTCGTTGAACTCTGCTAGCGAAGGGGCGGGGAGGTTACGCAAAGCAGCCGTCACCTGTGCCAGACGAACCGTTTCGATGACGTGGGCCACTGAAATATCCATGTTCTTCTTGCGGAAAAGCGAGGCGGCCTGACTGATCCAGAGGGTACCATCATCTTCGGGATGATGCCAGAGATAATGATACCAGCCGGGAGACTCTATTCCCGCTCCATACCCGCTGCGGAAGGAGAGGCGGTCGTAGGTCCAGGGTATCCAGGTACATTCCACTTTTACTTTGGCGAGTCCTTTCAGCAGTTCATTGTCTTCTTTCACTTTGGGCATATTTTCAAGTGCAGGCACATGCCAGGCACCACAAACCACGGCGATACGCTTGAAGTTCTCTTTCTGTGCCGCACGTATCATCTTGCGCATCCAGGGCTTCACGGAGCAGGTCGCGGGGAGAGGTCTGTTTGGGAAGTTCTTCACGTAGTGCGGTGACCGCTTCTTGCACTGCCAGAAATACGTCGGCACTGTCTTTACGGTGCTCGATGGTAGTTTCCCACCAACATTCGCCATCCGTATATCCGGCGGCTTCCGCCAGATAGTCGAAAGGGTCTTTGTATATATCGGTGGTTTCCTCTTCGGTTTCGGAGGCAGTTTCCTGTTCTTTTGCACTTATTTCCGCTTCTTGAATGTTTGTTTCCGTTTCAGCAATAACTTCCTGTGCCGTCTTTTGTCCTTCCGGTTCGTCCTGCGGCGTTTCGTCTTTTTCTTTTTCCGCGGTTTTCTGATTCAGCGCCATAGAATGTGTCAGGGGCAGATCGAAGAAACGCAACGGCACTTCATTGCGCATTGCATAGCATATCGTCTGCCACTCCGGAGAGAATTCGGCGAACGGATAGAACACAGCATTCTGCGGCTGGTCGGGTTGATAGGCAAGCAGGGCAACGGGCGGTTCCATTTGCTCGCTCAATGCACATGGAAGCAATGTCTCAGCTTCTGCCGGACCTTCCAGAAGGATGAGGTCAGGTTTTAGCTCCTGCAAGTATTCCAGTACATTCCGGCACGAACCGGGACCGTGGTGTCTTATTCCTAATAAATGAATGGACATTTTTTGAGTCTTTTAGTTCATTAAGATTTTATTTGATTAACAGATGGTTTATAGAGTAACTCACGTTAAATCATATCTCTTGAAGCCCGGTAAATATCTTTCCATCCATCGCGGTTCTTCACAACCGTTTCCATATACTCCTGCCATACCACTTTATCCTGTACGGGGTCTTTCACCACTGCACCCAGAATCCCCGAAACAAGGTCTTCGGCATGTATCTGCCCGTCTCCGAAATAACCTGCCATAGCCAGACCGTTATTCACCACGGAGATAGCCTCAGCCGTACTCAACGTTCCGCTTGGGGTTTTCAGTTTCGTCTTTCCGTCATTGGTAGCTCCCTGGCGCAGTTCGCGGAAGATGGTAACTACCCGGCGGATTTCTTCAAGGGCAGGTCTTTCTGCCGGAAGCTGCATCACCTTTTCAAAGCTCTCCACACGGCGGCGCACAATATCTATTTCTTCATCAATGCTATCCGGTAGGGGCAGGATAACGGTGTTGAAACGACGTTTCAAAGCGCTTGATAAATCATTGACTCCTTTATCGCGGTTGTTGGCAGTAGCAATGATATTGAATCCCCGTATTGCCTGTACCTCCTTATTCAATTCAGGAACGGGAAGCGTCTTTTCAGAAAGAATCGTAATCAGCGTATCCTGCACGTCAGAGCCGATACGTGTCAACTCTTCGATACGTCCTATCTTTGCCCTCTTGCATTGCTTTCATAATCGGTGTTTGCACCAAAGCCCCTTCACTCGGCCCTTCCGCCAGCAGGCGGGCATAGTTCCATCCGTAGCGAATCGCCTCTTCTCCTGTTCCGGCAGTACCTTGCACTATCAGCGTGGAATTGCCGGAGATGGCCGCAGCGATATGTTCGCTCACCCAGCTCTTTGCTGTACCGGGAAGTCCGTATAGCAGCAATGCGCGGTCTGTTACCAGGGTAGCTACTGCTATCTCCATTAGGCGACGGTTACCTATGTATTTAGGTGAAACCTCGAATCCGTTCTTCAGTTTGCCACCCATCAGGTAGGTGACTACCGATTGCGGAGACATCTCCCAGTTTTCGGGAACAGAGTTTGTTTCATTTTTTTTCAGTTCGTGCAGTTCTTCTGCGAATTGCTGTTCGGCATGTTGTCTAAGTAAAGTACTCATATTGTTTTGTATTATTTATTGTCATTGAACATGGTATTTATTTTCTCTTTCATTCTCATATATTCCGCTGTCAGTCGGCAGAATTTGGCAATGGCATGGTCGGCATCGTATGCCATTGCCTGTTGTTCCACTTTAGGCAACATCTCCGGAGGAAAGTACAGTGACAGACGCTCTGCCATCTCTTTCGGATAATAGTAATAATTACTATGGAACAATCTTTGCAAAGCTCGTGTGGAGAATTTTATTCCCCATTGAGTTCCGTCCGCATTATACCGAGGATTCGGGAATATAATTGCTCTTGCTGTCTGTCTGGAAGTTGATTTCCTCCCGTTGCTCCGGTGTCAGTAATCCCATCAGCGAAGAGGCGTAGGCTTCATTTGAATTTTCTTTCAGGGTTTGATACGCCCACAGATTGTCACCGAAGTTTTCTATCGGCTGGCATAAGTTGAAGTAGGAACCGAATGGTGGTTTCTTTGCCAGTTTTGCGGCGGCTTTCTCCGGTGAACAGTCGTAGAACTCTGCCCAGAAACTGAGCGGTACACGTTCGGCGAGCTGACGGAGCAGAAACTCTTCGTCTTTTTCCTTTTTTTGTTGGAACTGACCTCTTCCAAGCCCAATTTCTTCATTTCAGGTGTAAAGGTGATTTTATCGTATGACCAGCCCAGTAACATTTTATAATGAAGTTTTCCACGCAGCAGGTCACAGTATGTTTTTACCAGTTCTGAGTCGGGCAGACTGCATAACAGGCGACGGGCAGTTTCTTTTACATTACTGCTTCGGTCGGTAGTGACAATCTCTTGCAAGAAGTTTTCATCCGCTTTACTCAGATTGGTGCGTAGGCATTGTATCAGTTCGTCACGGTGGGCGGCGGACTCATTTTTCAATTCGGTTTGCAACAAGGCAAGTCCTTGTTCCGGGGTTTCCTTTCTCAGACGTTGCAACATCCGTTTCCGTTCTTCGTGCGAAGCCGTTTCCCAAGTCTCGTTTCCGGTGTCTCCCCAGTCGGGAAGTTCCATGTGCGGGAGTAGCCAGCGACCACGGTTTCCTGTCAGCAAAGAGAGCAATGACTGTTCTTCGTGCTTGTCGGGGTTATTGCGGTCGTAGGCTCGGAAGATTAACGGGCGCAGATAGAAAGGTGGAATCAGCTTGTTGCATTGTACTGCTTTCCGGTAAGCATATAATAAGAGGTATCGGTTGCGCTCGTTCACCATTTGGACGAGCATTTCGCCAACGGAACGGTCGAAGTAAGGCAGACTGTCTTCCGGAGCCTCACTGATGGCAGTGGTTTCTTCGGCGGACTGCGGTTCTGTTCCGGCACGCTGATAGGCGAAGGTTAAATCGCTGCTATCTGATAGAAAGCGTCTTCCGTATCTTCGGCTTTTTCCTGAAGGAGGCAGAAGTTCTCTTCCAGTGCTTCCGGGAAGCCGGACGGGGTGAATTCTTTGGTAGCAGTTCCCAGTAAAGCTGCATTTATGATTGGTTCAGTTACGTTCATCTCTCCAAATATAATAGTCAGATTGATACCACATTGAATTTAGCTCCCAGCAATTGGCGTCTGCCAGAAAGAAGGCGGCAAACGGCTTTCCACCCGTGATGGACAGGATGTCTGTTCGGGTGATGTCTTGCATCTGCACAGGTATCAGTTCGTTGTTTGCATCCTGCACACAGAGTTGTTTCCCTTGAACAGCCAGTCGCAGATTTTCTACTAATACAGGTACATTTTCGGCAAATGGGTTCTGTTGCAGGACTTCTCTGTATCGGGCAGTTGCTTCTTGCAGATTCGCACAGAAATGCGGGGTAACCGCTTCTTCGGATAATTCACATTCTTTGAACAAGGCGCGAAAACTGCCTACTCCTTTATAATAACAGAGTTTTCCGTCGTAGGTACTGCCGGGAACAAGATTGAATTCCGCCAAGGTTCCGGGAGCTGTGAAACTGAGATAGATGGCGAAGCGATTGCTCAGGCATCCGTATAGCCAGTAAATATCATTATTCAGCTCGTTTATCTTCTGACTTCTCTTATGGAGTACCAGCCACTGGTCGGTAATTGTTTCACCCGCCAGCACATCTTCTTTTTTGCTTGCGGATAACCTATCTGTGTGCGGATTTCCTGTTGCCACTCTTCCGGTTGCAGGTCCAGTTCCGGTAACTCTTCATCAGGAGGTAGAGTTTTCCGAGTTGGTCGGTTAACTTGTATTTCCAACTTTCCTCGTAGAAGTCTATTTCCTGAATGGCTTTTTAATCGATTGGCAAGTCCGGGAGCTTGGGCGTCGACCATACGGCGGGCAATACCGTCGAAAAGAGTATAAGCCCGTTCCGGTATATTGATTAATCCGTTGCGTAGCAGGTCTTTCAGCCAAATTTCCAGTTCATCAATACCGTTCAGCACCTTTTGGTGGCGCATAGCCTGACGTTTGGCTTGTGCCGCTTCATCTACAGGCGTGTCGCTTTTGGTTTTCTGTTCCTTCTTCTCGGCTTTTTCTTCCCGCTTGGAAAGCCAGGAAGTCACCCATTCCGGTTCGTTCGCTTCTTTGAACAGCTCAGCCTGTGCGGCATATAGAAATAAGAGTCCCAATCCATGCTTGCATGGGAACTTCCGGCTGGGGCACGAACATTTGAATGCTACGTTTTTTGTATCGATTACGGTCTGGTATGGAGTTTTCCCACTTCCCTGGCAATGCCCCCAGATAGCACGGTCACTGTGTTCCAGCAACACCCACTTGGCTCTTGTCGCCAACCCTTTTCCGGCTTTTACGGAGGCTGCATCCGGGGCTAATTGTATGATTTGTTCTTCTGTTAGATTTAATAACATGATAATCTTAGTCAGCTATTAGTTGTGTTTTTAGATTGCAAGTATAATGCTTTTTTTTCTGTTTTTCAGATTTTTCGAAGAGAAGAGTTTTTTGTTTTTTTATCAGAAATCATCTATACGTGATATTACCCGAAGGGAGCTATGTGTATGATGCGAAGAAAGTATTGAAACTGAAAGACAGTCAGATTCCTATGTTGAATCATCCTGTAGTATACTTTAAATAATAGAATAAAAAAATGGCCTACCTATGCTTAAGCACAAGTAGGCCATTTTTAATTTTGTTTATTTGGCATCTTCAATAATAGAACAGATACTAACCCGGTTCCAATCCGGTTCTGTGAACATGTCACCCACTCCCTGACCTTCGGCAGTAATACGTGACGGGTTGATTTTATACTTATTCACCAAGATTGTCTTTACTGCTTCAGCACGCGCTTTAGCTATTCTTGCGTTGACTTCGGCACTACCTTCCGGTGAAGCGTATCCCTTAATCACTACTGTTGTATTTGCGTGTTTCTTCATGTAAGAAGCCACACGTTCCACATTTGGCAACTGAGAGGCATCGACTGTAGATTTACCTTGCCTGAAAGTAACAATGGATTCCGGAATACGGCTGGTTTCCACTATTGTTTCAACAGGAACTGCCCGATTCTGTAAATTGTTGACCTCTTGTTGCAATGCACTGATCTTCTGTGCGTCGACATTGATCTGACCATTCTTCTCATTCACTTGTGAGCGAAGATTATTGATAGAATTGTTCAAGTCGCTAATCTCGGCCGGATCATAGAGTTTAGCCAAGGTGAAGTGATGGCTTCCGTTGCTACCACCAAAGTGGTAAGCTACACCTGCCGTTAGTTCAAAGGCGGCATTGTTCACATTGAATCGGCTACGGTTGTGGTCGCCTTGCATATCATATACCAATGCCGGTTTGACTCCTATCGTCCAAGCTTTAGCTTCTCCGAGATTGAAGTTGAAGTTCATTCCGAAACGGCTGGACCAGGAATTCATATCTCCAGGGCCGTCCATGTAGTAGTGCAGCCATCCCGCACCAGCTACGGCCTCTACTTCGAATATGCGCGGAGTACCTGTATAGCCTGCGAACAGGTTCATCAGGTTGACCTTACCCAATAAACTAAGGTCTGAGGCATCGAAAGCTGTCTTGCTGTTCGAGGTGTTTATATATCCCATGCCTTGAATCCCCAGTCCGAAAACAGGAGTCAGTTGCTTGGTAAACTCAATTCCCAAAGCCGGGCGGGCATTCTTGAAGAAAGCACTGTGGCTTACAGGAGTTATAATACCGGTTTTTTAGTTCTACAGACCAATTGTCTGTAAATTTGCTGCCTTGTACGGTAGTCTGGGCACTTGCAGTCAATGCTGCCAAAACAAATGCTGATAAAATAATTGATTTTTTCATAATTAAAATGCATTAATGGTTGATACAATAAAAATATTATATGCCCTGAAGTAGTTTATTTGTTTGCTCTTTTCAGGAATAAAGCGGGAGGGTTAGGTTGCATATTTATTTATTGTTTGCTTTTCGCGAATCCCGTTTATTAGCGTAGTAGCAATTCTTTCTTTAAAAATTTAATTCTCTTCTTCATAACTCATTGTTTTAAATTCATAATTAAGGTTGCTGTTCATTTGTAACAACATAATCTTTGAAACATGGTTCGATGTATGAAAGGGGAATTAACAATAATTTACTGATTGCTTAAGTTACAATTAAAAGTTAGTATCAATTTACTCTCACTACTCTCACTTTGGGAATAAATAGTTTATAATTAGAATGTTAAGTGTGAGTGAGGTAGGAAACAGCGTGAGAGTAAGTGGTTTACTCTCACGCCTGATTTTTGCAGTTTTACATTGTAACTTCTTCTGTTATACCGTAATATCCCACGTTTGGCGCATATATTGGATGAGTCTGTAATCCGATGTTTTTTAGCTTTCCTTCCCCGCGTAAACGGCGGATATGCCCCATTGCAGTCGATTTCATCATACCGCATATCCTTTGAAAGTCACTTCTTGTCATCATGTGGTGTTGACTGAAGTAGATGGTCAGTCGGCGGTCTATTTCTTCGTCCGATAATTTGTTGGAGTGTCCATTGTGTTTTATATTCTTCAGTTTCACATTTCCGATTTCACTCCTCAGATCCTGATCGGCCCGAAATTTGATGCTTTTCAGCCTTACTTTCGTATTCTTCCGTTTTGTATCTTCTTTTATTTCTTCCGTGCAGGTCAGTGTAGGGTGGAAGTAACCGATGCCATCCAGATGTACCTGCCTACCTTCTGCCAGTTCTTCACCCATCGCATGAGACAGAGCGTCGAGCACGGCGGATACATCTGTTTCCGTCAGTGAACAACGTTCCTGGATTTTGCGTCGCAATCGGTCAGTTCCTGTTTTTCCATTCAGGGTGATGCGTGCATGAAGTTTTGTTTCTTCTTGTGGCTGGTTGGGAGCCACCGGGTTTTCGTACCATTCAAATAAGATTGCCATAGTTGCTTGTTTTAATTATAAGGTATTAATTTGTTTTACATTAGGGACTATTCTGTTTCCTCCTAAGGAACATCCCGTTTACTCTTAGGTATGATTGGATGTCAACCTTGGTTAACAGGTCTGTCAACGTTGGTTGATCGGCTTGTTAGCCAAGGTTGACAAGCCTGTTAACCAAGGTTAACACCCAATAGGACTTACTACAAAGATACAAAATAAGCAGGGAAAAGTCAAGTGATTCCCTGTTTATTTCTCAATTATTATTGAAGCTTTTGCTGTCAAATGGATGGGCTGAACTTTTTTGAAATAAATGCAGAATAATATGCTCAAATACTTGACTTTCGCTTTTAGGAACAGTATCTTTGTAACTCCTTAAAGGAATTATACTATATAAATAAAATTCATAACAGATAATGATATGAAAATCACTTCAATAAGACATGACAAAGATACAGGCAGAGAGATGATGACCATTTATGATGCCGACGTGCTGATGGAGAAGATGAAAACGGAAACCAGAGACGGGTATGTAACGGGGTTACGGACTGTCATCCCTCAGTTGGAAGGTACTGAATCCGCATTCTCTCATATTGACAAACTTCCACGTGTCTATCCTGCCGTGGAGTGCGCCCGGACTAAAGACGGAGGGCGAAGAATGAAACAATACAATGGGCTGGTTCAGCTTGAAGTGAAGAAGCTAGCTGGATTGGCGGAAGCTGAACTGGTGAAACGTCAGGCGATGCTGCTTCCTCAAACGTTTGCCGCTTTTTGCGGTTCCAGTGGAAGGAGTGTGAAGATATGGGTGTGTTTCGCCTTACCGGATGGAAACTTGCCGAAGCGCGAACAGGAAGCTGCGCTGTTTCATGCCCATGCCTATCGCTTGGCGGTGAGTTGCTATCAGCCGTTGTTCCCGTTTCCCATTGCCTTGAAAGAGCCTTCACTGATGCAAAGCTGCCGGATGACGCTTGATGAACATCCCGGATACAATCCTCATGCGGTACCTTTCTGTCTGGAACAGCCATTCTCCATGCCCGGCGAACAGACCTTCCGGCAACGGCAGTTGGCTGAGAAAAATCCGTTGCTGAGGCTGGAACCTGGGTTTGAAACGTCGCAGACCTTCACCATGCTTTTTGAAACCGCCCTCGATAAGGCGCTCCGGGATATGGAGAACTGGCGACGGGGAGATGACCTTCAACCGTTGCTTGTCCGCCTTGCGGAGTATTGCTACAAGGCGGGCATACCGGAAGAGGAAGTTGTGAGGCAGACGATCATTCATTACTATGCACAGGCGGAGGAGCAAACGGTACGTACCATGGTTCATAATATTTACCAAGAGTCTAAGGGATTTGGCTCTAAAACTATTTTGACTCCGGAGCAGGATACCGCTCTGCGTCTGGAAGAGTTTATGGAACGGCGCTATGAGTTTCGTTATAACACGGTGTTGAACGATTTGGAATATCGTCAGCGTGATTCCATTCATTTTTATTTCAGACTGGTGGATCGGAGGGTACGCAATACGATGATGGCGATTAATGCCCTGAAAGAGGGGATTCGTGCCTGGGACCGTGACGTGGAGCGTTATCTGACATCAGAGTATGTGTCTTTGTACAATCCTGTTGAAGAATACCTTTGTAATGTGGGGCATTGGGACGGAAAAGACCGCATCCGGGCACTTGCCAATCTTGTGCCATGCAATAATCCGCATTGGAGGGAGCTGTTCTACCGCTGGTTTCTCAGTATGGTGGCACATTGGCGTGGGCTTGATCGCCAGCACGGAAACAGTACGTCGCCATTATTGGTCGGTGCGCAGGGGTATCGTAAATCTACCTATTGTCGCATTATTTTGCCGCCTGAACTGCGTTTTGGATATACGGATAGTCTTGATTTTAAGAGCAAACAGGATGCGGAGCGTTATCTGGGACGTTTTCTGTTGGTGAATCTGGATGAGTTTGATCAGATTAGCTCCAATCAGCAGGGCTTTCTGAAACATCTTTTGCAGAAACCTGTGGCAAATTTGCGGAAACCTTACGGTTCTACCATTCAGGAAGTGCGCCGTTATGCCTCGTTTATCGGTACCAGTAATCAGATGGACCTGCTTACCGATCCCAGTGGTAGCCGCCGTTTTATCTGTATCGAAGTGACTGCACCTATTGATACGAATGTCACCATCAACTACAAGCAATTGTATGCTCAAGCCATGGATGCCATTTATAAAGGTGAGCGCTACTGGTTGAATGATGAGGACGAAGCTATCCTGAAAGAAACCAACCGGGATTTTGAACAGATCAGTCCGCTCGAACAGCTTTTCCACTGCTATTTCCGGGTGGCGGAAGAAGAACGGGAAGGGGAATGGCTGACCGCAATGGAGATATTCAATTATCTACAGCAGAAAACCCGCGATAAACTGTCGGTCAGCAAAATAGGGCACTTCGGCCGTTCGCTGAAGAAATTGGATATTCCTTGTAAAAAGTCAAATAGGGGGACGGTGTATCATTTGGTGAGATTATGACGAAGCTATTTTGTATAGGATATGTGTAATGTATATATTTAATGGGTTCAAAAAAATACAAAGTTTGTAAATAAGAACTTATAGAAAAGGTAAAGAAGGCTGTTTCATTTCTATTTGAAACAGCCTGTATACTCTAAATATTATCCCCTTATTCTACCGTATCTTCATTTGAGGGTAATGAAACGTTGGTAACCTCATCACTATCTTGAAGAATAATTCTTTTTTCTTCAATTCCTTGTGAATGGCTATGATACGTTTCTCGAAAAATCTGTCGTAGTCATTCTCCAATATTCCAAAGGCTTCGAGATCGTTAATCAAGTGGGATTTCATTGTAGTTTCGATATCCTCGTTTTGCTTTATGAATTTTCTCATATAGACAGCTGGTGATTTGGCTCCGATTTCACGCTTGTTTAAGAAGTCATCCACAATGGTTATATTGGCAATATGGTTGACGTGGAAGAAATCTGTGTTCTGTTTGGCTAAATATGCTTTGGGAAAGAAATGATGGTAATTCTTGCTGTTAGCTTGCTTTAGCCAATAATTGCTGATGTTGACAAGTGAGCCGTCATTGAATGATTTAGGTTGTTGATAGGCGTAGATGCACAAAATTGCTTTTATGTAACTTCTTCCTGCGCTGAACCATCCATGATTTATGATTCCTTCTTCTGAGATGTCAATAGTCCAGTCATATTTCGGTAATTCTTCGTTCAGGATGGCATCAATTCGTTTGACGTCCTGTCCCAGTTTCGTTTCTACAGAAGAAGAAAAACGTCCAGACAATGCGCATCGCCAAAAATAGTCTTGTAGATACTTTTGCTTTGCTCCTGTCGGCTTATCCGTATTGTGATAAAAGAAATAAGCAAACGGAACGATTAAGGCATTATAGGGCAATAGCTGGCTCACTGGTATTCTGTAATAACTGATAAAATATTCTATAGCCGCTTCAATGGCGCCAATGCCTTTTTCCCAAGCGTCGATAAATTCTGATTTATTCAGTTTAAGAATTTCCTTTTTCTTGTACAATCTTTCTTGATGAAAATAGAGATGCATTGTAGGACTGTTGCATCTGAGACTGTTTCGTAGTTCAACGGACGAAGCCTTTCTATCAATTCTTGAAATTTTTCAGATAAATCGAATTTTCTTTCTGCATCAAAAGTTTTGGCAACCATTATTTCAAATAGTGTCAATGGTTTTCCCCCGACATTGATACGGGTGAAGACTTCCGTTGCCACATCAAGAGTTGCTTCTTTCAATGATATGACGGAGAACAAGTAACTTTCTATTCTTTTTCTGTATTCATCGATTTTGGAATGGTATTCCACCGGATAGCTTGCCAATAAAGTTAGTCCTCCATATAACAAATCGGTCAATCTTATGTACGATTTACTATTTCTATTTTCGATGTCTAAAATCACAATTTGCTCGTCTTCAGAAGCTTCCAAGTCTAAATACATTTTGGAATAGTCGTCTTCATTGCCGTTTTCTCTTTGAATAGTGATACCTTTAAGGCTTGCAAACAAGCTAGTTAATCGCTGTTGACCATCTAAAACAAAGTATACAAAATCTCCGGCAATGGGTTCAGGCAGTTCTACGCCTCCGATGTTTCGTATACTGCGCAAGCGTTCCTTTGTTTTCCAAAAAATGAAAGTGCCGATGGGATAACCTTTCACGATGCTGTCCATTAGATTTGCCGATTTTGTCAAGTCCCATACGAAATCTCTTTGGAACTGGGGAATCTTTATCAATCCTTTTTCAATGTCACTTATCAGTGCACTGAACGGTGAAGATTGAGGGTCTGGTAATTTCATACTAATATATTTGTCTTTGTTTCTTTATAAAAATACAGATTCAAATCTGTAATAAAAAGTATTACCAGAATACTGAGGCAGGAGTTTCACCGTTATCGGAACGGCCTGTATTTCCGTCTGTACTTCTATTGGTATCTGGCATATTTCGGAAGCGAATATAGGAATAATCTTTTAATCTTGATATTTCCGTGTCGGAATTATATTGGAAACTAAGTTTTTTGTATGATTCCTTATGGAGAGAAAGATTTGAAGGAAGATTATTTATGTTTATAGGGGAGAGAAGACCGATTTGCGAATGATTTTTCCTTTTGAAAGAATACTCTCTGGTTTTTATTCCTATTTTTGTAATCAGAAACAATTTGTGCATGGATATTTGGAGTAAGAAGAAACGTTCCGCTGTCATGTCTAGGATACGCAGCAAGGACACGAAGCCGGAGTGGATCGTGCGCCGTTACTTGTTTTCCCGTGGATACCGCTATCGCAAGAATGTGAAAGGACTACCGGGAACTCCTGATATTGTGCTGCGTAAGTATGGTATCGTGATTTTTATTCATGGGTGTTTTTGGCACGGACATGAGGTGGATGGCACTATGCCAAAGACCAATCAAAAGTTTTGGGTGGATAAGATTGAAAGGAATAAGTGGCGCGATACGAAAAACAAAAAGATGTTGCGGAAAATGGGGCTGGTCGGTAATGACCCGTATGGGAGTGTCAATTGAAGCCTGCGGTGAGACTACAAACATTACTGGAGATTGAATACCATATCAATCATTCCTATTTAGAACGTTTCAGGCAGAAACCTATCAAACTTTATGCTATCGAAGGAAATGAAGACGTCCCCGGTATGGTGGCCGAGGACGGGGTGGAGTATGGTGAGTGATAATCTATACGGAATAAATAGGCTTGTCGCTTTGTTTTACCTTAACCATTTCCATGAAAGAAGCCAATGTCTCTATTTCCGGTTGAAATTCTTTATCGAACGAAGTACGGTACGACGCTGGGACAACGAGTTTAAGGTGTTCGTGTTTCATTTCTCGCAGTTGATTTTTAGAAATTCCTTGCTGCAAAGTAAACAGATATTTAGTTTCAATGCGATTGGCTTCATTTAGCACTTGTCTCCAGCGGTCTTTACAGGTTGTCTTCGCGCCGAGAAATACCAAATTCTCTGAAGGGAATAGCAAATTGTGGTAAGCTTCCCCGTTGGGGAACAAAAATCTGGTTTTTTATTATCTTCCGTAACTGCTTGCTCTTCAAAATCCAACTGTGCAGCCGTGAATATAGTGGCAAGATGATGTTCCAAGGACTTGCCAGCACGGGATTTGCGACGGTTTAGAATGATATTGGAAAATTTGACCAATTCCTGACAGTTGGGAAAAGGAATACTATAAATGGGGGCATAAACTTTTTCCTCAAAGCCACGAAACAAACTATATTCTGTATCAATCCATTTTAGCAATTGTAAGTCAGGATTCTCGCATACTTCAGTATCTGTAATTTTGTGGACCTTGTTATATATTTCTCTGGCAAATTTGGCCATTTGCTTGGTTTCTGGAAAATCTGTGTATAAAGTAACAAGTTCTTGAATACCTGTTTCCAATTGTTTTTCCGGTGTATTGGCTTGTTTGACATCAATCAGTTGATTGGTCATTTCTGATGAGAGGTTGAAATAAGCAAAGAAATCATCAATGTCTTGGTCCGTTTGCAAGATAAAACCATGATAATAGTCTTCACTTTGTTGTGTTATGATAAGCAAGTCGCCGACGTTGTCTTCCTCAAAAAATGGAAAATTCTTGCCAAAGCGAGTTATTCTGTATTCGTTCCGTGTCCCTTGTCCATAATAGATGAAGCGGCTTTCTGTAACAAAATCATCTTGCCATTTCACTTTTACTAATTTATCCTTGTTTTCGCCTTTTTTTCCCGGGGTATCAAACAAAAGTGGTGCAGCACATTTAGGTATATAAAATCCCGCTTGGTGTGAACCGTTCTTGCCCGTGTCATTGGCGGTGATAAAACGGCAAAATGCATGTTTTGCATTTTGCGCTTTGGATATTGCACTATTCAATATTTCACTCATGACAAATCAATTGGCTAACATTGTCTTTATTAACTGCTCAGAAACGGCCGTAATAAGAGGTACTACAACTGAATTTCCACATTGTCGGTAGGCTTGTACATCAGAAACCTGATTAAGACGGTATTCATCGGGATACCCCATTAAACGGGCGCATTCGCGGGGAGACAGCCTACGGGGATTCTTTCCGTCACTTTGCGGAATGAGTATTTCCGAGCCATCTTTATAATAGCGAGCACTCAATGTGCGAGATATTCCGTCGAGACTCACGAGCCCAAAACCGAATCCATTACCTTTGGCGCGGTGCTTTTCTGCATAGTTTTGCAGATAGTTCCATAGTTTATCACTTAAAGTGTATTTTTCCTCAATATTCGGATCTAATATGTCTTTAATGGATTTTGTTTTTTGCTTTTGTTCAGGGAATACGAATTGCTCTTCGCCATGAAAGATGTCGCAATCAAAACCTACTATCATAATACGTTCTCGATGTTGAGGAACGTAACTTTGACCATCCATCACAAGGTAATGCAGCGAGTAACGAAGCTCTTCTAATGTGCCTTTTATAACCTTGAATGTGTTACCTTTGTCATGCGACATTAGATTCTTTACATTTTCCAGAAAAAAAATGCTTTGGGACGATGACGGCTGATGATGTCTGCCACATCAAAGAATAACGTACCTTGTGTTTTATCCTTGAAGCCCGTTTCCCGTCCGAGACTTTTCTTTCTTCGATACTCCGGCAATAGAAAATGGTTGACAGGGGAAACCGGCACAAAGAACATCAAATTTCTCAGGTATGTAACTCTTGGTTACATTCTTTGTTATATCGCCAAAAGGCATTTCTCCAAAATTCGCCAAATAAGTCTTTTGCGCATACTTGTTCCATTCTGAAGAGAAAACGCATTTACCCCCTTGTGCTTGCATGGCCAGACGAAAACCGCCCATTCCTGCAAATAAGTCTATAAAGGTGAACTTTGGTTCTTGGGGATCGAGAAATGGCACGTTGAAGAAATCGGAAAACAGATTGTATTCGGTTGGATTCTCTGCAACCTTAGTTACATATTCATCCGTTATTTCTTCATTTTTGTTTTCTTTTTTTTTTTCTCTAAAAATTCACGTATGGTATATATTACTTCTTCTTTGTATTCCTCATCTCCAATACGACCATTATTATGTAAATAATGGCTAAGTACGGCTAATTGATTTTCCCAACTGGTTTCACCGTACACTTTAATGCCGTTTTGTTCGTCAATTTCCTCAGGAAAGTCAACGAGCTTAATACTTTGTATGGCTGTCTTTTTTGCTGTCATTCAAATTGTAAATCTATATAATAATAAGGGCAAAAGTACTGCTTTTTATTGGAAATAGCGAATGACAAGCTTGCAAACATATTGTTATGATGATTATTTGTTATTCAAAATGTTTTTATTTCTACCTTTGTCCGTCAAATAAGTGTACAATATATAATGGCTGGAACAATTCCTTAATTCTACAAAAAGAATACAACGTGGTGATCCAAAGCTGGACATCACTTATTAGAAAAGAGAAAGAATGTTTCAAGATGTTTTCCCGGCAGTGTAATTTTGGTACAGTGCAATTCAACTATCTGAATAAGTGTTTTTTCCATAAGATTCAATATATTTGTATGCAGTAATGTAATCCTAAAAGTAAGAAGACTTTCAATGAAAAACTCAATTCCCCGGTATACTTTCTATAAGACTAAGTACGGAAGCGAACTTTTAGTGGATGTCGTAGAACTGAAGTACGTAAAAAGGTTCTTGACTAAGGGTACTGTGCACACATTGACTTACTATGATATTACTTTCGTTACAGAGGGAGAAGGAAACTTTTCTATCGATAATCAAACGCATAAGGCAGTTCCCTGTGATGTCTTGTTTTCCAAGCCCGGAGAGATACGGAATTGGGATACCGGCCACATTGTAAATGGCTATGCTTTGATCTTCGAAGATGAGTTTCTGTCTTCCTTCTTTAAAGATCCGTTGTTTGTGCAGCATCTTTCTTTTTTCAACGTGGGGAGTAAATCTGTCGGACTGCATTTGTCGAATGAGCTTTATGTACGTATGCTTCAATTGTTGAGTGATATTAAGACAGAGATCGATTCGTATAAACAAAACGACGTACATGTATTGAGGGCATTGCTTTATGAAGCTCTCATGCTTCTGGACCGGGCATATCAAAAGATGTTGTCTGACGGCAGTATCCATAAAGAGGCAAATAGTACCCATCTAAGCAAGTTTATGGAATGGGTAGGGACCGACTTGAGGGAACATCACTCTGTCCGTTACTATGCGGACAAACTGTGTATCACTCCCAATTATTTGAATGAGATTGTAAGTTCGGCTCTGGGGATTAGCGCGAAACAATACATTCAGAATAAGGTTATGGAAGAAGCTAAAAAGACTACTTGTTTATACGGATTTTCCTATCTCGGAAATTGCATTTGAACTTCATTTCTCTACTGTCTCCTATTTTGTACGCTGTTTTCGCCAATCTACGGGTGAAACTCCTTTGGCTTATCGGAGTATATATAAACCGTGAAAAGTGTTATTTCTTCCTTGTTTTTTTTGTTATACTACTTTTCCGTTATGCCCCTATCTTTGCCTCATTCAATAACCCAATAAAATAATTGAATTATGAGAGATGTAGAAAAAACAGTAGGGAATATGATTGATAAATTGAAAACGGTCTTTATCGGTTCGATAGATGCCGAAGGTTTTCCGAATATCAAAGCTATGCTGCAGCCCAGGAAAAGGGAAGGAATAAAAAGTTATCTATCTGACCACAAATACTTCATCAATGCGTGTTGCGCAATATCGAAAGAACAATCATGCAAGTATTTACTTTTGTGATACAAGGTTCTTTAGGGGAGTGATGTTGCGCGGCACAATGGAAGTGCTGACGGATGATGCCAGCAAGGAGATGATATGGCAGGAAGGAGATACGATGTATTATCCGGAAGGCGTGACCGATCCCGACTATTGTGTCCTGAAATTTACGGCAATTTCCGGTAGATTTTATAGTAACTTTAAGTCGGAAAGTTTTGTAGTTGACTAATAATCAGATGGCTTTATCTTCCTAATGCTAAACTTGTCTTTTTTGTGTTACTCTTTGTCCATTTTGTGGCTATTGTCTTGGTTGATATAGCCTAATTTTGCACATAATTTGTGTTGACTATGTAATCTTAAGAATGTATTTATGAGACAAAAAAGTACTTAAAAGGTATTATGATTGTGGCTGTCACAATCGTATTCGGCAGCTTGGTGACAGGATGCATGGAAAAAGACGTGTATAATCCGGATGCAGGAAAACAGCCTTTACCTGATCCTGATGAATATTTCGGTTTTGAAACACGTGGTGATGTAAAACTTCTGGTGAACTATGACGTTCCGGGTTTTACTGCTCTTGTAGAGGTATATGACGAAGACCCGATGGAAACAGTGGAAGGTACACCGGTGAAAAAGGAAGGAGTAGAGGCTATATTCAAAACTTATACGGACAATAATGGAAAGTATGAAGGAGAGATGCATATACCTACTTCCGTGAAAACAGTATATTTGTATACTGCGGCATGGGGATTACCCAGATGCGTGCAACTGAATGTAGAGAATAATGCTGTAAACTTTGACATGAGTGTAAAAAAACAGAAGTCTTCTACTCGTTCTTATCTTTTCAATGGTCAGGTTCCATATACTATTAATGGGCGGAATCATCTCTATTCGTTGTGTAAGTGGGGAGAGGCAGGCTCTCTTGATGGTACATATCTGAAGTCGGTTGATAAGATTGGTGACGAGACTCCCTTAGAAGTAGCAGAACGCTTGATGAAATTTTTTAATCCTAATGGAATGTCGGGAGTAAATAATTCATATCTATATAAAGGACCCAGGGTTACCAATATAAAGATAACAGTAGAAACGATGTTGGATGTTATATTCCTTAAACGTGATGCATCTTATGATAATACATTCGGATATTATTATTATAAGACAGATGAGGAACCTCAGATGATATCTTCTGTTGATAAATATATTGTATTCCCAAATGTTAAATTATTTGCGTATGAGGGCAAGTATTTACCAATCTTGAAGTGTGGAAACAAAGCACGTTTGCTTTATTTTGATGAAGATGGTAAAGCAAGTGAGAAATTTCCGGCAGGGTATACGGTAGGCTGGTTTATATATGCTGATGGATTCAATGGGTACTACCATGATTATGATGTTAAAGAGAATGAAATTAGGACAAAAGAACTTCGTACTTCTAATGAGGCTTTTGGGAATTTGAATGGATTCGTTTCTGTGAAAGATGAGAAGAGCGGAAAAACGATTATAGGTGTTGAAGATGGGGCGAATCAAAGTTACTGTGACCTCTTATTCTATGTAGACGCCACTCCGGAAGGAAGTATTGATGATCCCGATAGACCTATTATTAAACCTGATGACGGTAAAGACGATCCGGAACCGGATCCGGTGGAACCTCTGAAAGGTACATTAGCCTTTGAGGATATCTGGCCTTCGGGCGGTGATTATGACATGAATGATGTAATAGTAGAATACAGGCGTGAAGTTACTTTTTAATACCAAGAACATGGTAACGAAGATAACTGATATATTTACTCCGGTACACGATGGCGCTACATTCTCAAATGCGTTCGCTTATCAGATAGATCCCGGACAATTTGGTAAAGTGACCTCGAACTCAACGGGTGTAAAAGTAGAAAGTGAAACGTCGTCCATTATAGTGACTCCTAATGCTAAGGGAAGTATCGGCAAGACGTATACAATAACCAGGGAATTTAACGCTTCATTTAAGAAAGATGATTTGAAGGGGTATAATCCATATATCATTGTGAAATATGCTGAGGGACAAAAGGATAGGACAGAGGTGCATTTGCCTAAGTCTAAAGCTACATCCTTAGCGAATCAGTCACTTATCGGCACTAATCAGGATGCTTATTACATTGATCGTGAAGGGGAATATCCGTTTGCCATTGATATTCCTGTATTGGGCTTCAAGCCGGTGACAGAATCTCACCGTATTGACAGTGAATATCTTGATTTCTCGAAATGGGCAGAGTCAAAGGGTACTAAATATACAGACTGGTATAATAATTATTCCGGTCCAAAAAAATAATCTAATTGATGGGGATGGAGCAAACGGACAGCCTATGGCTGAATAGTTTGCTCCATTTTTTTGTTTTAATGCTCTCAGTATACCTCTTTATTGAATTAAATTATTACCTTCGCTTTAATCAATGCCTGAATAGGCCTTATATATGAAAGGATTTCTGATTATAAAGAATATTATTCTTAGCAAGCAAACACTTCTTTTGGTTTATATTTTAGTTTGGGGGTATGCAGGCGTATAGCTCTGATATTCTGTCTTCTGCTTTTCCGTATAATTATCGGTATAAAAGTTTTAAGAATATATATTTCCCAATAGAGTCTAATGTTGTAAATGTAGTCTTTCAAGATGATACAGGATTGGTGTGGGTCGGTACTCAAAGCGGTCTATTCTCTTATAATGGATATCAGATTTATAAATTGGCAAGAGAAACCGATATAGAGTATGCCAATATCACTGCGATTGTACAAGTAAGTAAAGAATACCTTTGTATCGGGACTAACAAGGGACTGCGATTTCTTAATCTGTTTACTGAACAGTTTGAGAATCTGTATCCGGTAACTCAAATGGTCAAGTCTGTCCGCTCTTTGGCTGTTTGGGATAATAAACTTTGGATAGGAACTAATGATGAAGGATTACTGTACTATGATTTTCAGGATGAATTCATAGTACATTTGCCATTAGATCCCGGAAAAAGTAAATCAATCGTTTATTCATTTGAACCGGCCGATGGTAGGCTTTATATAGGTTCTTATGATGGATTAAGCTGCTATGACCCGGTAAAACAAGTAAGAGAGACAGTCATATTGCCTGAAAAGTTCCGGAAGTTAATGGTGAATTCATTACTGTGGGATGAACAACAGAATTGCCTATGGATTGGGACAGAAGGATATCTACTCAGGTATTGCCTTAATGACTCTCGTGTAGAACCGTCTCTTGCATTACCATCACATACTTTTTTAAAACATTGGCTTTTGATAACAAGAATAACATTGTGATAGGTACGGATAATGGCCTGTATATTTATAGCCGAAGTTTTGGAAAAGTGAATCATATACTTCATGATTTGCGAAACGAGCAGTCCTTGTGTAATAATGTAATCTCTTGTAGCTATATTGACAGAAATAATAATGTTTGGTTAGGGACTGACTATGGTATATCGTTGATTGTTGATGATTCTGCTTTTCAGTTTATTCATATTTCTGAATTGACGGATGAGAGGAATGGTAATGATTTTACCCATATATACAAGGATAGCAAAGGAGGGTATTGGTTAGGAGGAACAAACGGACTTTTTACTGTTTGACAAGAATGGTAAAGTGAAATGCTTTAATATTGAGAATCCGAAGAACTTGCTTCGGCATAACAAAATCAGATGTATATATGAAGATCGTGATCATATTGTATGGATTGCTACGGATGCCGGAGTGGCAAGATATGATAGGGAGAGGGAGAAGTTTTGTACATTATAACATAGTAGACAGGCTGAATCGGAAGAAAGCAAATTGGGCGTATGATGTTTATGAGGATGAATATGGCAGCCTATGGATTGCGACTTATCTGGGCGGAATATTTATCGTTAACAAGCGGGAATTGCTTGCACACGATGATCGAGTTTTGTTTCGGGCGGAATGGAACTTGTCTGATTCATTGATTTCAACCAAGGTAAGTGAAATTGCTTATCAGATAGAAACTGATAAATATGGTTTCATCTGGGTCAATACTCAAAAAAGGTTTAGCCCGGATAGACTGCAAAGCCCGTAAAATACATATATTAGACGTTTATCCGAATCGGATGATTTATGATGGAATTCAATCTATCTGGTATTCATCAAACAACGAGATTTATAAACTTAATGTCCTGACTTATACCAGTGAGAAAATAGGTGAATTATCCAGGGGAAGTCAGGTACACTCATTTGTGTTGGAAAATACCAATATTTGGGTTTCGTGTACGGAAGGAGTCATGGCATGGGATATTGTCTCATCGCAGAGAACCGGTATGGCATTTTCAGGAAGATATTACCAAGCCGGATTCTATGACAGGCAACATGATGTCATCTTGTGGGGAGGATATGATGGAATATCTTATGTATCCACTCATGCCATAAAGAGTGAAAAGGGAGCTGTCCCGGTTATTGTAACAGCTGTCCGGAGCAATGATAGGCAACTATTGCCTATGGTGGATTATGCAGGGAGTAGTATCCGATATCAGAATAAGATAGAATTGCCACATACGGAAAAGAATCTGACATTTGAGTTTTCCACATTAGCTTATTCTTCAGAATCTGAATTTTATTATCGTTTGGGAAACAGTAAACAATGGAGTAAATTAGAACCGGGACAGAATCGTATTTCTTTTGCCAATTTACATTCCGGCAGGTATAGGTTGTTCATGCGGAATGGGAACTCCGATGATCCTCAACTATCCCCGGTTACAGAGTTTGGTTTTACCAAAAATTCTTCCGCCATGGTATGCTTCAGTAATAGCCTATGTTATATATGCACTTGCATTGGCAGTGATCGTTTTTGTTATTATAAAATATATCCGAAGGAATCTTAGATTGAAATATGAGCGTAAAGAGAAAGAAAAGACGTTGGAGCTTTCAAATCTGAAATTAGACTTCTTCATTCATATTTCACATGAGATCAAGGCTCCTTTAAGCCTGATCATAGCTCCTTTAAGCACGTTGATTAAAGAAACTAAGAAGCCGGAACATAAAAGCCGACTGGAGTTTATATATAAACATGCACTGAAATTAAATTTGCTGATTCATGAAGTGCTTGATTTCAAGCAGATGGATTATACGAGTGAGGATACTTTGATCCGATCTAATATTGAATTATGTTCTTTTATAAGGAATATTCTGGATGCTTTTTCTACAATCTTTGCAGATAAAAATATCCGGTCGGCCTTTGTGTCCAATGGTGAACAGATGTGGATGAATTTGGATATAGTAAAAGATGGAATCTGTAATCTCGAATATAATCACTAATGCTATTAAATTCATTCCTGATGAAGGAGGACAAATTGAGGTCTCCATAATTCAGGAAGAACAAACGGTAGCTATACAAATCTCGGATACCGGTAGCGGCATAAGGCGTGAAGATCTTCCTTATGTGTTTATCCGGTACTTTCAGAGTAAAAACAAAGAGAGGCGTAAAGATGGAAGTGGCATTGGTCTGTATATAGTTCGGAAGTTTATAGAATTGCATGGCGGACATGTTAGTATTCATAGTGCCGGTGATGATTGTGGAACTTTGGTCACCATCACTTTGCCTTTATCCGGTGATAATTGTGTGGTTTCCATGCAAAATCACTCTCAGGCGGACTCACAATTAACTCCGCTTGCAGGGAAACCTGTATTATTGATTGTTGATGATAATGTTGAAATGGCAACTTATCTGGCGGAGGCTTTTTCTGAAGAATACTGTTGTCTTCATGCCTTAAATGGTAAAAAGATGGGATAACTATTGCCTCTGAACACTATCCGGACATTATTCTTGCAGACCAGATTATGCCGGAAATGGATGGTATTGAGTTTTGTAGGGAGATACGGAAGATGTCACAAACGGCCTTAGTGCCTATTATTATGTTAACAGCGAGAGATGATAAGGAGACGGAACTTAAAAAAGTATGAAGGCAGGTGTGGATGTGTTTATGTCTAAGCCATTTGACGTCGATAAACTAAGGTCGAGGTTAGAACAATTACTTCAAACCCGGCGTGAAATAGAGAAGAAATTATGCGTTGAAACAACTGTACATTCTCAGATAAAAAGAGAAAGAAACGGATACAGGGGAGGCTTTTATAACCGAGCTTGTTTCCATAATGGAAGAGAATATGGAAAACACTGAATTCAATGTTTCTATGCTTTGCCAGTTAGTGGGGATGGATAACAAACAACTATATCGGAAGGTTAAGCAGTTGGCAGGAGTGACTCCTGTAGATCTCATTCGCCGGATAAGGATGAAGAAAGCAGCCGTGTTACTATCGCAACATAGATTTTCCGTATCAGAAGTCATGTATATGGTCGGATATTCTAATCCGTCTTATTTCTCTAAATGCTTCGTAGCTGAATATAAAATTTCTCCAAGTCAATACGCGTCTAAATTACAGTCAGAAAGAAAATGATTAAAGATACCTATTGGGGATAGTCATATTTGGAATATGCATCGTATATTTGTGCCATGGATCAAACAGTGGATAAACAGTACTGTCGCTGTATCTCAATGCGCCAGATGAAACGTCGGTTGAAGGATTGCTGACGGGGATTTATATTCCTATTGATAAATAATTAAATGATATAAGTATGTTAGAATTGCCAGAAGTACTTACACTGAGTAAGCAAGCCAATGATGTTTTAAGTGGTAAAACGATTACGCAAGTGTTCAATGCTACCAAGCCTCATAAGTTCACGTTCTATAGTGGCGATCCACTGGAGTATCGAAAGTTGCTCGTCGGAAAGACGATTTTGTCGTCTAAAGGGTATGGAATGTTTGTCGATTTCTACCTGTCGGGCAATGTGATAATGAATATTGGTGACGGGGTGAGCGCACGTTACTATAATCCGGGTGATAAAGTTCCTGCCAATTACCAGTTGTTGCTGACGTTTGATGATGATTCATTTCTTGTCTTCACGGTTGTAATGTATGGTTTTATCAGTGCCTATCCCGATGGCGTTATCGACAATAAATATTATACGATAAGTCGTGAAAGTATTTCTCCGCTGAGTGATGCTTATACGGAAGCGGAATTTGGGAAATTATTTGCTTCCGCCAAAAAGACATTGACGGCTAAAGCTCTGCTGGCTACCGAACAACGTATTCCGGGCGTAGGAAATGGGGTAACGCAGGATATTCTGTTCAATGCTGGGATTCACCCGAAACAGAAAGTGTTTGACCTGTCGGATGGACAGAAAGGGGTACTTTTTAAATCTCTGAAGGATACCTTAATGGCTATGACTTCCGGAAGAGGCCGTGATACCCAGACGGATCTTTATGGAAATGAGGGAGGGTATAAAACCATTCTTTCTGCCAAAACATGGAAGAATCCTTGTCTCCGTTGTGGCAGCGTAATTGTCAAAGAAGCCTATCTTGGAGGATCGGTTTACTATTGTTCTGAGTGTCAGAAAATAAGGAAAACATAATAACAACTTAAATTATAGTTATGGCGAAAGGAACATGTCACAAGGGTGGTGTTCTTTTTTTCTCTTCTGATAATTTGCAGGAATAAAAAAAAGTCTGCCTATCTTTGTGGCGATATCAATAAATGTTGGATGTTTAAAGTTAAGAAGGATTCGGTAATTAAATAACTGTGGGCATTATGCTCTCGGTTATCCTTTAGTTCAACTCGTGCATATTCTTGCAGGAGTTATTTTTATACCTATATATCAACAGTAAAATTTAAACATCATGAGTAACGAAAATAAATCTATTCACGAATTCGATTTTAGTTTAATCTGCGAATACTTTTCAAGTGTAGAACGTCAAGGGCCGGGAAGTGCTGAAACAACAATCAAGGCTCTTAGCTTTGTTGAGGGGCTTACGGATAAATCTCTGATTGCTGATCTGGGTTGTGGCACAGGTGGCCAGACGATTACGCTGGCGCAACATACTTCGGGACAAATTACAGGCATTGATTTGTTTCCTGATTTTATCAACCAATTCAATAGTAATGTCGAGCACTTTAACCTTCAGGACAGAGTGAAAGGTATTATTGGATCAATGGATGAACTCCCGTTCCGGAATGAAGAATTAGATCTTATCTGGTCGGAAGGAGCCATCTATAATATTGGTTTTGAATACGGGTTGAATCTATGGCGTCAGTTTTTGAAGAAAGGCGGTTATATTGCCGTATCAGAGGTATCATGGTTCACTGACGAACGTCCGGCTGAGATCAATGATTTCTGGATGGATGCTTATCCTGAAATAAATACGATTCCCAATAAGCTGGCACAGATGCAGAAGGCCGGATATATTCCTGTAGCCTGTTTCTGCATACCGGAAAATTGCTGGATCGAACATTTCTATATACCGCAGGTTGAAGCCCAAGAGGACTTCCTACGAAAATATGCAGGTAGCCAAGCTGCTGAAGAACTGATTGCCAATCAGCGCCATGAGCAACAATTATACTATAAGTATAAAGACTTTTATGGTTATGTATTCTATATCGGAAAGAAAAATCTAAGTAAAGAAAAAGGCCGTATCAACAAAAAGAGTTTCATTTATTCCGATACGGCCTTTCTTATGGGTTGCAAAACTCTAATGTTTACAATTCAGCAGAATCCATTCTGTCATATCTTTCAGGATCTCAGGACTGATGGTTTCTTCTAATTGCCCGTATTCTATAATTGTACAAGTCTTACAGGATTGGAACAAATGGTTCAAACCGGGATATTTCTTAGTGGTAACTTTCTTGTTCCCGTTAGACTTTTTACCCAATCTTCCACAGCTTTGAGATTCATGTCTGCATCTACCTGTATGTCTTTATCTCCATTGACAGCTAGTACCGGACATTTTATCTTCTTTAAATCTTGGGTCGGATCGTATTTCATGAAATGAAGATACCATGGGGAGAGCATTCCGTTCATCTCAACTTCTATTTGTTTGGCGATGTTTGGGTCTTGCAGTTGTACGGGTGGCAGTGTTGCGATAATGTTGGCATATAGTTCTTTCCGGATTTCCTCAGTGCTTTTGTCCTGTGCCAATATAGCATAACGGGTGCGTAATGTGGGTTTACTTAACTCCCACATGGCATCAGAGGTACCATTTGACTTGCTAATAGCTTCTGCTTGTTTCAACATCAGACTGTCTCCTTTTTATGGTAGCGCCGGCCATTGAAATGATGTAAGCAATATCTTTGCTACGGGCGCCCAATATAAAAAGCCACGGTTCCTCCACAGCTATGACCGATGATTCCTATCTGTTTGGGATTAATTTCTTTTCTGCCTTTCAGGTAATTGATTGCTGCTTCTGCATCGCTGGCATAATCTTCGTTGGTGGCTTCTGCAAAAACGCCTGTTGAGCCTCCTACGCCTCTGTCGTCGCAGCGAAGTACGGCTATACCGTTACGGGTCAGGTAGTCTGCTATTACCAGAAATGGCTTATGTCCCATTATTTCCTCATTCCTGTTCTGTGCGCCACTACCGGTAACCAATACTACTGCCGGGAATTTTTTCCCCTGTTCGGGAAGCGTCAGAGTACCGGCAATTGTGATTCCGGCTTCTTTATTTTCAAAAGTAATATTTTCTGCTCTATAGGGGAAAGGTGGTTGTGGTTCTTGGGGACGCTTAGGCTTGGCTACTTCTCCTTTTTCCAGATTTAGTTTGAATCTAAGTCCTTGTGTGAAGTCTCCGTATATTTTGCCGTCTTTCTCCAACTTTCCTTTGTAAGAGGCACGAATATCAGGAATCTGAATCGTCAGAATCGAATCCTGAAAGAGTGTGGAACCCTGTCGGGATGCCTTTTACATTCTGATCGGGACTATCACAAGTAGAGGTATATCCCTGCTCGGTTTGTTGCAGGTTGAAGCAAATAGTCAAGGAAGCGTTGGGGAGAGACAGCTTTCCATTCCATGTTCCGGATATGTCCTGAGCATGGGTGCAAATAGGAAAGATAAATCCTAAAAGGAATAGAATGGAGTGTTTTTTTTCATATCTGGTGATTTAAATGGTTTTCATATAATATTGTTATTCTTCGATATCTCATTTTGCTGACGAAGGTACGCTTTTATATCTTCATATAGCCTATCTCCTTTAAAATTCTATTCAAGCTTCTTTTGAGAAGAGAAATAAAAGGCTTTGTTTATAATAGGCTTAAAGAGATTTTGTATATCTTTGCATAATTACAAAATTAGACTTAAAGGAAACATAATGAAGACAAAACGCTTATTAGGATTATTGCTATTAATCCTGCCAATCACTGGCTTTGTTGCTTGTAGTGATGATGAACCGCAAGACAAGGTAGAAACTGTAAAAATGTTTATTTCTGACAAAACAGGTACTTATCAGCCTTGGGGGAGTGATTCTCCTATCGATTGTATGCTGGTAAAAGAAGAAAGTGAAAGTGACTACAAAACGCTGGATTTTCAAGGTATTACTGATTTCGTTTACGAAAAAGGCTATGAGTATGCTTTATGGGTTGAGAAAAGAACTTTGGTTGATCCTCCTGCTGATGGGAGTAGCATTGTCTACAAATTGATAGATGTAATATCGAAGGAAAAAGTAGAGTATGAATACACTATAAAAAGTAGATGGCCCTAATCCTTTTTATTCTGTCTCCCGAAGGTGGTGAATATGAAATACCTTTTACCTGTAAAGCGAAGAAATTTGCAGAGGGTAGCTTGGTTGAAGATGGATATATTTCTTTAAAAAGGGTTGAGATATAATATGGGTACCAATTACGGAGGGCTGACAAGAATCGTAAAAGATGGTGAAAAGGTTGGGTTTTTTATAAATTTGTAATAGAAGGCATTCCGCGCTTTAATATGAAAGCGGCTCCTGTATGGTATTGTGGTATCTACACTCCGGATGCGGATTTACTTTTCGGACCTGAGCCGGAGCCTATTTATAAACAACTGTTTGAACAACCACAGACAGAGGGTGAGGATTATCATATGAATTCGGTAATCTTTATGTCTACAGGCACATTTGCTGAATAAACTCTGAAATAATATTTAAAACATACTTGAACCGGGTCTGGGCCTGATCTGCTCCGTACCAACTCCGTATCTGGTCCGTATAAAGGTACCTTTATTGGGAGTTGATACGGACCAGGTACGGGGGTGGTACAGGGTTGGTGTGGACTTGGTAAGGCAGCGAGCGTATATTTTATACTAAGATCTGCGTAAAATCTCTCTATCTTGCAAAATGCCTTATCTTTTTGAGTAGTACAGCGTGTTTATAAAGAAAAAAGCTCCGAAATCATTCGATTTCAGAGCTTTAAGCGGTGCGTACGGGACTACACCGCTATTTTCATATATCAGCTCTAAATCAGTTACTTACATACAGCAAAAACACTGTAAGAATTTCTAAAAGTAACGATTTAGAAACGATTTTCAAAATTTCAATCTTGTCTTTCGTGACACCGTTGTGTCTCTCTTTGATTTCGGGTTCAAAATTATACACTTTTTCTGAAACTACCAAATGTTTGGTTATTAAATTGATATATTTTTTTCTTCAGTGCAAGGTGCGAGCCTATATATAGAGATAGGCTTGCACCTTGCACCGAACCTTTGGCTGCCCTACCTCACTACCCTATTTCGTTGACAATCAATCTACCTATAAAAAAAGTTATGCCAAGTTGGTAACAAGTTGGCAAATGCTCCGGTGCGATTAGATGAACTTTGCGGCATATTCAAAAATAATAAGTTATGGAAGTTATTACGATGGAATCCGCCGCTTATCAAGGTCTGGTTACCAAGATTGAGAAGATTGCGGAATATGTGTTCCGAAAAGGAAATACTCCTGATGTGGAGGAGGATATTTGGCTGGATAGCCAAGAAGTGGCGGATATGCTGCATATCAGCACACGAACCTTACAACGGTTGAGAACGGATAATCTGATTGATTATACGTTTGAGAGAGGAAAATGCAAGTACCGATTCTCGGAAATCGAAAGAAAGGTGAACGAGAAGATTATTAATTGTGAACCGCATCTGATTGACGAGTTCCGCAAAAATGTATTGCTACGTGGAGAATAAAATCGAGAAGGAGGATATTCTCCGCTTGACGGATAGAGGTCTGTCCGTATTCAAGCATTATGTGCCAGTGGCTTTCCGATTGGGAAAGAATTTCCTTAATCCGTTCTATCAGGATAAACGGGCTTCGTGCAACGTGTATTATGAGCGGAAAAGTAGTGTGTACAAGTTGAAGGATTTCGGGAATGATGATTATTCGGGAGACTGCTTTGCACTGGTCGGGAAGCTACACGGACTGGATTGCAAGAGGGCAAAGGAGTTTGTGGAAATCATGGCGGTCATTGACCGGGATTTGCATCTGGGACTGATGGATGGATATGAAGTGGATTTACCCGTTGCTCCTATTCCGGTAGTTTCGGAAACGATACTTGCGCAAAAGGTGAAGAAAGCAAGATCTTATACGTTGGCGCAAAAGAGCTTTACGGCTGCGGAACTTGCCTTTTGGGGAGAAAGTGGTATCACACAGGAAGTGCTGAAATTGTTCCGGGTGGTTTCGCTGAAGAAGTTCAGCAGCGAGAATAACGAAGGGAAACCGTTCAGCATTGTGGCGACGGATAAAGAACCAGTATTCGGATATACGGCAAAGCAATATGTGAAGGTGTACCGCCCGCACTCGGAGATGCGCTTTTTATATGCCGGGGATTTTGGGGAGAATTACTGCTTCGGGCTGGAACAGTTGCCTGCTAAGGGGGATTTGCTCTTTATTACGGGTGGTGAGAAGGACGTGATGAGCCTGGCGGCTCACGGGCTCCATGCTATCTGCTTCAATTCGGAAACGGTGACTATTCCCGTGGGGATTATTCATAGGCTCTCTTTCCGGTTCAAACATATTGTCCTGCTCTATGATGTGGATAAAGCGGGGTTGGACAGTTCGGCAAAACAAGAACTGGCGTTGAAGAATTACGGAGGTGAAACGATTGTTGCTGCCACTGGCGGGAACGAAGATGGAAAAGGATATTTCGGACTTTTTCCGTTTGGGAAATAGTCGGGAGGATTTGATTAAACTATTTCTGGATTATCTGGATACAATATACAGCGAAACTATGTCTGCTCTGAAATCTTGTGAGGTGGATTTTAATAATCCGCCGCCTGTGGCACAAATGGTTGTGTCGGTGAATGATGTGCCGTTAGGCACGCAAGGGAATATCCTCTGTATTACCGGTGGTGAGGGAACCGGAAAAAGTAATTATGTGACGGCATTGATAGCCGGTGCCATCGGACAATCCGACAATAATAAGGATAAGGTGATGGATACGTTGGGGGTGTCGGTCTGTGAAAACAGTAAGCGGAAGGCAATTCTGTTTTATGATACGGAACAGTCAGAGGTGCAGACGTACAAGAACATAACAAACCTTTTAAGGCGTTGCGGACGGGAAACGATGCCGGAGTACCTGAAAGCGTATTGCCTGACGGGATGAGCCGGAAAGAACGCTTGCAGGCGATTATCCAAAGCATGGATAAGTTTCATTATCAGTTCCGGGGGATTCACATGGTGGTAATCGACGGGATTGCGGACTTGATAAAGGGTGCGAATGATGAAACGGAAAGTATTGCAGTTGTGGAAGAATTGTACCGGCTGGCGGGGATTTACAATACTTGTATCGTTACTATCCTGCATTTTATTCCTTCGGGGTTGAAGTTGCGCGGGCATCTGGGTAGTGAGTTGCAACGAAAGGCGGCGGCTATCCTCTCTAGAGAAAGATACTGATCCATTGGTGTCGGTGGTGAAAGTGCTGAAGGTACGCGACGGCAGTCCGCTGGATGTGCCTATCATGCAGTTTGCATGGGATAAGATGCCGGGATGCACGTGTATCTGGGCGAAAAGCCGAAAGAGGAAAAGGAGAAGCGAAAGAGGATGAACTCGTGGCAGTGGCACGGGATATTTTCGGACGGCAGGACTTTATCACTTATGTGGATTTGGCAGAACAAATTCAAGCGATATTGGACGTGAAGGAACGCACGGCGAAAAGTTATATCAAGTTCATGCGGGAGAAGGAAATCATACGGAAAGATCCGTCGAACCAGAGTTATTATATCATCGGGAACTTAAAACAGGCGGGCTTATGATACCATTGGATAAAGAAACATTCGAGGCGTATATGGAACGGTTGCTCGAACAAGTGGAAAGGGTTGTAGGCGCACTGGACAAGAAGAACAAGAAGCCGCAAAATTACCTGAACGGGGAACGGCTGTACGATAACCAGGACGTTTGCCTGCTGCTGAACATCAGCAAACGGACGTTGCAACGGTATAGAGATAACGGATTGAAGTATCACACGATCTTGCATAAGACGTATTATAGGGAGAAGGACTTGCACGAGTTTATACGGAGGTATTTCGACGGGGAGAATATAGGGAAAGGCAAAGCGGAGGAATGTAAGGAAGATGAACGTACAGAGGATGGTATGCTATCTGATGATAAGAATGAGCCTACGGAAGAAGTTTAAATTGTTATAATTTCCATTTAAGCAGATTTAGCCGATAACCTGACGTTGTGTGTGTATCCCGTACTGTCGCGATGATAGGACGGGATATTTTGAAAAAGTGACGATTCATCTGCAATAATATTCAGAAAATGAGTATTTTCGCAGATAGGTTGCAATTAGAACCATGATTTTATAAAAATTAGAACCAATGAATATCCAGTTTGCATCTGACCTTCACTTGGAGATACCCAAAAAATAACCGATATTTTCAACAGGAAAGAATTACTCCTTTTGCAGATATACTAATACTTGCGGGCGATACCATGTATTGGGATGAAGATTATCTGCAAAATCCTTTTTGGGATGTAGTTTCTTCTGCTTTTGCACAAGTTCTTGTCATTCCGGGAAATCATGAGTTTTATAAAGGATTTGATTTGGCTTCTTTACAGAAAAGTGCATCAGGAACAATCAGGGATAATGTGCATTGGTACTATAATCAATCTGTTGTGCTTGATGGAGTCCAAATTATTCTTTCAACATTATGGTCACACATTCCTTCTACCATAAGTGAACGTATCCAAACTTGTGGCAATGATTTTGCCTGTATTCAATATGAAAAACGTCCAATAACAATTGAAAAGTACAATGACGAAAATAGTTTCAGTATAGATTACATCACTAAAGAATTACAAAAGAAGTATGCTAAAAGAATAATTGTATCCCATCATGCTCCGATACAGGAAGCCGTCAGTGAACAACTTCAAAATAGCTGGTATGCTTCCCTATATGCAAATAATCTGGATGAGCTTATTAAAAGGAACTCAATCAATTATTGGATATACGGACATTCTCACCAATATAGGGAATCTTTTCGGATACATGATACAGAGTTGGTTACTAATCCCTGCGGGTACATGAGCAAGAAAGAAAATACACTATTTGATTTAAAGAGGGTAATTGTTGTTTGATTCGCGATTCGCGAATTGCAAATTAGACCTTAATGCAAAAAAGAATGGATTCAAAGAAAATATTACTGTATTCTCTTGTATATCAAAAGAAAAATCTATTAATTTGCAATTCGCGAATTGCAAATTAATAGATTAAGAAGATGAAAAAGCATAATGGGATGCGTCCACAAGACGTAGTGATATTATTAAAGAAAACAACTAAAGACGGAAAGAATTTACTTAATAAAGATATAGCTGCTTCTTTGAAAATAAGTCCATCGGAAGTTTCTGAAGCACTTGAAAGATGCCGTATTGCTAAATTAGTTGACCGGAATAAACAAAAAGTTAATATCATGGCGTTGGAAGAATTTCTTATATATGGTTTGAAATATGTGTTCCCTGTCCAACCGGACAGTATTGTGCGTGGAATACCTACTGCATTTTCTGCTACTCCCATAAAAAGAACAAATTAGTCAGGGAGCGGAGAAATATGTATGGGCGTATAATAAAGGGACAGAAAGAGGACAAGGTATAGAGCCGTTGTATAAGTCTGTACCGGAAATTGTAAACGATGATGCGGAATTATACGAGCTATTGGTTATTGTTGATACATTACGTATCGGTAAAATAAGAGAAATAGAAATCGCAAAAAGTGAACTTAAAAAACATTTCCAAGAATATGGCAGGTAGCAATTTAAAAGGTTACAGAAAGTAGCCTCCGGATTAGGAGATTTGAACGAATGTGTAGTATATGTCGGTGGAGCTGTTGCTGAACTGTACGTCAGTGACCCGGCAGCAACAGATATTCGTCCGACAATGGATGTGGATTGTGTGGTGGAACTGGCTTCTTATAAAGGATTCAATGAACTGAGCGAATTATTGAGAAAGAAAGGTTTTCAAAATGACCAAACTTCTGGTGCCCCTATTTGCCGATGGATATATCAGGGAGAAACTGTAGATATTATGCCGGATGATGAAGATATTATCGGCTTCTCAAACAAATGGTATCACCCGGCAATAGCAAACAAAGAGCCCAGAACACTATCGGATGGAACTGTTATTTATGTGTTTCCCGTAACTTATTATGTGGTGGCTACCAAGTTTGAGGCATTAGCTGGCAGAGGTGGTGATGATTTGCGTACATCACATGATTTTGAAGATATTATCTATATCTTAAATAGTTGTCCTGATTTCATTGAACATTTGAAAAATGAAACGGACGAAGCACTTAAACAATATCTGAAAGAAAAAATGGAAGCATTGATTTCATGGAAAATCCAACGTAACTGCCCCCCCCAGTGTCCAATGTAAATTGCCCCCTGTTTCTCTCTCTTCAAATTTCTAAGATCATCACTTTCAAAACAGCTCTGTTCGCTATCAGTATGCCGGGGTTCTACTTAATGTTTCTTTGTAAATATAGTGATTTTATTTTTTTTTACATTGTAGCTTTCTGATTGAGTCTCCATGTAGTTCTATCCTAATAGCTTGATGAACAATCCTATCCAACACTGCATCGGCTATCGTCTTTTCTCCGATAATCTCATACCATCCATTTACCGGTAACTGCGATGTGATTAGTGTTGATTTCTTACCATGCCTGTCTTCTATGATATCCATCAGATTCATTCTGGCTCCGTTATCAAAAGGCTGTATTCCGAAGTCGTCCAATATAAGCAAATCGGTACGCTCGATCTTTTTCAGTTCCTGCAATATGCTTCCTTTAGCCTTGGCTACTTTGAGTTGGCCCATCAATTTGGCTGTATTGGTATATAACACTTTCATCCCTTTCTGACAAGCTCTGTAACCCAATGCAGTAGCTATGTAACTCTTGCCGGTACCGGAACTTCCTGTTATGAACAGATCTTTGTTTTCTTTGACAAAGGTGAGTTCGGCAAGCCTTTCCAACAAGTTACGGTCCAACCCTCTTTCTATACCATAATCCATTTCTTCCATATATGCCTTATAACGGAAGTTTGCCTGTTTGATCAGCCTTTCTATCATCCTGTTGCATCGTTCGTCCCATTCGCTGGTTACAAGCCACGATACAAACTGGTCTGCAGTCATAGACTCGGCTTTAAAGCTGTCCATGCTCGTTCTAAAAGCATTGTACATTCCTGAAAGACGCATTTGGCGCATCTTCTCCAAGGTTTCCTGATTCATTTCCATCATTGAGTGTTTTTAATTATAATATTCTTTTCCGTGTATGTTTTCGTGGGTAGGCATTCCTGTTTCTTCATCCTGAACTTCTTCTTCCAAAGGTAGCTCATCCTGCCTGTTCTTGAGTATTTCTTCAATGGCCGGATAATTGTACAATCCGTAGTTGGAAGCCCATCTGCAGGCATTTATCAACCTTTTCTTGCCTACCCTTGAGGCAAAGGAGAGTATGCCTCTGCATGATTTGTAAGCTTGTTCAGGATAAGGCTTGGCTTCGATGACGTGTCGGATATAGTTTTCCACGTCTGTGTGTATGAGGCCGGCTTCTTTGAGGAACTTCTCAGGATTCCATTCCGTAATGACCCGTTGGCTGGAAGCTTGGTGTTCGGGAAGGTAAGTATATCCATAAGGCTTGTAGTTTCTCTTGTGGACGGCTATCTTCTCATATTTCAAATAGATTTCCCCCACTGTGCTGTTGTATAAGACATTCACCTTCTTGCCGATATAAGAGCACGGAAAACTGTAGTAATGTCTTTCCAGACGTATGTACCCATTCTTCTGCACAGTTGCCGTATGTCGCTGCTTGAGTTCGAAGCGGATCGGATTCAAAGGCCCCATGCAGTCGCGCTCGATCTCTTCGTATTGTTCACGGCGGCTATAGTTCCTGCCTGTCAGAAGGGCGTTGTTATGCAGTTCCCCAAAGCCACACGTATGGCTGCGTTGAGAGATCCCGTCGTAAAACTCACGTCCGTCCAGTTTGGTATAAATGCTACGATAAATCAGCTTGACGGCTCCTTCGACCAATGCTTTATCTCTTGGTTTACGTACTCGGGCGGGCATTACTACGCAACCGTAATGTTCGGCAAAGGCGGCAAAATCCTCATTCAACTCGGCTTCATAACGGCTCGGTTTTGTTACAGCGGATTTTAAATTATCAGGAACAATAGCAGCGGGAGTACCACCATAAAAAAGGAGGGAAGCCTCACAGGCATGGATCAGGTCTTCTTTACGCTGACTCATGACAGCTTCCACATAGGTTAGCTGACTACAGGGAAGAATGGCTACAAAAACCTCTACAGAGGGATTTCACCCGTTTCACGGTCAATGAGAGAAAGCTTGTCACCGGCATAGTCAATATACATCTTGTCGCCGGCTTTGTGCTCTAAATGTGCGATTGGATGCGATAGGGCAAGAATAAGCCTGCAGGTAAGTACAGAAACGGCTGCGGGCATAACCTTCAGGACAGGCAGCTTGGTACTCTTTGAATAACTGGTTACGCGTTACGCCTTTCTTTTTCAGTCGTTTGGCGTAATCCGGGAAAAGGGAATGAAGTTCTTTGTAACGGGAAGACATTTCTTCCGGCTGTTTCTCCTGTTCCTGAAAAAGGGAGCATAAAGAGGAGTCATCCATGGAAAGAATGTCCGATAAACTTAGTCCGCTCTTCTGGTAAATGTGTAAGTACTTTTTAACTGTGTTACGGGAGACACTCAGCATACTGCTGATACTTTTGGTGCCACTACCCGATGCATAGCATCTCAACACTTGACGAATCTTATTCATACTAATCGATTTATTAGGCATACTATCTGTTTTTGATTTATTTAACAGACAAAATAACGATTAGAGCAGTGAAAAGCAAATGATACTATCAATCTGAAGGGGGCAGTTTCAAGTGGACAACGGGGATCTATTTAAAATGGATTCAAGGGGTCAGTTTCAAATGGACGGAGGGGGCAACGGGGACTGGATTTTCCAGATAGGGAACATCCACGTCTTCAAACGTGATTTTTCTTATCGTAGAACGGATCTTCCTGTATCATGCCGTGGATTTTGCATAGGTAGTCGAGGTCTTTAACTTCTGCATCATCTTGGCGGTGGCATTATGACCGACTTTCTTATCTACACGGAGGAAGATTTCAAAACCGTTCACAAAATCATCATCAATGCTGTAAAGGGGAAGGTCTGAATTTTGATATTCTTGCTTGATGTACTCCTGCAAACGGCGATAGACAAGTCGTATTTACCGTAAGTGGATTTGGATATGGATACACCGAGCTGTTTGCCTTTTTCATCTACTATCTTCTTGAATACAGTAAGCATCGTGTGGCTCTTTGCCTTAATGCCTAAGTAGGCGTTCTTTAGCATTAAGGGGTGGGAAACTTCCTACTGACCTGATTTTCTCGTAGTGGTTGTTGAACTCCACGCGCATCTTATCCAGTTTCAAATTGATTTCATTAGCTGCCGGGGTACGTCCTGCCGCTTTAGCTGATTTTATATCCCATTTCTTCTCCTCTATTTCAAGTTTGGTACTGAACTCGACTTTCTCACCGTCAATGGTGATACGAACCATAATAGGTAACATTCCATTCTTTAATGGAGCACCTTTCTTTAAATAAAATAAAACTCTGAATGTACTTCGCATAACTTTTGTTTTTTTGTTGCAAAATTAATCTCAACGTATTGCAAATGAATTATTTATGCCAAGACACTTAACGGTATTATCGGAGACTTTTAAAGGAAATATTGAAAAAACGTCTTAGTGAATATATATCGGTTGTCATCGCTATCGGTTTATATTCAAATCGTTACTTTTCTTAGATACGTTTTGAAGGTCTAAATTGCGACAAATCAGCGACATATCTATGAAATCGTTACTTTTTTTGGCGTTTGTTTTTAGGTAACGATTTAGAAACGCTTTTTGTCTGTAAGATGGCTTTTAGGGGAGTATTGGGTTGTCGTAGGGACAACAAAAAAACAGCCCTAAATCCATGATTTAGAGCTGATTTACTTACTTTTGACACTTTGTTGTCTTAGTGTATTTGCGGTGCGTACGGGACTCGAACCCGTGACCCCATGCGTGACAGGCATGTATTCTAACCAACTGAACTAACGCACCATAATTTCATTTCTTTAATTGCTTTCTCTCTCGATTGCGGTTGCAAAGGTAGGCATTTCTTTGAAACCTGCAATAGCTACGATGAAATTTTTTTGCTTGATTTTATCACTTTTCCTTTTATATCCTCATTTTGAGAACATTGGAATATGAAAAAAAATAAGTTCTTGCAGAGCTTTTTGCGAAAGGGGATTGGGATGGTTTTGTAATGAAAACGAAGCTTTCTGTTGCTTGATTTAAACTTCTTGCTCGAAAACTTCGTTATTTTACAATAAATCGTTATTTTTGCAAACTCAAATCGAGAAAATTGTAATTTGAAAACGATAAAAACGATAATTTAGGATGATGAAAACGGCCAAACTGTTACTTCACTGTCCCGACAAACCGGGAATTCTGGCAGAAGTGACAGACTTTATAACGGTAAACAAGGGAAATATTATCTATCTGGACCAATATGTCGATCACGTGGAGAATATCTTTTTTCATGCGTATTGAGTGGGAATTGAAGAACTTCCTGATACCGCAAGAGAAAATTGAAGATTATTTTGCTACGTTGTACGCACAGAAATATGAAATGTTTTTCCGTCTCTATTTCTCGGATACGAAACCACGCATGGCAATATTTGTATCTAAGATGTCGCATTGCCTGTTCGATTTGCTGGCACGCTATACGGCAGGAGAGTGGAACGTCGAGATTCCTCTTATTATAAGCAACCATCCCGACTTACAACATGTAGCCGAACGTTTCGGAATACCTTTCTATCTGTTCCCTATTACAAAGGAGACTAAAGAAGAACAGGAGAAAAAAGAAATGGAATTGCTGGCAAAGCATAAGGTGAACTTCATTGTACTGGCGCGTTATATGCAGGTGATTTCAGAGCGGATGATTGATGCCTATCCCAATCGGATTATCAATATTCATCACTCTTTCCTTCCTGCATTTGTGGGAGCAAGACCTTATCATGCAGCATTTGAGCGTGGTGTGAAGATCATTGGTGCTACCAGTCATTATGTAACAACAGAACTGGATGCAGGACCGATTATTGAACAAGATGTAGTTCGTATCACACATAAAGATTCGATAGAAGATCTGGTTAATAAGGGTAAGGACCTGGAGAAAATTGTACTTTCGCGTGCCGTGCAGAAGCATATCGAACGCAAGGTATTGGCTTATAAGAATAAAACAGTGATATTTAGTTAAGGTATATTCATGAAAGTAGCGATTATCAAATATAATGCGGGCAATATTTATTCGGTGGATTATGCGCTGAAGCGTTTGGGCGTGGAAGCTGTGGTAACGGCGGATAAAGATGAATTGCGTGCGGCGGACAAAGTGATCTTTCCAGGTGGGGTGAGGCGGAAACCACCATGAAGTTTCTGCGTGCCAGTGGTATGGATGCATTGATTAAGGAACTTAGACAGCCTCTTTTAGGGATATGTCTGGGTATGCAAGTGATGTGTCGACATTCTGAAGAGGGAGGAGATGTAGATTGTCTGGGTATTTTTGATACGGAAGTGAAGCGTTTCGTTCCACAGAAGCATGAGGATAAAGTGCCTCACATGGGTTGGAATACGCTCACAGAGACGAACAGTGGCTTATTCAAAGGCTTTACAAAAGAAGAGTTTGTCTATTTTGTGCATAGCTTCTAAGTTCCCGTCAATGAATATACGGCTGCTGTGACGGACTATATACAACCGTTTAGCGCTGCCTTGCATAAGGATAATTATTACGCTACCCAATTCCATCCGGAGAAGAGTGGAGGTGTGGGAGAGCGTATCCTGCACGCAATTTTTAGAATTATAATTAAGTAGATGAATATATGATAGAGCTTATTCCTGCAATAGATATTATCGACGGAAAGTGTGTACGCCTTTCGCAAGGTGACTATGACAGTAAGAAGGTGTATAACGAAAAATCCGGTAGAAGTGGCCAAAGAAATGGAGGCACACGGTATTCGCCGGCTTCATGTGGTAGACCTTGGACGGAGCGGCTTCTCATCATGTAGTCAATTATAATGTTTTTGAATAGAATCACTTCACAGACTTCCCTGATAGTTGATTTCGGTGGTGGCGTGAAAAGTGATGAAGACTTGAAAATTGCTTTTGAGAATGGGGCACAGATGGTTACAGGCGGCAGTATTGCGGTGAAAAATCCTGAGCTATTCTGCCATTGGCTGGAAGTTTACGGCAGTGGGAAGATAATTCTTGGTGCGGACGTGAAAGACCGGAAGATAGCTGTGAATGGCTGGAAGGACGAAAGTGCCTGTGAATTATTTCCCTTTCTGAAAGAATATGTAGAGAAAGGCATTCAGAAAGTAATTTGCACGGATATTAGTTGCGATGGTATGTTGCAGGGGCCTTCTATTGAACTGTACAAGGAGATGCTGGAACAACATTCCGACCTTTACCTGATAGCAAGTGGTGGTGTCAGCAATATGGAAGATATACGTGCATTGGAGATGGCTGGAGTACCGGCTGTAATTTTTGGTAAGGCTCTGTATGAAGGGCATATTACTCTGAAGGAAATTGAAAGATTTATGATTTCTGGTTTCTGATTTATGGGGCGGATACATGCAGCTCCTAAATCGACATTCATAAGTCATAGATCATAACTTATAAATCATAAATCATTAAAGGTGTTAGCGAAAAAAAGAATTATTCCCTGTCTCGATATCAAAGACGGACAAACAGTGAAAGGAACCAATTTCGTCAATTTGCGTCAAGCGGGCGATCCGGTGGAACTGGCGCGTGCGTATAGTGAGCAAGGTGCTGATGAATTGGTTCTTTTCTGGATATAACAGCCAGTTTTGAAGGTCGCAAGACATTTGCAGAGTTGGTGAAGCGCATTGCTGCCAATATTAGTATTCCGTTTACGGTAGGTGGCGGTATCAACGAATTGAGTGATGTAGACCGTCTGCTGAATGCCGGTGCAGATAAGATATCTATCAATTCTTCTGCAATTCGCCGTCCCGAATTGATTGATGAAATAGCTAAGAACTTCGGTTCGCAGGTATGTGTGTTGGCGGTAGATGCCAAACAGACTGAAAAAGGCTGGTGGTGCTATTTGAATGGAGGTCGTGTAGAAACAGATAAAGAACTGTTTGCTGGACCAAAGAAGCCCAGGAACGTGGTGCTGGAGAAATACTTTTCACCAGCATGAATCATGATGGCGTAAAGACCGGATACGCTAATGAAGCGCTTGCTGAAATGTCTGATAACCTCTCTATTCCGGTGATTGCATCGGGCGGAGCAGGAGCAAAAAGAGCATTTTCGTGATGTGTTTTTGCAAGGAAAAGCGGATGCGGCATTGGCAGCCAGCGTTTTTCATTTCGGAGAAATTAAAATTCCCGATTTAAAATCGTATCTTTGCGCCCAGGGAATACCAATGCGGGTGATGTAAAAGTGATAGAGTGGCAAAGTGATAAGGCGATAAAGATGACAGAATATTACCGCATCACGCTGCATAGCAATTAATAATTTATAGCTTATAATTAATAATTACCTAAATGGATTTTGATAAAATGAACGGACTTATTCCGGCAATCATACAAGACGCAGACACCGCTAAGGTGTTAATGTTGGGCTTCATGAATAAAGAAGCTTACGACAAAACGGTAGAAACCGGTAAAGTGACTTTTTTCAGCCGCACCAAGAACCGTCTTTGGACGAAAGGTGAGGAGAGTGGCAATTTTCTGAATGTCGTTTCTATCAAAGAAGACTGCGATCAGGATACATTGCTGATTCAGGTACACCCTGTGGGTCCTGTTTGCCATACAGGTACGGATACATGCTGGGGTGAGAAGAATGAACAGCCTGTAATGTTCCTGAAGCATCTTCAGGATTTTATTATTAAGCGCCATGAAGAGATGCCGGAAGGTTCTTATACAACCAGTCTGTTTGAGTCAGGTGTGAATAAAATGGCACAGAAAGTGGGTGAAGAAGCTGTGGAAACAGTGATCGAAGCCTGCAACGGAACTGATGAACGGTTGATCTATGAAGGAGCCGATTTGATATATCACCTCATTGTGCTGCTAACATCCAAAGGATACAGTCTGGAAGATTTGGCACGCGAGTTGCAGGAACGTCATAGCGCTTCGTGGAAGAAACACTAAACAATTGACAATTAATAATTAAACGGGAATGGCTGAACCGCTGATACGATATAAAGATGTGGAAGTACACCAACAGGACTTGTGCGTGCTGAATGAGGTAAACCTCGAGCTGCAGAAGGGAGAGTTTGTGTACCTGATCGGTAAGGTAGGTTCGGGTAAGACCAGTTTGCTTAAAGACACTCTACGGAGAACTGGATATCACTGCCGGCGAAGCAATGGTACTGGGGTATGATATGAGTCGCATTAAGCGTAAGCATATTCCGCAGTTGCGTCGTAAGTTGGGCATTGTGTTTCAGGATTTCCAACTGTTGACGGACCGCACGGTGAACGATAATCTTGCTTTTGTATTGAAGGCTACGGGCTGGAAAAACAAATCGGAAATAAAAGATCGTATTGCTGAAGTGCTGATGCAGGTAGGAATGGGTAATAAAGGATATAAGTTTCCTAACGAACTTTCGGGAGGCGAACAGCAACGCATCGTTATTGCCCGTGCTATGCTCAACTCTCCGGAGATTATCTTGGCGGATGAACCGACCGGTAATCTGGATGCGGAAACGGGACGTGCTATTGTAGGACTATTACATAACATCAGCCGCACGGGTGGCTCGTTGGTATTGATGACTACGCACAATCTCCATCTGCTTCACGAGTTTCCGGGACAGGTATATCGTTGTGCAGGTCATCAGATAACAGATGTAACGTCCGAGTATTCGGGTATGATGCCGACTGTAGAAGAAACAAATAATAATATATAATCATTTAATACAGGAACGAAAATGAAAGTTTTAAAGTTTGGAGGTACTTCCGTAGGTTCTGCATCGCGGATAAAGGAAGTAGCCAAATTGATCACTGATGGTGAACAAAAGATAGTTGTACTCTCGGCTATGTCGGGCACAACTAATACATTGGTGGAAATTTCGGACTATCTGTACAAGAAAAATCCGGAGGGTGCCAACGAAATCATTAACAAGCTGGAGGCTAAATATAAACAGCATGTGAATGAGTTGTATTCCACTCCCGAGTATAAACAGAAAGGTCAGGAACTGATTAAATCTCATTTTGACTACATCCGTTCTTACACCAAAGATCTTTTCACGCTGTTTGAGGAGAAAGTGGTTCTGGCACAGGGAGAATTGATCTCTACTGCCATGATGAACTATTACCTGCAAGAGTGTGGTGTGAAGTCCATTTTGCTTCCGGCTTTGGAATATATGCGTACCGATAAGAATGCGGAGCCTGATCCTGTATATATTAAGGAGAAACTTCAGATGCAGTTGGAATTGCATCCCGGTGCTGAGATTTACATCACACAAGGATACATTTGTCGTAATGCTTACGGAGAAATAGACAATCTGCAACGTGGTGGAAGCGATTATACCGCTTCTCTGATCGGTGCAGCTATAAATGCCTCCGAAATCCAGATATGGACCGATATCGACGGTATGCACAATAATGACCCGCGTATCGTTGACAAGACTTCTCCTGTACGTCATCTTCATTTTGAAGAAGCTGCTGAGCTGGCTTATTTTGGTGCGAAGATTCTTCATCCCACTTGTATACAGCCTGCCAAGTATGCCAATATACCGGTGCGTCTGCTGAATACGATGGACCCGACTGCTCCCGGTACTATGATTTCCAATGATACCGAGAAGGGCAAAATTAAGGCGCAGTTGCAGCAAAAGATAATATTACGGCTATTAAGATTAAATCCAGCCGTATGTTGCTTGCTCACGGTTTCTTGCGCAAGGTCTTCGAAATCTTTGAGAGCTATCAGACTTCTATCGATATGATTTGTACTTCTGAGGTAGGAGTATCTGTATCTATTGATAATACGAAGCACCTCAACGAGATTCTGGACGACCTGAAGAAGTACGGAACCGTTACAGTAGATAAGGATATGTGTATCGTTTGCGTGGTAGGTGATTTGGAATGGGAGAATGTCGGTTTCGAAGCGAAGGCACTGGATGCCATGCGCGACATACCGGTACGAATGATTTCGTTCGGTGGTAGTAACTACAACATTTCTTTCCTCATCCGTGAATGCGATAAGAATCAGGCATTGCAGTCGCTTAGTGATGCACTGTTCAACGAAGAATAAGAGAAATAAGAAAGTACAGATATAAAATGATATGGAGCGCAAACTACACAAATTGCACAACTCGCTGATAAAGGCTCTTGTGTAATTCGCGTAATTTGCGCTCTTTTTCTTTATCAATAAGGTTTTGAAGTATGAAAGGAACATTTCCCATAGATAAATTCCGTGAACTGCGTACCCCCTTTTATTATTATGATACGAAGGTGTTGCGCGACACTCTTTCCTGCGTGCGTGCAGAAGCTGCTAAATATGGCAATTTTGAGGTGCATTATGCTGTGAAAGCAAATGCTAATCCGAAGGTGCTTTCTATTATCCGTGAGAACGGGCTGGGTGCCGATTGTGTGAGTGGAGGAGAAGTGCGTGCTGCTGTTAAGGCAGGTTTTCCTACAAATAAGATTGTTTTTTTTGCCGGAGTGGGCAAGTCTGATTGGGAAATAAATCTGAGTCTGGACTATAATATTTTCTGTTTTAATGTAGAGTCTATTCCTGAGCTGGAGATTATCAATGAACTGGCTGCAGCTAAAGGTAAAGTGGCTAATGTCGCTTTCCGTATCAATCCGAATGTAGGAGCTTCATACTCATGCCAATATCACTACCGGACTAGCGGAAAACAAGTTTGGCATTAGTATGCAAGACATGGATCATGTGATAGAAGTGGCTTTGGAGATGAAGAATGTGAAGTTCATCGGATTGCACTTCCACATTGGTTCGCAGATATTAGATATGGGTGATTTCGTTGCCCTGTGCAATCGTGTAAATGAATTGCAAGACAAGCTGGAAGCACATCGCATCCGCATCGAGCATATCAATGTAGGTGGTGGACTGGGTATTGATTATAAGCATCCCAACCGTCAGGCAATACCTGATTTTAAGGATTACTTCTCTACTTATGCCGAACATCTGAAACTGCGCTCTTATCAAACACTTCATTTTGAATTGGGGCGTGCCATAACGGGGCAGTGCGGTTCACTTATTTCACAGGTGCTTTATGTAAAACAGGGAGCAAATAAGAAATTTGCCATCCTTGATGCTGGTATGACGGATTTGATTCGTCCTGCATTGTATCAGGCTTATCATAAGATAGAGAATATTACTTCCGAGGATGCAGTTGAGGCGTATGATGTGGTAGGTCCTATCTGTGAATCGTCGGATGTTTTCGGGAAAGCGATAGATTTGAATAAGGTGAAGCGTGGAGATCTGGTTGCATTACGTTCTGCAGGTGCTTATGGTGAGATAATGGCTTCGAGCTATAACTGTCGTGAGTTGCCACAGGGGTACACTTCGGACGAACTGGTGTGAAAGAATTGAATATATTGTAGGAAGCGTGTAAGACTATCATTTAAATCTTGCACGCTTTTTGTCATTTTGTATTTAATTTATTTGTATTTGAAATATGGAAATTATCTTTTTTATTTTCAATATCTATATTTGTATGATGTGATTGGAAATGGAAAAGCAATGGAGGAGTTATACGCTGGACATATATATACTAGCTTCAAATGTACTTCTGATTTTATTTATTTAAAAAATGTTATCAAATGAACAAATGTTGTGTATCATTGTTACTTTTGTAATGATTTCAATTTAATTAAAAAATACGATTATGATTACTGAAAAATTACAGAATGCAATTAACGAGCAGATTACGGCTGAAATGTGGTCGGCTAACATGTATTTGGCTATGTCTTTCTATATGGAAAAAGAAGGATTTTGTGGTATGGCACATTGGTTGAAGAAACAGTGGGCAGAAGAGAATGAACATGCTTGTTCACTGGCCGATTACGTAATTAAGCGTGGTGGTAAGGCCAAAGTCGATAAGCTGGATGTAGTTCCTAATGATTTTGGTACTCCGCTGGAAGTATTTGAACAGGTTTACAAACACGAATGTCGTGTATCCGAAATGATTGACAAGTTGGTAGATGTAGCTGCTGCTGAGAAAGATAAAGCAACGCAGGACTTCCTGTGGGGATTTGTGCGTGAACAAGTAGAAGAAGAAGCAACTGCTGCAGGCATTGTTGATATGATTAAGAAAGCCGGTGCAACGGGTATCTTCTTTGTAGACGTAAAATTGGGCGAACGTTAATAATCTTTTGATATAGAATTGCTAAGTCAAAAAAAGAGCTGCTTGATTTTTTAAGCAGCTCTTTTATTTTTGCTGTTTCAGTATTTTAGTCTACCTTTGTTACTCTTTTTAACACGTACTGTGAATTACTATGCGTATGGGCAAAATAAATTTTAAATTCCTCCTTTGGATAATGTTGAGTTGCCATGTCTTGAGCGCTTGTTCGGAGATGGAAAAACGGAAAGTGCTGGTGGTGCACTCTTATGAGAAAACTTATGCTGCTTATCCTGATTTTAATAAAATGATTGCCGAAACTTTCCGGAAGAGAGGGATTGATGTCGAACTCCGTACAGTGTATTTAGATTGCGAGGCTTATCAGGATAACTTAGAATCCTTGTATCTGCACTCTCTGTTGGATGAAGTTTCCGAAAACTGGGAACCGGAAATTATATTGGTCAATGATGACCAGGGCAACTTATTCACTGCTGAAGTGCGGACATCCGCTGGCGAAGCAACTCCCCGTTGTTTTTGGTGGAGTGAATTACCCTAACTGGTCTTTTTTATAAAGCAATATCCCAATGTGACCGGATTTCGTGATAAAATAGATTTTATGGCGAATATCAAGGTTGCGAAAGAGATATTCGGGAAGGGGATGCATCTCTTCACTATTATAGACTCCACTTATCTGGATAAACAAATAAGGAAGGATGCTTGGGAACAGTTGAAAGGCGAGAAGGTGGAAGGTTTCATGAACTCAAAAGAATTCAATTCCAGGGAATGGAAGGAGTTTGTAAAAGACAAGAGTTATACGTATTTTGCCGGGCTTACTGTCCGGCTTCAGAAGGATCGTTCGGATGCCGGACTACTTTGGAGTTTGAGCCAATACACAAGAGATAGGTGTTATCTTCAATTGAAAAGGGACTTTACGACTGTCAATATCGGAAATATCTGTTCCAGTCCCAGCCTGACAGCCATTAATGAAGGTTTTGGCTATGGCGAGAAACTGTTGGGGGATATATGACGACGATCCCAATACAGGTAGGGGAAATGGTGGATGCGGCGGTCAGGATTTTGCATGGTGAGAAGCCTTTGGATATGCCCATCGCAAACAGTGCTAAAGAGTATGTGGTAGATTGGGAGGTGATGGAGCAGAGGGGGCTTTCGAAGGCGGATATTCCAGAGAAGTATTCTATTATCCATATTCCGTTCAGTGAGGCATATCCTTGGCTGTGGGGAGGAATTATTTTCTCAGTTACAGTTCTATTGATTACGCTGTTTGTCTTGTTGTTTTTCCTTTATCGTCGGGAGCAGGGAGGAAAAAGAAAGCTCTCAATGCGCTGGAGGATGAAAAAGAAACGTTGGCGCTGGCTATTGAGGGGAGTGATACGTACGCGTGGAAGTTGGAGAATGATTATTTTATATTTGAGAGTGATTTCTGGAAGTCGCAGGGAATGATGTCGAAGGTACTTACGTTTGATAAACTCATTAAGTTTATTCCATCCGGAATGCCGGGATGAGGTGGAGGAAAACTGGAGGAAGATATCCTTAATCCGTAAGGTGGCGGTGCAGGTGCGTTGCGACTTTAACGGAAAAGGATATCAATGGTGGGAATTCCGGTATAAGACCATTGCATTGCCGGATGGCGGCTATAAGGCTGCCGGACTGTTGCTGAATATACAGGACATTAAAGATCATGAACATGAACTGGAAGAGGCGCGTCTGCTGGCGGAAAAAGCTGAGCTGAAACAGTCGTTCCTGGCGAATATGAGCCACGAGATACGCACTCCGCTGAATGCGATTGTCGGCTTTTCCAATATATTGGCAGCGGATGAAGAACTGGAACCAGATGAGCGCTGTGAGTATATCAAGACGATCAACAAGAATAGTGATTTGCTGCTGATGCTGATAAATGATATCTTGGAACTTTCACGGCTTGAGTCGGGCTATATGTCCTTTGAATTTGCTCCATGCGGAGTGGAGGAATTGGTGGATGAAATCTATCAGACCCATCAGATGTTAATACCGGAACAGTTGGAATTTATTAAGGATAAGGATACAGTGCCGGTAAGGATAAATGTGGATAAAGGACGGTTGGTGCAAGTGGTCACTAATTTCCTGAATAACGCTTCTAAATTTACAGCTTCAGGGTATATCAAGCTGGGATATCGTTATTTACCTGAGACTTCGGAAGTGGAAATTTATGTGGAAGATACAGGCTGTGGCATTCCTCGCGCCGAGCAGAAGATGATTTTTAATCGGTTCTACAAGCAGAATGAATTTTCGCAAGGAACGGGCTTGGGGCTTTCTATCTGCCAGATTATTATAGAGAAATTGCAGGGAAGGATTGAACTGCACTCGGAACAGGGGGAAAGGGAGCAGATTTGCGGTGATACTAAAAGCTACAAGCTACGAGTGACTTGTAGCTCGTAACTCGTAGCCTGTAACTTAGCGCACTTTAGTGCGCTAATACTCCAAGTTCTTTTCCTACCTTAATAAATGCCTCGATACATTTATCTAGATGTTCTTTCTCGTGTCCTGCCGAAATCTGTACGCGGATACGGGCTTGCTCTTTCGGTACTACGGGATAGTAGAACCCGGTTACGTAGATACCCTCTTCCTGCATGCGTGCGGCATATATCTGAGACAATTTGGCGTCATACAACATCACGGCGCAAATGGCGCTTTGAGTGGGTTTGATGTCGAAACCGGCAGCAGTCATCTTATCGCGGAAATAGCTCACATTGTTTACTAACTTGTCATGTAGCGCATTACTTTCTTTCAGCATTTTGAATACTTCGATACTTGCACCTATCACAGCCGGAGCTACTGAATTAGAGAACAGATACGGACGGCTGCGCTGACGTAACAGGTCAATGATTTCTTTCGGTCCGGTCGTGAATCCGCCCATAGCACCGCCGAAGGCTTTACCTAATGTTCCAGTATAGATATCTACGCGTCCGTAAGTTTGATACAGTTCGCTTACACCATGTCCCGTAGGACCTACTACGCCTGCAGAGTGCGATTCGTCTACCATCACTAGTGCATCGTATTTCTCAGCCAGATCGCAAATTTTTGTCCATTGGGGCAACATTGCCGTCCATAGAAAATACACCGTCGGTGACTATGATGCGGAAACGCTGTGTCTGGGCTTCCTGTAGGCATTTTTCCAGTTCGGTCATATCGGCATTGGCGTAGCGGTAGCGTTTGGCTTTGCATAGGCGGACACCGTCGATGATGGAGGCATGGTTCAGAGAATCGGAGATGATGGCGTCTTCTTCCGTAAATAGCGGCTCGAATACACCACCGTTAGCATCAAAACAAGCAGCATATAGTATGGTGTCTTCCGTCTTGAAATAGTCAGAGATAGCAGCTTCCAGCTCTTTGTGAATGTCTTGTGTTCCGCAGATGAAGCGTACGGAAGACATGCCGTAGCCACGGTGATCCATCATCTTTTGGGCAGCGGCAATTAGTCGCGGATGGTTGGACAAACCCAAGTAAGTTGTTGGCGCAGAAATTCAGCACTTCCTTCCCTTTTTACGGTGATGGCGGCTTGTTGCGCACTCTCGATCAGGCGTTCTTCTTTATAGAGTCCGGCCTCTTTAATTTCAGCAAGTGTATTGCTGAGATGTTCTTTCATTTTCCCGTACATAGCTTTATAAATTAAAAGTTTGTCATCTTAATACTAAACGATACAAAGGACACGATTTTTCTTCAAATAAACAATAGCAAAATGATAGAATAATGAAAAAAAAAAGTATGTATATTTGCGCGTCTCTAAGTATGGAGTACCTTATAAATAAGTCGTATGAAGAATATTTTGGTAATTGGAGCAACCGGACAGATAGGTTCGGAACTCACATTGGAGTTGCGTAAACGTTATGGGGATGACCATGTTATCGCTGGATACATTCCGAGTGCTATGCCTAAAGGGGAATTAAAGGCATCAGGTCCTTCAGCTATTGCCGACGTGACCGACCGTCAGTCTATTGAAGTGGGTGGCACGCCAATTCAAGATTGATACGATTTATAATCTGGCAGCTTTGCTTTCAGTTGTTGCTGAAAGCCGTCCGGCCATGGCCTGGAAAATCGGTATCGATGGATTATGGAATGTGCTGGAAGTAGCGCGCGAGTATGGTTGTGCAGTCTTTACCCCGAGTTCTATCGGTTCGTTCGGAGAAGCTACACCTCATGTGAAGACGCCGCAAGATACGATTCAGCGTCCCCGTACAATGTATGGTGTAACCAAAGTAACTACCGAATTATTGAGTGATTATTATTATACAAAATATGGTGTAGATACCCGTGCGGTTCGTTTTCCGGGTATTATCTCCAATGTGACCCCTCCGGGTGGAGGTACTACCGACTATGCAGTCGATATATTTTACTCCGCAGTGAAAGGTGAAAGATTTGTATGTCCTTTGAGACCGGTACTTATATGGATATGATGTATATGCCTGATGCGCTGAATGCAGCTATTTCATTGATGGAGGCTGCTCCGGCACGTCTGAAGCATCGGAATGCTTTCAATATCGCTGCTATGAGCTTTGATCCGGAAGAGATCTGCCAGGCTATCAAGAAGCATGTGCCCGACTTTGAAATGGTATATGAAATTGATCCATTGAAACAATCTATTGCCGACAGTTGGCCTGATAGTCTGGATGATACCTGTGCTCGTGAAGAGTGGGATTGGAAACCGCAGTATGATTTAGAGTCCATGACAGTGGACATGCTTGAAAAGTTAAGAGCTAAACTAAATAAGTGACCTGATGAGGTCTCGGTAAAGAATGAGAAAAAAATAGGATTGGGGTTCTTTCTTCTCGTTTTCTTGATGTCATGTGGCAACAAGAAAACGAAGATGGACCCTTTTGCGACAATCACCAATTTGGTGGATTCAGCTTCACATAAGGCTGATACTGTGCCGGAGGTTGAAGAGGATAACGACCCTAAGCCCATAGAAGCGGATGAATCATTTGATGATTTTATCTATAGTTATGCTTCGGATGACGCCCTGCAACGGCAGCGGACCAAATTTCCATTGCCTTTTTACAACGTCGATACATCTTCGAAAATAGAGAAGGAGGACTGGGAGCATGATTATTTGTTTACCCAGCAGAGCTATTACACATTGCTCTTCGATGATGAAGATGATCTGGAATTGGTGGGAGATACTGCACTTACTTCTGTACAGGTGGAATGGATTTTTCTAGAAAACCGTATGGTGAAGAAATACTATTTTGAACGTACTAAGGGGGTATGGATGTTGGAAGCTATCAATCTTCGCCAGATAGAGCAGGGGGAAAATGAAGACTTCGTTGCGTTTTACTCTCGCTTTGTAACCGACAGCATTTATCAGAGTCGACATATCCGGGAACCTTTGAAGTATATCACAATAGATCCGGATGATGAGTTTTCTATTCTGGAGACTACGCTTGATTTGAACCAGTGGTATGCTTTCCGCCCTGTATTGCCTGTGGATAAACTATCCAATATCAATTATGGACAGAAGAATAGTGATAACTCAAATACGAAAATCCTGAAAGTGAACGGGATTGGAAATGGATATACCAATATCTTCTATTTCCGCAGACATCGCGGAGAGTGGGAGTTACATAAATATGAGGATACGAGCATTTAAGATTTGTAAATGAGAAAAATACCCAATACATTCGGACTTGATGTGGAAGCTGCCGTGTTTCTGGAATACGGTTCGGTAGAAGAATTGGAGAAGTTGATTGCTGACGGGCGTATCACTTCTCCTTATCTGCATATTGGCGGAGGGAGTAATCTGCTGTTTACTGGAAATTATGAAGGAGTGATATTGCATTCGCGCATTGGTGGCGTTGAAGTAATGGCTGAAAATGAAGAAAAGGTTTTGGTGCGTGTAGGTGCCAGTGTGGTATGGGATGATTTCGTGGCCTATTGCGCGGAACGTGGTTGGTACGGGACTGAGAACCTGTCTCTTATACCGGTGAGGTAGGAGCGGCAGCTGTACAGAATATTGGTGCCTATGGTGTAGAGGTGAAAGGCCTGATTTCTTCCGTGGAAACGGTGAACATACAAGGAATGAAACATGTTTACCAAGTGGATGAATGTAATTACTCATATCGGAACAGTATTTTTAAAAATCCGGAAATGAAGCAGGTATTTGTCACGTATGTTTGTTTTTCTTTGAGTAAGAAAGAGCATTATACGCTGGATTACGGTACGATCCGCCAGGAGCTTGAAAAATATCCGAAAGTAGATTTGAAAACATTGCGTCGGGTGATCATTGATATTCGTGAAAGTAAATTGCCTGATCCGAAACTACTAGGTAATGCCGGGAGTTTTTTTATGAATCCTGTCGTCTCTCGTGAGGTCTTTGAGGCTTTGAGGGAAGAATATCCTCAAATGCCCTTTTATGAGATGGGGACTGACCGGATCAAAATTCCTGCAGGCTGGATGATAGACCAGTGTGGTTGGAAAGGTAAAGCGCTGGGACCTGCCGCTGTGCATGATAGGCAGGCGTTGGTATTAGTAAACCGGGGTGGGGCAACGGGAGCTGACATTGTAGCACTTTCGGATGCTGTACGGGCATCAGTTCGTGAGAAGTTTGGTATTGACATTCATCCCGAAGTGAATTTTATTTGAAAGATTGATAATTAATTGGTAATAGACGTGAAACTAAGAATATTAGGGAGCGGAACATCGACAGGAGTGCCTGAAATAGGTTGTAAGTGTGAAGTTTGTACTTCTACCGATCTGCGTGATAACCGTTTACGTGCATCGTCTTTGTTGCATACGGATGATGCGGTGATATTGATTGATTGTGGACCGGATTTTCGGGAACAGATGTTGCGTGCAGCCTCATTTGAAAAAATAGATGGAGTGCTGATTACCCATGAACATTATGACCATGTAGGTGGGCTGGATGATCTTCGTCCTTTCTGCCGTTTCGGTGAAATACCTATACACTCTGATGAGTATACGGCAACTCACCTGCGGACACGGATGCCTTATTGTTTTCTGGAACATAAATACCCGGGTGTTCCCCAAATTTTCTTGCAGGAAGTGGAAGCCGGAAAAACGTTCTTCATCAATAATACGGAGGTTACCCCTTTGCAGGTGATGCACGGACGTCTGCCTATTCTGGGGTATCGTATCGGTAGACGTATGGCGTATATTACAGATATGCTGACTATGCCCGAAGAATCCTATGAACAATTACATGGCTTGGATGTTCTGGTCGTGAATGCCTTACGTGTAAAACCGCATCCTACGCATCAGAGTATTTCCGAAGCATTGGAAACGGCGAAGCGTATTGGTGCACGGGAAACTTATTTTATCCATATGAGTCATCATGCCGGATTGCATGCCGAGCTTGAAAAACAGCTTCCGCCTGATGTACATTTGACCTTTGACGGTATGGAAATTGAGTTTTAAGGTGCAGGCATTCAAAAACTTTTTTTATATCTACTAAAGTTTTTGAAACATTTGTTTTGTTTTATTAAGTAGAAATAATTATTTTTGCCGAAACTTGATGCCTGAAAAACCATGAAGTTACGTCTTATCATAAGAATTGCCGTGATTGTGTCCATAGTATTGCTATGTACGGGGTTTGGGGTGTATTCATTCTTCAGGTTGAATGAGGTGGAGAGTCAGAAAGATTTTAATCTTTATACTTTAGTCCCTCAAAGTGCAATGGCTGTGTTGGAGACAGATCGCATGGCTGAGCTGGTTGATGGTATCAATCAACTAAGTTGTAGCAAAGATATAATCACTTCCTTTATGCTTCCGAACTCTTTGTCTATCTGAAAAACTATCTGCATACCTTGCTCGATGATACTCCGCATGGCCTTAGTAAGCAGATGAATAAAATGCTTATCAGTTTCCATGAACCGGATAACCCATTGAATCAAGTGTTGTATTGCAGTCTGGGTTCGGGAGATTATGAGTTGGTGGAGTCGTTTATCAGGAAATATAGTTCCAGTGCATTTCCCTCTAAATTCTTTGATTACAGGGGTGAAGAGATTAGTATTTATCCTATGCCTGAGGGGCGCTTTCTGGCTGCGTATTTTACACCGGACTTCCTGGCAATTAGTTTCCAGAAACGGTTGGTAGAACAAGTGATTGATGCACGGCTTTCTAAGAAATCGTTAATAGATATGCCCTCATTCAAACTGATGCATGCGGGAAAGAATACGAATGTGGAAGCTACGATGTATGTGCGCATCAAGTCAGTAGATATGGGGAAAAATACGGATGGTATTCGTTCGCAAACCTATTTGGGAAGTTGGGCGGAGTTTGATTTGAAGCTGAATGAAACTGCCATTTATTGTTCAGGTATCAGCCATGGCTCGGACACTACACGCACTTTTATTAATGCTTTACGTCATCAGCAGCCGGTGGAGGGGTTTCCGGGAGAACAGCTTCCACTCTCTACTTTTTTTTATGACTGTTGGGCTATTTCAGATATGGATGCCATGTGTAGTTTTACGGCAGAGCAGGAATATGCCAAAGCTACTTATTCCGATTATATCAAAGAGAGGGATGAGGAGTGGATGGACTTTCTGAAAACTTATGCGGGAGATCAGGTGATTTCTTGTCTCTTTGAACCGAAAGATACATTAAGTGAGTATCCATGTGCAGTGATGAGCGTTCCGGTGAAGAATATGTCACAGGCTGAGCGTCGTTTGCAATCATTGCTTTATACTTCTCCTAAGGAAGTGGATGCACCTCCTGTTCCGCAGGAATGTCCTGATTATCATCTTTATCCCAAAGCATGGGGACACCGTTATTATGTATTGCCTCGAAATACTTTACTGACCCAGTTGACAGGTATCACGGAATCGGCTCTTTATACATATGTCTGTTTTTATCGTGGACATTTGTTGATGGCGCCGGATGTGGTTAGTCTTACTGCATATATAGATTCTATGGAGAATGGAGAGGTGCTGGATGGTACGGCACTTTACGAGGAAGGGATAGGAAGTCTTTCACCATCGTATAGCTTTGTGATGATGGTGGATATGGAAAGGATGGTAGAGCAACCGGAAACATATGTACGTCTGATACCTAACTTCTTCTTTCGTCAGGCGAAGTTTTTCCGCCATTTTATACTTTCTATACAGTTTACTTGTGTAGAAGAGGTGGTATATCCGAATTTGGTGCTTTTATACAAAGGGTAAACGTGAGGTTCTAAATACTTGTAATTATATAATAAAAAAAGAGGAGAATTATTCTCCTCTTTTTTATTATGCTTAAACTTTATATACTTTAGAACGGCAGATCGTCTTTAGCATCACCTGCCAGGAATTCCGGTGCGGCAGTCGGTGCCGGTGGCGGAACAGGTGCACCCGGTACACTGGCAGGAGCTGCAGCGCTGACACGCTCTACTTTCCAAGCGCGGATACTATTGAACCAACGGTCTTGCCATTGGCGTGCATCTACATCAAATGATACGGTCAGTTCTTCACCCATCTGGATGTTAAACTGTTCTATTTTGTCTGCTCCGAAAACATCGAAACACATTTTGCGGGGATATTGGCCGTGGTCTTCAATCACATATTCTTGTGCTTTCCACTCATTGCCCGACTTTGCCACTCCGCCTCTTGGTTGGAGTATAGCGATAATTTTTCCTGTAAATTCCATTGCGTTCTTTTTTAAATGATGCGGCGAAGTTACAATTTTTTTAGGGAAATCCGGAGAAGTTCCGGGCGTTTTTTCTTAATTTTCTTTGTTGTGGGAAGATCTTTTTTTGTAACTTTGTCCGATACTATGAAGTTATAGTACGAATAGGGAATAATATAAAACTTAAATACACAGAACATATGAGATTTATCGTTTCGAGTACTGCGCTCTCCAGCCATTTACAGGCTATCAGCCGTGTGATTAATTCGAAGAATGCGTTGCCCATTTTGGATTGTTTCCTCTTTGAACTGAAAGATGGAACATTGTCGGTTACTGTTTCTGATAGTGAAACGACGATGGTAACATCAGTTGAAGTGAATGAAAGTGATGCTGACGGACGTTTTGCCGTGGCTGCTAAAACAATTCTGGATGCTTTGAAGGAAATCCCCGAGCAACCGCTGTCGTTTGAAGTGAATACTGATTCCTTGGAAATCACAGTACAGTATCAAAACGGTAAGTATAGTCTGATGGGGCAAAATGCCGATGAATTTCCTCAATCGGCTATGCTGGGCGATAATGCCGTACGTGTAGAGATGGAAGCATCCGTATTGTTGGGTGGCATTAATCGTGCCGTATTTGCTACGGCTGATGATGAACTTCGTCCGGTGATGAATGGTATCTATTTTGATATCACTACAGAAGATATTACAATGGTGGCATCTGATGGTCACAAACTGGTACGTTGCAAAACATTAGCGGCCAAAGGTAATGAACGTGCAGCATTTATTCTGCCTAAAAAACCGGCTTCATTGATTAAGAACCTGTTGCCTAAAGAACAAGGACAGGTTGTTATTGAGTTCGATGAGCGTAATGCTGTATTTACATTGGAGAAATACCGCATGGTATGTCGTCTGATTGAAGGACGTTATCCTAATTATAATTCGGTAATACCGCAGAATAATCCTTATAAAGTGACTGTGGACCGTATGCAGTTGGTAGGTGCACTGCGTCGTGTCTCTATTTTCTCGTCACAAGCAAGTAGTCTTATCAAGTTGCGTATGCAGACCAATCAGATTGTGATTTCAGCCCAGGACATCGATTTCTCTACTTCTGCTGAAGAAACATTGGCTTGCCAGTATGATGGTAATCCGATGAGTATTGGTTTTAAATCGACTTTCCTGATTGATATTTTGAATAATATTGCTGCTGATGAAGTGATAATTGAACTGGCAGACCCGTCACGTGCAGGTGTTATTATCCCCGTTGAACAAGAAGAAAATGAGGATTTGTTGATGCTGCTGATGCCGATGATGCTGAATGATTAATAATTGCTATAGCTACGAGCTACAAGCTACAGGTTACGAGTGCCTTTGGGGATATAGCGTAGCCACTTGTAGCTTGTAGCTCGTAGCTTGTAGCTTATACTTATAATAATAATGAAATTAAACCTCAAAAACCCGATTGTTTTTTTTGATTTAGAGACGACCGGAACGAGTATCAATGTAGACCGTATCGTTGAAATCTGTTATCTCAAAGTACATCCCAATGGTAATGAGGAAGCAAAAACACTTCGTATTAATCCGGAAATGCATATTCCCGAAGGCGCATCTGCCGTTCATGGTATCTATGACAAGGATGTGGCAGATTGTCCTACCTTCAAAGAAGTGGCCCGTACTATTGCCAATGATATAGAAGGATGTGATTTGGCAGGATTTAATTCCAACCGTTTTGATATTCCCGTGCTGGCGGAAGAATTTCTTCGCGCCGGTGTAGATATTGACCTGAGCCGCCGCAAGTTTGTGGATGTACAGGTCATTTTCCATAAATTGGAGCAACGTACACTTTCTGCTGCTTATAAATTCTATTGGTGGAAAGAATCTGGAGGATGCACATACGGCGGCAGCTGATACACAAGCCACTTACGAGGTGCTGATGGCACAGCTGGACCGTTATCCGGAATTGCAGAATGACATCGCTTTCCTGGCTGAATATTCCAGTTTTAACAAGAATGTGGATTTCGCAGGACGTATGGTTTATGATGATAATGGTGTGGAAGTATTCAACTTTGGAAAATACAAGGGAATGTCGGTGACAGCTGTGTTGAAGCGCGATCCGGGCTATTATAGCTGGATATTAAACAGTGACTTTACACTGAATACCAAGGCTATGTTGACAAAGATCCGTCTACGTGAATTAACCAATAAGTAGTATCATGGCGAATACACTGAAAGGGAAGAAAATTGTATTAGGTATAACCGGAAGTATTGCTGCCTATAAAGCTTGTTATATAATCCGGGGATTTATAAAGCAAGGTGCTGAGGTACAGGTAGTCATAACTCCTGCCGGAAAAGAATTTATAACTCCTATTACGCTTTCGGCATTGACGAGTAAGCCGGTTATCAGTGAGTTTTTGCCCAGCGTGATGGTACGTGGAATAGCCATGTGGATCTGGGCTTATGGGCGGATGCTATGCTTATAGCTCCGGCTACTGCTTCAACGATTGGCAAGATGGCCAACGGTGTGGCTGACAATATGCTGATAACAACTTATTTGTCGGCTAAGGCTCCGGTATTTGTGGCACCTGCCATGGACCTTGATATGTATGCCCACACTTCTACACAAAAAAGAATCTGGATACGCTTCGTTCTTACGGAAATCATATTATAGAACCGGGTACGGGAGAACTTGCCAGCCATCTGGTAGGTAAGGGACGCATGGAAGAACCGGAAGTTATTATTCAGCATTTGGCGAATTATTTTGCCGGGAAAGAAGGTGATTTGCGGGGTAAGACCATTATGATTACTGCCGGACCTACTTATGAGAAGATTGATCCGGTGCGTTTCATCGGAAATTATTCTTCCGGTAAAATGGGTTTTGCTATTGCTGATGAATGTGCTGCTCGTGGAGCTAAGGTTATTATGGTATCAGGTCCTGTGCAACAGCAATTGAAATATCCGGCAGATTGGTTTACTGTGGAATCGGCAGATCAGATGTATGCTGCAGCGTGTAACTTTTTTTATGGAGGCTGATGCTGCAATTCTTTCGGCTGCTGTTGCTGATTTTACACCGGAACAAGTTGCTGATGCCAAGATAAAGCGGGAAAGGGAAGGGGAAATGACGTTGCGTTTGAAACCTACGAAAGACATAGCCGCTTGTTTGGGACAGATGAAAAAAGATCGCCGGTGCTGGTAGGTTTTGCTTTGGAAACGAATGACGAGTTGCATAATGCTGAGGATAAGTTGCAACGGAAGAATTTGGATTTTATCGTGTTGAATTCCTTGAATGATAAGGGAGCCGGTTTCCGGTACGATACGAATAAAATCAGCATCATCGACCGTGAAAGCAAGACGGATTTTCCGTTGAAATCAAAGGCGGAAGTAGCTGCGGATATTGTAGATCGTTTGGTGGAAGTATTGAAGAATAAGTAAATATAGGTAGTGAGAAATAAGACACTTTATATGATTCTGCTTCTGGTTGCGGTGGTGTTAAAGTCTGCTGCCCAGGAATTGAATTGTAAATTTACGGTGAATTATTCTCAGATACAAGGTACGAGTACACAAGTTTTTACTACGCTTGAAAATGCTTTGATGGAGTTTGTCAATACCCGTCGGTGGACGCAGGCACAGTATGAAATGAATGAACGGATTCGTTGCTCTATGAACTTGACAGTGAAAGAGTATAATGAGGCGGACGGGCGTTGGAAATGTGAGTTGATTGTACAGTCTACACGCCCTGTCTGGCAATCCGGTTATCAGACGGTAGTTTTTAGCTTTAAAGATACGGATGTTGCTTTCAACTATCGTGAGTTTGATCCGCTGGAATTGCGGGATAATGTTATTGACAGTAATCTGACGGCAGTAATTGCTTATTATGTTTATATGATTATCGGACTGGACATGGATACGATGGCTCCACAAGGTGGTACGGAGGTTTTTCGGGCAGCTGAAGATATTGTAACAGCTGCACAGAACCTTGGTGAAACCGGTTGGAAAGCGTTCGATAGCAGTCGGAATCGTTATGTGTTGGTTTCCGATTATCTGGAAGATGGCATGACGCCTTTGCGCAAATTGATGTATGGGTATCATCGTACAGGTATGGATGAACTTTCAGTGAATGCTGCCCGTGCCCGTGCTACAATAACATCTATGCTTAGTGGCCTGAAAGAGGCGCAACAGAATAAGCCAATGTCGGCATTGCCAGGTTTGTTTACTGAAATAAAGAAAGATGAATTGATTAATCTTTATTCCCGTGCTGCAATGAAGGAAAAAGAAGAGGTTTGTGAGTTGCTTTCTTCTGTCAATCCCTCGCTGGCTACCGAGTGGGAAAAGATAAAACAATAATAGGAAGTGAGTAAGATTTAAAATTGTAAATAAGTCATGTTACGTTCGCTTTACATACAGAATTACGCGCTTATAGAAAAGCTTGATATTAGCTTTGGTGCAGGTTTCTCCGTTATCACGGGTGAGACGGGTGCCGGTAAGTCTATTATACTAGGTGCTATCGGTTTGTTGCTGGGGCAGCGTGCCGAAGTAAAAGCCATTCGCCAGGGTGCTTCGAAATGTGTGATTGAGGCTCGTTTTGATATTTCAGCTTATGGTATGGAACCTTTTTTTGAGGAGAATGAACTGGAATATGAAGAAGAGTGTATCTTGCGTCGTGAGGTTTACGCATCCGGCAAGAGTCGTGCCTTTATCAATGATACTCCGGCTTCGCTTGTACAAATGAAAGAACTTGGAGAACAGTTTATTGACGTGCACTCTCAGCACCAGAATCTTTTGTTGAATAAAGAAGGATTCCAGTTGAATGTACTCGATATATTGTCTCATAATGATGAACAACTTTCCGCTTATCAATCTTTGTACAGAGAATGGAAGCAGGCACAACAGGACTTGGCTGATCTTATAGCCCGTGCTGAGCAGAATAAAGCAGATGAAGACTATATCCGTTTCCAGTTGGAACAGTTGGAAGAAGAGGATTTATCTGCAGGTGAACAGGAAGAACTGGAACAAGAGACGGATACATTGAGTCATGCTGAAGAAATAAAGGCCGGTTTGTTCCGCGTCGGGCAGTTGCTGACCTCTGATGAAGGCGGTTTATTGGCTGGGTTGAAGGAAAGTCTGAATACAATGCTTGGTCTGCAAAAAGGTCTATTCTCCGGCTACAGAACTTGCTGAACGTCTGGAAAGTACATATATTGAATTGAAAGATGTTTCTCAGGAGGTTTCTTCTCAGGAAGAGGATGTCGAGTTTAACCCTGAGCGTCTGGAAGATGTGAACGATCGGTTGAATCTGATTTATACCTTACAGCAAAAGCATAGAGTAACTACCGTAGAAGAGTTGCTGGCGCTTACTGAGGAATATGCAGCAAAGTTGGCAGCCATTACTTCTTATGATGAACGTATCGGTGAGTTGACAATTCTTTGCGATACCTTATATAATAAGGTGAAAAAAGCAGGCTGCTGTTCTTACCAAAGCCCGTACCGGTGCTGCCCGTGAAGTTGAGAAGCAGATGGCTTCACGTTTGATTCCGCTGGGTATGCCTAATGTGCGTTTTCAGGTGGAAATGGGAATGAGAAAAGAGCTTGGCGTACACGGTGAAGATACTGTAAACTTTCTCTTTTCTGCCAATAAGAACGGCGCATTGCAAAGCATTTCATCGGTAGCTTCCGGTGGTGAAATTGCACGTGTCATGTTGTCCATCAAGGCCATGATAGCGGGTGCGGTGAAATTGCCCACTATTGTATTCGATGAAATAGATACAGGAGTATCCGGTGAGATTGCCGATCGTATGGCGGACATTATGCAGGAAATGGGCGAACAGGATCGCCAGGTAATCAGTATTACCCATCTGCCGCAAATTGCTGCGCGCGGATGTGCACATTATAAAGTATATAAGCAAGATAACGAAACCGAAACCAATAGCCACATACGCCGTTTGGAAGATGGGGAGAGGGTAGAGGAAATAGCCCATATGCTAAGTGGGGCTACTTTGACAGAAGCTGCTTTGAATAATGCAAAGGCGCTTCTTGGTATCAAAAGATAGCCTTTAATTTTTAATTTCTAATTTTAAATTCTCAAAGATGGTTGATAAGAGTGAAATGATTTTCGGCGTTCGCGCTGTGATAGAAGCAATACAGGCAGGAAAGGAATTCGATAAGATTCTGGTGAAGAAAAAGACATTCAGAGCGATTTATCCAAAGAACTTTTTGCTGCACTAAAAGGAACTTTGATTCCGGTGCAACGTGTTCCGGTGGAACGCATTAACCGCATTACCCGTAAGAACCATCAAGGGGTGATTGCTTTTATTTCATCCGTTACGTATCAGAAGACAGAAGACTTGGTGCCTTTTCTTTTCGAAGAAGGCAAGAATCCGTTGTTCGTCATGTTGGATGGTGTGACCGATGTTCGTAACTTTGGTGCTATAGCCCGTACCTGTGAGTGTGCAGCGGTAGATGCTGTTATTATTCCTGCTAAAGGAAGTGTAACGGTGAATGCAGATGCAATGAAAACATCTGCCGGAGCATTGCATGTGCTGCCGGTTTGTCGTGAGCAGAATCTGAAGACTACATTGCAATATCTCAAGGATAGTGGTTTCCGCATTGTGGCAGCTACGGAAAAGGGGGACTATGATTATACCAAAGCTGATTATACAGGACCGATGTGTATCATAATGGGAGCTGAGGATAAAGGTGTTTCTTATGAGAACCTGGCTCTTTGTGATGAATGGGTGAAAATCCCGATGCTGGGTACTATCGAGTCGCTCAATGTTTCTGTTGCGGCAGGTATTTTGATTTATGAAGCTGTGAAACAAAGAACCAACTAAGATATGAAAAAAGAACTTGTTGTTGACGCTCGCCCTCTGTTTTGCTGGCACAGTGGAGTGTAGCTCAGGCACCCAAATGGGTGGAAAAAGACAAGCGTGCTGTTTTTTCGGTAGTTACGTACGATGAGAGTGATAAGATACTCAATACGGGAAACGGATTTTTTGTTACCGAGGATGGAATGGCTCTGTCTGATTATAGTCTGTTTAAAGGTGCGCAACGTGCCGTAGTCATTAATTCAGAGGGTGAACAAATGCCTGTGGAAGTTATCATGGGAGCAAACGACATGTACGATGTTGTGAAGTTCCGTGTAGCGATTTCAGGAAAAAAAGTACCTGCATTACTGGTATCTCCTACGGCTCCGACTGTAGGTACAAGTGTCTATTTGTTGCCTTATTCTACACAGAAAGACCGTTCTTATACTACCGGACAGGTAAAAGAAGAATCTAAGGTAGATGGACAATATCATTATTATACGCTTGATATGCATCTGAAAGACAAGATGGTAAGTTGTCCGGTAATGACTGCTGACGGACAAGTTTTCGGTCTTGCACAGAAATCTTCAGGAAAAGATACAGCTACCATTTGCTATGCGGTAGGTGCTGACTATGCTATGGCTCAGAAGATTAATCCTCTTTCCTTTAATGATCATGCTTTATCAAGTATTGGCATTAAGAAAGCGTTGCCCGATACAGAAGAACAAGCGCTGGTATATCTTTATATGGCTTCTTCACAGCAAACTCCGGAGAAATATGCCGAATTGCTGAATGATTTTATTGCCCAGTATCCTAACAGTTCCGATGGTTATTTTCGTCGTGCCAACAGTCAAATGTATTTGTCGAAAGAAATAAGTTCGATGGATAAGGCTGCTGCTGATATAGATAAAAGCACTTGAAGTAGCACAGAAGAAAGATGATGCATACTTCAATCGTGCCAAATTAATTTATAATTATCAGTTGACTAAGCCGGAAACCACCTATAAAGATTGGACATATGACAAAGCATTGGATGAAGTTCGTAAAGCAATAGCAATTGAGGAACTTCCGGTTTATGTTCAGTTGGAAGGCGATATTCAGTTTGCTAAAAAAGACTATGCAGCAGCTCTTGCCAGCTATGAGAAAGTAAATAAAACCAATATTGTTTCTCCTGCTACATTCTTTAGTGCTGCTAAGACAAAAGAATTGATGGAAGCAGCTCCGGAAGAAGTGCTGGCTTTGATGGATAGCTGTATAGCATATTGCCTGCAACCGTATACTGAAGATGTTGCCCCTTATCTGCTGGAACGTGCCCAAGCGCGCATGAATGCCGGACAGGGGCGTAATGCAATGCTTGATTATGATGAATATTATAAAGCTGTGCGTGGTAATGTGAATGATGTATTCTACTATTACCGTGAACAAGCCGCTTTCCAGGCAAAACAATTCCAACGTGCGTTGGATGATATGGCAAAAGCAATTGAACTTAATCCGAAAGAGTTGACTTATCGTTCGGAACTTGCTGCGGTGAATATTCGCGTGGGTAGAAATGAAGAAGCTATTAAAGTTCTGAAAGAAGCCTTGGCAATTGATCCCAAATATGCTGAAGCTTATCGTTTGATGGGAGTTGCACAATTGCAGTTGAAGCAGAACAAGGAGGCTTGTGCTAGTTTTGCGAAAGCAAAAGAACTGGGTGATCCGAACGTTGATGCTTTGATTGAAAAACATTGTAAGTAGTTGTAATATAAAGTGTTATCTGTGACGCAGTTGATATATTTAAAAAAGGCTCGGCTTTCACAAGCCGAGCCTTTATCGGGAAACTCCCGTGTCAAAAAAGAATTAGCTAAGTCTAGGTTTTTAAAACAGGTATAAGTGAATTTTTCTTTTGTGTATAATCCTATTAGGTAAATGCATGAAGTTGGAGAATACTGCATAGAATATTTGTTTTTTTCTTGTATAAATCATAAATTGTTGAATATTAAAATATTATTGGAATGAAAAAAGTAATTTGCAGTCAGAAAGCTCCGGGGGCTATCGGTCCTTACAGCCAGGCTATCGAAGCGAATGGAATGATATTTGTATCTGGTCAGTTGCCTATTGATGCAGCTACCGGACAGATGGCAGAAGGGGCTGAAGCACAAGCCCGCCAGTCATTGGAGAATGTTAAGCATATCCTTGGAGAAGCAGGTTTGACGATGGCAAATATTGTCAAAACTACTGTTTTCCTGCAAGATATGTCATTATTTGCAGATATGAATAAAGTATATGCCACCTATTTCGATGGTGATTTCCCTGCTCGTTCGGCCGTTGCAGTGAAAGCTCTGCCGAAAGATGCTTTAGTGGAGATCGAGTGTATCGCAGTTCGCTAACAGATCAGCAACAATAAAGCTACTGCCTCCTACGAAGATAAAGTCTTCCGGGAGGCTTTTTTTTGTGCCGCCTGCACGGCGGAAGGGACATCCGGGTAACAACTTCCTTGTAATCCGGCTTCAAAGGCAAGCTGGTGAAGCTCATTTTCGGGTAATGCACGTTTGACGCTGGCTTTCGTGAAATAATATTCAGCGTCTTTGGGCAGTAATGCCAATACACCACGTATGTCTTTGTCATTCACCATACCTATAATCATATGTAACTTTCGGTAAGATTGCTGTTTCAATTGCTCTGTGATATATGTGATACCACCTACATTATGTCCGGTATCACATATCAGAGTAGGGTTGTCCTGCAATTTCTGCCAACGTCCCATCAGGCCGGTTAGTTCACAAACATGTGCAAAACCACTACGGACAGCCTGCTCACTCAGATTGTATCCGGCTTGCTGTAGCTGTGCGATGGCTGTGAGTAAAGTATGGGTATTCTTAGCTTGGTATAATCCTTTTAGTTCACATTCCAATCCGGGGTAATCATCTTTTTTGTTTTCTTCTGCAAAGAAAATGGGCGCATCCACTTCGCGAGCCTTTTTTTTGTAAATACAGGTTTTGTTTCGGGAGTGGTTTCTCCGATTACAACGGGTATTCTGCTTTTGATAATACCGGCTTTTTCTCCTGCTATCTTCTCTAATGTATTACCGAGGAACTGGGTATGATCAAAACTTATATTGGTGATAATACATAAATCAGGATGTATAATATTGGTACAATCCAGTCTTCCACCCAGTCCTACTTCAATAACTGCTACATCTACATGTTCATCGGCGAAATAACGGAATGCCATAGCAGTAGTCAATTCAAAGAAAGAAGGATGCAGAGGTTCGAAGAAATTTCGTTCTTTTTTCTACAAATCGGACTACATACTCTTCCGGGATGGATTGTCCATTCACTCGAATACGCTCGCGGAAGTCCACAAGGTGTGGAGAAGTGTAAAGTCCTACCCGATATCCTGCTTCCTGCAAAATGGCGGCAAGTGTGTGCGAACATGAGCCTTTTCCATTAGTTCCCCCTACATGGATGCTGTGGAAGTGCTGGTGCGGGTGGCCGAAGTGTTCGTCCAGTGCTAGTGTATTCTCTAAACCCTCCTTGTATGCTGAACTTCCCACCTGTTGAAACATGGGGACACTGTTATATAAGTATAATAAAGTGTTCTGATAATCCATCTTTTAAAATATGTAACGAGAAAGCAAGCTATTCTCTCTTTTTAATTCCTATGTTAGAAGCTGCAAAGATAATGCAAACTGAGAGCAGAATAAAATGAACTTGTTCATTTTTTATGTCGAAGTGCAGCTTATCTTCGCTTTGGAGGCAAATATATCAACATTTTAAATCTAAAAAGAGTATGGGAACAAAGAAAAATTTTGTGATTGATACGAATGTGATCCTTCACGACTATAACTGTCTTAAGAATTTCCAAGAGAACGACATTTAGCTTCCCATCGTAGTTCTTGAAGAATTGGACAAATTCAAGAAAGGGAATGAACAGATAAACTTCAATGCCCGTGAATTTCTCCGTGAACTCGATTTAGTTACCGATGACAATCTTTTCAATAAAGGTGCCTCTCTGGGCGAAGGTCTGGGAAGTTTATTTGTGATAGCCGGTTCGGTGGATGCTCCGGATGTGTTCGACTCATTCCCCGAGCGTATTCCCGATCATAAGATTCTGGCTGTAGTGGACTGGCTGACACGCCAGAAGAAGGATATGAAAACTATCCTGGTGACTAAAGATGTGAATCTCCGGATGAAAGCACGTTCCATAGGTCTGCTTTGCGAAGATTATATCAACGACAAGGTGATAAATGTGGATATATTTGAAAAGTCAAATGAGGTGTTCGAAGGAATTGATCCTGCTTTGATAGACCGTATTTATTCTTCCAGAGAAGGACTGGATATCAGTGAGTTTGATTTCAAAGATATTATCCATCCGAATGAATGTTTTATCCTGAAAAGTGACAGGAATAGTGTCCTTGCGCGTTATAATCCTTTTACACATACCATTTGCCGGGTAAATAAAACAAAGAACTATGGCATTGAACCCAGAAATGCTGAACAAAGTTTTGCTTTCGAAGTGTTGACTGATCCTAATATTAAGTTGGTTGCTCTGACGGGCAAAGCTGGTACGGGAAAGACTTTGTTGGCTTTAGCAGCTGCCCTTAGTCAGATGAATGATTATAAACAGATTCTGTTGGCACGTCCGATTGTTGCTCTATCCAATAAAGATATTGGTTTCCTACCGGGTGATGCAAAAGAGAAAGTGGCACCTTACATGCAGCCCTTGTTTGATAATCTGAATGTTATTAAACGTCAGTTTGCTTCTAATTCTACTGAAGTAAAACGTTTGGAAGATATGCAGAAAAGCGAGCAGCTGGTAATCGAGGCGTTAGCTTTCATTCGCGGACGTAGTTTGAGTGAAACTTATTGTATCATTGATGAAGCACAAAACTTAACTCCACATGAAATAAAAACTATTATCACCCGTGCTGGCGAAGGAACCAAAATGGTGTTCACCGGTGATATCCAGCAGATAGACCAACCGTATCTGGACAGCCAGTCCAATGGCTTGGTTTACATGATTGATCGTATGAAAGATCAGAACCTTTTTGCTCATGTGAATTTGTTAAAAGGAGAACGTAGTCAACTAAGTGAATTAGCTAGTAATTTGATGTAACAGAGCTTTATAGATCATTAGTCTGAGGCTGTCTCAAAATTGAACTCACCTCTGAAAGTTAGATAAAAAACCTTTTTGGGGTTCACTTCAAAAAAACTATTTTGAGACAGCCTCATTTCATTTTATCACATATTTTTATCTTTTTCTTCTCTTATTTGATAAAAAATGATGTATCTTTGCCCCGCCTAAAGCAAAACTGTCAAATGAAATGAAACATAAATTTTTTCATCGATACCTCTCAGCAAAGGTATTGCCGATTTGGACTATTCTGTTGATCGATGTACTGATAATCGTTGTATCCAGCCTATTGGCTTATGCACTTCGGTATGATTTTCAGAGTATTTTTCTGGAGTCTTCCACCATTGACAAAACGATTGTATGGACGGTCATTGTCAATTTAGTATTTTTTCGGGTATTTCGTACATATTCCAATGTGTTGCGCTTTTCTTCGTTTATAGATATTATGCGCATCTTTGTGTCATTGACAGTGTCTTATTCACTGCTGATGATTTCAAGTGTACTTCTATCAAGTTACATGAATGTCCGCCTGGCACCTGTGAGCGTGTTTTTTTTCATGGCATATATTATCAGTTTCGCCATGATGTCCTGTTCGCGTATTGTTGTGAAGATGTTTTATGAACTTCTGAATTTTGACGGAAGCCATAGCGCCAACGTTTTTATTTATGGCGCTAAGGAAGCGGGGGTGAATATTGCTAAAGCTTTGCGTGTGAACCTGCGTAATCATTATCGCTTGCGTGGTTTCATTGCTGACGAGCCGGAGTTGATAAATAAAGTGATGATGGGAGTGAAGGTATTCCCCAATGACGAGACGTTGATTGATGTGCTGAGCGACCGTGATGTACATGCTATTATTATTTCGCCTGCCAAAATGGAGGAGCTGAAAAGGTCGGATATGACTGACCGTCTTTTGGCCCACAACATCAAATTGATGACTGCGCCTCCCTTGAGCGAATGGAGCGGGCAAACCTTGAACCGTACCCAACTGAAAGAAATACAGATTGAAGACCTCCTGCAGCGTAATCCGATTGAGATTGATATTCATAAAGTTGCTTCTCATCTGGAAGGAAAACGGGTGATGATAACCGGTGCTGCCGGTTCTATTGGCAGCGAAATCATGCGTCAGGTAGCTTCTTTCAATCCTTATAAGTTGATTCTGATAGACCAGGCAGAAACTCCGTTGCATGATATTCGTCTGGAATTGCAGGATTGTTGGCGTGATATTGATGCAGAGACTATCATTGCAGATATTTCCAATCCTACACGTATGGAAGATATTTTCAGGGAATATAGGCCTCAGTATATTTTCCATGCGGCGGCTTACAAGCATGTACCGATGATGGAGGATAATGTTTCAGAGTCCATCCAGATCAATGTGTATGGAACCCGTACCATAGCTGACCTGGCTGTGAAGTATGGGGCGGAGAAGTTCGTGATGATCTCTACTGATAAGGCTGTGAACCCGACGAATGTGATGGGATGTTCCAAACGTATTTGTGAGATCTATGTACAATCTTTGGCAAGGAAGTTACAACAAAATGGTGGATATGTAACTCAATTCATTACGACGCGCTTTGGCAATGTATTGGGTTCCAATGGTTCTGTGATTCCCCGTTTTCGCGATCAAATACAACGTGGGGGACCGGTTACAGTTACCCATCCTGAGATTATCCGCTATTTCATGACGATTCCTGAGGCTTGCCGTCTGGTACTCGAGGCCGGTAGTATGGGGAATGGAGGTGAGATTTATATTTTTTGATATGGGCAAGCCAGTGAAGATTGTAGATCTTGCCAAACGTATGATTAGTCTGTCAGGCCGTACGGATGTGAAAATAGAATTTACCGGATTGCGTCATGGTGAGAAGCTGTATGAGGAATTACTAAATGTGAAAGAATTGACCAAACCGACCTATCATGATAAAATCATGATAGCTACCGTGCGTGAATATGACTATGATGAAGTGAAGGAGCGTATTCAGAAACTGATAGACGTTAGCTACACTTATGACCAGATGAAGATTGTGTCGGCTATGAAGGACATTGTGCCGGAATTTATCAGTAAGAATTCATGTTTCGAAGCATTGGACAAGAAACTGGTTTAAAAATATAGTTTGTCTTGAACTCACGTTAAATAAGAGTATTCCGTAAGAGGATTAAAGATGTAAGAGGCTGTCTCAAAATAAAAGTGAATCCTATTTTGAGACAGCCTCTTGCTTTATAATGATATGTTGTGCGGTTCCTGTTATTTTTTACTGGAGAAATATTTCATGAACTGAGTACGTTCAAAGGTATTCACACCATTCAAATCGCTAACATTCAACATTCCTTTGAATTGAGAGATTGTTTCCATTCCTTTACGATCCATCCATAAATTCAGGAAACGGGTATATTCTGCTACAAGCGCATAACTGTTTTGATAAAATGCACTTAACAGATTTCTACGGCTGAAGCTCCTGCAAGAATTGCTTTTTACGATTCCTTCGGGAGAATGAATACCGCCTGATGCTGCGTAATCCAGCTTGTTTACTGCTGCTGAGGCAATACCTATCCAGCGTAAAGACTTAACCAGATCAGCTCCTGTGCTGAATACATTTCCTGAGATTTGCTTCATTTTCTCGATATCGATATCCGGCTGATAGAAACGATTGAACAATACAACAGCGGCAGCTCCATTGGCATATAGCTGGTCTATCAAAGCTATCGGATTAGTCAGGTTGTCGCCCAATTTCATGATGATCGGAATACGAACCGTCTTTTTTGATGTGGCTGAGAATATCAATATGACGTTGTTCAAATGAACCGTAATTGTACTGAACATCTGTTTGTAACGCCAAAATATTAATTTCTATAGCATCGGCGCCTGCAGCTTCCATTTGCTGTGCAAAGCCTACCCATTCAGCATCCTGATAGCAGTTGATACTGGCAATAACAGGAATAGGGCATACTTTCTTAGTATCTTTAATCAATTCCAGATACTCTGACAGTTTATGTTGGCGGACGTATTCTACCAGGTAATCACTGCCTTCCGGATACATATTCGGATTTCCAAGCCAGTCAGCTTCCATCATGATCTGCTCCTCGAAAAGAGATTTCAGAACAATGGCACCGACACCGGCTTCATAGAATTTCTGATTTTTTTTCAGCACTATCAGTTAAACCTGAGCTGCTGACGATAATCGGGTTTCTTAATTCTAACCCGGCAAAAAGTAGTTTTTAATGTTGCCATGGTAATAATGTTTAATGAATAATGATTAATACGTTCTGTCTCCAAAGATTTTGCTTCCTACGCGTATCAGAGTACTGCCAGCCGCAATAGCTTGGTGATAATCGTGGGACATTCCCATGGACAACTCCCGAAAAGCCTCTGTGTCGGCAAACCATGAGTCTTTCACTTCTTTGAAGAAGCTACTTAATGAACAAAATTCCTTCTTTTATTTGTTCATTGTCGTCTGTATTTGTCGCCATGCCCATCAAGCCGCATAATTGTATGTTACTGAGAGTTTTCCATTCACCTTCCGCTAACATATCCCGACATTCGTCGAAACTGAAACCAAATTTAGTCTCTTCCTCTGCAATGTGCAGTTGCAGCAGGCAGTTGACCACTTTTCCGGCCTTTTCGGCCTGTTTATTGACCTCAACAAGAAGCTTGTATGAATCAATGCTGTGAATCAGGGCTACGTAGGGTACAATATACTTTATTTTATTAGTTTGCAGATGCCCGATAAAATGCCATTCAATGTCTTTGGGAAGGCTTTCGTACTTGGCAGTCATTTCTTGCACCTTACTTTCACCGAACACTCGCTGCCCGGAGCGATAGGCTTCTTCTATCGCTTCATTGGGGTGAAATTTGGAAACAGCTACCAATCGCACCCCTTCAGGTAGTTCGTTCAGCACTTGTTGAAGATTATCTGCAATATTCATGATACTAATATATATTAAACCTCCGGTTTATCATTGGGTTCTGCACTGTACGGATATACATCCATAAGAGGTGTTTCGGACACTAAAGCGATCTGGTAATCGGCCATCGTACCCTTCATGCCTTCATCCAGCTTCTTAACGGCATCACGGAGGTCGGCAGCCTGTACCAATACCTGAGTAGATGTTTTCTTTTCAGCTCCGCTCTTTTCATCAAGAGTGATGAAGACCAGTTTGCATTTGAACCAGCGATCTGCGGCTTCTTCTTCGCTTGGGAATAATTCGCTGTAGTTAGCACGTTTGATGTCCGATACCGTAAACTCTCCTGAAATAAACGGTGTCATTTCCTCAATAATGCGTGCTTCTGCTTCTGTAAAGCTGAGTGCATCTACCAAATAAGGTTCGGTTACTTTTTTGTTCATTCCGTTTTCCATTAGTTTTTCGTAACGGATTTTGCACTCAAACCATGTATGCATTGCCATAATTTCTTTGTTTTTTAATTATGAATTTATATTCTTGTTATAAAACTGACCACAAAGATAATGCAAACGAAGGGTAGAATAAAATGAATCTATTCATTTTTTTTTATGGGAAAAAGTGGAATTGAAATCTTACAGAGATGCGGTCGTTTTCTTTCATGGTGACTCTTTTTATCCCCCATGCTAATCTTGTTCGCATGTCGCGGTAACGGCCGTTACATGTCGCGGTAAAGACCGTTACATGCCGTGGTAAAGGTCGTTACAATATGGGGTAAAGACCGTTACATGCTGAGGTAAATGCTTTTACATTATGATGTGAACAGCTGGTAAATGTAATGTATTCACAATTAGATAATTAACGTTTCAAGAACTTAATAATAGGACTTGTGGGAAGCTGAAAAGGAAAAATAGTCTATTATAGAAAAGAAAGAAGATTTTTTTCTTGTTTCTTTTTATAACCAGCTTCCGGTATGGAAATGTGTATTTCTACATAATTTGCTTTGCCATCTTCGAAATGAGTGATGTAAAATTAAAAGGGGTAAAGTGCGCGAACTTGCTGTATTTCATAGCTTAATGATATTGTGATTTTTTCACTGTTATTGCTGTTCTTTGGCACTGTTAAACCTATAAAAACAACAAAAATTATGGTAGTAGCTTATTTAAGAGTGAGTACAGAAAAAGCAGTTTCTGGCTAATCAGCGTGAAGAACTTCTGCGCTTTGCAGAGAAAAATGGATTGAAGATTGACAAGTGGTACACTGAGACAGTGAGCGGTAGTGTGAGTAGCAAGGAGCGAAAGCTGTCGGGGATGTTGAACCGGATGCAGCGGGGGGATGCGTTGATTGTAACGGAGATTTCAAGATTGAGTCGCACCTTGTTAGAAATCATGACCATTCTCAATTCGTGTATAAAGAAGGAAATTATTTTGTACAGCACGAAAGAGGGATATGTTTTTCAAAATGACATTAACAGTAAAGTATTGGGGTTTGCATTTGGATTGATGGCGGAGATAGAGCGTAATTTGATTTCCATGCGGACTAAGGAAGCGTTGGCAAGACGAAAACAGGAAGGTGTCAAGTTAGGACGTAAAAAAGGAACCTGTCCTGCAATGCGAGTACTCCGTGAGAATAAAAGACGTTTGATGCGTGAATCCAAGCGAGGTGTTTCTTGTTCGGAATTAGCTCGTCAGATGGGGGTATCCAGAACCACTATGCATCGCTTTCTGAGGTGTAACTAATGAAAAAGCGAGTTGGCGAGTTCCTGTTGCCAGGTTCTTTAGTCAACTCGTTTTTCCGGGCTGGATTGCTACTTATCCTACTGGAATTTCTTTTTCTTCATTTTTATCTCTCATACTTCTTCCTCGCTTATGAAGGTTCTTCAACTCAAAAGACAACATAATGCGGAAAAATCCGATAATAAGGAATGCAAATGAGATCATGTAGACAGCATACATGGCACCTATTGCCGGTTGCCACAGAATGAGGAGTGAACAAATCACAGCTAATATGCCGAAGGCAATATACCATCCCCCAGTCTCTGGTACCATATCTTTTCAGATCCATGGCATAGCCGATGGAAGAAAAGCCGCGGAACATTAACCAGAATGCAATGATGAATGGAATTACTTCCATGCTTAACAGCGGATAAGCTATCAGATAGAAACCTAATATCATGTCGATGATACCGCCTGCCAGATACCAACCCCAGCTGGAAACATTCTTCCGGTTGCTTACGGCGAAAGAAATCTCTAACAAACCGCTGAACAGCATCGATATACTGAACAGAATACTCAAAACTGCATAACCGCTGAACGGAGCAAACATCAGACTTATAGCAACTACTACATAGAGTATACCAAGTAGGAGAGACATCCACCAGTTTTTTTTACTTCGCATTGAAGTTCGTCAAATAAAGTTTTCATGCAAATTTAATTTTAAATGGTTATTGTAATCATGTTTGTGAGAGTAACAATTTGCAGTTGGAAAAGTTTTGGGCGAACTTTTCCAACAGTTCGTTTGTTATATAGACAATATAAAACAAGAAAACTATGGCTACAACAAAATTTAAAGGACAGCCGGTTAAGATTATCGGTGAGTTTATAAAAGTAGGGACAGTTGCTCCCGACTTTGAGTTAGTAAAAACAGATCTTTCTTCTTTCTTTTTGAAAGATTTGAAAGGTAAGAATGTAATATTGAATATCTTTCCAAGTTTGGATACCAGTGTTTGTGCAACATCTGTGCGCAAGTTCAACAAGCTGGCAGCGAGTCTGCCAGATACAGTGGTTTTGGCGATTTCCAAAGATTTGCCTTTTGCCCATGCACGGTTCTGTACTACGGAAGGTATTGAAAATGTAATTCCTTTGTCTGATTTCCGTTTCTCTGATTTTGATGAAAGTTACGGTGTGCGTATGGCAGATGGACCGTTGGGGGGCTTGCTGGCACGTGCAGTAGTTATTGTCGGTAAGGATGGAAAGGTTGCATATACTGAACTGGTACCTGAAATTACCCAGGAGCCGGATTATGACAAAAGCAATAGAGGCTGTAAAGTAGTAAACCTCAGATTTTAATAAGCAATTAGAAAAGACCAGGTGTATAGTAGTCGTGAGATTATTATACACCATTTCTTTTTTATACCTGTATCTAACTATTGTATAAAATTCCAATGTGTTTTTCGGATATTTTTGATTGATTTATAGTAAGTAACTGGCTTTTTTTGTTTTACTTTGCGTCCCATAAATCAAGTATTAATGGTTAATTGATAAAGAAAAAGATGGAACGAGGTTTAAAAAGACTACGCCCCCTACTCATGCTGAAAGGTGTGGGAATGGGAGCAGCCGATGTGGTTCCCGGTGTATCGGGGGGAACAATTGCTTTTATTGTAGGTATTTATGACGAATTGATAGATTCGATAAAAAGCATTAACGGAAAAAGTTTAAAGTTGTTTTTCACAGGAAAATGGGGAGCATTCTGGAAAGCGATTAACGGTAATTTTCTGATCTCTCTGCTGGCGGGAATTGGAATCAGCGTATTTTCATTAGCTAAAATTATCACATGGTTGCTTACGGACCATCCGGTTATGGTTTGGGCTTTCTTTTTCGGACTGGTACTGGCATCCACATGGTTTGTAGGAAAAGACATAAAGGAATGGAACAAGAAAACGATTCCGGCATTTATTATAGGTGTGGCAGTTGCATATTATATTACGGTAGCAACTCCTGCTGAAACTCCTTCCAACTTATTTTTTATATTCCTTTGTGGAGCGATTGCCATTTGTGCTATGATATTGCCGGGTATATCGGGAAGTTTTATTCTGGTACTGTTAGGTAAGTACTTCTTTATAATGGAAGCTGTCAAAACACTTGATATAACGGTTTTATTAGTGTTTTTGTGGGTGCTTTTATTGGAATAACTTTTTTCACGGATTCTTTCGTATGCATTAAAGCATTTCCGCAATATAACATTGGCTGTATTGACAGGTTTCATGTTGGGTTCACTAAACAAAGTGTGGCCTTGGAAGGAAACCATAGAAACTTTTACTGATAATCATGGAGTAGTGAAGCCATTGGTTGAAAGTAATATTCTGCCCAATCAGTATGTTGTTGAGGCTGTAGTATTGATGATAGTGGGTTTCTTCCTGGTATATTTTCTGGAAAAGCTTTCTACTCGTAGTGCTAAATAAGAGATAACAAACAAATATCTTGATGGTATATATAAAATAGAGAGTAAAGATTCCTTTACTCTCTATTCTTTTTTATTGCAATGCTTTTATGATGTTTTGCATATAAGCGGCCAGGTCTTCCCGGTCTTCGCTTTCCATAAGCATCTGCATCTTCTCCAATTCTTTTAAATCGAATGGGCGGGGGCATTTCTGATTATACTTTATGAAGTTCTCTTTATCATGCAGTGTCATGTAGAGTACCGTCAACTTCTCATTGATACCTTCAAAGTCCGGTTCCAATTCGCAGACACGTTCAAAAAGCTATCTTGGCATAATCCAGATAACCGATTTCCATGCTGTGCATACCTATTTCATTCCAAGTGTCGGCAGTAGGGGAGCAATTCAAGGCCTTTGCCCACTGCTTTATTCCTTTGTCGTAGTCCCCTTCTTCAATGTATATGCGACCCTCTATCAGAAGAGATTCCGGCTCTTCCGGTGACAGTTTATGTGCTTTTTTACAATATTGGTGTGCTTTACGTTTCTTTCCCATCTTGGAGAGGCAAAGCCCTGCATTGGCATATAAGCTGGGCAGTATTGGAGAAGCAATTTCATCTGTTTCATTTTCCAGAATTGCTTTTTCCGGTTTTCATAGCCTTCCTTCCATTCTCCTTTGGATACCTTGCATAATCCAATGTATGTATAGATAAATTCGGGAGCAAGTCCATGAAGCTCCTCCGCTTTCTGATAATACTCCAGAGCAGCATCTTCGTTACCTAATTGGTAGAAGCAATGCCCTTTCATTACATAGGCGTCTGCAAATTCATCGTCACCCACCAATGCATAATCGCAAGCATCAATAGCTTGGTTGAAGTTCATCTCTTCGAAGTGGCATCTTGCCAATCCGAACCAGTAAGGAGCCGAATATGGATTCATGTCTATGAGGCGGTTATACAAAGGAATTGCTTCCTCGGTCATGCCTTTGCCATAAAGGCAGTCTGCAACCACGGCAATATAGGCTTCTTCATCAGAATATTCTTCCTTTACCGGATCAAGCCATGCCAAGGCTTTATCCGGATAGCCCATATCGAGGTACATATAAGATACATCGACTACATTTGCCAGATCCTCTTTATCTTCAATCGTATCGAGTAACTGTTCGGCATCATCCAGTTTACCTTCACTCAATAGCAAATGGGCACGCACCACTTTTGCTTCCGGCGAATAAGTATCGGGAAGATTTTCAATGATTTCACGTGCTTTCGCTTTCTTTCCGTTATCCAGATGCAGGTAAGCGTATTCAATCATAAGTTCAGTGCTATCGGGATGCAGCTTTAATCCATATTCTGCAATCTCAAAAAGCCTTATCATATCTTTTCTTTGTACCATACCAGTCGGCAAGATCAGCTAACTCATCTGCATCCTGATAGAACGGTTTGTTTTCGGCCATTGCCGCTTCATATTGTTCGGCAAGTTCCTGTAACTCTTTATCCCTGCCGGACAGCAGGTTTTTATTGCTCATTAATTGTTTACTCCTATAATCCTATACTTTATTTGTTAATTTTGCCCCAGGTATCTTTCAACCCTACAGTACGGTTGAATACCATCTTTTCCGGTGTGGAGTCCGGATCTACATTGAAGTAACCGATGCGCTGGAACTGCAAGTAAGTAAGCGGTTTCATGCCTGCGGCATATTTCTCAATGTAGCAACGGGGCAGTATATGCAATGAATCCGGGTTGATGATTTCTTTCATCGCTTCCAGGGCATCGCAGTTTTTAGCTTCGCGAATAGCAGCCAGTTCGTCACGTGGATTTTCCACTTTCCAAAGGCGGTCGTAGAGGCGTACTTCTGCTTCAAAGGCAATGATCACAACTTACCCAGTGCAGGGTACCTTTCACCTTACGGTTTGCTTCGGGCATACCGCTCTTGGTGTTCGGATCATATTCACAATATACTTCAACTACTTCTCCGGCTTCATTTTTTTTGAAACCGGTACATTTCACGATATAAGCACTCTTTAAGCGTACTTCCTGGCCCGGAGTCATACGGAAGTATTTCTTCGGAGCATTTTCCATGAAGTCTTCGCGTTCCATCCACAGTTCGCGGCTGAACTCAATGAAATGGCTGCCTTCTTCCGGTTTTTCCGGATTATTGATTGCCTCCAGTTCTTCCACTTTTCCTTCCGGATAGTTGGTGATAACCAGTTTCACCGGATTCACTACCGCTGAGATACGCGTAGCACGGGTATTAAGGTCTTCGCGTACGGCACTTTCCAGTAGAGCGAATTCATTAAGTGCATCGTATGTGGTATATCCTATTTTATCAATAAATTTGTGGATAGACTCAGGTGAGTATCCGCGACGGCGGAAACCACAGATAGTCGGCATACGGGGATCATCCCATCCGTTCACCAGTTTTTCTTTTACCAGAATCAGCAGGTTGCGCTTGCTCATCAGGGTATAGCTGAGATTCAGCTTGTTGAATTCATACTGATGGGGGCGGTTATCATCCAGATCTTTACCCTCCTTTACCCAGTCTACAAAGAGATCGTAGAGCGGACGGTGGGGAACAAATTCCAATGTACAGAGAGAGTGCGTTACACCTTCAAAGTAGTCACTTTGTCCGTGAGCGAAGTCATACATCGGATAGGCCTTCCACGTTGTCCCTGTACGGTGATGCGGATGGTTCACTACGCGATAGATGATAGGATCGCGGAAGTGCATATTCGGGTTTGCCATATCAATCTTGGCACGAAGCACCATGGCGCCTTCTGCTATTTCACCTGTATTCATTTTCTTGAACAGGGAGAGGCTTTCCTCTATCGGACGGTTACGGTAAGGGCTTTCTATACCCGGTTTGGGTAGGAGTGCCTTTCTGCTGTGCTATTTGTTCCGAAGTCTGCTCGTCGATATATGCTTTACCTTCTTCAATAAGGCGGATGGCAAAGTCCCATAATTGCTGGAAGTAATCGGATGCGTAGTATTCATTACCCCACTGGTAACCCAGCCATTGGATATCTTCCTTGATAGCTTCTACATATTCCACATCTTCTTTGGTCGGATTCGTATCATCGAAACGCAAATTACAAATGCCATTGTGATCGGCTGCAATACCAAAATCAAGGCAAATAGCCTTGGCATGTCCGATGTGGAGGTATCCGTTGGGCTCCGGCGGGAAACGTGTTTGCACTTTACCACCATTTTTACCCTCTTTCAAGTCTTTCTCAACAATTTGTTCAATGAAGTTGAGGCTCTTTTTTTCGCCTGCTTCTTCGCTCTTAATATCTGCCATAATTGGTATGTATATAATCTAAAAATCGAGCTACAAAAGTAAGACATTTTTTCGTATATCCTTATTTCACGGGAATATATCCACTCTTTTTAATGATTTCCTGACCTGCAGGTGAAAGGATGAAATGAATGAGAGGGGTTGCTTGTTCGGAGTTTTCTGTGTTATAATAATAGTATAGAGGCCGCACAATGGGGTAACTCTTATCTGTGGCACTCTCCATAGTAGGTGGGGCAAAGTGTGTCCCGTCGTAAGATATGGACAGTGATTTGACGCGAGGGGAAAGATAAGCCAATCCTACGTATCCTATTGCTCCCTTCGTTTGGCTGACAGATTGTATAATGGCACCGGTGGCGGGTATGGAAAGACTACTGCTCATATAATTTTTATTTTTGAGAACGCTTTCTTTGAAGAATTCATAAGTACCCGAAGATGTTTCGCGGGAATATACTACGATTTTACGGTCATCTCCACCCACTTGCTTCCAATTCGTAATCTTACCTCGGAAGATATCTTCCAGTTGTTGGCGCGTCAGTTGCTTTACGGGATTGGAGGGGTGAACCACAACGGCAAGGGCATCGTAAGCTACGATCACTTCTTCCACTTCTTTTCCGGCTGCCTTTACTTTCATCTTCTCACTGAATTTAATGGGGCGGGATGCCATGGCAATATCTGTCGTTCCGTCCAATAGAGCGGAAATACCCACTCCGGTGCCACCACCGGTTACGGTAACACGGGCGTCGGGATTGAGGGCCATAAATCTTTCGGCAGTCTGTTGTGCTACGGGGAGTACGGTGTCGCTGCCTTTAATACGTTGTGCTTGCATGCTACTTGCAGCTAATGTCAGGAGTAGGATGATACTTATTGTTTTCATTTTATTCAAAATTGTTTTTGATTCTATTTATAATGAATTTTATTATACTTGAAATGGGGTGATAATAGAACCCAAATATTATTCTATTTGTTTATTGATTGCAAATAAAACAATTGCGCATTACAATCTAATTACAAAACTTGTGTTTTTGGAGGTTGTAACGCTTTTTGTAATAGGTTTGAAACATTTCTTTTTTCAAACCTTAGTCACACTCTCTTAACATCGACGCGGTTTCTTTGCATACGAAATTCAATAGGCATTTATGAAGAAGCTTTTTGAGAAAATAATAGAAGGAGTGTTAGCTTGTAGCGGTTTTGTAACAAGCATCACTATTGTGCTCATCATCCTGTTTCTCTTTTCCGAGGCGTTGGGACTGTTCAACAGCCGGGTCATTGAAGAAGGATATGTATTGGCACTGAATAAAGATAATAAGGTAAGTGAGCTAACCCCAGCCCAGATAAAAGATGTTTTCGATGAGGAGATAACAAACTGGAATGAAGTCGGGGGGCAGGATATGCCTATCCGGCTTTTCCGTTTGGAAGATATCACTCAGTATTATACCGAGGAAGAACTGGGGGCAGCTTATGAACATGCCGGAGTAAAGATTACCGAACTGGTGGAACGTACGCCAGGCATCATTGCTTTTGTACCGCAACAGTTTATTGTTCGTCCGGATTCCGTCCACTTATTGCAGGATAACACCATTTCGGTGAAAGATGTCTTTGCGGGGGCGGAATGGTTTCCGACGGCTACACCTGCCGCACAATTCGGTTTTCTACCCTTAATAACCGGTACACTGTGGGTGAGTTTATTTGCCATCCTGATAGCATTGCCTTTTGGGCTTTCAGTTGCTATCTATATGTCCGAAGTGGCAAATTCCAGGATACGTAATCTGCTGAAACCGATCATTGAGTTGCTGAGTGGCATTCCATCGGTGGTCTATGGTTTCTTCGGACTGATTGTGATTGTACCATTCATCCAGAAAGTATTCAATCTGCCTGTGGGTGAAAGTGGACTGGCGGGAAGCATCGTATTGGCTATAATGGCATTGCCTACGATTATAACGGTGACGGAAGATGCTATGCGCAACTGTCCCCGTGCCATGCGTGAAGCCAGTCTGGCATTGGGGGCTTCACAATGGCAGACCATATATAAGGTGGTGATACCTTATTCCGTATCAGGTATCACTTCCGGTGGTGGTATTGGGAATCGGACGCGCCATCGGCGAAACAATGGCGGTACTGATGGTGACAGGCAATGCGGCAGTCATACCGCATACCATTCTGGAACCGTTGCGTACCATACCTGCAACGATTGCAGCGGAACTGGGAGAAGCACCTGCCGGGGGAGCACATTATGAAGCCTTATTTCTTTTTTTGGGTGTAGTGCTGTTCTTTATTAGTTTGCTGATAAACTTCACGGTAGAAGCTGTGTCAGCCCGGAAAAGATAATGTCTTATAGAGAAAAGGAAAAAATAAGTATGATAGATAGGAAACATCTTTCGCAACGTATTGCATTCGGAACATTCCGTTTGCTGAGCCTGACAGTGGTGGGGATACTCTTTGCCATTCTCGGCTTCATTATATATAAAGGTGTGGGAGTTATTAGCTGGGAGTTCCTGACTACTGCCCCCACGGACGGCATGACGGCAGGAGGTATTTTCCCCGCCATTGTCGGAACATTCTATTTGATGATATAGGCAGTGCCCTGTTTGCCTTTCCGGTGGGAGTAATGAGTGGTATCTATATGAATGAGTATGCGCCGAAAGGCTGGGCAGTCCGGTTCATCCGCATGATGACGAATAATCTGAGCGGCATACCTTCCATCGTCTTTGGTCTTTTCGGTATGGCCCTGTTCGTTAACTATATGGGGTTTGGCGATAGTATCCTTGCCGGCTCACTTACGTTGGGATTGCTGTGTGTACCTTTAGTTATCCGTACCACAGAGGAAGCGTTGAAAGCCATTCCCGATACTCTGCGTGAGGGAAGCCGTGCGTTAGGGGCCACCAAGTTGCAGACTATCTGGCACGTTGTTCTGCCTATGGCGATGCCTAATGTGATTACGGGGTTGATTCTGGCTCTGGGACGTGTCTCCGGCGAGACTGCACCTATCTTGTTTACTTGTGCCGCCTATTTCCTTCCACAACTCCCCACAAGTATACTCGACCAGTGTATGGCATTGCCTTATCACCTGTATTGTTATTTCTACCAGTGGCACGGATATGGATGCCCAGCTTCCGCTGGCTTATGGCACCGCTCTGGTTTTAATCGTAATCATCCTTTTGGTAAACCTTCTGGCGAATGCTTTGCGGAAGCATTTTGAGAAAAAAAGTAAAGATGAACTAACGGGAATAAAACAGTAAACAAAATGATTGGTAAAATAGAAGCAAATAATGTAAACTTCTGGTATGGAGATTTCCATGCTTTGAAAGGTATCAGCATGTCGATAGAAGAACGTTCGGTAGTAGCATTTATCGGACCTTCGGGATGTGGCAAATCCACTTTCCTCCGGTTGTTCAATCGCATGAACGATCTTATCCCGAATACCCGCCTGACAGGTGAGATTCATATCGATGGAGAGAATATCTACGGAAAAGATGTCCAGGTAGATGAACTTCGCAAGAAGGTAGGTATGGTGTTCCAGCGTCCTAACCCTTTCCCGAAAAGCATCTTTGAGAATGTAGCTTATGGGCTTCGCGTGAATGGCGTGACAGACAGTAGCTTCATCCGCCAGCGTGTAGAAGAATCCCTGAAAGGGGCAGCTTTGTGGGATGAGGTAAAGGATAAGCTGAAAGTTTCTGCCTATGCACTTTCCGGCGGGCAGCAGCAGCGTCTGTGCATAGCCCGCGCCATGGCTGCATCTCCTTCCGTATTGCTGATGGATGAACCGGCCTCTGCACTCGATCCCATTTCTACAGCTAAGGTAGAAGAACTTATTCACGAACTGAAAGAGCAGTATACGATTGTTATCGTCACGCACAATATGCAGCAGGCTGCGCGCGTTAGTGATAAGACGGCTTTCTTCTATCTGGGACAAATGGTAGAGTTTGACGATACAAAGAAAATATTTACGAACCCTGATAAAGTGGAGACACAGAATTACATTACGGGACGCTTCGGGTAGGCATTTGTTTTCTGTGGAGAAATAAACAGGAACTGCAGGTCTTCTTTAATTTATAATACAAGTAATCTTAAAATAGAAATTTATGGTAAAGTTTATCGAATCGGAACTCGTCTTGCTGAAAAAAAAAGAAATAGACGAAATGTGGACCTTAGTATATAACCAACTCGACAGGGCAGGGGAGGCTGTGTTGACCTTTGACCGTGAACTGGCGCAACAGGTACTGGTACGCGAACGTCGTGTGAATGCCTTGGAATTGAAGATAGATAGTGATGTTGAAGATATCATTGCTTTGTACAATCCCGTAGCCATCGACCTGCGCTTTGTGCTTGCCATGCTGAAGATCAATACGAATCTGGAGCGTCTTGGTGACTTTGCCGAGGGGTATTGCCCGCTTCGTTCTGAATTGCAAGGAGCCGGTTCTTGATCCGGAACTTCTGAAACGATTGCGCCTGGAAGAAATGCAGGGACAGGTACTTGCTATGCTGGAACTTGCCAAGAAAGCTCTTCAGGAAGAAAGTCAGGATCTGGCGACTTCGGTATTTGCCAAAGATAATTTATTGGATGAAATCAATGCAGAAGCTACTACTGTTTTAGCAGACTACATTGCCCAGCATCCTGAGACTGTACTTCCCTGTTTGAACCTGGTAAGTGTCTTCCGTAAATTGGAGCGTTCCGGCGACCATATCACTAATATTGCAGAAGAAATAGTCTTCTTTATCGATGCAAAAGTGCTAAAGCATAGCGGAAAAACAGACGAACATTATCCTTTAAGCAAGAAATGAGTTCTTTTTTAGGTAAAATTTAGCGTTTGTTAGAAAAATGCTATATATTTGTCCATTGAAAACGATTGCGGATGTAGAAAAGGCTACATAAGTGGTAACAAAATCAAAAGAAAATTCAAAAAGATGTTATAAGACATGTTTTTTAATTTGGTAAGTATCTCGAAAAGCCGCTATATTTGCAGCGTTATCCTGAAAACAATCTTTTTTACCTTAAAAAAAAACTAATACCTATTGAAAACTGAAAAATGGGGCTTTGTGAAAAGCTCCATTTTTTTTGTATATATGGGCACATGAATTACCTGAATAGTGGTACAATCCCATGCACAGAAAAGTTGCAACAATTTATAATAAACAAGATTTTATATAAATTTCTATCTCTTGGGCAGTTACAGCATAAGTAGGTTCAAGCTGTTCAAAATGGGTTTCATGTGAACATTTTATTAAGATAACAAGTGGTCGTGATTATTCTTATTTGAAGCAAATCACAAGATAGAATGTTTTATTGTGAATGGATTTTTTAGTAAATAAAGGGCAAAAAAAAAAATCCCCACCCACTTACCATTATCTTCACAGACGATTAATAAGTGGGGTGAGGAATACAAACAAAACAAACAATATCTTCCGGTTAAGAGAAGATTTTGCTTTTCTTATATATAGGTTAGTAATGTTTGTTTTAACATTTCAACACCATCTCTGAGTCGGAACAGAGAATGATTGTACACTTCTCTATAGTTGCTTTGAAGTCTACTTCCACCGGTCTATTACGCTGCCGTAAGTGCTGTTTTAACAAACTGCTTCATCTTCACTAACCCTTGTTGCAATTGCTTGATGAGTTGGGCGGAACGCCCGTAGGCGTACCAATGGCCTCCTACTTCGTAAAGATACACATCCTGTGTATTTTCCGATTCGCGGGATAGGATATCATACATTTCCATAATTATATCGTTTAATATTAATAACTTTTCTCATCATTTTATTGGTAGTCTCACTGTTATCGTCTTTCTGATTTTTCCGCTGGTTATGTAGAAGTTGAAGTCTTTAGCGAGAGTTTTGTCTGTAGAAACCCATACAGTCTGTACCTTTCTAACTTCATTCTCGCCGATTATGCCGCCTGTAGTGCCCGGAGTGAACTTCACATAGTCAGGAGCATCAATGATTTCCCATCCCTCAAGATTGTTGTTGGTCAGGATTTTCAGTTTTGCGAAGTAACTATCTGCATTGATTTCCAGTTGCAGGGTAGATGTGTTTACTCCTAAAAAGTAGTAGTCATCTGTTGTGATGTCCAGAATGTCGCTTTCTTCTGCGGTAAGGGTCATTACTCTGGTGTCAAACTCTGCGTTATCAGGATCACCTTCTAAAGCTGCCTCGCGTGTATTGTCTCCCGGATAGTTTACGTTCTGCAGTGAAAATAAGTATCTGTAGTTACGTACCAGCTTTGTGATTTCATCATTTTCATTATTTATGATCATATCCAGACGATAGTAGCAGAATCTGTCCTTGTACTTGGCATGAATCAGAACCGAGATTTTGTGGGGACTGTTATTCTTTGTTTCCGCTACGTATGCAGAAAGTGTCTTTTGCCCGTTTGCTTCTATTTTGATACTTTTTTCATCGGTTTCCTGCTCCACGACGTTCTGTCCTGCCGCTACATAACCCTTCACATTTGTATTTAATATCTCAATATCCAGAAGTTTAAAATCGTCCTCTGATTGCGTAGAGTTGTTTTGCACTTCTATTTGGGCGAGGGCACGAATCAGGCTGACACTCGCATCGTTGTAGTGCACATCTCTGCTAAGGCCATTCGGAAACGGTTCGGCTTCACCGTACATGGGCATTTCAGACAGGCTGCTTGCATCCTCAAACGTCAGGCTTTTCAAGATTTCCCCTTTGGTGGTGCCAAGAAAGGATGATGCTATCTCTGTATTGGCTACAAGAGATAAGCATACCGCTTTAGGGGTTTCTTTGATGGCTACATAGAACTGACTATCTTTAGCATTTAGATATTTGTCTTTAATGTCTATTATAGCGGTCAGTTTGTAGTCCTTTGTGTCGGTCCCTTTCTCACCCTCAAATACCAATACATATAGGGAGTTGATATTTGAGTCGTCAGAGATACTGCGTGTGGCTGACGGGAACTGTGAATTGGGGACAGACAAACTAAGCATAACCTGAGCCTTGTCCGCATCGGACTCTCCGCCATCCGGACAGGAATTATCGTAAGCAATGTCTGTGATGCAGGAACTTAATCCTGCAATGATCAACAGACAGTATAATATGTGATGTATATGCTTCATAATTCTATGATTTTAGTTTGTTTCATTTATTTTTCTTCGCCTATCCCTTGGGTTACGGTTATCGTCTCAGTCTTAACCGATATCCAATGACTTGTTGTTATAGTGATTGTACCTATACGTTGTTCCCCACTGGTATTCGGAGCTAACTTGATAAATAAAGATCCACTGTTCCTTACACTCGTTCCGTATTTGCCATCTCTACTGGCTAATTGCATCCAATCATCATCATTCGAGGTCGCACGCCATAGGTCACCACTCTCAAGTGTCATTTCAACCGATTGGATAGAAGGACCTTCATTTTCTCCTTTGTATCCCGCAAACGTCAACTCGTGTTTTGCAGCTACATCCGGTATGTCTTTTTGAATCACCTGAATCTCTTTTTCGGTATTATCGCTGAATCTGATTTTCAAAGTAGCTTCACGCTTCGCACCTGTATTTGTTTCCGTTGCGGTGAATGTAATTTTTTGCGTACTACCTGTTCCACCTTCATCCGGTGTCATGATGAACCAGGATGCTCCCGGATTTACGACTTCCCAACTTTCTGTGATAGACACTAAATTCGCTGTAGCCGTAGATTCTTTTCTCGCTTCCAATGTGATGCTCGCCGGAGTTTTAATAGAGTTCTTTACGATCGATTTCTCATCCTTGATGCAGCGTACAGAACCGGCATGGCTTGGTGCGGCATACAAGTGATTACTATTTCCAGGCTCAATCAATTGGTGTATATGGCGTCCGCTTCCATCATTATTATGATGGAGTCCGCTGCTCCAATCTTCCGTTCCATGTAAGAATAATGCTCCCGGACGTGTCTCTTTAATGGTTTCAATGGATGAGTTAGTCCACATAATGCTGTTCACAGTAACACTCCATTGACCGTCTACCAGTGCAAAGTTATCCACCTTACCATCATATACACCTGCTATGGGAAGCCGGTGGCATTTGCTACCGATTCGGCATTTTTTGAGTATTCATTGATATAAAAGGGTACACCTGTCGGCTTTTTGTATCCAGATTCCAGATTAAGCCAAAAGCCATACGAATCCGCGCCACTTTTATAATTATTTATCTCTGTTCCTAATGTCTCAAGATTCGGCCAATATATATTGTTGCTATCCCAGTTCATATTACTGCTATTTTTATCTCCTTCTTCCGACTCGAATACCACCGAACCTACAGGAGGTACACGATAACCTACCGGGCACGGGTCGTAAATAGTCTTATTTCCTGCATCTCTTTCACCGTTTGTTTTAAAACCTTGGTCGGTTCCCCAAAGGAGGGGGTAGTCGTTATCTTCACTTGTAAGAGCTCCCGTACTTAAGGTTGTCGGGGCTTTTCGGGCTGCTTCCACACTCAAGACGCCGGCATCGCTATTCCATGGAAAATTCAGTTTGCCTCCTTCTTCAAGATTCCATGTATACATTCTTTTTGCATTTTCTGTAATTTCACCTGCTCCGATGAACGGGTCTTTACGTCCCCACTGATAGAGCAATCCGAGTGAAGTCAATCCCGGTTTATTGCTGAGGGCTCCCAGGTTGCGGTCTAAAAATTGATAACCGGTACTCCATTTTTGAAGGTGCTTTTCCAATTCATCGGCTCCAACGATACCATCTCCATTTGTATCCATATCGGGACATACCCACAAGTGCCATGACCATAAGAGTTCATCGCTTTCGTCGAATGCACCTATCAGGGCATTGCCTCCTTCTCCATCTTTTATATTCGATTCCGGATCTTTTGGTTCCAAATTGATTTGATACTTTACGATGCCATCTTCGTTGACCATGGTTTTTCCCGTATTATCAGCACCTTGTAATGTAACCAATCCCTCAGCTGTTTCCCAGATGACTTTTGCATAGGCAGGAGATATATAGGGCTTTTGGTCAACCAAGGGCTTACCGTCTGCTATCAAGCCGTCCTCACCGTTTCCTTTCACGGTAACAACCAAGTCTTGTATATCACCATTGTCTGATACTACGTAACAGTTTGCCGTGCCTTCGCCTTTCTGGCGTACCATAATTACTTTACGCAGGTTGCCGGAAGTGATAACAAAACTACCGCGACGCTGACCGCCCTTGTTTATATTAGGAACAATTATTACTTTACCATCTACTTTTTTAACTGTGTACCAATTGCCTTCCTGGCTATTGGGCTCAATCTCCCAACCTCCATTATAAGTTGTCTTTACCCATAAGCTGTTGTTGCTTTCGCTCTCGTTGCTTGCATCCAGAATTACGCCGCTTGCCTCTACCTCCAGCGTATATTGTCCGCCGATGCCACGCATATATACCATAGTCCACGGGGTGACGGTTACATCCATGCCCGCTACCACATGGTCCAGTGCCGGGTCGGGGGTATCGGTTCCCTGCCGTCCTACGCTTTTGATGTCGAAGTTGTAGACATGGTTGCGAAGGGCATGATAATAGTCTTTACCTTTGTTTTCGGGTTTGAAGTCTATGCGATAGTAAGTGTCTTCGCCACCCCGGTATGAACCGCCTACTACCAGGCACGTTGGCTGCTCGCCCGGCTGATAGGCTTCGGGGATGTATATCCGGTTTTCAAAGATATAGTCGTTGTCGGCCTCGAAATAGATTCCGTTTGTTTCGTTTGCGGTCTTGTATCTTGGCATATATCCTACGCCGTCGGGCATGGAAGGTTCGATGATTGTCGGCGAACCTATTGTCTCGTCTGGCCTGTTTGCAACAAGCGCATGAAGTGAGCCTACCAAACCGCTGGTGCGTGCATAATATACACGTACACTATGTAGTTTGAAAATATCTGTCCCGTCTTCGTCCTTTATTCCCTCACCTTTGTTTACCGTTACATTGATTTTGGCTACCGCACGATACAATCGTACCGAACCTTCCACGCTTTTACCTTTCAGGGGAGTGATTTGTGTTTCACCCCACATCGGAAGTTGGCGTGTGGAAACGTCCCATGCGCCGGAGAAGTTGTATACCAATGCCTTCAGTACCTCCTCTTTGCTTTTCCCTATCATGTTGTCCAGCGAACCGACCAAAGCCTCTCCGTTTTCCAGATTTTCCAGGTTGGTAAGCACCATTACGGTGATCTCTTCACCCGATGCTGTTCGGTCAAGGTTGACTGTTGCGGTGAGTATTCCGGATTCGTAGGTGGTATAGAACTTATCGACACACTTGCCATCCTTATCGAAGGCGATTGCGTATATATCGCTTATAACGCTTTCCTGTTCTGTCGCTTCCTGGTCCGGTCCATAGCCCAAACCGCGCGTCTTTGCGTTCTCTACCGGGATGTCGAACACCATTTTCAGACTGGTCATGCCGTTTGCTGAAGAGTCACCGACCAGTTGCTCATCCATGCAAGATACGAATTGTATCTGAAGGAGGATAGCTGCTAATATGTATAACCACTTTTTCATTGTTTGTCTGTATTTAGAGTTCGATATCATTAATATGTAGAATCCAGTCGTTGATTTGAATCACGCTTTTTAGCATTGTCAGGTTCTCGTCGACAAAGAAAATCATGCTGTATCTGCATTCGCGGTCAAGGTATTCTTGAAGAGGCATATCTATGAAATCCTGTGTTTTCAGTAGGCTCAGGTAGCTGATAAGTGAATTGCTGGGAAGCAGCTGTTTGCCCGTTTCCCGGTCTATAATCTCCAGTTGGGGAGTTTGCGTGTCGAGCAGGCGGGCTGTGCTTATTTCGGCGATGGCTGCCGGATATTCGGTGTATTCATCGCTAAAAGCGCGGGTCTTGATGCTGGAGTCTTCGGTGACAAACGGGAGGTAGGTCAGCAGGTCGTCTTCCAGCAGGGAGTTATCGTAGTTCATATACCCGTTGTCGTCATAAATGGCATACGAGAATCTTTCTTTGTTGATAGCCCGTGTCACGGGTTGGCTGGGGTTACTGTTGACCTGGGCGATGACGACGCGTATGTTATTGGTGTTCTTAACCGGTCGATGGTGGTAACCGGTTTTTGTACGGAGCGTGTGAATGCTTGTTTTTTACTCTTTCGTGGAACAGGGAAGGCAGGTTGCGCTTTTACGATGTTGTCTCCTTCTTCGCCTGTGGCGCGGTTGTCGATGTTGCGTCTTGTCAGCACGGTGAGGTCTTCGCGTTTGAAACCCCCTTCGTCAACAAGGGAACGGCGAACGATTGGTCGTCCAGCCCGGCCCATGTGATAAGTTCGTAATCACCGGGTTCGATGTCCACTTGCATGGAATAGTCTCCGGTGGCAAGGCGCTCGCCTTGTTCTGTTTTCTGATAAACGAAATTTCCGTCTTTGTCGAAAGCATAAAGCGTAACGGTCTTTACTTCTTGTGCGAAAGCGTCCACTTTCTCCATATTGTAGTCATACCGGAACTTTACACGGTATTCGATGCTGCAATCGCCTTCTTCAAAATCCAGGATCGAGTCGCAGGATGCCATTGCACCAGCCAATACTGTGAGTAGCAGTATGCTTTTCGCTGATTTCTGTATGTGGGTGAATATTCGTTTCATGCTTTCTTGTTTTTTTGAGCTTGAGAATGTTTTGTTTGATGGTAATCTTTTTGAGGGGAAAAAGGAGGGAGCGGGGGAAACCGTCTCCCTCCTTTTAATTAACTGAACTTTGATGTTATGAGGAAATTATAATTCAATGCCTTCGTTCCAAACAGTCCATGGATTCTCTGTTACGGAGAATATCAAAGTTGTTTCTGCGCCCGGAGGAGGAGTGCCTGGTTCGGGAAGGCCTAAACCTTTAATGCCGGTAACTCTTAGCTTATACCAGTTGTTGCGGTCGATACCGTTCGCATTGACTACAGCTGGGTAATAACAGACACCTTTGGTGTATTTCTTTACTCCAACTGCCTCCGTGAACTGTGCGTTTGTGGAGGTTGCAGTCAACCCATGATTAGCTAATGAATTTCTGAACTCTGCATTCAATTCGTCAAAGTTCTTGTATAGCACGTTTTTGTAAACGTAGAAGTCCGTATTTTCCTCAACGGTCTCTATCTTGGTTTTTGCTTTGTAATATATTGTGGTAGGAATCGTCGTGCCGTTTTCAAAGCAGTACGTCGCACCACGGTTTTCCATTCCGATTTTATCACTGAATGCTTCATCACCCCACAACTTTTCGCCCACAGTACCAGTTATAAAGTAATTGTAGTAATCATTCATTCCACCTTCGAATTTACTACCTAATGTATTGGATTTCGTGACCAGGTTGGTGTAAGCATACTCAATAAGTGTAGCCTCAATGTCCAATTTAATTTCTGTATTTTGAGCTAAAGCTTTAAATGTGTATTGATTACCCTCTATCTGAGTATTTGTGTCCTCAGTGGCTTCCTCCAATTTGACTGCGATACGATCTACCTCTACCTTAGGTGCTGTATTCACTGTGTTCGGTATTATTGTAAATTGAGTAGATTTGCCGGTCATAAGGAAGTTTCCGTCACCTATTGTAGAAGCATAATTTCCTAAACTCCACCCATCTTCAGTCGTTGCACTTAATTTGGGATGCAGGAATACCATCGCTGTTTACATATATAGTTAATATTGCAGTTCCGGGAGAAACTTGTTCAGCCTCGATCAAGGTGTACGTCTTCGCATCTGTATCATACGTAAAATCAGTTACCTTGTAGGTCTTTGTAAGGGTCTGGGGAGGATTAGCATCCTTGTACTCTAATACCATTGTGATGTCATTGACATTTTGCTCTTGTGCTGTACCGGGATCTGTTGATTGAGCCTTGGTCTTCGGAGCATTAGGAAGAGCAATACTGAAATTGAACATCGCAGTTTCAGCAGTATTTCCGCTGTCCACAATAGGATCGTTCTCATTGCTGCACGATGTTATTGCCATCGCAGCCAAACTTACTAAAAATAAAATTTCTGAGTTTCATATTCTATTAAATTAAAAAATTGATAATACATTGTTTGTTGTTGTACTTTTAAAGTAGTACATTTATAGACTTTTTTTTTGAGAGGAGCATTATTACATTCTCTATATAATAATGTGGAACTGTTCAACATCGTGAGAGGCTTTGTTGATTTGGAAGTGTCTTATCTGATAAGTACTGAGCTTCCTGTAGTCATTCTTTCTTTCTGATGATACCTTTCTGATGATACTTTGGTTTTGTTTGTTTGTAACTCTATAATTTGTTTTGTTTATCTCTTTCTTTCGATATTGCAAATGTAGGGGCATTTTCCTTTCCCGTTGATCGGTGTTTTTTTCAATCTCAAATTATTTTTCTCGCAATCTGAAAGTTTTTTTGAGTGGTGGGTATTTTAATCTAAAATGAATGATTTGCAGGCTGTTTATCAGGGTATGGAGGGCGTTTTCACGTGCTTTTTGTCAGATTTGTCGTTGATGGAACGATTGTCTTCCGCGAAAAAAAAGTAGTTTCGTTTGATTTAAATCCGGAATATGCCGTTTTATTCACTGTAAAATATTTGAAATGGCGTTTCAGTCATCCGGTGACTTATTCTCCCATCCTCTGATTTTATTATCGAGCGGATATGAACACAATCCAACTCCTGATCTGCATAAATAATATTAAGTTTCAGAGGTTAAGCCGCCGCATCGCCACTTTTATTCCTTTTCGCTGCGACGGTTAAGGGAAATTGTAGTAGGTACTTATTCTTTCCACCATGGAGAAAGTTGCTTTCCATCACGGGGAAACTTTCTTTCCACCATGGTGGAAAGAAAGAAACCCATGGTGGAAAGAATAAACGTTCGGATGGAAAAGGCTAACCGTTGGAAGGGAAAAAGCATAGGAATGCCTAAGAAAGGAATTAGCTATTGTATTTAGTTCATTTCTTTCTGGTTATAAATGGATACTCTATACGGAACGCGAGGAAGGTCGTTTTTGAAGGCCGTGAAGAAGAGCGCATAGCCAATGCCCGTAAAATGAAAATAAAAGGGTTGGATAACCTGCTGATTTCCGACATTACTGGTCTGACGATTGACGAGATAGATAAGTTGTAGAAATAAAGAAAATATCTCCATAACAAGAATCCCGCAAACTGATAATAATCATCGTTTGCGGGATTCATTCGTTTCTGCGCGGGATATGAACAAATTGTGATAAAAGACAATCTTGCAAGGATCGTTTTACCGGAGCCCGTGAAGAAGAAAAAGTGGTTATAGATTATTTATTCTGTCGGGAAATTCCGTTGTTTGCTCACCTCGATGAGGTTGGTTTCAGCTTCTTTTATATTTGCTTCTTTAGCCCGGTTGAAGTATTGTTCGGCTGCATCCAGGTCACCTTCCATCAGGGCTATCACTCCTTGGTTGTTCAGGGTGGCGCCTGCATCCGGATCGGCTTTGGCCAGATACTTCTTGGCTACCGTCAGGTCGCCGCCCCGCTGTATCTCCATGGCCGCTGCATTCAGGTTGGCTGTCGGGTTGTCGGGAAACATGACGGCTGCTACTTGGAAGGTATGGTTGAATTCTTCACTGCCCGGTTCGTAAGTCTGTGCCAGATTGAATATCTCCTGCAGGACTTAATAGTTGTGGCCGATTGTTGATGAGCTCCCGGGTTTCTTCGACGTTGAATCCGCGTACAGTGTAGGATACTGTGTAATCGGAATGTCGCAATGCAGGATAACATTCATTGAGCAGGAACCGGTAAGTTTCGGGGCCAACAAAGCGGGCTATGCGTTTCTCCTTTGCATCCATGTCTTTTTCTTCCAAATCGATTATCTGAAGAAGCTCGTTCCTCTGCGGCAGTGCGGAGTTTTCGATAAACTTGCGGAAACCTTTCCAGTCTTCAGGAGTAGAAGTGGTGGTAATCAGCCCTTCGGGGAAGTTGTAATACTTGCGCACATAATTCAGTAACGCTTCCGTACGTCCTTTGGCAAGGCGGGCATTATTGGCATAACCGCCTTCGGGAGAGGCATATCCGTCGAAGCGGATACCTGTTATGGAGATGTTCTTGTCGGCACGGATCGTATCGATGGTGGCACGTATCTTGGCCAGTTCCACTTGGTTGCTGCGGTAATCCGGATAGATGACGGTCTGATTGACCGGATAGTCGAGGTACGCTCTGCCCTCTGCGGCACGGTGTTTTATTTCTTCTGCTTTAGGGGCGATGTATGCGATGGCAGGTTGCAGCTTGGCGCGCTCGATATTGAGTGAAGTGATAGGGTCGAGTTGGTTTGCTTCCACAATGTCGCGGCAACCGCAAAGGTCGGTATCCATCACCAGATTGGCTTTTTGCATCCAGGCTTCGTAGGGCAACTGTATCAGGTAGTTTACTTTCTGGTCCGTATGACGTTTCCGGCGTAGAATCACGAATGCGTCTTTGGGAATGGTGTTGTTGCGTTCGTGCGTCAGCGCCCGGCGGCGACCGTAAATGACAACCGGTGGAAGGGACTTAGTGCGTCCGTCTGCTTCAAGTATCGGGGTCAGTGTGGCAAAACGATTGGAGGTTATCTTCATGTTGGCTTGCATGATGATGTCCATGGATATGGTCAGGCGGTTGTCCTCACTGCGTGTGAACGGACTGGTTTTCAATGCGTACCTGATCTTTATACACAACGGTAGACTGTGCCTGGGATTTCAATCCCGGCAATGTCACTAATAATATAAGGTATATAACTTTCTTCATATTGCTTGCAATGTTTGTTTTTTAGAATAAATAGATTAAACTGACAGCAGCCTTGGTAGGCCCTACATAGTTCTTGTGTCCTTCATCCGTTTTCTCCCCGCATTCTATACAAGGATATTTTTCGTATTTGGCCCGGATGTATCCTACACCGATGTTGGCCTCGATGTTCCAATGTTTACTCATTATCCATTGGTATCCGTAAGAAATGCCTGCTCCGTAGAAGTGACCTTTGAAACGGTGGTTTTCCAGTTCTTTCCAAAGTCCGAAAGGCATATCGATTCCGGCAGCCTGATAAATGCCGCCGTGAGCGTGGATGCCGATGAAATGTCCGTTGAAGCGGTCGCAGAACCAATAACGATATTCGGGTTGGAAAACGAACATCTTGAACATTTTGTAGTTGTTCTCCTTCCAGGGGTTGTAGTTGAAGTACAAATCCAAGGTCGCTTTTTTATTCAGGCCGATTTCTGCTCCCAAGTTGATGGTTTTAGTGATATCCATCAATACATTCGTTTTAATGCCGACTACCTGCCCATATAATAAGGTGGAGGTAAATAGACAAACGAATAAAAACAATTTTCTTTTCTTTTTCATATTGGTGAGTTTTGTTTGGTTTGGTGTCAAAGGTAGCTGAATCCCAAAGAACCCTTAATTGGCGTATTCATCTTTGTTCGGAGGTGATTCATGCAATCGTTTTTTTTTTGAACAGTGGTGAATTTCCGTATGGGTGGTGTTTTTGACTTTTTAGGGTGGGTGTTTCTTTCTTCTTCCGGCGGGTGGTGATTTTACCTATCTTTTTGAATGAAATACAGGCGGTGGGCGTTTTGATAAGTTGCATATTTTGCATTATATGCGTGTATGTGGTGTGTTTCATTCAAAAAGATGGGTAAATAATTCATTTTTTAGGGTAAAAAGTTTTTTTATTTGAATAATATACCTATGTTTGCGACATAATAATGAAGAGAGGTCCCCTTTTGAGGAGTACAAACAAAACAATTCTTAGTTAAGCAGATTATAAACAAAACAAATAATTAAGGAGGACCCATTTATGAAGACTATTTATTTTTTATTGTCATCGCGTTGGCGTTTGGCTTTACTTCTTGTACAAGCACTGCAGATGATGTAGTGGAATCAACATCCCTTTTTGAATCGATAATGGATACGTATGGAGTGGAATATGCTTCATATAGTGTTGCCGGAGTAGACAATATACCTTCTGTCCTGACTGAAGAGGTTCGCGGCGTGCTTGAAGCGCTGCGTCAGAATAGCAATGAATTGCATGACTGTACCAGAATCTCAGACAAGGATTTCGAGAAAGTCGTAATGTCGGGAAATTATAAGGCCGTAACGCGTAACGGGACGGCAGCCGAAGGTTTTGCGTTGAATGTGGAACTGAAGTTCAGTTTTGAAAAGGAGCAGGTGTATTATTGGGGAACCGATTATTCTTACTCTTCGGATCTGTTCGATTGGCGTGCACAAGGCTTGTCGCTTACCCCGATGAAGAATAGCGACGATTATACTTATGAGTTTGAATCGGAAAGTTATCTCTATTTTAAAGTTAGCGATGAAGCCAATACTCTTGTAAAAGTACCTGTAGTTTTTAGGGGTAATTATAGTTTTCAGATGCAGAAGGGAACGTATAGTTTTAAGCTGTTGAAATATAGTGAATGAGAACTTGAATGTAAAAAAGTGAGGAATAGAACAAAACAAACAAGAATTCCCCTCTGATAGTAATACTTTCAGGGGGGAATTTTGTATTACTTTGGAATGATTAAGAATTAATGCACACACAAACTTTGTTATTAATAATTTTTACTATTTAAATTAATTGCATTATATTTGTAGGATATTTTAAATTCACGACATAGTGATAGAATAATGCGAATGTAATACGACTTTCAATAACGAAATTACTACTGGCAATCTGCCTATTACAGATTCGTTGTATTGCGGCCTTTTCCATTTCATACGGGAATCTGGTGCCGGTGGCCATGAAGAATGGTCTGGATAATAACACGGTTTATGCCATCCATCATGAAGGTGATGGTTTCGTGTGGCTTGCCACCGATATGGGAATCAGTCGGTATGATGGATTCAGAATCAGGAACTTTCCGTTGATATTGTGTCGGGATTCGGGCCTACTGCCGTTTGTCTCATGTGCTGTTACGTCTATTTCTCAAAGTCCCGACGGATTGCTTTATCTTCAACTGCTGCAAGGAGGAATTGCTTGTTTTGATCCGCAGAAAGAGGAGTATCTGCCTGTTTCTTATGACAGGCCGATAAAAAAGCAGGATATTCTTTCTTTTTATATAGCGGATGAGCAGAACTTCTATATCGGTACTACAAACGGATTGTATACCGGTGCAGCAATGCGTAGCAAGAAGCCGGAACGAAGATGGTATTACCATTCATTTGTTGGAAGAACCGCATGTAAAGGGGGAGGTGTCTAACCTCTCCGGTAGAGGAAAGGAAGCTCTTTTTGCTTGTGTCGACCGGACGAGGGTAATGATTTATGATATCAAAAGTGCAAAGGCGGACTTCTGGACAGGCGGCAGGATAATAAAATTACTACACTCTACCAGTATGGGGGATTATTTGTGGATATGTCCTTCCTATTCTGACATTGAATTGTACAATCTGAAGCAAAAGACATTCCATCAGATTCAGAGTACAGGAACTGACCGGAGTTTGCTTCAGGACACCTATATAACTGATATCGTTTGTGTGGATGATGTGAATTATTATGTGGCGACATGGAAAGGGCTTTTTCTCACTGAAGTTTGATTCGAAAGAACTGGTTGACTCTGCATGTCGCTTTGAGTATATGGAGCAGTCTTATCCTTTCAGGATGGAAGGGAAGATTACAGATTTGCTGTGGCACGAAGAACAGCAGATTTTGTGGATTGCCACTTTTGGAAGCGGTTCTTACTACATGCATTGCACAGCAAAAACATTTAATACTCTGGAACAGACATTCGATGCGGGTGTTGCGGGGATAGAAGAAGACCAGTGGGGACATATCTGGATTCTGACAGATAAAGGAAAGCTATGGCGAAGCACGTCAAGCGGGCTTTCGAAAAGAACGGTCTTTGTACCTTGGACGAAAGGATTGAAACAGGGCGAAATCTACCGGATGGATGAAGATAAGAATGGGCTTTTGTGGTTGGGAGATTCACATGGCGGGGTAGTCTGTATTAGTCCTACAACGGAGGAAGTAATGACCTTTACATTGGCTCCTGAGGGAACGACCGATTTCTCCGAGGCTGTTCATCAGTTCTGTGTGGACTCCAGGAACCGGTTGTGGATCATTACGACAAACGAACTGATACTTTTCGATTCTAAATCCGGGAAGTGTAGAATCGTTTCCGTGGAATATGAAGGCCGGAAAATAAAAGAGATAAATTCAATAGCGGAAGATAAAGATGGCGACATTTGGCTGGGGACAGGTGTAGGGCTGAAACGAATGGAAAGCCAAGGTAATACGTTCAAACTGATTGGTGAATATGAACGGGATGCAGGCACTGGAGGTTGCTCCCGTCTATTCCATATATGTCAATAGCTATAATCAGATCCTGGCTTCTTGTTCCGATAAGATTCTTCGTATTGACGGACGTGAAAAAGGGAAAATAGAGAATGTGTTTACTTTGCTCAACGGATTGAGCAGCAGTCATATATTCTGCATGGTAGACGATGAAAATGGAAATACTTGGGCAGGAAGTAATTCGGGGATTGTGACGATAAGAAATAATGAGTCCTTGCTTTATAATTATGCCTCGTTCGGATATTCCAATGAAGTTTGCCGTCTTCGTGACGGACGCCTGCTATGGGCCAGTTCGCTTGGCTTGACTTTTTTGATCCGATGGCCATTAAGGCGGAACGGAACAAAAAATGCTTTGAGGCTGGCAGAACTTTGGGTAAATGGAAGTGTTGCGTCCATCGGACAAGTGCTGAACGGACAGGTGGTGTTGAAAACAACTCCGGACTTGCAACGTAACTTTGTTTTTGGACCGGGAAATGATGACTTTACTTTCTATTTTTCCGATTTGGAATATGGTATCATGCAACATAAACAAGTTTACCGCCTGCTGCCTGATGAGGAGTGGAAAAATGGAGCGTTGGAAGATGGGATTTCCTTCAGGAAGCTCCCGGTAGGCAAGTATACGCTGCAAGTGAAACTTGTTTATCCAGATGCAAGTGAGAGTGAGCTGATAGAAATACCTATTCGGGTGAAAACATATTGGTGGAATACGCTTTGGGCGAAATCGGGATATCTGCTTCTTTTTTTGTCGGAGGAATGTATGCCGTATATTGTTATATAGAACATAAAGGGAGAAGGCGCGAAATGTATAAATCCCGGAAATGGAATTGAGGGAAAATTTAAATCTTACAAAAATGGAACAAGAACAGAAGCAAGAGATAGAAGTTATGCGCAATCAGTTGCTAACGAAGTTTATGGAGGAGTTGCGAACGCCGTTGTCCTTGATTATTGCACCTTTAAAAGAGGTGGCGCAGGAGTCGGGGTTGCCTGCAGGGATTCTTTCGAAATTGCGGGTAGCCTATCGGAACTCGTTAGGAATGCTGGATGCATGCAATCAGTTGCTGGCTATTTATACTCAGGGATCGTTGACCGACAAGTTGAAAGTGGCCCCTTATTCTATTGAAAGATTGGTGGATGGGGTAGTGGTTGCTGTTGGCGAGCTGGTGCGGATTAATCAGTTTAACCTCAGGTACGATAAAAAAATAAAAAAGGATATGGAAATCTGGGCGGATAATAAGCGGATACGCTTTGTGCTGCATAACTTGCTTTCCAATGCTTTCAATCACGTGCGTTTTTCCGGTGATGTTTCTCTCTTGCTACAGGAGATGGTGCGCGATGGAGTGCGCTATTGTGTAAGGTGACTATATACGAGTTTACAGAAGAAAAGAAAACGAGTGGTAAGTTACAAGACACTTACCACTCGCAGGTCAGGGCCTAAATCCATTTGGAAGCTTAATATGTGTAACAGGTCGATAAACACCGTTTATACAAACCCATTCAGCATAAAATAGCAACATAGGAATTGGGCCTCCTGACCCTAAATCAAAAAAAAATAATTTTATCTCTCATTTTTTTTAAAATTAATACAATCACGACATTATGATTGTATGGTAATACTTTAATTATGGCAACAGCAAAATTAAACCATGTGTTGCAGGTCGCTACAGGGCAGGTACTACCGAGATATAGTATTTTAGATTCGTATTACAAATGTAATACTTTTATTTGTAATCTTAAGTAAACTTCGTATATTTGTGGCGTGTCTATGAAAATAGGCACGCTATTTTTGTTGGAACAGCCCAAACGCCGCCAAACTACCACATGAAAGCTAAGGGCTATTAAACTCACTTCATGGGTGAAGTATGTTCTTGCGTCAGTATTTGACGTAGGACTGCTCCTATGAGTGAGTGGGATGTGGTAGTCCCCGGCGGCGTTAGGCAGTGGTTCTACGTCTTTTTTGTGTTCGTACATCGCTGTTTTTGCAGAGAGTTTTCTTAGTATTAACTTAATAAAAATGTACGATTATGAAAAAGATTATGTTTTTGCTGGCATTATTGCCAATGTTTGTATTTACTGCATGTTCAGATGATGATGAGTCTGATTATGACGTTCAGGCTCTCATAGGTATGTGGCAATTGGAGGAGATAGATTATGGTAATGGGTATCAAAAACCGCAAGGGGTGTCTATTAATACCACTGCTATCTTTAACTCAGACGGCACATATTCCGGGCATGGATTAATGGGAAATGGCAAAGGAACCTATGACTTTAAGGGGAGCAAAATTACATGTTATGTAAATGGAGAGGTGTATATCACTTATACCATAATTTCCCTACAGGGCGAAAACTGTGAACTAAGTGTCCAGTATAAATACGAGACGTTTAAAATCAAGTGTAAAAAGCTATGGTAACAAATAAAAAGAGCCGTATCACTTACGGCTCTTTTTTTTACAGGTACCCCATCTTTCATTTCATATTTCTTGGGGTCATGTCTTATTGCTTTCAGCAGGAGTTTATTATACTCCTCCATAGTAACCACCCGCATATCGGGTTTTTGAGTTTCTTTTTTACCGGCCATATATCAAGTCCTCATATTTTAGTCTTCGTTCCATTCTATACAAAAATAGATTAAATCTTTGGGTTTCACAAATTTTTCTTTTGTGTTATATCTAAAGACAAACTCGTTCACGTACTTTTGAAGGTGCTTCTTTGATACCTTGTTATAAATACCTATTATCCCTCTCTTGAATATGCCCCAAAAGCCTTCTATGGTATTAGTGTGAACATCTCCATATCCATAGAGTTTTCCTGCATGATTTACGCTTGCATGAATATAATACTTAATCAATGTCTCCATAATCCCATTCATCCGAGTAAATTATGGTACCCTCTTTTTACATAGCCCTTTATATAAGATAACAGAGTAGAAGCTTTGGTATTTTTCACGACTTTAGCAATTAGTCTTCCGTTTTCTTTCTAACATCCCAAATACTGGAACCTTATCCTTGTAGCTTCGTCCTTGGCATTTCTTAACTTTCTTGTCTTTATGCCTGTTCTTATTCTTTCCTCCGACAAATGTTTCATCAATTTCCACTGTCCCTTCAAGTGGTGGAGGGTCTTCTTCAAAACATACCCTTATTCTTTGCAACATAAACCATGCAGTCTTTTGGGTGACATGTATATCTCTGGCTAACTGACAAGAAGAGATGCCTTTCTTATGAGCTGTGGATAACCATATAGCGATAAACCACTTCCTAAGTGGGACTTTTGTATTATCAAATAACGTTTTTGTCTTAACACTAAAATACTTTTTTGTGTTATTACAAAAGTATTTATTATCTTTGCACTTGTAAACCTTAGATGTTTCATCAAAAGGAGATACAACCTTATTAGACCACCTAAGTTTCTCTAAGTGCTTAATGCACGCTTTCTCAGTTGGAAATGCAGCATTAAAATCGGCTAACGAGGAAAAATTGGTAATCATAGTATTTAACGTTTTTGTTTGCTGTAAATATAGCTATTTATTTGGACAAAAACAAATATTTACCGTAAAATTGTATATAGTCACCTTGTGTAATTGTTGTAGAGGACAACGGCAAAAAAAATAGGGTGAAAGAAGCCTCTCAATTCATAAGTGAAGAAATAAAGTCGGATTTGACCGATCTTGAACTGGGATATGGAGTAATGGAAAAGATCATTCAGCTTCATCATGGGACGATTGTTATGAAGAGCCGGGAGGGAGAAGGTACTGAGGTGATCGTGGAACTTCCCATGGGGAAGGCAGCTTTGGAAAATGATCCGAATATTCTGTTCGTAGAACCGGAGCCACAGGAGGAATCGGAAGAAAATACCTTCTGGGACGGAAGAACCCAGTCAAAATGTATCTGTACCTGATGAGGCCGTGGTACAGGTAACTCCGGAAGCTGTCTCATTAGTCCAAAAAGAAAGAAAAACATTACTAATCGTGGAGGATCATAAAGATATCAGGCTATACCTGAAAGTTCTTTTCTACAAAGAATATGATTTGCTGTTGGCAACTAATGGGCAGGAGGGTGTCGATATAGCGGTCAAGGAACATCCCGACCTGATACTCTGCGATGTGATGATGCCTGTGAAAGACGGATTTGAGTGTTGCCGTGAACTGAAAGAAGGACTGGAGACCTGTCATATTCCATTCATTATGTTGACAGCTAAAGTGGAAGACGATGACATTATTCGGGGGTTGGAATTAGGTGCGGATGATTATATTCTGAAACCTTTCACTCCGGGTATTCTGAAAGCAAGGGTGCGCAACCTGATTAATGCCCGTGTCAACCTGAAGCAAATGTACACTAACTTGCTGATGACACCTGATGTTGCAGAAGGGGAGGCTGAATCTGAAGAGAAAGCAAAAATGGAAGACCCGTTTATCTGTTCGGTGGTGAAAATAATCGAAGAGAATATGGCTGAGGCCGATTTCAGTGTGAAGAAGTTGGCTTCGGAGTTGAATATGAGCCAGCCGACTTTATACCGCAAGGTGAAACAAAGTACGGACTTCACCATTATCGAGTTGATAAGAGGAGTGCGTATGCGTAAAGCAGCTACATTGCTCAAACAAAAGATATATGCTGTTCAGGAGGTGGTAGAGATGGTGGGGTATAATGATATTCCTACTTTTAGGAAGCATTTTGTGGATACATTCGGCACAACCCCTTCCACTTATCCGGATTCAGAGATTTCATAAGTACTTATCCTTTTTAAAAACCGCATGGAATATGACACTCTTTTCGTATCTTTGCCATTGAAGTAGGTTTTTAGGAATTGTAAATCTTTAAATTGTAAATAGAATTATGTTTTCCGGAATAGTAGAAGAATGCGCCACCCTGGTGGCATTGGTAAAAGAACAAGAGAACGTACACTTCACGTTCAAGTGCTCATTTGTAAATGAATTGAAGATAGACCAGAGTGTATCTCACAATGGTGTGTGCCTTACGGTAGTCAGCATGACGGAGGATTCCTATACGGTTACTGCCATGAAGGAAACATTGGAACGTTCTAATCTTGGGCTTCTGAAAGTCGGAGATTCAGTGAACGTAGAACGCAGCATGATGATGAACGGCCGTCTGGACGGGCATATTGTGCAGGGACATGTGGACCAGACTGCCACTTGTATGAGTGTGGAAGATGCTGAAGGAAGTTATTACTTCACCTTTCGGTATGCTTTCGATAAGGAAATGGCCAAGCGTGGATATATCACGGTGGACAAAGGTTCGGTAACCGTGAACGGGGTAAGCCTGACAGTGTGCAACCCGACAGACGATACTTTCCAGGTAGCTATTATTCCTTACACTTTCGAGCATACGAACTTCCACGATATCAAAGCAGGTAGTGTAGTGAATCTCGAATTTGATATTATTGGTAAGTATATCAGCCGGATGATACAGTTTAACTAATAGATATGGAAGATTTTCTGAAGTTAGTTGCTTCCCGGCAGAGTGACCGTGCTTATGATATGAGCCGTCCTGTTGAGCCTGAGAAGCTGGAACGGATATTGGAAGCTGCCCGTCTGGCACCTTCGGCTTGTAATGCGCAGCCGTGGAAGTTTGTTGTAATCAATGATCCGGAGCTTTCCGTCAAAGTTGGTAAGGCCACTGCCGGACTGGGAATGAATAAGTTCGCTAAAGATGCTCCTGTACACATTTTGGTGGTGGAGGAATCAATGAACGTAACTTCATTTCTGGGTGCAAAGATTAAAGACAAGTATTTCCCTTTAATAGATATTGGCATTGCCACTGCTCATATCACATTGGCTGCTGAGAGTGAAGGGTTGGGCTCTTGTATTCTCGGTTGGTTTGAATGAGAAAGAAATCAAGAAGCTGACCGGTATTCCGTCTTCCAAGCGCTTGCTGTTGGTTATCACCATTGGCTATTCCGTGAAAGAGAAGCGGAAGAAATCAAGAAAGCCGAAAGAAAAGGTGGTTTCTTACAATAAATACTGAGATAAGTTGAGAGTTGAGAATGGGGAGTGGAGAGTCATTAAAGGTCTTTCAGCAATACATGGCTCGCACTCTTATAATACTCCTCGCGTGCCTTCATCAGCACCTCCCATTGATCGCTGAATTCTTTTTCCTTATCAATCTTGAAATCTTCCGAGCCGTGCGTATCCAGTCTGTCCAACAATAGTGCGACATTCAGTTTGTTGATGTCCATTGCAGGCTGATAACCGATTACCTCGTCTTTTTTCATCTACCACTTCATGCAGCAGGTTGATTTCCTGTAGCTCGTATAGCACCTGATGCGTCAGGCGGATAGGAATCTGGCATTCTTCGGACATTTCTTCGGCAGTGTACGGCTTAATATTCTCTTCAAACCGCTTAGCTATAAGAGACATGATAAGAATGGAAACAAAATCCCGGAACCTTCTGCTGATATTTTTTGGTATCCTTGTCAAAGCTGAAATTCCGGATGTTTTGTCCTGCATAGGTCAGTTCTGCGCCAAACAGGTAGATGGTCCATGATATCTGAAGCCAAAGCAGAAACAAAGGGAGTGCGGCAAAACTACCATAAATGGCATTATAGCGTGATACCCATAGCTGACCACTGATATAGAGAAACTGGAATGCCCGGGTGTGCCGTTCCTGCAAGAATTCCTGAAATGAGTGCAGGCTTAAACCTTACTTTGGTATTCGGCATATAGATGTAGAGTCCCGTAAACATAAACCACGTCAGCACGAAAGGTATCAGGCGTATCAGGAACTTCAGGATAGGAGCCAGCAGAACAAAGTCTTCTATGTACTTTAAGCTGGTGGACATGAAGATAGAGAGACCACCCGAAATCACAATCAATATAGGCATCAGTAAGAACATGGAGAAGTAGTCCGTGATTTTACGGTACATACTTCGTGCTTTTTTTATTTCCCAAATACGATTGAACGTGATTTCAATGCTGCTGATCAGGTTGATAACCGTCCATAACAACATGATTAAACCCACTCCGATGAATATGCCACTCTTGGTTTGCGACAGGTAAGAATTGACAAACTGTAGGATTACTTCTGTCGTTTGATTGTGTCCTCCAAATCCCATTCGTACTTGACTTTCCATAAGATTGTCGAAGCCGAATCCGCGTGCGATGGCAAACAGGATGGCAAGAATGGGAACAATGGCGAGCAGCGTGCTGTAAGTTAGGGCAGAAGCCTTGTTTACCAGTCTGTCTTTGGTGAAACGGTTAATGCATAGATAGATTGTTTTGATAATATTATAGAGGGAGAAGGTCGTTTTAGTGACTTCGTCCTCCGTAATACGCCAAATGTCGTATGTCAGGAATTTCCAAAGAGCAGTAATACGTTTATTCATTCTTCATTTTCAGTTCTTCATTAAAAAAAAGCAGTCGGTCTGTAAGCCGGGTTCTGTTCCTTGTTTTCAGGAAGAATTCTTCGTTATTCATTCTTAATTCTTCATTCATCAAGGTGTCCATCATTTATCTGAGCTGTATGTCACCATACAAGCTTTAGCGGTCTACCCTCCGACGTGGAGCGAGCAGCTCTCATAGTGTCGGTTTACATGACCTTACAACTCCCAAGACGCACAGCCCTTGTGTCGCCACAAGACTGGTAGGCTCTTACCCCACCTTCTCACCCTTACCGACGCCCGAAGACGCAGGCGGTTGTTTTCTTCTACGTTACTCTACCCTCGCGGACAGCTTTCTGTTAGGAAGTGGGATGCTCTGTGTTGCCCGGACTTTCCTCATACGCCGAAGCGCAAGCGACAGACCGACCAACTGCTTTTGATGGGCAAAGATACGACTTTTATGCCAGTGGATACAAAACCTTGCCGAGTTTTTTAACTTCTTTCTGAAGAATGAGGCATTTGTTCCTCTTTTTATTCTTCTTTGCAAGCGGACATGATCAATGTTTTATCTGCTCTCTGTCTGATCTGCATCAACTTCGTACCTGCTCCGTGTCTATATGCTTGGACTTGATACGGACCTGATACGGAGTTGGTACGGTTTTGGTACGGCCTTGATACGGAGTTGGTGGATTTCATTCTAAAACTATATCTTAATATTCCTGAAAATATATAACCAAAATAGAAATTATTTCTAACTTTGCTAATACTTAATAACCCCCAAATCATTTTAGCTAATGAAGAGACTTATTCCTATCGTATCCCTGTTCCTTTTCGCTTCGTTATGTTCGGTGGCTTCGGAAGTCGGGGACAGGACTATTCCTGCCGATGTGGCACAATTATCCGACAGTTTGAAACGTCAGTATGCCCCGGACAAACGAGTGGCACTTTTTGATGTAGATTATTCCTTTGCCGGTAAAAATGTGATGTTACGTGGTGTAACCACCTCTTCTGAAGCGAAAGCGGCTCTTCTCAATGGATTGTCGAAAGCCAATTATAAAGTAATGGACTGTCTGCAGGTATTGCCGGATGAGGCTGGGCTGGAAGGAAAAACATATGGTATCATTAATGTATCGGTATCTAATCTTAGTGTAGAACCGGATTTCTCATCCGAAATGATGACGCAGGGATTGATGGGAATGCCCATCCGCGTGTTGCAACGCGACGGCTGGTATCGCATTCAGACACCGGATAATTACATTGCCTGGGTACACCGTGTAGGTATTCATCCGGTAACTAAAGAAGAACTTCATGCCTGGAATGCGGCAGAGAAAATTGTGGTGATTTCTCATTACGGCTTCGTGTATTCCGAACCTAATCAAACTTCCCAGACTGTTTCTGATGTGGTTGCAGGTAACCGCTTGAAGTGGGAGGGAAGCAAGGGCGCTTACTATAAGGTTGTTTATCCTGATGGACGGACGGGGTATATCTCAAAATCCATCTCTATGCCGGAAAGTAAATGGCGGGCTTCCTTGAAGCAAGATGCTGCCAGTATTATCCATACGGCGCACACATTAATGGGCGTTCCATATCTTTGGGCGGGTACTTCTTCCAAGGGAATTGATTGTAGCGGTTTCATGCGTACCATTCTATTCATACATGATATAATCATTCCGCGTGATGCTTCGCAACAAGCCTATGTAGGCGAGCATATCGATATTGCTCCTGATTTTAGTAACCTGCAACCGGGCGATTTGATCTTCTTCGGCCGTAAAGCTACGGCAGATCGTAAAGAGCGTGTTGTACATGTGGGAATGTATATTGGGGATAAACGGTTCATTCATTCACAGGGAGATGTGCATGTCAGTAGTTTTGATCCTGCCGACGAACTCTTTGATGAATATAACCTCGGACGGCTGTTGTTTGCCACGCGTGTGTTACCTTATATAAATAAGGAAGAATCCCTGAATACAACGGCAACAAACCCTTATTATGAATAATACAGTTACGAGTTACAAGCTACGAGCTACAAGTAGCAATGCTGTCCACGCTGCAAAGCACTTGTAGCTCGTAGCTTCGTAATTCGTAGCTTAAAAAAAGAATAATATGCAAAACAGAAGAGATTTCCTGAAAACAGCGGCTTTCGCTGCATTAGGTTCCAGTGTGGCTATTAACAGTGTGTTTGCAGGGGAAAGCACCCCGTCTCTGTTCAATATCAATAAAAGTGGTGTGAATGCCAGGATGAAATTGCGTTTTTTCCCGTATGAGTTGAAGTTGCGTCATGTATTTACGGTGGCTACTTACTCACGCACCACAACTCCTGATGTACAAGTGGAGATTGAATATGATGGGATTACCGGTTATGGCGAAGCATCCATGCCGCCCTATCTGCAGAAAGAGTTGGGTACAATGGAAAGTGTAATGGCTTTCCTAAAGAAAGTTCAGGATGTCATTGGGCAGTTCCCCGATCCTTTCCAGTTGGAAGATATTCTGGCTTATGTGGATAAACTTTCGCCGGGAGATGCTGCTGCTAAAGCGGCTGTCGATATTGCATTGCATGATCTTGTGGGAAAATTGCTGCAAGCCCCGTGGTATAAGATTTGGGGACTGGATAAAGATAAGGCTCCTTCTACTACCTTTACTATCGGCATTGATACATCCGAGGTGGTACGTGAGAAAACGAAAGAATGTGCGGATCAGTTCAATATCCTCAAAGTAAAACTGGGACGTGAGAATGATAAGGAGATGATTGAAACCATTCGTTCCGTAACCAGTCTTCCTATTGCCGTAGATGCTAATCAGGGTTGGACGGATAAGCATTATGCCATCGACATGATACATTGGCTTCATGAAAAAGGGATTGTCATGATTGAACAACCAATGCCTAAGACCCAGTTGGATGACATTGCCTGGGTGACGCAGCAAAGTCCGTTGCCTATCTTTGCCGATGAATCTTTGCAACGGCTGAGTGATGTGGCTGGTTTGAAAGATGCATTTCATGGTATCAATATTAAGTTGATGAAATGTACAGGTATGCGCGAGGGCTGGAAAATGGTGACATTGGCGCGTGCTTTGGGTATGAAAGTGATGGTGGGGTGTATGACAGAAACATCGTGTGCATGTTCCGCTGCCGCTCAATTCTCTCCTGCAGTTGATTTTGCCGATCTGGACGGCAATCTGCTTATTGCTAACGACCGTTTCAAAGGAATGGAAGTGATAAAGGGTAAGATTACATTGCCCGATTTGCCGGGTATTGGAGTTGTGAAACTATAAAGTGGTATTGTCCCATCATCATCTATAAAAAAATAATCATTATGAAAAAAGTATTGTATGCCGCCGCTCTATTCTTCTTGGCAACTGCTTGTACAACAAAACCCGAAAACAAGCCATACACCTGGGAAGAAGACCTGCATCAACGTCTCCTTACAGATTTCTCTCGTACAGAAACTGAAGTGAAAGACTACATTCGCAAGTATATTCCTGATGTTACTGATGAGCAAATGCGTCAATGGGAAGCTTCTAAGGCTTTGGAATGTATGACACTGGATGGCGAGAAACGTTATTTCCGCAACGCCGGGCCTAACTTATTCCGCGTGGACTCTGCCTGCTATAAGATAAAAGCTGCGAAAGACGGTGTTTCTTTTTAGTGGAAGTGAAAAGGTGAATATGGAAAATCTGCCTGAAGTTATTGCAAGTGTGAAAAAGAATGGTAATCCGATTACCACCTCCAAACGGATGCGTGTTACCTATACTCTTACCGTAGACAGCAATGCTGTTCCTGCCGGAGAGTTGATTCGTTGCTGGCTTCCTTATCCGCGTACTGACCAGTCACGGCAACAGGATGTGAAGTTTATTTCTGCCAGCGAACCGGAATATACGTTTTCTCCGCAGGATTGCCTTCACAGCACCCTCTATATGGAGAAACGCGCCGTGCAGGATGAACCGACCGTATTCTCCGAAAGCTTTGAGTATACTGCCAATGCTGAATGGCATAATTCTGAAGCCGGAAGATATCCAGCCGTATGATACGGCCTCTTCTATATAAAGGAATATACGGCCGAGCGTGAGAAGCATATCATCTTCTCACCACGTATGCGTCAGCTTGCTGCCAAATTGACAGAGGGTGAAACCAATCCTTTCTTAAAGGCTAAACGCATCTTTCGTTGGGTAAATGATAACTTCCCCTGGGCTTCTGCACGTGAATACTCTACCATAGAGAACATCCCCGAATATGTTCTGGATAACAATAAGGGCGATTGCGGTCAGGTCAGTCTGTTGTTCATTACACTTTGTCGTATCAGTGGCATTCCTGCACATTTTCAAAGCGGTTTCATGATGCATCCCAAAGCGTGGAATCTGCATGACTGGGCAGAGATTTATTTTGAAGGTATCGGTTGGGTACCTGTAGATCAGTCATTTGGTATTCCTACTTTCGCCCGTAATGCAGACGAAGAATATTTCTTCCTGGGGGGCATCGACTCCTGGCGTATGATTGTGAATAGTGACTACGGTATGCCTTTGATGCCCGAAAAGAAATATCCCCGCAGTGAAACCGTCGACTTCCAGCGTGGTGAAGTGGAATGGGAGGGAGGCAATCTCTACTTTCCGAAATGGGATTATCACATGGATATAGAATACCTTGATAATTAAGGATATATCTCCTCTACGAAAATAAATAGATGGTCTGCTTTGTTTTAACGTCTATCTGCCTTATTTTCACGTCAGTAAACGTGCATAAATGTAAAATTGTCAGGTCTTGCCGTTAACCGCTGTTAAGCCCCAAAAGTTCACTGTTAAAAGAGAACAAAAAAAGAGTGACAAGCGGAATAAGTGAACGATTTTTGTCGTTATTTTAACGTCGAAATGTTAAACAAGATTTGAATATTAACAATTAAAAGAATAGAAATTAAGTATGAAACAGACAACAAAAAACATTCTCGGGGTTGCAGCTATCGTACTTCTCAGTTCAGGAGTAGCAGGTTTAACCACCTATAAGATGCTGCAAAAAAATATGCCTGCTGATAGTACCGCTGCATTTAGTGATATGTTCCGGCAGAATCCGAATGTACGTACGGCTGCTTACAGTGCCGTTGATGCTCAACCGGTAGATTTTACTGAAGCTGCAGAAAACTCAGTTCACGCTGTGGTACATATCCGCTCTACTCAAGCTTCCAAAGTTCAGGAAGTAGAGGTGAGAGATCCGTTCTCTGAATTTTTCGGTGACTTCTTCGGTGGTCGGGGTGGTACACAAAGACGACAGGTTCAGACTCCTGAACGTACAGGTTTTGGTTCCGGTGTCATCATTTCTAAAGACGGGTATATTGTAACGAACAATCACGTAATTGCCGGTGCGGATGAAATCAGTGTTACGTTGAATGACAATCGTCAGTTTAAGGGACGTATCATCGGTACGGATGAAAATACAGACTTGGCTTTGATTAAGATAGAAGGAGATGACTTTCCGACGATTCCAGTAGGCGATTCCGATGCACTGAAAGTAGGCGAATGGGTGCTTGCAGTAGGTAATCCGTTTAATCTGACTTCTACGGTCACTGCGGGTATCGTTAGTGCTAAAGCTCGTTCTTTAGGTATGGCAAAAAGAAAGTATTGAATCGTATATTCAGACGGATGCGGCCATCAATCAGGGTAATAGTGGTGGTGCATTGGTAAATGCACGTGGTGAGTTGATTGGTATTAATGCTGCTCTTTTCTCACCGACAGGTTCAAATACTGGTTATGGCTTTGCTATTCCTACCAGCATCATGAAGAAAGTGGTTTCTGATTTGAAACAATTCGGTGCAGTACAACGTGTATTGTTGGGCGTTAAGGTCACACCTCTTATTGAAGAAGCCGGTGACACGCAAATAAAAGACGAAAGTGGTAAGAAGTTTAGTGACGTTAAGAAAGAGGCCAGAGAAAAATATAATGCTATTGATGGCTTGTGGGTACGTGAGATTGTAGAAGGTGGTTCTGCTGCCGGTTCCGATCTTAAAGTAGATGATGTTATCATTGGTATGGATGGTAAGACAATTCGCAAGTATGCCGACTTACAGGAAGCTTTAGCAAAACATCGTCCGGGTGACAAAGCGCAAGTAAAAGTAATGCGTGATAAGAAAGAAAAGACCATTGAAGTGACGCTGAAGAATGAACAGGGTACTACGAAAGTAGTGAAGAATGCCGATATGGATATTCTTGGTGCCGCATTCCGCCCTGTACCCGATGAATTGAAAAAACAACTGAATCTGGGTTATGGTCTTGAAGTAACAGGTGTTAGCAATGGTAAGATGGCAGAAGGTGGTGTTCGCAAAGGTTTCATTATTCTAAAAGTGAATAACATACCGATGAAGACCGTGGAAGACTTGGAGAAGGTGATGAAGGAAGCATCCAAGACTCAGGAACAAGTATTGTTTATTACAGGTATGTTCCCTTCTGGAAAACGTGGTAGCTATGCGGTAAGTGTCGCTCAGGATTAATAGCTGGCATTATTAAATTGTAAATTGTAAATGTAATAGGTAAGAAGATTGTAATATTAGCTAACAAAGAAGAAAAAGGATGTCGACAACTAACTTGTCGGCATTCTTTTTGTTTATAATAGTATAGTGAATAAGATAAAAAGTTAAGGCAAGTTAGCTTGTAACTAAATAAAATGTCGTAACTTTGCAACCCAAATCTGTTTTAGAAGAATGAGACAACTTAAGATTACAAAAAGTATCACTAACAGAGAGAGCGCTTCTCTTGACAAGTATTTGCAGGAAATCGGTCGCGAAGACCTCATAACTGTCGAAGAGGAGGTAGAGCTCGCTCAACGCATCCGCAAGGGTGACCGTATCGCACTGGAGAAGTTGACACGTGCCAATCTGCGTTTCGTTGTATCTGTGGCCAAGCAGTACCAGAACCAAGGTTTGAGTTTGCCCGACTTGATTAACGAGGGTAATTTAGGACTGATAAAGGCCGCCGAAAAGTTCGATGAAACACGTGGTTTCAAATTCATCAGTTATGCAGTATGGTGGATACGTCAGTCCATTTTGCAGGCTTTGGCAGAACAGTCGCGCATTGTGCGTCTTCCGTTGAACCAGGTAGGCTCGCTGAATAAAATCAGCAAAGCATTCTCCAAGTTCGAACAGGAAAATGAACGTCGCCCGTCTCCCGAAGAGTTGGCAGATGAACTGGAAATCCCTGTTGATAAAATCTCCGATACATTGAAGGTCTCCGGACGCCACATTTCGGTGGACGCACCTTTCGTAGAGGGAGAAGACAACAGCTTGCTGGATGTGTTGGTAAACGACGACTCTCCTATGGCGGATCGCTCTTTGGTGAACGAGTCTCTTGCGAGGGAAATTGATAGAGCACTTTCTACGTTAACCGATAGGGAAAAAGAAATCATACAGATGTTTTCGGTATCGGACAGCAAGAAATGACATTGGAAGAAATCGGCGACAAATTCGGCTTGACCCGTGAACGTGTACGTCAGATTAAAGAAAAAAGCAATTAGAAGATTAAGACAAAGTAATCGTAGTAAATTGCTCAAGTCTTATTTGGGATAATAAGAAATATCAATTTCCGACAAATAGAAAGAATTAAAAACCGATGGTCATATTATGGTCATCGGTTTTTTTGTTTTTTTACCATAAAAGTGAAGATGAGCTGCACTTCAGCATAAAAAAAATGAATGAATTCATTTTATTTTGCTCTCGGTTTGCATTATCTTTGCCGCCAACATATAACAAAAAAAACAGATTATGAAATACGTTCGTATACTTTTTGCCGTAGCGTTGGTTTTTATGGTATGCTCGGCATTCTCATTCAAGAAAGGAAAAGAAGGCAAGGAAAAGGCTGTGTATGCATTCGGTGTTGCTGCCTCTTTCAATGACACGGTAGTGTATTTTACTGATATCCAAGTGTTGGATAGTATCAAGCTGGATAAAGGTGGTTTCCTGCCTAAACGTGATCTTTATACGTATCAGTTAAAGAATTACTTGGAATTTGATTTGAAATGTCCTGATTATACTTGCATGATTTATTTCTCTGAGAATAAAAAAGAAATTGGAGAAAGAGTCTGCAAAGGTAAAAAGTAAATATAAGAAGAATAAATCGATAGTGTTAATGCCTATAGACCCTGATGCATTCCGCTTCAAGAAGCCGGAAGAATAGTCGGATTTATCTCCTTAGAAATTAAGGATTTCACCTAAATAACAGACTGTAGTCATGAAAACGAAACTTTATTTCTTTTTGTGGGTTTGTCTCTGTATTCCTGTTGCATGTGAGGATAAGGAACCGGATACCTCCATAGGAAATCGTACGGTTCTTGTATATATTGCGGCAGATAATAGTCTTGCTTCATTTGCTTCTCAGGACTTAGCAGAAATGAAGGTGGGTATGACGAAGGCTTATGCCAATGTGCATCTTCTGGTGTATATAGACGATGGTAAAATCTCCTCGTTTGCTTGAGTTGAAGAATGAAGGAGGACAGTTGTAGAAAAAGGAAGTAAAGACTTATCCAAGCCGTAATTCAGTAGGTGTGGATGAGACACAGGAGGTTTTTGCTGATGTCTTCTTGAATTCCCAATATCAAGCTGATAGTTATGGATTGGTTTACTGGTCGCATGGAGACGGTTGGCTTCCTTATCCATTGGGAACTGGTACTCGTTGGGTGGGACAGGATAAAGGTAACGGTGATAATAGAATGAATATTTCTGAGTTTGTAGAGATATTGAGGACTGCTCCTCGTTTTGATTTTATATTGTTCGATGCTTGTCTTATGCTGTCAGTAGAGGTCGCCTATGAGCTACGTGACTATACGGACTATTGTATAGGTTCTCCGACTGAGATTCCGGGGCCAGGCGCCTCGTATGATGTGGTTGTTCCTGCTATGTTTTCTGCTGAGAATGTAGCGGTGAATATAGCTAAGGCTTATTACGAACCTTATGCAGCCAAATATGATGATGGTAATGGGATCTCGAATAATAATTGGACGGGTGGGGCTTCTGTATGTGCATTGAGAACAGATCGGTTGGACGATCTGGCAAGGACAACTAAGCAAATTTTACCCGAAACGGTTGATAATACATCACTTCGTGCATCGGTGTTTGATTATGATCAACGTCGTGGCTCTGATGGATATCAGGATGGACATGTAGGGTATTATGATCTGGTGGGTATGATGCGGATGATTACTGACGATAATGCTTATGAAGCATGGAGACAGATTTTTAATTCTGCTGTAGCATATTGGGCTACTACTTCTATGAATTATTCTTCTTATGTCGGTATGTTTTCTATGGAAGGAACTAACGGAGTATCCTGTTATATTCCTTCAACTTCTAATACTGCTACTGATAAGGCATACCGTTCTACTGGGTGGTATACTGCTGCCGGTTTCGAAAAACTCGGTTGGTAATTCTCGACTTTTATGGTCGTTATATGATTTTTCAAGGCATAAATATGCCTTGAAACAAATGTGTACACTTTCCTGTTGACTTATATCTTGCATTTATGAACTTTTTTTCTTCTCTGTATGTTTCATGCTTTATGATAGTAATTATCTTGGTTATTATGCTGCTGTATTGTGTTTTAACATTATTTTCCAATGGAAACTATTTTATTCTAGAAAATATTATTTTCTTTTGCACCATCAAAACTAAAATAAAGAAGTATGAAGTATATAATTATTGGAGGCGTTGCCGGGGGAGCTACAGCGGCGGCGCGATTAAGAAGAGTAGACGAAAAGTCTGATATCCTTTTATTAGAGAAGGGAAAGTATATATCGTATGCAAATTGCGGTTTACCTTATTATATCGGTGGCGTGATTGACGAACGTGAGAAGTTACTGGTGCAGACGCCGGCTTCTTTCGGTCAGCGCTTCAGAGTGGATGTGCGTGTAGAGAATGAAGTGATTGCCATTCATCCGCAGAATAAAACCATTACGGTTCGTACGGTTGAAGGAGGCGAATATGAAGAAACTTATGATAAGCTTCTGTGTTGTCACCGGGAGCCACACCTGTCCGACCTCCATTGGAAGGTATCGATTCTGAAGGTATTTTTACCCTCCGCAATGTCGAAGATACCGATCATATAAAATCCTATCTCACAGAACATGCTGTAAAACGTGCAGTCGTAGTTGGTGCAGGTTTTATCGGATTGAAATGGCAGAAAATCTGCATCATGCAGGAGTCTCTGTATCTGTAGTGGAAATGGGTAATCAGGTAATGGCACCTATCGATTTCTCTATGGCCGCTCCTGTTCATCAGCATCTGGCTCAGAAGGGTGTTTCACTTTATTTGGAAGAAGGAGTAACCCATTTTCAGCGCACAGAGCAAGGTATTACAGTTTTCTTGAAAAGTGGGAAGACAATTTCGGCAGATATGGTATTGCTTTCTATTGGTGTACGTCCGGCAACTGCTTTGGCCAAAGATGCCGGATTAAAAATAGGAGAAGCCGGAGGTATCTGGGTAAATGAGTATCTGGAAACTTCTGAGAAAGATATCTATGCCGTAGGGGATGCAATTGAATATCCGCATCCGCTGACCGGAAAACCATGGCTTAATTATCTGGCTAATCCGGCCAATCGCCAGGGACGTATCGTGGCTGATAATATGGTATTTGGCAATAAAGTTTCTTATGAAGGTGCTATTGGCACTTCTATTGCCAAGGTCTTTGATATGACTGTTGCCTCCACAGGGCTTGCTGCTAAGCGCTTGAAGCAATGGGAGATGGAATATCAGAGTTCTGTAACCCATTCTGCTTCTCATGCGGGCTATTATCCGGATGCGTTGCCACTGACTTTAAAATTAACTTTCCATCCTGTTACTGGAAAATTATATGGTGCACAGTGCATTGGTTATGAAGGAGTGGACAAACGTATCGATCAGATTGCCGGACTTATTAAGCGGGGCGGGACGGTTTACGATCTGATGGAAACAGAGCACACTTATGCACCGCCGTTCTCTTCGGCTAAAGATCCTATTGCCATTGCAGGATATGTGGCTTCTAATATAATAAGCGGTGCGATGCCCATTATTACGGCGCGAGCTGGTACAGCAAAAGAATGAAGTCATGTTGATAGATACCCGTACTCCCGAGGAATTTTCTTTCGGTTCTATTCCGGGAGCAATTAATATTCCCTTGGATGATTTAAGAGATCGTATGTCGGAAGTTCCTACAGGCAAGCCGGTTGTCTTGTTTTGTGCGGTAGGGTTGCGTGGATATCTGGCACAACGTATCCTGATGGGAAATGGGTATCGGAATGTGCGTAACCTCTCAGGAGGATATAAGCTCTATTCTGCTGCAGTAGCATCTGTACCTGTACCCGATAAAGTTGCCACACCTCAGGTTAATTCAATAGAATCTACGGTGGGCTCTTCTAAAGAGCCATTGAAAATTAATGCCTGTGGTCTACAATGTCCGGGGCCTATCATGCAAGTTAAGAAGGCAATGGATACTCTTGCTCCGGGAGAACAAGTGGAGATTGTGGCAACTGATGCCGGATTTGCACGTGATGCTTCAGCATGGTGTGATACGACGGGGAAACCGTCTGATAGGAAGTCATGAAGAAAAAAGGCCGTTATACGGTAACTATAGAGAAAGGTGATCCAGCTACTGTTTGTCCATCTCCTGCCGGAGCAATAGCGGGTGCGGGTAGGGGGAAAAACTTTGATCCTTTTCAGTGATGATTTAGACAAAGCTTTGGCTACCTTTGTACTGGCAAATGGTGCTGCGGCAACAGGACAGAAGGTTACGGTCTTTTTTTCACTTTCTGGGGATTGAATGTTCTGAAGAAAGTGCAGAAACCGAAAGTTAAGAAAGATATTTTTGGTAAGATGTTTGGCATGATGCTTCCTTCCAGTTCTTTGAAATTGAAGTTATCCAAAATGAATATGTTTGGCATGGGTAGCCGGATGATGCGCTTCCTTATGAAACAAAAAGGTGTGGATTCTTTGGAATCACTCCGTGCTCAGGCTCTCGCACAGGGCGTAGAATTTTATAGCTTGCCAGATGTCAATGGATATGATGGGAATCAGTCGTGAAGAACTGATGGATGAGGTAACTATCGGTGGTGTTGCTACTTACATGGAGCGGGCAGATAAAGCCAATGTCAACCTTTTCATCTAGTTATTTGTTATTTAACAAATAAAAAAGAGAATATATGGAGGATTTATGTAAAATTCGTGATGTTTATCGGGCGATAGCCGAGTTTGAAACCCAGTTTATCCAGCAATACAACCTCTCGTTGAATGAGGGGATGTTGCTCTGTGCACTTCTGGATAATCCCCGGCTCACCTCCGGAGAAATAGCAGAGGCATTAGGACTTACTCATTCTAATACTTCTAAGCTAATACGCTCTGTGGAGGAGAAGAAGCTGATTGCCCGTATTATCGGTAAAGTCGATAAACGCCAAATGTATTTCTCACTGACTGCGGAAGGAAAAAGAGCAGATTCATACGATTAAGAATTCCAACCCTAAAATGCCTGCATTATTACAGCAAGTAGTAGATATGCTGGAAAAATAGAAAATGGAGATATTTCTATTTTCATCTTCTAAATCATTAAAATTTTTTCGTGGATTTTGCTTAAGATTGCTTTAATTTGCAGCTAATATATTAAGCATTATAGCAATCGGATATGCAAAAATTATTATCCTTGCCGCCTAATCTTGTGTCGGCATTCTATGAATTGGAAAATGTAGACCGTACGGAATGGTTTTGTACCTCTGATCCTGTAGGGATGAAACTGGGATCGGGTGGGGGGAACAACCTGGCTCTTGCGCGAATGGTATAGGAATCAACAAACAGAACACTCAACAGAGAAACGTATCCTGTTGCATGCCGGTGGACAAAGCCGCCGCCTGCCGGGATATGCTCCCTCCGGAAAGATATTAACTCCGATACCTGTATTTCGCTGGGCACGTGGACAGAAGTTGGGACAGAATTTATTGTCTTTGCAAGTTCCACTTTATGAGAAAATCATGGAACGGGCACCGGAAAAGTTGCGTACGCTGATTGCGAGTGGTGATGTCTATATTCGTGCTGAGAAACCTTTGCAGGACATACCGGATGCAGATGTGGTATGTTACGGACTTTGGGTAGATCCGGTATTAGCGACACATCATGGGGTGTTTGTTTCTGACCGTAAACAGCCGGAAGCATTGGATTTTATGTTGCAGAAGCCCTCATTGCAAGAGTTGGAAAATCTTTCCAAGACTCATCTCTTTCTGATGGACATAGGTATCTGGTTGCTGAGCGATCGGGCGGTGGAATTATTGATGAAACGTTCGCAGAAAGATGCTTCGTATTCTGATTTGAAGTACTATGATTTATATTCAGACTTCGGTTTGTCTCTGGGTAACCACCCGCGCATTATTGATGATGAGTTGAATAAGCTGTCTGTGGCTATTTTACCTTTACCGGGTGGTGAATTCTACCACTATGGAACGAGCCGTGAATTACTTTCCTCAACTGTCACTTTACAGAATAAAGTGTATGATCAGCGTCAGATTATGCACCGGAAAGTAAAACCAAATCCTGCAATCTTTGTGCAGAATGCAGAAATAGGGGTAACTCTTTCTTCTAATAATGATAATCTTTGGATTGAAAACAGCTTTGTTGGTGCATCGTGGAAGATTGGTTCCCGGCAAATTATCACAGGCGTACCGAGAAATGACTGGACGTTGGCACTGCCGGATGGAGTGTGTGTAGACATTGTGCCTCTTGCGGAGAAGCGTTGGGTGGTTCGTCCGTATGGCTTTGATGATGTATCTAAAGGAGATATTCGGGGTGAAAAGACTTTGTTCCTGGGAATGCCCTTCATTGGTTGGTTGGCGAAACGTGGATTGACTCCGGATGATGTAATCGGAAGGAAAGACGACTTACAGGCTGCCGGAATCTTTCCAGTAGTAGAAGATATAGAACAGATGGGCATGGTACTTCGCTGGATGACTTCGGAACCGGAATTGGCGGAAGGTAAGAAAATCTGGTTGAACAGTCAACGTCTCTCTGCCGATGAAATTTCAGCGAAAGCAGATTTACGTCAATTATATGCACAGCGCGAGAGTTTCCGGAAAGGCAATTGGGAATTGCTGGCACGCAATTATGAGAAGAGTGTCTTCTATCAATTGGATTTGGCTGATGTTGCCGAAGATTTTCATTGTTTGAAGATAGATAAACCGGATGTGTTACCGGCTGATGCACCTCAGATGCAGCGTATCCATAACCGGATGCTTCGGGCGCAGATAGACAAGCTGAATGGAAAAGACTTTCAGAATGATGAAAGAGAGGCTTTCGGGCTGCTGCGCGAAGGGCTCCTTTCTGATTTGTATGAGAAGAAAAGCCGTCCTCACCTTAATGTATATAGCGATCAGATTGTTTGGGGACGTAGTCCTGTGCGTATTGATGTTGCGGGTGGCTGGACAGATACTCCGCCATATTCTCTTTTTGCGGGTGGAAATGTAGTGAATCTGGCCATTGAATTGAATGGGCAACCTCCTTTGCAAGTTTATGTGAAGCCTTGTAAAGAGTATCGCATTGTTTTGCGTTCTATTGATATGGGAGCGATGGAAGTTGTGAATACTTTCGGGGAATTGCAGGATTACTGTAAGATTGGGTCTCCTTTCTCTATTCCGAAAGCGGCGCTGACGTTGGCAGGTTTTGGCCCGGCGTTTTCAGAAGTGGGTTATCCCTCGTTGGAGAAACAGTTGCAGGCATTCGGTACAGGTATAGAGATTACTTTATTATCTGCTATTCCGGCAGGCTCAGGTCTGGGAACCAGTTCTATACTGGCTTCTACGGTTTTAGGCTCTTTAAGTGATTTCTGCGGCTTGATGTGGGATAAGAATGAAATATGCCGTCGTACACTTGCTCTGGAACAGTTGTTGACAACGGGTGGTGGTTGGCAAGATCAGTATGGTGGAGTGTTACAAGGCATCAAACTGTTGCAAACAGAACCCGGGTTTGTACAGAATCCGTTAATACACTGGTTGCCTGAACATCTCTTTACGCATCCTGAATATCGTGATTGCCACCTATTATATTATACGGGAATTACACGTACTGCTAAAGGTATCCTCGGCAGAGATTGTGCGTTCCATGTTCCTTAATTCATCTATGCATTTGGCTATATTGGAAGATATGAAGGCGCATGCATTGGATATGGCAGAAACCATTCAAAGGAACGACTTTGAAGCCTATGGCGCATTGATTGGTAAAACGTGGATGCAGAATAAAGCTCTGGATTGCGGTACTAACCCTCCGGCAGTGGAAAAAATTATCAATAAGATTAAGGACTATGCACTGGGGTATAAGTTGCCGGGTGCAGGTGGGGGAGGCTACTTGTATATGGTGGCGAAAGACCCACAGGCAGCATTGCGCATCCGGGAGATACTGACGCAGGATGTACCGAATCCTCGCGCACGATTTGTAGAGATGGCGTTATCAGGAACAGGGTTCCAAATTTCAAGGTCTTGAAGAGACAGTTATTCGTGGTGATAAGGGCCGCCGTTGAGTATATTCATGGCCCGGTACAACTGTTCCACGAAAATCAGCCGCACCATCTGATGCGAGAACGTCATTTTAGAAAGGGACATTTTCTCATGTGCCGCCTGATATACTTTTTGTGAGAAACCATACGGTCCGCCGATGACAAATATAAGCCGTTTATTTACGGTATTCATCTTGCGCTTCATATAGTCTGCAAACTCTATGGAGCGCATTTCTTTTCCCCCTTCATCCAGCAATACAATCACATCACCCGGTTGGAATGCCTTACATATCAATTCACCCTCTTTTTCTTTCTGCACTTCCATGGAAAGGCTCTTGGTATTCTTCAATTCCGGGATAACTTCCATTTCGAAAGACAGGTAGCGTTTGGTACGCTGTACATAGTCGTTAATGGCAGTTATAAAGTGCTGTTCTACAGTTCTTCCTACGACGAGCAATGTTGTTTTCATGCTGCTTACATTCTGATTCGTGCACAAAATTAGTGCTTTTTTATTGTATTTTACAATAAATGCTTACCTTTGCGTATCATTAATACTTGTGATTATGAAAAAACGAGTAGTTTTATTGTTGACCAGCCTCTTCTTATGGGTATCCTTGATCTTTGCTCAAGACGTACCTGTGGGGGTGGTTACGGCCTTCAAAAAGGGAAACTCTCAGGAACTAAACGGGTATCTGGGTGATAAGGTGGATCTGATTATCCACAATCGTACGACCAATGCTGACAAGCGAACTGCAGAAAGAGCAATGGCTAATTTTTTTGCCGAGAACAAAGTCAGTAGCTTCAATGTGAATCACGAAGGTAAGAGGGATGAATCAAGTTTCATCATCGGTACTTTGGGGACCGCAAATGGAAACTTTCGGGTGAATTGTTTCTTTAGAAAAGTACAACACAAATATGTTATACATCAAATAAGAATAGATAAAACGAATGAATAAGGAAGAAGAACTGATCGACAGGTTGATCGATCTTGCTTTTGCAGAAGATATAGGTGATGGTGACCATACAACCCTTTCGTGCATCCCCGCTACGGCGATGGGTAAATCCAAACTTTTGATTAAAGAGCCGGGCATTCTGGCTGGTATCGAAGTTGCCAAAGAAGTGTTTCGTCGTTTCGACCCTACTATGAAGGTAGAAGTCTTCATCAATGATGGGGCTGAGGTGAAGCCGGGCGATATAGCAATGGTAGTGGAAGGCAAGGTGCAATCTTTGTTGCAGACAGAACGCCTGATGCTGAACATTATGCAACGCATGAGTGGTATTGCTACCATGACGCATAAATATGCAGAGAAACTGAAAGGTACGAATACACGTGTGCTCGATACCCGTAAGACAACTCCCGGTATGCGTATCCTTGAAAAGATGGCAGTAAAGATTGGCGGTGGCGTAAATCATCGTATCGGACTGTTCGACATGATTCTCCTGAAAGACAATCATGTGGATTTTGCCGGAGGCATCGACAAGGCTATCAATCGTGCTAAAGAATATTGCAAGGAAAAAGGTAAAGACCTCAAGATAGAGATTGAAGTACGTAACTTCGATGAGTTGCAACAAGTGCTTGATCTTGGTGGCATAGACCGTATCATGTTTGATAACTTCACGCCTGAAATGACAAAGAAGGCTGTGGATATGGTAGGCGGTCGTTATGAAACCGAGTCTTCGGGTGGTATCACTTTTGATACGCTGCGCGATTATGCCGAATGTGGTGTAGACTTTATCTCTGTAGGTGCTCTGACCCATTCTGTAAAAAGGATTGGATATGAGTTTTAAAAGCATGTTGACAAAGGCGGAAGGTCGTATTAGGGAATAAAAAGGGAAGCCTCTCATAAGTTTGCCATCATATTGCAATCTTTATGAGAGGCTTTTTCTATTAATAATCAGTATATTACGGAACACTGAGAAACAGGCGGTCTGTTAGGGGTGAACGCATGGTTTGTTGAGGTCAAACAGATGATGCGTTTCAAGTGAATAGATGATGCATTCGGAAGATATGGAAAAGATAGATTGGAAAAGAGTAAAAACGATAGTCAAAGGATGGAAGCTGGGAGACTACGTACGACAAATATCCATTGTCGTGATTGGTGTGCTGATTACCTTTATGGGCAGTGATTTGGTAACCCGAAATTCGGAGAAGAAGGATATCCGGGCCACCATGTTGCTGATTAAGGAAGAACTGAAAAGTAACCGGGAGAAATATGAAGATATTGTGGCTGAGTTTCAGGAAGACGAACGTCTTTCTGCCTTATTGGCAGAGCACGACTTGAAGATTCGTATCATACCTGAAGATTCGTTGAGGCAGTTTGCCCTTCTAATGGGGCATATACGTAGTTTCACTTATACCCAGAATGCACTGGATATACTTAAAAGTTCCATGTTGATGCAGAAAATTTCGGATAAAGAATTGCTGTTGCAGTTGACTGAGATTTATGAAGTATTGGATGGGTTTAAGGCGACTATGAACGGCTATTATGATATGAAAGACCAGGTTATGACACCTTTCAATCTTACACTGACCGATGAACAGATGCATTGTTTGTATGAGGGGGGATATGAGGCATGGGACATCTACCTTTCGAATATATCGGTGCGAAACTTTGTTAGGGTTGCTCATAGATATTTTACTCCCGACTATATAGAGCGTGTAGGGAAAAAGAATTGATAGGGCAATACAGGCTATTGAAGAAAAATATCATTTAGAATAATCAGAGTTATGGGACAGAACGGTTGGGATAAGATAAAGAACGTGCTCAAAAGCTGGGAACTGGGAGACTATTTTCGTCAGTTCAGCATTGTGGCGGCAGGTATCATTGTTACTTTCTGGGGAAGTGACAAGATAGCGGAGCACAGTAGGCAGAAAGAAGTGCGAGCGACGATGCAACTGGTAGCGGAAGAACTGGAGTACAATAAGGAGGAATTGCGTAAAATAAAGCGGTTGCTGGATATTGATGTACACATGAGCACTGTGTTGTCGAACCACAATATGGATGTATCTAAGATACCGGAGATACTTTATGGAAGTATGGCAAGCTTTTTAATAATTTTGATGAGTTCTCTTATAGAACCGATGCATTGGACGTGTTGAAAGGTTCCTCATTAATGCAGTATATCCCTGAGAAACGTATGTTGCAGGATGTGATGCAGGTCTATTTTGAGTTGGGAAGGAAAAAAAGAAAGATGTGGGTGATTATTATAAGATAAAGACCGATGTGCTGATGGGGCTTGCCTTGTCTGCGGGAAGAAAGAATATCTTGAGTGATGACCGCACTTTTAAGGATGAAGTCTCCTATCTTTTGGAACATGATAATTTTATTAACTTCGTCGTTATGGTTCCCGGTATCTTAGATTGGAGTGAGTTTGATGCACTGGATGAAATGCTTGACAAGCAGATACAGACTTTGAAAGCAAAATATAAATAATCTCCGTTCTTTAACTTCTTTTTAGATATTACATTGCAGCATTCTACGGAAAGCTGCGTCTAACTAACAAACGACGCGAAGAGGCGTCCGTAAAAAATAGCACTGACATTGGAAAATGAAATAGAACTGATAGAGGGCTGCCGGGCAGGAAAGGATTCCGCACGTAAGGAGCTGTATACCCTTTATTCCAAGCAGATGCTTGCGGTATGCTACCGCTATACGGGCGATGAAGATGCCGCTCATGACGTATTGCACGATGGGTTCATCAAGATCTTTACCCATTTCACTTTCCGGGGCGAATGTGCGTTGGCAACGTGGGTAACAAGAGTAATGGTGACACAGGCAATAGATTATCTGCGAAAGCAGAAGCGTATCACCCAACTGGTGGTAAACGAAGAACAATTGCCTGACATACCCGACGAAGCAAGTATAGCAGATAGCGGTAGCCGCCTCTCTGAACAGCAGTTGATGGCATTTGTGGCAGAATTACCTGATGGATGCCGAACCGTTTTCAACCTTTATGTGTTTGAAGAGAAATCGCACAAGGAGATAGCGGAAATGCTTGGGATTAAGGTACATTCATCCACTTCGCAACTGCATCGCGCCAAGAATTTGTTAGCAAAAAGAATTAAAGAATATACAGAGTATGAAAGGAAATGATGAAATAACCGGTTTGTTCCGTAATCGCCTCTCTGGTGCAGAGATGACGGTGCGGGATGGCTTTGGGAGGAGCTGAAAGGCGACCTGTCAAGAGTTGAAACCGATGCAACCAATACTTCTGCAGCTGTTGCTTTCGGACAGAAGCAGAAACGTTCCGTCCTTACTCCACGCTTCTACCGGGTGGCTGCGGCTGCTTCTGTAGTATTAGTGCTTGGAGCTGCTTCCGCTGCATTCTGGTATTTCTCTCCGAAAGATGAGATTCAGGAAGCATTCACCAAGGTGGCTACGCTGACACCGGAAGGTAACCTGAACGGAGATGTGGTACAGGAAAAATTCCCCTCTATTCATGAGCCTAAACCTACAGCGCAGACTCCGGGACATAAACATCTGTCACCAGCGTCATCCGGTACCATACTTGTTGCGAATGGTGATGATGAAGAGACTGTATCTGTTACTGTTTCCATTACAATTTCCCCAACGCGTATATGGCAATCACCACCAAGGTAATGGAATGTATGGTCAAACAGCTTCATCAAGGAATGAAAATAATCATCGTGCCACAACTACTGATCCTACTGCTACAAATTCCAATACAGAATTTGGCTCAGATTCCGATAAAGTACTCCCCGTTACCAATGCGGGTGGTTCTGCTAAAAAATGGGCTTTCAAAGCAGGCATAGGTACATCGTTGCCAAAGGGAGATTTCGGAATGCCGTTCACCGCAGGAGTTTCTGCCGAGCGTCGTTTGAGCAAACATTTTTCTCTGGAGGCAGGTTTGCAATACAACCGTCTTGACGGAGATCATGCGATACACACACTGGCTGTTCCGGTAAAACTGAATGCGGTGCTGGCAAGCAATTCTAAAGTAGACTTTTACGCTACATTGGGTGGTGCTGCCGAGAAATGCATAGCCGGAGCTAAAGACAATGGTTTTGAAGCAGAGCCTGTACAACTTTCCATTGCGGCAGGTCTGGGAGTCCGTTATAAGTTGAACGACCGGATTGCTCTGTTTGCAGAGCCTACGGTATCTCATCATTTTGATACGGATTCGCAAACAAAAATGCTGCGAACGGAACGTCCAACGAACCTTAATCTACTTTGCGGTGTTCGTATGACATATTAACCTTAATACAATGCAACAATGAAAGCAATTTCTAATATACGTGCCGTAATGGCCATTTTGATATTCTTCTTTTCTCTTTCTTTTTGTGTCATGCACGGAAGAGACGTTGGACTACAATAATCCTGACGTGGATTTATTCGTTAAGCAACTGAAGGCCGGAAAATATTCTGTTGAAAGTCCGGAAGGGCTGAACACTATCCCTCGGTTTACTGTTGATGACATAGGGGACTTGTTGAAGTATGCTGAAGATTTGACGGTAATTCCTTCTTTTCCGCTGGCTCCGGTTTCTTATTCCGCAGGTGGTAAGCTTCGTTTAGGTGAATGTATCTTGTGGACAGTAGAAACAATCCGTCTGGGGCAGAATGCTTCGATGGGATGCAAAATGGTACATGCGGATGCAGAGAATTATGAAGGCATTTACTTCTTGTCGGATGATGAAGTTTTGGATGCTTCTGCCCGTTATCGCCGCTGGTGGGAAAACCGCAAATACCCTCGTACGATGTGGACCATAGATCCTTGTTATGATGAACCGCTTTGTGGAAGCGGATATATGTGGTGGTAAGAAAATAAATAAATGAGAATATATTGCACTATAATCGGACTGCTTTTAGTAGTAGTCCTTCCCGTTTGCGCCCAGAACTGGACACCTCAGGACTCTCTGCGATTGCGCCGTCTATTGGACGGAGAAGGAGAGATTAAGCTGAATCCGGAAGTACTGAAAGAAATGGGAGTACAGGAGCCTCTGGGCAAACAACAGATGTCGCTGGAAAGACAATGGCTGGATTTCAATACAACACTTCCCGAAATACCAAATACACCGAAGAAGAAAGTTATTCTTACCTTGCGTCCATATACAGCAAATACGAAGTATAACTGGGATCCGGTGTATCAGAAGAAAATTGAAATAGATAAGAACACGTGGAGAGGAGATCCTTTTTACGAACTTAAAATGCTTCGTATTTATTCTGATTGGGCGAAGACTCCTTTAGAAAAGGGTATCCGTAAAAGCATAGATGAGATAGAAGCAACCGGATTGCGTTATCGAGTGACGGAACGTGCAAATAATATGGCCGTGGGTAGCTGGCAGGGTGCCAGTGGCGGTTCGGGATTCTCCGGTGATTTTATGACACCTTTTACAAAAGAATTCTGGAATGTCAAAGGACGTAAGCGCCGTGCCCGTACTCTGGAAGTGCTCCGTGCATACGGGGACTCGACTACAGTGTTGATTAAAGAGCCTGTCAAGGCGATTAAAAATTAGGATTTGTATAATTTGTACATCTGGCGATACCTATGTTGTAAATTCATATTTTTGGCTGTGTTTTTTATTACAATTCGTCTTTTCTTCCGAACCTTTCATACATTTTTCTTGTTTCTTCCTAATAATCCCTAAACGGAAAAACTATGAACAGAATTACTTCCCTTTTCGGAATTCAATATCCAATAATCCAAGGTGGTATGGTTTGGTGCAGTGGCTGGCGCTTGGCGTCGGCAGTAAGTAATGCGGGTGGATTGGGCTTGCTTGGAGCAGGTTCTATGCATCCTGAAACGTTACGTGAGCATATCAGTAAATGCCATGCTGCTACACATAATCCTTTTGGAGTCAATATTCCATTGATGTATCCGCAGATTGAAGAAATCATGCAGATAGTGGTAGAGGAAGGAGTCAATATAGTTTTCACTTCCGCCGGAAGCCCTGCCAAATGGACGGGATGGCTGAAAGAGCGGGGAGTGACAGTGGTGCATGTGGTCAGTTCTTCCCGCTTTGCGATGAAAGCCGAAGAGGCGGGTGTGGATGCTGTTGTTGCTGAAGGCTTCGAGGCCGGCGGGCATAACGGAAGGGAAGAGACTACCACTTTGTGCCTGATACCTGCCGTGCGTGCCGCTACTACCTTACCATTGATTGCTGCCGGAGGAATTGCTACGGGTGAGGCTATGCTTGCTGCACGGGTGTTGGGAGCAGAAGGAGTACAAATAGGTACGCGTTTTGCATTGACTCAGGAAAGTTCAGCTCATGAATATTTCAAGGAATATTGTCTGCGTTTACAGGAAGGGGATACCCGCTTGTTGTTGAAGAAGCTCGCTCCGGTACGTTTGGTACGAAATAATTTCCGTGACGCTGTAGAGGCAGCCGAAGCCGTGGGGGCTACACAAGATGAACTTCGTATTCTTCTGGCTCATGGACGTGCCAAGAAAGGGATTTTCTATGGAGACCTGGAAGAGGGAGAACTGGAGATTGGCCAGGCCTCTGCACTGCTTTACGGTAAACAGATAGAGACGGTTGCTGAGGTGATGCAGGAACTGACGGAAGGATATAGAAGAGCGTGGGATGCGCTAAAGGAATAAGAATTTAGCTATATGAGACGACGAAATGCGTCCCAAACAAACCACTTTCTTACCGTCCAAAATAAAAAATGGGGCTGTACGTCAATCTGTACAGTCCCATTTTTATGTTTTCCGATTACGCCCCTATGATTTAGGTGTACCGGAATTATTTGTTGTACTAGTTGGATTTACGGTAGGATTTGCAGTTGGTGTTGCCGTAGCTGTGCTTGTTGTGCTTGCTGCAACTTTTGGTTGTTCTTCCCAATGGAAGGGCTCAAAGTTAGTGTTCGGATCAACCCAAGTCGGTTTCTTGCAAGCGTAAATGATGAACGGAGCTGCCACTACAACAATGGCACCGATAATCAATACGGAGAACCAAACTGTATTGCTACCCGTTGAAATCTGACTGGGCGGGATAAAGCTCAGGATGAATGCCAACAAAGAACCACAGAAACCGAGTCCGCCGATGAACCACATCAAACCGTTACCACCCTTACCGATACGGAACGGACGGTTCAACTTCTTCATCTTGTAACGCAATACGATAGCTCCTGTAAACATCAACATATACATGATAAGGTAAAGAACTACTGTCAACTGTGACAGGATCTGATAGAAACTCTGTACGGAAGGCATTACTACGAACAAGAGGCTCAATACTGTTACAGCACCACCTTGTACGAACAGGATGTTCTTCTGTACACCCAGTTTGTTTGTCTTCTGGAAGAATGGGGGCATGTAACCTGCCTTACCTACGGCAAAAATACCTTTGGACGGACCGGCAACCCAAGTCAATACACCTGCCAGCACACCGAATGCAAGAGCGATAGCGATGATCGGTGATAACCAGGAAGCATGGATGTACTTGAAGTAATTGTCGAAACCAACCAGCAAGCTTTGTGTCAGACTGATGTCTTTGGCCGGAATGAATAACACCCAGTGCGAAAGTACCCAGTACGAAAATGATAACTGTGATAGCTGCACCGATAAATACTGCTTTCGGATAATTCTTGGAGGGATTTTCTATATCCTTAACGTGGATACCTCCCATTTCCATACCGGCATAAAAGAGGAAGATACTTGCGGCGAGTACGACGTTGTCGAAGTTCGTCAGATCGGGGAAGAAGCTGCTGTGGAAGTCCAGATTGGAGTGTCCGCCTGTAGCCAGATAAATGATCCCCAGGATAATCAGCAAGGCTGCCGGGATAATGGTACCAACCATACCGCCGACTTTGGCAACTTTACCTACCCATCCCATACCTTTCAATGAGATGAAAGTGGCGAGCCAATAGATGATGAGCACTACGGCGAGTGTGTAGTACTTGTTACTTGCCAACGACATATCGTGCGCGTCGTTCATTCCGATGAAGGCGATGGATACGGCACCGAATGTCAATACGGTGGGGTACCAGATGGTACTTTCAATCCATTGCACCCAGATGGCAAGGAAACCGAGCCGCTTACCGTAGGCTTCGCCTACCCAGCGGAACACACCACCTTGTTTGTCCTGGAACATCGCAGCCAATTCCGCAGCGACAAGTGATGTCGGTATAAGGAATACGATAGCTGCAAATAAATAGTAAAAGGCCGAACTCATTCCGTACACGGCCTCGGCAGGTAGTCCACGTAGGGATACTACTGCTGTTACATTCATGATTGCGAGGGTGAACACACCCAGCTTCACTGTTTGTTTAATATTTGCCATAAGTTAAGGTTTTAGGTGAAAAATATGTTTTAAAATCAGTCTCTATAACAACGACCCGGTAGAGTTGTTTTCGGGGATAAAGTGAAAGTTGGTAAATTAACACTTAAACAAATGTCTTGTGCAAGACGTTTTAGGGCAATCAGACAGAAATCAGTAATATATTAAATCAGAATAAATAATAGGTATTATTATGAAAATGGCTCTTTCAGAATTTGCATTACGAGAGAAGGGGAATTTATGGTGTCTTACACATTGTGATTCTGTTACTTTCGTTGTTTTTAGTGGTTAGTATTTCAGTAGATACATTCAAGGGTATTCCTTTCTATACTCAGACGGTATTTATGAAGGTTCAGTTTGCGGTGTGCGTATTGTTTTTGCTGGACTTCATTTTGGAGTGGTTTTTAGCAAAGCATAAAGTACGTTATTTTGCCACTCACTTTGTTTTCCTTCTGGTAGCCATCCCTTACCAGAGTATTATTTCTTGGGCCGGATGGACGTTTTCCGAAGAAATCACTTACTTATTGCGTTTTATTCCTTTAGTGCGCGGCGGTTATGCATTGGCCATTGTGGTGGGGTGGTTGACGTATAACAAGGCATCCGGTCTGTTTGTTACCTATTTGACGACTTTGCTTGCTACGGTTTATTTCTCCAGTCTGGCTTTTTATGTTATGGAGCATGGGGTGAATACATTGGTTACAGGCTATGGGGATGCCTTGTGGTGGGCGTTTATGGATGTAACGACAGTTGGTTCCAATATTATTGCTGTGACGGTGACGGGGCGTGTACTGTCAGTTCTGCTGGCAGCATTGGGGATGATGATGTTTCCGATATTTACGGTGTATGTGACGAGTCTGGTGCAGAGGAGGAACCAGAAGAAACAAGAGTATTATAAGGAGTTGCAGGGAGGGGATATAAAGTAATGTTGTGTGTGTGTACTTTTTCTTTCGGCTTGTCCCGAAAGAAAAAGATACCAAAAAGAAAGGGACCCCGGCTACGTCTCCGGTGCTACTCCGACACTGCCATTCGCAGACGGGGCTCGAACTCGCTTCGCTCAAACAGATCGCCCCTTACCTGCGCCTGACAGTGCCTACGCTTACGCACCTGCGCCTATGCCGGAGGGCTGCGCGGTGGTAGGAGTTTGTGTTTGTACGGAAATGAGATAGATTACTGATGAGGTTTTGTTAGTTTGTTGATAATCAACAGATAATATTTACCGATTGTTTACTGCCTAATGTAAAAGCATTTACTGCCGTATGTAACGACCTTTACCACTTATTGTAACGGCTTTTACCTCGGTATGTAACGACCTTTACCTCGGCATGTAAATGGAGTTACTGTGTGGGGTTAACAAAGTTACCATTTGGGGTAAACAGAATTTCCATAATAGGAAGTGACTTACTTTACGCCGCATGGTCTCCCGACCTCACTGTAGGTGCGTAGGCGTAGGTGCTGTCAGGCGCAGGTAAGGGGCGATTGTTTGAGCGAAGCGAGTTCGAGCCCCGTCTGCGTCTGGCAGCACTGGAGTAGCACCGGAAGTGCAGCCTTGAGTTTTTCTTTTGGTATCTTTTCTTTTGTCTCAAGACAAAAGAAAAGTACAAGCGCCGCCTATCCTCTCCGGACCGACGACGCCTTTTATTTATGAAAAAGAGAGATTGTCTTATTCTATAATAGTCACACGGTCACCATTGAACACGCCCAAACCCAATTTGTTCATGATATACTTGATGGCGAGTTGTGATTTAACAGAATTCCCTGCTTCGTCCAAAGGAGGTGCAAATGCAGCTGCGCCGAATACACCGGGCAGTACAGACATAACTCCACCACCTACACCACTCTTGGCAGGTATACCGGCAGTGTACATCCAGTCACCTGAATGTTCGTAGAAACCTACGGTAGAAATCATGGAAGTAATCTTCGGAGCTAATGAAGCTTCAAACACTTCTTTCTTGGTGACAGGGTTTACACCACTGTTGGCAATGGTTCCGGCAGCAATTGCCAGTTGTTCGGCAGTGATACCTAATGAGCATTGACGAGTGTACAGGTCGAGTGCCATATCCGGATTATCGTAGATACGGTTGTAGTTCTTCAGTAACCATGCAATAGAGCGGTTGTTGAAGTTCGTAGCCGTTTCCGACTTATACAGCTCATCAATCAATTGTGGAGCTGAACCGCACAAATCAGTAATATTCTGAACGATAGCTTCCCATTTCTTATATCCGAATTACCCACAGGTTCAACCATGGAACATGCTGAGATGGCACCCGCATTTACCAATGGGGTAGAAGGGTGATCATTCTCCAGCAAAATGGCGATGATTGAGTTGAAAGGTAATCCTGTAGCATCTGCACCAATCATATCCAGTACCTTCTGTGCTCCGTATTGACGGAGGATAAGGATGGCTGTATGTACTTTGGAAACAGATTCTATACCGAAACGGTAGTCAGTGTCACCTATATTAATGGTTTGTCCGTTCATCAGACAGATGCTGATGCCGAACAGATTCTTGTCGATGTTGGCAAGGTAGGGGATGTAATCGGCATTTTTTCCCCCGGTGTTACCCTTTTACCTGTTCATAGGCTTCCTGGGCAACCTCTTTTAGTTGAGAGATTGAAATCTTTTTATCCATAAGTTTTCTTTTTAGAATTGACAAGGGGACGAGTTGGCTTGTCCCCTTGTTGATTGGTTCCCTTAATTATTTCGCTGCTTTGTGAGCTTTACAACCGTGATTGAACACTTTAGCTTCTACCGGCAAGTTCTTTTCCTGAGCCATGCGGGTAGGAGTAGGATAATCCAATTTCTCCAGTTCAGTGATAGCATTCTTGATGTCGCCCAGCAACATGTCTGCCATGTCGCGGCTGAAGCCCTGGCGTACTACCACACGCATTACGACGTAGTCGTCCAGTTTAGAAGGCAGGGTATAAGCCGGTACCATCCAACCATGTTGCGACAGTTTATCCTGAAGGTCGTACAACGTCCATTTAGCATTCTTGGCGTACTCCGGTTTCATGTACCAGATGAACAACGGGTTCACCACTTCTTCTGAATAGTTGACGAACGGTTCCATCTTGGCGATTTCATCATGGATATACTTCGCAATGGTCAGCGAATTATACTGCACTTCTTTGTATCCCTGGAATCCTAAGCGAATGAATTGGTAGTACTGACCCAGGATTTGAGCAGCAGGACGGGAGAAGTTCAAGCCGACCTGAGTAATGTTTGCACCCAGATAGTTTACGCTGAATGACATTTCTTCGGGCAGATATTCTTTGCCTTTCCAGCAAACCCAACCCAGACCCGGATAAACGAGACCGAACTTATGTCCGCTGACACTGATAGAAAGAACCCACTTCAAACGGAAGTCCCATTTCGTTTCAGGATAGAGGAACGGCAGGATGAAACCACCACTGGCAGCATCTACATGGATAGGAATATCGTAACCGGTCTTGGCGTTGTAAGCATCGAGAGCTTTGTCCAGTGCTTCTACGTCATCGTTCAGTCCGGTCCATGTCACACCCTGAATAGGTACGATACAAATGGTGTTTTCATCACACATCTTCAAGGCTTCTTCCGGATCAAGAGTAGTCTTGTCAAGGGTCAAAGGCACTTCACGCATTTCAATCTGCCAGAGCTGGGCGAACTTTTCCCATACTACCTGGAAACCGGTTGAGATAACGAAATTAGGTTTATCGAACGGTTTGCCTTGAGCCTGGCGTTTCTTGCGCCAACGCAGCCAAGCTGCCACGCCACCCAACATACATGCTTCACTTGAACCAATGGCCAGCGCACCTGTTTTCCAAGTATCCTTTTCAGGAGAGTTCCACAAGTTTGCTACGATGTTGATACATTTTCCGTTCATCACGGCGATACGGGGATATTCCGTTTCGTCAATGTAGTTGATGTTGATCGCCTCGTTCATCAGCTTGGTGGCATAGTCGTCCATATAAGTGGTAACGAATGTAGCCAGATTCAGACGGGGTTGAGTTTGAGCGAAAGTTTCGTCTTTTACCATCTGATAAGCAATCTCGGGAGTAGTAGGTCCGTCAGGGATCTTCTCTACCGGAGAGGGTTGCAACATTCTGTTTGATCCAAACACTTCTGTTTTGGCATCACCTTTTCTGAAATTTACATCTTCCATTTTACTAATTGTTTTAGTTTAGGTTTAGGCGGCGAGGATTTTCCCCGTCGAATTTCCCAGAACAACGGCGTTTGCAGAGGAAAGTTCCGACGTTTTACATATTTTGGCGTTTATTAAACAGTTACGGGCTACAACAGTTACGAGCTACAGAGCTATTTGAACTTTCTATAACCATAATTGTTTCTCTTGCACTATTTCAAACCCTATAAATATATATGTGTATATGAAAATCAATACCGGCCGGGGAACCATTCCTCTTATTACATTGATCGGCATCTGGTCTATTTCTGCATTGACCTCTTTGCCGGGATTGGCTGTTTCTCCTATTTTGGGACAGCTTTCCACTACTTTTCCGGATGCTTCGGAACTGGATATTCAGATGCTTAGTTCTTTACCGTCGTTATTGATTATACCTTTTATTTTGTTGGCGGGCAAGTTGGCTGAGAAACGCGACTTTGTCCGTCTGTTACGCGCGGGGCTCTGGATGTTCGCCGCGAGCGGGGTGCTGTACCTGTTTTCCACAAAAATGTGGCAATTAATAGCTGTCAGCGCCCTGCTGGGAATTGGTGCGGGACTGATTATTCCGCTTTCTACCGGATTGATATCCCGTTATTTTACAGGAACCTATCGGGTAAAGCAGTTTGGATACAGTTCCGCCATTACAAATGTTACGCTGGTGGTGGCAACCGCTGTTACCGGCTATCTGGCAGAAGTGAATTGGCATCTGCCTTTCCTGGTCTATTTACTACCTTTGGTAGCCATCATACTCACTATCCATCTGAAAGACGAAAATATGGGTGGTGAAGCACAAGTCACTTCATCGGATAAATCTCCTGCCGATACTTCTTCATCGGTAGAAACGGCTGCTCCCGCTATCCCCGGTAAGTATGGTATTCATGTCCGTCATCTGCTGCAACTGATGCTTTTCTACGGGCTTACCACTTATATTGTATTGATCGTGACGTTCAACCTTCCGTTCCTGATGGAGGCACATCACTTTTCCAGTGGGAACTCGGGGATGATGATTTCCCTCTTCTTCCTTGCTATCATGGCACCCGGTTTCTTTCTGGGGCATGTTGTAAAGTATCTGAAGGAAAAGACGAAGTTTTACAGTCTGCTGTGTATTGCACTGGGGTTGGCACTGATATGGATTTCCCCCAAAGAATGGCTGATCATACCGGGCTGCATACTGGTAGGATTGGGCTATGGGGTTATCCAACCGTTGATTTATGATAAAACGGTGGATACGGCTGTTCCCCAGAAAACCACGCTGGCACTGGCTTTTGTGATGGCAATGAACTACCTGGCTGTGCTGCTTTGTCCGTTTATTGTAGATTTCTTCCAATCATTGTTTCATGTACGTTCGCAGGAGTTTCCATTTATCTTTAACCTTTGTATTACGATACTTGCATTGATATGGGCATATAGGAGGAAGAAAGATTTTCTGTTTGGGGATAAGCTGTAAATCGCTAGTTTCACTTCAATGACTGATATCGACGGTTGAATAGCTAAAATAGCCGGTTCAGCATATAGTCACTCTGTGTATAATTCGGATAGTTTACTTTTGTGCAAAAACCAAAAGTATAAAACATGTTCGACGCTATCCTTCGATTCTCAGTAAAGAAGAAGCTTTTTGTGGGGCTTACCACTTTGTTTCTTTTGATTGGTGGAATTTATTCCATGTTGACACTTCCTATAGATGCTGTTCCGGATATTACAAACAATCAGGTACAGATTGTAACCGTGTCACCAACTTTGGCTCCACAAGAGGTGGAGCAACTTATCACAATGCCCGTGGAAATCGCCATGAGCAATATCATGAATGTCACTGAAATCCGTTCCGTCTCCCGTTTCGGGCTGTCGGTGGTGACGGTAGTCTTTAAAGAGAGTGTACCTACTCTGGATGCCCGCCAGCTGGTGAACGAGCAAATACAGAGTGTGGCTGGTGAGATTCCTTCCGAGTTGGGTATGCCCGAAATGATGCCTATCACCACCGGGCTGGGCGAGATATACCAATATGTATTGAAAGTGGAGCCGGATTATGAAGATAAATATGATGCTATGGAGCTTCGTACCATTCAGGATTGGATTGTGAAACGGCAATTGTCAGGTATTCCAGGAATTGTTGAGATAAACAGTTTCGGAGGCTATCTGAAACAATATGAAGTAGCGGTTGATCCGGATGTACTTTTCTCTCTCAATATCACCATCGGAGAGGTGTTCGAAGCTTTAAATAAGAATAATCAGAATACGGGTGGCAGCTATATCGAGAAAGTAAATCGTGCTTATTATATTCGTTCCGAAGGAATGATAAGCCGCATTAAAGATGTGGAACAGATAGTAGTAGCTAATCGTAATGGTATTCCTATCCGTATCAGTGACATTGGTACAGTACGCTTCGGAGCACCCAAACGTTTCGGAGCCATGACAATGGACGGCAAGGGCGAATGTGTGGGTGGCATTGCCATGATGCTGAAAGGAGCCAATGCCAATGTCGTAACCGGAGAACTGGAGAAAAGGGTGGAAAAGATACAGAAGATATTGCCGGAAGGTGTTACTATCGAGCCTTATCTGAACCGCTCTGAATTAGTGAACCGCAACATTTCTACTGTTATCTACAATCTGATAGAAGGCGCGATCATCGTATTTCTGGTATTGATTGTTTTTCTGGGCAATGTACGTGCCGGACTGATTGTGGCTTCCGTCATTCCATTAGCAATGTTGTTTGCATTCATTCTGATGCGTATCTTTAATGTTTCTGCCAACCTTATGAGCTTGGGGGCGATAGATTTCGGTATTGTTGTCGATGGCTCCATTGTTATATTGGAAGGTATATTGGCGCATATTTACAGTAAGAAGTTTAAAGGACGTACTTTATCGGCAAAAGAAATGGATGCGGAAGTAGAGAAAGGTGCTTCGAGTGTGGTACGGTCTGCGACATTTGCTGTATTCATCATTCTGATCGTCTTTTTCCCTATACTGACGTTGACAGGAATAGAAGGGAAGTATTTCACGCCGATGGCTAAAACCTTGGTATTTTGCATTATCGGTGCTCTGTTCTTATCATTGACTTACGTTCCGATGATGGCTTCCCTGTTCCTGAAACATCATATTGTGACAAAACCGACTTTTGCTGATAAATTCTTTGAAGCACTGAATAAACTCTATGCCCGTGCCTTGTCATTTTGCTTACGCTTTAAGTGGCAAACTGTTGCAACTGCGTTTGTGGCTCTGGTTATTTCTCTCTTTCTTTTCACCCGTCTGGGAGCGGAGTTTATTCCTACGTTGGATGAAGGGGATTTTGCCATGCAGATGACGCTTCCGGCCGGCAGTTCGTTGAGCGAAAGCATCGAAGTATCCAATGAAGCGGAGAAACTCCTGATGGATAAACTCCCGGAAATAAAACATGTGGTAGCCAAAATAGGTACGGCGGAAGTTCCGACAGACCCGATGGCAGTGGAAGATGCCGACGTAATGATTGTCATGAAGCCTTTTAAGGAGTGGACCAGTGCTGCCAGTCGTGCCGAAATGGTAGAGAAGATGAAAGAGGCTCTTGAACCGTTAGCTAACCGTGCAGAGTTTAATTTCTCCCAACCTATCCAACTTCGTTTTAATGAGTTGATGACAGGAGCCAAAGCAGATATTGCTGTTAAACTTTATGGAGAAGATACACATGAACTCTATCAGAAGGCAAAAGAAGCTGCTGCTTTTGTAGAAAAGGTACCTGGGGCATCGGATGTGATTGTGGAACAGACAATGGGGTTGCCTCAGTTGGTAGTAAAGTATAATCGTGGAAAGATTGCCCGCTATGGTATCAATATAGAAGAATTGAATACTATTATTCGTACAGCCTATGCTGGAGAGGCTAGTGGAGTAGTCTTTGAAAATGAGCGTCGCTTTGACTTGGTGGTTCGTCTGGATCAGGATAAAGTGGCTGATTTGAATCTGGATAAACTCTTTGTCCGTTCCAATGAAGGCATTCAGATACCGGTCAGTGAGGTAGCTACCATTGATTTGGTGAATGGTCCGTTACAGATTAACCGGGATGCAACCAAACGTCGTATTGTAATCGGGGTCAATGTGCGTGGAGCGGATATTCAGCAGGTGGTGCAGGATATACAGAAGACGCTGGACAAGAATATTCAATTAAAGCCCGGATATTATTTCGAATATGGCGGACAATTTGAGAATTTGCAGAATGCCATCAACACTTTGCTGGTTGTTGTACCGGTAGCTCTGATGCTGATTCTGTTACTATTGTTTTTCGCTTTCAAGAATGTTACTTATACATTGGTGGTGTTCTCTACCGTGCCTCTTTCATTGATTGGCGGTATTCTGGCACTATGGCTACGCGGTCTTCCATTCAGCATTTCGGCGGGAGTAGGCTTCATTGCCCTCTTCGGTGTAGCGGTTCTCAATGGTATTTTAATGATTAATCACTTTAATGATATAAGAAAAGAAACTATGTATGCTCTTTCTACCAGACGGGTGATTGCCCGTGGAACCGCTCATCTGTTGCGGCCTGTTTTCTTGACAGGACTGGTTGCTTCCTTGGGATTTTGTTCCTATGGCCATTGCCACCTCGGCCGGCGCCGAAGTGCAGCGTCCGTTGGCTACTGTAGTTATTGGCGGGCTGATTGTATCTACTGTATTGACACTGCTTATTATTCCTGTTTTCTATCAGATTGTAAGCTATACAGTGGTATGGAAACACCGTTTCTCTGCGAAAAAGTTCTTGTTCTTCTTTCTATTGTTGGCTGTTATGTTGCCCTTTACGGCGAAAGCTCAGGAGAAAGTGACGATGGAGCAGGCTATAGAACTGGCAAAGCAGAACCATCCCCGTTTGAAAATAGCTTCTGCGGCAATCCGCCAGGTAAAGGCGGGCAGGGGAGAAGTTTTGGAATTGTCTCCTACCGAGATGAACTATTCATGGGGACAACTGAATGGTGAACTTAGAAAAAAGACAAGCAGTGGGAAGTAACCCAAGGCTTAGGCTCTTTGTTGACTCCTTTTTTATAAGAATGCTTTGGTGAACAGGCAGGTTGAAACAGGGGACTTTTCTACCGGCAGATCGCTGAAAAAGAAGTGGTGGCGGAAGTGAAGCGGGCATGGGCATATTATCTGTATGCTTGCAATCTTCGTGCCTTATACAGTGACCAGAACAAATTGGCCGGGCAATTACAGCGTATGGGTGAGTTGCGTTATCAGCAGGGAGAAATAACTTTGCTGGAGAAAAACATGACCACCAGTATGGCTGTGGATATGAAGAATCGCCTTTTTCAGGCACAAGAAGAGGAAAAACTGGCTTTGTCACGCCTGAATTGGGTCTGTTATGCAGACCGGCCATTGATTCCGGCAGATACGGCATTGGTACAATTTCCGGTAGATTATCAGGTGCCGTCTTTTTCGGAAGTCCATCTGAATTATTTTCAGAGTCAGGCTAATGAGGCTAAAGCACAATTGAATGTGGAGCGAAGCCGATTTTTCCCTGAACTTTCCTTCGGTTACGTACGTCAGGATATACTTCCACTGAAAGGATTGAATTCGTGGATGGTTGGAAAGTTTCCTTTCCGGTTTATTTCTTGCCGCGGCATAGCAAGATAAAGCAAGCGAAAGTGGCTGCCGTCATAGCAAGAACTGAAGCTGAGGCTAATACACAGAATCTATATAACAAAGTTTCGGAAGCTGTTGCCAGTTTGCGCCGCCAGTCTGAAAGTCTGCGCTATTATACAACATCGGCATTGAAAGAAGCGGATGAACTGTTGAAGGTGGCCAACCTGCAGTTGCAACATAGCGAAACTAATATAACTGAATTTATACAAGCCGTTAATGTGGCGCGTGACATTCGTCGCGGATACCTCGAAACGGTATATCAATACAATATAGCAGCCCTTGAATACGAACTTTTTAAATAGAATGATGACGATGAAAAAGATAACTTTCCCCTTAATTCTGCTGGTGCTGACAGCATGCGGCGAGAACAAAAAAAGAAGTACAACCGGCAGAAGAGGCTACTGCTGTTGCCGTAGCAGAAAACGTGACAGATAGCATTCAGGTAGATGCGCTATCACTTCAGCTACTTCTAAACCCAATCAGGTATCATTTAACGGTACAATGGTTATTCCTCCACAACGGATGGCGACGGTTTCGCTTACGATGGGTGGGGTTATTAAAAGTACTTCTTTGTTGCCCGGTGAACCTGTACGGCAAGGGAGTGTATTGGCTACTCTGGAAAATCCCGACTTTATAACTTTACAACAGACATATCTGGACAGTCATGCACAGACTGAATTTCTGGAAGCGGAATACCTTCGCCAGCAAGCTCTTTCTGCCGAACAAGCAGCCTCCCAAAAGAAACTTCAGCAAAGCAAGGCAGATTACCTTTCAATGAAAAGCCGTGTGGAGGCGGCAGCTGCACAGTTGAAATTACTGGAAGTGGAACCTGAAGTCTTGCTGAAGGAGGGTATTCAACCTTTTTTGCAGATTAAAGCTCCGATCAGTGGCTATGTGGCAGATGTAAAAATGAATGTCGGTAAATATATGAATGTAGGAGATGCCCTTTGTGAAATAGTAGATAAAAGTCGGACTTTACTCAGATTGACAACCTATGAAAAGGATCTGGCAGATATGAAAGTGGGAAATCCGGTACAATTTCGTGTAAACGGAATGGGAAAAACAGTATTTAAGGCTACTTTGATATCTATCGGGCAGAAAGTGGATGAAGATACACGCTCTGTTGAAGTCTATGCCAGGGTAGATACTGTGGACAATCAATTCCGTCCCGGTATGTACGTCACAGCAAGGATTATGAAAGAGCAGGCTTCGGCTGAACAATAAGGTTCCTTATCTTTGAAAAAATAAGGATGTGATGGAATAAAATGTATCTTTGTATGTAAAAATACTGCAAGCATGAAAAACCGGTATACTCTGTTCATACTCATCGTTTCCATTTCCGTGGCAACATTGATTCATTTTCCGGAATTGGTTTCTCTCTTTGATGTCTTCGAGAGCCAGACACTGTTTCCGGGGATGAGGCCTGCTGATGTGGCAAGTGAAGTGTTTTTCACTTTCATCTCTCTTGTGATTCTGTTTGAGGTGAACATTTTGCTGTTCCACTTTAACCAGCCGGCTGTAAAAATTACCGGCAGAAGATGATATTGTCATTGATACTGACTTGGATTTTAAGCAGTTTGTTAGGGAAATGTTTTGTATTCCTGCATCATACTTTCGATATTCCGGCCATTGATGCCATGGTACATCATTATCTGCATCCTCTGCGTGATTTTATAATAACCTGTACCGTATCGGGAAGTTGTTATATATCCTACCTTATCCGGCGCCAGCAGGAAGTCGTTATAGAAAACCAGCAGTTGCAGGCCGAGAACATTCTGAACCAGTATGAGGCTTTGAAGAATCAATTGAATCCGCACATGCTTTTTAACTCTCTGAATACTCTCCGGTCACTGGTGCGCGAAGACCAGGATAAAGCACAGGAATACATTCAGGAACTTTCCCGTGTTTTGCGCTACACCTTGCAGGGAAATGATTCGAAAAGTGTGTGTGTGAAGGATGAAATAGAATTTGTGTCGGCTTATATCTTTTTGTTGAAGATGCGTTTTGAAGATAATCTCTCTTTTGATATTTGTATTGATAATAAATATGCCAATTATTATTTGCCTCCTATGGCAGTCCAGATGCTGATAGAGAATGCAGTGAAACATAATGAAATAAGCGACAGGCATCCATTGAATATCCGTATTTATACCGAAGGGGAAGAATTAATCGTTACCAATCCGGTGCAGCCTAAACTGACTGTTACTACCGGAACTGGCATAGGACTGGCCAATCTTGCAAAACGCTATTATTTGCTTTACAAGCGGGAGATACAAATCAGCGAGAACGAGCAGTTTACCATACGTATTCCTTTAATACCGAGTGTTTCATGAAAGTAATTATTATAGAAGATGAGAAAGCGGCAGTTCGCAACCTGAAAGCTTTGTTACAGGAAGTGAAGCCGGAAGTGGAAGTAGAGGCTGTTTTGGACAGTATTGCAGCTGTGTTGGATTGGTTTGCCGTACATTCTATGCCGGACATGATCTTTATGGATATTCATTTAGCTGACGGATCAGCCTTTGAAATCTTCGATCATGTAGATATTACCTGCCCTATTGTTTTCACTACGGCCTATGATGAATATGCTCTTCGTGCGTTCAAAGTGAACAGTGTGGATTATTTGTTGAAGCCTATTGGAAAGAGTGATATTGAGAAGGCTTTCCATAAGTTGGAGCAGTTGCATGGTTCGGAACAAGGGAAATCCCCTGACAATGCTTTGTTGCAATTAATTCATTCGCTGAAAAAGCAGGAAAGTTATAAAACGCATTTTCTCATTCCGGCGAAGGGTGACAAGTTGCTACCGGTTTCGGTGGATATGATTCTGCTGTTTTATATTCAGGACTGCAAAGTGAAGGTGGTTCTTGCCGATGGTAAGGAATATACATTTCCACAAACACTGGATGAAATAACAGAGTGTATCGATCCATCCCTGTTCTTCCGTGTCAACCGGCAATTTCTGATTTCCCGTGAGGCTATCAAGGATATTGATTTATGGTTCAACAACCGTCTGTCTATTAATCTTCGTTGTAAGGTATCGGATGAAAAAGTGCTGGTAAGCAAGGCACGTGTGCAGGAGTTTAAGGATTGGTTTTCCAAAACACATTGAGCATGTCGTGAAGAATTACAGAGAGAAAAAGGACATAAAATAATGTGCCAATCAATTCAACCGACGTTACATGAGCTACAAGCTACAAGTTACAAGTACTTTGCAGCGTGATAGCGCAGCCACTCGTAGTTCGTAACTTATAGCTCGTATCTATTACCACTCTATCGGTTCATATTCCAGTCCGAATACATCCGCTACAGCTTTATAAGTAACTTTACCTTCTACTACGTTCAGTCCTAGTGCCAGAGCGGGATCGCCTTTACATGCTTTTTGCCAGCCTTTGTCTGCCAATGCCACGGTATAAGGTAGTGTGGAGTTCGTCAGTGCCATAGTTGAAGTGAATGGCACTGCTCCCGGAATATTAGCTACCGCATAGTGTACGATGCCATCCACTACATACGTTGGTTCACTGTGGGTGGTAGGATGAGAGGTTTCAAAGCATCCGCCCTGATCTATGGCAACATCCACGAGAACGGTCCCCGGTTTCATCAGCTTCAGCATATCTTTGGTAATCAGATGTGGAGCTTTATCTCCCGGAATCAGTACGGAACCAATCACGAGGTCTATGTTAGGCAGTTCCATCCTGATGTTATGCATAGAAGAATATAGAGTTTTTACATTCTTTGGTAACACTTCGCTAAGGTAGCGCAGGCGTGTCAGATTAATATCGGTGATCAGTACTTCCGCACCCATTCCGGCAGCCATCTGTGCAGCATTGGTTCCTACTACACCGCCCCCCAGAATTAATACACGTGCAGGACGAACGCCGGGTACACCACCCAGTAATTTCCCTTTTCCGCCTTGCGGCTTTTCCAGGAAACGGGCACCTTCCTGTGTAGCCATACGTCCGGCTACTTCACTCATGGGAGTGAGCAATGGGAGAGAGTGGTCTTCTTTCTCTACGGTTTCGTAAGCGATGCAGATGCCACCGCTCTCTATCATGGCTTCGGTAAGTATCTTATCGGCGGCGAAGTGGAAATAGGTAAATACCACTTGCCCCTTTTTAATCAGTTTGTACTCGGGGGCGATAGGTTCTTTCACCTTTACAATCATTTCAGCTGCGGCATACGTAGCTTCGATGGTTGGCAGCATTTTCGCACCCACTGCAGTGTACTCTTCATCAGGAAAACCGCTGTTTGTACCGGCAGACGCCTGTACATACACTGTATGACCTCTTTTCACCAACTCGGCTACTCCGGCAGGGGTCATTCCTACACGGTTCTCGTTGTTTTTGATTTCCTTAGGTACTCCGATAATCATAACCTTGCAATTTTAATTGGGGGTTAAACATGTCGCAATGTAGCGATTTCCGTGTTTCGGTGTACTTTGGGAATAAGGTGTTTTACAACAGTATTTTTTTATACAGGTTTTAATCTGAAATAATCGGATGCCCGCTGAGTTTCAATATTTTGCTCAGGAGGTTGTTCATGTATGAATATGAAATGATTAGTGCCTGTACCAGTCATATTTTTTTTTTCCCTGGTCATCTGTTTTATTCTCTTTTTGCAGTTGCTTTTTGTGCCTTGTGTAAACGACGTATGGTGATAATCATTATTATAAAGCCTATGGCAATAAGTATTGCTAAAAACAAGGCATGTGTAGGTGAAAGTTGTATGGGTCATTGATGTTTATATAAGTGTTTATTATATAGTTTGCGTTGCAAAGATATGTCTTTTGGGGAATTATGCAAGTACAATTATGATATTTATTGCGGCAAAGATGGGGATATTTTTTATCTTTTGCCTGCGTTTAAAAACAAAGATTACACCTATGAATAGATATACCAAATCTACTATATATTTATCTTTTTTATTTTTGTTCGGTGGAGTGCAGATTCCTACTGCTGTTCATGCACAGGATGCTACCTTTACCCCGCCTTTTGATTTCCCCATTACTTTTTCCGGGAACTTCGGTGAAATACGTGCCAATCACTTTCATGGCGGACTGGATTTTAAAACAGGAGGCACTATCGGTAAGCCGGTGCATGCCTTGGCCGAAGGATATATTTCGCGTATCCGTGTCACACATGGTTCGGGTTATGTGCTTGATGTAGCCTATAATAACGGATATAAAACCATCAACCGACACCTTAGTACTTTTTTGTGGGCGATGTAGCCCGTAGGGTAGAAGACTTGCAATATGAAAAAGGAGTCATGGGAAGTGGAGATTACACCCGAACCGGGTGAATATCCTGTAAAGGCAGGGCAAGTTATCGCTCTGAGTGGTAACACCGGTTATTCTTTCGGTCCACACCTGCACTTGGATGTGTTTGAGGCGGATACGGACGATTATATCGACCCGTTGCCCTTCTTTAAGAAGAAAGTGAAAGACAATACCGGCTCCTCGTGCCGAAGGCATTATGCTCTTTCCACAGCCGGGCAGGGGGAGTAGTGGGAGGAAATCAGAGGCATCAGGCTTTTCCACTTAATCCCAAACAGCCGATTACTGCCTGGGGACTGATAGGATCAGCTATTCGTGCCTATGATTATATGGACGGAGTGAGCAATCGTTATGGAGTACATACTGTCATTCTGGAAGTAGATAGTGTGGAAGTATTCCGTAGTGTGGTAGACCGTTTCTCGGAAAACGAAAACCGGATGATAAATTCGTGGACGTATGGGCAGTATATGAAGTCTTTCATCGAGCCTGGAAATACATTGCGCATGCTGCATGCTCCCAATGGCAACCGGGGGTTGATTGAGATCAATGAAGAACGTCCCTATCACTTTGTTTATACGCTGAAAGATGCATTGGGAAACACTTCAAGAGTGCGTTTCACCGTACATGGAAAGCGTACGGAAATAAAACCTGTGGAATACCGGGAGAAATATGTTTTTCGCTGGGATAAGGTGAATATTCTGCAAGAACCTGGCTTGAATCTGATCATCCCCTCGAGGTATGCTCTATGACGGCGCATACCTGAATTATACTGTACGGGCTGATAGTGGGGATATCGCTTTGACCTATCAGTTGAATGATACACGCATACCTCTGCATGGCCGTTGCGAATTGAGTATCGGACTGCGTCATCGTCCGTTAGAAGATACGACGAAATATTACGTGGCAGGTGTGAGCAGCCGTGGCAAGAAGTATAATATCGGTGGCAGATATGAAGATGGTTTTATGAAAACTACTATCCGTGAATTGGGTACTTACACTGTTGCCATTGATACCGTACCGCCTAAAATTACTCCGCTTAATCGAAACAATGGGGAAGTACAGGGCGTATCGTATTCAAAGCAAAAGATGAAGAGACTGGTATCAGCAGTTACCGCGGAACCATAGATGGCAAGTATGCCTTGTTTGGTAAACCCAATTCTATCAGTGGGAATCTGGGTGTGCAAGCTCGACCCGAATCATGTAAAAAAGGGAGGCAAGCATGTTGTGGAAATGACTGTAACGGATGGATGCGGGAATCAGACAACAGAAAAGTTTGAGTTTGTCTGGTAAATAACCCTGTGTCTGAACTTTGTCATCTCCGTACCATCTCCGTGTCTATAACTACGGACTTGACACGGAGTTGGTACGGAGTTGATACGGACTTGGTAGGTAGCTGCTTGTATGCGACATTTGATTTAATAATTAATATAACTGAAGTATGAAAAGTAAAAGACTGACTCTTTCCGTCTTAGGTATGGTAGTAGCCGTGGCAAATGCATTGGCTTGTACCAATCTTATTGTAGGTAAAAATGCCTCTACAGACGGTTCTACCATCGTTTCTTATTCTGCCGACTCCTACGGGTTGTTCGGTGAGTTATATCATTATCCTGCCGGTGTACATAAGAAAGGCACTCTGATGGATGTGCATGAGTGGGATACCGGCAAATATCTGGGCCGGATAGAGCAAGCTCGCCAGACTTACAATGTTATTGGTAACATCAACGAATTCCAGCTTACCATTGCCGAGACTACTTTTGGAGGTCGTCCGGAATTGGTGGATACTACTGGTATTATTGATTACGGTAGTCTGATTTACCTGGGATTGCAACGTGCCCGTACTGCCCGTGAAGCCATTAAGGTGATGACCGATCTTGTACAGGAATACGGCTATTACAGCAGTGGTGAGTCTTTCACTATTGCCGATCCTAATGAGGTCTGGATTATGGAAATGATAGGTAAAGGCCCTGGTGTGCGTGGTGCCGTATGGGTAGCTGTACGTATCCCGGATGATTGCATCTCTGCTCATGCCAACCAGTCCCGTATCCATCAGTTCGATATGAACGACAAGAATAATTGCCTTTATTCTTCCGATGTGATTTCTTTTGCCCGCGAAAAAGGCTACTTCACCGGCGTGAATAAGGATTTCAGTTTTGCAGATGCATACGCTCCTCTGGATTTCGGTGCACGTCGCTACTGCGAAGCCCGCGTATGGAGCTATTTCAATATGTTTACCGACCGTGGTGAGGAGTTTCTGCCATACATAGAAGGTAAGACTAATCAACCCATGCCGCTCTATTTGAAGGCAAACCGCAAAATCTCCGTACAATATGTGAAGAATGCCATGCGCGACCATTATGAAGGTACTCCGCTGGATATTAGCAAGGATTTCGGTGCAGGCCCTTACCACACACCTTATCGTCTTTCTCCACTTTCTTTCAAGGTGAACGACCAGGAATATTTTAATGAACGTCCTATTTCTACCCAGCAATCCGGTTTTGTTTTTGTATCTCAGATGCGTTCTTCTATGCCCGACGCTATCGGTGGTGTACTTTGGTTCGGTACGGATGACGCCAATATGACGGTGTTCACACCTGTATATTGCTGCACGGATAAAGTGCCTGTATGCTACTCACGCGTAGATGGCGCCGACTATATCACTTTCTCCTGGAATTCTTCTTTCTGGATTTTCAATTGGGTGGCGAATATGGTTTATCCTCGCTATGATCTGATGATTGAGGATGTACGTGCAAGCCAGTCGGAGATGGAAACCACTTTCAATGATGCACAGGAAGGAATCGAATCAGCTGCATCAAACTGTATGCCAAAGATCCCGCCCAGGCAAAAGAGTTTCTGACTAACTACACGAATATGACCGCCCAAAGTACACTCGATACCTGGAAACGTTTGGGCGAATTCCTTATCGTAAAATACAATGATGGTGTAGTGAAGCGTATGAAAGATGGTAAGTTCGAACGTAATTCCATCGGTCAGCCGGCAGGCGTGATACGTCCCGGATACCCGAAAGAATTCCTGGAAGAGTATGTAAAACAAACCGGTGATCGCTATAGAATGCCGGAATAATGCCCTGTTGCAGATTTCACAGGAACTTCATTTCTCCTGTGAAATCTGTACAATACAGTGTAAATCTTTCATGAAAATGTAGGATATTTTGAACTTATTCGCCTACATTTGTGTCTTACAAATAACAGATATATTTTAACCTCTAAAATAACAATAATTATATGGAGAATCAGGAACTTATCAAACAGGTAACTGAGAAAGCCCAGAGATGGCTCACCCCGGCTTATGATGCCGAAACTCAGGCTGAAGTGAAACGCATGTTGGAGAACGAAGATAAAACCGAACTGATAGATTGCTTTTTATAAGGATTTGGAATTTGGAACGGGTGGTTTGCGTGGTATCATGGGAGTAGGTAGCAACCGCATGAATATCTATACGGTAGGTGCTGCTACACAGGGACTTTCTAACTATCTGAACAAGTGCTTCAAGGATAAAGAGCAGATTTCTGTGGTGGTAGGTTATGACTGCCGCAACAACAGCGACAAGTTTGCTCAGATTTCTGCAGATATCTTCTCGGCAAACGGTATCAAAGTATATCTGTTCGACGATATGCGTCCTACTCCCGAAATGTCTTTTGCTATCCGTCACCTCGGTTGCCAGAGCGGTATCAATATCACTGCAAGCCACAATCCGAGAGAATACAACGGTTATAAGGCTTATTGGGATGATGGTGCACAGGTACTTGCTCCGCACGATACCGCTATCATCGATGAAGTAAATAAGGTGACTGTTGCCGACATTAAGTTTAAAGGTAACAAAGACCTGATTCAGACTATCGGTGCTGATGTGGATAAGATCTATCTGGATATGGTTCATTCCATTTCTATCGATCCGGAAGTGATCAAGCGTCAGAAAGATCTCAGCATTGTTTATACTCCGCTGCATGGTGCAGGTCGTGTTTTGATTCCTGCCTCTCTGAAAGAATGGGGATTTGAAAATGTAAATTGTGTACCTGAGCAGATGGTGAAGGATGGTAATTTCCCGACAGTGGTATCTCCAAATCCGGAAAATGCTGAGGCACTTTCTATGGCTATCGCTTTGGCGAAGAAGATCGATGCTGATATCGTAATGGCCAGCGACCCCGATGCTGACCGTGTAGGTATCGCCTGCAAGGACGACAAGGGTGAATGGGTACTGATCAACGGTAACCAGACTTGTCTGATCTTCCTGTATTATATCATCAAGAACCGTATTGCAATGGGTAAGATGCAGCCGAATGACTTCATTGTGAAGACCATTGTAACTACTGAATTGATTAAGGCTGTAGCTGATAAGAATAAGATTGAAATGCGTGATTGCTACACTGGTTTTAAGTGGATCGCACGTGAAATCCGTTTGAGCGAAGGTAAGCAGCAATACATCGGTGGTGGTGAAGAGAGCTATGGCTTCCTCGGCAGAAGACTTTGTTCGTGATAAAGATGCCGTTTCTGCTTGCTCACTGCTTGCTGAGATCTGTGCATGGGCTAAGGACCGTGGCAAGACATTGTATGACGTGCTGATGGATATCTACGTAGAGTATGGTTTCTCTAAAGAAACGACTGTAAACGTAGTGAAACCCGGTAAGAGCGGTGCAGATGAAATCAAAAGCCATGATGGATAATTTCCGTGCCAATCCGCCGAAGGAAATCGGAGGTTCACCTGTTAAACTGATTAAGGATTATAAGACGTTGAAGATTACTGATGCCCAGGGAAAGGTTAGTGAACTGGATATGCCGGAAGCTTCAAATGTGCTGCAATACTTCACAGAAGACGGTACAAAAGATTTCTGTTCGTCCGTCGGGTACTGAACCGAAAATTAAGTTCTATATTGAGGTGAAGGGTGAAATGGGTTGCCCGAAATGCTATGCCAGTGCTGATGCGGAAGCAGAAGAGAAGGTGGTAGCAGTACGCAAGTCACTCGGTATTTGAGAAAGATAAACTGCTGATAGGCAGAAGGGAAGGTGTAATCCTGCGAAGGGTTGCACCTTTTCTGTTTTTTATCCGTTAGTGTGGACATTCTTTTTGCTTTAAGGTTCTTTTGCTTTCTTTAAGTCAACTCTGAAATCATTCTCTGTTAAATGCCGTTTTATATGCAACGTATGAACCTAACCTAAACCTTAGTTAATAGCCATCAGGATGGTAAAAGGGGATTTTGGCAATTAGTGGCGTAAGAACGTTTTCAATAGTGAAAGCACCAGTTGATATAAATTGCCATTATCCTCTTTTGTTTCTGATGGATATATTTAGAATGATTTGATGAAGGTCGGATGACCGGGAGATGAGAAGATATACAGATTGCGGTTGCATGCTAATTGGTTGATGTGAATGAGAGTCGTTTCATTCGTAGTTGTTCGTTTGTTGAATGCATGTCCTCCGCAATCTGTTTTTATTTGAATGTTTTTTGTCTTTTAATTATTGCTTAGCCACCAGTCTATCATCTTTCGTGCTATGCTCAGTTTTCGTGGAATTTCCGGCATATTTTCTTTTGAATAGAATGCTCCGGCACTGAGCTCGTCTTTTTGTAACTTGATTTCTCCGCTTTCATAATCAGCAATAAAGCCTACCATTAGCCCGCTAGGATAGGGCCAGGGTTGGTTGCCGAAATAAGTGATATTCTTCACTCGCAATCCGGTTTCTTCCATTACTTCACGTTGTACACATTGTTCCAGAGTTTCTCCTACCTCAAGAAAACCGGCTACCAAGCCATAGAATGTTCCGCGGAAGTTATGGGCATGTACCAGTAAGATTTCTTCTCCGCGACGTATCAACACGATGATAGCTGTAGAGATAGGCGGATATATTTCATAGGCACACGAAGGGCACTTCTTCATGATAGGTGTCTTGTGTTCCGTAGGCATACCACATGCAGGACAAAAACGGCTGTGTTGGTCCCAATACAATATCTGATATGCTTTTCCGGCAGCTTTATATTCATCCAAGGTGATATATTCATAGGAACCCCGGAGATTGACCATAACCCATTCTTCCGTTTCCACAATGAGTTGTTCGATGGCGAATGCGTGTACCATTTCATCCGTAGGTAGAAATACTTCGTGAATCGTACTATCTGTACCGGGATTTAACGGTAGTTCTGTAAAACCGTAAGGTACTCTGTATTTTATTTCTCCTTTTTCTGTTTTTTCCCTTTTTTCAGCAGCAGTTGGTCTTTAAAAAGACGAACCACTGCGTAGGTTCTTGTTTCTCCGTATCTTCCATTATTCTATGATTTTTTCTGTTTTTTGATTATTTATTCTGTGTATAACAGATTTATGTGAAAGCAATTATTGTTCAGACTATCTTTTGATATGCGATTCTTGCTGTTCCATTAGATACATACACGATTCCACAGCGGATAAAGCCATTTCTTGTGAGCAGATTTTGCATGATAATATTGTCTTTATGTGTCCGCACGTAAATTAGGATGTTGCTTGGCGCACCAGTTTAAACAGATATCGCCGATACCTTTGTAACTTCCGTCGGAGGCGATGCGGTGAATCACATAATAGGAATCATCATTCAACCAGGGCTCCGTCTTCGATAATGGCATAAAAGGGATCGGGACTCGGAACAAAACAGAATGTGCCGACGATTTTCCCATGCTCATCTTCACATGCATAGCAATGTCCGTCGGTGATTTCTTTGGCAATCAGCTCACGTTGTGGGTAGCCATTGATCCACTGGTTTCCGTTTCCTACAGATGCCATAAATTTGCGGGCATGATCGAATATCTCCATTAGGCGGTCTAAATCTGAAAGCTGGCTGGGGCGAATTTGTATCATATCTGTAAACCTGTTAAGTTACTTATTCCGGAATACAAAAGTACATGATTATTTTGATAAATGATAATTTATCACTCTATCACCTCGCCACTTTATCACTCTTTTCTTTTTTCCTTTCATTAGAAATTCTCTTTTAGAATCATTTCTTTTTTTATGGGCTTGACTGGGTTATTCTATAATCTGATCCATGATTTACAGTTTATTTCTTTCAGGAATTTCTTGTCATGTGATATGGCAATCACCGTTCCTGTATAGTCCCGGATGGTTGCCGTAATAATCTCGATGCTTTCAATATCCAGATTATTGGTCGGTTCGTCCAGTATGAAAACATCCGGGGTATTATCTGCAATCATCAGACAACAAAAAGAGAGACGCATCTTTTCTCCACCACTAAGCAATTTGCAAGGCTTGTTCCATGTAGCTACTGGAAAAAGGTAACGGTTCAAAATCGTTTTCAGTTCATGCTCCGGTAGATGACGATGGTTGAAATGGTCCGCCTGTTCCAGAATACTATATTCATTATGGATAAGAGAGTATTCCTGATCCAGATAAACAGTGCTGAAATCAATGCGATCAAGTGTTCCGCTGACGGTAGCGAGTTCGCCGCAAATCAGCCTTAGCAATGTAGATTTACCACTGCCGTTATTGCCTTCAATATAGAAGCGGTCGCCACTCCGTAACTGAAAGCTTAATGGTGTTGTCCACATGGGTTGGGGAGCATCCGGATATTGAAAGTTTATTTCTTTTTGCAGTAGCCAATATCTTACCTTCATGCAGAGTGGAGGCATTGAAATTTGTTTTTAATTTATCTGCAAGGGGGAAGATTACTTTTTTATGTTTTGCATATCCTGCTGTAACTTTTCAGCTTTCTCGGTATGTACACTTTTTAGTTTATTAGTACTTACTTCCGCCCTGTTTCTCATAGCACCCATCATAATGCGGGGAATGCCTTTCTTAATGGCAGCCTTTTCACCCCGTACATTCTGTTTTGCCTTTTGTTCCGCCAATTCACGGGCAGTTTTCCGGGCAAGCCGCAGGGCTTTTTGCTTTTCTTCCAGTTGTTCTTGCAGGGCATTCAGTTGGATTCCTTTTTTGTTCCTTAAAGAAATCGTAATTACCGCCATAGAAAGTTAGTCCGTTAGAGGCTAATTCACAAATGGCAGGTAACTGGTTTAGTAGGGTACGGTCATGGCTGATAACAAGTACAATGGCCGGAGTGCGCCGTACGAAATCATATAACCGTTGCCGTCCTGTTGCATCCAGATGGTTTGTTGGCTCATCCAGCAGAATAGCAACAGGTGAGTGCAATTCCATGCCGCCGGCAAGAAAGATACGTGTTTTTCTCCCCCGCTTAATCCGCCCATCAGACGGGAGAGGGGAATGCCATCCATTCCCCAGAGCCGACAAGGCAGCTTGGGCACGTTCTTCAATATTCCAGTCATCATTCAGTGTGGTGAAATGTTTTTCAGATACATCTCCGTTCAGAATGGCATGTAAGGCTTCCAGTTTGTCATCTATCCTTAAAGCTTGTGCAATGGTCCGGTCATCATATTGCCCGAAATGTTGAGGTACATAATAGAGATGTTCCGGGTGGCTGACCGTTCCGGTTGTAGCAGATAAATCACCTGCAATAATCCGCATTAAAGTGGATTTTCCGCAACCGTTGTTTCCGGTCAGTGCCATTTTGTCTCCCGGGTTGATAACGAGGTTCAAATGTTGGAATAAGATTTCTTTGTCGGAATGGACATAGCTAAGGTCTCTGATAATAATACTCATGGTAAATACTGTGTTTAAAGAGGTGAATACACTGTACCCAAAAAAAAGTGCTTTGGATACAATAAAATCTCGATTGTGGAGGGGGGGATAGACAAACACAGTATTGGCTAAACATTCACGTTTGTGATGCTCAGCGTTCTGAATTATAAAGCATGTAAAAAGTGATGTTTACCGAAATGTTTGTCTTTACTTGGAAATTCTCATCGTAGTAAATATTAGTTAGTGGGCGCAAAGATAAGTATTTCTTTTGGATATTGCAATATTACTATCCAAAGGGGGATATTCTGAGTATTTCGATAAGCCTTCGATTATTAGACTTTTAGGTAAAATACCGTTTTTAAGAAGATTTCTTTAAATTGTAGAATAAAACCACATGTTTGCCAAATAAAACCATATATTTGCAAAATATAGGGTGTAATCTCGTCAGAGAACAATCAATCATTATATTTAATTTATCTCAATAAATCTCGTATGAAATCTACTGATTCCGAACAAGAAGGAGTCGGCATGGAACTGGAACAGTACCGTAACCGGCTTGAACAAAATGGTCGAAGAAAAATCTAAGGACCTGATTGCCATTCAAGAAAATCTGGAAGCAACCAACCGGCGGCAGGCATTATTCATAAAAAGTGTTGCAAATATTACAACTGGAACCGGACATACCTACAGCCATGAATATGGCACTTGCTGAAATAGGCCGTTATACCGGTGTTGACCGGTTGGCAACATGGGAAAACCATCTTGACGGGGTCACATACGGTTGCACCAACGAATGGTGCAACGATGGTATCGAGCCGGCCATAGATTATCTGCGGAGTATGACCATTGAAGCGGGAAAGCCGTGGTTTGACATGCTTGAAAAGAATCATATCATCTGTACGTCCGATATCTATTCGCTCGACCCCTTTATTACCCAGATGCTCGAGGTACAAGGCGTAAAAGCTATAGCCGTTTTTCCTTTGTCGCAGTTAGGGGTGCATTTCGGTTTCCTGTCATTTAACTTTTGCTGGAATAAGCAGTGGGACGAAAAAGATGTGGAACTAATGAGCCAAATATCGCAAATTGTATCCACTGCTACAAAACGCTGGCAGGTAGAAACGTCTCTGCAATTGTCTCAACGAACTATGCAAAAAGTATTGGATAACATCAATGCCAATATTTTTGTTTGCGATTATGATACACAGAAGGTACTCTTTGCAAACAAACCTTTCCGCGAAGAAGCCGGACAGGTTTCGGAAAATGCTGAATGCTGGAAAATGCTGAATGCAGGATTGAACGGTTTGTGTGCGCATTGCCCGAAACCACAGTTGCTTGATGCCAACCGTAAGTTCACAGGTGTTCATTTCTGGGAAGACTACAATCCCGTTACCGAACGCTGGTATACCATTCAGAGTATGGCGATTAAGTGGCTCGACGGACGATGGGCAATCATGGAATTGGCTACTGATATCACCACCCGTAAGCAGGTAGAATTGGAGTTGATTCAGGCTAAGGAAAAAGCAGAAGAATCAGATAGGCTAAAATCGGCATTCCTTGCTAATATGGAGCCACGAAATACGTACTCCTCTGAATGCTATTGTGGGCTTCTCAAGCTTGCTTGCCGAAGCCGATGATGATGAGCGTGAATCGTATATGTCTTTAGTAGAGGAGAACAACGAGCTGTTGCTCAACCTTATTTCTGACATATTGGATATTTCTAAAATAGAGGCCGGTACGGTGGAACTCATTATAACAAGGGTGGATTTGCCCCGACTTTGTCGTGAAGTAATTTCCACTTGTTCACACAAAAAACATGAGGAAGCGGTTGTACTGCGTTTTGACGAAAGCTCGCCACAGATAATGATTGATGCCGACAAGAACCGAATCATGCAAGTACTCTCTAATTTCGTAACGAATGCCTTGAAATTTACGATCAAGGGATCGGTTACTCTTTCCTATAGATTGGAAAATGACACTCAGGTGCGTTTCTGTGTGACGGATACCGGTAAGGGTATTCCTGCTGAACAGCAGCATGAGATTTTCAATCGTTTTGTAAAACTCGACTCATTTTCGCAAGGTGCTGGTCTTGGATTGTCTATATGCCAGAGTTTGGTAGAGCGAATGGGAGGAGAGATTGGAGTAGACTCCCGTGAGGGAGAAGGTTCGTGCTTCTGGTTCACACATCCATATACACTTGATGCCTCATTGACTTGGATACTGTAATAAAGGGTGGTGACCAGAGTTATAAAGATCATCTCAAGAAATTATAAACCTCTGATTCTGGTGGCCGAGGATATAGACAGCAACTATTTATTGATCGAGGCACTTCTCAGAAAGGATTATCGTCTGCTGAGGGCACATGATGGTAATGAGGCTATAGAGCTTTTCAATACTCAATCTCCTGATCTTATATTTATGGATATGAAGATGCCGGGTATGAACGGAATAGATACAGTCGTTATGTTAAGGGAAGGTGGTGCCCGGGTACCCATCATTGCACTTACGGCATTTGCTTATGACGATGATAGGGCATTGGCACTCAATGTGGGTTGCAATGACTTTTTGACCAAACCTGTTTCGCCACTTGAGTTACGCAGGATGGTCAGTAAATGGATAGAGAAAGAAACTAAATAAATCAGAAGGATTACTCCATGGAAGATGCGTCGAATGATAGAGGTAACAAAGCACCTACATTCTTCATTTCATAGATACCTTTTTTCCCGAAAAGTAAAATGCGCATGGGATGCTTGAATCGTTTTTCCGTTTCAAGCATTACCTGGCGGCATGCACCACAGGGAGGAATCGGATCATCCAGGAAATCCCGTTCATTGCATGCGGCAATGGCAAGAGTTTCTACTGCCTGGTCAGGATATTGGGAGTTTGCATAAAATAAAGTGGTACGTTCGGCACAAAGTCCTGACGGGTAAGCTGCATTCTCCTGATTGGTACCTGTGACAACTGTACCGTCTGCCAACCGTGCAGCGGCGCCTACTGAAAAGTGTGAATAGGGGGCATAGCTACGCCGGGTAGCCTCGCGCGCTGAATCTATGAGTTGGCGGTCGGCATCATTTAATTCACTATAATCATATATTTTAATGTCAATTTGTAAGGTCAAATCTTTCATAAGGCAGTGATGTATATTGTAATTAATGTTACAAAGTTAGAAAAGAGATTGGTAATTCCAATTCTTTTTAAGATTTTTGTACCTCAACTTATATTGCTATGAATAGAATGAACGCTATCAGACTCACTGCAATCCTGGCACTTCTGGTTTGTACCGTTGCCGCTCAGGCGCAGCGCAAGAATGCCCGTTACGTGGAATATATAGAGAAGTATGCTCCGCTTGCCGTACAACAAATGAAGGAACACAAGATACCTGCCAGTATTACTCTGGCTCAGGGACTTCTTGAAAGTGGTGCCGGACAAAGTGCATTGGCACGCAAAAGTAATAACCATTTCGGTATTAAGTGCGGTAGTAACTGGCGTGGACGCACAGTGCGTCATGATGACGATGCCCGCAATGAATGTTTTCGGGCTTACAGTAATCCCAGAGATTCTTATGAAGATCATTCTGCTTTTCTGAAACGGGGTGCACGTTATGCATTCCTGTTCGATTTGAAGGTTACGGACTATAAAGGTTGGGCACGTGGTTTGAAGAAAGCCGGATATGCTACTGATCCCTCTTATGCGAACCGTCTGATAACGATTATAGAGGATTATGAACTTTATAAGTATGACAGTCGCGGTATGAGTAATCGTGAAAACCGTAATTGGGAGAAAGAACTGAAGAAGAAACCCTGGCTGGCTAATCCGCATCAGGTATATATAGCTAATGATATAGCCTATATCGTAGCTCGTGACGGTGATACTTTCCGCTTATTGGGCAAGGAGTTCGATATCAGTTGGAAGAAGCTTGTGAAGTACAATGACCTGCATAAGGATTATACGTTGGAGGCGGGTGATATCATCTATCTGAAAGGTAAGAAAAAGAAAGCTTCTAAGCGGCATACTGTTTACATCGTGAAAGATGGCGACTCCATGCATACCATCTCGCAAAAGTACGGTATACGGTTGAAGAACCTGTATAAGATGAACCGGAAAGATGATGAATATATTCCTGAAGTGGGAGATAGGTTGAGGCTGAGATAACAGGTATTTCTGATTGGCATAAAAGGGGAATAGAATCTACTTGCTACGGATTAGATTCTATTCCACTAATTATTAATCTCCGTACCGCATCCAACTAATAATTAATTTCCTAATTATTATTCTTACAATATCTGTTGTAAGAAACTTATATAATTATTGTATGATACTTTTATATCTGTTGTAAGAAAGAAAAAAATATTTGTGGTAAGAATAATTTTTAGTATCCGTGATATTAGTTTGTAGGCACTCCGATATTAGTTTCTAGTATCTTCGAAATTAGCTTTTTAGTATCTTTGAAATTAGCTTGCTTCGTTGCCATTCAAAGGCTTATTGATTTATCCGAAAATGTACAGGGTGTTCGATATCGGACACCCTTCTTTTTTTCTCTATCTTCTTGTTTTCAGCTATTTACGTTTTTGGCACGCATTTAGTATATATAAATAATGTGAATAATATGCCTGTTCGTTTTTGAAAGCGGGCGAAGGCTGAAAACTTATAAAATAATAAATAACTCAATATTCAACATGGACAGAGAAATTCCGAAGAGAAGTGCGTAACAAAGAGCGCAACAAGAAAATTATCCGCTACGGTGGCATCGGCGTGGCAAGTGTAATCGTTATCAGCGTACTCATTTCATTGATGCGTACGGGAGTGAAAACAAAAGACCTGGTACTTTCCACAGTAGATAAAGGCACGATTGAAGTTAGTGTAAGTGCATCCGGAAAAGTGGTGCCGGCTTTCGAAGAGATTATCAATTCTCCTATCAATACCCGTATCGTCGAGATATATAAGAAAGGTGGAGATAGTGTGGATGTAGGTACGCCGATTCTGAAACTTGACTTGCAGAGCGTGGAGACGGACTACAAGAAATTACTGGACGAAGAGCAGATGCGCAGCTACAAATTGGATCAGTTCGCGCGTGAACAACCAGACCAAACTGAACGACCTGTCTATGAAGATTAAGGTTTCCGCCATGCAGTTGAATCGCAAGAAAGTGGAGTTGCGTAATGAGCAGTATCTCGACAGCTTGGGTTCGGGAACTACGGATAAACTGCGTCAGGCTGAACTCAGCTATAATGTGGCCCAGTTGGAATATGAGCAGCTGGAGCAGCAGTATGATAATGAAAAGGAAGTGCTTGCTGCCGAATATAAAGTTCAGGAATTGGATTTCAGCATATTCCGCAAGGGACTTGCCGAGATGAAGCGAACGCTGGATGATGCACAGGTTCGTTCTCCGCGCAAAGCTATCCTTACCTATATTAATAACCAAATCGGTGCACAGGTTTCCCAGGGGAAGCCAGCTTGCCGTGATTTCTGATCTTAGCCATTTCAAGGTGGAAGGTGAAATAGCAGATACGTATGGTGACCGTGTGGCCGCCGGTGGCAAAGCGATTGTGAAGATCGGTAGTGAGAAAACTGGAAGGTACGGTCAGCAGCGTGACGCCGTTGTCAAAAAACGGAGTGATTTCTTTCACTGTACAACTGAATGAGGATAATAACCGTCGTTTGCGTTCGGGATTGAAGACAGATGTATATGTGATGAATGCCGTGAAAGAAGATGTGATGCGTATTGCCAATGCTTCTTATTATGTAGGACGTGGCGAGTATGATCTCTTTGTGTGTGACTCTGATAAAGAAATCGTGAAACGTAAAGTGCAACTGGGTGATAGCAACTTTGAGTTTGTTGAAGTTATCAGTGGCTTGCAGCCGGGTGACCAGGTGGTGGTGAGCGACATGAGTCAGTATAAAAATAAGAATAAGCTGAAGTTGAATTAGCTTAAAATAAAAAGATATGCTGAGAATATATTTAAAGCAAGCGTGGAGTCTGCTGAAAGAAAATCCGCTGGTTAGCGGGCTTTCTATTGCAGGAACGGCATTGGCCATTACCGCTGTAATGATGATTATTCTTGTGATACAGGTGCGTTTGGCCGAATATGCACCGGAGACGGAGCGCGGACGGATGTTGCACATCATTGCAACCCGTGCTTTCATGAAGAGTAATGATGGAAACTGGAACAATGGCGGAATGGGAAAACGGGTGGTACGCGAGCTTTTTTATAATCTGAAGACTCCGCAGGAGGTGAGTGGCTATGCCCGTAACACGGTGTCCGTCAGTTCGGTTGCCAAGCGTACCTTTACCAAATATCGGGCTACCTATACAGACGACCGCTTCTGGAAAATATTCGATTATACATTTTTGGATGGTACTCCTTTTACCTATGAAGACAATGAAAGCGGCATCCGCAAAGCAGTTATCAATGAGAAACTGGCACGCCGACTTTTCGGGAAAACAGAGGCGCAAGGTCAACGGCTACTTATCAATCGTACAGAATATACGGTATGCGGTGTTGTGAAGAATGTGCCCCGCACTGCCCGTTATGCTTATTCGGATGTATGGTTGCCTTATAATTCCAGTGCCAGTACAGAAACGGCTGCCAATGCTTATGAGGCACTGGTAGGGTCTTTTAATATTGTGATGCTGGCACATAGTACTGACGATTTTACCGCTATCCGTGCAGAAGTGGAAAAGGCCGCAAAACAACTGAATGCGAATACGTCGGAATATGGCGTCAGCTTCTTTAACGGGCCGATGAGTAATCTGGACCTGGTGGTTACCAATAATAATGGTTTTGTTGATGAAATTCCCTATGGCAATTGGTTTTTGCGACAAGGCAGTTTTGTATTTTTCCTGCTATTGCTTCCGGCGCTCAATATGATTGGCATAACGTTGACTAACTTTCGTAAGCGGCGTGCGGAGATAGGTGTTCGTAAAGCGTTTGGAGCGAGTGCAGGTAATGTTTTCCGTCAGGTTCTTGATGAGAATCTCATAATTACTTTCATCGGTGGTATATTCGGACTGATGCTCTCTATCGGCGTCTTGTTACTGACACGTGACATCTTCTTTCCGTCAGGTACGGAATTCAACGCGGAGATGCTGATACGTCCGGAAACATTTCTGGTAACTTTGCTTTTCATTTTCCTGTTGAACCTGTTGTGTGCCGGTATTCCTGCTTGGCGTGCCGGAAAGTATAATATTGTCAAATCGTTGAATAATCAAGAATAAGCCATGATACGTCATCTCATTACCTTGATATGGAACCAGCGCAAACAGAATGGCTGGATATTTGCCGAACTGGCATTGGTTCTGCTGGCTATCTTTATGATTACAGATGCCGGTTACAGCAAATATACTCTTTATACTGAGCCTTTAGGCTACGACATCAGCCGTTGCTGGCGCCTTCATCTGCAAGAAACAGAACCCGGAAACGAGGGCTATACAGGAGAAGATGAACGTGGAGCCAAATGTTGGGAACGCATCACGGAACTGACCCAGCGGTTGATGAATACCGGTGAGGTAGAAGCTGTGGGATGTAGCTTTTACAGTTGTCCATACAGTCAGGGCAATTCGTGGACGAGTGTCGAACCGTCAGGTGCAGATAGCGTCAATACTTATTCCAGATCTTTGCATCGCCAACTGGGCGATGCCGGTTTCTTTGAAGTTTTCGGCATACATGACGTGAATGGAAAGCATATCTGTGAACTGGAAAACCCGGCAAAAGATGAGGTTATCCTAACAGAAAAGGTGGCGCAGAAGTTTTTTGGCGAGAAGGAGCCACGCGGGCAATTAGTGAATACCGGGGAACTGGATAATGCACCTGTACTGGCTGTTGCACCCACTATTCGTGAGAATGATTTTGAGCCGGCTACTCCCACCTTCTATATCAAAGTTTGCGGTTCTACGATGGAAGAGCTTTTCGAATGGTATCGTCCTTCTTCATTGGAATATTCACTACGCATGAAGCGTGATATGACACAGGCTGAGATGGAAGAATGGCTTGCCTCTCTGGGTGAACAGTTGACGTCCGGTAATATCTATGTAAATGCCGTAACGGGATTTGAAGAGATGCGCGCCGACCGTATAGATTATGTAGTAACGGATTGGCAAATGGTACAACTCATTGTGGCCTTCCTATTGTTGAATGTATTTTTCGGCGTTACCGGAACTTTCTGGATGCGTACGCAGGCACGCCGTTCGGAAACGGGATTGCGTATGGCTGTTGGCGCATCAAAGGGAAGGGTTGTATCTTGGCTCAATGCGGAGGGATTATTGATTCTGCTGCTGGCTTTGGTTCCTATAGTTATTATTGTATTTAACTTTCGCCATATGGATTTACTGAGTGCGGAAGTTCCTTATACGGCAGGTCGCTGGATTGTAGAATTTGCTATTTCATTGGGAATTCTGGCAATGATGATTGTATTGGGCATTGCAGTGCCTGCACGCTGGATTATGAAAGAGCAACCGGCGGAAGCGTTGCATCACGAGTAGACAAATAACTTAATATATTCAGGGATGGTAAAAATCTATTTGAAGCAAGCATGGGTCTTGTTGAAGCAGAATCCGCTTTTCAGTACCCTTTATATAGTCGGTACAGGGCTGGCTATTGCTATGACCATGATTGTTGCTGTGATTTACTACGTTAAAGTAGCTCCGGTTTATCCGGAGGTGAATCGCATGCAAACGCTTTATCTGACTTCTGCAAGCTTTCAAAAAAGGAACGGAGCAGAATAAACAGACTTTTCAATGGGCCGTTTCCTATCAGGCATTACAAGAGTGGTTTTATCCGTTGAAGAATGCTGAGGTTGTTTCGGGGTTCATGAATAACAGGTCAGATGACAATTATATTCAACCGGCCGACCGCAGCGGGGATTTTACAGTAAGTTTAAAGTTGGTTGACCCGAATTTCTTTCGCATCTATCCATTTTATTTTTCGGAAGGTAAGCCTTTTACTACGTCCGACCTTGAAAGCGGTATCTGTACGGCTGTCATAACAGAAGAACTGGCCCGTCGTCTGTTTGACACGGCCGAAGGTGTGGTGGGACGCTCATTCAGTTTGGATTATGTCAATTATCGTGTTTGTGGTGTTGTGCGTAGTGCAAGTTACCTGACTTCGGATTCATACGCGCAAGTCTATATTCCTTATAGTGTAATTCCTAAATATCGTGACTCAATTATGGAATACCTTATTTAGGTGCATTTGGCGTTACTTTTCTTGTAAAGGACGATGCGCAAGCCGAAGCGTTGCGTGCCGAAATTCAGGAAATTGTCCGTAAGGAAAATCTGTTGCATGCGGATGAATGGCAGGTGAATCTTTGGGAACAACCCACATCCCATTTGCAGCGATTGTTTAAACCCTATCCTAGTATGACAATCGGTGCATGGGCACAGATACGTTATCTTCTTTTAATATTGCTGGTGCTCCTGCTGGTTCCTGCTCTGAATCTGAGCGGGATGATAGCGAGCCGTATGGAAAGCCGCTTGTCGGAGATGGGAGTGCGTAAGTCATTCGGTGCCGGTCGTGGCGGATTGCTTTCACAAGTGATGTGGGAGAACCTACTGTTGACATTGCTGGGTGGTCTGTTGGGATTGTTGTTGGCCTGGTTCGCCCTGTATACTTGTCGTGAGTGGGTATTTATGATATTGGAAGACTGGGCCGAACCGGTTCCGGAAGGAGTGAATGTGCTGGTTTCCGGTGAGGTGCTGTTTGCCCCGGCGGTATTTGTTGTTGCTCTTTTGTTCTGTATCTTGCTGAATTTATTATCAGCATTGATTCCGGCATGGTATGCACTGCGGAAGCCGATTGTGTATTCATTGAATGAAAAAAGATAAAGACTATGCTGAAACTTATATTAAAAAACCTGTGGGCACGCCGTCGCCGTAATGGCTGGTTACTGGCGGAATTGATTCTGGTCAGTATTGTTACGTGGATTATCCTTGACCCGGTTATCGTGACGACGTATGACCGCAGTATTCCTTTAGGCTATGACACCGACCGCCTTTGTCTTGTTACTCTCAGTACCTTGCAGCCACAAGCGCCCGGTTATGATGAAGAGGCTGAGGATTCGGCCCATGATTATGAAATCTTACTTCAATCTGACGCGACTGGTTAAGGACTATCCCGGCGTAGAATCGGCTACTCCGGTATTGGGTTTCGCTTATCCCAATTCTACGGGGAATGCCAATACATCTATCCGTGCGGAAGGTGACACATTGGATTTGCCGGTAATGATTATGGAATTTATACCTCATACGAATTTCTTCGAAACTTATGGTTTTCGTTCCGGACGAGGCAGGACACCGGCCGAATTATCGGACTATGACTATACGGAAAATGACATCGTAATGACTGAAAATACGGCTGAACATTTGTTCCACACTAAAAATGCGGGTAATAAGCGTTGTTGGTCCAGAGAGGGGAATGATACAATTTATTCGCCGGTTATCGGTGTAGTGGGAAACTTTAAGGCAACCAGCGATTCCCGTCCGGCTCCTGTCATTTTTCGTCCTTTGATATCTATCGATATGGAAGATGCTTACGATGATATGCGGATATTGCTTTGTCTGAAAGAGAATGTGAGTATGAAGCGTTTCTTGCATGATTTTCAACCGTGGATGGTGAAAGAGTTGCGAGCCGGTAATCTTTTGCCCGTAACGTTCGGTCTTATGAAGCATTGATAACGAAAAATGAGTCTTATGATGTTACGCCGATGTATCGGCGTAATCTGGCAATGGCGGCATTCTTTTTAATTAATCTTTGCTTGGGTGTTATCGGTACTTTCTGGTTACAGACACGCACACGTCGCGAAGAAGTGGGAGTGATGCTTTCCTTTGGCGGTACGCCGGGATATATTGTCCGCTTGTTGATGGGTGAAGGAGCGGTGCTGACGTTTGTAGCTGCATTGACAGGTTGCTTGCTTTATTTGCAATATGCTGTCAAAGAAGGATTGGAGAGAGGCAGCAACTGGAGGCAGATTATTGATGAATGTTGGGTCACGGATTTCACGCAGCATTTCCTTGTTGTGTCACTCATCGTTTTCTCTATCCTGTTGGCGGTGGTATTGATTTGGGATCTATATTCCTGCCCGCAAGATTAGTCGTATACCGCCGACAGAAGCATTACGTGACGAATAATAGAAATACAACTATATTATGATTAAACTTTATCTGAAACAAGCTTGGACGCTGATAAAGCAGCATCGTCTCTTTACCGGCATCTATGTGGTGGGTACAGGACTTTCAATAGCCCTTGTCATGACAATGTTCATCATCTTTTATGTGAAGTTTGCGCCTATATATCCCGAATATAATCGCAACCGGATGATCGTATTGAAAATGATGAAATCTTATCCTAAGGATGATGATAAGAGTTGGAATTGCTCCAGCGTCAGTTACGATGTGGTGAAAATGTTACAAGAATTGCCGCACTTGGACGCTATCGGTGCCGCATCAGGCAGCTATCGAGAATATTACGTGGAAGTTCCTGACAATAATGAGCCTATTGGCATTACTCCGCTTTATGCCGATGCAGGATTTTGGCAGGTCTTTACCTTTCGTTTTCTGTATGGAAAGCCTTTCACACAAGCGGATATCGATGCGAAACGCAGGGAAGTGGTAGTTCCGGTAAGTCTGGCAAGGAGGCTGTTTGCTGCGGATGATGTGGTGGGCAGACGCTTTAAGATGGATGCGCAGGAATACCGGGTTTGCGGTGTGGTAGAGGATGTTTCTGCCGCTACGCCTTCTACCGTAGGAGATTTGTGGATACCAATAACGCTTAACTCTTGGATTAAGTCGGACAATACCGAAAAGTTGGTTGGTAGTGCGGATATATATATGACGGCTCCCACTGCTACCGACAAAGAAGCTTTGAAGGAAGAAGTGCGTGAGGTTTTTCGGAAATTTAATCTTGCTGCTCCTAAATATATGAATGACCTTATGGGACAACCCGATGACTACTGGGCCAGCACATTCCGTGTAAATTCTTGCGGAGCCCCTGACCTTGGCATCCGAGTTGAGGGGATATCTTTATATGTTGCTTGCTCTGCTTTTCATCCCTGCCATGAACCTGAGCGGCATGATGTCTTCGCGCATGGACGAACGCCTTTCCGAGTTGGGAGTACGCAAAACATACGGCGCTACCAACGGAAGCCTCATAAGGCAAGTGTTGTGGGAGAATCTTCTGCTCACCTGTATCGGTGGTTTGCTTGGCTTGCTAATTTCTTATCTGATAGTGCTGACGGCAAGCGATTGGATACTGACCCTGTTCGACAGTTATACGGATGCCGGGAAGACGCCTTTCCTCTCGTTTGAGATGCTATTTAATCCGATGGTTTTCTGTACGGCATTCGGACTTTGTGTGCTGTTGAACCTCATTTCTGCACTTATTCCTGCAATATGGGCATTGCGCCGCAACATTATTCAATCGTTGAACTCTAAACGTTAAGATGCTATGATAAAGATAATAAGACACCAGTTATGGAATCAGCGCCGGCAAAATGGGTGGATATTTGTGGAATTAATCATCGTGAGCTTTTTCCTCTGGACGGTAATTGATCCTATCTATGTGCTGACTTCCAATCTTGCCCTTGACCCCGGTTATGATGAAGAACGAGCATACGCGCTTTATATGGATTATTATGATGAACTGCATGGTAAATTTGACCAGACACAAGATAGTGTTGCCATCAGGCAGGAAAATCTTTATCGCATTACCCGCTTGGTAAAGAATTGTCCCGAAGTGGAAAGTGTTGCCTTGGTGACTAATGCTAGTTTCCCAAATTGTAATTCGTGGAATGGCGGACAATACTTCAATGATACACTGAAGGTGCATTCGCAGTATTACCAGTTTGTGCAGGCAGAGGGTGGCGATGTATTCCGTACATTCGGCATGAAAGATGCCAAGAACGGGCAGATCATGTCTTTGCCCGAAGACTGTGCCGCCCGTGAGGGAGTGTTTGTCTCCGAACGTATGGCAAAGGAGCTTTTTGGCACTGCAGATGCAGTGGGCAAGAGGGTGCGATATGGCGACAGTACTTTCCATGAGGTGATTGGGGTGTTGCAGGACTATAAACATCGGATTAATGAACAGCGGGGTAACCTGTTGATACAGGTGAATGGCAAGATTCCAAACCATAACTGGATTCAACGGATGTATATGGTCACTTTCCGGTTAAAGCAGAATGTGGATGTTGCTGCTTTTGAGAAGCGCTTCAAGGCGGAAGTGGTTCCACAACTCAACGTCGGTAATTTCTATTTCACGAAGTTGGGACGCTTCGCTGATATTCGTCGTCAATATGAAAATGAGAGTGGGGTGACGAATACCTTGCGCCTGCAATATTCATTGGCGGGATTTGCCTTGCTGTGCGTATTCCTTGGTATGGTAGGCACGTTCTGGATACGTTGCAATGCACGGAGGCAAGACATCGGGCTGATGCGAAGTATGGGAGCTACCCGGAAAGGAATCTGCAATCAGTTCCTCACGGAGGCATGGCTGCTGGTGACGGTGGCATTTGTTGTTTCCCTTGCCATTGACAATACACCGTGTCTATGCATCCGGTTTTGCCGCCAATCCTACTATGGATGGAAACCCCGATTACTGGCAAAATCAGCCGTATACGCATTTCTTTATTGTCAGCCTGCTGACTTATGTGGTATTGCTCATAATTGCTTTATTGGGTACTTATGCACCCGTCACCCGGGCAGCGAAGATATTGCCTGCTGAGGCTTTGCGTGATGAATAGGACAGAAGCGGACAATTGAAAACGAACAGGGTGTTCATTTTCGGACACATGCTTGTGAACTTAATTGGCTGATAATGAGTATATGTCTTTTTTTTGGCATATCATTTGATTAATATATGTGAAGAACAAATAAATAGCGAATTGAATCAATTAATAACAATTAAATACTTACCATTATGATTAAATTGACTGAGATAAACAAGATTTATCGTACGAATGAGATTGAAACCGTGGCATTGGAAAATGTAAACCTTGAAGTAGAGAAAGGTGAGTTCCTCAGTATTATGGGACCTTCCGGTTGCGGAAAATCTACGTTGCTGAATATTATAGGCTTGCTGGATGCCCCTACAAGTGGTATTATTGAGATCGACGGTACTCGTACGGATGGCATGAAAGATAAGGAACTGGCTGCTTTCCGTAATAAGAAATTGGGTTTTGTATTTCAGTCTTTCCACTTGATTAACTCATTGAATGTGCTCGATAATGTAGAACTTCCTTTATTATATAGAAAGGTGTCCGCAAAAAGAACGCCGCCGTTTGGCAGAAGAAGTGCTGGCAAAGGTAGGTTTGAGTCACCGTATGCGTCACATGCCGACACAACTCTCCGGTGGTCAGTGCCAGCGTGTAGCTATTGCCCGTGCCATTATTGGTAATCCGGAGATAATCCTCGCCGATGAGCCGACCGGTAACCTGGACTCTAAGATGGGTGCTGAAGTAATGGAACTACTGCATCAGTTGAATAAGGAGGACGGACGCACCATCGTGATGGTAACCCACAATGAAGAACAGGCAAAACAGACAAGTCGCACGGTACGCTTCTTCCGATGGTCGCCAGGTGGAATGACGGGGCAAATGAAAAAATGAAGGAATGAAAGGAAGGATATAATGATGCAAACTATTCGTCAGGCCTTTACGATTCTGAAGCAGAATCCATTATTGAGCACTATATCCATACTGGGTACGGCTTTCGCCATTACCATGATTATGGCTATCGTGATTACCTGGCAAACGAAATATGCCGATCTGGAACCGGAAGTGAACCGGAGCCGTTGTCTTTATTTCTCCGCTATGCATGTACAGGGAAAGGAGAATAAGGATTGGAACAACTTTGGCAAGCCTTCGGCTGCATTTATGAAGGAGTGTATACAGCCGCTTCTGGAAGTGGAAGCCTGTACGGCTTTCAGTACGGCAGATGTGGCGCTGGTATCTCTGACTGATGGGAACAACCGTTTGAAAGTGGATGCCATGAGTACTGATCCCGATTTCTGGAAAATCTTCAAACTACAGTTTCTTGATGGAAAAAGTTTCACGGAGGCGGAACCGGGGGAGGAGATATGCAGTCAGTGGTTATTTCCGCTTCTGTTGCCCGTAAGCTATTTGGAACGACGGAGGCTGCGGGACGGCAGATGTTGTTGAACAGGGAGGTGGTACGGATCATTGGAGTTGTGAAAGATATTTCGGTTACAGCTAAGGACGCTTATGCACAAGTATGGAGCATGTACCATTCCAATGAATTGAACGTGACCGGTTGGTGGAGCTATAATGGAAATAGGACTATTGCCGTATTGGCGCGTACTCCTGATGATTTCCCTGCTATCAAACAAGGAGTCGAGAAACGGGTGAAAGACGTCAATGCCGGTTTGGAACAGAGGCAGATAGATATTATGGAACAACCCGATAACATTGTAGCACACGTAAACCACGTATGGTCTAATATAGGACCCAACTTGCCGATGCTTTATCTGCAATATGGAATTGCCTTGTTCATTATCCTGCTGGTACCCTCGCTCAATCTGTGCGGGCTGAGTAATAGCCGCATGCAACAACGTGTCAGTGAGTTGGGTGTGCGCAAAGCTTTTGGAGCTACGGATGGTACACTTGTCCGTCAGATATTGAATGAAAATCTGGTATTGACATTGATAGGAGGTGTGGTAGGTTTGATATTCAGCTACCTTGCTGTTTACGCCATGCGTACGTGGTTGTTTACCAACAGCGATAACATTGGTACGGCGGGCGATTTCAGTCTGAGTATGGGTGCATTGTTTAGTCCGGCGGTGTTTGTGCTGGCCTTTGTCTTTTGCCTGTTGATAAATCTGCTGAGTGCAGGACTGCCTGCCTGGCTTGCCACTCGCCGTACAATTGTAGACTCATTGAACGATAAATAAAAAGGAGACCTTATGAAATTCATATTACATAATCTACGCATGATTTGGTCGCGCCTGCGCAGTAACGGATGGGTGTTGGCTGAACTCTTCCTCGGTATTCATCGTGATGTGGTTCCTTTGCGATTCTCTGGGCTGTCTCAAGTATACTTTCTACCGCCCTTTGGGCTATAGCATAGACCACGTTTACCAGCTAAACACAATTATAGGAGGTGTCACCAGTGACACCACCTTGACGAATGCCGACAGATACCTGCGTGCATTGCGGAAATTGGAGCAGGAACCCAGCGTTGAGGCGGCTGCCCTGTGTTATTGGAGCCTGCCGATGAGCGGAAACAACAGCGACAACTCACTGGCCGCGCAGGACACCATCGGAGTGAATGCACGCATTATCCTGACTACCGGCGGATATATTGACGTCTTCCGCATGAGTGACGACCCGCAACGCCCCTTTGCCAAGACTCCTGCGGGGGAGAACAACGTGATGCTGAGCCAGGCAGCTGTGGACCGTTTCAAGAAGAGAATGCCGACCTTCTCACTGGATACACCGCTGAGTTACTATGGCGATACCACGTCGGTCGTTACGCAAGGCGGAAAGATAGAAGCCTTCCGCAGCTATCGTTACGGAAGCGATGCCTCGTGGTTTTTCTTTCGTCTGGACGAAAACCTGATTAAAACGCGGTTTGCCGACAATTGGGCGCAAATCGTTTTCCGTGTGAAACCTGCTGCCGATGGCCCGGATTACCGTGCGAAGTTTGTCCGTGAGATTGCACCGCGACTGGACGTAGACGATTTGTTTGTAGCGGATGCTGTGCCTTATACTGAACAGCAGTTGCAGTTTGAAGTCATGAACGGAGATACGGACAAGGTGAACAGTCAGGCAATTGTAGTGCTTTTCCTGTTAGTAAATGTATTCTTGGGATTGATCGGAACGTTCTGGTTTCGTACCCGTCGTCGCCGTGGTGAAATTGCTTTGCGTTTGGCTATGGGTAGCACCAAGAGCCAGGTGTTCCGCCTGCTGACGGGTGAAGGATTATTGCTGCTTACACTGGTAACGTTACCTGCTATGATTCTTTTGTTATAATATAGGTGTGGCGGAATTCACCATCGGACGGACGGAACTGATTTCCACGTGGCCTGTTAAATGGACTTTTATACGTTTTCTGCTCGGTTCTTTAGGAGCTTGGCTGCTGATAGCATTGATGGTAATGGTGGGCATTTGGTTTCCGGCTCGGCAAGCGATGAAGATACAGCCGGCTGAAGCGCTGCATGAAGAATAAAAAAAGTGTTTGTATAAAGAACGGAAATTTGCAGATTCGTCAGTCTTATTTACTATAGCTACCTCGTTTTGCAATTACTTGATAATCAGTGGTGATAAGGTGTGCTATAATCAGTATACGACTGAATCCTATTCAGTATACGAGTGAACCCTATTCAGTGTCGGACTGAATTAGGTTCAATGACGGTCTGAATCGGAATATTATTTTATTGTAATGAATAAATATCAAATATTAAGAGAAACGAAATTAAAGGAGAAAATTCTATGAGAGCTTTATTTATAACCCTGAGTTTATTATTTGCCGCAGTAGCCGGCACAGTATATGCAGCTAACGAAAAAGACCCGCAGGTTAGCGAAATTCGTAAAGTTGAGGCTTTTTTCTCCTCCGTTGAGGTGACGTCCGTAGCGACAGTGTACTTCACGCAGAGCAACAACTACTCTCTGAAAATAGAAGGCAGGGAAGAATATGTGACTACCACGACTACCGAAGTGAAGAACGACCGTCTCATCATCGGCTTCAAGAATAAGAAGGATGGCAACAACAACCGCAACAAAGGTGTGACTATCTACCTGACCGCTCCCGACCTGAAGAACGTGGAATTCAGTGGTGTCGGCTCATTCAATTGCAATGAAGCGTTGAAACTGAGCGATGTGAAGTTTGAAATAGAAGGCGTGGGCAAAGTAAATGTGGAAGACCTGACGTGCAATTCATTGGTAGTGAAGATGGAAGGCGTGGGCAAGGCGGATATCCATGTGAATTGTGACCGTTTGCGTGCCAGTATGGAAGGTGTAGGCAGCGTTACGCTGAGCGGACGTGCGGGGCAAGCCGACATTTCAAAAGGAGGCATCGGTGGTGTGAATACACGTAACCTGAAAGTAGGAGAGTGACTATTGTCATTATAAACCGTAAGTAAATGATATGATTAAACAATATTTTACGCAAGCGTGGGCGCAACTACGCCAACAGCCGATAATCAGTGCTGTCAGCATAGCCGGTACGGCACTTGCCATCTTCCTCATTATGTTGGTGGTGATGATGCAGCAAGTAAAAGTGGCGCCTTTGCTCCCGAAAGTAATCGTGACCGCTTTCTGCATGCGCACTATATGAGTATTACAAATCAAAATTGGGGTGGCGGAAGCAGTAACGGCCCTATGAGCGCAAAGACTGCACGAGAGTGTTTCCAGACGCTGAAGACACCTGAGGCAGTGACTATTTATACTTGTATGGTAATCTCCACTCCGGTCAACCTTCCGGGACAACCTTCCATAGGTATCGACCTGTTGCAGACGGATGATATTTTCTGGCGTGTGTTCGATTTCTCGTTTATCGGCGGGAAGCCTTATGATAAGGCAACGTTCGATGCCGGATTGCCGGTGGCGGTGATTACGGAAAGTGTGGCAAAGAAACTGTTTCAAAGTACGGATGTTGAAGGACGTGAGTTCCTGCTAAATCATGCACCTTATAAGGTGGTGGGAATAGTGCAAGATGTTTCTACGTTGGCCACATCTGCGTATGGACAAGTATGGGTGCCTTATACTTCAACAGAGATAACAAAGGATACATGGAGTGATGACCACATGGGCATGATGAGTTGTACCATCCTAGCACACGACCGCGATGACTTCGATGCGATCCGTGAGGAAGCCGAGAGGCGCAGACAGGAGTATAATGTGTTGATTGGTGCCGATGGCTACGAGTTGATTTACCGTAACCGCCCGTACGATCAGGAGAAAAATGCAATAGCCTTTGCTGCCAATCTGGAACCGGACGTGGACCAGGCACGCAGGCAGAGACTGATAATCTTTGTTATCCTGCTGATAGTGCCCGCCATCAATCTGAGTAGTATGACACAGAGCCGTCTTCGTCAGCGTGTGGCCGAAATAGGCGTGCGACGTGCATTCGGCAGTACACGGTTGGAACTGATGGGACAAATCATTGCCGAGAATTTTGTAGTGACCCTGATGGCTGGTGTACTGGGACTATTGCTCAGTGTGGCATTTGCTTATTTAGGTAATACATTATTGTTTGCGCAGGAGTTCAGTCAGACTCTAAGCCCTCCGGCAGTGGATACCAGCATATTGCTGCATGCCTCCACCTTTGGCTGGGCATTGTTGTTCTGTTTTATACTGAACTTATTGAGTTCCGGTATTCCGGCATGGCGTGCATCGAGAGTAGGAATTGTAAATGCATTGGGCGGACGCCTGCATTAATCACTCATCACTAAACATTAATCACTGAAAGAAATGACTAAGAAACTTCTTACACAGATAAAGAATGAATGGCTCTCAAACCTATGGTTGGCGTTGGAGCTGCTGGTGGTGAGCGTAGTGATGTGGTATGTGGTGGACTACCTTTATACCCGCGCTGCCACTTACCTGGAACCGCGAGGCTTCAACATAGAGCACTGCTATCTCATTGAATTGGGAGAACTGACACCCAAGAGTCCTGATTATACGCCTAATAAGACCAGGGATGATACTCATGCGGATATCACCGAACTGCTGGAACGCTTGCGCCGCCGGCCGGAGGTGGAGGCTGTCAGTCTTTCGCAAAACTCCTATCCTTATAATGGAAGCAATAGTACCGACCTGGTACGTTATGATACGCTCCAGTCACCCGGCTGGACCATCCGTAGAATGGTTACTCCAGACTTTGTGCGTGTCTTCCGCTATCAGGGCACGCGGGGTGAAACGCCCGAACAATTGGCGGAGATGCTGGAACGCGGTGAATTTCTTGCTTCTGATAATCTTTATAGAAAGTACGACCGTAAGTTGACGGAGTTTGTAGGCAAACGTTTCCAGCTTTTCGGTGATACGACCAAGACGTATCAACTGGGAGCTGCCTTGCAGAATGTACGCTATCATGACTACGACCAGGCTCGTTCTTCGTATTGCTTCCTGGCCAAACAGTCTTTCTATTATGCAGATTTGGAACTCTGTGTCCGCGTCCGCGAGGGGCAGGATAACAATTTCATTACAAAATTGAAGGAGGACAGTGAAAGCCAGTTCCGTATAGGCAACCTCTTTATTTCGGAGATTCGCTCGTTCCACGATATACGCCGCAACTTCCAGCAAGCATGGAGCAATGATATCCGTAACTATGTGATGGGTATGGGATTCCTGCTGCTGAACATCTTCCTCGGACTGCTTGGAACATTCTGGTTCCGTACGCAGCAACGCCGTTCGGAGATTGCATTGCATAAAGCACATGGGGCAACGGACCGTGCTATTTTCCGCCGACTGCTCAGTGAAGGCTTGTTGCTGCTGGCGGTTGTTACACCTATTGCACTGGTCATTGACTGGAACCTGGCGCATATGGAACTGAATTCATGGCGTAATGGTACAACGCTGGAATGGGATAGATTATTACTCTGTGCGGGTATTAGTTTTGTATTGATGGCGTTGATGATTGCCATTGGTATCGGTATTCCGGCACGTAAGGCAATGAAGGTACAGCCGGCTGAAGCCTTGCATGACGAATAAGTTTTTAAGATAAAACGAAATATTATGATACGACTCTACTTTCTTCAGGCATTTTACCATTTGCGCGAGAACCCAATCATTACCTGGGTGTCCATATTAGGTACGGCAATGGCAATCTGCATGATTATGGTGCTTGTTATTACTTTCCAAGTGCGACTCGTGGATTGTGAACCTGAAGTGAATCGCTCGCGTACACTTTATGTCCCTTATATGTCTGTAAAGCAAAAAGGAAATTCAGACAATGAGTCCGCCAATGCTTCCATGTCCGTGCGTACTGGGAGAGAGTGTTTCCGTGCATTGAGTATGCCCGAAGCTGTAACTTTAGCCAGTGGTGTCTATAGAGTTCGTGCTTCTGTTCCTTCCAGATCGAAAGCGACGGCGGATATGGTGCAAACCGACGAAGCATTCTGGACAATTTTCAGTTTTCATTTTCTGAGTGGCGAGGCATTTACCAAGGCTGACTGTGATGCCGGATTAACGCGTGCGGTGCTGGATGCTACTACAGCCCGCAGGCTGTTTGGCACTACGGATGCTGTGGGACGTACAGTGCAACTGGATTATGTTGATTATACCGTTGCCGGAGTGGTTGCTGATGTCTCTATGCTTGCTACGGCTGCTTATGCACAAATATGGGTGCCTTATACTGCTGCGGGCGCAGAAGCTATGTCCTGGCAGAATGACACGATGGGGCCTATGCATGCTATTATCCTTGCACGCTCGTCTGCGGACTTCGATGCCATTCGTGAGGAAACTGAGCTGCTGCGCAAAAAGTATAATGACGGGTTGCAGGATGTAGAAGTCTTTTATCGCGGTCAGCCCGATACGCAACTGGCTTATCTTTATCGCCGCTGGTATGCAGAACCTGATGTCCCGGGAGTGATGTTGCGCTATGCTATTGTTGTCATCATATTACTTCTTGTTCCGGCGGTTAACCTGTCCGGCATGACCCTTTCGCGTATGCGTCGCCGTATGGCTGAAATTGGGGTACGCAAGGCTTTCGGTGCTACGGGCGGTGAATTGATGCGGCAAGTCTTTTTCGAGAATCTGGTGTTGACGTTGCTGGCAGGTATCGTTGGTTTGGCTTTAAGCTACGTTGCTACTTTTGCGCTGAACGGTTTTCTTTTCAGCAATTCGATGAATGCTTCTCTGAGTGGTGAGACTGCATTGACACCGGGGATGTTGCTGTCACCGTGGGCATTTATTGCAGCATTTGCATTCTGTCTCCTGATGAACATACTTTCCGCAGGTATTCCTGCATGGCGTGCTTCCCGGATGAATATTACTGATGCTATTAATCAAAGATAGATATGAAGAACCTGCTAACACAAATAAAGAATGAATGGCGGAGCAACCTTTTCCTGCTCGTGGAGTTATTGTTGGTTTTCGCTGTGTTGTGGTATATCGTTGACTGGGTTACGGTTACTGCACGTGTTTATCATACTCCGATGGGGTTCGATACAGAGCATTGCTACAATTTGTCTTTTAATAGCCTGACTCCCAAATCTGCATTATATAATCCGGCTTTTACAGCCGAAGACGATGTGGATGCCCTGCTTGAGATTGCTGAACGTTTACGTCACCGTCCCGGCGTGGAGGGTGTTACTGTTTCACAGAATTGTTACCCATATAATGAGGGGAGTAGTGGAGCATTTTTTTATTTACAGGATACTATCTGTGTCACTGCTCATCAGATTTGGTCCGATCCGGATTTCTATCGCGTTTTTCGTTACCACACTGTTGATGGTGGTGGTCCGGATAAACTCGCTGCTGCTATTTCCGACCAAACTTTAGTTGTTACTTCCAATGTCACCGACAGGTATCCCCAACTGAATATGTCCGATGCCCGTTCTTTGCTGAACAAGGAAGTTTCTTTGACTTATCCCCGACCGTGGTTATCATCGGCGTATTGCCGCCATTGCCGCCCCTGTGCGCAGTTCTCATTTTGAAACATCAAATGAGTGGGGTGGAGCATTTATCGGTCATAATCTAAATAGGGATGCCCTTATCAATGATTTGGGCAATGTGCGTTATGCCCAGGTCAGCCTGCGCGTTTCACCCGATGCGGACCATGACTTTGTAGATGCGCTTATGGAGGATGTGGACCGTCTTTATCGGGTAGGCAATGTTTACTTGCTTGATGCGCTTCCTTTCAGTGACATTCGCTACGTCCGGGAACTTGAAGATGTGAATGAGGTGAAGACACAACTTTGCATCCTCTTCTTCCTGATGCTGAATATATTTCTGGGGGTTATCGGTACTTTCTGGTTTCGTACACAGCACCGGTGCCGTGAAGTGGCGTTGCGTATGGCAATGGGATCCAGTCGTCGAGGTGTGTTCTTACGCCTGATGGGTGAGGGGTTGTTGCTATTATCGGTCGCTGCCGTTCCTGCTCTGCTGATTGCTTTCAATGTGGGTATTGCCGAGTTGGTAGACATCAGCAAGATGCAGTTTACATTTGAGCGCTTCTTGATTGCGGCTGTGTTTACGTGGTTGCTTATGGCATTGATGATTGTTGTCGGCATTTGGTATCCGGCTTACAAGGCCATGCGGTTACAACCTGCTGAGGCACTTCATGACGAATAGTATTGTTTTTTATCAGAAAAAATAGAACTATGATAATCAGACAGGCATTTACACTTTTGCGACAAAATCCGTTTTTCAGCGTCGTTTCCATTATCGGTACGGCGGTAAGTATTGCTTTTGCTATGGTAGTCTACATGGTTTATGACATTCAGACTGCCAATATTCGTCCCGAATCGCATCGTGATCGGATGGTTTATTCTTCTTATGGCTATAGTTATCGTAAGGCAGATCATAGTAATGCGAACACGGGTATGTCTTATCAGGCTGCCAGCCGTGTTTTTGAAAATTTGCCTGGTGCGGAACTTGTTACTTATACCAGTTATTTCACCATGGAGTATTGTGGGGTTTCACCGGAGAAAGGTTGTCGCCGCCAGAAGCGTCGTGTCGATCTGAACTTCTGGCGTCTTTATGATATTCGTTTCGTAGCAGGTCGTTCGTTCGATCAACAAGAGTTTGATGCTTGTGCAGATGTTGTAGTCATTGCCGAGCGGTTGGCACGCGAAGCTTTCGGTTCGGCTGAAGAAGCTATTGGCAAGAGTTATTTTGTTGATTTTCGTCCCAAACGTGTAGTAGGGGTTACGGAAGATGTAAGTTCTCTTTTCACCTTTGCTTATGGCGAGGTGTGGGTGCCTTACTATACTAAAGACCCTGCATGGGGGAGTGAAGGATTACGTGGTGGTTTTGAAGCGATGGTGTTGTGTAAACCAGATGTCAGTCCCAATGAAATGAAACAACAGATAGAGAGTTCGCTGGATAGTCTGAATGCATCACTTACCGAATATGAATTGGTACTTCCCGATTTGAGCACCTATGCTGAGCGCCAGTTCTTCCGTGATGATTTCCTTAACCCTATGGCTACCTGTATCATTTTGGGGCTTATCCTACTCATTGTGCCGGCAATCAATGTTAGTGGACTTATCTCCTCTCAAATGTCTCGTCGTCTGTCGGAACTTGCGGTGCGTAAAGCTTATGGTGCAAGTCGTCTGACCTTGATGACACAGCTGCTAATTGAGAACTTGCTGATGGCATTCATTGGTGCATTGCTGGGATTTCTGCTTTCATGCCTGCTGTTATGGTTGGGGAAAGATTGGATGCTCGCAGGTGGATATACCGATACGAACTTCGAGGTAAGTATCTGGCTTTTCCTACGACCCACCGTATTTCTGACGGTATTGGGCGTATGCCTGCTTTTTAATTTTCTGTCCGTATTTATTCCGGCATGGAATGCTACTCGCCGTCCGATAGCAGAAGTTATCAGTGGAGAATAATTGTTTAAAAACTAAAGAGAAACCATTATGATAAAGTCTATCCTGACCCAAATCTGGAACCAGCGCCGTTCGAACAGTTGGCTCTTTGCAGAACTTCTGATTGTTTTCGTATTGTTATGGTATTGTCTTGATATGCTCTATGCTTTTGCTTATGCAGAACGTCAGCCTAAAGGGTATGATTTGGAACATGTATATAAAGTCAGTATATCCACGAACCCCATGCAGTTGGTACTTTGTTCTTCCGAAGATAGTTTGCAAAATTTCTGGTTTAAGCCTATGGAGGAAGTATTCCGCCGGATCAAACAAAATCCGGATGTGGAGAGTGCTAGTATCTGGCTTGGTTCTGATGCTTATACTCGAAACACTGTATTTCAGGGATACACCACAGATAGCATAAGTGTGAAGGATGCTAATATTCGTTATGTATCTCCTGAATACTTTGATGTAATGCGTATTCCAATACAAGAAGGCACAGGAATGTTTTCTGCTGATATGAATGCCTTTGAAAGTACTTCCGGCTCTTCGCTGTCATTTGCTTCAGCCGAGTGGAATCCTGCTGTCACTCCATTGCCCGCTGTCATTACATTAGAGCTGGCTGACAGCCTTTTTCACGCTCATAACGGAGTATTGGGGAAGGAATTTTTCGATTATTATACAGGTAGCAGTCTCCGTTACCGGGTGACTGCCGTATGCGACCATCAGAAGACAGATGATTATGCCCGCTATGAATCTTTCATTTTAACCCCTCTTCCGAATTGGTTTTACAGAATGCAAGCTATTCCTTTTATTTCCATTCGCGTGCGCCCCGAAGCTGATACGAATGATTTTGCTACCCGCTTCTCCCGTGAAATGACTTCACGGTTGCAGGTTGCACCGTTCTATCTGTTTGAAGTCCGTAGCTATGATGAACAGAAAGCGGAGCGTGATGCATCCGAAGGGATTACTCCGTATATTCGCAGTGCACGGTTTATTGCTATATTCTTTAGCTTCAATGTTTTTATCGGGTTGATGGGGACTTTCTGGTTCCGTACCCGCCATCGCCGTAGTGAAATTGCTTTGCGTATGGCGATGGGAAGCAGTCGTTCCAGGATACGTTCCCAATTGTTGGGAGAAGGTTTGTTATTGTTGATACTGGCAGCTATTCCGGCTTTGATTATTTGTGGTAATCTGGTTATGGCGGAAGCTGTAATGACGGAACAGGCTGACGCTACCGGACTTCGCTTTGTGTTAGTCTCATTATTCACTTTCTTTCTTATGACCTTGATGGTAATTGCCGGTATCTGGTTCCCTGCTGCACAGGCGATGCGGGTGAAACCGGCGGATGCCTTGCACGACGAATAGTCAGATTTTCTTCTATATGGTGCACCTTTTCTTTTTGCATAAGGTAAAAGAAAAGGTGCATTCTGTTCTGTATTTCAATATAATCCGTATATTTGCGTGGAAAATTCATAGCACATTTATTCATAAACAGAAGAAAATCGAGATATGAAGAGACGCTTATTCCTCGTGATGCTGATAGGCCTGTTTCCTTGCATTGTTTTTGCCGGACACTTTTATGCTGCAGAACGTACATACAACGTGCTTTTCATCCAGTCATATAATCATCGTACTCCTTGAATGACCGCTTGACGGAAGGAGTGCGTGATGGCCTGTCACGTGGAGGTATAAAAGCGAAAGTTACAACAGAATATTTGGATGCCGATTACTGGACTTTTGCATCTGAGTGTGTCATTATGCGGCGTATTTGTGAACGGGCACGTCAAAAAAACACGGATATTATTATTACAAGCAGTGATGAGGCTTTTTATACATTGATGCATTGTGGAGATTCCTTGCCTTATAAACTACCGGTTGTGATATCGGGTATCAAATATCCTAATGAAAAACTGATCTCGAAGTTGCCCAATGTCTGCGGGTATACATCTAAGATCGATTTCATACACTTGCTTGAAAATGCACATCGTATATTTCCTAATCGAACAGAAGTCGTTTGTGTTTCAGACAGTAGCCTTTTGGGGGCTTAGAGGTGTTTCTGAATTAGAACGTATGTGGCCTGTTTATCAAAAACTTCATCCTGAGTATAAGTTGAAGGTCATGAATGTGCAGGCACAGGCTCCCAATCCTGTTATCGCTTCTATCTGTTATGATTATAACGCATATAACCGTATTGTCATTGCTCCCAAATGGACCCCTTTCCTCTCTTTTATTGGAAAAAATTCTAAAGCTCCGGTTTTTGCCGGACAGAGTCTGGCTTTGACAAACGGCGTATTTTGTGTGCACGATATGGAGCCTTATGAAGGGGCCAGTGCAGCAGGTAAATGTGCTGCACAAGTTTTGCAAGGTGCCACACCTTCTGTAATCGGAGTTATGGATCTTCCGGGTAAAATGCTTTACGACTTCAAGCAGTTGGAATATTTCAGAGTAAATGCGGATAAAGTAAGTGATAGTGGTGTTATCATGAATGCACCTTTGATGGAACGTTACCGCATCTGGTTCGTACTGTTCTATTCTATTGTTGTAGGTGCATTAGTTTTCCTCGTAATCTGGCTCTATCGTTTGAATCGCCATGAATCACGTCGTCGTATGCATGCTCAAACACGTTTACTGATACAGAATCGTCTGGTGGAGCAGCGTGATGAATTTGATAATATTTTCTGTTCTATTCGCGATGGGTTAATTACTTATGATACGGATTTCCGTATACATTTTGTTAATCGTGCTCTGATGTTGATGCTCGAACTGGATCCTGATACTCATACGGCACGTTATTACGAAGGTCAGATGGCTGGTTCCATTTTCCATATCTATTCGAATGGGGAGGATATTCTACAGTCTTTGCTGAAACAGGTGAGAGCTGAGCGTCGTGTAATACCTATTCCGGAGAAGGCTTTTTATGCAGGAAGTTCATAAAGGAACTTATTTTCCGGTTTCTGGTGAGATTGTACCGATTTACTCCAAGAATAAGATGACAGGTATGGCTATTTGTTGCCGCAATATTTCGGAGGAAGAAATGCATAAGCGTTTTTTCGATCTGGCTGTGGATGCAAGTTCCGTATATCCCTGGCAATATGACATACGCACGCATAGTTTCCACTTCTCGGGTGCATTGCTCGATTACTTCGGGCTTCCCGGCAAGCAGACTATCTTGCGGAAAGAATTGGAGCTTTTTATCCATGCGGATGATTTGGAAGAGGCTCACCGACATTTCACGGCCATTTTCAAAGGTGAGGAAATGGATACCCGTATGAGTTTCCGTATGCGTAGCGGAGAAGGTAAATATGAATGGTGGGAATTCCGTAGTGCCTCTTATAACGGTCTGGATTCTGAGGCGCCTTATATGGTATTGGGTGTTTGTCAAAGTATACAGCGCTATAAAACTACCGAAGAAGAATTGATTGCAGCCCGTGACAAAGCTTTGCAGGCTGATACTCTGAAATCGGCTTTCCGGCCAATATGAGTCATGAAATTCGTACTCCATTGAATTCTATCGTCGGTTTCTCTGACTTGCTGAAGAAGACATTGAAGCATTCAGTCCTGAAGAAGTGAAACAGTTTGTGGATACGATCAACACGAACTGTACCTTATTGTTGGCATTGATTAATGACATTCTCGATCTGTCTCGCATCGAGTCCGGTTCAATGGACTTCCGTTTTGCCGGATATAACCTTACGTTTGTGATGCAGCAGATCTATGACTCTCAGCGCCTGAGTATGCCTCGGGGTGTAGAGCTGGTCATGAAATTGCCCGAAGAAAGTAAATCCATAGTAACGGATTCTGTCCGCCTGAAACAGGTGATCAATAACTTCATTAACAATGCCAAGAAGTTCACTACTCAGGGTTCTATCACTTTCGGTTTCCAGACAGAAGACCCAGGCTACACCGTTTTCTTTGTAGAAGATACCGGAAGCGGTATTTCGGAAGAAAACCAGCGACGCATATTCGAGCGTTTCTATAAAGTGGATAGCTTTACGCAGGGTGCTGGTCTGGGACTAAGTATCTGCCAAACCATTGTAGAGCGTTTCAGAGGGGAGATAAACGTATCTTCTGAATTAGGAAAAGGTACACGCTTTACAGTACGTGTACCCGATTTTAATGAATAATGCGAATCAGTAGTTGAAACTGATTCGCATGAATAGTATTATTCAACTCTTTTGCATCCGTTAGCTTGCAGGAATTCATCCAGCAGTATTTCGTAATTTCCCTGTATCAAGATATGATGGTTTCCCAATGGATTTTTTTGAGGAAATACTCTGCAGGTGTATCCATTTTTATGCGTACTTGTGTGCGGCACATGTTGATGTAGTTAGTGTTTTCGGTTAGTGTACCTGTACTCAGGTAATACTCGTCCAGACATTCTCCGCCACATTTTACCAAAGTTACGTGTCCTGTAGGCAGGATTCCCTGAATACCGATACCCGTCTCTGTTTCAAAGTGGTTGCGGATAATGTATTGTTCGGTTTGTGCAATACCCACGGTGCAGTGTGCAAGTACGATTTCGTTGGTGCGTGCATTGATCATCGAAGGGTTTGCCATGAAAGAAGCTTTGCCGGTCAGCACTTTTACGGCAAGCTGGGTAAAGACAGATTGCAGGTCACCTTCGCAGCCGGCAATGATACCATCATCGTTCAATAGGGAGAGAGCGAGGCATCCGGTGGTTCCGGTTTGTTCTATCAGCTTGAAGCAGCTCAGAGTGAGTGCGCTCAGTTTTTCTTCTTCCACAATCCGCTTAATGGTACGATACAGGCGCATGGCTTTTATCAGATCCTCCGGTGTTGCTTCACGGCAGGCAAGCGCTTTACTGGCAAAAGCGGCGCAGGCTTCGCCCACTTCATCATCTGTGATCTGATTGTAATACTCATAAACGCGTTCCAGTGAGATGTCGGTGTATTCAATTCCCCAACGACGTTTGGAGAGCAGGTAATCTACATTGCTGGCAACAAGCCAGGAAGAGGGGGAACCTATTACGCCGATACGCGATCCGGAGAGCGCCCGTTGAGCTTTGAAGTTACTATGAAGTACGAAGATACGTTTGATGATTTCAGGTAGTTCTCCGTGGAGGATTTCACTTTTCATACCCCTGCCACGTAGCCAGGACGAGATTTCAAGCGCGGCAGCCAGTGAGTTTTGCATACCGTCCGCCAGTAAGATTGCAGGGCGGGGCAGAGACTCGAAGTGCTGGATAACCAACCGTTCTACACCGCCGGTAGCAATGAAAAGCAGGCTGAAATCGTCTTTAGTGAGTTTGTTTATGTTTTGATATTCTACAATATTTACAGTGAAATATTTCTCCAGTTCGTTTAATATAAGTTCGTGTGAGCCGAGAATGGATGCTTGTTTATGCAGCAACGATGCAAATGTTATCAGGTTTAATACCATGGCATTGTATATGATTTACGATTTGATAATCAAAGGTACAATTTCTTTTGAAACCATCACTATCTTTTTAAGTCATAGCTAGTGTTTTTAAACTTTTTTGCCAATGCTTTCCCGTCATTTCAAATAAAGTGTTACTTTTGCATCTTCGATTGCATATATATGAAAGTGTATCGCCAATCGTTAACATTTATTTGTCAAATTGTAAATACTTAGACATGCCAGCAATATCTATTCGCGGAACGGAGATGCCCGCGTCTCCTATCAGAAAACTGGCTCCTCTGGCTGACGCAGCCAAGCAAAGGGGAGTGCACGTATTCCATCTGAACATCGGACAACCCGACCTGCCTACACCGCAAGTCGCGATTGATGCTATACGCAATATCGACCGGAAAGTTCTGGAATATAGCCCCAGTGCCGGATATCGTAGTTACCGTGAAAAACTGGTGGGCTATTATGATAAGTTCAACATCAAACTGACGGCAGATGATATCATCATTACGTCCGGTGGTTCGGAAGCTGTATTGTTTTCTTTCTTAGCGTGCCTTAATCCGGGTGACGAGATTATTGTTCCCGAACCGGCTTATGCCAATTATATGGCGTTTGCTATCTCTGCCGGTGCCAAGATTTCGTACTATAGCCACTACGATAGAAGAAGGTTTCTCACTTCCTAAAGTAGAAAAGTTTGAAGAACTGATTAATGAGCGCACCAGGGGCTATCCTGATCTGTAATCCTAATAATCCGACTGGTTACCTGTATACCCGTCGCGAAATGAATCAGATACGTGACCTTGTGAAGAAGTACGATTTGTTCCTCTTCTCCGATGAGGTGTATCGTGAGTTTATTTATACGGGTTCTCCTTATATCTCTGCCTGCCATCTGGAAGGTATCGAAGATAACGTAGTATTAATAGACTCCGTATCCAAACGTTACTCGGAGTGTGGTATCCGTATCGGTGCTTTGATTACGAAGAATGCGGAAATACGTAGTGCTGTAATGAAGTTTTGCCAGGCACGTCTCAGTCCTCCGTTGATTGGTCAGATTGCTGCCGAAGCTTCTTTGGATGCTGATGAAGATTACTTGCGTGATACGTATGATGAATATGTAGAGCGCCGTAAATGCCTGATAGACGGACTAAATCGCATTCCCGGTGTGTATTCGCCTATTCCTATGGGGGGCATTCTATACAGTAGCCAAACTTCCGGTAGATGATTCCGATAAGTTCTGTGCCTGGTGTCTTTCCGACTTTGAGTATGAAGGGCAGACCGTATTCATGGCACCCGCTTCCGGCTTCTATACTACTCCCGGTTCTGGTCGGAATGAAGTGCGTATAGCTTATGTACTGAAGAAGGAAGACCTGACCCGTGCGCTCTTTTGTGCTTTCAAAGGCATTGGAGGCATATCCGGGAAGAACGGAATAAAGTGATAAGGTGATAGAGTGATAAGGTGGTAAAGTAATAAAGTTATATCATTTTACCACCTTATCACCCTATCACTCTATTGCTCTATCACCCCCTATTACTCTATCGCTTTATTATTTAATTAATTAACCCTATGAGCCTGCCGTTGTTTTTGGCCCGACGTATTTACCGCGACAGAGATGCTGGAAAGCAAGTTTCACGTCCTGCCGTGCTCATTGCCCTGATAGGTGTTGCTATCGGTCTGGCGGTGATGATTATTACGGTGTCGGTGATTGTGGGGTTTAAGAGTGAAGTGCGTGGTAAAGTCGTAGGTTTCGGTTCGGACATTCAGATTACAAATTCGGATGCTGCACGTTCCTATGAAACGCGTCCTGTGGTGGTGGATGATAGCGTTATCTCCATTCTTTCCGAATATCCTGAGGTAAAGCATGTACAACGTTATTCCACTAAACCGGGCATGGTGAAGACTGCCGAAGATTTTCAGGGTATGGTTCTGAAAGGGGTAGGACCAGAGTTTGATCCTGTCTTTTTTCCGTGAACATCTGGTGGAAGGAGAATTACCACAGTTCAGTGATACAGCTTCTTCCAATCGGGTCGTCATTTCTAAGGCACTTGCTACAAAGTTAAGATTGAAACTCGGAGATAAGATAGATACCTATTATATACAAGATGATATCCGTGCCCGCCGGTTGCAGGTTGTGGGAATCTATCAGACTAATTTCTCGGAATACGACAACCTCTTTCTTCTTACAGATTTATATCTTGTAAATCGTCTTAATAACTGGGAGCCGGGGCAGGTGAGCGGTGCAGAACTACAGGTACGCGATTATGATCGTCTTGAGGAAACTACCTATCAGATTGCTGCCGACCTGAACGGAATAGAGGATAAGTACGGAGAAGACTATTGTGTGCGCAATGTGGAGGAACTGAATCCCCAGATATTTTCTTGGCTCAGTATTTTGGATGTGAATATTTGGGTAATATTGATATTGATGGCTGGCGTAGCAGGTTTTACCATGGTATCCGGTTTATTGATTATCATCATTGAGCGTACTTCCATGATTGGTGTGCTGAAGTCTCTTGGCGCTAACAATACCACCATACGCAAAGTATTCCTTTGGTTTTCAGTTTTTCTTATCGGAAAAGGTATGCTATGGGGCAATGCTATCGGATTGGCATTTTATTTCCTGCAAAAGTGGTTTGGAATCTTCAAGCTTGATCCTGAAACGTATTATATGGATACTGTTCCTGTATCTTTCAGTATCCTGTTGTTCTTATTACTGAATATTGGCACTTTACTGGCATCCGTTCTGATGCTTTTAGGACCTTCTTTCCTGATTACACGTATCCATCCTGCCAATTCTATGAGATACGAATAGAAATGCCACACCTCATCGTCCTAAATGCCACAACTCAACAAGTGAAATGCCACACTTCGTGGGTGATAAAGTGTGGCATTTCACTTGTTGAGTTGTGGCATTTAGGACGATGAGGTGTGGCATTTGAAATGCTAACCTTGTGGCATTGGAAAATAGTCATCTTCTTAGGAAATCACTTCTTTTTCTGAACTGGCAATATAGCTTCCAGCGGAGTGATTGCATCGGCTGTAAAATATCGAATACCGGAAGGGTAAAGAAGTAACGCCGTTCTTCTCCGAGGTCCTTTGCCGTCTTATTGATAATCAAAGCTTGCATAGTGTATCGCAGGGCGAACATCAGAAATGCAATGCCGGCTGTCAGCCAGTGAAAATTCAGTATTCCAATCACCAGGGCTGCTATCCATGCTGTATGGAATAATAACCGTGTTGTAGTTTCAAAGCCCGATAAATAGCGTTGGATACCCTGGTAGAAGTGTGCTGTACCCATATAGCTGATTTTCTCTTCCCGCCAGTCTTTGGCGCGGTAAACGGGTTGTACGCGTACCACTGCGTTGGCATCGGTCTCTATCCTCGTATTTTCGGCTGTAGCTGTCCTGTTGATGAATAAATCGTCATCTCCGCGTTGCAGGTTCAAGTGTGCTGAGAACCCTTTTTGGGCATAGAATAACTCTTTCCGGTATGCCATGTTGCGTCCGATACCCATATAAGGCTTTCCTGCCAGTGCATAGCCCAGATAGCGCATGGAAGTGAACAGATTATCAAAAGACACCCGTTTGTGCAGCCAGCCTTTTCCACGTTCGTATCCGCTGTATCCCAATACGATTTGTGCACGGGAGGTAAAGTTGCGTGCCATGGTGCGCAGCCATTGGTTGCTTTCGGGCAGACAGTTTGCATCGGTAAACACAAGCCAGTCATATTTACTTGCCTTTATTCCGAGAGTGATGGCCAGCTTCTTACGGCTGATGTAGCGTGAAGAACTTGGAACGAAGCTATGATACAGGTTCGGGTACTTTTCCCCTTGCAGGGTCAGGTAGTCTTCGCTTTCATCCGTGTTGCCATCGTTGATGACGATCACTTCGAATTGCGGATAATCTTGCTCCAGCACAGCAGGCAGATTGCGGCGCAGGTTTTCCACTTCCTCACGGGCATAGATGATGACCGATAAAGGTGGCAACTCCTGTGAAAAATGTATGTCACTTCGCTTTACGGCACGACTACGGGCATGTATACGATTATAAAGACAAAAGTAATAAAGGAGTTGGATCAGGAAAAGGATACCGACAGCGGCAAGTAATGCTTGTTCTGTAGTATTGAATGTTAATGTTTCCATGTGGTCGTATGACGTTTTTTGTGTTGCAAATGTACACAAAAAATATGATTATACGACAGGTACCACCACAAACTTGCTTTCCGGGAAATACTTATCCAGATACCGGTGGATATACTGCATCGTATCTTCTTGTATTGTAGTATCTTCTACGGTAGGATAGAGATTATACAGCACTGTATCCAGTTGTATTCCTCTGCTTCGGATTGCCTCGAAGCTGAGCAATGTATGGTTGATACTTCCCAGCTTGCCGGAAGTTACGAATATCAACGGATATTGTTTTTCTGCAATGTAATCAATCGTCAGGTAATCTTCGGTAAGCGGAACCATTAGTCCGCCTGCACCTTCCACAAGCACCACATCGTAGCGTCGGGCAAGTTCTTGCGTGGCACGTTCTATCTTTCCGAAGTCAATCGGGCGGTTGTCGATGCGTGCGGCCAAATGAGGGGAGCAGGGATAAGAGAATATCTCAGGCATGGTCAATCCCTCACGATCCTCCTCTGTTATACCAATACCCATGAGGCGGCGGTGCAGGTCTATATCCTCGGAATGCCCGACGTTACCTGTCTGGATGAATTTTTGCGTGATAACCCGTTTACCGCTGCCAATCAGTTGGCAGGCATAATAAGCTGTACAATAAGATTTTCCGGCATCCGTGTCAATACCACTGATAAAATAGACATTGTTTTCCATTGCTTTATTTGTTTTTCTTTCGTGTGACAATATAAATAGGATGGTACGTCAGAGTGACGTTGCCATCTTCTCGGCTGAACTGAACTCGGTATATCCGTTGCAGAAGGTCTGTAACCGTCCTCGTGTCCATACTTTCTTTTCCGTTCCTGTTACTCCGGTTTCTTTCAGATGTTGCAATACCTGAAGTGGAGTATTAAAGGGGAGAGAAACTATTTCCTCTTCTGCGTATACAGTCTCAAAATGAGGAGCAAGCAGTTCTTTTAAGGTTTCTATCGACAGATACTCAAGTCCATGGCCTGTGAGTGTGTGGATTTCGCGCATATTTTCAGCGCCAAAGGTACTAAAAGCCAGATAACCCTCTTCCGACAGGAAACGATGACAACGGGCGAAGAACGCCTCTGGATCATTGAACCATTGCAAGGTAGAACAGGAAGTGATTAAATCCGTTCCTTCGGGAAAGTCCAAGGCTTCGGCATCCCCGGGAATGAATTGCACCATATTTTGTGGAAGCAAATCAGTAAGACATTCTCTCATTTCCGGACATAAATCATTCAGCAGCAAACTTTCCGGTTGTAGCTTGTCCAACAATAACCTGGAATAACTGCCTGTACCACATCCAAATTCTACGATACGATGAAAGAGGGAAGTATGCTCTGTCAGTAACCGTAACATTTTTTCGGCTACTTGTTGCTGTACCCGTGCTTCGCGTGAGTAGGTATCCCGTGCACGGGCAAATCGTTCTGCAATCAATCTTTTGTCCATATATCTTGCAAATAGTATCGGAACAGTTCAACTTGATAATGAGCATCTTCCGTATAATGTACCCGTATCTTTTTCCGGTTATTCTCTTCTTCTTTTACGCCAGGCATTCAGTTGATTATCGGGTGGAATGATACGGTCGTTACTTCCCACTACTACTTGTTGCCAATGGAATGAAGTGGTAGGTTGTGCGAGATACATGCGTTCTATTTCAGCCAGTTCTTCTTTCAATTCTTCCAATGGTCGTCTGGGGAGTAATATTCAGAAACTCTTTGAATGCCTCTCCGTTGAAGCACATCCTTTTTAGAAACTTATTTAGAGAAGAACCTGTCAAGCCTTCCAGGGTTCCGTGATAAATAACGGATGGAATGCCACACGTATCATCAATAGGATAGGGGGTTCCATTGATGGCTATACTGTTTTTGATGACGAGAGCTGTATCCGTTTCCTGCAATTTACCCATTACTTGAGTTGCCGCCCATACACCCATTGACCAACCGATTACATTGATTTCCTGATATGTTTTCAGCAATGAAGCATCAAAATCCAGTGTCCGGTAATCATAACAGAGCATATAGTCACTGTCCGCAGGTTGATAATCTTTGAATGGTGTTTCGTCGGCTCCCCCATCCGGCAAAGAATACTAATAGCCGGGGATGCCTGTCTTTTATTATATAAACTTGTTTCATAATCCTGTATATCTATATAATTATCTTTATCAGTTTCCTGATTTCTTCTTCCCTTATCTCCGCTGTCAACGAAAAACGAATGCGCGATGTTCCTTCCGGAACCGTAGGAGGCCGTACCGGCAAGGCATAAAACCCATGCCGTTGTAACTCTTCCGCCTTTAGAATCGTGTCTGAGCTTTTCCCTACAATCATCGGTACTATATAGCTGTCACTCGGACAAGTATATCCTTTTTCTTTTAAAGCTCTGCGAAGAATATTGCTGATATTTTTTTTTTTTAAATGTACTCTTCGCTCCCTGAATCCGGCCAATCGCCGCACAACAAACAAAGTCCATGCGATATTTACCGGAGGAAGAGCTGTTGTAAAAATAAGTGTCCGCATCCTGTTCACCAGATACTCCCGGATGGTGCGCCGACAAACGATATATGCTCCGGCTGATGCGGCTGCTTTGCCAAAAAGTGCCTACCAGAAAATCAATCTCCCGGATGCATCCGGTTTCTTCGGCGCAGCCCAGTCCTTGTTCGCCCCGTGCTCCGAAAGCGTGCGCTTCGTCCACGTAGAGCAATACGTTTTCGTACATATGTTTCAGCCGTACCAGTTCTTTCAGATCGGCTATATCTCCGTCCATACTGAAAATGCTTTCGGTGACAATAATCACCTGTCTGTATAACGCATGATTTTCAGCTAATAATCGTTTCAGTTGTTTCAGATCATTGTGCCGGTAACGGATACATTTTGCTGTCGAAAGTCGAATGCCGTCAATCAGGCTTGCGTGTACCAGTTTATCTGCCAGTATCAGGGTCTGTGCGTCGCTCACGGCAGGTAGAATACCTGTATTAGCGTGATAACCACTGTTGAATACCAGTGCTGCTTCAGTTCCAAAGAGTTCTGCGATCGTCTGTTCCAGTTCCTCATAGATGGTGAAGTTACCTGTTAATAGACGCGATGAGGAAGATGTTGGCAAAAAACTGTCGGCTGTCAGTTCTTTCAGAAACTCCTCCCGCAAGGTCCGGTCTGTAGCCAGTCCCAGATAATCATTAGAGGAAAGATTTAGCATTCGCTGTCCGTTTGCGATGACATCCCGTCCTTCATGGATCAGGTCGGGTAATATCCGCAGATTACTGCTCTCTTTCAGTTCTTGCAGCTCCTGCTGCATTTGCTCTATTATACTCATTCCATTTCTCCTATAATCTTCAACAATCCGCTTGTCAGCTTTGTCAATTGCTCCGGTTCTATGATAAACGGTGGCATGATGTATACCAGCTTGCCGAAGGGGCGTACCCAAATGCCTTCCTCTACAAATCGTTTCTGCATCCAGGCCATGTCTACCGGAGCTTGTACTTCAATCACTCCGATGGCACCCAATACACGGACATCTGCTACCTGCGGAAGTAGTAGTGCTGGTTCCAGTTCACGCCACAACTGTTCTTCAATGTGGCTCACTTTTCCCTGCCAGTCATATTCGGGTGAAGTCAGCAAGCGTATGGAGGCGCATGCCACTGCACATGCCAGTGGGTTTCCCATAAATGTGGGGCCATGCATGAAAGCACCCGGTGCGTGATTGGAAATCGCATCCGCTACTTTATTTGTGGTCAGCACTGCAGACAGGGTCATGTATCCTCCTGTCAATGCCTTGCCTATGCACATAATGTCTGGTTCCACGCCTGCATATTCCCAAGCAAACATCTTGCCTGTACGCCCGAATCCAGTGGCTATTTCATCAAAAATCAGTAATATATCATATTCCTTGCATATTCTGGCCGCTTCCCGCAAGAATTGCGGATGATAGAACCACATGCCGCCTGCACCCTGAACGATGGGCTCCAGAATCAGTGCTGCCAGTTCCTCATGATGTTTTTCTATAATATCCAGCAGTTCCAGTGCATCATCCGTATCCCAATCGCCATCGAACCGTGATTGCGGACGGGATGAAAAGTACCGTACCGGCAATGCCGAACCGAATAGGGAATGCATTCCAGTTATGGGATCGCATACGGACATTGCATTCCAAGTATCTCCGTGATAACCGCGTCGAATGGTTACAAAATTACTTTTTTTAGCCAGATGTGCCCAATCCGGTGCCGACTGACTCATGGCATACCAATACTGTACAGCCATCTTCATAGCTACCTCTACAGCTACCGAACCAGAGTCTGCATAAAATATCTTTTGCATGGATGGCGGTACAAGTGGTAACAGTAACTTACCCAGTTCTATGGCCGGGTCATGTGTCAGTCCACCGAACATGACGTGCGACATTTTTTCCGTTTGCTCCCGGAGAGCCGGAGTCAGTACCGGGTTATTGTATCCGTGTACCATGCACCACCAGGAAGACATGCCTTCTATGAGCACCTGTCCGTTTTCCAGTGTAATGGTTGCCCCGTCTCCACGTCTCACTTTATATACAGGGAGTGGGTTGGTGGTCGATGTATAAGGATGCCATAAATGCTCCTTGTCGAATTGTGAGTCGCTGAAACGATATCCCGCATCTTCTATCAGCGCTTTGTCTTCCGAAACTTTAGATCCGAGAGTAGTTAGCAAATCTCCCACGATGGCGGAGTTTACACCTATGTACAAGGATTTTTTCACAGCTTCTTTTGTTAACTGAGAACGTCCGCCGGCAAATCGCAGATAAGCTGTCGGATTGATGAAACGGAACAAAGCAATGGTGGTCAGCACTTCTTCTTCTGTCAGTTGAGTTTGGTTTTCCAGCGGTGTTCCCGGGATGGGTTGCAACAGATTCAGGGGAATGGAAGATACTTCCAAATCTCTCAATGTAAAGGCAAATTCAATTCGTTGTTCAGCTGTCTCTCCCATACCGATGATACCGCCGCAACAGATATCCATTCCTACGCGGCGGGCGGCTGCCAGTGTCTGTAGTTTTTCTTCCTGCGTATGTGTGCTGCACAGGGTAGGGAAGTGGCTTGGGGCAGTTTCCAAATTACAATGGTAGCGCGTCACGCCTGCTGTATACAAAGCACGTAGTTCGTCTTCGTTCAGTAATCCCAGTGAAGCACAGAGTTGAATGGAACTTTTTTGCCTCATATAGCGTGCTGCTTCACACAGTTTCTCCATATTCTTTCCTGAAGGTTTCCGTCCACTGGTTACCAATGAGAAGCGTGCCACGCCTTGTGATTCGTTGTGTAGTGCATGGCGCAGGCACTCATCCTTATCCACCAGATCGTAAACATCCGCTTTCGTCTTATAGTGTGATGATTGTGCGCACCATTTGCAATTCTCAGGGCAGCGGCCGGATTTTGCATTGATGATAGAACACATATCAAATTCCTGTGATGCCCGTGCGGTCGTAATCTCGTGTGCCGCTTCATAAAGGCTTTCCTTTATCCGGCTGTGTAGCCAGCCATTCTGCTTCTGCCTGTGTGATGGGTACATCTTGCAGTACTTTGTTTTTCAATTCTTCTACTGTCATACTCTTACATTGTTTTTAGGAGAATACAAAACACAAATGACGCGGGGCGTGCAAATCTGAAAACAGCATTTGCATGATCCGCGTCATTTGTATTCCACTCTTATTTATAATAGTGTTTATATCTTTCTTCCCGTCAGGACTGATGGTAGTCGGACACAATACAGACAGCAATCCTTTGAAACCGAAGATTTCAAGCATTGTTCCCAGTCTGTTTTCACATTCCAATGGTATGCCTATATCCGTTTCCTGTCCTTTACCGTTATCTGTATCTTCCAGGTTTTGTCCGCCGCTTTTGCAGCCGGCCGATGTCCCGGAATTTTGTTTGGAAAGAGAACAATCTGCCACATTTTTTGGCAGACAACCAATAGTGACACAACGCCCCAGACTGGCAAATGCAGCATAGGCTTTTCCGACTCCATTTCCGGAAGCGTATAGTCATTCTATAAAGTTGTCTTTTCCTCATGATATTGGGCTATCGATATTGAACCGATAGCCGGTATTATTTTTGTTAATCGGCTGCAAATGTAACAAAAATATTTTCGTTTGTGCGACTTCTCGCAGATTACTCTGTTTTATTTAGTCATCAATGTCAATTACTCGCATCTTAGAGTCGAACTTGATTTCCCAACGGTTAGACAGCTTTACTTCATATTCTTTTTTATCTTTCTCTATCTGTACGATCTTAGTATCCGGATAGTTAGTCTTTACATAAGTACGGATTGCTTCCGGGATGATCTGTGCAGGGACTTCACTTTGCTGGCATTTAACTTCTGTCCATTCTCCCGCCTTATCGAATTCTACTTTTTCTCCATTAGTGAAGACCACATCGTAGCTTTTATAGAATAATTCCGTTTCCTGTTTCGCCAATGCTACTTTGTGATCTTTAAAATAAGTGTTGAGGAAGGAGGTTCTGAGCCTTTGCTGGAAGTTGATTGACCTGGATGGGTTTATCATTATCTGCCATAACCATTGTGTGCATTGTGAACATACATACTAATAACAAGACTAACTTTTTCATATTCTTCTATTTTTAATAATTAATACTTTGGTTTATTATGATATTGCAAATATAGAAGGAGAATCTGGACAGAAACTGGAATAAATTTCTTTTTTTAAAGTTTAAAAAGCAGGAACGAATTCACTTAGTTTCCCATTGTAAGTCAGTGTCAATTTATGCATTGCCCTTGTTACGGCTACATAGAGCATACTTTTTTATCAATAGCTGAGTTATAGTTTTTGTCATTGACATAAGGAATGATAACTTCATCAAATTCCAATCCTTTTTTTGCCATGTGAGATCAGGTAACGATGATACCCTTCACAAAAGCGGAGCTTTGATTGGATAGAAAATAAACTTCAGCAGTATATGTCTGTAGACTTTCTGCCAGTTCTTTCGCTTGTGCTTCAGTTTCTTTTACATACTATTCCGAGTGACTTATAACCGGATTTCTTGAAGGATGAAATCAGGTCGATAATACCGGAACTTTCCTTTTCTGTATTCTCGAATTGTAGGACTGAAGGGAATTCACCATGTCGCATGATTGGTTCTAATTCATTATTCGTTTGAATTTTCTGTGCAAAATCCGTAATCTCAAATGTAGAACGGTAACTTTTGCAAAGCTTCATTACTTCGCCCATAGTGAATGCTTTTCTGATCATCCCGGCGGTTGACGAACCATAAGGATTGACAGACTGGGAGGCATCTCCAAGAATTGTTTTCCGACAGGGATATAGTTTCTGGATAACTTTGTATTGAATCGGAGAGTAATCCTGCATCTCGTCTATCAAAAGATGCTTGACACAATATTGGGTAATATTCCCATCTAAAGCCAGATGTAAATATGCTAAAGGGGCCAGTCAGTGTATTCCAGTATTCTGTTTTTCCGTAATTTGAATAGTTCGGGTTTACCTACCCATACGAAAAACTCTTTATAAATCTGAAGATCGTTGTTACCTGCAAACATTCTTCTTATTTCTTTCTTCAACAGATTCCTGTCGGCGGTGGTAACCGTAAAGTAGTATTGTACCTTCATCATTTCCGAGGATAAAATCCGTCATAGCTTCAGAACGCTGGCGCATGGGATAACGGTTGAAGCGCCTGAATTGCTCTTCAATATATTCAGCTGGAATTGTGATGTGCCTGGTGAGTTTTACTTCTGCTGCTTTGAAGTAGTTGTTTTCCATATAGAGGATGAACTTATCGAGCTGTGAAATAAACTCGAAGGAAGATTTATATTTTATCCGTTCTATGAAACCCTGAGTCGTTTTCCCAAGTAATTCCGTTACCTGTTCAAAGAAGTTCTGGTATTTGTATTTGTTTTCAAGAACTCCCGAAAAGAATCTGTTCCATACTGGTTTCAGGCACACTTTCTTCTCCTAACTCAGGAAGGACATTTGAGATGTAATCGCCAAAAAAACTTTATTGGGTGAGATTATCAGTATGTCTTTTTGAAGATATATCCCCTTTCAGTGTATAGAGCAGGTAAGCGATGCGATGTAAGGCGATGGACGTTTTTGCCCGATCCAGCAACTCCCTGGATAATTAGTATATGGGCTTCCTCATTGCGAATAATCCGGTTCTGTTCCCGCTGGATGGTAGTAACAATATTCCTCATTTTATCGTCTGCATTACTGCTGAGTTCTTTTTGAAGAATTTCATCGTGAACCGTCAGCGAACTTTCTATCATGTACTCCATTTTACCTTTGCGGATGCGGTACTGACGTTTGAGCGAAACATCTCCACTGATTTCACCGACGGGAGAGGTGTAAGTTGCTTCTCCCAGTTCATAATCGTAGAACATACTGGAAATAGGAGCGCGCCAGTCATATATCAGATTCATCTTGCTTTGAGAATCGTAAAATGTGTGTATACCTATATAAATAGGTAGAATATTGGCACCGTTTTTCTTTTCTTTAAAATCTATCCTCCCGAAATAAGGAATATCCAGTATCCTGCCCAGTCGCCTGCGTTTATCAATCACACTTTCACCTAGTGCAAAATGATTGAGGATACTCTCGCGCATAGAACGGATTTCATGAGGATCAATATCTTTGTTCGACCAGATATAATCTTTATATTCCTGTAAGGTTTCTACATGTTCTTTGACCGAAGTATCAGTGTTATGAATCGTATCATTTATGATACTGATGACTTGTTGCAAGTGTACTTTTTCTTGTTGCTCTGTTTGATAAAGTGTCATAGTTCTTTTAATTTTATAGCTGAAAAGTTTGGAAAGGGTGGCAAAGTTAGTCCAAATTGTCAGATTATTAAATAGCTATTTATAGCTATATATCCATCCTTTTTTCTACATTTGCAAGTCATTTCAAAAGAAAGAATATGGATATCCTTGATCTTGCCAGGCGAAATCAGCAGAAAGCCTGGAAAATAATAGAAGACACAAAAAAAATCATTCCGACTTGGGAAAGTGTGGGTGCCAGAGTGAATCTCGTAGGTTCGTTGCGTACAGGATTATTGATGAAACATCCTGGATATTGATTTTCATATTTATACCCCACAGTTTAGTTTGTCTGACAGTTTTCAGGCGATGGTAAAATTGACAGAGAATAAATCTTTTATGAAGATGGAACATAAGAATCTGTTGGATACTGAGGCGGAATGTGTGGAGTGGCATGCCTGGTATCGGGATGCAGATAATGAGCTTTGGCAGATTGATATGATCCATATTCTGGAAGGTTCCCGGTATGACGGCTATTTTGAAAAGTTTGCTGAACGGCTTTCTGCTGTTCTGACTGAGGAAACAAAGTATGCTATTTTAAAACTGAAATATGAGACTCCTGAGTCGGAAAAGATTATGGGAGTGGAATACTACGTGGCTGTTATCCGGGATGGCATACGCAGTTATGAGGAATTCATGGAATGGAGAATCCAACATCCGGTTACAGGCGTTATGACCTGGATGCCGTAAATAAGGTATTTCTTCCGGGTTAGCTTAGTACCCCCAATTCCAATCCTGCATTGATAGCCTCTATCGAATTTTGTACTCCTAATTTATGCAGAAGGTTTTGTCGGTGAATATGAACCGTATGAATACTTATGCGGAGATTATAAGCTATTTCTTTACTCAACAGCCCTTTTTGGATAAGCTGTAAAATCTCCAGTTCACGCTGTGTCAAATGGATTCGTGGATTCGTAAGTAAGGTAGGGGAGAAAGTCTGTCCATTCTTTAGATTTAATACAGTACAATCTACCTGATCCGAATCTTTTTGATTCGGTGCGATATCCATGCTCCCAGTATGAGCCATGCTTTCCCGGTACTGTCTTTTTCTAAAACTTGTAGCCTGCTGATAACCCGTACATACTGCTGCCTGGTATTTCGTACCCGGTAACTGTAGATATTGGAATAATCATTCCTCTGCTCCGGAGGCAGACTATAAATGAATTGACTTCTTAACCGAATCTGCAAGGCTTGCAATTGTTGTTGGTCATCGGGGTGGATGCGAGATTCCAAATAATCTCCCTGTCTCTCCAATGTAGCTATCTTATGGCTGTCATAACCCAGTAAGTCTACAAAGTTAGAGGAGGCAAAGGCATATCTGAACTTATATACATCCACCACAAAGGTACAGCTTTGGTTAAGGCGGGACATTTGGTGGAGCATTAATTTATCACGCTCCCAGATGCTATAGTCAATATCGGCAGCAGATAAATTCTGTCTGACCCACATTTCCTCTCTTGTAATGTCGGTTGGTTTCATACAGGATAGTTCTTTGATTGCAAAAAAAGTATAACAAGTAACTGTTTATCCTTGCATGTCTATCCTGTTTTTTTGTATATTTTCCCTATATTTAAAGGTCATGCGTAATTATTCATTACTTTGATATTCAAAGAAGTCAGTCTTCACTGACGGAATTAGGACGTACATTAATAATCAGCTTGCCATTTTCTAGTTGATACCATTTTTCAAAAGGTGTTCGTAGAAAGTTCCAACAGAAACGCAATGAATCCTCATCAAATTCGTCTCTTACCGGTTCTTTCTTAAATACTACAGGGGTTAATCCGGTAGCTTTTTCAGTAGCAAGTACACGTCCTACTGTTTGAATGCTTCAATCTGTCTTTCATTTGTAGTTGGGAAGGACGATTTAGTACATATCCTATTTGCTGCCAATACATCAGGTCTTTACTGTGAAAGACAGGAATTCCGGGGAACCATTCGAAGCTGGAAGCTACCAAGTAATAGTCGTTTCCTACCCGGCAGATACTGGGATCGGGATGAAATCCGGAGACGATAGGATTCTTAAAAGTGGCTGTTTCATGATTCTGTCCTTTCATCGATATTGGCCATCCGGTAAGTGATCCGATAAAAATAAGAAGAGAAAGATTTTTTTATATTGTCATTATGTATTATTTAATCTAAAAGCAAATGTAAGGGGAAATTTGGGAAATGGAATAGTAGTCATTTGTCTAAAAATAGCTCTATTTGATTATTTTTGCTATATTTGGCGTGTGAAATTCAAATAAAACGATTGTTCAACTTATGAAGCACCAACTCTGTATATAGCTACGCTCCACGAATAGCACCTTCCAATAAAAGCTATTCTGCTATTTGACGGATTTCTGTAGTTCGTCACAGAGTTTTCATACCTGATTTATTTATATCGAGTGGCATGCGGCTATGTATATAGTTGTGTGGCATGCGCTTATTCTAGTGGAATAATGAATTATACCTATAAACAAATATGGCTCATCAATTTTCCTGTAATGATGAGCATGCTGATGGAGCAATTAATCAATATTACTGATGCTATTTTTCTGGGACATGTGGGCGAAGTGGAGTTAGGAGCTTCTGCACTTGCAAGTGTTTATTATCTGGCCATTTATATGCTGGGATTTGGTTTCAGTCTCGGTTTACAGGTCATGATTGCCCGCAGGAACGGGGAGCAAAGATACAAAGAAACGGGAAAAACCTTTTTCCAAGGTCTATTCTTTTTGAGCGGGTTGGCCGTATTCTTAAGTTTTACTTCCTATGTGTTGTCACCTGTTATCTTGAAGTTTTTTATTCATTCTCCAGAGATTTATAAAACTGTGGTCGACTATCTGAGTGGAGATGTTTCGGCCTGTTATTCTCTTTTCCGTTTCTTGCATTTCGCGCTTTCTTTGTTGGGATTACGAAAACGAGAGTATTGTCGTGGGCAGCTACTCTCGCAGTTCTTATCAACATCCCATGTAATTACTTGTTTATTTTCAGTTTTAATTGGGGGATTTCAGGGGCGGCAATAGCTTTTTACTGGCTGAAGCCAGTTCTTTATTGATATTGGTTATCTACGTCTTCTTGCAAATGAACAAAGAGAATTGGGGGTTAAGACTTGTTTACGATGGGAAACTATTAAAGTCACTTTTTCATTTATCTGTATGGAGCATGATGCATGCTTTCATTAGTGTTATTCCGTGGTTTCTCTTTTTTTGTGGCTATTGCACGGTTGGGGAAGTACAATTGGCTGTATCCAATATAATCAGAAGTATTTCTACTGTTTTCTTTGTGATAGTCAATTCTTTTGCAGCCACTACCGGTTCACTGGTCAGTAACCTGATAGGTGCGGGAGAGGGGAGAAGTATGTTCCGGCTTTGTGGTAAAATCCTCAGATTAGGATATGCAGTTGGCTTTCCCCTAATAATTATTGCTCTGTTATTAAATAAGCAAGTTGTCGGATTTTATACAGATAATCCTGCATTGATAGAGTTTGCTTATTATCCGTTTATTGTAATGTTACTGAATTATACATTTGCTCTGCCCGGTTATGTTTTTTATGCATGCAGTAACAGGTACAGGCAATACCCGGATTGCATTTATTTTTCAGATATCCACTATAGCTTTCTATCTGGTTTACCTATATCTGTTGAGTTATAGTTTCATTGCTACCCTTCCGGTATATCTGATGGCTGAGTATCTGTTTGTGATTCTCTTGGGTGTACAATCTTACATATACCTGAAAATGAAGCAGCATCGATAAAGATCAATATCTCTATTTGATGGGTAGAGTAACAATCATTCGTGTACCTTCCTTATATGCAGGATATATTTTTATCTCTCTAGCAAGCCGTTTTGTGATGAGCCGGCAGAGATACAATCCCAGTCTATTGCCGGGCATAAAAGTGTCAAACTTGGAGAAGCGATTGAAAACTTTTAATATCAAAAGATGTGTGCAAAAATGCTAAAAGCAAGAAAAGAGGGCATTACTGTTGCTAAATCTATGTTTATTGGACTATTTATACCCCGGTACAATTGGAAAATAACAACTTGTTACCAAATCAATGAGAAAAAAGTCGCATAGGCAAAAGAAAAGATAACAGGACTATAAACTATAAAAAATGAGGTTGTGCCAGCGTTTTGACACAACCTCTTTTTTCTTGAAAGTGGTGCCACCAGAAATCGTCGTTTTGACTTAAGTGGCTGTATTTCTTATAGATATATTTTCAAAAAAGAAGTAATCTCCCGCTATTGCTCCACCAAATTTTTGCACTACTTTGCGGCGAAATTCTTCACAACACATTTCCTACTACAAATATACGGAGAATCGTCGTAATTTGGAAATTTAAAGAATAGTTTTATTGACTATTATATTGAAAATATCCCCATCGAAGCAGAAAGTTGCTTCATATTGCTACAAATAAAGCAAAAATGTCCTTTTTGTACACCGCAATCTTAAATAATATGCTTTATTTTTTTTGCCTAAATTGTTTATATGGAGAGATTTTTGTCTATATCGCCATCACCATTACTTGCACCGTATGTCAAGGAATATTGGTTTCTATCCGCAGATAGCACATGTCAAGGCAAACAACGTGCTATTCCTTCTGGATACGCAGGACTAATATTTAATCGGGGAGGTAATATCTATTCGGAAGAATATGGCTTGTATCCGAAGTCATATCTTTTTTGGACAATCCGTTAGACCCGTAAATATGTGCTTTGACAATCTGAATATCGTAATAGTCGTTTTCCAGCCTATTGGTATTAAAATGCTATTGAATATGTCAGGTAGTGAGCTTAAAGGACAAAATGTCGGGTTGGACTTACTAAGCCCACGATTTAAAGAATTAGAAATACGTTTGCTTGACACTTCTGATGAGCAAAGAGTTGTCTGTTTGATAGAGAATTTTTTGTTAGGATATCTCAATAGTGGCGAAGATTATAACTATAAGCGATATACTTCAGTTATTCAATCAATAGAAATGGGAGAAAGCAATATTTCTAAATTGGCTGACAGAGCTTGTCTTGGATATAAACAATTCAAACGACTTTTTTCAGAATATGTAGGATTAAACCCAAAGGAGTTCATTCAGATAAACCGATTTTCAAAAACGCTACATTCGTTGCAAACGAATTCTTCAGCAAATCTAAATGAAATTGCTTGCAAATGTGGATATTACGACAAATCTCATTTAATAAGAGAAGTGAAATTTCTGTCAGGTTACACTCCGAATGAGTTTTTATCAAATGCAGACCCTTATTCTGATAATAGGTCATTGTTTCAATCTTTTTTTTTGTAGATATAAGAATATAAGCAACCCAATATGAAAATACTAATTTACGGAGCGGGAATTGTAGGAACTACCTACGGTTGGCAATTATCAAAAGCGGGTCACGAAATAGCTGTTTTGGTTAGACCTGAAAAGAAACAAGCTATAAAGGAAGAAGGCATTCATATCCACTGTGCAGATTTTAGAGGAGGAAAAAAGGAAATAGAGGATATTGTTTTTAAGCCTGATGTTATAGATTCCTTGTCAGCAGATAACAATTTTGAATACATTATTGTAACAACAAACAATCTTCATTTGAAAGAAATACTACCTGTTCTCTCCAAGTCAGCAGGAAACGCTCATATTCTTTTCTTTCAAAACATGTGGATTGATGATTTGGATAGCATTAATAAATCATCTTTCCGAGAAACAATATTTTTTCGGATTTCCCTTTATGGTAGGCGGTGGCAGAGATGCAAGTTGTATATATAGTGCTATTTCTGGATTAAAACAATCGCATACTCCATTAGGAGAACCGAATGGAGAAATATCTGAACGAGTACGGAAAATAGCTGATGCATTTGAAGATGCCAATCTCAAACCAATTATCTACAATCAAATTAAAATTTGGCTTATAACCCACTATGCAGTTGCTGCTGGATTGTCTGCGGGAATCATGAAAGCTAAAAGCGGACGGAATTTTGCGAGCAACTCTGATATTCTAAAGGAAGCAATAAAGGCTATCAGAGAAGGGTTAGAGGTATGTCAAAAGTTAGGTTATAATCCGAAAGCAGTAAAAGCTAATGGGCTTTACTTTTTACCTTTCTTTATTGCAATTCCAATAGCCAAGAAGGTTTATGGTAATGAAGCATTATGCCTTATGTTTGACGGGCATATCCAGCATTCACCTGATGAAAAATGAAGAAAATGTTTGAAGACATTATAACGGACGGAGAAAAACACGGAGTTAAAGTTTACATTCATAAGCAAATAAAAGAGGGGATATTCAATTAATGCATTAATCATTCAGTATACAAGGCTGTTCCTTGATATAATTCAATTAATTACAATCAATTTATGCTTATGAATGATTTATTACAAACGAGGATATTCGGACTATTGTCTGAAACCTCACAGGAAGTAAGTAACGAAGAAATGCAAAATGCTTATGGCGAATTTATTGAACAAATAAGAATCGTGGGGGGTGGAAGTGATTATTCCACAGTCTACCGTATTCTTGTAGCTACCCGTATTGAGATAGCTTCACTCGAAACAGTACCTCTTTACGGGCAGGGGGAAAAATGCGCTTAAAAAGCTATTCTTACAAAAGACACTGGCAATTATTAGCACAGAACTGGAACTACTAAATTTCAAAATTACACATCCTGAATCGTTTCCTTTGGCAACTCCATTGACATTTTGAATCACCTTTATCGGTCATACCTAAGTTCCAACATCTTGGAATTATGGGTATGACTGAAATTCTTTCAGCTTTGATGTTGTTGGGTGGTATCATCGACAACACAGGCAAGAATCCAACTATTATTGCTTTTTCGGAAGTCTTTGAACAGGCTTTCGGGTTTAGTTTTAACGGTATCTATGACCGTCAAAGCGAACTCTTCAAACGCAAATCATGTAATCTCACCAAAACATTGGATGCTTTAAAAGCCGTCCTTATGAAAGAATATAAGAAACGACAAGCGGAAGCACTGAAAAAAAAGATGAAAAAAAAGATGATTTTGCAACAGGTTGATAAATAATAATTTGCATTTATAATATAGAGGGGTCAATACCGGACTCCTCTATTTTTATTTCCTTACTCTTCCGTCCTTTGCTTCATCAATCGATTGGAAAACTTAATGTTCAACTAAAAAATGAAGCAAAATGTATATAGACAACGAAAACTTCGACAAGTGGGATGGAACGGCTGTCGAAAAAACTCTCCGAAATTGGGCAAGACCTGAAATCACTTATCAATACCGACAACGTATTAGACCCCAACGACAAGTTATTGGATAATCAGGATTTAGCATTTTTACTGAAAGTATCTTTCCGAACCCTGCAACGGTATCGAGCAAGTGGCAAACTTCCTTACTTTACGATAAGCCATAAGACCTATTATCGGGCATCCGACATTCGGACATTTGTACAAGAAAATGCCGATTGTAAGACCTACGAGCAGTTCAAAAAGGAAAACCAACTCGATAAGCAAACCGAAGCAAAACAAGGTGGCTAATATTACCGACTGATGAAGTGCCACCACTCCCCATTTAGCAGAAACCGCCTCGCTCTGTGACTCGGCTCGTTTCGCTAAATGAAGCAAGAGGGAACTGGACAAGTCCTGTTCTTCCCTCTTGCCCTGCGGGCAAGCCTTCGGCTTTAAGAGGTTACATTCGTAACCGTTTATAACAGTGATTATAAGTGAAAAATCTATTCTGCTTATAATCAACTGAATAGACCTCACTTTCTTTATAAAAAAGTTATAATCATGGATAAGACCAGTAATATATCTACCCTTACCACCATCGGGATAGACCGGCAAACGGGAAAGCTAATAGATAAGCTCTGCAAACGCTATTCACTGAAAAAAGGGGAAATAGTCCGTTTGGCGTTTGTCTATATTGATAAAGCATGTATCAACCCATCGGAAGCACCGGAATCCGTAAAATCGGAACTGGCGAAGATAAGCAAACGGCAGGATGATATTATCCGCTTCATCCGACACTACGAGGAAGAACAACTGAATCCAATGATACGAACCGCCAATTCTATTTCAGTTCGATTTGATACGATTGGCAAGTCTTTGGAAACGCTTATTCTTTCCCAACTGGAATCCAGTCGGGAAAAAGCAAACAGCCGGACTGCAAAAAGTAAGTGAGCAGTTCGGCAAGCACGCTGATGTAATCAACCAACAGGGAAAACAACTCACCGCCCTGTATCAGATACACCAACGGGATTATAAGAAGCTACTCCAACTAATACAACTCTATTCGGAGTTATCAACTTGTGGCGTGATGGACGGTAAACGGAAAGAGAACCTAAAAGCGGAAATCATCAATCTGATAAATACATAGAGCCATGCACATAGATTTTGCCCCACCATCGGGTGGAACATATAACAATGCAGGAAGTAGCCGGCAATTAGCTTCTTATATGGAGCATGAGGATTTGGAACGTATGGAGAAAGGAATCTATACCGATGGCTTTTTCAATCTGACGGACGATAATATCTACAAATCAAAGGTTATTAAGGATATAGATACCAATATCGGGCAACTGCTGAAAACGGATGCTAAGTTTTTCGCTATCCACGTCAGTCCATCGGAAAGCGAGCTTCGGGCAATGGGAAATACCGAGCAGGAGAAAGCCAAAGCCATGAAGCGGTATATTCGGGAAGTGTTTATTCCTGAATATGCCAAGAACTTCAATAAAGGACTATCCGAAACGGATATAAAGTTTTACGGTAAGATTCATTTTGACCGTAGCCGTTCCGACAACGAACTGAATATGCACTGCCATTTGATTGTGAGCCGTAAAGACCAAACTAACAAAAAGAAGTTATCACCGCTCACCAACCACAAGAACACCCAAAAAGGGACGGTTAAAGGTGGTTTTGACCGTGTAAACCTATTCCAACAAGCGGAACGGGGCTTTGATAAGCTATTCGGCTACGACCGCCAATTATCTGAATCCTTTGAGTATGCCAATATCATGAAGAATGGCTTTATCTCTGAACAAATTGAACTACAGGAACAGAATATTGCTGGCGAAAATAAAAAAGACGTATTCCAATCCAGTGAAAAAGAAAACATGATTTCTTGCAATCTTGATAACCAGCAAAATGAGAAACACGCTTTTAATCAACAAAATAACAGAAGCGGTGATTCTCTGTTGTCTATCCTTTCATTGGGAGATGGCAATAATTACGATGCTACACAATCAGAGGAATTACAGGCAAAGAAACTCAAAAAGAAAAAGAAGAAAGGAATCAGAAGATGATTGAATATGAGGAACTAAGAGCCGATATAGACCGCTACCTGATGGAGCGTTTCAAGTATCGTAAATCACTGGTACGGCTAACAATTGATAATGCTATTATCCCCCGTAGGAATAGCCGAATAGATTTGTATCTGCGTATCAGACGAATTGAAAGCCGATTTCCACCTGATTGCTTGATTATAGCTCGATTGAGTTTCAGTAAAGAACGGATAGGGCACGGAACGCACTTTATCCGATTTCTGACAGAAATAGCCCGAAAGTACGGTTTTAACCATATCGGCATAGAATGTGCCAATGACAAAAGCGGAGCATTTGCCAAGAAGTTAGGCTTTTGTTCCATTGATGGAGAGAATTACGCAATAACAGTAAACAATCTAATCTCTTATTTTTCAATGGAATAATTTAATAAATCCTTTCTTTCTCTGAACACAAAGGTATATTCCGAGAATAAAACGGCAACACCGAGCCGCAAGCGGTTTTTGAAAATTTCTTCCTTTTTCGTTCCTCAAAAGAGTAAATTTCCAAAAAGTGTTGTCTTATTTATTCTTTCCATATAGGAGATGTTTATCAGAGAAAAAAAGGAAAAAATATATTGATTGAAGTGAGTGGCAAGGACATCGGCTACCAGTTCAATCCATTGCATACACAGTTCCCCGAAGCGGTTGTTTTTTCTCTTTCTTTGCTGCAAATCATTGCAATGACAGGAGTTTATAACAATCTAAAACAACATCAATATGGAAATTGTAGCTATCGAAAAACGAACCTTTGAACAGATGATGCAGAGGTTTGAGGATTTTTCTAAGCAAATAAATGCACTTTGCAGACAGAACCGAAGTTCCGAAAACTGGTTAGATAACAGGCAAGTTTGCGAACTGCTTAAAATCTCATCCCGTACCCTGCAAACCTACTGAGATACGGGAGTTTTGCCCTATTCACAAATCGGGCAAAAGTGTTACTATAAGACTACCGACATCAAGCAGTTTATCAATCAGCAACAAACCAAGAAATAGCAGCTATGGAAAGAGAACTTTTTGATTTAGATATATTAGTCGGCAACTGGGAAAGCATTAACTTGAATCCTACCGTAATGATTTATCGGAACAGTGAGAAACACCAATTAAGTATCATCTATATGAATGAAAATACCCGACAGGAAAACCCATTAACGTATGAGATTCAGGAGGATGAACAGGGCTATTTTGTGTATCTCAGTGGCAAAAGAACTTCGGTTTTTTATTCTTCGAGATTGGATATACTAACTATTGCTTCGTTGGGTGATTATATGAAAAACTAATAATCTGGATATACTCGACAACAAATCTCTGCAAATCGGATTGTTCTTTACGGCTTTAGATGAATTGCCAGCCACCATCAAACAAACCCTACAAAATCATACTCTTTGCATCTGAATGGTTAAAAGTACCTCACAAACCGAGATGTCTGCCAACTGTTCCGTATCTCTTCCCGTATTCTCCAAAACTGGAGGGAGACAGGAAAAATTCAGTTTATCAAATTACAGGGAAAGATTCTGTATAAGGAGTCGGAGATAGTTAGACGGTTAGAACAGAATCACTGATAGTAAGCTGTTTTAAATGAATATTTTAAGAAAGGCTTAGAAAATGGCTTCTAAGTCTTTTTTATGTGTAGTTTTGCTAAACGAAATTTCACGATATTGAGATTTCATATCAATAGAATTGTATTATCCAGTTGTTAAATAATATAGCGATTATGTATAAAGAACTTACAAATGGCTCTTTCTTCATCCAAGAGATTGCGTATCCCTCTTTAATGAAGAAACATATCAAAAAGCATTCGTCGTTTTTACAACCGATGTTTGAAGCTATTAGTAATTCATTAGAAGTTACTAATGGAGCAGAAGATTGTATTACAATAAGACTATATTTCGCCAAGACATTAAAATCCGACAAATTAGACTTTCTTTCATTGGAAATTAGTGATACTGGTAAAGGATTTACAGAAGATAATCTAAGTAGATTAAAATGTTTATTTGATGAATCAAAAGGGCAGAATAATCTGGGTACAGGAAGAATACAGTACCTTCATTTTTTCTACAATACTGATATTTATAGTATTTTTGAAGAAGGAGGGAAGAAATATAAGCGTAGAATTGTACTTTCCAAAAAATTCTATTTGCCTAATCGACATTCTGTTATATGGATAGGAGATAAACTTGAAATAGAGGAAGATACTCCTACAGGAACGAGTGTGTCATTCTATTATCCTATAGACGAAGATGATAAAATTAAATATAATGAGCTTTCTCCGCAGGTGATAAAAGAATCTGTTTTTATCCATTATCTGAGTCGCTTTTGTTTGAAAAAGGGTAATTTTCAAGAGTTTAAATTTGAGCAGTACATAAACAATGTTCATGATAAGTCAAAAGATTGCTTTATTAAAGATAGTGATATACCTAAGCCTGATTATGAGGATTCTATAAAGGTGAATTATTCTAAGATGTCAGTAGATAATGATTTAGTCAAACTTTCTAAAACTGAAAATTTTGAAATAAAATCGTTTAATTTACCTGTGGGTATACAAAAGAAAAAATGAAGTAAAGCTAACAAGTAAGAACGAAACCGTAGATGTGCAAGGTTTTGATTTCTCTTTTATGAGTGAAGCTCCCAAAATCGGGAATAATTATTATCTGTTTCTTATATCCAGTTCTTACTTGACTGATAAAGATACTGATGTAAGGGGACAATTGCTTCTATCTTCACGAAAAGACTTTCTGAAAAATCGGAATTTATTTACTAATCAAGAAGAAATATTAGTTGATGACATTCAAGAGCAAGCAACCACATCTATTATTAATCATTATGAACATTTTAGAAAAGCAAAGAGTAATCAAGATAACAAAATAGATGAACTTGCCGAAATGTTCTCATTAGATAGAAATGTTCTAAACAAAGTCGGATATAAAGCAGGTGATTCAGATCAAGTTATATTAAAACGAGTTTATGAGTACAATGCAGATATTGAGGCTAAACAAGATGCTGGGGTTAAATCTATGATTGATTCTTTAGGGGAATTGGTTCCCGGCAGTAAAGATTTTAGTCGTAAATTGAACGAAAAGGTCAAAAAAAGAGTAACTGAGTTAGTTCCTCAAATAAACAGAACTGAGTTGGCGAAATATATAACAAAAAAAGAAAGGTTGTATTGGATTTAATGCAGAAGACAATTGATAAAAAATTGAATTGTCAGCAGACTGGTACTAAGAAACGAGTTGACAATGAACGCTTTTTACATAACATTCTTTTTAGCCAACATTCTTCTAATCCATTAGATAGTAATCTTTGGATGATAAATGATGATTATATTCATTTTCAAGGAACGTCAGAAACAGAATTGAGAAATATATTGATAAATGAAAAACCTTTTTTTAGAGAAGATCTATCAAAAGAAAAGAAGAAGAAGAGGAGTTGACTTCATTCAATCGAGACCGATTGGGTAATAGACCTGACATTCTACTTTTCCCCTAAAGAACATAAATGTATAATAATAGAACTTAAGAGTATTGATGCAGATGTGTCAAAATTTGTATCTCAAGTATCTCAATATGCAGGACTAATTAGGCAATATTCAAAAGAAGAATATGAAATAACCTCTTTTTATTCGTATTTAATAGGAGAAAACTTTACTTTAAATGAGGTTCAACGTGCAAATCCTTTTTTGAAAAAAGCATATTATTTTGATTATTTATTTTGCCCAGCTTATCCAGTTAGTGGAGGAGATAATAGAAGGGAGGGTGAAATGTATATAGAAGTAATTAAGTATTCTACTTTGTTGGAGAGAGCCATTTCTAGGAATAAAATATTTACGGATAAGATTAAATCTTAAAGTGATATGTATAAGAAAAGGTGCTAATCTCTCAACAGAAAAGCACCTTTCTCAATTTATATCAGCTTATCCTTATATAGTTGTAACTAACAAACTCCCCACCTTCTGCATATCATTCAGAATACTCTGATCTAATACCTTCGCATATCGTTTTGTCATACTGATATTCGAATGACCTAACATTTTCGCAACATTTTCCATACTAACCCCATTTGCCAAGCAAACCGAAGTGGCATAAGTGTATCTGGCACAATGTGTTGAAAGGTTTTTTCTTGATTCCGCACAAATCGCTGATTTCCTTGATATATGCGTTCATCTTTTGATTGCAGGGAACCGGAAGTAATACATTTTGTTTCTTACAGAGGGGGTGATCCTTGTACTTCTCGATGATGGACAAGGGTACATCTAACAGCGGGATGTTGCACATGTTCTTTGTTTTTTGCCGAGCCTTGCGAATCCAATAATTGCCTTCTCTATCCTTGATAATATGTTCTGCGGTTAGCTGCTTTACATCTATGAACGAAAGACCGGAATATGCACAAAAGACGAAAATATCCCGCACCAAATCAATACGAGGTATTTCAAATTTCTTATTCACTAATATCTGAAGTTCATCCCAAGTAAGAAACTCACGATGAACTTCTTTCTCATGGAACTTGATACCAATAAAAGGGTCTTTGCTAATCCATTCATTGGCAAGAGATAGGTTCGTAATCTTTTTCAGGCACTTCATATAACGAATGACGGTATTATTGGCGCATTCTTTTTCAGTTTTCAGGTAGAAGTCGAAAGCCCGAATAAATTCTCCGTTAATATCTTTGAGCGGTAAATCGTCTGTGTCGTACTTGATTTTAATAAGCTCAGCTAAATAGCGTTTACAGCTTTCATAACGACGAACAGTAACTAAGGCAAAGTCTTTTCCTACTAGCTGGCGACATTGGTCGTTGTGTTCCTGAAAAATGACTATAAGTGTTTTCGGTTCTTCTTTTTTTTTCCAAGCTAAAGAACTTATCCCGAAGGATAGTAGCCGAAATAGGAAAACCTTCCTGCTTCAAATCAGCATGGATATTATACAATTTAATTCGGGCTTCTTCGATAAACTTGTTTAGGTCGTTTGATTTGCGGTCTTTACCACGAGAACATTCTTTCGCCTGATTCCATAGGGAAGGGGTAATACTTTTACGGATATTCGTTTCAGAACGAACATTATTGACCGTAATCCGCATACATACAGAGGCTTCACCATTCTTCAATAGTTTTGTTTTCTTCAAGAAGAACAAAAAACACTAAATGAATTTCTTTCCATCATTTTTCTACCTGTTTTAAGTGATACAAAATTATGGAAATGTGGAGAGAGTTTCGCTATGTAACATATTGACAAACAGCGTCAAACAAAGACAAAAAAGGTGGAGATGAAATATCTCCTGATTTGCTCCACCTTTTGCTCCACCGAAAATAGGTTGAAATTTGCTGTTTTTTGCATAGCAGGTAAAATAAAAACTCCCGATATTCATTGAATATCAGGAGTTTTTACTTCTTTTTGCTTTCTCTAAAAGTGGTGCCACCAGAATCGAACCGGGGACACAAGGATTTTCAGTCCTTTGCTCTACCAACTGAGCTATGGCACCATTGTTTCTCTTTGCGGTTACAAAGGTAGTGAAACTTTTGGACTGTGCAAGGGCTTTGGGGATAAAAAACGCTGATAATTGCCTATGTGGCTAAGTATCAGCATTTATAATTTAATAAAAAAGTGTTTTTTATTCTTCTCCCTTTTATTCTTCTGCATTTTCGGTCGTTTCGTCTTTCAGTGGGTTCCATCCTTGGGCTTTTAACTCAAATTCTGGCCGTCGCGGGTAATCAAAGCACAACCCAGTTCCGGTTTCGTGATATGACCGATCAGTTTCACACCCTCCATTTCAGAAATCCTTTCGTGGTCAGAGATGGGGACGGTGAATATAGCAATTCATAATCCTCGCCACCGTTCAGTGCACATGTAGTCAGGTTCATGTTGAACTCCTCTGCCATGACAGCTGTCTGGTAGTCAATAGGAATATGCTCTTCGTAAACACGGCAACCTACTTTACTTTGCGTACAGATATGCAGCAATTCAGAAGATAAACCGTCCGAGATATCCATCATGGAAGTGGGCTGAATCCCTTCTTCCGCTAATTTCTTGATGATATCGCGACGTGCCTCCGGTTTTAGCTGACGTTCCAGAAGATATTCTTTTCCGGAGAAATCAGGCTGCACATCAGTCTTCCCTTTTAATGCCACCTTCTCTCGTTCCAATAGCTGTAAACCCATATATGCCGCACCCAAGTCACCGGTCACACAAACTAGATCAGTCTCTTTGGCACCATTCCGGTAGATAACCTTATCCTTATCTGCCTCACCAATACAAGTGATGCTGATTGCCAGTCCTGTAAGCGAGGAAGAAGTGTCACCACCTACGATATCCACATCGTACTCCTCACATGCCAGGCGGATACCTGCATATAGCTCCTCCATATCTTCTACGGAGAAGCGTTTGGAAAGAGCCAGGGAAACGGTTATCTGCTTCGGGGTACCGTTCATGGCATAGATGTCGGAGAAGTTCACGACAGCCGCCTTATAGCCTAAATGTTTCAGTGGGACATAAATCAAATCGAAATGCACACCTTCCATCAGCAAGTCGGTAGTAATCAAAACCTGCTTTTCGGTAGGATAGGAGAGTACGGCAGCATCATCGCCTACACCGTACCGGCTGGATTCATTCTTCAGTTCAATGCCTTCGGTAAGGCGGCGGATAAGACCGAACTCACCGAGGCTTGATATTTCTGTTCTCATGATTACGCTCTGTTTATCAATTCTCTCATAATTTCCGTCATCTTTGGTTGTGCAGCATCGGCAGCTTTCTGTACTTCCTCGTGCGTTACTTCCACAATCTTACCTTCCACACCGAGGTCGGTAATCACGGAGATACCGAACACTTTGATGCCACAATGGTTGGCAACAATCACTTCCGGCACTGTAGACATACCTACTGCATCCGCACCGAAGATATGGAATAATTTATATTCGGAAGGAGTTTCAAATGTCGGGCCTTGTGTACCGACATATACGCCATGTTGCACTTTAATTCCTTTTTCTGCTGCAATAGCATTCGCCTTACGGATCAGCTCTTTGTCATACGCCTCACTCATATCCGGGAAACGCGGGCCATACGGAATGTTCTTGCCACGCAACGGATGTTCTGGGAAGTAATTGATATGATCCGTAATAATCATCAGGTCGCCGATTTCAAAATCAGGATTCGTACCACCGCTGGCATTTGAAACGAACAGGGTTTTGATTCCCAGTTCACGCATCACACGTACGGGGAATGTTACTTCTTTCATCGAGTAACCCTCGTAGTAATGGAAGCGTCCCTGCATTGCCATGATATCTTTGTTGCCTAACTTTCCGAATATAAGTTTTCCGCTGTGTCCTTCTACCGTCGATACGGGGAAGTTCGGAATTTCCTCATATTTTATTTCGTACTTCTCGAGTGATTTCGGTGGCGAGACTGCCTAAACCGGTTCCGAGGATAATTGCTGTCTCTGGTTGTGTGTGCATTTTACCTTTTAGGTAAGCTGCTGTTTCTTGAATGAGCTCTAACATAGCCAATAATATTCTGGTTAAATATATGTTGTTGATTTTGTAAAAATTCTATCTCAATAGGCAGAACGTATAGATGCGGTTTCAATGCTTCGGCCAATGCCGGATGATGTTGCAGCCTTGTCGCATCCTTTTCTGTTGTGATTATCAGCTTCTTATCTCCTTCCAGACGCTCAAAGCGTTCTTTGATCATTTGCAGATCCTTGTTACTGAAATCATGGTGATCGTCAAACTGGCATATGTTCACATGCGGCGTATACGCTTCCAGTTTTTCTACCAAGGGTGCGGGCGAAGCGATTCCTGTAACCAGCAACACCCGTTCGTCTTTTTCTAGCGATGTGAGTGTTCTCCGCTTCTTGCCGAAAAGCGGTGTCAGTGCTCCATATCGGAATGAGGAGAAATAAAGTTGTTGGTATGGGTACAGTTTTAGCCTTTTCGTGATGATATTGAAATCTATTGGTTTGATATCTTCCGGACATTTGGTTACGATCACGATATGCGCCCGGTTTTTGCCATCTTCCGGTTCACGCAATCGCCCTGCCGGAAGCAGGGTGTCATCTGAGAACAACCTGTGAAAATCAGTCAGCAGTATATTCAGTCCGGCCTTTACATGCCGGTGCTGGTAAGCATCGTCCAGTAACACCACATCCACTTTGGGATTGTCCAACTTCATCAGTTGTTCGATGCCATGACAACGATTTTCGTCTACAGCCACCCGGATATCCGGGAATTTGGTTTTTATCTGATATGGTTCGTCACCGATGCGCTTTACGTCTGTTTTCTCCGTAGCCAGTACATATCCCTTGCTTTTCCGTTTATAACCGCGGCTCAGCATGGCAACGTTCGCTCCTGTCTGTTGCAACAGCTTGATAAGATACTCCGTGTGTGGCGTCTTGCCTGTTCCGCCTACAGCGAGGTTTCCAACGCATACTACAGGTACGTCAAAACTCTTTGACCGGTAATATCCCCAATCAAAGAGTTTATTTCTCAGACATACTCCCATCCCGTAAATCCACGAGATGGGGTATAGCCAATAGTGTATCTTAACCAGCGGTTCTTCCATCCACTCCTTTCTTTAATTGATGTTCAACTCGAACGGAACGCGTGCCTGAATTTTATCGTAGTTCTCAAAGTTATTCAGCCAATCGAACTGATTGTAAAGTTCACCTACTTTGCCTTTCAGCATACGAGATTGGATATATCCACCCGGATTCGTATCCATCAGCGTTTCGAAGAAACTCTTCTTGCCGGGGTAAGACATTACGGTGTAAGCATCCAGTCCGGCTTTTCCAATAGCCATTTCCAATGCTTTGTCCAGCCCGCCCAGTTCGTCTACCAAGCCCAGTTCTTTGGCTTTGGCACCTGTCCACACACGACCTTCGGCAATCTTCTTGATTTCGTCTGTAGTCATGCCGCGACCTTCTGCGCAACGTTTCACGAACAGTTCATAACCCTCGTTCACCATATTTTTTGCATCAAGGCCTTTTTCACCATCATTCAGTGCACGTCCCATCATTCCGAAGTCAGAATATGTATTTGTTTTCACAACGTCGAATGAAAGACCGATTTTGTCTGTCAGCCCTTTCACATTAGGAAACATGCCGAAGATACCGATGGAACCGGTCAGCGTGGTCGGGTCAGCTACGATGCTGTCTGCATTACAAGAAATATAATAACCACCTGATGCAGCATAGTCACCCATAGATACAATCACCGGTTTTTCTTTCTTCAACTCGGTTACTGCGTACCATATTTGTTCTGAACCGAAAGCACTACCACCCGGAGAATTCACGCGCAGTACTACCGCTTTCACGTCTTCGTCTTCTTTCAGTTTGCGCAAGTCGCGGATCACCTCATCTGAATAGATGTTGCTTTCGTTGTCTGTACGGGAACTTCCACTGTAGATGTCTCCGTAAGCATAATATACAGCAACAATATTTCCGCTTTTATCTTTGGGAACATTCTTTTTTACATTTATCATATCTTTCAAAGTCAGTACCGGCATATGGTCCTTTTTATCTATGCCTATCAGAGTTTTCAGATAGTTGCGTACATCATTCTTATATATCAAGGTATCTGCTAGTCCATATTCCACGCAGTCTTCTGCAGGATAGAACATCAGCATCTTGTCAGCAACTTCATTCAACTTTTCTTCGCTTACACTTCTTGATTCGGAGATGTCACTCAACATTTGTCCCCAAATGCCATCCAGGAATACAGCTACCTGTTCGCGGTTGGCCGGACTCATTTCAGTGGAGATAAATGGTTCTACAGCCGATTTATAAGTACCTACTTTGAATACCTGCATTTCCACGCCAATTTTAGACAGCAAGTCCTTGTAGAAAATCGGAGTAGAAGCCAGACCGTACCAGCCGATTGAACCTTGTGGATTCAGCATTATCTTGTCGGCTACACTTGCCAAGTAATACAGATGCTGTGAATATTGGTCACCGTAAGCTACTATAAATTTGCCGCTGTTTTTGAAGTCAGCCAATGCTTTGCGTATTTCTTCTATAGAAGCAAAACCTGCACCCATTGAACCGGCCTGCAGATAAATACCCTTTATGTTTTCGTTTTCCTTAGCCTTTTGAATGGACGATAAAATGTCATCTAAGCCATAAATGGTTTCATCTTCACTCAGGAACATGTCAAACGGATTGTCCTGACTGCGTTCAGAGAGCATACCTCTCATGTCGAGCATCATCACAGAGTTTTTGCGCACTTGTGTTTCAGACTCCGACGAAGACAGCATACTAAACAGTATTAAGATGCTGACGAAGAACAACACAACGCATGACACGATAATACCTGTGATGGTGGCAAGCGTAAATTTAAAAAAATCTTTCATTGTAGTTATTGTTTTTTGTATGCTAACTTATTAAAAAGCTAACAAAGATAAATAATTGAATTGATATTTACCCTATCTGTCGTAAAGTTTTTCATTTTGTCACACTGTCTCTTGAAAAATATTGTTGTCTTTATGTCGTTTGGAATTGGAAGTAGAGCAAATTATACGTATATCTTGCGAACATTTATGTTGTTTGCAGGAAATGAAAGGATTCTTAGGGAGGTTTTGGAAGAAGCACAATCATTCTACTATTTGCTTTTTATAAGTAAGCACGGCACTGTCCACGATTTTGTGTAAATAGAAAACTAGAGGATTCGAGTTTTATACTTGAATCCTGTTTTCAAATATAGTTATAAATTGATTAAAAATCAATGCCCAATTCCAAATAGGTTGATACCATTTCTTTTCTATTTCTGTAATAGCCAGATACACAGACTTTTTCAAGGCATCATCATTTGGGAATGATAGCTTGTTTTTTGGTGTACTTTCTAATTTTTCCGTTCAGATTCTCAATGAGATTCGTTGTATATATGATCTTTCTAATTTCAACCGGGAAGTCAAAGAATACGGTGAGTTCTTCCCAATTATTTCTCCATGAGCGTATCGCATATGGATATTTAGTCCCCCATTTTTGCTCAAAGTTCTCCAACTCCATCTTTGCGGCTTCTTTAGTAGGTGCATTATAGATATTCTTTAAATCAGAAGTAAACTCCTTTTTTTTTTCCAGACCACATACCGACAGGAGTTTCTTATTTGATGCACTACGCATATTTGAGTGGTAGATGTTGGAAACACACTCTTGATAGTTTCTGTAAATCCATTCAGATTATCAGTAACCGTAATCAGTATATCTTCTACACCACGAGCTTTGAGATCCGTTAAAACGCCCATCCAGAAGGCAGCACTCTCATTTTTTTACCAACCCACATACCCAATACCTCTTTCAAGCCTTCCTTATTTAGACCTACACATAAATAAACGGTCTTGTTGATGACCTTACCATTTTCCCTGACTTTAAATACGATACCATCCATCCAGACAATCATATATAAGCTCTCCAAAGGACGATTCTGCCACTCTGAAGCAGCCCGGGCTGACTTTATTGGTAATAATAGAGATAGCGGAGGTGGAAAGATTGATACCGTATATTTCTTGCATTTCTGACTCAATGTCAGATACGCTCATGCCTTTGGCATAAAGAGAGATTACAAGACGTTCAATAGACAAGCCACGGGATTGATGCTTAGGGACTACAACTGGCTCAAATTCACTTTTTCTATCACGAGGAACCTGAATAACAGATTCTCCCATCTCTGTTTGAATCTGCTTCTTATAACTACCATTGCGGGGAGTTGCCACTATGATCGCCTTGATTGGAGTGTTTCTCATAACCTAAGTGGTTATCAAGTTCAGCTTCCAACATTTGCTCATAGACACGAGTATGAAGCTCTTTCATGAAAGCGGTAACATCTTCACCTGTCTTAAACTGAGACAGGAACTCTTTACTTAAAAATTCTTTGGGGATGTCCATAAAATCTGCTTTTTTACAAAGTTAATATATAAATAAAAAAACTACGAGAAGAATCCCGTAGTTTTCTATTTACACAATATTATGGAGAGTCCCGTAAGCACAAATAATCGGTAGAATCCCTCTTTTCTTCTTAGTTCCTTTTTGCTTTCTGCTGTTTTCTTCCTCTTTTCATATCTTCCTCTTCTATCTTTCTTCTTTTCTTTTTTTTCTCTTCCTTCCAGTTTTCTCCTTGCTAAATATCTCTTTTTTCTCCGTATCAAATTCGGTTTAAACTATAAAAATCATCTTTTCAACCGAATTTGTACCGAGTTAACACCGAGTTTGTACCGAATTAGCTTTGTAGAGTCTCTGGCTGCAACAATGTTTGAATCTCCTTCGTATCCTTTTTTCCTGCCTCGCGCGTATGTATATATATAATGTGTACCCTTCCGTGCCCGTCCACGTTCCTTCTTAAAATTCTGTTCTACAACATCCTTATCAATCAAGCAGTTACAAAATTGTTTCAAAAAACCTGTGAAAAAACGGTAGATATATTTGGATTGAATTGTAATATGCGCTACTTTTTTGCACCCGCTTTCCAAGAGACGGTAAGCCTTGTAATTGACATTCTGACAGAAACGGTGTAAGAACCCTAACGTTTTTTTCTTTCCTTTTGCCCTAATTCCAACCAAGAATACGGCAGTCGAGAAGAAATTTGAAAAAAAAACTTCTGAAAACATTTGAAGATATGTGCTAAAGTTCTTACCTTTGCACCCGCTTTCCGAAAGGAATGCAATCGATGATTGATTTACTGATTAAGAAACCGGTGTTGTTATGAACTCCTTTTTTTTTTCTTCTTTTTTATCTCCCTTTCGCAAAGAGAGACGACGAGAAAAAAAAAAAAAAGAAAAAAAAACTTCCGAAAATATTTGGAGGATATACTTAAAAGTTCTTACCTTTGCATCCGCTTTCTGAAAAGAAAAGCAGTTTTAGAAAAGAAGCGATCTTTGAATAATTTACATAAACAATACAAGTAGTACAAGAGCAAGAGTACTCAATAAAATGAGTAATCTTGGGTATAAAGAAAAGAACCGTCAAGTAACTTATATATATAGGTAATTTGAGAACTTTTAATAAACCGAGCGTCCTGAACAGAGCAAAATCACCGGTAGCGATACCGGTAATAACAATACTTTTTACAATGAAGAGTTTGATCCTGGCTCAGGATGAACGCTAGCTACAGGCTTAACACATGCAAGTCGAGGGGCAGCATGGTCTAGCAATAGACTGATGGCGACCGGCGCACGGGTGAGTAACACGTATCCAACCTGCCGATTATTCCGGGATAGCCTTTCGCAAGAAAGATTAATACTGGATAGCATAACGAGAAGGCATCTTCTTGTTATTAAAGAATTTCGATAATCGATGGGGATGCGTTCCATTAGTTTGTTGGCGGGGTAACGGCCCACCAAGACATCGATGGATAGGGGTTCTGAGAGGAAGGGTCACCCACATTGGAACTGAGACACGGTCCAAACTCCTCCGGAGGCAGCAGTGAGGAATATTGGTCAATGGGCGAGAGCCTGAACCAGCCAAGTAGCGTGAAGGATGACTGCCCTATGGGTTGTAAACTTCTTTTATATGGGAATAAAGTGCAGTATGTATACTGTTTTGTATGTACCATACGAATAAGGATCGGCTAACTCCGTGCCAGCAGCCGCGGTAATACGGAGGATCCGAGCGTTATCCGGATTTATTGGGTTTAAAGGGAGCGTAGGCGGATTATTAAGTCAGTTGTGAAAGTTTGCGGCTCAACCGTAAAATTGCAGTTGATACTGGTAGTCTTGAGTGCAGCAGAGGTAGGCGGAATTCGTGGTGTAGCGGTGAAATGCTTAGATATCACGAAGAACTCCGATTGCGAAGGCAGCTTACTGGACTGTAACTGACGCTGATGCTCGAAAGTGTGGGTATCAAACAGGATTAGATACCCCTGGTAGTCCACACAGTAAACGATGAATACTCGCTGTTTGCGATATACAGCAAGCGGCCAAGCGAAAGCATTAAGTATTCCACCTGGGAGTACGCCGGCAACGGTGAAACTCAAAGGAATTGACGGGGGCCCGCACAAGCGGAGGAACATGTGGTTTAATTCGATGATACGCGAGGAACCTTACCCGGGCTTAAATTGCAACTGACGGATTTGGAAACAGATCTTCCTTCGGGCAGTTGTGAAGGTGCTGCATGGTTGTCGTCAGCTCGTGCCGTGAGGTGTCGGCTTAAGTGCCATAACGAGCGCAACCCTTATCTTTAGTTACTAACAGGTCATGCTGAGGACTCTAGAGAGACTGCCGTCGTAAGATGTGAGGAAGGTGGGGATGACGTCAAATCAGCACGGCCCTTACGTCCGGGGCTACACACGTGTTACAATGGGGGGTACAGAAGGCAGCTACACAGCGATGTGATGCTAATCCCAAAAGCCTCTCTCAGTTCGGATTGGAGTCTGCAACCCGACTCCATGAAGCTGGATTCGCTAGTAATCGCGCATCAGCCACGGCGCGGTGAATACGTTCCCGGGCCTTGTACACACCGCCCGTCAAGCCATGAAAGCCGGGGGTACCTGAAGTACGTAACCGCAAGGAGCGTCCTAGGGTAAAACTGGTAATTGGGGCTAAGTCGTAACAAGGTAGCCGTACCGGAAGGTGCGGCTGGAACACCTCCTTTCTGGAGCGACGCTCAGGCTATAATGAGGCGCAAGCCAAGTGTTAGATTTTAAAAGTTGGTTCTTTTAAAGTCATGCTACCATAAGAACCTCTTGGACTACGAGTAATTGTTTATTTAAACATATAAATGAGAAAGAAGAAGCCGAGCCGCAAGGCGAGGTTGAACTCGACAGTCCTATAGCTCAGTTGGTTAGAGCGCTACACTGATAATGTAGAGGTCGGCAGTTCAACTCTGCACGGGACTACGCAGTCGGCAATCTGTTGGTTGCTTACTTCGGGGGATTAGCTCAGCTGGCTAGAGCACCTGCTTTGCACGCAGGGGGTCAACGGTTCGAATCCGTTATTCTCCACTCTACCTTTTAGAGGTAAACGTTCTTTGACATGATGTACAAAAAAAAAGTAAAGTTATAACAAGCTGAAAGTATATATCGAGCCATACGGCTAGGTAAGACTAAAAAGTAAGCAAGGGCGCATGGCGGATGCCTTGGCTCTCGGAGGCGATGAAGGACGTGATAAGCTGCGATAAGCTGCGGGTAGGTGCAAATGACCTTTGATCCGCGGATTTCCGAATGGGACAACCCAATATCTTGAAGAGGTATTATCCTACTAAGTAGGAGGCAAACGCAGGGAACTGAAACATCTTAGTACCTGTAGGAAGAGAAAATAAATAATGATTCCCCTAGTAGTGGCGAGCGAACGGGGACCAGCCCAAACCATATGTGTTACGGCATGTATGGGGTTGTAGGACCACGTCGTGGGACGACAGTTAGTGAGTAGAATGGATCTGGAAAGTTCAGTCATAGACGGTGATAACCCGGTATACGAAGCTAACTTAACCCTAGTGGTATCCTGAGTAGCGCGGGACACGAGGAATCTTGCGTGAATCTGCCGGGACCATCCGGTAAGGCTAAATACTCCCGAGAGACCGATAGCGAACCAGTACTGTGAAGGAAAGGTGAAAAGCACTTCGAACAGAAGAGTGAAATAGTCCCTGAAACCATGCGCCTACAAGCGGTCGGAGCAGTGTAAACTGTGACGGCGTGCCTTTTGCATAATGAACCTACGAGTTACTTTTTCCGGCAAGGTTAAGGGTCTTGAGACCTGCAGCCGAAGCGAAAGCGAGTCTGAACAGGGCGGATAGTCGGAAGGAGTAGACGCGAAACCAAGTGATCTACCCTTGGCCAGGGTTGAAGGACAGGTAACACTGTCTGGAGGACCGAACCGATAAGCGTTGAAAAGCTTCCGGATGAGCTGAGGGTGGGGGTGAAAGGCTAATCAAACTTGGAGATAGCTCGTACTCCCCGAAATGCATTTAGGTGCAGCCTTGATTTATACTAATATGAGGTAGAGCGACTGATAAGATGCGAGGGGCTTCGCCGCCTATCAAGTCTTGACAAACTCCGAATGCGTATTAGTTCTATATCAGGAGTGAGGGCATGGGTGCTAAGGTCCATGTCCTAAAGGAGAACAATCCGGACCATCAGCTAAGGTCCCGAAATAACCACTAAGTTGATCTAACGAAGTCAGATTGCTAAGACAGCTAGGATGTTGGCTTGGAAGCAGCCATTCATTTAAAGAGTGCGTAACAGCTCACTAGTCGAGGAGTTTGGCGTGGATAATAATCGGGCATAAGTGGTTTACCGAAGCTATGGGATGTGCAAACATCGGTAGGGGGAGCATTCCACTCCGCGTTGAAGGTGAAGCGTGAGCTTTGCTGGAGCGTGTGGAAAAAGCAAATGTAGGTATAAGTAACGATAAAGGGGTGAGAAACCCCCTCGCCGAAAGACTAAGGTTTCCTGATCAACGCTAATCGGATCAGGGTTAGTCGGGTCCCAAGGCTCAGCCGAACGGTGAGGCCGATGGCAGAACAGGTTAATATTCCTGTACTACCTTAAAGAGTGACGTGGAGACGGAGGCGTGACAGTGCCGCGGACTGACGGAATAGTCCGTTGAAGGGGTGTAGATGTTGATCATTCCAGGCAAATCCGGAGTGAGAGTCGAACCTGATAGTATGGAGCGTTCTTCGAAACAATCCAATAGCGCATGTAATCATACTCCCAAGAAAATCCGCTAAACTTAATCTTTAAGGTACCCGTACCGCAAACGGACACACGTAGTCGGGTTGAATATACTAAGGCGCTTGAGTGATTCACGGTTAAGGAACTAGGCAAATTGACCCTGTAACTTCGGGATAAAGGGTCCCCACTGTAAGGTGGGGCGCAGAGAATCGGTCCAGCAACTGTTTAACAAAAACACAGGGCTGTGCAAAAATTGAAAGATGAAAGTATACAGCCTGACACCTGCCCGGTGCTGGAAGGTTAAGAGGAGATGTCATCGCAAGAGAAGCATTGAATTGAAGCCCCAGTAAACGGCGGCCGTAACTATAACGGTCCTAAGGTAGCGAAATTCCTTGTCGGGTAAGTTCCGACCTGCACGAATGGTGTAATGATCTGGACACTGTCTCAACCGTGAGCTCAGTGAAATTGTAGTATCGGTGAAGATGCCGATTACCCGCGATGGGACGAAAAGACCCCGTGAACCTTTACTATAGCTTAACATTGAATTTGGGTAATTGATGTGTAGGATAGGCCGGAGGCTTTGAAGCATGTACGCCAGTATTTGTGGAGCCGCTGTTGAAATACGGCCCTTTGGTTATTTGAGTTCTAACTCGCGATGCGAGGACACTGTTTGGTGGGTAGTTTGACTGGGGTGGTCGCCTCCAAAAACGTAACGGAGGCTTCTAAAGGTGCCCTCACGACGATTGGTAACCGTCGGCAGAGTGTGTGAATGGCATAAGGGCGCTTGACTGGGAGACTAACAAGTCGATCAGGTAGGAAACTAGAGCATAGTGATCCGGTGTTTCTGTATGGAAAGGACATCGCTCAAAGGATAAAAAGGTACTCCGGGGATAACAGGCTGATCCCTCCCAAGAGCTCATATCGACGGAGGGGTTTGGCACCTCGATGTCGGCCCGTCACATCCTGGGGCTGGAGAAGGTCCCAAGGGGTTGGGCTGTTCGCCCATTAAAGTGGCACGCGAGCTGGGTTCAGAACGTCGTGAGACAGTTCGGTCTCTATCTATCGTGGGCGTATGAAATTTGCGTGGCTCTGACACTAGTACGAGAGGACCGTGTTGGACTGACCTCTGGTTTACCAGTTGTGCCGCCAGGTGCATTGCTGGGTATCTAAGTCGGGATTGGATAAGTGCTGAAAGCATCTAAGTACGAAGCCAGCCACAAGATTAGATTTCTTAGGGTCGTCAAAGACGATGACGTTGATAGGATGCAGGTGTACAGGTGGTAACATCATAGCCGAGCATTACTAATTGCCCGTTCACTTTTGGTCCTTGCCTTGTATGGCGGATATATACGTTCAGTTTTCTGACTTTACTTTTAGCATCATGTCTGACTTATTCAGGTGACTATAGCATCAGGGTTCCACCTCTTCCCATTCCGAACAGAGAAGTTAAGCCTGATCACGCTGATGGTACTGCGTCAAGTGGGAGAGTAGGTAGTTGCCGTTTTTAGAAGAAAGCCTCCATATCGAGTGATATGGGGGCTTTTTGTATTTGTAATGGTTGCTTTCAGTAGTTTTTTTTCCTCTTTGAACCCTCTATTTCCCTTTTTCAGCAAGCAATTTCTTTTTAGTTTGCAACTTCATTCTTATCTTTACGGAATAAAAATGGTATAAAAGGACTTTTTTTGAAAAATAGGGTGTTTTTATTCCGTTCTTTCTCTTTTTTATCTGAGGGATTTTAGTACTTTTGGGCTCAAATCTAATAAAAAGGGAAAAAATCGCAATTATATAATTATTAAAATTACTCCTGTTATATGGAAAACAAAATTCAAGAGTTGACTGATAAGATTTACCGCGAGGGGGTTGAAAAAGGTAACACCGAGGCCCAGAAACTTATCGCTAACGCTCAAGATGAAGCCAAGAAAATTGTAGAAGATGCTCGTAAAGAAGCTGAAGCAATTGTGGCTGCTTCTCGTAAGTCTGCCGATGAACTGGCAGAAAATACCAAGTCGGAATTAAAATTGTTCGCCGGCCAGGCAGTGAATGCCTTGAAGTCTGAAATTGCCACACTTGTGACGGATAAAATTGTCAATGCGGATGTGAAAGCATTTGCTGCCGATAAAGATTATCTGAATGCATTTATAGTTGCATTGGCTTCCAAGTGGAGTGTGAACGAGCCTATCGTGATTTCGACTGCTGATGCAGATGGCCTGAAAAAATACTTTGCTTCACAAGCAAAAGCGTTGCTGGATAAGGGAGTGAAGATAGAGAGCAAGTGAACGGTAACAAGACGTTGTTTACAGTCTCGCCTGCCGATGGTTCGTATAAGGTAAACTTCGGTGAAGAAGAATTTATGAATTACTTCAAAGAATTCCTGCGTCCGCAGTTAGTGGAAATGCTGTTCTAAAACCACAGGATATGAGTAAATACTATTACTACTTGGTAGCTGGTTTGCCCGAACTCACATTGGAGGACAGTAAGCTGAGTTATACGGTAGCTGATTTCAAAGTGGAACTGTATCCGGATTTGTCTGACGAAGATAAGAAGCTGATTGATTTGTTCTATCTGAAGTTTGACAATGCGAACGTTCTGAAATTACTAAAGGACAAGGACGCTGCCATTGATCTGCGCGGAAATTATTCTGCAGAAGAATTGGTAGAGTTTATCTCGTCTCTGAAAGAGGGTGATGAGATAGCTGATGCCGTGTTCCCTTCCTATCTCTCCACTTTTATTTTCGAATATTTCAATGCTACTGCTGAGGACGATTTTCTGTATGAAGACCGTCTGGCTGCGCTTTATTATGAATATGCAATGAAGTGCAAAAAGAAGTTCGTGTCTTCATGGTTTGCGTTTAATCTGACGATGAACAATATACTGGTGGCACTGACTGCCCGGAAATTCAAGATGGATATCGCTCCGCTGATAGTAGGTGATACGGAAGTGTGCGAGGCTTTGCGTACATCCGGTGCTCGTGATTTCGGACTGACGGGGGAAGTGGACTTCCTGGATCAGTTGGTTAAGATCAGCGAAACCGAAGAGCTGGTGGAACGAGAAAAGAAAATTAGACCAGTTGCGTTGGAATTGGATGGAAGAAGCTACTTTTTTCAATTATTTCACTGTGGAACGTTTGTTCGTTTTTCTGTTGCAACTGGAAATGATAGAACGGTGGATTTCTTTGGATAAAGAAAAAGGCAACCAATTGTTCCGCAGCATCATAGCAACGTTGAAGGACGAGGTGCAGATACCTGCAGAATTCAGATAAAATAATAAATAACATAATTATATGGCAACAAAAAGGAACTGTTAGTGGCGTTATCGCCAACATGGTAACCCTCGTCGTTGACGGCCCGGTGGCACAGAACGAGATTTGCTACATCTCGACCGGAGGCGACCGGCTGATGGCGGAGGTGATTAAGGTGGTAGGTACCCATGTGTACGTGCAGGTGTTTGAAAGTACCCGGGGTATGAAAGTCGGGGCTGAAGCTGAATTTACCGGACACATGCTTGAGGTGACATTAGGCCCGGGTATGCTTTCGAAAAACTATGACGGTCTGCAAAATGACCTTGATAAGATGGATGGAGTCTTCCTGAAACGTGGACAATATACGTATCCGCTGGATAAAGGAAGCAGATGGCATTTTGTGCCTCTGGTGAAAGTAGGGGATAAAGTGGAAGCGGCTGCCTGGCTGGGACAAGTGGACGAAAACTTCCAACCGCTGAAAATCATGGTACCTTTCACCCAGAAAGGCGTATGTACCGTGAAGTCCATCGTAGACGAAGGTGAATACAGCATCGAAGATATTGTAGCTGTACTAACTGACGAAGAAGGAAATGACATTCATGTGAACATGATACAGAAATGGCCGGTGAAACGCGCCATGACAAATTATAAAGAAAAACCGCGTCCCTTTAAACTGCTGGAAACGGGTGTACGTGTAATCGATACTGTGAATCCTATTGTAGAAGGTGGTACGGGATTTATCCCCGGTCCTTTCGGTACTGGAAAGACGGTACTTCAGCATGCCATCTCCAAACAGGCGGAAGCGGATATTGTAATCATCGCTGCCTGTGGTGAGCGTGCCAATGAGGTTGTGGAAATCTTTACGGAGTTTCCGGAACTGGTTGACCCGCATACCGGACGTAAGTTGATGGAGCGTACAATCATTATCGCCAATACTTCGAACATGCCCGTAGCTGCTCGTGAAGCATCTGTGTATACGGCTATGACGATTGCGGAATATTACCGAAGCATGGGCCTGAAGGTATTGCTGATGGCTGACTCCACTTCCCGCTGGGCACAGGCATTGCGCGAAATGTCCAACCGTATGGAAGAGTTGCCTGGACCTGATGCATTCCCGATGGACTTGTCTTCTATCATCTCCAACTTCTACGGACGTGCCGGATATGTAGTGCTGGGTAACGGTGAAACGGGATCTATTACCTTTATCGGTACAGTATCTCCTGCCGGTGGTAACCTGAAAGAGCCTGTAACGGAAAATACGAAGAAAGTAGCCCGTTGTTTCTATGCTCTTGAACAGGACCGCGCCGACAAGAAACGTTATCCTGCCGTGAATCCGATTGATTCTTATTCTAAATACATCGAATATCCTGAATTTGAGGAATATATCAAAACTCATATCAATGGTGAATGGATTGGTAAGGTGAACGAAATCAAAAAGCGCCTGCAACGTGGTAAAGAGATTGCCGAACAGATCAACATCCTGGGTGATGACGGTGTTCCTGTAGAATATCATGTAACATTCTGGAAGTCAGAGTTGATTGACTTCGTAATCCTGCAACAGGATGCTTTCGACGAAATTGATGCTGTAACACCGATGGAACGTCAGGAGGATATCCTGAATATGATCATTGACATCTGTCATACGGAATTTGAATTCGATAACTTTAATGAGGTAATGGATTACTTCAAGAAGATGATTAATGTTTGTAAGCAGATGAACTATTCGAGGTTCAAGTCTGAAGAATATGAAGGATTCCGTAAACAGTTGCAGGAACTGATTGAAGAACGTAAAGCATAAAAAAGAATAAGATGGCAACAAAAGCATTTCAAAAAATATATACCAAGGTCACTCAGATTACGAAAGCTACCTGCTCGCTGAAAGCAACAGGGGTAGGGTATGACGAGTTGGCTACCGTAAACGGCAAGCTCGCCCAGGTGGTGAAGATTGCCGGTGACGATGTGACTCTGCAGGTATTCGAGGGTACGGAAGGTATCCCGACCAATGCGGAGATAGTATTCCTGGGCAAGTCGCCTACGCTGAAAGTGAGCGAACAGCTTGCGGGACGTTTCTTCAACGCTTTCGGTGATCCGATTGACGGAGGTCCGTCTATCGAAGGTCAGGAAGTGGAAATCGGTGGTCCGTCTGTGAACCCGGTACGCCGTAAACAACCGTCGGAACTGATTGCAACAGGTATTGCGGGTATCGACTTGAACAATACGCTGGTATCCGGACAGAAAATTCCGTTCTTTGCGGACCCCGACCAGCCGTTTAACCAGGTAATGGCGAATGTAGCACTTCGTGCCGAGACAGATAAGATTATTCTGGGTGGTATGGGTATGACGAATGATGACTACCTGTACTTTAAGAATGTGTTCTCTAATGCCGGTGCGCTCGACCGTATCGTCAGCTTCATGAATACAACGGAGAACCCTCCGGTAGAACGTTTGCTGATTCCGGACATGGCGTTGACGGCAGCCGAATATTTCGCTGTGAACAATAATGAAAAGGTACTGGTGCTCTTGACTGATATGACCTCTTACGCTGATGCGTTAGCTATCGTATCCAACCGTATGGACCAGATTCCTTCCAAGGACTCTATGCCGGGTTCTCTTTATTCGGATTTGGCTAAGATTTATGAGAAGGCTGTACAGTTCCCGAGTGGCGGTTCCATTACCATTATTGCAGTAACTACTTTGTCCGGTGGAGACATTACGCATGCTGTGCCTGATAATACGGGTTATATTACTGAAGGTCAGTTGTTCCTGCGTCGTGATACGGATATCGGTAAGGTTATCGTTGACCCATTCCGTTCACTGTCCCGTCTGAAACAGCTCGTTACAGGTAAGAAGACACGTAAAGACCATCCGCAGGTGATGAATGCTGCTGTACGTCTATACGCCGATGCTGCCAACGCCAAGACGAAATTGGAGAACGGTTTTGACCTGACAAACTATGACGAACGTACCCTTGCATTTGCCAAGGATTACTCTAACCAACTGCTGGCTATCGATGTGAACCTCGAATACGACAGAAATGCTCGATGTGGCTTGGAGCCTGTTCGGCAAGTATTTCCGTCCGGAAGAAGTGAATATCAAGAAAGAATTGGTTGACGAGTTCTGGCCCAAAGCAAATAACTAATCACTAACAACTAATCACTAATAAAGTGGCTATAAAGTTTCAATATAATAAAACCTCTCTCCAGCAGTTGGAAAAGCAACTGAAAGTGCGGGTACGTACACTCCCTATTATTAAGAATAAGGAGAGCGCACTACGCATGGAAGTGAAGCGCTGCAAATCAGAAGCTGCCGCGCTGGATGAGAAGTTGGAACGGGAAATCCAGGCCTATGAAGCGATGTTCGCCCTTTGGAATGAGTTTGATTCCTCATTGATAAAGGTGAGCGATGTACATCTCGGCGTGAAAAAGATTGCTGGTGTACGGGTGCCGCTGCTCGAAAACGTTGATTTCGAAATACGCCCCTACAGCCTGTTCAATGCTCCCCAAATGGTATGCCGACGGCATACATTTGCTCAAGGTGTTGGCACAGACGGCTATCGAGCGGGAGTTTATCGTCGCCAAACTGGGCTTGCTGGAACATGCGCGTAAGAAGACTACCCAAAAGGTAAACCTCTTTGAGAAAGTGCAGATTCCAGGCTATCAGGATGCTCTGCGAAAGATCAAGCGCTTCATGGAAGACGAGGAGAACCTCTCTAAGTCATCGCAGAAAATCATGAAATCCCATCAAGAGAGTAGGAAGGAGGCAGAAGCATGATTACAAAAATGAAGAAGCTCACGTTCCTTGTATATCATAAGGAGTACGAAGCATTTCTGAACGGAGTGCGCGAACTTGGAGTAGTGCACGTAGCCGAAAAGCAGCAGGGCGTAGCTGATAACGCAGAATTACAGGATAGCATCCGGCTTTCCTCACGTCTGCAAGCGACACTGAAAATGCTGCATGGCTTGAGCGAAGCGAAGGAGCCTACACCCGCTTCTGCTGCCCGTGGACTGGAAGTTCTGGACGAAAGTAGATGTGCTGCAAAGTGAAAAGGCGAAGCTGCAACAACAGCTGCAAAACTATCAGAAGGAGAGAGCTGCCCTGGAACCCTGGGGTGATTTTGAGCCCGAAAGCCTTAGTAAACTACACGATGCCGGTTTCACGCTGAACTTCTACTGTTGTTCGGAGGGTAGCTATGACGAGACTTGGGAAGATTCTTATAATGCGATGATTATCAATCGTGTATCCTCGCGTATCTATTTCATTACTGTAACTAAAAATGCGGTGGAAGTGGACCTGGATGCAGAACAGATAAAGTTGCCTTCTTACTCGTTGACCCGTATGCAGATACTTTGTCAGGAGACTGAACAGGCTTTGGCAGACAATGACCAGAAGTTGACGGTACTTGCCGGAAAAGAACAACCTTCATTGCAGGCTGCACTGAAAGAGGTGAACACTGAAATAGAGTTCTCCAAAGTAATGCTGAATACGGAGGCTACGGCAGGAGAGAAATTGATGTTACTGCAAGGTTGGGCACCGGCTTCCAAAGAAAAGGAAATCGCTGCATGGCTGGATGAACAGCATATTTATTATGAAATAACGAATCCGACACCGGAAGATAATGTGCCTATTCAGTTGAACAACAAAGGTTTCTTTGCATGGTTTGAACCGATATGCAGGCTCTATATGCTTCCGAAATACAGTGAGTTGGACTTGACACCGTTTTTTGCACCGTTCTTTATGGTGTTCTTCGGACTGTGTCTGGGTGACTCCGGTTACGGATTGTTCCTGTTCCTTGCTGCCACGCTGTATCGTATGTTTGCCAAGAACATCAGTGCTACGATGAAGCCGATTCTTTCATTGGTGCAGATATTGGCTGCCTCTACATTCTTCTGTGGAATGCTGACAGGTACGTTCTTCGGGGTAAGTCTCTATGACATCAATATACCTTTCCTACAGTATATGAAGGAGCATTTGTTCATGGACAACAATGCCATGTTCCAGCTCTCATTGATATTGGGTGTGATACAGATTCTCTTCGGTATGATACTGAAAGCTGTGAATCAGGCGATACAGTTCGGCTTCAAGTATGCCGTGGCTACGATCGGTTGGATTATATTGTTGGTATCCTGCGGAGTAGGAGCCTTATTGCCCGAAATCATGCCGCTGGGCGGAACGGTACATCTGTGTATCCTCGGTGTGGCTGCTGCCATGATATTCCTCTTCAATAGTCCCGGTAAGAACGTGTTCTTGAACATCGGGCTGGGATTGTGGGATTCTTACAATATGGCTACAGGCTTACTTGGCGACGTGCTTTCATACGTTCGTTTGTTTGCCCTCGGTCTGTCGGGAGGTATCCTTGCAGGAGTATTCAACAGTCTGGCTGTGGGTATGAGCCCCGACAATGTGATTGCCGGACCGATTGTGATGGTGCTGATATTCGTTATCGGACATGCGATCAATATGTTTATGAATGTACTGGGTGCGATGGTTCATCCTATGCGTCTGACCTTTGTGGAGTTTTTCAAGAATTCCGGTTACGAAGGTGGCGGAAAAGAATATAAGCCATTCAAAAAATAACAATTATAGAATTAAAAATTAAAACAATAAAAACGTAAGATTATGGAAATGAATTTATTGATTGCCTACATCGGCATCGCAGTAATGATTGGTTTGTCTGGCATCGGTAGTGCCTATGGAGTGACGATTGCCGGTAACGCAGCTATCGGCGCTTTAAAGAAGAACGACGGTGCATTCGGTAACTTCCTCGTATTGACCGCCCTTCCCGGTACACAGGGTTTGTATGGTTTTGCCGGTTACTTTATGTTCCAGACTATTTTCGGTATCCTCACTCCTGAAATGACAGGTATCCAGGCTGCCGCTATCCTTGGTGCAGGTATCGCGTTGGGATTGGTTGCTTTATTCTCAGCCATCCGCCAGGGACAGGTTTGTGCGAATGGTATTGCAGCTATCGGACAAGGTCACGATGTATTCAGCAACACGCTGATCCTCGCTGTATTCCCGGAACTTTACGCTATTGTTGCTCTGGCTGCAACATTCTTGATCGGTAGCGCATTGGTTGCATAAGAATCTATTTCTGAATAATTTGCTGACCCGGGGTTGCCTTTTTGATGTCAACTCCGGGTTAATTGTTTCCGGATGCCACACTTGAATAAGGTAAATGCCACACCTCGGCAAGTGAAATGCCACACTTTGTATGTCGCGAAGTGTGGCATTTACCTTATTCAAGTGTGGCATTTGAAACGATAGTCAGTCCATCTAACTATTTTTCGCAAACGATTGTTTATGCATATTTCATTAGTTTTTTCGATTAATAGGCTATTTTTCAAAGAATAATGTGTAATTTTGCAGCCGGTATTAAGTAATAGAGATTAAAAAGTAATATGACTAAAGAGCTGTTAACCCCCGACTACATCTTCGAGTCAAGCTGGGAAGTATGTAACAAGGTTGGAGGTATCTATACGGTTTTGTCCACGCGAGCAAATACCTTGCAGGCAAGATTTCATGATAGATTGTTTTTCATAGGACCTGATTTTTGGCAGGGGAAAGAGAACCCTTTGTTTATCGAGTCCGATAACCTTTGTGCAGCATGGAAAAAGCATGCATTTACAGAAGATAACCTTTCCGTCCGCATAGGGCGCTGGAACATTCCGGGCAATCCGATCGTTATATTGGTTGATTTCCAACCGTTTTTCGCGCAGAAGAATGAAATTTATACAGAAATGTGGAACCACTATCAGGTGGATTCGCTGCATGCATACGGTGATTATGATGAAGCATCTATGTTTTCGTATGCTGCCGGCAAGGTGGTAGAGAGTTTCTATCGCTATAACCTGACAGAAACGGATAAGGTGGTTTATCAGGCTCATGAGTGGATGACCGGTATGGGTGCCCTCTACCTGCAGATTGCTGTTCCTGAAATCGCAACGATCTTTACCACACATGCCACGTCTATCGGACGCTCCATTGCGGGAAACAATAAACCTCTGTATGACTATCTCTTTGCCTATAATGGCGATCAGATGGCGGGAGAGCTTAATATGCAGTCCAAACATTCCATTGAAAAACAAACCGCGCATTATGTAGACTGTTTTACGACTGTGAGTGAAATCACAAATAACGAATGCAGGGAATTGCTCGATAAGCCTGCCGATGTAGTGCTTATGAACGGTTTCGAGGATGATTTTGTGCCGAAAGGTGCTACATTTACTGGAAAGCGCAAACGTGCCAGGGCTACCATGCTACGCGTTGCCAATTGTTTGATGGGCACGGACTTGGGAGATGATACGTTGATTATCGGTACCAGCGGTCGATATGAATTTAAGAATAAGGGTATCGATGTCTTTCTGGAATCTCTGAATCGCCTGAACCGTGACAAGAACTTAAAGAAAAATGTACTGGCTTTCGTTAATGTACCCGGATGGGTAGGGGATGCTCGTGAGGATCTGCAAGAGCGCCTTAAGAGTAAAGAGAAATTCACTACTCCATTGGAAGTTCCTTTTGATTACCCATTGGCTACATAACATGACGCACGATCAGGTGCTGGATATGTTGAAGTACATGGAGATGCACAATCATCCTGAAGATAAGGTCAAGGTCATTTTCGTTCCCTGCTATCTGGATGGAAAGGATGGCATTATGAACAAACAATATTACGATTTGATATTGGGAGAAGACCTCAGCGTCTATCCTTCCTATTATGAACCTTGGGGATATACCCCGTTGGAAAGTGTTGCTTTCCACGTTCCGACCATCACGACCGACCTGGCTGGATTCGGACTTTGGGTAAACAGCCTGAAGAATCAGCATGGCATCGATGATGGAGTAGAGGTACTTCACCGTTCGGATTATAACTATTCCGAAGTGGCTGATGGCATCAAGGACACCATTTCCGCATTCTCAGGAAAGACGGATGCGGAAGTGAAAAACATTCGCAAGCGTGCTGCCCAAGTGGCTGAGCAGGCTCTGTGGAAGCATTTTATCGAATATTATTATGAGGCCTACGATTTCGCCCTTCGCCATGCGATGGAGCGTCAGCTGGGTTAAATAGAAATAGAATATTAATCAATCAAGTTATCATACAATGAAGATTAAAGTTAGTAATGTAAACACTCCGAACTGGAAAGATGTGAATGTGAAATCTCACATTCCTGCTGAGTTGGAGAAATTATCTGAACTGGCACACAACATTTGGTGGTCTTGGAACTACGAAGCTACTGAACTGTTTAGAGATCTTGACCCTGCTCTGTGGAAAGAAGTTGGTCATAACCCTGTACTCTTGTTAGAAAGAATGAGTTATGCTAAACTCGAGGCGCTTGCAAATGACAAAGTAATTCTGAAGAGAATGAATGACGTCTATGCTATGTTCAGAACGTATATGGACGTGAAACCTGATAAAAAACGCCCTTCCATTGCTTATTTCAGCATGGAGTACGGTTTGAACCAGGTACTTAAGATATATTCAGGTGGTTTGGGCGTTCTTGCCGGCGACTACCTGAAAGAGGCTTCTGACAGCAATGTAGACCTTTGCGCAGTCGGTTTCCTGTATCGATATGGTTACTTTACACAGACCCTTTCTATGGATGGCCAGCAGATAGCCAACTACGAAGCTCAGAACTTCGGTCAGTTGCCTATCGAGCGCGTGATGGATGAGAATGGTAATCAGGTGATTGTGGATGTTCCTTATCTGGATTATTTCGTTCATGCGTTTGTATGGCGCGTGAATGTGGGACGTATTTCTCTCTATCTGCTGGATACGGACAATGAAATGAACAGTGAATTTGACCGTCCTATCACTCACCAGCTTTACGGTGGTGATTGGGAAAACCGTCTGAAACAAGAAATTCTGCTCGGTATCGGTGGTATCTTGACACTGAAGAAGCTGGGTATTAAGAAAGATGTTTATCATTGCAACGAAGGACATGCAGCATTGATCAATGTTCAGCGTATCTGTGACTATGTAGCCGAAGGTTTGTCTTACGATCAAGCTATCGAAACTGGTGCGTGCATCTTCTCTGTATACTGTACATACTCCGGTTCCTGCCGGTCACGACTACTTTGACGAAGGTCTTTTCGGCAAATATATGGGCGGTTATCCTGCCAAGATGGGTATCAGTTGGGATGACCTGATGGATCTCGGCCGTAATAATCCGGGTGATAAAGGCGAGCGTTTCTGTATGTCAGTTTTCGCTTGCAACACTTCACAGGAAGTGAACGGCGTAAGCTGGTTGCACGGAAAAGTTTCTCAGGAGATGTTCTCTTCTATCTGGAAGGGTTATTTTCCCGAAGAAATGCATGTGGGTTATGTTACCAACGGCGTACACTTCCCGACATGGAGCGCTACTGAATGGAAGCATCTCTATGCTGCTAATTTTGACGAGAACTTCTTGAATGATCAATCTAACCCGAAAATTTGGGAAGCTATCTACAATGTGCCCGATGAAAAAATCTGGGAAACACGTATGGCTTTGAAGAACAAGTTGATCGACTATGTTCGTAAGCAATACCGTGAAACCTGGTTGAAGAATCAGGGTGATCCTTCACGTATCGTTTCGTTGATGGATAAGATCAACCCGAATGCATTGCTGATCGGTTTCGGTCGCCGTTTTGCTACTTACAAACGTGCTCACTTGCTGTTCACTGACCTTGACCGTCTGGCTAAGATTGTGAACAACCCTGACTATCCGGTACAGTTCCTGTTCACCGGTAAGGCTCACCCGCATGACGGAGCCGGTCAAGGTCTGATCAAGAGAATTATCGAAATCTCCCGTCGTCCGGAATTCCTGGGTAAGATTATTTTCCTGGAAAACTATGATATGCAGCTGGCTCGCCGTCTAGTATCCGGTGTGGATATCTGGTTGAATACTCCGACTCGTCCGCTCGAAGCATCCGGAACTTCCGGTGAGAAAGCGTTGATGAACGGTGTTGTAAACTTCTCCGTACTCGACGGTTGGTGGTTGGAAGGCTACCGCGAAGGTGCAGGTTGGGCGCTGACAGAAAAGCGTACTTACCAGAACCAGGATCATCAGGATCAGCTCGATGCAGCTACTATCTACAGCATCCTTGAAACTGAGATCCTGCCGTTGTACTATGCACGCAACAAGAAGGGATACTCTGAAGGTTGGGTGAAGACTATCAAGAATTCTATTGCACAGATTGCACCTCACTATACAATGAAGCGTCAGTTGGACGACTATTATAGCAAGTTCTACAATAAGTTGGCTAAACGTTTCAGCGCACTGTCTGCTAATGACAATGCCAAAGCTAAGGAAATTGCTGCTTGGAAAGAAGAAGTGGTTTCTAAGTGGGACAGCATTGAGGTCGTATCTTATGACAAGTGTGAAGAATTGCTGCAGGCTACCATCGAAAGCGGTAAGGAATATACCATTACTTATGTAATCGATGAGAAGGGCTTGAATGATGCAATCGGTCTGGAACTGGTAACTACTTACACTGCCGGTGACGGTAAACAACACGTTTACTCTGTTGAGCCGTTCAGCGTAGTGAAGAAAGAGGGTAACCTCTATACCTTCCAGGTGAAACATAAATTAGAGAATGCAGGTAGCTTTAAAGTATCCTACCGTATGTTCCCGAAAAACTCTGACCTGCCTCACCGTCAGGACTTCTGTTACGTTCGCTGGTTCGTGTAAGAGTTTAATATACCAACATAGTGAAGCTGCTTGCGGGAGGTTGTCAAACTCTTGCAAGCAGCTTTTGTTTTTTGTGTAGTCTCTGAAGGATATGCACAGAGCGGGGAAATTCTCCTGTTGAACAAGTTCCGATAGATACGTGTTTTACTTATACGACTAATAAAATAGAAATTCGTATGAAGAAAATTGTATTGCTCCGCCACGGTGAGAGCGCATGGAATAAAGAGAATCGTTTCACTGGTTGGACCGATGTGGATTTAACAGAGAAAGGTATTGCCGAAGCTAAGAAGGCAGGAGAGTTATTGGTAGATAATGACTTCCTGTTTGATAAGGCCTATACTTCCTACTTGAAACGTGCAGTAAAGACGTTGGATGTGGTGCTGGATCGTATGGATCAGGACTGGATACCGGTAGAAAAATCTTGGCGTCTGAACGAGAAGCACTACGGGCAGCTCCAGGGGTTGAATAAGGCGGAGACTGCTGAAAAATATGGTGAAGAACAGGTGTTAGTCTGGCGTCGCAGCTACGATGTAGCTCCACATGCATTGGCTGAAGATGATCCCCGTAACCCGCGTTTTGAGGTTCGATACAATGAAGTGCCTGATGCCGAATTGCCTCGTACCGAGTCACTGAAAGATACAATAGAACGTATTATGCCTTATTGGAAATGTGTGATTTTTTCCGAATCTGAAGACTGCAGATGAGTTACTCGTAGTAGCGCACGGCAACAGTTTGCGAGGAATTATCAAACACCTGAAAGGTATCTCCGATGAAGATATTGTAAAGCTGAATCTGCCGACTGCTGTGCCTTATGTATTCGAATTCGATGACGACCTGAATTTGACGAAGGATTATTTTCTGGGAGATCCGGAGGAGATAAAGAAGTTGATGGAAGCGGTGGCGAACCAAGGAAAGAAATGATTGAAGATAAAAAAGAGGAATGATGAACGCTCCCTTCATCATTCCTCTTTTATTATCCCTGCCAGCTCGTGAAATATCGTAATACTCAGAAATATTCCGATTGCTAAGCAAAGTGCTATTAATATCCAGTTGGTATATTTGGCACTTGGTTTTGTTTCCTTATGCAGATTCTGGTCGAAGTAGTTCTTGAAGAAGAGATAGATGGCAGGTACGGTTGCACTGGCCAATAATAAATCTTCCGGAATTTTGTAGACGTAAACCTTGGAGAAAGCAATGAGTGCCCAGTGACAAAGGAAAAGGATCACCAATAGATTGACCTTACGGGAAAACGCCAACAACAATCCGATAGTGAATACGGCTACGGAACAGGGCATGACACAGGTAGTCATCATCGGGAATTCCATGCCCCGTGCCCATGAGAGGAGAGGGTAAAGGAACGGCATGGCATACAATATGTAAGTCAGCTTGTCATATTTGTGGTAACGCTCAAACGGAGTATAGTTCGTAATGAGATCCCATAGCCAGATAAGTGCGATTATGCCCCAGAATATGGCAAGTATATAATTGTAATTCCGGTCACCACAATAAATCATGTAGTAGACGATAGAAATCCAGCTATTTAAAAACACCATATATCCCTTCATCAGCCGCTTGACTAGTAGTGTCGGTTTCTGATAGAGAAGTATGGTCAGCAAGATGCCTACAACGGTTATAACGATCTGGGCTATCCAGGTTCCTTCATTATATTGTGCGATTGTTTTCCAAAAAACTTCCATACGCAATCTTTTAATTTTTAATTTTCAACTTTTATTTTTTCTCGTGTCTTGTCATGGAGAAGGCCCGTTTGATGAACAGGAACAACGGTATAGTAGCGCCCACTGCCAACATGAAGATAACACTACAGGTAATGATTGAATTCGTAAATAAGTCAATCAGATATTTTTCCTGTAATTCGGGCACTTTCAGGTTCTGCATGAACATGATGAGCGAGAATACTATTTTGTAGGCATACATACCCGGAATCATTGGTAGCAGTGCAGGGATATATAGCACAGTCATAGGGCAATAGATGCGTTTTCCCAGAACCAAACTTCCCATACCGATACTGAAAGAAGCACATAGGGACGCAGTAGCAATATCCACTCCCAGATATGTCATCAGGCAGAAGCGCAGGGCATGACCGATGGCGGCAAGCAAAGCAATGGAAGGGAAAGCACGTAAAGGAGGATCTGAAATCGCTCCGAAACCGATAGCGGCGACAGCGGCGAATATGCCGTCTGTAAGTATATCGACAAGCATCATAATAAACTATTTCTAATTAACATAAGAGTACAGGAAAGTCCTACAGAAATACATAGTACCAGCAATAAAGCCTGAATAAGGCGGGTGCATCCGGTGAGTACGTGCCCTTCTACAATGTCGATAACACCATTCAGCAGAGGTACTCCGGGTACCAGGTAAAGAACGCTTGTAGCGATGGCAATTTCGGCGGTGGTTTCCAGTGTCAAAGCTGAAGAAGCAACCATGGAAGCGATGAATGCAGAGACTATGAAAACAAGGTAATGGTTGATTTTCTTTTTTCTGCATAATTTGTTTGACGTAGAAACCTATGAGAGTGGCAGAGAATACAATGAGACGTGCAGTCCAGTCGCCACCGAACAAGGCGCAGAATGATGCATTGGCAAATCCCACTAGGAACAGTGTGCAAAGTGGGTCCATTTTGGGGCGTGCAATGATTTTCTCGTATTTTTCCCACAGGGTGTCGAGAGGCAGATGATTGTCATAAGCTTCCCAGCTAAGCGCGCTCAGTTCGGCATTCAGTTCAAAGCTGATGGGAAAAGCGGGGATGATGGCTACTTCATTATAGACTTCAGTGCTGTCGATGTCGCATACGCTTACTACCATGGTCTTTTGAAAAAGGTTCATTTTCACGTCTACATCCAGTGACTTTCCGATGCGGCGAGTGTTTCGTATCACGCGCGAGGTGTGTACACCGGAACCCATAAGACGATTGGCATACTCCAGTAAAAACCGGGTAATTTCTTTTTAATTCGTTTGGCGAATTCATATTATAAAAATGTTATCCTACTATTATACCTATTCTTGAAAAGCGCCGCAAAGGTACGGCTTTTTGAGAAAACAAAAAAGTGATACAAGGTATAATTACGGGAATTTTTGAGAAGGTGGGCAGGGAAGGAGATGCATCAGAAGCATCTCCTTATGTTTGCTGAATATTAAGCGATACGAGGGACAGGGTTATAGTTGTAGGCCACTACCTCTTCTGTCCGCAGTGAAGCCTGTACGTCGATCAGGCGTTGGTTTTTACTTCCGCGGAAGCACAGGCTTTCATCCCGCAGTTCTTGTTTGAATTTTCCATCCACCAGTACATCGATGTATTGCAATAGTTTGGCCTGTAGAGGGTTGCGCAGCAGAGTTTCAAATGTATATCCGGTATAACACCATATATTTTTACCGCTTTTTTCCTTAATGGCGCATGCCAGTTTTGCAAATCCTTCCGGCTGGTACATCGGGTCTCCGCCACTGAATGTTACGTCTGCAAAGTCGTCGGCAAGTACTTTTTCCAATATTTCGTCTGTTGACATCCAATGCCCCCGGTCGATATCCCAGGATTCAGGATTGTGACAGCCCAGGCATCTGTTCGGACATCCGGCAGCATAAATGGAGGTCCGGAAGCCCGGACCATCCACTGTCGTATCTTCTATAATATCAAGAATGGAAAGCATGATTCAATTAAAAATTACTTAGTTATGAATGACACGGTCGTTCAGCTCCGCCAATTTAGCGTTGTTCCATCGGTCGGTAGTACCTACCAGATAACCGGTGATACGCTGTAATTTATCGATGTGGGTGCTTCCGCATTTAGGGCAAGCTTCCAGATTCGGAGTTGAATTTTCGTAGCCGCATTCCAGGCAACGGTTACGGTTATGGTTTACTGAACCGTATCCGATGTTATACTGATCCATCATATCCACTACACGCATGATAACTTCGGGGTTATGTGTTGCATCACCGTCTATTTCTACATAGAAGATGTGTCCGCCACGTGTCAGATCGTGATACGGAGCTTCCACTTCAGCTTTATGACGGGCACTGCACTTATAATATACGGGTACGTGATTGGAGTTCGTATAATAATCCCGGTCTGTAATGCCTGGCAATACCCCGAATTTCTTACGGTCGGCACCTGTGAACTTACCTGATAAGCCTTCGGCAGGCGTGGCAAGCACACTGTAGTTATGGTGATACTGTTCGGAGAACTGGTTGGCACGATCGCGCATATAGGTTACTATCTTCACTCCCAGTTTTTTGTGATTCTTCCGATTCTCCATGATGTTTTCCTGTAAGGGCTACCAGGGCATTCTGCCAGACCGATGAAACCGATACCCAGTGTTCCCTGATTAATGACAGAAGCAATCGTATCGTTAGGTTTCAGCTTTTCGCTACCCACCCATAACGCAGACATTAACAGTGGAAATTGCTTGGCAAATGCTGTTTTCTGGAATTCCATGCGTTCGTGGAGTTGGCGGGCTGTAACTTCAAGCATTGCATCCAGTTTGGCGAAGAATTTGGCTATACGCAATTCTTTGTCTTCTATCTCCATGCATTCGATGCCCAAGCGTACGATGTTGATGGTGGAGAAAGAAATATTTCCGCGTCCGATGGATGTTTTCGGTCCGAAACGGTTTTCGAATACACGTGTGCGGCATCCCATGGTTGCCACTTCGTGCTGATAACGCTGAGGATCGTCTGCTTTCCATTCTTCACTCTGGTTGAATGTAGCGTCCAGGTTCAGGAAGTTCGGGAAGAAGCGGCGGGCTGTCACTTTGCAGGCCAGTTCATACAGGTCATAGTTCCGGTCTTCCGGCAGATAACTTACGCCACGTTTCTTTTTCCATATCTGGATAGGGAAGATGGCAGTCTCGCCATTGCCTACGCCCTGATAGGTGCTTTTCAGTAACTCGCGGATGATGCAACGTCCCTCGGCTGATGTATCTGTGCCGTAGTTGATAGAGCTGAATACGACTTGATTGCCGCCGCGTGAGTGAATGGTATTCATATTATGAATGAATGCTTCCATGGACTGGTGTACACGTGCTACAGTTTTGTTAATGGCATGTTGCACAATGCGTTTCTCGTCGGACAGGCCATCCAACGGCTGTTGCAGGTAGTCTGTAAGTTCTTTCTGATAAAGATGTGAATAATCCTTTCCGTTCAGTTCTTCCAGATTCTTGATTTCTTCGATGTAGCTGTTGCGTACATAAGGTGCCAGATAAAAATCGAATGCAGGAATAGCCTGGCCACCATGCATTTCATTCTGGGCAGTTTCCAGTGAGATACATCCCAGGATACTTGCTGTTTCGATGCGTTTGGCAGGACGTGATTCGCCATGTCCGGCAGAAAAGCCACAGGATAAAATGCGGTCCAGCGGGTGCTGAACGCATGTCAGACTTTTGGTAGGGTAGTAGTCCTTATCATGAATATGCAGATAATTGTTGTGTACAGCTTCCAGTACCTCGTCGCTCAACAAATAGTCGTCTACAAACGGTTTGGTGGTTTCACTGGCAAACTTCATCATCATACCCGCCGGAGTATCGGCGTTCATATTGGCATTTTCCCGTGTCACATCATTGGACTTGATGTCTATAATCTCCAGAAACATATCACGCGTCTTGGCTTTGCGGGCAATGCTACGCTGGTTGCGGTAAGCAATATACTTTTGTGCCACATCTTTTCGGCTACTCTTCATCAGCTCCATTTCTACTGCATCCTGAATGGCTTCCACCGTCATTTGTGCACTTCCCTTGAAAGATATATGATCTGTGATCTGGCGTATCAATTGCAGATCTTCACCTTTGTCCGTGTGTAACATTGCTTTACGGATTGCAGTTACTATTTTCTCTTCATTAAAGCCAACTATTCGTCCGTCTCTTTTTTGATTACAGTTTGTATCATGGTCTCATTTTTATTATTTAGTTATCCATTTAAATTGGGAGTACAAAGATATAAACTTATCTGTAAGTTTTTGTTTTTGGAAAACTTTTGTGCCTGTAAAATATGTTAATTGGTTGATATTCAGTAGTAGTTGGAAGGAAAATGGAAAACTTTTTATTTTGTAGGTCTTTTAAAAGTTGTTCGAAATGGAAAACTCTGTGTAGTAGGTAGATACAAAAAAACCTCGCCTACTACACATACATGTAACAGGCGAGGTTGTACTATAAAAATAATCTTGAATAGGGATTATTCTTTCCCGTACGAAAATTATTTCAAAACTTCTGCCAATTTTGTTTGCAACTCTTCACCGTGCAGCCCGCGTGCGATGATGGTTCCTTCACCGTCGATCAATACAGTGTGAGGAATGCTGCTTACTGCATACAACTGAGCGCCTTCTCGCAATTCCAGTATTTCAGGTCAGACATTTGCGGCCAAGTGATGTTCAGTTTCTCGATAGCATCTTTCCATGCTTCGCCACTTTGATCCAAAGATACACCTACGATTTCGAAACCTTTGTTCTTGTATTGAGCATAAGCTTCTACCAGGTTCGGCATTTCGCGACGGCAAGGACCACACCAGCTTGCCCAGAAGTCGATGAGTACTACTTTACCTTTACCTACATAGTCAGACAGTTTCACCGGTTTCCCGTCAGGAGTTGCCATTTCGAAATCTGTGAACTTCTGGCCTACAGCAGTAGCTTTCATCTTTTCTACGTTTCCTTTGATCTTGATGATAACTTCATCGTTAGCAAATTCAGCGGGAATTTGTGGCATCAATGGGTCCAGTTCGTCTACTTCCAGATAGTAGTAGTTATTCTTCAGCAAATGAACGCCCACCAGGTTAGTGATATTCTTAGCAATACCTGCCTTAGTGATTTCCATTGACTTTTCTTGCAGATCGTTCATTTCCTTCATTTTGGCTTCGCGCTGTTCGTCAGTCAGCGTAGTATCTGACATAGACTCATATATAGTCATCATTTGCTTGTTCAGATCATTCAGCTGAGCTCTGATTTCCTGATAAGCATCGTTGCTCGGCGTACCGGTAGCAGAGTCATTATCGCGGGTCAAGTTGATCTTGATATTACCGTTTTTCAAGGAAGAAGTCCATCAGGATACCTTCTTTTCCTGCCGGTTTGTAGGTTACGTAACGGTTCACAGCAGTATCTTGTACGCCTTTAAAGGTGAATGTACCTTTGGTGATTACTGCGGAGTCTACTTTTACAAGATTTCTTCCGTCTACTTTTTGCAAAAAATACAGTGTCGCCGTCAGCTCCACCCTCTACGGTTCCGGTTACCACGTAACCTTTGTTTCCGCTACAGGCAGCAACGATGGCAGCCACAGCGAGCAGATAGATAAATTTTTTCATTGCTTTTATTATTAAGTAAAAATATATGGCTACAAAGATAGTCAATAAAAAATCCCCTCCGGCATAACCGGAGAGGATTTTATAGTTTTAATCCCATTTTTTGTAATCGTACTGTGCTTACTATTATTCAGCAGCAGCTTCAGCAGCGGGAGCCTCTTCAGCAGGAGTCTCTGTTGCCTCTTCAGCAGGAGCTTCGGCAGCAGCTTTTTCTGCTTCTTCAGCAGCTTTCTTTTCAGCCAATGCTTTTGCTTTTTCAGCATTTACTTTCTTTTCAGCTTCCAGACGTGCTTTTGCTTCAGCTTTTTAGCTTCTTCGTCTTTAGCTTTCAAAGCAGCCAGACCGCTTTGTTTGTTGTTCTTCCAAGCTTCGAATTTAGCTTCTGCTTCAGCTTCGCCAAATGCGCCCTTGGTAACACCACCCATGAGGTGCTTTTTCATGTAAACGCCTTCGCGTGACAAGATGTTACGAACAGTGTCAGTCGGTTGTGCACCTTTCATAACCCAGTCAAGTGCGCGGTCGAACTTCAAATCTACTGTGGCAGGATTGGTGTTCGGATTGTACGTACCAATCTTCTCAATAAATTTACCATCACGTGGTGCTCTTACATCTGCAATAACGATAGAGTAAAAAGCATAGCTCTTACGTCCATGTCTTTGCAATCTGATTTTTGTTGCCATTTTAAATAATGTTTTAAATAAATGATTTGAATTATGCTACTATCTCGTAATAGCGGCTGCAAAGGTATGGTTTTTATTTTGATTGACAAAGAGTTCGCTCGTTTTTTCTATGAGGCCGTTGTATTTCGGGCAATTGTATTACCTTTGTCGCCACGAAAACGATAACTGCTATTATGAAGCAAAAACTACTACTTGGAACTATTATTGCGTTGTTATTTGGAGCTTGTGGCCGTACTGACGTTCGTTTGCACCGTGCGGATGAACTGGTAGAACAAAACCAGAAAGACAGTGCAAGCCTGATACTTGCCGGAATAAAGCACCCGGGATCTTTTTCTAAATCCGATCGCGCCCTTTATGCTTTGCTGGCTGCCGAAGTGGCCCGTAATGAGGAGCGTTTGGATGAAACCGACACTTTGCTTACTGTAGCTTTGGATTATTACCGTGCTTCTGTGGATAGTGTGCATCTAGTTCGTACCTTGTTTTGTGCGGGGCAGGTGGCACGTTCTTTTCAGCGCAATGAAGAGGCGATGAAATTTTTTCTGGAGGCTTTGCCCTATTCGGAGGGGCAACAAGTGGGTGATTACTGGCGGTATTTAGTAAATACCGGGCGGGGATAGTGGCAGCAAAAGAACGTCTGTTTGAGGATAAAATACGATATTCGCAGAAAGCGCTGGAGATAGCCCGTCGCATGAAGAATGCTTCCTATGAATGTCTTTCACTGGGAGACATCGCTTACGGTCACCTCTTCTCCGGCCGGTATGACAGTGCCTTGCATTATACTGAAGTCATGCACGAAATTGTTCTTCGTGATTCTTTGACGAGCCAGTTACCTTATATATATACGCGTTTTCAGGGAATTTATACTCAGAAAGGAGACTATGCCCTTGCTTTGCAATATGTGGATAAGGCTCTCCGGCATCGTGCACCCGCGGATTCTGTGAATATCACCGGCCATTATGCCGAAAAAGCCGCGATGTTCGGCAAACTGGGACAATATGATTCTGCCTACTATTACTTTCATAAATCCGAACCTTGTCCTGACCCTTTCACCCAGGAAGCCCGTTACTATAATATGGCAGATACTTACTATGCCATGAAGCGTTATAAAGATGCTTATGAATGCCTTTTTGCGATACACTCAGATAGATGACTCCATAAAAGCTGCCACCAAAAGTTCCGAATTGATAGCTTTGCAGAGTCTTTATCAGCATGAACGGCTTCGGGCGGATAATCTACGTTGGCGTGCGCAGGTGGCCGAGCATAAACACCGGGTGTATTGGATTATAGCCGTATCCGTAACTCTTCTGTGGGTGGCAGGAGGTATTTATTTGATTTTTTACCGTCGTAATCGTCGCCGTCTGATTATCCAGCAGAAACAGCTTATCGGTCAGCAGGAGCAAATCATTGCCCAGCAAGAGGAACTGCGCCATCGCAGTGAAGAACATCTGGGGAATTTGCAAAAGATAAATGAGTTTCAGCAGAAAGAGGGAGAATTGAAATGCGCCTTTTTCCGGCAACTGAATTTTAGCATTTTGCAGCAAATTGGGGAGATCAGAAAGAACGGTAACATCATCTTTTCGGATAAGGACTGGGATGTGATAACTGAGAATGCCGATGCTATATTCAATAATTTCACTTTGCGTTTGCAGGACTCTTATCCCGAACTGAACAAAGAAGATTTGCGCTATTGCTGTATGGTGAAAATGCAATTATCACAGTCTGAAATGGCGCAGATCATGCACCTGGAAAAGGATTCCGTCAAGAAGCGCCTCAAACGTATTCGCGTTGATAAAATAGGCTCGGGGAGTGGCATGACTTTGGAAGAATTACTGCGGAATTTCTGATTTGTCCCCCTGGCTTTTAAAGAATAAATTCTACTTATTTAACTGAATGCCAGACTTGTAGTTGGTGCTTTTTATCCTCTTATTTGTCCCCCGGTTTTATTTTCCGGTTTCATTGTTACCCCTTAATTTTGCGGCATAAACAAAATTAAGAACACACATGAGTATGACAATGAAAAAGTTTTAGCTATATGCCTATTACTGGTATGTACTTTTCCTCTATTAGCTCAGAAAATCTATCAGGTTAATGAGGTTTCCGAAATAAATCTGGGTGACGGACGCTTTCTCTACCGTGATGCCAAAAAAGGAAAGACCTTTGAACGGTGAATTCCGTATAATCGACGGCTATCGTTCGCAATATGTGCAGGCGGAATTCAAGGAGGGTATGTTCGATGGAAAATATCAGGAATATTCCCGCAATGCACTTCGTCGGGAAGGTTCTTATAAGGAAGGGCGTAAAAACGGTTTATTCCGTGAATATGTGGGCGGGGTACTTACCCAGGAGTACACTTTCCGCAATGACACCCTTGATGGGGCGGTTATTTCTTATTTCCAAAATGGAAAAGTATCCCGTTCTGCATTCTTCAAAAACGGTAGGGAGCATGGCAATTTTAAAGAATATAACCATGAGACCGGTGAAGTGCGCTCGGACAATAACTATGAAGATGGTTTGGAGCATGGCCGGCAGTGGGCTTATCTGCAAGCCAGATACGACTATACCAGGACTTATACCTGTGAGCATGGCAAACGTATGGGAAAGTATGAGGAGCGCTTTGTTGATACAGACACTCCGAAGGTGCTGGGGCAATATGAAAATGGGATGAAGACCGGCTGCTGGTTGGAATTCAATGACTGGGTGATACGCTTTCTGTTGAAAACTATGCAAACGACTTGCTGGATGGTGAAAAAGTAGTCTTTGCCGGTGGTGTACGCGAAGAAATACAGCATTACAAAGCCGGAAAGAAAGACGGACTTTTTGTTCTATTGGATTGTTCTACCGGTAAGAAGCCAAAACGCGAAACGAATTATAAGAACGGACGGAAAAAATGGTATGGAGCGTGTTTGGGTAACCAGTAACCGTAATGATTTCATTGAGACTTATACTTATGTCAACGACCGTAGGCATGGCCCATACGAAGCTGTTTATCAGGGAGACAAGCAGCAGAACATCAAAGCGGGTACTCTGAAAAGTAAAGGGCAGTACCGGAGTGACAGCCGCTCGGGACATTGGATCTCTTATGATACCACCGGAAAGATTGAGAAAGAATGGGATGAATAAAACACTTATTATAAACTATTTAAAAATTGAATGTAAAATGAAAATCTTAGTATCATTATCTGTTGCAGGTCTTTTTGTTGCTTGCTTCGTGTGGCGGTAAAGGCAAGGATGCAGCCTCTATGAGTTATAGTCAGGAAGATGCGAATGAAGTTATCGCTTACTACAACATCACTGTCGATTTGATGAAAAAACTCGTAACGACGGATGACATTTCCAAAACGCTGGCGTACATGAAAAAAGACGGTAAAGGCTTTGTTATAGCTCCCATCGTCAATCGCTCTTATTTTCAGGCTAAAGATACGACGGCATTACTAAATCCGGGCAACTGCTTCCCGGATGCGGTACGTGATAGTTTGAAAATGCTTTGCCTGGCTTATATGGATGCGTCAAACAAAGTGTATGCTAATTATGAAGAGTATTGCCAATATATTAAGGCAGAAGACTATAAGGACGACAAGTATGCCAAGGGGCGTGAAATAGCTGCCGATCAGGAAGAACAGGGAAAGCGGATACAGGAACTTCGTACGCAGATTTATGCTTTGGTGACGCCTTATGCCGATAAGGCAGAAGAGGCGACTTTAAAGGATAATCCTCTGAAAGATCATATCATGGCTGGAAAAGCATTGATTTCTTCTTTGGAGGCAGTGCTTGAAGGTTATGATTCGGATGTTGCCAAAGAGCGAATGCAGTCTTTGTATGATGCTGTGAATACTCAGAAAGAGGCGGCTTCAAAGGTAGAGAAGTTGAAAGACTATTCCAGTGAAATGATGAGTTATGAAGACATGGTTAACGATACTGATAAGTTCCTGGGTGAGCTTCGCAAACTGTTGCGCAATGGGAAGTTTACCGAAAGCGGATATAAGGAATTGCTTTATAACTATAATCATGTAATCGACGATTACAATCGCTTCATAAATTGAGGGTTATAGCATTAAAAAAAGGATGGATTTCATCAGAAATCCATCCTTTTTTTAATAACGTATTATCGTGAGAATAATTAATTCTTCGGTAATGCTTCTTTAACTACCATCGGACGGCCTGCATATTCTACACCGTTCAATGCATTGATAGCGTTTGAGGCTTCTGAAGTTTCCGGCATTTCGACAAAGGCGAAACCTTTTGATCTTCTTGTATCACGGTCAATGATTAACTTGACTGAGCCTACTGTTCCATACTCTTCCATAACTTCTCTCAAATCTGATTCTTTAACCCTGTAATTCAGGTTACCTACATACAAATTCATAAATCTAAATAAAATAATAAATTAATAATTCAATAAACAAAGTTTTTGGAAGTTGTTAGGTCAGAGATGGAAATACTCAATACAGAGGAAATACATACGTGAAATAATCAAATCAAATAAACTTCTTTATTGTTCGGGCACAAAGTAACGCATTCTATTTTAATAATGCATCATCTTTTACCATATTTTTTTTGCGATAATTTCATTTTTTTGCCGAATATGGGCGAATATTTACGAATATCGTTTCGGATATCTCACTAATATTGCCAGCAATGCACATATTCCCATTGTAAACGGATAATACAAGCTACCGATAATGCTGATGGGAGAAATTCCCGCTAATCCGGCGGCAATCAATAGTTGCGCCCCGTAAGGAATGATACCTTGTATCAGGCAGGAGAATGTGTCCAGGATGCTGGCCGTCTTCCGGCGATCCAGGTGGAAACGTTGGGCAATGTCTTTGGCTATCGGTCCGGTGGTAATAATGGCGATGGTGTTGTTTGCCGTACAGAGGTTGGCGATGCTGACAAGTGCGGCGATGCTCAGTTCCGCCCCTCGTTTGCCTTTTACATGGCGCGTCAGGCGGGAGATGATGAAGTCGATTCCACCATTGTAACGGATCGTTTCCAGCATACCACCGGCAAGCAGGGTGATGATAATCAGTTCACCCATTCCTGTGATGCCGGTTCCCATGGAGCCGAACCAGTCAAAGAAAGCTGAACTCAAGTCTGTTCCGCTTGTGAAGATACCGATGATACCTGTACTCAGGATACCTAAAAGCAGGACTAACATTACATTTACCCCTGCCACAGCTGTGCCCAGCACGATGAGGTAGGGGATAACCTTTATCCATTCTATCTCTTGTGTTTGTGCAGGAGCTGTGATGGACAATCCCTGGAATATATAAATGCAGAGCACAATCAGTGCTGCCGGAACCACAATCATGAAATTTACGCGAAATTTGTCCCGCATCACACAATCCTGTGTCTTGGTGGAAGCTATGGTGGTGTCCGAAATAAACGAAAGATTATCTCCGAAGAATGAACCGCCCACTACAATGGCAACCATATATGGCAGGTCGATTCCGGTCTTTTCCGCTAATCCGATGGCTACAGGGGTGAGGGCTACAATCGTTCCCACACTGGTGCCTATGGAAAGTGAGATGAAACATGCGGCTATAAAAAATACCTGCCAGTAGCAGGTTATCCGGCAGAATACTCAATGTCAGATTTACTGTGGCATCGATTGCTCCCATTTGTTTGGCGCTTTGCGCAAAAGCTCCGGCAAGAATGAATATCCATATCATCAGTATGATATTCTTGTTGCTCGCCCCCACGGAGAATTGATACACCCGTTTTTCCAGGCTCAGTCCGCGCGTCAGTACAATGGCATAGCAAGATGACAGAAGAAATGCGACTGTAATGGGTACTTTATAGAAATCATTTACAATCAGTGACGTCACCAGGTAAAGGCATAAAAAAATACTGCCAGCGGGCTTAGTGCCCACCATCCACCCTTTCGTTTATTTGTTGTATCTGTCATCTTAAGATATATTTATGAATAAAGTGTGATAAAGGAATAGGGTGATAAGGTGATAGAGTGATAAGGTTGTAATGTGATAGGGCGATAAAGTAGCTGCGCTATATATCACAGGGCATTACCCCGCTGTCACCTTACCCCCCTATCACCCTACCACCTTATCACCTTACCACTCTCTTATTCCTTTATTAATTCGCTGCAAAATTATAAAAAAACAAAGAGCGGAGCAAAATAGTTTTTGCCCGCCCTCTATCTCTTAATAGTCAATTAGCTATCTTCTAATTGTCCATTGTCAATTTATAGCGTTACTCCCGTTTTGAAGATCGCAATTTCCTTGTAACCTTTCTTTTCGTTGTTTACGAATTCGCCGCTTGCTACTTGGATTATATAATCAATGAACCGTTCACAAGTCTTTTCCATCGGTTCATTTTCTACGATGACTCCTGCGTTGAAATCAATCCAGCCCGGTTTGTTTTTTGCCAGTGTGGAGTTCGTTGAAATCTTCATGGTCGGTACGTAGGTTCCGAACGGAGTTCCGCGTCCTGTGGTGAACAATACCATGTGGCAACCGCAGGAAGCCAGTGCTGTGGCAGCAACAAGATCATTTCCCGGTGCCGACAGTAGGTTCAGACCTTTCACTTTCAGACGTTCACCATACGGTAATACGCCTTCCACACAGCTCTTGCCACATTTCTGCGTACATCCCAGTGCCTTGTCTTCCAGGGTAGAGATACCACCCGCTTTGTTTCCCGGAGATGGGTTTTCGCCTACCGGTTCGCCATGTGAGAGGAAATATTCCTTGAAGTCATTAATCAGTTTCACTGTTTCTTCAAATAGTTCCTCGTTGCGGCAACGGTTCATTAATATGGTTTCCGCACCGAACATTTCCGGAACTTCCGTCAATACGCTTGTACCGCCTTGTGCCACCAGGAAGTCGGAGAACATTCCCAGTAACGGATTGGCTGTGATACCTGAGAAGCCGTCCGAACCACCACACTTCAAGCCCACGCGCAATTCACTCAGAGGAACATCCACGCGTTCGTCTTTGCTTGCTTTTTCGTATAACTCGCGCAGCAGCTTCATACCTTCTTCGTACTCGTCGCCTACCTTTTGAGTAACCATGAATTTTACGCGATCTTCATCGTACTCTCCCAGGAATTCGCGGAATACATCCGGCTGATTGTTTTCACAACCCAAGCCCACTACCAGAACTGCACCGGCATTGGGATGCAATACCATGTCACGCAGAATCTTCTTTGTATTTTCATGGTCGTCACCCAACTGTGAGCAGCCATAATTATGCGGATAAGCCATGATTGCATCCACACCCTTGCCACCTGTTTCCCGGCGCAAACCTTCGGCCAGTTGGTTGATGATACCGTTCACGCAACCTACAGTCGGTATAATCCAAACTTCGTTACGAATACCGACGTCGCCATTTTTGCGGCGATACCCTTTGAATGTCAGATCTTTGTGCGGAATATCCAGCGTAACGCTTGTCGGATTGTAGGTATAGTCCAGCAATCCTGCCGTTCGTCTGAATATTATTTTCGTTCATCCAGTCCCCTTGTTTCTTTGCCATACGTGCATGGCCGATAGGGTACCCATATTTAATGACGTTTTCGCCCTCTGCAAAATCTTTTAATGCAAATTTGTGTCCGGCGGGTACTTCCTCGTTCAGAGTGATTTCCACTCCGTCCACAGTGAGTTTTTCTCCTGCCGGCAGCGTTACAATAGCTACGGCTACATTATCAGCAGGGTTGATTTTAAGGTACTTAGTTTCCATAATTACTCTTATTATTTATTATGATAAAATTCAATATTTTCCTTCGTCAACAAGTCAATCGGCATAAAGTTCTCTCTTGGAATTTCCTTTTTTTTTGAAAATCAGGTAATCACATAGCGCCTTGATTCCGTCGAATCCCTGTAACTCCGGGCTGTTGGGCTATGAGGAAAGATACGCTGCCCTCCATCAGACATTTCACGTTACGTTCCAGCAAGTCATACCCCATCAGGTTAAAAGCTGTTTTTCCTTGTTTCAACAAGTACTCTCCAACGATGTACACTTTTTGAATTGAAAGTGATACCATTCTTCACGTTCGGATGTTTTCTGAAAAAGTCGTCCAGCATCTGTGCATCATCACTGTCCCGCTTGGCATGTAAGTCCAGTTCCCAAATGCGGCAGTGGGGGTGATGCTTCAACATATACTCCCGGAAACCGATTTCGCGGCGTTCCTGCTGGTTAGATCCCACAATACCCTCGTTTATCTTGCGGAAGATTACTACTTCCTGCTCGTTTCCTGCAAGTAGCATCAGCATTTTGGCGGCGAAGTATCCGCTTTGGTGAGAATTCTGTCCAAAGAAGGAGAGGGCGGGTTGATCTTTCAGATTTGAGTCTATATATATATAAGGTGTAGAACGTCGGTTCAATTCCCTCTGTGAAAGATTTCGTATGCTGCGGCACGGTGGGGGCAAACATGACGCCGTCCGGTTCCTGTTCCAGGATGCCTTGGGCAACATCTACGAATGAATGATAATCGAACGGATCGTAATAGGAAAGGTCTACGGAAATATTGAAATCCGAATACGCTATCAGTGCATCGTGAATGCCGGCTTCTACTGCAGTCCAGTATTCGCCTTCCTCATGTTGCGGCAGCAGGCAGGAGAATGCGTATTTCTTGTTGGATGCCAGTGCGCTGGCGTACATATTAGGCTGGTAGTCCAGTTGCTTCAGGATTTCTTCCACCCGTTTCCGGCTGGCTTCCGATACACCGCTACGGCCGTGTATCACACGATCTACTGTCCCCACTGATACATCCGCCATTTTGGCGATATCCTTGATTCTAATTCTTTCTGCCATCAGGTTATTTACAATTTACAATGTACAATTTACAATTCTGTGGTTTATCATTTACGCATTTCACAAGTTATCATTTCTTACACATTTACCATTTATCATCTGCGCTTTTTACAAGTCACTGCCTGTCTCAGCTTTCATCTGCATAGCCAAATTGTACATTGTAAATTGTAAATTGTACTTCCTCTTGTGCTCGCACACAATAATAATCTTAATATTTTCAGCACAAATATATGACAATTTTTGTAATTACGAAAATTGTTGTATCTTTGTGCCCGCACACGAAGACTATGAAGAACGAACCGTATTTTAGTTTACTCTCCATAGTATCAAGTGATTAAGGCTGTTTTTGGCTCTAAAATGATAATTTGAAAGTTCTAAATTAATCACATATTAAAAAATAAATAAGATTATGGGAAAGAAAGTCGTTACATTAGGCGAGATCATGTTGAGACTGTCCACTCCGGGAAACACTCGTTTTGTTCAGTCTGATTCATTTGACGTAGTATATGGTGGTGGTGAGGCAAACGTTGCTGTCAGCTGTGCCAACTACGGACATGATGCTTACTTTGTGACTAAATTGCCGAAACACGAAATCGGACAATCTGCTGTAAATGCATTGCGCAAATATGGTGTAAAAACAGATTTCATTGCCCGTGGCGGCGATCGCGTGGGTATCTACTATCTTGAAACAGGTGCTTCCATGCGTCCCAGCAAAGTAATCTACGACCGTGCACATTCTGCTATCGCTGAAGCTGATGCAGCTGATTTCGACTTCGATGCTATCATGGAAGGTGCCGATTGGTTCCACTGGTCAGGTATTACTCCTGCTATCTCCGATAAAGCTGCCGAACTTACCAAATTGGCTTGTGAAGCTGCAAAGCGTCACGGTGTTACGGTTTCTGTTGACCTTAACTTCCGTAAGAAACTCTGGACAAAAGAGAAAGCTCAGTCTATCATGAAGCCTTTGATGCAGTATGTAGATGTTTGTATTGGTAACGAAGAAGATGCAGAACTCTGCTTGGGCTTTAAACCCGATGCTGACGTAGAAGGTGGAAAGACGGATGCTGAAGGCTACAAGGGCATCTTCAAGGCAATGGCTAAAGAATTCGGCTTTAAATATGTAATCTCTACTTTGCGTGAATCATTCTCTGCAAGTCACAATGGCTGGAAGGCAATGATTTACAACGGTGAAGAATTCTATGAATCCAAGCGTTATGATATCAACCCGATTATCGACCGCGTAGGTGGTGGTGACTCTTTTTCTGGTGGTATCATCCACGGTTTGCTGACGAAACCTAATCAGGGTGCAGCTCTTGAATTTGCAGTAGCCGCTTCTGCTTTGAAGCATACTATCAATGGTGACTTTAACCTTGTATCAGCCGAAGAAGTGGAAGCATTGGCTGGTGGTGATGCAAGTGGACGCGTGCAACGCTAAAAAAATAATCCTTAAAATTAAAAAGAAACATGGCTAAGTTTGATAAAATAGCAGTATTAAATAAGATAGGTTCTACCGGCATGGTTCCTGTATTTTACCATAAAGATGCAGAAGTTGCAAAAAAAGGTAGTGAAAGCTTGTTACGAAGGTGGTGTTCGTGCATTCGAATTTACCAATCGTGGTGATTTTGCTCACGAAGTATTTGCAGAAGTTGTGAAGTTTGCAGCAAAAGAATGTCCTGAGATGGCAATGGGTGTGGGTTCTATTGTAGATCCTGCGACGGCTGCCCTTTATTTGCAATTGGGTGCTAACTTTGTTGTAGGTCCGTTGTTCAACCCTGAAATCGCTAAGATTTGTAACCGTCGTCTGGTGGCTTACACTCCGGGATGCGGAAGTGTGTCGGAAGTTGGCTTTGCACAAGAAGCAGGCTGCGATCTCTGCAAGATCTTCCCGGGTGATGTTCTCGGTGCAAAACTTGTAAAAGGCTTGCTGGCTCCGATGCCTTGGTCTAAGTTGATGGTGACCGGTGGGGTAGAACCTACTCAGGAAAACTTGACTTCCTGGATTAAAGCAGGTGTATTCTGCGTAGGTATGGGTTCAAAATTCTTCCCTGGCGATAAAGTTGCTGCGGAAGAGATTGGGCTTACGTTACTGAAAAATGTAAAGAAGCACTGGCTTATATTGCAGAAGCCAGAAAATAGTATATTTCATTTTGTTTAAAGGTGTTTAAAGGGGACAACCATTGGAGTTGGCAGATTGTTGCCACTCCAATGGTTTGTTTTTTTATAATATATATGTTTTTTTCGACAAGCTGTTTTTAGAATTTACCAGTTTTATAGCCTCTATTCGGGGAGCTCTCATTAAATCACTCTTCTTACTGATAAACTTGTATATTTTGTACTGCTTATTTTCTTATAAGTTGTATATGATACTTTTTTATTTGAACAAAAACTTGTATATCTTGTTATTTGTATTTATATTTGTAGCCAAATAAGAGTTTGTCGAATTGTAGTACTAATATATATAGGTATGAAACAACGAAAGATGAAACAGATTGTGTTCCTGTCCCTTATGTCAGTGCTTCTACTGGGTAGCTGCACGGATAGAGATGTGTATCAGGGAGGAGGAGAGGAGACCGGTAAGAATACCCCTCTCAAGCCTTCGGAAGTTTTTGACTTCAGCATGATGCAGCAGGTAAAAGTAAATGTGGACTACGGGTTTACAAGTGATTATTATATCACTTTTGACCTTTATAGTCAAGCCCCTATGAAGGAAGAAAATGATTCATGGGTAAAAGATGAATCACTGTCTCCCGTTTACTCGGCTCCTACTGACAAGAAAGGACGATATTCAGGTACAGTTGAAATCCCTTCAGATATTACGGAAGTATGGCTCTACACTGATTATTTAGGTGCTATTTCACCGGTTAAGTTGACTATTTCTAATGGTGAGATAAACTATAATCAGAAAGCGTACATTGCTGCGTTGCAAGCTAAGACAAGAGGTACAACGGCCGGTGGCTACAAGTACCTGGATGATTGGAGCATTCTGCCTGGAGTGGATTGGGACATGTATGGTATGCCTAATAATGTGGAAGCTGATTTAAGTATTCCGCCGGCTGCTACCTTGTATAGCATCAAAGAAATCTACGCTAAGAAAGCTGGAAAGACGATAAAGGACTTTTATCCGGCATGGTTCGAAGGTAATATCACGTCCGAAATTAAAATTATTAAAGAGACAGAGTTGAGTCTTGTCTTCATTGCAAGTAGTGCCAGCTGGAATAATGCTGTAGGCTATTTCTCTTATCCTACAGGTTCGATTCCGACTCCGGATAATGTTAAGAAAGTGATAGCATTTCCTAATGCTTCCGCTATTTCTAAAACATCCGATGGTCAGCGTGCAGGGGCATTACTGTGCGGACATGAAGTGAAACTTAAATATTGGAATTCTGAAAAACAGCAGTTTGAAGATAAATTTCCTGCTAATGTTTCGATTGGTTGGTGTCTGGAAGGAAACGGATTTAATAATGGTGATATTGTGAGACGCTCCTATGGTGGAACACGCTATTCATACAGTTCGATGAACTCGGATAATTCACAACGTGTAGTGGCACTGCGTGATTCGGAAACAGATCAACTTGTAGCTATCGGTTTTGAAGACAACGTCGATTTTGATTATTGCGATGCAACATTCTATCTGAAGATTGCAGAATCGAGTGCCATTGATCCGGGTGGCCCGGAATTGCCTCCGGTGAATCCTCCCAGCAATGTTACCACTACTTATAAGGGAACTTTAGCTTACGAAGACCAATGGCCGGCACAAAGAGACTATGACATGAATGATGTGATGGTAACTTATCAATCGACTCTTTACCGGAATGTTCTAAATAGTAAAATATATAAGATTGTAGACGAGTTTACCCCTCTCCATAGTGGCGGTACACACATTTGCGGTTTTGGATATCAACTCCATAATCTTGCACCCGATAGAGTAAGAAGTATCGAAGTTTCGGGTCCTGACGGTTGGAAAATAGAGACGGATCAATCGCATCCTACTGTAATCCTGTTTGATAATATGAAAAGTGTTTTTAAATCAGAAGTTTACCGTAACCACTGAATTGGCAGATGTAGATTTGAGTCAGGTGACACCTCCCTACAATCCTTTCATATTCGTTAATGGTAGAAGCAGGGAAGTGCATTTGGTAAATTACGCACCTACGGATAAGGCTGATGAGTCATTCTTTAATACGAGTGATGATATGTCAAATATCAATGAAGGTATCTATTATATCACCCGTTATGGAGAAGAAGTAGATATCATGCCATTTGCTATAAATCTTCCAACTCTTGATTTTTTGAAGTTCCTACGGAGTCTGTAAAGATATATGATACTTATCCTGGTTTTATTGATTGGGTGAAATCAAAAGGTACTACAAATAAGGATTGGTATAAGAAGAAAAAATAACTAAACGTTTTTTCGATAGAAAAAGAGTTTTATCTATGTTTTATCATAGATGAAACTCTTTTTTTTTATACTTTTGTTTAGTTAATGTCAATCAACCGAAAAACACTATTGATATGAAATTGCAAACACTACTTTCCGTTTTATTTTATAGCGGACTTTATTTACGGATTCTTATCTTGTACTGGCAATGCTCTCTCATTGCGTGCCCGTAAGGAGGCCTTAGGTAAACTCATTTTTCAGGATACCCAACTTTCTGAACCTGCCGGACAATCTTGTGCCACTTGCCACACTGCTGCTAATGGATTTGCCGATCGTGATTTCCGTATCATTTCCGAAGGTGCAGTTTCCGGACTCTATTCCCAACGTAATGCCATGACCATCTGTTACTCTATGTACGTTCCCCCTCTCTACTTTGATGAAGATGAAGAAACCTATGTGGGTGGACTCTTTTGGGACGGTCGTTCTCCTTCCTTGCAGAATCAGGCAGGCGAACCTTTTCTTAATCCCGTAGAGATGGGCAATCCTGATACTTGTGCTGTTGTTATGAAAATCCGCCGTGCTCCTTATTATTCCGAATTGGTCCGTATTTATGGTGAAACCTCCAATGCGGATTCCCTTTATGCTCACATCACAGACGCACTTGCTGCTTACCAGCAATCTGATGAAGTGAATCCCTTTTCTTCTAAATACGATGCCTGGGAAAAGGGAGAATATGCTTTTACTGATTCCGAACTTCGGGGTATGAATCTTTTTAAGGATAAAGGAATGTGTGCCGAATGTCACGTTCTGGATAAGGATGAGCGTGCCGGACGAGTACTCTTCACCGATCATACATATGATAATCTGGGCATACCGCGTAATCAGGAGAATCCCCATTTACGTGTTCCTGCTGATTATTTCCTTTTGACTTCGGATAGCATCGACCTCGGTTTGGGAGCTATTGTAAGTAAAGAAGAAGAGAACGGCAAGTTTCGTGTACCCACTTTGCGCAATATAGCTTTGACGGCTCCCTATGGACATAACGGTTATTTCAAAACCCTCAGGGAGATTGTTCACTTCTATAATGTGCGTGATGTCAGTGATGAATTTCCATCTGCTGAATATCCTGCTACGATCAATCGCGATGAGTTGGGAAATTTGGGTCTGACTCCGGAAGAGGAGGAAGACCTCGTAGTGTTTATGGAAACGCTGACAGATGTAGCGTCTCAAAAGTAAATACTGGAAGTTTATGGCTATTATTACTGGGGGGAGGAGTTGATAGTCGATTTGCTTGATATATGCTTTGTCAAGCATGCGCAATTGCAAACAAAGCTGGATAAACTTAAAAATATGTTATAAAATACATGCTTTTTCGTGCAACTGTTTGCGCACACGGAAAATCTTCTTACCTTTGTATCGCAGTTGGGAAACTGCTCATGATTTTGACTTTTTTTTAAATAATTTTAGTTTTAAGTTTTCAATAAAGGATTAGTTAGGGTAAAAAGATTAGTTAATAGTTTTTTCATAGGCTAAAATTTGGATTAAGAAAATAGGTAATTAGGTATATAAAGGTAAAAGAGAAAGTTTGTTTTTATAGGTAATTAGAAGTTTTATTTTTGGTAAAAAGAAGATTGATTTTTAGGTAACAATGATGCAGTTTAAAAGAAAAGCCTCTAAGGCTTTTCTTACAGAGGCGAGAGGTTCGTGAGAGCTTGCTCGTTTTTTTGTTACATACTTCTCTTTTTATAACTTTTGTTCGGTTTTTATTTCTTTTTTGTATCTTTGTTGCAATTGTATTCAAATGAATACTTTAAAGCAAAGATAGACGAGTATGGAAGAAATAAGCAGTCAAGATATACGTTGGAAACAACGTTTTCAGAATTACGAGAAGGCATTCAAACGTTTATCTCGTGCTATAGAAGTTGTGAAAGCCACTCCCGATGATGATTTGTTGCAATCCGGGCTTGTTCAGACTTATGAGTACACATTTGAGCTGGCATGGAAAACATTGAAGGATTATCTCACATTAGAGGGGTTTGAAGTGCGTTCTCCTCGTGAAGCGATTCGCCAAGGTTTCCAGAGTGGATATATCATAAATGGCGAAGATTGGTTGCAGGCATTGGCCGACCGTAATCTGACCACTCATATTTATGATGATGAAATTATTATTCGGGTACTATTGAATGATATCTTTGAGCGTTATTTTTTTCTGCTTCAAGACTTTTATGTTTCTTTTAAAGAAAAAGCAGATGAATAAGATCCTGTGGCAACAATATGGATTGAGTGAAATAAACGGGAAGCGTATCATTGACGTTCTTTCTCGTTTTTCAGAGGTACAGGAAGCTGTCTTGTTCGGTTCGCGTGCCAAAGGTAATTATAATCGGGGATCGGACATTGATATTGCTGTAAAAGGCATCATTTCTAAAGATGTGTTGTCGGCATTGCTTGTTGCTTTCGATGAAACGGTTCTGCCCTATTTTGTGGATATAGTGGTTTATGGACATATCAAAAATTTGGCGTTGAAGGAGCATATTGATAGAATTGGAGTTTGCATTTATTCAGTGGCATGAGAATGCATACCGGACGATATGCGTGTCATCCGGGCTTGCTCGTTTTTTTATGTCCCAAAGTGAAAAATGGGACATTTTCTTTTTTTAAGAAATGATGATTATTTCAGTCATTCTTTGTATATTTGTAGCATCATCTACATAAAAGATTAATTTTGGAACAGATACTGCTTATACTCGATTGGATTCTATACGTATTGTTTGCAATAAACATATTGTATTTATTGGTTTATAGCTTGGCATCGCTCCGACGCAGACCAGCTAAAATGGCTCCGGCTGAGGAACATAAACGGATTGCATTATTGATTGCGGCATATCGGGAAGATGCTGTTATAATGGATACGGTACAAGCCTGCCTGGTACAAGATTATCCGAGTGACAGATATGATGTAGTGGTGATTTCAGATCACATGCGGCCTTCTACGAATGAGAAACTGCGTGCATTACCTATAAAGTTGCTTCAGGTAGATTTCGAGAAAAGTACGAATACAAAATCTCTGAAAGCTGCCCTTGAATATCTGGGTAAGGATTCCTATGATATTGCTTTGATAATAGATGCTGATAATATAGTCAATTCCTCCTACCTTGTGGAACTGAATAATGCTTTTGCTGATCCTAAAGTGCAGGTGGTTCAAACGCATCGTGTTGCAAAAAGAACCTGAATACTAATATGGCCTATTTGGATGCTATCAGTGAAGAAATTAATAATTCTATATTCCGTTTAGGACATGTCAATTTAGGTATGTCGGCAGCTTTGATAGGTTCCGGCATGGCTTTCGAGTATTCATTGTTTTATAAAGCTATGATGAGCAACACTTCAGTTGGAGGGTTTGATCGGGTTTTGGAAATGAAGCTGCTTTATCATCGCATCTTTTTTCATTATTTGCCAGATACCTATGTGCTGGACGAGAAAATACAGAAAACCAAGAACTTCTATCAGCAAAGGCGACGCTGGTTGTCTGCCCAATACTATAGTTTTGGTGAATTTGTGAATCATCTGTTTCCGGCTATTCGTGATCGGAAATGGGATTTCTGTGATAAACTTTTTCAACAAGCCTCATTTTCGCGGGTGTTATTGTTGGGGTTTACCTTTATCTTTTCAGTGTGTCTTTCTATCTGGATTCCGGCATTGGCTTATAAATGGTGGGTGATATTTGGGCTGCTATTATTGGCGTTGGCTGTTGCTATTCCCCGTCGTTTCTGGAAGTGGCGCCTGGTAAAGGCTATTTGTTTTGTTCCTTATTCATTTTTGCTGATGTTTATCAATTTGTTCCGTTTGAAAGAGGCGAATAAGAAGTTTATTCATACGGCACATGGGATAGAAGAATAATAGAGAAAGAGGGGTTTACCACCCCTCTCTCTCCACTTCAAAGCACGGACATTCCTTCGTCCATTCCATCGGTTCCACTTCCCCGTTTCCATTCACATCCGGGCTCAAATCCCGATGTCCCACTACCCGTGCATCCGGATAATCCATCTTCAACGCCCGCACCAGTACCCGCAACGAATGCCGTTGCCATTCCGTCCGGGTGTCCTTTGCCAGCCCGTGACTGTCTAGTCCACCCTCATAGCAGATACCGATTGATTGAGCATTGTACCCACGCGCGTGGGCACCGACCCTCTCGACCGCGCGTGTGGACTTGATATCACCGTTGCGGCGAACGTAGAAATGATAGCCAATGCCATCAAAACCACGGAGGCGGTGGGCGGTGTCCAAGTCGTGCTCGGTAAAGGGGCGGTCCTCGCGGGTGGCACTGCAATGGATGACGATTAAATCGATCTTCCTCATACGTGTTTACAAATTCATCGCATTCGCACTAAAAGCGCCTATTATAGCCGAAGCCACTGCGATAACTACTTTCAATATTTTGTCCCAAGTCGTTTTTTTCATAAGAGAGTTTTTTAGTGATTAATGGTTAGTAATAAATAATCAGCAGGCTGTGTAGCCTTTAATCTTTAATTTCTGAAGCTGTAGGCTTTAGATCCTATCCCAGCGGATCATCTTCAATACCGCCATCGCCGCCGGAATTTCCGCCACCGGAATTGCCGCCGGACGAGCTGCCCTCTTCGGACACTAATTCGAAGGTGATGTTGTTGGCACCCCCTTTGGTACTGGCATTACTGTCGTTCACCAGACGCAAGGTGTTGGCTACCTTGAAACGGATATTGACACGTTCGATATTTTTCACTGTACAGTCCTTGGCCACTTCGGTGGCGCGACATTTGAAGGTGGTATGGAAAATTCCGAAACCGTCCAGGCGGACACTGTTACCGTCGGTCATCACTTGGCGCATCTGGCGCACAATGGCTTTACCGACGTGTACCACATCCTCGGCCGACATTCCGCCCAAGGCTTCGATATCCTGTGCGATGCGTTCAAGGTCGAAGATCTTTGCATCTTTCGATTTACGTTTCAGGGTGAAAACCATCGGAGATGCTGCGTCTCCGATTTTCTTGTGGCGCTGTGTGCGCACTACTAAAGCGTTTGACATGTTGAGTAATGTTTAATAGTTTGATAATCAATTTTTCAACGTTGATGCAACAAAGGTACAGCATGAGGCAAGGGAGGAGGAACGTTAAGGGACGTTACAGGACGTTATGGGAGAATAAGGGACGATAAAGTTAGATTTGAAGTGCAAAAAAAGGGGAACCTTAAGGTTCCCCAAAAACATTGACGATGAGCTGTACCTGTGCAGGCGTATAGTGCCTGCTACCGCGCTTCATTCCCGTGGCCAGCAAACGTTGTTCCAGTCCCGGAGCCGTGCGTATCCACTCGTTGAATTGCTTGACAGCGGTATGCTGGCACACCCCGCGAATGTAGCACATTGCCAGTTCGCCTTTCCCGTAAGTACGTATCGGGAAGTGGGCGTCAAGGTTTGAATCATCTTCTTCCTTCATGTGTTAAAGTTTAGGTTGTTTACCGCTATAAAATATGTGCAAATATACTGATTTTTAATCGAATAAACGACCTTGATCCGAATTATTTTTTAACCAATTTTCATTATCGAATTTGGTGTTTACCGGTCCCGGTTTGTCACCGTCCGGTCCATGCACGATGTCTTCCTCGCAGGGCCAGTATCGCCCGTTGATGCGGTTGTAGACGAACTTGGCATGGGTATAACCGCTACCCAAGTGCTTGAAACGGACTTTGTCGATGTAGACGGTGACGAGTTGTTTGGCATCGTCGCGGTTCACGCAGAGACAGTAGTCGGACATATTACCGAAGTTGGCCGAACCGTTGATGTCGTTCATCTCCACCCGGCGCAGTTCTCCGGTGGCGGTGTTGCGGTTCATCTTGCGCGGGTGCGCCACAAGGATGACCAGGCATTTATGTTGCGCGGCGAAACGGCCCAGCTTGCCCAGCAGTGAAGTGATGTACATCAGTTCCGTCTGCCCCGACTCCAATTGCTGATCCAAGCGATTCAGCGGGTCGATGACGAGGATGCGCACTCCGCGGCGGTATACCAGTTGGCGGGCTTTCTCCAGGATATGGTCGATGGTGCAGGCCTCGGTTCCCGGCAAGATGTGCGTCACGTTGGCTGTCAGCCAGTTCACAGCGTGGTTGTAGAGTTCTTCCGTCATGCCCGGACCGGGGCCGAATTGCAGTCCGGTCAACTTTTCAATCAGCTTGGCATGATGGTAATTGACCGGCAAGTTTTCGGGGCTGAAGTAGGCTATCTTCCACTCATGGCGCAGGCAGAGGCGCAGGACAAGTTCGTCAACGAATTCCGATTTCCCGTGTCCCGCCATTCCCGTAATCACTACGTTCCGTCCTGTCTCGAAAGTGCAGTTCGCATCAAAGTTTTCCCAACCCGTATCGGCACCGCGGCACAGCCCGTTTTCGAAGAGCGCACGCAGGTCTTCCCGGTAGTCCTCGGCGGTGAATACGCCTTCCAGCGGGATCTCTTCGGCTTGCGCCAGAGTGATGAGAAGACTTTCAGCGCCGTAAAGAATCAAATGTTCATTGGCGTCCTTGCATCCGGGGCCGAAGTGTACCAGGCGGCAACGTTCCGCTCCCAGGCGGCGGACGAGCTCATGGCGCAACGCTTGTCCGGCTCCGTCCTCGTCGGCAGCGATGTAGATTACTTTCTTGGGTTCGAAGTGCGTCTCTACGAACCTGTCCATCCATGTGAGGTTGCTCTGTGCACCGGCAGGCACGGAGATGACGTCTTTCCGCCCGGCAGTCATGAAGGCGCAGGCATCGAATTCGCCTTCGGTGATGATGCACTCCGGAGTGTCGGCAATGGCGTCGATATTGTATGGGATGAGTTCGGCGCCGGTCACCATTCTGAAGTGTTTCAGTGCGCTGCGGTACTTGGTATTGATGAGTACACCATTCTCGAAGTAATTGAAGCAGAGGCAGTTCTCTATTTCATTGCTACCCGGTAGTTTGATGCATTCTTCAGTGATGTGCAGTTCGGCGAGCAGGTTCTGGGCGAGACAGCGTTTTTGCGTCCAGTATTTTTCCAGTTTCTCACTCAACTTTGCTTTTGCAGGGTCGAAGGTGGGACGGCGGAAGTGTGAGGGCAGTTGGCTGGCTTTCCGGCGTTGTTCCTGGCGTTGTTGGCGTTGGCGTTCTTCGGCATCGTCGGGCACGTAGAGTTTGTAGCCGCAGTGGTGGCAGTAGCAAAGTCCTTCGTTCAGGTTGACGGAGAGCGATTTGTCTCCTTTGTGTCCGCGGGTGTCGTTGCACTGGGGGCAGATGGTTTTGATTTTGCCGCTGTTGCGGCCTTTGGTGTCTATTCCGTACTGGTGAAAATTTCTCATTGTTCGTTGATTTGTTTTAAGTTTATTTTTTTTATCGTTTGTTAATGCCGCACTTCAACGCCCGCGATATCACATTTCGCGGGTGCCGGTGCCACACTTGGATGACCGCGAAGTGTGGCATTTGTCTTGCTGAAGTGTGGTATTGGAGGTGTTCAGGTGTGGCGTTTACTCCGTTCAGGTGTGGCGTTTTTGGGCTTAAGTGCGGTGTTTTGTGAGTTCCACGAATGCGTTGCCTCGTTCCAGAAAGCGGTAGCGTCCGGTCGGGGCGGGGCATCATCGGGGATGGGGCAGCCCAGATAGGTGCGTCGGCCGTTGACGAGCTGTTCGTAGCGGTGGAGGTCGGGTGGGGTGGCGGATGGCTGCTTGGCGTCGAGGGCAAAGAGCGTTGCACGCAGGGCTTGCGAGGAGCGTTGCTCTTTGGTGTAGTTGTAGAAATAGCTGCGTGCTTCCTCCGGGCTGTCTATGTTTTTCTCCTTTCCGTGAAGCAGCACGTGGTCCTTGAATATTTCCAGGGCCTCTTTGAATCGCCTGCTCAACAGAGAACTGAAGCTGCTTGTCATGCAGACTCTGTCCTTCCATTCGCTGTCTTGTGCAAGGCTGTCTATCAGTTCCCGCCAGGGACGGAAAGGCGGCATGGCATTTTGCGCAGCTTGTAATTCTCCGCCGCCGCCGTTCTTTTCAACGACGAAGTCGTTGTTTCTATTCTCATCTTCTCTACTCTTATCTTCTCTTACGTGCGCGAGGCCGGGTTTCCCTTCTTTATCGTTGGTAATCTGTGGGTTATCATCATTTTCCGTCTCTTCGTTTTTATCTGGAGTTTCCTCGCTATCCGATCGTTCTTCGTCCGTTTCTGGTGAGTTTCCCGGCAGATTCGGTGCAGTTTCCATGCAGTCTTTTGCAGGTAAGTTATAGCCGATGGCTGACTCGAACTCGTCTCCTTTTATGAGGAAGAGCTTGTAGTTCCGGATGACTTTTTCCATATACACTTTTCCGAATCCCTTTCTTTTCATGGTATTCAGTTGCCGGAAAGAGAGTTTTCCGTCCGGTTGGATGTGAAGGGTTTCGATGATATACAGATACGTTCCGTATCCTTTTCCTCCTTCACGGTCAATGAGTGCGGATAGCCTTTTGTCGTTCGACAGGTCGTTTGGGTGTTTAAACCATGCAAATTTTTTCATGTTTAATGAGTTGGTTAATTTTTAGTTTTCATTTAGGAAGGATAGAAGGGCTTCATAGTGTGGGGGAAGGCTGTTCGGCAGTTGTATCGTTCTTAAATATGGTGCGAAATTACATATTATTATTGATGTATAAAAACGTACAAATGTAGGGTTAATGAAGAACTAAATGCCTACAATGTAGCTGCTGGGGCTCTTTTTATTTCATTATGGAACGTAATCCCTACAAAGATGTTTTTGCATGTTTTTTCAAAAAAAAATAAATGGAGGAGCCCTTCTTTCCGGTAGATTTATATAGTTGTGCGACATAAGTTTTTGTGTTACACAACTTTACTGTTTTTTACTCGTTTGGTGTCCGCCAATTTCTCTTGTACTTCTGCGAACGTGTCCTAACATTCGTTTTTCACTATCGGAGAGGTGTTTCTTGTCTTTATCTGCCAACAGACAAGGAATGACTTCCGAAATAATTTCCAACTGGTCCAGTAATGGATTTTTCTTGTGTTTTGCTTCGCATTCAAAGCGAAGTTCTTCTCCGTTGTCGATGCAGAGAGTTAAAGTACATTTTTATTCATAATAAAAAGATATAAAAAAGTCACAAAGGTAGTGTTTGCCGGTTAGAATATCTTGACTTTCAGATATTTTTTTTTAGCAGACTGCAATTTTGAAGTGATAAGTCCTCGGAGTGTACCGTGGAGAACAGATACCGCTAACCGGTATTTGCCATGAAGCAGATACATTACAGCTTTCTTGGGAGCGGCGATGAGGGAGAGATAGAGGCATGACAGGATTTTTCCAGTTCCCTGTACGTTTCGGCGTGCATAGATGATACGTGCGCGCGATATGTAAAACTCTCTTAGTGGGGTTCCTTTCCGGGCTGTCATACTTTCTTTGTGATAGACTATGGCGGCCGGCTCATACCACAGTTTGTATCCGGCGCGGTGCATGCGGGCGGACCAGTCGAGTTCTTCATAAAAGAGGAAGTAAATTTCCGTCATGGGACCTACTTGTTGCAGGACTTGACGCGATACCATCATGGCAGCGCCATGCAGTGAGGCTGTTTCGCGTGCCGTCCGATAGCATGGTTGGTCTTTTTCATTGAACCCTATGGCTGCATTTCGCAGTGTGATGAGACTGAGGGAGGTGAAACCTGCATATTGCAACGTATCGGGTGCATAGCTGTATTTCAGCATGGGGGAGACACCGCCGTTCATTTTATCGGCTTCCAATCGTCTCACCAGTACTTCCAGTATGGGTTCCTGTATCAGTGTGTCGTTATTGAGAAAAAAGAAGTATTCTCCTTGGGCTACCTTCAGGCCTGCGTTGTTACCTCCGGCAAATCCAGTGTTGGTGTTTTGTACAACCTTTATTTCCGGATATCGCTTTTTTATTTCTTCACCTTCGGGAACGCGCGAGCCATTATCTACCACTATGATTTCATAGGGATAGGTTTCATACTTGCGGAATGAATCTATCATTTCGCAGGTATCGGCAAGACCGTTGTAATTGACGGTGATAATGGAGACGAGTGTATTCATGGTCCTTTTATCTTCCTTTTTTATCTTATGTCTACAAATATACATTTTCTCTCTTGATTTTTTCTCTCACAAATAGATATATATGCAAAAAAAATGGTTTCTTTGTATATAGGAAACAAGAAGATGCTATAGCATATGACAAAAATGGTATAACCAATTGAGAGATTATTTGTTTTCCCAATATAGCAAAAATAATTAATAAGGTTTGATTATGAGTTGGTACAGTCGTTATTTGCAAGTATATGAGAAGAGTTTTGATGAAGTGGCTTTTGCGGATATCATTTCTCAGGTTCGTTCTAATCTCATGAAGCTTCAAAGTGAAGAACCTGTTGTCACAGTCGCTATTATCGCTTACAATGAAGAAAAGCATTTGCTTTCCTGTCTTTGGGCTTTGAGTGAAATGAAAACTCATTATCCAATAGAGATTATTGGCGTAGACAATGATTCTGGAGACAGAACAACTGATATATACCGTGCTGTAGGTCTTCCTTACTATACGGCATATCAACATAGCTGTGGTCATGCCCGTCTCTGCGGATTAGAACATGCTCGCGGAAAATACCATGTTAATATTGATGCGGATACACTTTATCCTCCTACGTACGTTGATGCCATGATAGATGTTATGGAGCGGCATTCTGATGTAATGGGAGTAAGTGCTACATGGGGATATTATCCTGATGATCAGCATTCTCGTATTGGACTTTATTTTTATACGTTTTTTCGTGACTGTTTCTTGTGGTTACAGGCTTTTAAGCGCCCGCAACTGAGTGTACGGGGACTCGTTTTTCGCGTATAGGACAGAACAAGCGCGTAAAGTTGGAATACGGGTCGACATAATTAGAGGTGAAGACGGATCGCTAGCACGGGCTTTGACTGAATTTGGTCGTATTGTTTTTTTACGAAATCGCAAAGTTTGTGCGATAACAGGTTATGGTACGGTTGGAGGAGGTTCTTTATGGAATAGTTTTTGGCTACGTGTTCGTCGTGCTTTAAGTAAGATAGGCTATCTTTTTACTTCTGCCAAGGGACATAAAGATGACGAATCCAATTTGGTGAAACATGCAACTGATAGTGATAAATTGGTTTAAGGAATTAGGAAGATTATTTCTTATGATATTTTAGGAAGCATTTTTCGTGTCAAGAGAAAAACTAAGTAGGTAAGGATCTCTTTTTGAAAGAATTTATACAATATATATATGATACTACCAATTGTCATTAGAACTTTCAAAATCGATAAAGGATTATAATATTGGGACATTTCTCTTTTCTGTGTTGCTGATTATTAAAAATAAAAGCTTTGTATTCTCCAAATATACATAAAAACGGTTGATTCCCCAAGCCAGTCAATGTAAATGATGATTAATGTTTAAAATTGACTTCTGTGTAGCTTGAGACAAAAAACTACCTTTTTTAGCTAAGAATATAAATAAAAAATGTAACTTTGTAATAGCCTGTCTTTCAATTTTTAAATATTGTGATGCATTTATGAAAAAAGCAAATATTGCTTACTGTATTCCATCGCTTTATATTGCCGGTGGGATGGAGCGTGTTTTGACGCAGAAAGCTAATTTTCTGGATCAGAAAGGGTATGAAATACATATTATTGTGACAGATGGTAGAGGTAAGAAACCCTATTTCCATTTGAATTCTTCCGTTAAACTGCACAATCTGGATATTAACTTTGATGATCTTTATGGTTGTTTTATGCCTATTCGCATTTTTCGTTACCAGCTAAAAATGAAAAAACTAAAGAAAAGGTTGAATGCTTGCCTCTGTTCTATCAAACCAGATATAGCCGTATCATTGTTACGGCGGGATATCAATGTCATTAATGATATGAATGATGGCAGTATAAAAATGGGTGAGATTCATTTGGATCGTTTACATTACCGCACATTCCGTGTATCCTTTCTTCCGTCTTTTTGTGAATGCTTATATAGAGCGCAGATGGATGTCTTCTCTAGTGTACCAATTGCGTCAGCTTTCCCGATTTGTAGTGTTGACTCATGAGGATGCTGCTTTCTGGAAGGAAATAGATAATGTAAGTGTGATTCCCAATCCGGTGGCGTTCTTTCCGGAGTTAGTTTCTGATTGTACACAAAAGCAGGTTATAGCAGTGGGGCGCTTATTCGAACAAAAAGGTTTCGATCGTTTAATATCTGCATGGGCTAAAGTTGTGGAAAAACATCCTGAGTGGAACTTAAAGATATATGGTGATGGTGAACTGCGTGAGGAACTGCAGCGCCAAATTAAAGACTTACAACTTTCTGATAGTTGTATTTTGGAACATTCAGTACAAAATATTGTTTCTAAATATTGTGAAAGTTCTATTTTTGTACTTAGTTCCCGCTTTGAAGGGTTTGGACTCGTCATTGTGGAGGCAATGGCTTGCGGTGTGCCTGCTATTTCTTTTGCTTGTCATTGTGGACCGCGCGATATCATCGCTGATAGAATAAATGGTTTGTTGGTGCCGGAAGGTGATATTGATAAGTTAGCTACCAAAATCTGTTACTTGATAGAGCATGAAGAAGAGCGTAAACTTATGGGGAGAATGGCACGTCAGAGGGCATTTGACTATCGTATAGAAAATGTCGGTCAGCAATGGATAGAACTATTCGAAACATTACTGCGTGAAAAAGAACAATTACTTGAATCGCTATGAATATTTCATTTATTTAAGAATTTGATTGCTTTATTTTCTTTAAAAGAATCCATAGCTTTTGTGGCCAGTTTTTGTCCATACAGGGCTTTTCTATCAATATAAAAAAAAAACGGAACATATTATTAGAATGAGTGGTAGTAAGAGCAAAGCCTGTATCATCAGATTCTGGTAGTAAGAATCGAAGAAATGTATGGAAGAAGTTAGTTTCCCAGTAAAGTGGAGTAGGGGATAATGTAATAAATAAATGGTATAGCACATACCTCCAACAATATATATGAATTTACGCGTACAAATCCAATTTAGAAAAGGGCCTTTGAAAATGCATATAAATAGAAATAGAAGTGAAATACAAAAATAAGTCTGATTGGAAATCCATGCATACTTGAAAAGTGCATAGAAACAGTATATTCCTATGGCATCCCAGATGATATGTCGTTTATTTAGAAACTCTTTTCTTCGTATATAAAGTTCGGCTATGACAAATCCCACCAAAAAATAGTGTAAAAAACTTAAAATGGAGAAATGTAAATGTAGTGTTTGCATTTCGGCATGTCTGATTTGAGAAAAGTGTAATAGCAGCCAATAATAACATTTTAATATATCTTACTATATTATTATTACCCATAAATAAGAATCTTATGAGCCATGGAGCGATGATATAAAATTGAATCTCAGTTTCAAGGCTCCAAGTGACTGGATTAAATGGAGGCCAATTTCCATAAAAAAATACATGCGTATAGGTCATGGTGCTTAATAAGTGTCCTATTTCATTAAAGAAGTTCAATTGAGATACCACAATGTAGGCGATATAGATTAAAAGGCAAGATAGTAGAAACGGTACTTCCAGACGAGTGATTCTGCGCATGAAATATGATTTTAGGGAGGGGCGTTTTGTGCCTTCCAAATAATGCATAAAGAATGGAAGAGCTATAACGAAGCCACTGATGGCAAAGAATAATTCAACGCCCAAACCGCATCGGTTGATAAACCAACTACACGAATTGATTTCTTTTACACCTTGATAGTAGTCGTAATTTATACTTCGACCATAGTAGTTATTTAAGTGAAGTAGGCATACGGTGAAGATGGCAAAGAAACGAAAACCATCAATACATGCAATGAATTTTTGTGGATTGATGGGACGTTGCAATTTACTGAAATATGCAGTGATTATTGCCTGTAAACGATTGAAATATAACATACTATGTTAGATTAAAGTTGTATTACGTGGGTTTGAACCAAAATACCAGCCAATTACGGAATGATATGTAGGATGAAAAAGATAGACGATGGAAGCGGAAGAATGTTTCTATCTTTTCAGAAAGAGTTAAACGGTGTCCTGCCCAAATAATTGCATTTAAAGTTTGGGATAAGTAGACTTGGATAATTTCGTTCCAATTAGGGTCCTGAACACTTAAGTCTCTGATTTTAGAACATACAATGCTGTATCCTTCAATGTTTTTCATGCTGATTCTGTTTGTCATTGTTGAATCTGGACGTACTCTGCGTTTGAATAATGCTTGAGGAATATAAGCGACTCGTTGAGCTTTAAGGTGAATTTCTACTATAAAGAATTGGTCTTCATGAATAATGCCTGCTGGATAGCCACTGAAAGATTTCTGCATAAATTGATGATTTAGAAAGCAGAGGCAACTGGAGGCTGAAAAAGCGGAATGCGTGAGTTCATACATTAAAAGCTCTTCTCCATTCCAGATTTTGTTTGAGGCGATTCGGTCTTTTCGATTGTAATTAGGAATATTGGAACTAGTGTTTCCGAAGATTTCAGCATCGAAAGCTACAAAATCTAATCTTTCTTTTTCACAACGGTCATAGCACTGTTGTAAAGTGGAACTGTCGAGCAGGTCGTCGCTGTCCATAAAATAAATGTATTTACCTCTTGCAAGTTGAAGACCATGGTTACGAGCAGCACCTTGCCCCTGATTAAATTGGAAGTAATATTGTATTCTTTTATCTTTTTGTACATATCTCTCTATAACTTGCTGGCTGTTATCTGTGGAACCATCATTAATTATGATGATTTCTAACTCTCGTAATGACTGTTGACAAATACTATCTAATGCTTCACCGATATAGGGTGCAGTATTGTATACTGGTATGATGATGGATACTTTGGGTATCGATAAAATACTGTCATTCATCTTTTCTTGTTTAAGATATTTTTGACTTTTGCAAATATATCATATTCTTTGCTAAACTGCACATAAAGGACTAATAAAGTGAGAGTAAGAATACATTTAATGCTTAAGGATAATATGATATTGATATCTTTACTGTAGGCTGCTACAAAGAACAGACTACAACCGATTAGAATACTTACTATTGCAGGGGAAAGCAAAGTGAAGAAGAAGTGTAATAAGTTTTGGTGCAGTTTATATACCGGTACAATTGCCAATAACATTGCATGAAGTTCAAAAAGAAAGAGATAAGAATACACCAAGCTATGGCTTTCAATGAGCTGAAATAGAAAATACCGATGAGAATTCCTGCTGCACTAGTAGTAGCAGAAAATATACCACAAATGAACATATCGCGCGTTCCGTTTCCTGCTTGAAAGAATGATCCTGATGATGAGAGAATCAATTGGATACCTACTGTCAACGACAGAATCTTGAATACAGGAATGGAGGGATACCATTGTTGGCCAAAAAATAAGAGTATTAATTCATCTGCACAGAAATAAAGCAATATACTAAGTGGAAAACCTATGAAAGCCAAGAAGCGAACAATACGTTCATGGGCATTACCAAGTTGTTTCATATTGTTTTGGTAATCACTCAGAACAGGATGCATAACAGGAGTGATAACGAATGTTATGTTTTGTACTGGCAACATCATTAGTCGGTAAGATTTTTCATAATATCCTAGGTCGTTTCAGTCCTATATATTTACCTATCAGAATCTTGTCTAAATTGCGGGTGAAATAATTGACAAAGTTGAAAAGAAATTGATATATAGAGTAGCTCCATATTTTCTTTTTACACTTTCTATACCGAAGGTGAAATGGAATTTTTGTGGATTCTTTTTTTAATGAAACTATATATATAAGTAAGCTTGATAGAATAGGTTGGATAGTTAATGTATAGAGTCCAGCCCCTGTCAATGCTGCTATAACAGATACCAAGCCAGTGAAAATTTGTATAAGGAGGGTGCGATAGGCAACAAATTTAAAGTTCTTGTCTCTATAAAACAAAGTGTTGGGAACAATAGCGGCAGCCGAGAAAAACAAGCTAATGGAAAGTAATTGGCAAATAAGAACTAGATGAGGGGTGTGATAGTAGTCGGCTATTACCCAAGATGAGAGGAAGAATAAGCTTCCTAGGAAGAGACCTAACCAAAGAGTGAATGAATAGATATTACATAAATCAGTATCCTGTCAATTCTTTATTCTGGATGATGGCGGCAGAGAAACCTATATTGGTGAAGATACCGAAAAAAATTGATGATGACCGTTGCTACTGCCACAATACCAAAATCGCTAGGTGACAGTAAACGGGCAAGCACAGCTGTGACCAATAATGAAATAATTATTCCAGAATATTTAGCTATTGCTGTATAAAATACTCCTGAGAGCATTTGCTGCTTTATGCTTACCATTTCCTTTATTTTCAATGCTCATTATAATAATCGACCACTTTCTTCATTTGCTCTTTCCACGAAAGATGTCGGATAGAATCTCTGATTTCTTGTGGTGGTACAGACTGTTTGCGATAGAAATCTATCAGCTTAGAAATATCTATGGGACTTTCATCGGCAGGGATTTTTAGTATATATGGCATGTGATCAAAATCATCATCGATTTCTGAATATACAAAAGCAAACCCACGTGCAGCATATTCACGATTCTTTAATGTTTTAATATTGTATATACCCGCTACGGTGACGTGCGAGGCTACCGATGGCAAGATCGGCCTGCTCAAATAATGCATCCAAATCTTTTCCATATTGGGCACCGTGTAGAATGACGTAGGGCTGTAGCTCGTATTTAAAGATGAGTATCTCTATTTCCTGTTGCTCTCGTTTGCCAGCAAGATTGCCTACAATATGGAAGTACACTTTATAGTCCGGATGGGTAGCATAATAGTTTTTTAATCCTTCAACCAATCGGTCGAAACCATGCCAGAAATGTATTTCTGCTACACCTATCAAGTGCATCTCTTTGCTTGTATCATGTATGGTTTCACGCAATGGAATATGATTAAAGTCTATTCCATTGGATATGCGAATGGTACGTTGTCCGAAAATCTCTTTGTCATTGGAATATGTAATAATGGCATCGATATACTTACATAATTTATGGCGAAATATACGGTCAATGCAGAGATTTAATTTTTGCTTTGTAAATTCCTGATCATAGGGATAGGTCGGGATTTCCAATAGTACTTTTACACCTTGTTTTTTTAAAGCCTTTACAAAATGTATGGTGAAAGGATTTGCATTATGGTAGGAACGGATATACACGAATGAAATATCTTCTTGCTTTATATATTGTAGGATAGGACCAAATGAAATACGTTTTTTTAACTTGGCTATTATTCCCTTGCCTAAATCCGTTAAAACATGGTCGTCAATCAGCCATTGTCGATTACCATCGGGCGTAATATCGTAGTAACACGTCCGAATATTTAAACCGCAATCTTTTTAGCGCTTCTATTTGGTATCTTATCTTTTTACTGATGCCATTGTACTCTTGGAAACCATAGAAGATAAGGAATAAAGCATTCATATTTTTATCCATTTTCTTTCATTGAAGTCATATCTTTTAATAACTTTAGCCGGATTCCCTACTGCGATGCTATAATCGGGTATGTTTTTAGTAACTACACTTCCAGCACCAATTTGACAGCGCTTTCCGATATGTACACCTGCTACTACGACGGAATTAGCACCTATATGAGTCTCCTCCTCGATAACAACTTCTCTCTTATCTAAAGGTTGAGCTGATGAGTTTCGCATGCCATCTTGATAGCAATGGTTAAATCCCGAGATAAAGACGTGTTGACCAAGCCCACATCCGTCTTTTATGGTGACTGGACCTATGACTACACTTCCAATCCCGATTCTTACTTTGTTGCCGAAAATTATATCTCCAGCTCCGTTATTGATTGTTGTAAAATCTTCAATGGTACATTGATTGCCCATTTCAAACTTTTTCCATGGAAAAACATCTATTCGCGAGCGACGTCGGCGAATAACACAGCCCTTCCCTTTTTTATGGACAAATGGATTAAAAAGAATCTGACCCAAAAACGTGGTTTGGGGTTGTTTGAAGGACTTATTAACCAATTGGCAAGTTTTGATAGATCTTCGTTTTGCTTGAGTATTTTTTTAAGCTTTTCTATCATATTTATAATAATGACTGGTATAGTTTTACTAACTCATCAGCTGTTTTTTTCCATGAGAAGTGTTTGGCTCGTAACAGTCCATACTCTTTTTGCTGTTGGTAAAAGACATCATCAGTTTCAAGTTTCAATAGGGCATCGGCTATCTCTTCTGGTTTGTATGGATCTACTGCCAAAACACCTGTTCCAGCCACTTCAGGCATAGCAGAAATATTGCCTATAATAACAGGGGTTCCACATGCCATAGCTTCTATCATTGGAAGACCGAAACTTTCACGAAGTGAAGGGTATAGGAAAGCAAAAGCAGCGTTGTAAAGTGTTGATAAATCATGGTTAGCAATGTATCCTGGATAGTATAAGTACGGTTTTAGGTAGTCAATTCCTTCTTGCTGCAGTAAATTGTCAATATATTCTTCTTTTTTTAGATCAGCGATGAGAAGTGGACGTTTTGTAGCGGACTGTTGCAAATAGAGGTTATATGCTTGTAGCACACGAGCTGTATTTTTCTTGGGATCGGTATTTCCTAGGAAAAAAAGATAATCTTCTTTAGGAATATATTGGTGGATAACATGCGTATCTATTACTTCCATTGGGTAGAAATGGGTACTGTATCCGTTGTAAATAGCTACAATGCGATTTGTAGAAATATTCATCTTCTCTCGAATGCGATTACATTCAAAAAGAGAGACTGTAATAATTTTCTTACATTTTTTTAATATGCGTGGAACAACCATGCGGCGGTAGTACCGGCCCATTTCTTGGTAGAAAGATGGACTACGGTGTTGTCGTGGTTCTAGATAAATAATATCATGAAGTGTTAGTACCAAGGGTACTGGACTGTATATAGGAGCAGTATTAGAAGTACAGTGAAGTATATCTACTTTTAAATGTCTTACAATCCATGGCAAAGCTACTTGTTCCCATAAAGGATAAGTAGGACATTTCAGTTCAATAATGGATAAGTTGGAAGATTCTTCTAAACAACGGTCTTCACCCGGAGCGACTATGACGTAATATTTGTTACCATCTTCTCGCTTCTGCAATTCACGTATGGTTTCCAATGCGACAAAATCCATACCGTGTTTGTTAGGTCGGAATATGCGTTGTGCTTCAATAGCTATTTTCATGATACATCGTTTCTTTTTTTCTTTCTTAGGAAAAAACGGGTGAAATGACTAAATATAGATGCGAATACAAGTATAGGCAATGCCCATACAGAACGTTTAAAACGTTTGCTTACTTCACCTTCGGGTAATGCCATAACAAACGATACAGCAATACTACATAAAAGAACATACCACTTGAGGCTAAGAGGCCATTCAAGAATTGTTGTTCCAACTGCGCACAGAATGATGAGAGCGATAAGCAAAAAACGTGATGGCATTAGCCATTGGAATAGTTTGAGGGCATAATCCCATTCGCCTCTTAAGAGTGCAAATGGTAGTAATCTAAGCGCCAAGATAGTACTGCTATATTGGGCACGAAGCCAGCCAATACGTTGCGCTTCATAACCATTGGTCACTTTCCTCTTTTTTGCTATAACATACTACTTCTTCCATATATTCAGTGTAGATATTCTGCCTCAATAGAGCCGTCTCCATGGATTTACTTAAGTCAGAGCCTTTCAATGTAGGAGCTATTTCGTGAAACATGGCGAAATCGAATGCCATAGCTGATCCAATAAGTGCAGAAGAAAACCCCATACGAGTATGCGCTTTACGGAAAAGGCTGTTATTGATTTCTTCACTTGTAGCATTCAATACAGCAATACTTGTCGTTAGATTTTCTGTCATTCGGTGTGCTTGTATGGAGTCACAACCAGAATAATAAGCATTGTTAAAAAGGGTTAATGCATTAGGAACGATGCGGTTATCTGAGTTAAAAATAACAGTAATGTCATATTCACTTGGTGAATAACGTTCCATTACCTGTTGAATGGCGTAAACTTTAGTACAATGCTCTTTATCGGGAACTACAATGTTAACCGGCATCTGTAGAAGGGTAACAAGATCCTCTTCTGGTAGTTGAGTGGCAGCTACAGCTATATCGTACTTATCGCGGGGATATATTTGGGTATCTAAAAAATGATTGATGGAGTTAATAACTTCCTTACCATTGCGCAATACGGTGAAAAGTACAAGAAAGCGATGTTGTACTTTTGCAGGAGGATAAGGGCTTTTGTATTTGCCCAATGAGAACAAGGCGCATATAAAAAGGTATACGACCGGAATAGATAGTAATAGAAATAATACTGCATCAGTGATTTGTAATGCATTATTGTTTTCATCCATCCACCATTCGGGATTAAATATGGAAAAAAAAATCGTTCATAATATATGATTATAGTTTATTTAATTTTTGTTGAGCTATCTGTTTTTCTATATATGGTCCATTCATTACGAAAATTAATATGGCAGTTAAAAGGAAATTGGTAGGTGATAATCCAATAGCCTCCCCTGCATATCCATTGATTGTGAGACCAAAAGCTGCACATGTAAATGCCGCTAATATTTGTCTTAAAGTTGAATCTTGAATCCGGAACATAATCAAATAACAGCATCTAAGAAAGATTACTGCATAAATAGATAAATAAAGTAGAATTCCAACAATGCCATGTTTGATCCATATGTCCACAAAGTATGCGTCAGGGGGAAGAGTTCCTTCTATGTATGTTCCATCATTTTGGAGCCATAACATGGGAATATCACTATCTATGCCGACTCCGAAAGGACGTGTATTGAGATACTCAGCAATCATTCGCCGATTTCTGACTCTTGCATTAAAAGATGCATCTTCCGTTGGATGTATAGCTGTCCGCATACGACGAATAAATGAATTGTTTTGTCCTATATCCGTGAAAGCAAGTACCGAAAAAATCGTTATTCCCAAAATCATAGAAGTTGCAGTAATCTTAAGACTTTTACAAATGAAACTATATAAAACTAGTCCAGCGAATGGTACGACAATTGCGCTTCGGGTACCTGACATAAATAGGCCTATCATACTAACGATGAATATGGTTAAGTAGAAGATTTTTAACCACCGACCGTGGGTGTTAAAAGTTACAATACCATATATTAGAGTAATAGCACCCATGTGAGGACCAAAGTTTCCAGCATCACTAAAAAATGAAAAATAACGAATACCACTATGGATGATATGAGTACTTGCTCCTCCTTTATTTAACCATATTCTTTCACCTAAGTCGAATCCGACAAATCGTTGGTACATTAATTTAAGAAATGCTGTAAAAGTAAGTATTCCTAGGAGTATCAAAAAAAATGTTTTTAACATTTTAGGAGTATCTGAAAGTATAGAAGCAATAGAATAAAGTAATAAATTACCAATGATCCAGTATCTAAGTCCCCAAATGATACCTGAATGGGATGTTCCAGGGTTTAGCATTTGAAAAAAAGATGAATATAGCCCATACCATATAACAGAGTGTCATCGTATTTATGGCATTGGTTATTTTTTATATTTTGCTTCTTTTGGATAACCTGTATTAAAATGGCAATCGATAGATAAATTAATAAAATATCTAGGCCAACACTAAAGCCGGATTTTTGAAAATAACGCATTACATACATATAGTAATAAGCATATATTATATATAATAAATATCCGACGCGAGGATTTGAAAGGCCGTAGTAAATGATTGTTAATATTATTGGAGAACTTATAATAATAGCTGCTACAAATAATTGTTGAGTAACAATGGCATATGCCATAGATACTAACCCACCAACTAGCAATAGGTGTATGAATGCTTTGGGTGAAGCTTCTTGAACTGAATTATTAAGAGCCATGTGCAATTAATGATTACTTTACTGCTGGCTTCTGTGAAGTCAGACCTAACTGTGCCAAACGGCTGAAGAAAGAATGGACAGGTGTTTTTTAGGGGCAATTCACCTGTAAATGATTCTACTACTTCTCGGTCGGCATTATTTAGATAGAGCATAAAAAGGGGTATCGCTTAATGCTTCTTTTATTGGTTTCATCGTTTCTGAATCGCTATTGCGCCACAAACGACGAGCATTAGCAACAAGTAAATTTACATCTGCTTTCTGAAGCACAGGTAGCGGGATAGTGTCATCTTGGATAGGGGGATATTCCACTATTATAATATCTGGTATTTGTTCTGCTTCATTCAACGTCCAAAAGTCACTTAGTTGCTGGGCTTGTGCATAGTTTTTGTTGGATACTTCAAAATCATAATTATAAGTAACTAAACGCACTCGCAACCCTTCACTTTGCCAATAATTAATAAAATATTTAGCCAGGAATGATTTTCCTTCTCGAGGATTTATACTTAATAAGTTTATAATGGTGGGCTGTCCCGCTTTCATGTATCTGTTTAAACGGTGACAACTATATGCAGCCGCTATGCGGTTACAAGCTTTTAAGAATCCACGGTATTTCAAGTTGCTAATACCATTGAACGCAGCAATCACAGGTAAACCTGTTAGACGTGTACTGCGATAGGGGTCGCGTAAAGTACGATCTAATCTTAAAAGTTCAATAATCAGAAAGTAAGTCGTAATAAAAACAAAGCTTCCGATAAAAGCAATTAATACGTATATCAAACGCTTACGTCCATTATCTGTTAACGGATAAGCAGGAGGCGCAACCGTTTGCAAGTTGCTGGTACTCATCTCTATGTTTTTTAAGCGCAGGTTTGCGTCTGCTAATCCTTTTAATTGAGTGCGATAATTATCTTCCGCAATACTTATAGCACGCTCCTTGCGGTTGACTTGGGTACCAACGGGGGACATTTGACTATATTGGTCAAAGATATCTTGTTGTCTTCTTTTTAGAACTTCCAATTCAGCTTTGGCTCTTGCTTCATTTACTAATGCAGATAACCACTCGGTAATCATACTTTCGATACCTACACCTTCCTTGGTAAAACTAAATTCATTTAAATTGTCAGAAATATGACTAATTTTATCTTCAGCTTGCTTTAATTCCTCTTTAGACTTTACTAATTTTTCATTTGTTGAACGTTGATTATCAGAGATAAATATCTCTTGTTCCATAATACTTTGGTTCAACAAGCTAACCTTGTTTAATTCCTGTAGTAGATTTGTATTGTTTCTAATAATTTGGGCTCGTACGTCCATCTTTTCATCTAACATTTTGCGTAGAGCTATAGCAGATTCATAAGTACGTTCTGCTAATTCTCTACGGTCATCTACTTCGTATCGAGTACCAGCTAGGGCTTTTTGTCTCTTCATTATAATTGATTACACGTTCTTTCACATTATAATGCATTAAATCATCTTCTTCTGCATTTAGTTTTTCCTTTGCAAGGCGAACTTGTTCTTTAAAATAGGCGATAACATCATTTGTAGCCTTAAAACGGATAATTTCATAAGCTTTGATTAATTCGTCTATGAGAATACTGACAGTTTTTTGGGTTATGCCGGGTCCGCAGAAGTATAAACAATTTCAAGTATATCGCTGTTACCAACTCGTTTTATATTGATGCCTTCTAAAGCAGCTGCACTATAAAAAAATGCTACAGGTCGATTAAATAATGAGTATACGAAATTTTTACTCTCCTCCTTGCTGTAAGCTGCGAGATTAGCCAATGTCTTTTCAACATCTTTCCTATCCACTAATGTAAGGACTTCTTTAGGCGTTATTTGCAGTAATTGTCGATAATGTTTTGCTAGGATATACTGGTTGTCTTTCCATTCTTCTCCATATGTCAAAGAGTTAGCGAGTAGACGGAGAGAAACCTGCTTTAGAGTTCCTTGAGACTTTGCAATACTGATAAGGTTATCGAAAGTACTATTAATGACAGCATAATTAACTATAGACCCATCCAGAGAAGTGGAATTAGTGACGCCAGCATAAAGGCTACTCTTTACAGTATAGCTATATGGGAGGAATTGGGTAAAATATACAACAAGTCCTGTGACAAAAAAAATGTTCCCCACACCAACCAATAGCGGATGCGATAGATAAATTGCGATATAAATTGTAGTATATCCATATTAGCCTTATTTTATTTCTCTCTAATGATTTTTTTATATTAGTGAGCATTTCAAGTAATATAATTGAATTGTGTAAAACTACCCGGCTTTGTTCGTAGGCAGTAACAGCACTGGAGCGACGAGCGCGTTCTACCCCCAAAGAGATAATATCCAGTTTTCCTTGTATAAAATTGTATTCTGTGATTTTCATCTGTGCATTATATAATGCTGCCGTTTCTGCCTTTGCTTTAATAGTAGCAAGTTGTTCCATAACCGCATTATAAGCTTCCAAAATTTTAAGTTTACGGTCTTCCATAACTTCATCCTGTACATACGTTAATTGTTCTATGCGGTATTGGTAGCTTTTCAGTTTTAGTGGTCGATTGAATAAATCTCCCAAACCTACGCTGACGCTAGCACCTACATTGAATGTTTGGCGAGTACCAACACTTGTCGTCTGATACCAATCTGTAAAAGTTTCACTATTTTCATTCAGCGTGTTAAAGCGTCCATAGGCATAATTACCATTTAATCGAAAATAATTCCACCATTCCCGTTTTTCAATGCGATATTCGTTTCTAACCTGCTCAATTTGTGATTGTGCTTTTTTCACTGTGGCATTTTCTGTTACAGCATCCAAGAAGATTGATAATGGAGGTAATTCCATTTTTTCAATTTCGTATGGGAGATCTTTTAATACTTTGTTCGACAGCTGTATTTCCCCATTTACTATCTTCTTTTTTTTTAAAAGTTCTAATGTCTTGATACGTTCTTCACGCGACATTGTTTGTTCTTGAGCAGTAGCAATAGTTGGTAAAGCTGGTAAACCTGCAAAAGCTATGGCACAAATCAAGAGTTTAATATATCTTTTTATCATCTTCTGCTTTTTTCTTTTACTATGTTATACATTTTCTTTTTTGTACAAATGCTGTTAATGTTTTGAAGATAGTTTTCATGTCTATCCAAAAAGAAAAGTCTCTGGCATATTTGATGTCCAGTTGTTTTCTCTCTTCTGCTGACATTTTACCAGCGCTTCACCGCGTTTCTCTACCTGCCATAAACCTGTTAATCCCGCAGGAGCCATAAAGCGGTCGATATATGCATCACTAGTTAATAAGTCTGCTTCATATAGTGGGAGAGGTCGATTGCCTACAATACTCATGTCACCTTTTAGTATATTAAATAATTGTGGTAATTCATCAATACTATATTTGCGAATAAAGCGTCCAACACGAGTGACGCGGGGGTCGTTTTCAAGTTTGACAAACGTATTTAATTGCGTTTTTTCCTTCTTCTTAATAAAATCTTCTTCAGAAATTACGAAATCATCTGAAATTAACAGATTTTCTTCTTCTTCTGACGTTCCGGAAAGGTCGTCAAAACGAATCTCTGGACCTTCATCTGAGTTTTCAACTTCTTCAATTTGATATTGGTTGAGAGCATTTAATTCTTTCAACCGCTTATCCGCATTTGTGTACATGGAACGGAATTTCAAGAAGTTGAAAATCTGATAATTAGAACCGACACGCTGAGATTTATAAATCACTTTTCCTTTACTTTCTATACGAATGGCAATGGCAGTTCCAATCAATACGGGAGAAAGAATGATAACAGCAGTACTTGCAAAAAGTACATCAAACGTGCGCTTCCATAGAGGAAGATGGAAAGTGTTTAATACTTTGCGGTGGGTTTCGCTAAATTCTTTCAACTTATTTTCTTTGCGTGCTCTGAGGTATGTATTCATACGTTGAACACTATCCTCTTTGGCATGTGGTGGAAGGGTATTATTTACTCCAGCTTGCAGATAAGCTTTCCGATTTTCGGATTTCAGTTCTTCCGTTATGAGAGTGATGTAAACCCGGGGATAACGCTTACGCAAATAGGATATATCAATACAGTCTGCCTCACGCGTTTCTGTCTGTTCATAAAGGATGGATATGTTATACCTGTCTCGGATGCCATCGATTACTTTAGCCGCTTTCTGGGGAGAAGAGACGGCAACGAACATACCCCCTGTGACTTTGCTCAGATGATTGATTATAATCCGATTATTCCCTATATAGATATAGTATAACATGCTCTCTATATGTATTTGTTGTTGATTCAGATGAACTTTTTGAGACGTACTTTCAATTCCATGGGATTGAAAGGTTTTAAGATGTAGTCTACTGCACCTTCTTCAAGCAAACGGATACGCTCAGTAGTACTTTCTTCACTCGAAAGCATCATAACGGGGATATGCTTGAAGAGTTCGTTGTCCTTGAGGTATTTAAGAAATTCTGAACCGCTCATTTTCGGCATACGTATGTCTGATATGATCAAGTCGGGTTCATTACCTTCGTGTAACCACTCAATTGCTTTTAAAGGATCTTCGCAGTATACAAAATCATACTCTTTTCCTAAATACATAGAGAGTACTTTGCCTATAGAGGCCTTATCATCTACTAATAATATCTGTTTCATTATTGTTATTTATATTATTCTGTTACCTGCTTTATATATTATAAATTTTTTTGTTCATAAAAAAAACTGCTTTCTTTATGGGCTTTACAAAGCAATGAAGGCAGTTTTATCTTATTCTTTTTTCGTCAATACATTTGTTTCGTTTGATAATAAGCAAAAAATACGTTTATTTGCGCTAATTGTATTTGTATAGGGAGAGAAAAAGTTATTTAATTAACGCTTTTTAATAGATATTCTCGATCAGATGAAACAACTTTCTCTTTAGAATCATCAAATAATATTTTTTTGCTTTTTAGGCTCTTGATAAGTAGGAAAAGAGTGTGATCGATCAGTTCTGTAAAGCGAGGCATAAAAAAGTCAGGTATTTTCTGACTTTTTTATGAAATTTGCTTCGTATCGGTGATTATGGTTTTATAAAAATGTCATTATTATGGTTTGATATCCAATCTTGATTTTCGGTTTCTCCACCACTTATGATCCAAGTTTTGAATTCGGAGTAGACATTTGTAATCATTTTCCGTTCTTTGGCCCATTTCCAAGCTTCTGTACTTGGTATGCAAATGCCCCATGCTAAACCTTCAGTACTGATATAAAAAAGCCTTTTGGGTTCTTGCCAAGTATTTCATTGTCTGCCGAGGCATCGTTGCCCATTCCGAATAATGCTGTAGTTCCTAAATTAGTAGGAGCATAATTAGGCAAGTGTATTTCTGTACGTTTTATATTCCCTTGTGCTTCTTTACTTATAATGAATACATCAAAATTATTGCTATTCATAGCCTTTGTTGCAACTTCAGCTGTAGAGAATGTCATTGAGAGTTCAAACTCGGCTCCATCTCCGGAATTGTATGTACTTTCGGCTGTGGGGTCGGTGCAATAGAATGTGAAGTCATCATCCGCAATAGAAGGATTGCAATACTTATGTGCGTTGGTACAGAGGATTACAACCGGGTGATTTTGTCCGCTTTCAAAGACGGGAGTACCATTTTGTACTTTCCCATTCAAAGTTACTTTACTGCTGTTTACATTCAGGAACTGGATACCTATGCTTGTCTTGCGGTTGGAACCTACGGCGCGTACATTTCCTTGAATGGTTAACTTCTTGCTATCGGTTATAGTCATCTTATTAATGGTAACAACGATGTCGTTCATGTCAAAATCGCCATAAGTGGGCCATTGATCCTCAAAAGCATAAGTATAGATAGTGTTGTCGCTTGTATCCGGTTTTGGAGGATCTACAGGGCCGGGATTGCCAGAATTGCCTTCGTAGATAATGCCAGTGCAGGTTTCGATTTCTTCTTTAGCTTCATCTTTCTTGGTTATTTTCACAGAAGGTTCTTTCTCATAGCGTCTGTCGCTAATTCCCCAGCTAACTTGTACGCCGGCATTTATTTCATTGTTTACAGCTAATATCAAATTTCCTTTCAAATAAGTCGTCCATTCGTAAGTGATAGTTTCTGCTTGTACCATTGATGGGGTATTTGTACCAGCATTTATTTCTAAACTACTTCCACAAGTGAAGGTGGTGGATTTTATGATAGAACCATTTTTTAGTATAAGTTGGGGCTATCTTGTTATCATTATATGACATTACTTCTGTGGCTTCCCATGAGTTACCGTTCTGGGCTCCAGTGATGGAGCCATTGTCTACTACTAATTGGGTAAAATAGAATGCTTTCCTTGCTATGAATGTACAGTTATTGTATAGCCAACTTGCTGCTATATTATTTGCATCATATTTCTCAACTTCAACTATGTTGTCATTGATGAAGGTTTTTACCCCACCAATGAATTCAGTGGCTTTTAGATACCCAGTTTCGTAATTGGCAATAATACCTTTGAGATCATCGTCGTTGGTACGAATGTTACCACCAACAATGAAATTTCCATGATTATGTAAAGTACTACTCTTAAAACTTTTAATATTGTTGGTTACGTCGAATGTGGCTTCTTTCCCGTTATATATAAGACAGCCACTATTAACATGCTGATCTTATCGGCTTTGAATGTACCAAAGTGGTGTATTATATCATCTGTTTGTAGGCTGAATGTTTTGAACTCAGCTATACCTCCTTTTTGTGATTTCGATACTACTACCATTTCCCAGTAATATGTTGTCTCCGGTTATTTTACCTTGATTGGCTACAATAATGCGAAGACCTTGCAAAAGTCCCTGCATTTTCCAAGTACCCTTAACGATAACTGTGGCAACTCCTTTTTCCCAGTTTTCGGAAGTAAGTCCTTTAGTATATTCGCCATCAATTATAAAGGTGGTATTATTCTTTAATTGCCCTCCTGTTTCATAATGAAAAATGTGATCATCGTTTGTTCCGTCTATTGAAGTAGCCTTAATATTCATTGGAGTAATTTGATCCCAACCGGATGTGCCATGAGTAGAAAGAGCTTTAGTCTGGATCTCCGTAAAGTATAATTGACTATTTATTGTGCTGCCATCTTTGGGAATGGCATATTCAAAGATTTCCTTTCTTTGTTTGGGGTCTGTCTGTCGGATGAATAAGCGTTCAATAGCTTTTGGAACACTGATTTCTGCTACATAATTACTTTTTTTATTTTTGGCATAACCTGCAGCTAATGGCGTTGCTGCTTCGTTTGATAATGGATTAGAAGTAAATATTTCTATTAGATAATTGTACTGCCCGTTAAACTCATCTTTAACTTTAATGTTTAATTTCACAGCGGCAATCATTGACCAATCAAAACCTTCGGGAGCTACAAAATCTTGTCCTAAAGGATTTTCAACAGGAGCCACAGGGCGTGCCTTATTAGGGTCATACACATCTTTGTCCGCACAAGCTGCTAAAAATAGGGGGGCTGTAAGGGCGATAACTAAATAATCGTGTTTTTTTATTCTCATAATTATATTTCAATCGTGTAATATTTGGTTGCTCTTTATATGTGACAAAGATAACGATAATCTTTAACTTTTATGGCTTTTTAAACTTTTTTTTTGCAAATGCGTTTGTTGTGTTTGTAATTTAAAAGGGCCGGAAGCAAAGCTCCCGGCCCTTTTAAAGCTTTATTGATGTTCGTTTATTAAGGTTTTACATATACATCATTAGTGTGGTTAGATGTCCAATTCAAGTCTTCAATTTTTCCACCGTTTACTACCCAAGCTTTGAATCTGGATAAACATCTATAATTTTCTTATATTCCTTCGGCCATTTCCATGCTTCTATACCAGGAATACAAATACCCCATGCTAAGCCTTCTGTACTGACATAGTAACCTTTTGGAGCAATATCTAGCATGCTATTGTATTCAGAAGCATCATTGCCCATTCCAAATAAAGCCGTAGTTCCTAAATTGGTAGGAGCATAATATGCCATGTGTATTTCTGTACGTTTTACATTACCTTGAGTTTCTTTTGCTAATTATGAATAAATCTAAGTTATTGGCATTCATAGCTTTCATCGCTTCTTCGATCGTTGGGAATGTCATTATGATTTCGAATTCAGCTCCGTCTCCAGAGTTGTATGTCTTGTCAGCTAGTAAGTAGGTGCAATAGAACGTAAAGTCATCATCCGCAATAGAAGGATTGCAATATTTATGTGCATTAGTACTGAGGATTACAACCGGATTGCTTTGTCCGCTTTCAAAAACTGGAGTTCCGCTTTGTACTTTTCCACTTAAGGTTACTCCGCTGCTACTCACATTCAGGAACTGGATTCCCACACCAGTCTTACGGCTGGAACCAACGGCGCGTATGTTTCCTTGAATGGTTAACTTCTTGCTATCGGTAATGGCCATCTTATTGATAGTAACAACAATGTCATTCATGTCGAAGTCGCCATAAGCAGGCCATTGATCTTCAAAGGCGTAAGTATAAATTGTTTTTATCCTCTACGTCCGGTTTCTCAGGATCTTCCGGATCAGGATCACCTTCATTACCAGAATAGTAATAGCCACCACAAGTAGAGAATGTATTCTTTGATCCTCCCCATCCGGTAGTTGAACATCCGCTTGTAAGCCATCTGGCATTATTTACGCCATTGTAAGGAGGATCATAGGTAAATGCGTTTTCAGGCATTTCTATAACCAGTCCTTTAAATTAGTATCGCCACCTTGAGATATACGCACTCCTCCAACCTGCAGCAAAGAGGGATTGTTTCCTTCTCCCCTGAAATTGCTTGGAGTCCTGTTGATATGTAACAAAGTAGCTTTGATTACTGAACCGTTCTTCAGAATGTATTGTATCGGACTATCATTACTCATAACTACTGGAACCGGCTTCCACTGGTCGGCATTACTTCCGGAGGTATTCAGGTTCTCGGGTTTCTCTCCAGTGATGGAGCCATTGTCGAGTGTCACATTTCCCCAATTGAATTTCTCCTTTACTATTAGTGCACAACTATTATATAGCATGTCAACTGAGGAATTCTCGAATATTGTGAATTCGCCATAACTGTCATTATAGACGGAAACTCCTCCACTCAGGTGATATCCTTTAATAATGCCTTTGTCATGATTTACTATGAAGCTGCCATTTGATGTGTTATTAGTCTTTATGACACCGGTTTGTTCGTCTACTAAAATTGCTCCCATAATTGCTGAAGGTACTGGTGGTGAACTCAAGGTTCAGGGATGAAAGCTGACCTTTGTTCAGTACTTTGCTGTTATCTACCTTAAACCATTGTCCAACTGTAAGTTCACCTTTATTAATGAAGTTCATTTTAACAAGATCCATGACTCCGGTAACCTCGATTGTGCCGGCATTGTAAATCTCCGGATATGAACCCATATTTGCAGTAATAGTGGCAGCCGTAATCGTACCAAAATTCTTATAAACCTTACTACATGGTTTGAGCGTACCGTTGTTGATGGACATAGTTACATCGGAAGCGATAGTCACTGACGAAGTTGATGCTCGAATGTTACGTCGCCATTTGCGATAAAGTCTCCTCAATGAACCAATCACCATAATTGGCAGCAAAATTACTTGTACATTCAACTGTACCACCTTTTTCTACTACAAATTTAGAAACAGTTGTAAATGTCTTACTACTTGGAGTTGCAATTTCTATTTTACCTCCGTTTAATACGTAAATGTCAAAGTTAGAATAGATATTAGTTACTTTCCATGTACCTTTTACAAAAAATCGTACCTTTACCGCTGGCCATCTGGTAGATTACAGTGCTTACTTCTCCAGCTGGGACAACGATTCTGGCTCCATCATTGAACTTATTTTTATCGTATTGGCTCACAGGATCGTCCGATTTGTCCGGAGCTGTCGGAATATCAGGGGTTTCTACTGTGTAATTGTTGTCTTCCAATTCTTTAAAACCTGCAGCAATAGCAGCATTAGCGGCCGAAGTGCTACCAGTACCAGCTCTTGTAGTGGTACCTCCTGAATAATACAGTTTACAATTTAATGTCTCTCCATTTCCCGGAACTACGAATTCATAGACTTCCTTACGTTGTTTCGGATCAGTTTGACGGACATAAACTCGCTCTATGGATTTAGGAATGCTAATCTCTACAACATAATTCTTTCCAGCCTTTGCATAGTCTGCAGCAATAGGAGTTGCAGTTGCATTGGTCAGCGGATTAGTAGTGAAAACTTCTGCCAAATAGTTGTACATTCCGTTGAACTCGTCTTTGACTTCAATATTCAACTTGACAGTAGTAATCATTGACCAGTCGAAACCAGTTGGAGCTACAAAGTCTTCTCCCAAAGGATTCTCAACGGGAGGTACAGGGCGCACCTTGTCGGGGTCATACACATCATTGTCCGCGCAAGCCGTTAATAAAAAGGGAGCTACGAGAGCAATAACTGCGTAATAGCGTTTTAAAATTTTCATACTTCTCTTATTTTAATGTTATATTGGTTAGCTTTTGCGGTTCAAAGATAAATAAATTATTCAAGTTTTAGTTGTAAATTATGTCTTTTAACAACTTTATCTGCGTTTTACTTAAAATATGTTTAGTGAACATTTCAGCCTATGTAACAGCTAATTGCTCATTTTTCCTTTTAACTTTATAGTTTTATAGTTATCGGAATTTTGAAAAGGAGAGGAAAGTTGATTTTTTTGGCCTTTTAAGATCTAGTTATGGCTTATGCTTTGGTGATTTCTCCCGCAAGGTCGGAGTTCATGCGGTAACGGATTTCTGCCTGGCTGAGACCATGGCCGAGAAGGAACATAAGTTTGGTGACTGCGCATTCGGGGGTGCTGTCATAACCACTGATAACGCCTGCCTGGAGAAGTTTCAGGCCGGTCTCGTAACGTCCCATTTCAACTATGCCACGTTGGCATTGGGTAATATTTACAATAATGATACCGCGCTCGGTAGCATCTTTGAGTTGCTGGATGAACCACTCCTTTTGAGGGGCATTACCGGAACCGAAGGTTTTGAGTACGACTGCTTTCAGACCGGGGACGTGAAGAACTGAGTTGATGATACTTTCCTGAATGCCCGGAAAGAGGGTAAGCATAACTACATTGGTATCAAACAGATAATGAGGCTTCATGGGGCGTGTCGGATCAGGACGGCGGATGATATGTGCATCGTACTTGATGTGGATGCCTGCATGAGCCAGTGAGGGATAGTTGAATGAACGGAATGCGTTAAAGTTTTCAGCATTAATCTTTGTAGTACGGTTGCCACGCATCAGTTCGTTCTCGAAGAAGATACACACTTCGGGCACTATGGGAGTACCGTCGGGATTTTTTGCGGCAGCTATCTCAATAGCGGTAATCAGATTTTCTTTTCCGTCTGTGCGCAAGGTACCGATAGGGAGCTGGGAGCCTGTGAGAATGACAGGTTTAGCCAGGTTTTCGAGCATGAAGCTGAGGGCAGAAGCTGTGTAAGACATGGTATCGGTACCATGAAGGATGACAAAACCGTCGAAATAGTCATAATTGTAGTTGATAATCTTTACGATTTTTGCCCAAAGCTCAGGTTCCATATCAGAAGAGTCAATGGGCGGATTGAACTGATAGGAAGAGATGCGATAATTGAAACGTTTCAGCTCGGGAACATGTTTGAGAAGATGATCGAAGTTGAAATTTTCAAGCGCACCTGTCTCCGGGTTTTCTATCATACCGATGGTTCCGCCAGTATATATCAGTAACACAGATGGGTAGTCGATCTTCATAAACATAATCGGGTTTTGATTATTCTGAGTGCAAAGATAGGAAAAAAAGTGATAGGGTGGTAGGGTGGTAAGATGATATTGCTGCCTTTATCACCCGATCACTCTATCACCCTACCACCTTATCACCTTCCTACATTTTCTTTCAACTGTGTGATCGCCTTTTCCGCATCTCCTTCAGCTTCATTCAGCAGGGTGACGAATCGGCTGCCGATGATGGCGCCGGAAGAGTTGGCACAAGCGGCGTCAAATGTCTGTTTGTTACTGATACCGAAGCCAACCATGCGTGGATTGCGCAGGTGCATATCCTGTATCTTTTTGAAATAAGCCTGCTTCTGGCTGTCGAAATCTTTCTGGGCACCGGTGGTAGCAGCACTGGACACCATATAGATGAAGCCGTTGGTATGTTCGTCGATTTCGCGGACGCGAGCCTCGCTGGTTTCGGGGGTGATGAGCATGATGACACGGATGTCGTAACGGTCGGCAATAGGTTTATACGTTTCTTCGTAATCCTTGAAAGGGAGATCGGGAATAATAACGCCGTCGATACCACATTCTACGCATTTCTGGCAGAAAGCTTCGAACCCGAATTTCATGATAGGGTTGAGATACCCCATCAGGATGAGAGGAATATGGACATCACTACGGATATCGCGGAGTTGTTCAAACAAAATACGCAGTGACATACCGTTGCGAAGAGCGCGCGTGGCAGCTTCCTGGATAACGATGCCGTCAGCCATCGGGTCACTGAAGGGAATACCGATTTCAATCGAATGGACCCCATTGCGTTCGAGGGTACGGATGACGTCAGCAGTACCTTCCAGAGTTGGGCAACCGGCACAGAAATAGATGGACAGCAAGTTTTTAGGGCTGTCCTGAAAAAGTTGATTTATACGATTCATGATGTTATTCTAAATTTAATTCGTTCTTAATTCTTTGAGAAAACGTTCTATCCGTTCCACATCCTTGATGCCCGGAGATGTCTCGAAGCGACTGTTGATATCGATACCGGCAAGGCGGGGATGGTGGAATTCTTTCAGGGCTTTGACGCTGTAAGAATTGATGCCGCCGCTAAGCAGGAAAGGGGTACTGCCAGTGTAACGTTGCAGAATGCTCCAGTCAAATTGCTGTCCTGAGCCACCATAGTGGGCGCTGCGGGTATCGAACAGGAAGTAGTCGCAGAAACTTTCATAATGGGAAACGGCAAGAAGATCCTTGGGCAAGGCGATGGAAAACGCCTTGATGATCCGGATACCGTGTGAATGAAGGGTGCGGCAATATTCGGGTGATTCGTTACCGTGCAACTGGACATAGTTCAGACCGAAACGGTCGACATACATAAGGATGTTTTCTTTGGTTTCGTTGACGAAAACACCGACACGTTTGGCAAGCGTAGGCAGGTACCTGGGTATCTGGTACAGGTATCTGGGGGATTTGGGGTAGAAGATAAAACCGATCATATCTACACCTAATACTTCTACATCGCGGATATTGCCTGCATCGGTCATTCCGCATACTTTGATCATTGTATTCATAGGCTTATACCTTAAAAATCACGAATATATGAAATCATGTGTGAATTTCCAAATTTATATACCGTGAATGAGTTCTTCCAATGTGCTCCCGGGATCGTCTGTACGCATGAATGTCTCTCCCATAAGGAAACCACGGAAACCTGCCGAGCGTAGCTCACGGATGGTTTCAGGGTGCGAAATACCACTTTCGGAAACGAGCAGAGGAGGCGTCTGAAAATCAATTTCAGCAACGGCATTTTTTAACTCTTCTGCAATGCGGAAAGAGTTTTCTATATCGGTGACGAAGCTGCCCAGATTACGGTTGTTGACGCCGACCATATCCGTCTCCTTATATATATAGGAGAGTTCGGAGATGCTGTGTACTTCAAGCAGAACTTCAAGTCCAAGTTCGTGTGCCTGCATGGTAAGTGTGTGGCACTCGTCAGGTGTGAGGCAGGCGGCGATGAGCAGCACTGCATCGGCACCTACAATGCGGGCTTGCAGAAGCTGATACTTGTCAATGATGAAGTCCTTACGCAGGATCGGGATATTAACCAAAGGGCGCGCTGTACGGATGTCACGCAGAGTTCCGCCGAAGAACTTTTCATCCGTGAGGATGGAAAGGGCGGAAGCTCCGGCAGTTTCATAAGCAGGTGGAATGAGATCGGCCTGTGCGCTTTCCTTGATCCAGCCTTTGGAAGGGGAACGGCGTTTGAACTCGGCAATGATGCCGGATGGAGAGCTTGCAAGTGCACGTTTCATGCTGCGGACGGGCGTTGTACCGGAAACTCCGGTTCCGGCAGTTTCCTGCATCATGACAGCAGCTTGCTCTTGCAATTGACTGAGAGAGACGGCTTGCTTTTGCTGCTCTATCTCAATCCGCTTGTGGGCGATGATTTCGGATAAAATATCTTTCATATTTTTGTAGCTCGTAACTCATTTATTGATTTCTATAAACTTCTTCAACGTCTCCAGTGCCCGTCCACTCTCCAGCGATTGGCGAGCGATGGCGATGCATTCTTCGATTTCCTTTTCAGGTTCCATCACTTGGATGGCAAAGGCGGCGTTGACAATGACACATTGCGTTTGGGCACGTGTGGCACGGTTATTCAGAATGTTGTCAAAGATGCGGGCGGCATCCTCTTTGCAGGCTCCGCCGAAGAGCTCTTCGGGTTGCGCGGCATTGAAACCCAGCGCTTGCGGACGGTAAATCCGTTCGTAATTGCGCGTCATGACTTTGAATTCGTCCGTGAGGGAGATTTCGTCGTAGCTATCGAGACTGTTGACTACCGCAAAGTCGATGCCGAGTTTGTAAAAAACATTTGTGTAGAGTCGCATCTGTGCAAGATCGGCCACACCGAGCAACTGGTAAGTAGGCTTGCAGGGATTGACAAGCGGGCCAAGAAGGTTGAACAGTGTACGTACTCCCAATGCCTTGCGCACAGGGCCGACGAACTTCATTGCCGGATTGAAAAGTTGGGCGTGCAAGTAGGCGATGTTACATTCGTCCATGCTGCGTTTCAACTTGTCGGGATCATTGGTGAAACGGATGCCGTGTTGCTCCATGACATTGCTTGCTCCACTGACGGAAGTGGCACCATAATTGCCATGTTTGGCAACTTTGTAACCGGCTCCGGCCACCACAAAACAGGCACAAGTGGAAATGTTGAACGTGTTCTTTCCATCACCTCCCGTACCTACGATATCGATAGGCCGATAAGGCGCGAAGTTGATAGGTACTCGAGTCTCCATAAGGGCTTCGCGAAAGCCGATTAGTTCATCCACTGTGATGCTACGCATCTGAAATACAGTGAGTAATGCGGAAATCTGTGCTTCGGGGTAAGCTTCCCGGGTGATGTTCAGGAGAATTTGCTTGGTTTCTTCCGAAGTAAGCTCTTCGTGGTTGAAGAGACGGGTTAATATATCTTTCATTTTCTTATTTACGATTAGACGATTTACAATTTACGATTGAAAATTCTGTTGTGTCCGGAATGCCTCACTTCAACGTTCGGAATGCCACATGTTAACGGTCGTGAGGTGTGGCATTCCGACCTGTGAAGTGTGGCATTCGGCCTCATGAGGTGTGGCATTTCAGACGCCTTTCAGCCAGTTGCCTACAATCTGTTTTCCATCGGGAGTCAGTACCGATTCCGGGTGAAATTGGATGCCGTGAACATCGTATTCCCGGTGTTTCAGTGCCATGATTTGACCTTCGGAGCTGATGGCGGTGATAACCAATTCTTCGGGAAATTCTTCCGTATCCACTACCCAGGAGTGATAACGACCGACTGGAATTTCAGTAGGAAGACCGGAGAATATGTAATCTTTATTCTTTATTTTCACATTCGTTTGTATGCCGTGAAAGACTTCACTCAGATTGGTGAGCTTCCCGCCGAATGCTTGTCCGATGGCCTGTTCACCCAGGCAGACGCCAAGTATGGGTTTTCGTCCTGCGTAAGTGCGGATGACCTCTAATAGTAAGCCTGCCTCCTCGGGGATGCCGGGACCGGGTGAAAGGATGATCTTATCATATTTCTCCAATTCCTCAAGCTCAAATTTATCATTGCGCAGCACATCTACTTCTGTGCCGAGTTCTTTTACCAGATGGGCAAGGTTGTAGGTGAAAGAGTCGTAGTTGTCTATGATTACTGTTTTCATAATTTTATTTACAATTTACAATTTACATTTTCTCTGCCATTACGATTGCCTTTTTCAGTGCTCCCAGTTTGTTGTTCACCTCTTGCAACTCGTATTCTTCATTGCTCTTGGCTACGATGCCGCCGCCTGCCTGAAACCAAAGTACACCGTTGCGACTGACGAAAGTACGGATGGTAATGGCCTGGTTCAGTGAGCCGTTCAGTCCGATGAAGCCGATGCAACCGCCGTAAGCGCCGCGATTGTGCGGTTCCAGTTCGCTGATGAGTTGCATGGCGCGTACCTTGGGGGCACCGCTTAGAGTGCCTGCCGGGAAGGTGTCGATGAATGCTTTGATGGGGCGGGCATCTTCGTTCAGCGTACCGCTGACGCGGCTTACCAGGTGGATAACATGACTGTAATACTGCATTTCCTTGTAGAAATCCACTTTTACATCGTGGCAGTTGCGGGAAAGATCGTTGCGGGCGAGATCGACCAGCATGACATGCTCTGCATTCTCTTTGGGATCATCGTGCAGGTATTGGGCGTTCAGTGCATCCTGTTCGGGATCTCCGGTGCGCTTGGTGGTGCCGGCGATGGGGTCGATGTAGGCGTGGCGGCCTTCGATGCGGCAGTGCGTCTCGGGTGATGAACCGAAGATGCGGAAACCTCCGAAATCGAAATAGAACAGATAAGGAGAGGGGTTGATGCTGCGCAAGGCACGATAAAGTTTGAAATCATCGCCTACGAAACGTTGTTCGAAACGGCGGGAGAGAACAATCTGGAAGACATCCCCGCGCAGGCAGTGGGCGATTCCTTGACGGATATTTGTTTTATGCTGTTCGTCGGTCAGTGGGGAAGTGGTTTCACCAACGGCACGGAAATCGTAGGCGGTGTAATTGCGGTTATTGATGGCTTTCTGCACCGTATCCAACTCACTTTCTTCACCGGGAGCAAGCATTTCAAGAAGTACCATCTCGTTCTTAAAGTCATTGAAGACAATGAGGTATTGATACAAGATGTAGAGCATGTCCGGTGCGTCGTTGGTAGCTTCGCGGCTATCTTTTACGGGAATATTTTCAAAATAGCGTACGGCATTGAAAGAGGTGTAGCCGTAAAGGCCGCAGTAATTGGCATATTCACCTTCCACATGGAAGCGGCCGAGGAAATCCTCTAAAGCTTTTTCTACAGGATATTCCGGTGTGATGGGGCGTTCTTCGCGAGTGCCGTCGGGCAGGCGGAAGATGGCTGTTCCATGGTCGATGCTGACGCTTGCCAATGGACAGAGTCCGATGAATGAACGGTTATTTTCACTGCCGTGATAGTCAGAGCTTTCCATGAGTGCACTTTGGGGAAAGACATCACGGACTTTAAGATAAGTACTTACAGGCGTGTGCAAGTCTCCAAGAATAGTACGACTATGTGTTTGATAATTATATGTATCCATAACCCTTTAATTTTTAATTTATAATTTTTAATTATTAAGATACGTCTCTATATCCTTGTCTCCACGTCCCGAAACGGTCAGTACAACAACATCATCGGGTTTGAAGTTCAGCTTTTCGAGGGCACCGAGGGCGTGGGCACTTTCCAGGGCGGGGATGATACCTTCCAGTTTCGTCAGCTCGTAGGCGGCACGGATGGCTTCATCATCATTTACGGCAAGTACGATGGCACGTTTTTGTGCAGCCAGATTGGCGTGCATGGGACCGATACCCGGATAATCCAGTCCGGCAGAGATGGAGTAAGGTTCTTCGATCTGGCCGTCTTCATTCTGGATGACGTAGGTGCGTGCACCGTGAATGATTCCCATCTGTCCGAGGGCGATGGTAGCGGCAGTCATACCCGTATCTATTCCTTTACCACCGGCTTCGGCGAGGACGATCTGCACGCGGCTATCGTCGATATAATGGTAAATGGTTCCGGCGGCATTGCTACCACCACCTACACAAGCGATAAGATAGTCGGGACAGTCACGGCCTTCTTTTTCAATGAGTTGCTTTTTGATTTCCTCGCTGATGACGGATTGCAGACGAGCCACCATGTCGGGATAAGGATGGGGACCGACTGTGGAACCGATGATGTAGTAGGTATCGGCAGGATGACAACACCAGTCGCGGATTGCCTCGTTGGTAGCATCTTTCAGCGTCATATTTCCGGAAGTGACGGGGATGACGGTTGCACCTAGCATCTTCATTTTTTCCACATTGATATGCTGGCGTTCTACATCCGTTTTTCCCATGTAGACGATGCATTCCATGTTCATCAGGGCACATACGGTGTGGCAGTAGCTACGCCGTGTTGCCCGGCACCGGTTTCGGCGATGATGCGATGCTTGCCCATGCGGCGTGCCAGAAGAATCTGTCCGATGGTGTTGTTAATCTTGTGAGCTCCTGTGTGGTTCAGGTCTTCACGCTTGAGGTAGAGTTTGCAGCCATATTTTTCGGAAAGCCGGCGGGCATAGTAGAGTGGGGAAGGACGTCCTACGTAGTCACGCAGCAGTTGGTCGAACTCTTGCTTGAAATCTTCGCTTTGCAGTACGTTGAGATAGGTGTTCTGCAACTCTTCCACACACTTGTGGAGTATTTCGGGAACATATGCTCCACCGAATTCTCCGTAATAACCATCTTGATTTACTAAAAAACTCATAATCCTATTTTTTATTTAATTGTTTACGATCTACTGTTTATCTCAAAACCGGATAAAAGAAAAGACCCTGTCGCAGGTTGCGACAGGGCTCTTTCTTAATCTATATTATGTTCACATATATACATACGAGCGCTGCTCCCTTTACGACTGTCGGAGTTGTAACGGGCGCCACCACCAATATGTATTTATGAACATTGTTTTCATTGTCTTTTTGTTTTAGCTGGGGGCAAATGTAAGCACTTTGTTTTAATTACCAAAGAATTTCTTGCTTTTTTTCTTTCAAAAAGAACATTTTTTCTTATAAAGTTGTTCTATAAGAGTATTTAGAACAACTATTATTCACAATAAAAAAGAAAGGATGAACTATGAAACGGAAACATTTAGTTGCCATTGGCGTATCGATTGCTATTCTCTTGTTACTTTATTGGCTGTTGGTGGCCGAAGATATGAACGCTTGGCTGACCGTTAATTGATTTTTCGTGACTTTCTTGTGGGGTTGTGCGGATAAAAATGTATCTTCGCAAAAAATCATAAGCTCATGAAAGGAATAAGTAACTCATTTTTGCGTACGATATGTGCGCTGGTAATCGGGCTGATATTGGTGATGTTTCCCAATGAGGCAGGTGATTACTTGGTTATAACCATTGGCGTTGTGTTTCTGATACCATCGCTCTTAAGTATTATCGGGTATTTTGCAATGACTGCGGAGGAAAGGCGGCGCCTTCCTATTGAAGGGATCGGCAGCCTGCTGTTTGGTCTGTGGCTGATTATTATGCCCGGTTTCTTTGCAGATTTGCTGACATTTGTATTAGGATTCATTCTTGTGTTGGGTGGTGTGCAGCAGATTGCATCGCTTTCCGCAGCCCGTCGCTGGATGCCGGTTCGTGTGGGGTTTTATATCATTCCGGTCCTTATTCTGATTGCAGGACTGATTGCGTTGTTCAATCCGACGGGAGTACGTTCCACGGCATTTATCATTATTGGTATCACCAGCATAGTGTATGCAGTTTCCGAATTGATAAATTGGTTCACATTCACTCGCAAACGGCCGAAAGCACCGGGTACGCCGGGAGCTTCTTCGAAAGCTGTAGACAATATTGAGGATGCGGAGATCCTGGAAGAGCAATGAGTGACAAGCTATAAGTTACAAGTGCTTTTCAGCGTGAGACTATAAATTGTACACCGAAAGGCACTTGTAGCTTGTAGCCTGTAGCTCGTCATTCTATTCCTTCAACCATCCGTTTATTAACTCCATAACTTTTGCCTTTTCGGTTTCGGGCAATGTATTGATACGTGCCAGATGGCTGCCATTCGGTTGGATAAATACATGAATATTCTTCTTGTTCTTCAGCCGTGACGCCTGCGGCTGTCCATGGGTCGTTCTGACCGTAAATGAAGATCATCTTCGGGTCCTGTTTCTTTAGAAACTTGGTTATTTTCTTACTTAAAGTTTTGTCGAAAGGCATATCTTTCAACTCTTCGGGAAGCATCAGACGGTGCAGATAGCCTTCACTGGACTGGATGGAGAGATATTGTTTGAACGGTTGGACGTCATAACCATAGTATCCCAATTCACGGGCAGCTTGTACGAAGAAAGAAGCATTGGGACTGTCGGCGGTGAAATATCCCGGTTCGCTGATGGCAAGCAGATGAGAGAAAATTTCATCATCAGAGGCTGTAGTAGCGGGTATGGAGCTGATAGGAGTACCCCACTGCCACAAAGCGAAAGAATATTCCAATACCGAGTAATCGTAAATTTCTTCAATCGGTGCACGGAATGAATAATTCTTTTCAGTACAATACTTTTCAAAACGGGGAAGTAAAGTTGCTTTCCGTTTCAATGCTTCCAATTGGAAATCTTCAATTATCTTGCGGTTTTCCGGTGTTGAAACTTTATGCAGGAAAGGCTCATGACGTCCATCTTCTACTCCATAACAAAGCGGAGCTACGTAAGGAACGGAAATATCTACATCATCCGGATAGAAAGTGCGGTAAAGAAGGGTAGTCTGTCCTCCTTTGCTGATGCCGGTGGCGATCCATTTGCCCGGATAGATGTTTTTGAATGCGGTGGTGATGGCATGTAAGTCGTCTGCAGAGTTCTCGGCTGTCAGATATTGCCAGTCTTTGGGTTCAGGGGTAGACTCAAGGAAATAGCGGTATTCCACGAATATCATGTTGGCATTGAGAAGTTTTGAAAGCTCTTCACGATATTGGGAACGGAGGGCGTAAGCGGCGCCATAGCCTTCGGTAACGATCACTGTGGGGCGATCGAAGCCGACATGAGAAACGATAACACGTTGGCGAAAGCTGCCTTTCTCCGGATGGCGGTGATCCAGCGGCTGGGTAAAATAGGTTACGTATTTTTCTGAAAACTCAGAAGTTTCCAGTGGGCGGATTTCTTTAATGGCGGAAATCGCGCTGATTTTTTGCTCCAGAACGGTCTGTGCGAAAGAAGAGACTGATGCTGACAGCAAAGCAAACAGCAAGAGTGCTGCATAGCGAATGTGCATGTGCTTCATAATGAATTGTTTTTAATTTATCATCTGGTTTTGTAAATATTGACAAAGGTACGAAAAAGTGATATGCTGGAAAATAAATTACGATGATATTTTAGTTTTCAAAAAAAGAGAGAGAACTACCTCCCGGCACCTCTCCCCCTGCAAACTTAAAACAACCAACAAAAGAAATAGAATGATTTATAAATCATAATCTCAAAACTTATCTTATAAACAAGAGTTCCCTGTATTTTTGGCAGCGTCCACATCTGATTGTCAACAATCAGTTCCAACTTGTCGATGTGATAACGGATTTCTTCCAGTGCCGGGACAATCGTGTCGTGGTAGGCAATGGCTTTCTCGCGTTCACTTTCGATCTTGTTGGCCACTTTGCGGGCTTCGATCATGGCATCTACATGCTCTTTGATGAAGGCGGTGCGATCGGCAATCTCTTCGATGAGTTCCAGGTTCTTGGCAGACAGTTTTGTAGCTTTGTCGCCGGGGAACAAGTCCTTCATCTTGTAAACGTTATCAATGAGATCCGTTTGATACTGCGTGGCTACCGGGATGATGTGGTTCATGGCCAAATCACCTAATACACGAGCTTCAATTTGGATTTTCTTAGTGTAAGTTTCCCATTTCACTTCGTTGCGGGCTTCCAGTTCTTTCTGAGTCAGTACACCGGTATTTTCGAACATGCGGATACTTTCCGGTTTCAGATAGCTGTCGAAGATGAGAGGCACACTGGTTTCGCAATCCAAGCCACGTTTCTTGGCCTCTTCTTTCCATTCATCGCTGTAGCCGTTGCCATCAAAATGGATGGGCTTACAAATCTTGATGTATTTGCGGATAACCTCAAGGATAGCCGAAATCTTCGGTTCACCCCTTTCGATGAGCTCGTCTACATCTTTTTTGAATTCTACTAGTTGCTCGGCTACGGCGGCGTTCAGGGCAATCATGGCGCAGGCACAGTTTGCTTCCGAACCTACGGCGCGGAACTCAAAACGGTTTCCGGTGAAGGCGAACGGACTGGTGCGGTTACGGTCGGTATTGTCAATCAACAATTCCGGAATCTGCGGAATATCCAGTTTCATGCCTTGCTTGCCGCTAAGGCTTACGAGATCATCCTTTGTACTCTCTTCAATGTGTTCGAATACCTGTGACAACTGTTTGCCCAGGAAGCTGGAAATGATTGCGGGAGGTGCTTCGTTGGCACCCAGGCGGTGTGCGTTCGTGGCACTGGAAATAGCGGCCTTCAACAATCCATTGTGCTTGTAGACTGCCATCAGGGTGTTCACTACGAAAGTGATGAAACGCAGGTTCTCTTCGGGTAGTTTACCCGGTCCCATCAGTCCGATGCCTGTATCTGTACCCAATGACCAGTTGTTGTGCTTACCGCTACCGTTGACGCCTTTGAAAGGTTTTTCGTGCAGCAGTACACGGAAGCCGTGGTTGCGGGCTACTTTACGCATCAGCGCCATGACGAGCATGTTATGGTCTACAGCCAGGTTACATTCTTCGAAGATGGGAGCCAGCTCGAACTGGTTGGGGGCTACTTCATTGTGACGGGTTTTGACGGGGATACCGAGCTTCAATGCTTCAATTTCCAATTCCTTCATGAAAGCTGCCACGCGGGTAGGGATGGCACCGAAATAGTGGTCTTCCAACTGTTGGTTCTTGGCACTGTCGTGTCCCATCAGCGTGCGGCCTGTCATCAGCAGGTCAGGACGGGCGGCATACAGACCTTCGTCGATCAGGAAATATTCCTGTTCCCAACCCAGGTAGGCAACTACCTTCTTCACTTCCGGATTGAAGTAACGGCATACGTCTACGGCAGCTTTGTCTACGGCACGCAGGGCTTTCAGCAACGGAGCTTTGTAGTCCAGTGACTCACCGGTGTATGCAATGAAAATGGTCGGGATGCAGAGCGTATCATCGACGATGAAAGCCGGGGAAGAGGGATCCCATGCACTGTAACCGCGTGCCTCGAACGTATTGCGGATGCCACCGTTAGGGAAGCTGGATGCATCCGGTTCCTGCTGAACGAGCAGTTTGCCTGTGAATTCTTCCATTACACCGGCTTTGCCGTCATGCTCGATGAAAGCGTCATGCTTCTCGGCTGTACCTTCAGTCAACGGGTGGAACCAGTGGGTATAGTGGGTAACACCCATTTCGAGTGCCCATTTCTTCATACCGGCTGCCACTTCATCAGCAATGCTGCGATCCAGCGGAGCACCATTGTCGATCACGTCAATCAGTTTGGCATATACCTTACTCGGCAGATACCTGAACATCTTTTCCTTGTTGAACACATACTTGGCATAATATTCCGACGGACGTTCCGCAGGGGCTGCCACTGCAACGGGTTTCTTTTTTAAACGCCGTTTCTACTACTCTGAATCTCAATTTAGACATACCTTGTAATTGTTGGTTTATAAAAACTATTTGTTAGAGTAAAAAAACTTTTTTCTTATCCGTTATAAGCTGATTCACCATGCTCGTAGATGTCGAGCCCTTCTTCTTCAACACGTTTTGAAACGCGGAGACCGTGTATCTTATCGAGTCCTTTGAAGATGAGGAATCCCATGCCGGCTGCCCATGCACCTACTACGAGGGTGCCGAATACTTGTGCTCCGAGGAATCCCCAGCCTGCACCGTAAAAGAGTCCTTCGCTGGTAGACAAGAAACCAGTGAGAATAGTACCCGTGAAACCGCAGACACCGTGTACGGAACTTGCGCCAACGGGATCGTCAATCTTCAGCACTTTATCGATGAACTCTACAGAGAATATCATCAGGATACCACAGATTGTACCGATGATGACAGCACCCAGCGGAGAAACCATATCACAGCCTGCCGTGATACCTACCAAACCTGCCAGGATACCATTCAGAGTCAGGGATAAAGATGGTTTGCTGAATTTTAACCAACTGACCGCCAGTGCGAAGAAACCTCCGGCACAAGCTGCAAGATTCGTGGTGAGGAAGACGTGTGAGATAGCCATTGCATCGTCCGTAGAGGCTGCTGCCAACTGTGAACCGGGGTTAAATCCGAACCAGCCGAACCATAAAATGAATACACCCAGTGCCGCTATGGTGAGGTTGTGTCCCGGAATAGCTCTGGACTTGCCATCTTTACTGTATTTACCAATGCGTGGGCCAAGGATGGCTGCGCCTACCAGCGCAATCCAGCCACCGACAGAGTGAACAATGGTGGAACCTGCGAAATCGTGAAACGTGGTTCCGAACAGATTCATCATGAACGAACCTTCTTCGCCGTTCATCAACCAGCCGCCGCCCCAGGTCCAGTGACCGGAAATCGGATAGATCAGTACGCTGATGAAGATGGTGTAAATCAAATACATGGAGAATTTGGTACGTTCGGCCATGGCTCCTGATACGATAGTAGCTGCTGTGGCACAGAATACAGTCTGGAATACCAAGAAACCTTCTGTTGGCAATCCTCCTCCATCATAGAACGAGAGATCGAAGAAGTGAGGCATTCCTACGAAACCACCTACACCGAACATCAGTCCGAAACCGATGAACCAATAGAGCAGGCTGCCGAACATGAAATCCACGAAGTTCTTCATCAGGATGTTGGCAGTGTTCTTGACCCGGGTGAAACCGGCTTCTACCAGCGCAAAGCCCGGTTGCATGAAAAATACCAGCATAGCGGCGAGTAACATCCATACAGTGTTGAGTCCGTTTACTAATTCTCCTACGGTGTCAGGGGTTGATGATTCTACAGTAGTATCTTCTAATGTAGCTATAACAGCGGTCGTTGTAGCCGATATACTATCCGTTGCTACGGAAGTTTGTGCAAAAGTTTCTGTTGTTGTGCAGAGCGCCATAAGGACAGCAAGAGCTATCCACAGTCTGGCAATGCTGCGTTTACTATATTTATCCATAAAATCTTTTTGCTTTTAGTTGTACTTGTATTCTTTGTTTTGTTAAGTAGCTCTTACAGCTCTCTGGAGGGTGCTCTTAACTGTTGCGGTTTGATGCTGCCTGGACTATCTTTCCTGTTCAGCGTTGTAGAGGGCGATGTCGCCACGTTCGGCGGTGCGGATGCGGATAGCGTCTTCTATGGGGATGACGAAGATACGTCCGTCGCCGATTTCTCCGGTCTGTGCAGACCTGATGATAGCCTGCACGGTCTTTTCGGCATTCTTGTCGCGTACCACGATAGAGATCAGGATACGCTCAATGGAACTGGTGTCGTACATTACACCGCGGTAGATGCGTGCCTGACGGGATTTTCCTATCCCCCGGACGTCGTAGTAGGAGAACCATTCGATGTCTGCTTCAAGCAATGCGTCCTTTACATCCTCAAATTTTGTCTTGCGGATAATTGCTTCAATCTTTTTCATACCTTACTATATTTACGATTAGACAATTTTACGATTTACGATTTGCCATTCGGCGCATCTGTAAATACCTAATACCTGTTTATTCTTCTTTAAAAACTAACTCCGAATACGAAGTATGCACCCTGCGTGTGTGGATTGAACGTCACTTGTGCAAAGGTGGGCAGTGAAAAATAATTTGTGAATTTGATTTCTTTTTCTGCTTTCAGTGTGAGGTTGGTTACGTTAAACTTGTTGGCATACGCACCTTCCCATGGGGTAAGACCGACTTCTGCCGACCAGTCCAGGCCACCGAGTTTAAAAGGTGCGCTGATGCCTACATACGTGGAATAAGCTCTGTCACCGTTCTCCTTCGTATAATCATCTCCGGCAAAGTAAGTGTTCCAACTCAGTGCCAGCGGACCAAAATCATATCCCAGAGTGGCTTCGAAGATGTGTATCGTGCTATGTGCGCCATACTTGAAGTAATCTCCCGTATATCCGCCATCCTCTTTGTGGTAGGAGAACCAGTAATCTGTAACGGATACGTTGAAACCGCCTGTATTGTAACCCAGTGTGAGGTCGATTTCCCTAGCATCTTCCTTGTCGATGCCTACCGAACCCCAGGCAGCCAGTGATAAACCTTTGTAGCTGACTCCCATGCTGGGTTGGATACTTACACCACCGCAGTCTGTTCCACGCCAGATGTAGTTGCTTACAAAATCTGCACCGACTGAGGCTTCCACTTTATCCTGTGCCTTTGCCGTGAAAGGCATTGTTGCTGATAATAGCGCGATGGCTATCATTCGGAATTTTACGCTTTTCATTTTCATACCTATTTTACCTTTTAAGTTTAGACAAATTGCGGATGATCAGTCCGGTGAAACTATAGTTTTATTTTAGTTGTTATCTTTTTTCATTTTCATGCCAGCCATTTTCTGATTCGCCTCATGGCTTCCACACAATCCTCGTGATTCCCGAAAGCGGTCAGGCGGATGTAGCCTTCTCCGCTGGGGCCGAAACCTACACCGGGTGTTCCTACTACATTGGCTTCATATAACATCTGTTCGAAGAAACGCCAGGAACCGATGCCATTCGGTGCTTTCAGCCAGATGTAGGGAGCATTCACGCCGCCGTACACTTTCAGTCCGGCTGCTTCCAGACCCTCTTTCATGGTTCGTGCGTTGTTCATATAGTAGTCGATGTTTTCCTTTATCTGCTGCTTGCCTGCCGGGGTATAGATGGCTTCGGCAGCCCGTTGGGTGATGTAACTGGTACCATTAAATTTGGTGCATTGACGGCGGTTCCAGAGACGGTTCAGTGGAATGCGTTCACCGGTCAGGGTGGCGGCTGTCAGCTCTTTCGGAACTACGGTGTATCCGCAACGGACTCCGGTGAATCCGGCTGTCTTCGAGAAGCTGCGGAACTCTATGGCACATTTCTTGGCACCTTTTATTTCGTAAATGGAGTGGGGAACGTCTTCTTCCTGTATAAATGCCTCATAAGCGGCATCGAACAGAATCAGAGTGTCGTTGGCGAGTGCGTAGTCCACCCATTTTTTCAGTTGCGACTTGGTCAGCGTTGTTCCCGTCGGATTGTTCGGGTAGCAGAGGTAGACGATGTCAATCCGCTTGTCCGGTATCTCGGGAACAAAGTTGTTTTCGGCGGTACAGGGCATGTAGGTCACGTTGCTCCATTTGCCGTCTTCTTCCAATACTCCGGCACGGCCACACATTACGTTGCTGTCTATATATACCGGGTAAATGGGGTCTGTCACTCCTACGCTGTTGTCGTGGCGGAGGATATCGCCTATGTTGCCCGTATCGCTTTTGGCTCCATCGTTTACGAATACTTCCGTAGGGCTAAAATGAATGCCTCTCGGAGCATAATCATGTTTGATGATCGCTTCAATCAAAAAGTCATATCCCTGCTCGGGACCGTATCCGTGGAAGGTACTGGCATTTGTCATCTCATCCACTGCCCTGTGCATCGCCTCGATGCAAGCCGGTGGCAGTGGCCGGGTAACGTCTCCGATACCCAGGCGGATGACCTCTTGTTTAGGGTGCGTTATCCTGAAAGTATTCACCTTTTTAGCTATGTCTGAAAATAAGTAACTTCCCGGTAGTTTCAAAAAATGTTCGTTTACTAATGCCATACTTTCTTGTTGTTTTAAGTGCGTTATTTAATTATGAATTATAAATTATGAGTTATGAATGGGTTGCGCTGTTGGGGGGCTATTCATAATTCATCATTTATAATTACTTCCCCGTCGAATACCCGGACTGCTCCTCCCGTCATCCATACATGATCCGTTTTTTCGTCCCATTCGATGGTAAGTGAGCCTCCATCCATGATGATGTCTGTTTTTCTTCCGGATTTTCCGGTCAGTGCGGCAGCTACTGCGGTGGCACAGGCTCCGGTTCCGCAAGCTTGGGTGATGCCCGAACCTCTTTCCCAAACTCTCATCCTGATTTTCCCATGCTCCAGCACCTGGGCAAACTCTACATTGATGCGGTCGGGAAACAACGGATGATTTTCCAGTTTCGGACCGATGCTTTCGAGGTTGATATCTTTAATATCTTCTACAAAGATTACCAGGTGAGGATTTCCCATTGATACGGTGGTTCCGGTGAATTTCTGTCCGTTGGCTTCAATGGGTTGTTCTTTCATATCGGCTGGACGTCCCATATCTACGGTTACGGTGTTCACTTTTCCGTCTTCTACATGGAGCTTCAGTATTTTGATGCCCGACAGGGTGTCGAGAGTAACGGCTGTTTGGGAAGTCAGGCCGTATTCATATAAGTATTTGCCGATGCAACGACTGGCGTTGCCGCACATTTTGGCTTCGGAACCATCCGCATTGAAGATGCGCATACTGAAATCTGCCTTGTTCGAACTGCCGATGAGTACCAGGCCGTCGCTTCCAATTCCTGTATGCGGGGCGCTCCATTCAACCGAAAGTTTTTCAGGGCTTTCGATGGGATATTTCAGGGTGTTTACATAAATGTAATCGTTGCCTGCTCCGTGCATCTTAGTGAATTTTATAACTCTTGTCATTTTGCACTCTGTTGGTGGATTAATCTTTCTTTTTGTTTTATCACACTGCAAAGATACGACGTTTTGCTAAATTATTTGTAGAATACATATCTTATTTCTATTGTTTTTATTCATTCTTTTAATCGCTGCAAATATACGGTATTCAAGTTTCAAATTAAAAGTTTGAGGGGGCATATTTGTATAAATTGTTATTTATGGAATTATTTCCGCATATTCATTCTATGTAGGTAGTGGCGTAAATACGTGTTTTAAGTGGAAAAATGGAGTTTATGGGGTGAAAATAAAGATTTGTATATGACAGAATGAAATTGTTTTCTTCTTTTTGCTGACTAAATGATCTTTTGTATAATGCCACACTATAACAAATCAAATGCCACACTTTAGCTTCCGTAATGCCATTCATTTGAGCCATCGAAGTGTGGCGTTTGAATTGTTGAGGTGTGGCATTGGGGGAGTTAAAGTGTGGCATTGATACAGGTTGTAGCATGTAGCTCGTAGCTATTCCAATATTTCCTGCAATAATACTGGTTCGTTGGTGGTGATGAAATCCACTCCCTGGCTGATGAGCCATTCCATATCTTTGGCATCATTTACTGTCCAGGCGTTAACCTTCATGCCAAGGTCGTGACATTCTTTGATCCATTCGGGATGTTTTTTGAAGACAGAGAAATGATAATCAGGACCGGCACAACCCATGTCTTTCAGTTCCTGCGGATTGAGGTTGCCTTCCAGATAATATACGGGAGTACCTTTAGGAGCCAGGCGAATGAATTCTTTGGTCGCATGGCGTGAGAAAGTGATGTATTCGGTACGCTCTTCCAGTCCCATCTCCTTAATCATTTTCACAATTTGCTCTACGGCAAGCGTTTCACGTTCGGGAGTCTTGTGTGCTTTGAGTTCCAGGATAAGGCGGGTTTTCAACCCTTTGGCTTTATCGAGATATTGCTGAAGGGTAGGGAGGCTCTCACCGTTGTCGAGGGTGATAGAGGTACATTCTTTCTCGGTGGATGTTTCCATGCGGACACCTTTGAATACACCATCGTGGTCTACGATAAGTTTATTGTCGGCAGTGAGCCAGACATCGAACTCGGAGCCGTAGCAGTGGATGGAGTCAGCTTTCACCAGGGCGGCAATACTATTCTGGGCAGAACCGTCGGTCTTCCAGAAACCACGGTGGGCGATGACTTGGGTGTTTTGGGCTTGTAGGATGCCGCATGCGGCAAGAGACATAGCGGAAGCGAATAAAAGTTTTTTCAGTTTCATAGTTCCTTATTTATAATTCTGCCGCAAGGTACAAAATATGTCTGAAAAGTGATGTTTCATTTATGTTATTAATGCGAACCAGAGATAAAGGTGTTATCTCCTGATTCTCCTATTACCTGCGTATACGGCGTCTGCGTCTGTGGTGACGTTTCTTCTGCTTATAAATGCTGATCCGTTTCCAGACAATCCACACAAACAGTATTCCGAAGACTGCAAAGATGAGAAGCACGATACCCGTATTCAGATTATCGCCTTTGACGCGGCTCCACATTTCGAGAACAAGCTCTGTGCGGTCACCGAAATCACGAATCATGGCGCAACGTTCTACGACTTTACGGTCGGGGTATTGTACCGGATTGATCCGGATGCTATCCGCACCGGGACCGAAGAAATAACTGAGGTCGGAGAACTGTTCAATAGTCGTGTCGATCTTTGCCTCCATAATCTCGGGCGTTGCTACGGCACTGACATAGCCGATGGCATCCATATTGCGCAGAGCAATATCCGGCTGGCAAAGATAATTGATGAAGTAGCTGGCGGCTTTTACGTTGCGGGCATACTTGGGGATAGCCCAGCCATCGTACCAGATGTTGCTGCCTTCGCGGGGAACTACATAGTCCAGGTCTACGCCTACAGCTTCCGCTTCTTCAATGGCCCAGACGGCGTCGCCACTCCAGGTAAGGTTGAGCCATGCTTTGTTTTTGGTCATCATTTCTTTGCCGAAGTCGGCTTCCCACCCGGCAATGTTGGGTTTCAGATCTTTCAGGTATTGCTCTGCAAGGGCAATGGCTTCAGGGGAATTGTCGTTCATCAGTTGCTCTACGGTGATGGTGCTGTCGGCAAGTTGCCGGGCATGGGCATAAATGATGGCGGTACCGTAGGCATCGCGGTAACTGTCTTTCATCAGAATCTTACCACGGTTGACGGCATCCCCAAAGGCATCCCCAGGAGCTGACTTCTTCAAGGGTCTTGAACTTCTTGTTATAGAGTATTCCGGCGGTACCCCACATGTAGGGAACGACGTAATCATTGGTGTGGCGACCGGGCTGGCTGATCTTCTCCAACTCTTTCTGAATATACGGGGAGATGTTGGGGATATAGTCCGGAGTCTTCCCAAAATTGCGGTTGATAGGGAGGAGGAGATCTTTTTTCAACATTCGTTCGATGATGTATTCCGATGGGCATACAAGGTCGAAATCTTCCTGTCCGCGCTCAATTTTAGTGAGCATGATTTCGTTGATATCGAATACTTGGTAAATAATACGAATGTCTTCGCCTGTCTGCTCTTTGTACCAGGCAGGGAATTCGGTGAGGACTTCTTCGTCAATGTAATCTGCCCAGTTGTAGACTTTCAGTACACGGCTGCGCTTCTCACCGGAGTTGCTACAAGAGGCGAGGAGAAGGATGCAGAGGAAGAGGGATATGTATTTCTTCATTGTTGATGGAGTTTATTTGTGATAAAGTGATAGGGTGATAATGTGATAAAGTGATAGGGTGATAAAGTGCGCTATATAACGGAGTGACATCCCACTATCACTTCATCACTCTACCACCTTTTCACCACACTATATGTTATTCTTTCTTAGAACGTTCCGCTCTCTTGTTAATAACAATCAGCAATACTAACACCGTTACAAAAATGATTGTTGACAGTGGGCGCAGTTCAGGAGTCAATCCACCCTTACGTGCGTCCGCATAGATGTATGTCGACAACGTTTCCAATCCTTCATTTCCGATAGTGAAGATCGTTACTGCGAAATCATCAATGGAAAGCGTGAAAGCGAGGATGAAACCGCTGATCATTCCCGGTAGAATTTCCGGGAAGATGACTTTGCGAAGCGCCTGGAAAGGGGTAGCTCCGAGGTCGAGGGCTGCTTCGTATACATTCTGATTCATTTTCTTCAGGCGGGGCATCACGCTAAGCACCACATAAGGGGTACAAAAAGTGATGTGTGCCAATACCACCGTAGTAAATCCCTGCGAAATGCCAAAGCTGACAAACAGCAGGAACAGGGATACACCCGTAATGATATCCGCATTCATCATCGGAATAGCATTGGTGAAATTCATCACCTGACGTGCCCGGGAGCGCAAGTTAAAGATGCCGATAGCTGCCAGGCTTCCCAGCAGAGTGGATGCTGTGGCGGCAATCGTAGCAATCGCGAATGTGTTCCAGATGGCATTCATCAGCGAGTGGTGCATGCCGCCTGTAAATAGTGAACTGTATAACTTGGTGGAGAACCCTGTCCAGTTACCCAGTACCTTGGCCTCGGTGAAAGAGAAGATCATAATAATCAAGATAGGCGAATAGAGTAGGGCAAGCAGAAACCAAAGATAGCCTTTTGCCAGAATACGTGTCATCATATCACACCTCCGCTTTCATTTTGCGCACTGTCGTCCTCGTTGGTAAAGAGGGCGGTGACGCCAATCAGCAACAGCATGATTAGCGACAAGGCAGCGCCATAGTTCCACATACCGTTATAGATATTTTCTTGCACGGTAGTACCGAACAGTTTGATGTTGTTCATCGTCAGCAACTCGGCAATGGCAAAGGTGGAAACCGTGGGCATGAAAACCATTACTACACCACTCATGATGCCGGGCATCGAAAGGGGGAGGATCACTTTGCCGAATACCTGTACAGGCGCAGCTCCCAAGTCTTGGGCTGCTTCTATCAGACTGCCATCCATCTTCTGCAACGTATTGTAGATAGGGTATATCATGAACGGCAGGAAGTTGTAGACCATACCGAATACCAAAGCTCCTTCGCCCAGCGGCAGGTTGAGGAAATCAAACAATGCCACCGTGGCAAGTGTACGTATCAGGATATTCACCCACATAGGCAGGATGAACAGCACGACCATGGTTTGGGAGGTGTTGAAGCGTTTCTGGCTGAGAATATAAGCAGCCGGATAACCGAGCAGAAGACACATGCCAGAGTAGTAATGACGGCTATTCCGATGGAGTAGACGAATGTGTTGATGGCTTCGGGATGCATCATGAATTTGCGGAAGTTGGCAAACGTGAATGCGCCTTCAGCATCGGTGAAGGCATAGATCACAATGAGCAACAGGGGCATTACAACAAAGATAATGAGGAACAATGCGTAAGGAACTGTCCAGTTCCGGCGACGCATAAAGAAACGGGATATATTACTGAGCACTTCCTTTCTTATTAGCAGATTCGACAATAGGGATAGAACCGGTGGTCTGTGCCGGTGCAACAATTCGTATATTTTCGGGTGCGATGGTGATGCCGACACGGTCGCCGTCGTCCCAGACGTCAGTGGTGTCTACAAAGATATCCTCGTCCCAATCGGTAAACACGGTGAGATGGTAATGATTCCCTTTGTAAAGGATGAATTTCACTTCACCCGTCAGATGGCCGTCTTCTTCGTTATCTTCAAGGATGACGTTCCGGAAATCTATCTCTACCCCGGACAGAACTGCCCGGTTCGATGTCCTGTACTTCAGTACACTCAAAGGTACAGCCGAGGAATTCAACGTGCGTGGCGTCTATGAGCTTGCCTTCGAAGCTGTTGCAGGTGCGTTCTTTCTTCATTACGTGAATGTCGAAAGGTTTCACGAGCAGACCGACTTCTCGTCCGGCTTCGAAACTGTGATAGTCCTGCACCATGAATTCGTAGCCCTCATTGGTCTGTACCATCATTTCGTAATGCACACCTTTGAAGATGCAAGAGGTGACAGTACCCGTCAGTTGGGCAGCAGCAGAAGGCTCAAATATATAGATATCTTCGGGACGGATGACTACATCAACGGGGATATTCTCTCCAAAGCCCTTGTCGACACATTCAAATTCGTGTCCGGCAAAGGATACTGCTTTGTCCTGAAGCATGAGGCCGTTCAGGATGTTGCTTTCTCCGATGAAATCGGCAACGAAAGAGTTGATGGGTTCGTTGTAAATGTCTGTCGGGGTGCCTATCTGCTGGATGCGGCCTTCGCTCATCACGACGATGGTGTCGCTCAGAGTAAGGGCTTCTTCCTGGTCGTGGGTAACGTAGACGAAGGTGATTCCAAGTTTCTGGTGCATCTCTTTCAACTCCATCTGCATGTCTTTACGCATTTTGAGGTCGAGAGCGGCAAGGGGCTCGTCCAGTAACAGCACTTCGGGTTCGTTGACGATGGCACGGGCGATGGCAACACGTTGTTGCTGTCCGCCGGAGAGGGAATCGACGTCACGGTCTTCGTAGTCCGTCATACCTACCATGCGGAGGGCTTGTTTCACTTTCTTGCCAATGGTGGCTTCGGGCATCTTTTGAGTTTCAGTCCGAAAGCGATGTTGTTGTACACGTTGAGGTGGGGGAAAAGAGCATACTTCTGAAAGACGGTATTCACCGGACGTTGGTGTGGCGGTGTTTGCGTGATGTCTTTTCCGGCGATGGTGATGATACCTTCCGAGGCAGTCTGGAAACCGGCTATCAGGCGCAACAAAGTAGTCTTGCCGCAGCCGGAGGGGCCCAATATCGTTACAAATTCGCCCTTACGGACAGAGAGGTTTACATCATTCAGTACGGCTTTGTCTCCGAAATATTTCGATACGTGCTCTACGCCGATGATGCAGTCAGACTTTTGCATAAGCGTTATTAAGTGTTTAACCTAAAACTAATAGAACGAATTCTGCCTTTCTAAAAAAGCGGGGACAAAGGTAGGGAATAAATTGGGAAAATGAAAGTTCTACATTCGATTTGCATTATCTTTGCCTCAAAAGCGAAGATAAGCTACGTCCCGGCATAAAAAATGAATGAGTTTATTTTATTCTGCTCTTGGTTTGCATTATCTTTGTAGCATTAATGAATATTATATAAAGGAGGCAAGGACATGGGTAACAGAATATATCCCATCGGGATACAGAACTTTGAGAAGATTCGTAAAGAAGGATATGTATATGTGGATAAAACCGCATTGATGTATAAGTTGGTGAAGAGTGGGAGTTACTATTTCCTTTCCCGTCCCCGTCGTTTCGGGAAGAGTTTGCTGATTTCCACGTTCGAAGCCTATTTTGAAGGGAAACGGGACTTATTTGAAGGCTTGGCGGTGGACACTTTGGAAAAAGATTGGGTGAAGCGTCCTGTGTTGCATCTGGACTTGAATATCGGGAAATATGATACGCCGGATAGTCTGGACAAGATACTGAATGAAACGCTTGACTACTGGGAGTCACTTTACGGAACGCGTTCTGCTGAAACGACCCTTGCATTACGCTTTGCAGGAGTTGTGGGACGAGCCTATGAGCAAAGTGGTGAGCGTGTAGCCATTCTCATCGACGAATATGACAAACCCTTGCTCCAAGCTATCGGCAACGAGGAACTGCAACGCGAATTCCGCAACACTCTGAAACCTTTCTATGGCGTACTGAAAACCATGGACGGTTGCATCAAGTTTGCCTTGCTGACGGGAGTGACCAAGTTCGGCAAAGTAAGTGTGTTCAGTGACCTGAACAATCTGAATGACATCTCCATGGACGAGCCGTTCATTTCCATCTGTGGAATCACCGAAAAGGAGATACATCTTAATTTTGAAGAAGACCTGCACGAATTGGCAGCCGCGCAGAAAATGACGTATCAGGAAGTATGCAATGAACTGAAGGTCTGCTATGACGGTTACCACTTTACAGAAAACACGGACGGCATCTATAATCCTTTCAGTTTGCTGAATACATTCTTTAAGATGAAATTCGGTAACTATTGGTTTGAGACCGGAACACCCACTTACCTTGTGGAATTGTTGAAACGCAATCATTACAATTTGGAGCGCATGGCACATGAAGAAACGGATGCTGATGTGCTGAACTGTATTTATGGCGACAACGAACCTATACCAGTTATTTTCCAAAGCGGTTATCTCACGATAAAGGGGTATGATAAGGAATTCGGTCTATACCGTCTCGGCTTTCCGAACCGGGAAGTGGAAGAGGGTTTTATCAGATTTTTGATGCCGTTCTATACCCGCTTCAATCAGCTGGAAGCACCGTTTGAGATACAAAGATTTGTTCGTGAGATACGCGCCGGCCAACCTAACGCTTTCTTTAAGAGGCTGCAAAGCTTCTTTGCCGACACACCTTATGAATTGGTGAAAGACTTGGAATTACATTACCAAAATGTACTGTTTATCGTCTTCAAACTGGTAGGTTTCTATACACAGGCGGAGTATCACACTTCGGAAGGGCGGGTGGATTTGGTAGTGAAGACTGCCGATTACATTTACGTCATGGAATTCAAGCTGGAAGGTACTGCTGAGGAGGCTTTACAGCAGATAGAAGAAAAGCAGTATGCTCTTCCCTTTGAGGCAGACCCGAGGAAATTATTCAAAATAGGGGTGAACTTCAGTAATAAAACAAGGAATATAGAGAAGTGGGTTGTTGAGTGACAGAATGCCACATCTAAACAAACGCAATGCCACACTTCAACGATCATAAAGTGTGGCATTTTGCTTATTATGATATGGCATTTTACCTGCTGAAGTGTGGCATTACAATTTCATAATGTGTATGCCGCTTCGTGCACATCTGCCACCGCCCGTCCGCTCGGATCATTTTTCCCTTGCAACGTCGCATCCCAGGCGAGTGCTTCAGCTGTAGAGCAAGCCACGCTTGGCACACTGGGCACGCTTCGGGCAGCCGACTGACTGGGGAAGTGTTCCTCGAAAATGCTACGATAGTAATATTCCTCCTTATTCTGTGGCGGATTGATGGGAAACCGTTCGGCAGCATGTTCCATCTGATGGTCGGTCACGGCGGCAGAAGTAATGGCCTTCAGTGTATCGATCCAATTGTAACCGACGCCATCGGAGAACTGCTCTTTTGCCGCCAGCAACACTCTGAGGCAGCATATCCTGAAAAGCTTCGCGCACAATGCGCTTTTCCACTTCTTTGCCCGGACACATCTTGACGGCAGGGCTGAGGTTCATTTGCCACATCCAGAAACTCTTTATCGAGGAAGGGAACACGACCTTCCACCCCCCACGGCAGCAAGGCTCTTATTGGCACGCAGACAGTCGTATAAGTGCAGTTTGGAGAGCTTACGGATCGTTTCTTCGTGGAAAGCCTGCGGTGTGGGGGCTTTGTGGAAGTAGAGATAACCCCCGAAAACCTCATCGGCACCTTCACCACTAAGCACCATCTTGATGCCCATAGACTTGATGACACGTGCCAACAGGTACATCGGTGTGGAGGCACGCACAGTGGTAACGTCGTATGTTTCGATAAAGTAGATGACATCACGCAAGGCATCGAGCCCTTCCTGAATGGTATAATTGATTTCATGGTGAACAGTGCCGATGTATTCCGCCACTTCACGGGCTTTAACCAAGTCCGGTGCACCGTGCAGGCCGACAGCAAAGGAGTGGAGTTGAGGCCACCAGGCTTCGCTCTGGTTATCGGTTTCAATACGCTTGCGGGCATACTTCTTGGCAATGGCGGAGATGACGGAAGAGTCGAGCCCACCACTGAGCAGAACACCGTAAGGAACATCGGACATTAACTGACGTTGCACGGCAGCTTCAAGGGAGAGTTTTACGCTGTTGATTTCCGGTTGGGTAGCCCGGCGGGCGGTGGTGTCATTGGCTTTGACGGCGGCATAATCGGTCCAAGGGCGCTGATACCAACGGTGCATTTTCCCTTCGCGTCCCCAGAAGTAATGTCCGGGTAGAAAAGGCTCGTAGGCATCACAGAAACCTTCAAGAGCTTTCAGTTCGCTACCGACGTAGATATGTCCCCTGGTCGTCACGACCGATATAAAGAGGGATTACCCCGATAGGGTCACGGGCAATCAGGTAATCGTCTGTTTCCTCATCGTAAAGGGCAAAGGCGAAGATACCGTTCAATTCTTCGAGGAAATGAATGCCTTTATCCTTATATAATGCGAGGATGACTTCACAGTCCGATCCTGTACGGAAAGCATATTTGCCGGCGTAGCGGGAACGGATTTCCCGATGATTATAGATCTCACCGTTGACGGCAAGGATTTGCTTGCCATCCGGAGAATACAATGGTTGTCCGCCACTTTCCGGATCGACGATGGAAAGACGTTCGTGAGCCAGGATGGCACTGCCGCCTACATAAATACCACTCCAGTCCGGTCCGCGATGACGGATTTTCTGCGCCATTCGAAGCGCCTTATTTCTCAATTCCTGGGATTGAGATTTGATATTGAAGATACCTACGATTCCACACATGATGATTAATTATTAATTATAAATTATGAATTGTGGTGGATGACTTTTTTATCTGCGTCCTTCGCCCCCCCAAAAAAACTCTGAAACTCGTTGCGCTACTCTCCGTCCGTCCGCAAGTGCATGCACCACAAGGCTGGCACCACGTGCCGCATCACCTGCCACGAACACATTTTCCGGAAATTCAGGCTGTTCCGGTTTCAGGAAGCCCATGGCCAGAAGTACCATATCGGCGTCTATCACTTCCTTCTTTCCGGTAGGCTTCATGGTAGGGCGTCCACCATCCTGAGCCGGAATCCATTCCACTTCTTCCACCTCTACACCGCAGACTTTTCCATTCTTGCCAATAAACTGATTGGATGCCAGCGACCAGCGGCGCGTGCAACCTTCTTCGTGACTTGAAGTCGTCTTCAGCACAATGGGCCATTGCGGCCAGGGAGTAGCGTCATTGTGACCTACGGGAGGCTGTGGCATGATCTCAATCTGTGTCACACTCACGGCTCCCTGGCGGATGCTCGTACCGATACAATCCGATCCTGTATCACCGCCACCGATGACGAGAACCCGTTTGCCTTTGGCATTTACCAGACGGTCTTTCGGGAACGTTTCTCCATCGAGAATCTGATTTTGCTGGGACAGCATTTCAAGGGCAAGATAAATACCTTTCAGTTCGCGTCCGGGAATGTTGAGGTCGCGTGCCTGCGGTGTCCCGGTGCAGATGCAGTAGGCATCAAAGCCGGCAGGGAGTTTCTGTACATCTACCGTTACGCCCATTTCGAACTTGATGCCTTCGGCTTCAAGTACTCCCATCCGGCGGTCGATTACTGCTTTATCGAGTTTAAAATTAGGAATACCATAGCGTAGTAATCCGCCGGGCATGGGTTTGCTGTCAAAAAGGGTTACTTCATAGCCTTTAGCATTCAGCCGGCAGGCGGCGGAGAGTCCCGCAGGACCTGCACCGATAATGGCAACCCGCTTTCCATTACGTTCGGGCTGAATGGGCACGATGTAACCTTCGCGAAAAGCCGCTTCGGCAATAGCTGCCTCGTTTTCACGAATGGTGACAGGCTCATCGCACGAAAGCTTCAGTACGCACGACTTTTCGCAAAGTGCCGGACAGATGCGTCCGGTAAATTCGGGGAAGTCGTTTGTGGCGGCGAGCACTTCGTATGCTTCACGCCATTTACCTTTATAAAGCGCATCTTGAAATTCAGGTTGTTTATTGCCTAATGGGCACGCCCAGTGACAGAAGGGTACACCGCAATCCATGCAACGTGATGCCTGGAGTTTGCGTTCGTGACTGTTTAAAGTTTGCTCCACCTGACTGAAGTCGGTGATACGTTCGTGGACAGGACGGTATCCCGCTTCCTGTCGTGGTATGTTTAAGAATGCTTTTGGATTTCCCATTATACTATTCTTTAGTTTGACTAAGTAAATGTTTGTAATTAGTTTGTTTGCATAATTAAGTAGGCGACTAAACAGTAATTGTCAACTGTCAATTCTAATAATCTCTCTGCATTTCTGCAATCTTCTGTTGCAGTTTCCGCATTTGCTCCTCTTGCAACACCTTTTTGTACTCGATGGGGACTATCTGGATAAACTCATCCACATATCGGTTCCAGTCATCAAGCATGATGCGTGCCAAGTTGGAGCCTGTATAGAGGTAGTGCTGACGAATGAGTTCGTGCAATTCCTTACGATAGGATGCTTCTTCTATGAGGCTTAGTTCCACCATTTCCATATTGCAGAAATAATCGAAGTTTCCATCCTTATTCCACACGTATGCTACACCGCCGGACATACCGGCTGCGAAGTTGCGCCCTGTTGAACCGAGGACTACCACACGACCGCCCGTCATGTACTCGCAACAATGATCGCCTACACCCTCTACAACGGCAATGGCACCGGAATTACGGACAGCAAAACGCTCGCCTACGCGCCCATTGATGTAAACTTCACCACTGGTTGCGCCATAGAGCAAGGTATTTCCTGCAATCGTATTCTTCTCGGCCTGGAAGTTAGAGCGTACCGGAGGCAACACAGCAATCCGTCCGCCCGAAAGGCCTTTGCCGAGGTAATCGTTCGCTTCACCTTCCAATTTGAAGTTGACACCCGGTACAAGGAAAGCACCGAAACTCTGTCCTGCAGAGCCTTTGAACTTTACGTTCAACGTATGTTCCGGCAGTCCCGCTTCACCGTACTTCGCGGCAATGGTGCCCGAAAGCATGGCTCCGCAAGCACGATCTGTATTGGCAATCGTATATTCCAGTGAGATTTCTTTCTGGTTTTCCAGAGCTTCAGTAGCGGCATGCAGCATCTCAACGTCTTTTACGTGGTCGATGCCATGTTGCTGGTCGATGGTGTGACGGATGGCTGCACCATTATCAACGCGTGCCAGTATTTGGTCGAAAGTAATCAGGGATTGCTTAGGGGATTCGTTTTCTGACTTGCGGATAATAAGATCCGTGCGTCCGATGATGTCATCCATACGTTCCACACCGATTTCGGCGAGATACTCCCGCACTTCCTGCGCCAGGAAAGTGAAGAAGTTCACCAGGTATTCGCTGCGTCCGTGGAAGCGCCGGCGAAGTTCCTCATTTTGCGTCGCCACACCTACAGGGCAGGTATTCTGGTGGCATTTACGCATCATGACGCAGCCCAGTACAATCAAAGCGCTGGTTGCAAAACCGAACTCTTCGGCACCCAGCATCGCCATCAGTACGATGTCACGACCGGTTTTCAGTTGTCCGTCCACTTGCAGCATCACTTGCCCGCGCAGACCGTTCAGTACAAGGGTCTGTTGCGTTTCACTCAGTCCCAGTTCAGGAGAGATACCGGCATAGCGGATACTGGAGGCAGGAGAAGCCCCCGTGCCTCCTTCCGCACCGGAGATGACAATAAGGTCGGCTTTTGCTTTGGCCACTCCGGCTGCAATGGTTCCTACGCCGCTTTCAGCTACCAGTTTCACACTGATCTTGGCACGGGGATTTACATTCTTCAGGTCGAAGATTAACTGTGCCAAGTCCTCAATAGAATAAATGTCGTGATGGGGCGGGGGAGAAATCAATGAAATGCCGGGAATGGAGTGACGTGTTTTAGCAATCACCTGATCTACTTTAAAGCCCGGCAACTGACCGCCTTCACCCGGTTTGGCCCCTTGTGCCACTTTGATTTGTATTTCATCGGCGTTCACCAGATACTCCGTTGTTACGCCGAAACGTCCCGAAGCCACCTGCTTGATGGCACTACGCAGACTGGTTCCGTCTTCGCGGGGCGTAAAGCGTGCGCTGTCTTCGCCTCCCTCACCTGTGTTGCTGCGTCCGTGAATCCGGTTCATGGCAATGGCCATTGCCTCATGCGCTTCTTTGCTGATAGACCCATAACTCATGGCACCCGTCACAAAGCGGTGCATGATGCTTTCTACCGGTTCAACCTTATCTATAGAAATGGGGGCACGGCGGAAATCCGAAGTCGCGCAGGAAGATAGGCGCTTCTTTTCCATCTACCAGACTGGTGAATTCTTTGAATTTCTTATAGCTGCCCAAGCGTGTGGCGAGTTGCAAGGTAGAAATGGTTTCCGGATTCCAGGCATGTTTTTCTCCGTCTTTACGGAAAGCATACAAACCGTTGTTGGGGAGTAATCCGTCTACCTGTGCGGCAAAGCCTGCATCGTGGAATGCTATTGCATCGTGTGCCACTTCATCCAGCCGGATACCGCCTATAGTGGATCTCAAACCCGCCGAAATAAGCATTGCTGAGCTCTTCACTCAAACCTACGGCTTCGAATATTTTCGCTCCCCGATACGAGCGGATGGTACTGATACCCATTTTACTCATAATCTTGAACAGTCCCTTGCAGATGGCTTTGATATATTTCTTTTCGGCAGTGGCATAATCCAACTGGATTTCTTCCTTCGCTACCAGCTTGTCGATCACGGCGAATGCCATGTAAGGGTTCAGGGCGCTGGCGCCAAATCCCAGTAACAGGGCTGCGTGCATCACCTCGCGTATTTCGCCGCTTTCCACTACCAATGCCGTCTGTACGCGTTTTCCTACCGAAATCAGGTGGTGGTGCACTGCGCTTACTGCCAGCAGGGAGGGGATAGCCGCATGAGTGGCATCCACATCACGGTCGCTTAGTACAATGTAGTTCACCCCTTCGCTGACGGACTCTTCCGCTTGCTTGCAAAGTGCTGTGAGTGCTTCCTGCAATCCGGCACGCCCCTTTGCTACTTCAAACAGCAAGGGTAGTTTCACCGTTTTGAAACCTTTGTAGCGGATGTTGCAAAGAATATCCAGTTGTGCATTGCTCAGGATGGGATGGTTGAGGCGCACCATCTTGCAATGGCTTTCGCTGGGTGTCAGGATGTTCATGCCCACGGCGCCGATATATTCCGTCAGTGACATTACCAGTTCCTCGCGTATAGGGTCGATAGGCGGATTGGTGACTTGTGCAAACTGCTGGCGGAAGTAGTTGTACAGCAGTTGCGGCTTATCCGAAAGCACGGCAAGCGGCGTATCATTCCCCATTGAGTTGATAGGCTCGGCACCTGTGGTACACATCGGAACGATGAGCCGCTCCACATCTTCCTTGGAATAGCCGAAGGTGCGCAGCATCCTCTCGTAATCGGGCACAGTGTGCGCTACCTTACGGCCGCTTTTCAGTTCATCCAGTTCGATGCGGTTCGTTGCCAGCCAACTGCGGTAAGGCTTGGCTTCGGCCAACTGTTTTTTCAATTCCCCGTCGTAGTAGATTTCGCCTTTTTCGGTATCTACCAGTAGTATCTTACCCGGTTGCAGGCGTCCTTTCTCTTTGATGTCTCCCGGTTCGAAATCCATCACGCCCACTTCGCTGGCAACTACCATCATGTCGTTGTGCGTAATCAGATAGCGTGCAGGACGCAATCCGTTACGGTCGAGCATACCGCCTGCAAAACGTCCGTCGCTGAACAGCAAGGCGGCAGGAGCCGTCCCACGGTTCCATCAGGATGGAGTGGTATTCATAGAATGCTTTCAGATCTTCGCTGATAGGGTTCTTTTCATTGAAAGATTCCGGCACCAGCATGGCCATGGCGTGCGGCAGGCTGAGGCCTGACATAACGAGGAATTCCAATACATTGTCCAGTGAGGCACTGTCGCTCATTCCCGGCTGAATGATAGGGCGTATCTCTCTGATGTCGCCCAGGACGGGAGAGGAGAGCACACTTTCGCGGGCTTCCATCCAACCCCGGTTACCGCGGATGGTATTGATTTCGCCGTTGTGCGCCAGGAGGCGGAACGGTTGTGCCAGTCCCCAGGTAGGGAAGGTGTTAGTGCTAAAGCGGGAGTGCACCAGTGCTATGCCGCTGGTGAAGTAGGGGTTTGTCAGATCGGGGAAGTAGCCTCGCAGTTGCAGTGAAGAGAGCATACCTTTATAGATGATGTTCTTCGTGGATAGGGAGACAACGTAGAAATCTTCGCGCGTGGCAATATCCGATTTGCGTAGTTTGTTTTCTATTCTTTTTCTTATGAGATAGAGTTTACGGTCGGCTGTCTCGCTTTCCGTAAATCCGGTGATGAAAATCTGTTTGATATCCGGTTCGTTGGCAAGTGCCGATTCTCCCAGAATTTCTGGACAAGTGGGCACATTGCGCAGGTGCATCAATGTCAATCCTTCTTTTTCAATCTCTTCGATGATAATACTTAAGATAGCACCTTGGTCTTTCTCGTCTTTCGGCAGAAAGAGAAGACCCTGTACCGTATTTCCCTTTTTCGGGGACAGGAATACCCTGCAAAAGAATAAACTCATGCGGGATTTGCAGCAGGATGCCGGCACCGTCTCCGGTTTTGTTATCCGCACCTTCGGCGCCCCGGTGACGCATGTTCTCCAACACCTTCAATGCAGACTCTACCAGTTCGTGTGACTTGCCTCCGTGGATGTTCACTAACATACCGACACCACAAGCGTCATGCTCGTTCTCTGCATCATACAAGCCCAACTGCCTGGGCTGTCGTTGATATACAGGATGTTGGCTTTCTTCCTTTCCCTGTTGTCCGGCTTTTCTCTTTGTTTCGTTGTTAAAAAGTTCTTCTTTCATCTTTTTAAGTTTACTTTATTCTGTAGTAATACCTATTATTGCTATCAAAATGTTTGGCAAAAGTATTAATTTAATTTCAAATTGGTATTATAATGCTTGTTTTTGTGACTTGCAAAATATCTGTTTATTGGAACTGTGTTTTAGATTGAAATAAAATACGTGCTTTTGTGTTTTTAGATTGAAATAAAATATGTACTTTATGTTTTATATTGCAAGTATGCCTTTCCCTCGTTCGAGAAATTGTCATATTGCCATAATGCCAAATAGCCAAAGAGGAAGTGCATGACATTTTTTTCGTTTCGTCCTTGTCCGGATATAACCAAGTCCGTACCAACTCCGTGTCAAGTCCATACCAACTCCGTACCAAGTTCGTTCCTATAGATACGGAGTTGGTATGGACTTGATACAGTGTTGATATGGGTTTAACATGGATTTAGTCTCTTTACCCGTTGGTGGAATTAACTTCTTTCTGCTGGGATATGAATAAAATGTGATAAGGTGATAAGGTGGTAGTGGGATAACATTCTGTGATATATAGCGCAGCCACTTTATCACATTACCACCTTATCACTCTTTTATTCCTTTTTGTAGGGTTATGAATCAAACAGATGATTATTGCGCAACTCAAGGCTGAAAGGCTTAGGCTACGCTAAATTATCATTTGATTCCTTTTTTTCTTCTAATGAGCTAATTTATTTAGCTCAACAGCGGATGGGGTGAATTTCACTTTCAACCGATGTTTGTTATGAATTAATTCCGCCAACGGGTTCTCTTTATCTTATTAGTCATTTCCTTTGGCTTTGGCTATTTGGCTTTTTGGCAATTTGGCAACGTTGAAAAACGGCACTCTTTGCCGGATTAGAAGATTTTTCCGCTATCTCCTTTCAATATAATACTAAAATTCTACTGCTTGCTTTGAGATTATAAAATTGTTCCTTTTGCTTTCATAAGTTTGTTTTCTTTAACTTTTTTGACAAGAAAACATCTTTTTTCTATTCTTTTGATAAATAAATAGGTAAAACATTAACTTTATGTTCTCGGGTTTTTATATCTTTGCAGCGCAAAATCAAATATTAATTAGTATGTGTGGAATAGTAGGCTATATTGGTCCAAAGAAGGCCTACCCCATTCTTATCAAAGGATTGAAGCGATTAGAGTATCGCGGATATGATAGTGCAGGGGTAGCATTAATCAGTGATAACCGACAGTTGAACGTTTACAAAACGAAAGGTAAGGTTTCGGAACTGGAAACTTTCGTTACTCAAAAAGATATTTCCGGTAACATCGGAATTGCCCATACCCGTTGGGCTACGCACGGGGAACCTTGCTCCGCTAACGCCCATCCTCATTATTCCTCTTCCGAACATCTTGCTCTCATCCACAACGGTATCATCGAAAACTACGCCGTCCTCAAAGAAAAAACTTCAGGCCAAAGGCTATTCATTCAAAAGCAGTACGGACACCGAAGTACTGGTGCAACTGATAGAATTCATCCAAAAATCCAAAAATACAGATCTGCTGACTGCTGTGCAATTAGCGTTGCGTGAAGTAATCGGTGCATACGCTATTGCCGTGCTGGATAAGGACAATCCGGATGAGATTATAGCAGCCCGCAAGAGTAGCCCGTTGGTGGTAGGTATCGGTGAAGATGAGTTTTTCCTGGCTTCGGATGCTACGCCGATTGTGGAATATACAGATAAAGTCGTATATTTGGAAGATGAAGAGATCGCCGTCATCCGCCGCGGAGAGAAACTGAAGGTGGTGAACCTGAAAAAATGTGGAGTGTCCGCACGAAGTGAAGACGGTGGCACTGAACCTGGGGCAGTTGGAAAAAGGGGGATATCCGCACTTCATGTTGAAAGAGATTTTCGAACAGCCCGATTGTATTCATGACTGTATGCGCGGACGTATCAATGTAGAAAGTACAAATGTGGTGCTTTCCGCAGTGATTGATAACAAAGACCGCCTGCTGGCAGCCAAACGTTTCATCATCGTGGCGTGCGGTACTTCCTGGCATGCGGCGCTTATCGGAAAGCATCTGATAGAAAGTCTTTGCCGCATTCCGGTGGAAGTGGAGTATGCTTCCGAATTCCGTTACCGTGATCCGGTGATAGACAGTAAGGATGTGGTGATTGCGATTTCGCAAAGTGGCGAGACGGCGGATACGCTGGCAGCTGTGGAACTGGCGCGGAGCCGTGGGGCATTTATCTATGGCATCTGCAATGCGATTGGTTCGTCTATTCCGAGGGCTACGCATACGGGCTCTTATATCCACGTAGGCCCTGAAATCGGAGTGGCTTCCACCAAAGCGTTTACAGGACAGGTGACAGTGCTCACCATGCTGGCGCTGACGCTTGCCAAAGAGAAGAATACGATAGATGAGGGGCAATTCCTTGCCATCGTGCAGGAGTTGAACCGTATTCCTGATAAGATGAAAGAAGTGCTGAAGCTGAACGGCAGCATTGCAGAGCTTTCCAAGATTTTCACGTATGCGCATAACTTTATTTATCTGGGACGCGGATATTCGTATCCCGTAGCCCTGGAAGGTGCGTTGAAGCTGAAAGAAATCTCTTATATCCATGCCGAGGGTTATCCGGCTGCTGAAATGAAGCACGGGCCTATCGCATTGGTAGATGCTGAAATGCCGGTAGTAGTGATTGCTACACAGAACGGGCTTTATGAGAAAGTATTGAGCAACATACAGGAAATCAAGGCGCGGAAGGGCAAAGTGATCGCTCTGGTGACAAAAGGGGATACGGTTATCGGCAAGATTGCCGATACTTGTATCGAGTTGCCGGAAACAATTGAGTGCCTTGACCCGTTGATTACTACGGTACCGTTGCAGTTATTGGCGTACCATATCGCAGTATGCAAGGGGATGGATGTGGATCAGCCGAGGAATCTGGCGAAGAGCGTAACAGTGGAATAAAGAGGGTAATACGAAATAAATAGTAAATGATAAATTGTACTTTGTACATTGTAAATTGTAAATGAACTGATGGAAGAACTGAAGCATGAATGTGGCGTTGCCATGATACGCCTGCTGAAACCTCTGGAATACTATGAACAGAAGTACGGCACATGGATGTACGGTTTGAACAAACTCTATCTTCTGATGGAGAAGCAGCACAATCGCGGACAAGAAGGCGCCGGTCTGGCCTGCGTTAAGCTGGAAGCAAATCCCGGTGAGGAGTATATGTTCCGCGAGCGTGCACTCGGTTCGGGCGCCATTACCGAGATATTCGGTACGGTGCAGGGCAACTTTAAGGATCTGACAAAAGAGCAGCTTCATGATGCGGATTACGCTAAAAAATACCTCCCTTTTGCGGGCGAGGCTTACATGGGGCATTTGCGTTATTCCACTACCGGAAAAAGCGGTATCTCCTACGTGCATCCGTTCTTGCGCCGTAACAACTGGCGTGCCAAGAATTTGGCGTTGTGCGGCAATTTCAACATGACCAATGTGGATGAGATCTTTGCACGTATCACTGCTATCGGCCAGCATCCACGGAAGTATGCCGATACGTACATCATGCTGGAACAAGTGGGGCACCGTCTCGACCGTGAAGTGGAGCGCCTCTTCAATCTTGCCGAAGCGGAAGGATTGACAGGCATGGGCGTGACTCACTATATAGAAGATCATATGGACCTGGCAAACGTGCTGCGTACTTCGAGCAAGGAGTGGGACGGAGGCTATGTGATATGCGGACTGACGGGAAGCGGTGAATCGTTTGCCGTGCGCGACCCGTGGGGAATCCGTCCCGCATTCTGGTATCAGGATGATGAAGTGGCAGTGCTTGCCAGCGAGCGTCCTGTGATACAGACCGCTTTCAATGTACCGGCAGGCAGTATTAAGGAATTGATGCCCGGACAAGCCTTGCTGATTAACAAGACAGGCAAGCTGCGCACCACCCAAATCAATAAAGTGCGTGAGGTGAAACCCTGTTCTTTCGAACGTATTTATTTCTCACGAGGCAGTGATGTGGATATTTACAGGGAACGTAAACTATTGGGTGAGAAACTGATACCTAACATCTTGAAAGCCATTAATAAAGACCTTGACCATACCGTGTTTTCCTTCATCCCGAATACAGCGGAAGTTGCTTTCTACGGCATGTTGCAGGGACTGGATGATTATCTGAATGAAGAGAAAGTGCAACAGATTGCTTCCCTGGGACATAGCCCCAATCTGGAAGAGCTGGAACAGATACTTTCCCGCCGTATCCGTAGTGAGAAGGTAGCCATCAAGGATATCAAGCTGCGCACGTTTATTGCAGAAGGAAACAGCCGCAATGACTTGGCTGCGCACGTGTATGATATCACCTATGGCAGTCTGGTGCCGGGTGTGGACAATCTTGTCATTATTGACGACTCCATTGTACGCGGAACCACTCTGAAACAGAGTATCATTGGTATTCTCGACCGCCTGAGCCCTAAGAAAATTGTGATTGTTTCTTCGTCCCCGCAGGTGCGTTATCCCGATTATTACGGCATCGACATGGCAAAGATGAGTGAATTCATTGCTTTCAAAGCTGCCATCGAATTACTGAAAGACCGGGATATGAAAGATGTGATTGCCGCTGCCTACCGCAAATCGAAAGACCAGATGGGGCTGCCGAAGGAGCAAATGGTGAACTATGTGAAGGATATCTATGCACCTTTCACTGACGAGGAAATCTCCGCCAAGATGGTGGAACTGCTGACACCTGCCGGAACAAAGGCGAAGGTGGAAATCGTATACCAACCGTTGGAGGGGCTGCATGAGGCTTGTCCCAATCATCGGGGAGACTGGTATTTCAGCGGTGATTATCCTACGCCGGGTGGGGTGAAGATGCTGAATAATGCTTTCATTGACTATATAGAACAAGTATATCAATTCTGACAGTAATTAGCTTGTAACTTTTATAACAAATATGAGAAATGTAACTCTTATCCTCGACGACGGGAGCCGCTTCCACGGCAAGTCGTTTGGCTACGAAAAAGCCGGTAGCGGGAGAGGTGGTTTTCAACACAGCTATGACGGGGTATCCCGAGAGCTTGACTGACCCCTCGTATGCCGGACAGTTGATGACGCTCACTTATCCGTTGGTGGGCAATTATGGTGTGCCGCCTTTCACTGTCGAACCGAATGGACTGGCTACCTTTATGGAAAGCGAGCGTATCCATGCGGAAGCCATCATTGTAAGTGATTATAGTGAGGACTTTAGCCATTGGAACGCTGTGGAAAGCCTTGCTGATTGGCTGAAGCGCGAACAGGTGCCGGGCATCACAGGTATCGATACGCGTGAGCTGACAAAGGTGCTCCGCGAACATGGCGTGATGATGGGGCGCATCGTTTTTGACGATGTCGAAAACGAAATTGACAATTCACAATTGACAATTGACAATTATGAGGATGTCAACTACGTAGACAGGGTTAGTTGCAAAGAGATTATTGTATATACTGGCAAAGAATCTCCCCTTCATTTTCCCATAACCACTCCCACAGCGCAGCTTAATTGTCAATTGTCAACTGTCAATTGTCAATTGAAGCGCGTAGTGCTTCTTGATTGTGGAGTGAAGAGCAATATCCTTCGCTGTCTGCTGAAGCGTGATGTGGAAGTCATCCGTGTGCCTTGGGATTATGATTATAATGAACTGGAGTTCGACGGACTTTTCATCAGTAATGGCCCGGGTGATCCGGATACCTGTGATGCTGCGGTGCAGAATATCCGCAGGGCAATGAAAAACGAAAAACTTCCTATCTTCGGAATCTGCATGGGAAATCAGTTGTTGAGCAAGGCAGGAGGAGCAAAGATATACAAGCTGAAATATGGTCATCGCAGTCACAACCAACCAGTGCGTATGGTGGGCACGGAGCGTTGCTTCATCACTTCGCAGAATCATGGTTATGCAGTGGACAACACTACGCTGACGGAAGATTGGGAACCGCTGTTCATCAATATGAATGACGGGTCTAATGAGGGTATCAGACATAAACGGAATCCCTGGTTTTCTGCACAATTCCATCCGGAAGCTGCCAGTGGACCGACGGATACGGAGTTTTTGTTTGATGAGTTCGTGAAACTGCTGTAATCACTTATAAACGTACAATAAATGAAAGAAAACAATATAAAGAAAGTCCTGCTACTCGGTTCCGGTGCACTGAAAATCGGTGAGGCAGGTGAGTTCGACTACTCTGGCAGTCAGGCACTCAAAGCTTTGAAAGAAGAAGGTATCTACACCGTTCTTATCAACCCGAATATCGCTACTGTGCAGACTTCGGAAGGCGTTGCCGACCAGATTTACTTCCTGCCTGTCACTCCTTATTTTGTAGAGAAAGTCATCGAAAAAAAGAACGTCCGGATGGTGTTATGCTCGCCTTTGGTGGGCAAACGGCACTGAACTGCGGTGTCGCCCTTTACAAAGATGGAGTTTTTGAGAAATATGGCGTAAAAGTTCTCGGTACTCCCGTACAAGCCATTATCGATACGGAAGACCGTGAGATTTTCGTGCATAAGCTGAATGAAATCAATGTAAAGACTATTAAAAGTGAAGCTGTAGAAAATGCTATTGATGCCCGTCGTGCTGCTGCCGAACTGGGTTATCCGGTGATTGTCCGTGCTGCATACGCGCTTGGTGGACTGGGTTCCGGCTTCTGTGACAATGAGGAGGAACTGGATGTACTGGTTGAAAAAGCCTTCTCTTTCTCCCCCGCAGGTGCTTGTGGAAAAATCCTTGCGTGGATGGAAAGAAGTGGAGTATGAGGTGGTGCGCGACCGTTTTGACAACTGTATCACCGTCTGTAACATGGAGAACTTCGACCCGTTGGGTATCCATACGGGAGAGTCCATCGTTATCGCTCCGTCTCAGACGCTCAGTAACTCCGATTATCATAAGTTGCGCGAACTTGCTATCCGTATCATTCGCCATATCGGTATTGTAGGAGAATGTAATGTACAGTATGCATACGATCCTGAAAGTGAAGATTATAGAGTGATTGAAGTAAATGCCCGCTTGAGCCGTTCTTCCGCTCTGGCTTCTAAAGCTACGGGTTATCCGCTTGCTTTCGTTGCTGCAAAACTCGGCCTTGGATACGGATTATTCGACCTGAAGAATTCTGTGACAAAAACCACAAGTGCTTTCTTTGAACCTGCATTGGATTATGTGGTCTGCAAAATACCCCGTTGGGACTTGGGTAAGTTCCATGGTGTAGACAAGGAACTGGGTTCCAGCATGAAGTCAGTTGGCGAAGTGATGGCTATCGGCCGTACTTTTGAAGAAGCCATTCAGAAAGGTCTGCGTATGATAGGACAGGGGATGCATGGTTTCGTGGAAAATAAGGAACTTGTTATCTCTGATATAGACAAGGCGCTCCGTGAACCGACGGATAAGCGTATCTTTGTCATATCCAAAGCTTTCCGTGCCGGATATACCGTTGATCAGGTGCACGAACTGACGAAGATCGATAAGTGGTTCCTGGAGAAGCTGATGAACATCATGAACACCAGCAAAGAGTTGGAGCAGTGGAGCAAGAACCACAAACAGATAGCCGATCTGCCTTTTGAATTGCTGAAAAAAGCCAAGGTACAAGGTTTTTCCGATTTCCAGATAGCCCGCGCCATCGGTTATGAAGGGGACATGGAAGACGGTATCCTCTATGTGCGCAATCATCGTAAGAGTGTCGGCATAGTTCCTGTAGTGAAGCAGATAGATACTCTTGCTGCCGAATATCCTGCACAGACTAATTATCTGTATCTGACGTACAGTGGCATTGCTAATGATGTTTATTACCTCGGTGATCGTAAATCCATCGTTGTACTCGGTTCCGGTGCGTATCGTATCGGGTCTTCCGTAGAGTTTGACTGGTGCGGTGTGCAGGCACTGAATACCATCCGTAAAGAGGGGTATCGCAGCGTTATGATCAACTATAATCCCGAAACCGTATCTACGGACTACGATATGTGCGACCGCCTCTACTTCGATGAACTTACCTTCGAACGGGTAATGGATATCCTTGAACTGGAAAATCCTCACGGGGTGATTATTTCTACCGGTGGTCAGATTCCGAATAACCTTGCTCTGCGTCTGGATGCACAGAAGGTGCCTATACTCGGTACTTCCGCCAAAAGCATTGACAATGCCGAAGACCGTGAGAAGTTCTCTGCCATGCTGGACCGTATCGGAGTAGACCAGCCTCGCTGGCGCGAACTTACGAGCATGGACGACATCAACGAGTTTGTGGAAGAAGTGGGTTTCCCGGTACTTGTGCGTCCGTCATACGTGCTTTCAGGTGCTGCTATGAACGTTTGTTCCAATCAGGAAGAACTGGAACGCTTCCTGCAACTTGCGGCCAATGTATCGAAGAAGCATCCGGTGGTTGTCAGTCAGTTCATCGAACATGCCAAGGAGGTGGAGATGGATGCGGTGGCACAGAACGGAGAAATTGTGGCATACGCTATCTCTGAACATATTGAGTTTGCCGGGGTACATTCGGGCGATGCTACGATTCAATTTCCGCCTCAGAAGCTTTATGTGGAGACGGTACGCCGCATTAAGCGTATCAGTCGTGAGATTGCACGCGAACTGAATATTTCCGGTCCGTTCAATATCCAGTATCTGGCCCGTGAGAATGACATTAAGGTGATTGAATGTAACCTGCGTGCATCCCGTAGTTTCCCGTTCGTCAGCAAGGTGCTGAAGATAAATCTTATCGAATTGGCTACGAAGGTGATGTTGGGGCTTCCGGTAGAAAAGCCGAATAAGAATCTCTTTGAGTTGGATTATGTAGGCATTAAGGCAAGCCAGTTCTCTTTCAATCGTTTACAAAAGGCCGACCCGGTGTTGGGGGTGGATATGGCATCTACAGGTGAGGTCGGTTGTATCGGAAGTGATACATCTTGTGCTGTGCTGAAGGCTATGCTTTCTGTAGGCTACCGCATACCGAAGAAGAATATCCTGCTTTCTACCGGTACACCGAAACAGAAGGTGGAAATGCTTTCCGCTGCCCGTCTGCTTCAGCAAAAAGGGTATAAGCTCTTTGCAACGGGAGGTACCAGTAAGTTCCTTACGGAAAACGGGGTGGAGAATACGCAGGTGTATTGGCCCAGTGAGACTAACCAACAGCCGCAAGCGTTGGATATGCTGATTCACAAAAAGGAGATCGACATGGTGGTGAATATTCCGAAGAACCTTACTGCAGGTGAGTTGAGCAACGGATATAAGATTCGTCGTGCCGCTATCGACCTGAATGTTCCGCTAATTACGAATGCCCGCCTGGCAAGTGCTTTCATCAATGCTTTCTGTACGATGACGCTGGATGATCTGGCAATTAAATCGTGGGCGGAGTATAAATAATCTCTGTATAACAAAGTGATAGCGCCCCGTTACATTGCGAAGATGTGACGGGGCTTTTGTTTTTATATGCTGCAAAACATATTCCTATTTCTTGCTGATTCAGAATAAATAATCTTTCTTTGTACCAGCACAGTTCAGCACAGTTGGCTGCGTCATTCTTACTTTGATTAAACCTGTTATACGCAATATGAAAACAATTTTCGGGCAACAAACGACGAAGGTGAAACAACTGGCCGATTTGATCAGTCAGGACATTTCCATGGGACGTTACAAGACGGATACCGCCCTGCCTTCCATCAATCAGCTGAGCCACGATTATAAAGTTTCTCGCGATACGGTTTTTAAAGCTTTTATTGATCTGAAAGAGCGGGGGATTATCGACTCTACTCCCGGTAAAGGTTACTATGTGGTGAACCGTCAGAAAAATATCCTGTTGCTGCTCGATGAATATTCACCTTTTAAAGATACGCTGTATAACAGTATCATCCGCCGTCTTTCCACGCGTTATAAGGTAGACCTGTGGTTTCATCAGTATAACGAAGCATTGTTCAATGCTATTCTTCGCGATTCCATTGGCCGTTATAATAAGTACGTGGTAATGAACTTCGATAACGAAAAAATTTCTCCTTATCTCTATAAGATAGACTCTTCCCGCCTGTTGCTGCTTGATTTCGGGCAGTTTGATAAGCGGGAGTATTCATACATCTGTCAGGACTTCGGTGAGGCCTTTTACGCTGCTATGACTCAATTGGCAGATAGGTTGCAGAACTATCGCAAGCTTATCCTGTTTCCCTGGCACGGGAAAGTAAGCATCCCAAGGAGACGTGCGATTATTTCAGGAAATATTGTGCAGATCATCAATTGGAATGTGAGGTAATAGAGACATTGGACGACAGGGAAGTGCATTCCGGTGAAGCCTATATTGCCATCCGCCAAGTGGATGTGGTAGAGATTGTGAAGAAGAGCCGTGCGGCAGGTTTGACGTGTGGCGTTGATTTCGGCTTGATAGCCTATAATGATACGCCGGCTTATGAAGTGATTGATAAGGGAATAACAGTAATGAGTGTTGATTGGCAAAAGATGGGAATCCTGACGGCAGATTTCATCTTGAGTGGCAAGCCCATACAAGTTTGTCTGCCGACGGAAGTAAATTTAAGAGGCTCTTTATAGCCTTTTTTTACAAACTTATTTCAGCACAGTTCAGCATAGATGATGTTTTATTAACCAAATAAATGATAGCATGAAAAAGTATCCGAAAATCGGGATTCGTCCCACTATCGACGGTCGCCAGGGTGGCGTACGTGAAAGCCTTGAAGAAAAAACAATGAATCTGGCTAAAGCAGTAGCCGAGTTGATCACCAGCAACTTGAAGAATGGTGACGGAAGTCCGGTGGAGTGTGTGATTTCAGACAGTACCATCGGTCGCGTAGCCGAAAGCGCAGCTTGTGCCGAGAAGTTTGAACGCGAAGGCGTGGGTTCTACTATCACAGTGACCTCTTGCTGGTGCTACGGTGCCGAGACTATGGATATGAATCCGTATTATCCGAAAGCTGTTTGGGGATTTAACGGCACGGAACGTCCGGGAGCTGTATATCTGGCAGCTGTACTGGCGGGACACGCACAAAAAGGATTACCTGCTTTTGGCATTTACGGACGTGATGTGCAGGATCTGGATGACAATTCCATTCCTGCCGACGTTGCAGAAAAACTGCTTCGTTTTGCACGTGCCGCACAGGCAGTAGCAACCATGCGCGGAAAATCTTATTTGTCGATGGGTAGCGTATCCATGGGGGGTATTGCCGGTTCTATTGTAAACCCGGATTTCTTCCAGAATATCTGGGTATCCGTTGCGAATCTGTAGACCTGACTGAAATAATCCGTCGTATGACTGAAGGTATTTATGATCAGGAGGAGTTCGTGAAAGCAATGGCATGGACAGAAAAGTATTGCAAGAAAAATGAGGGCAAGGATTTCAATATCCCCGCAAAGACCAAGACTCGTGAGCAAAAAAGACGAAGATTGGGAATTCATTGTGAAGATGACTATCATTATGCGCGACCTTATGCAAGGCAATCCGAAACTTCGTGAAATGGGATTCAAGGAAGAAGCACTTGGACACAATGCCATTGCCGCCGGTTTCCAGGGGACAACGCCAGTGGACGGATTTTTATCCGAATGGCGACTACTCCGAAGCTCTGCTGAATACTTCTTTTGACTGGAACGGTATCCGTGAAGCATACGTAGTAGCTACTGAAAACGATGCTTGCAACGGCGTAGCCATGCTCTTCGGTCATTTGCTGACAAACCGTGCACAGATATTCTCTGATGTACGTACATATTGGAGTCCTGAAGCAGTGAAACGCGTTACGGGTAAAGAATTGACAGGTTTGGCTGCTAACGGTATTATCCATTTGATTAACTCTGGTGCTACCACTCTGGACGGTACAGGCCAGCAAACGAATGCACAGGGTGAACCTGCCATGAAACCTCATTGGGAAATCTCCGAGACCGAGATGGAGAAATGTCTTGAAGCTACCACCTGGTATCCCGCTAACCGTGATTATTTCCGTGGCGGTGGTTTCTCTTCTAACTTCCTGTCTAAAGGCGGCATGCCTGTGACGATGAGCCGTCTGAATCTTGTGAAAGGCCTCGGTCCCGTGCTCCAGATTGCAGAAGGATGGACGGTAGAGATTGATCCGGAAGTTCACAAACTACTGGATGAACGTACGGACCGTACGTGGCCTACTACCTGGTTTGTACCCCGTCTTTGCGATAAACCGGCATTTGAAGATGTGTATTCGGTAATGAATAACTGGGGAGCTAATCATGGTGCTATCAGTTACGGACATATCGGTCAGGATTTGATTACGTTGGCTTCCATGCTTCGTATTCCTGTTTGTATGCACAATGTGGATGAGAAGAAGATATTCCGTCCCGCTGCCTGGAATGCATTCGGCATGGATAAAGAAGGAGCTGATTATAGAGCTTGCACAACGTACGGACCTATCTATAAATAACAAATAGAAATAGACATGATAACAAACGAACACATAGAACAATTCATAGCCCAAGGCGCATCGGGTAGGAGATGCCGGATTGACAATATGCAGTAGCGGTAATATCTCCTGGCGCATTGGTGACGAAGTCCTGCTTTCCGGAACAGGTTCATGGGTACCTTCTCTACCTAAAGAAAAAGTAGCTGTCTGCCGCCTTTCCACAGGAGAAGTATTGAATGGAGTGAAACCCTCTATGGAAAGCGGTTTCCATCTGGGAGTACTTCGTGAGCGTCCGGATGTGAATGTAGTCCTGCATTTCCAGTCACACTATGCCACGGCTGTGGCGTGTATGAAGAATCATCCTGCGAACTTCAACGTAACAGCGGAGATCCCCTGTCATGTGGGAAGTGAGATTCCGGTAGTTCCTTATTATCGTCCGGGATCGAAAGAATTGGCACAGGGAGTGATTGATGCTCTGAAAGATCATAATTCCGTCCTCTTGCTGAAACATGGGCAGGTGGTGTGTGGCAAGGACGTCGACCAGGCTTTTGAACGCGCTATGTTCTTTGAAATGGCATGCCGCATCATTATCCAGTCCGGAGGAGACTACACCGTACTTACTCCTGAAGAGATCGATGATCTTGAGACATACATTTTAGGAAAGAAGACTAAATGATGAATACCTATCTGGCAGTAGATTTTGGAGGTGGAAGCGGTCGCGTGATGGCCGGTTCCATCTGCCAGGGTACGTTGAAACTGGAAGAGGTGTACCGCTTTCCGAACCGCCAGGTGCGGATGGGAAACCATGTGTACTGGGATTTCCTAGCTCTGTTTGATGAGATGAAGAACGGACTCCGGCAAGCGGTGCGCAAGGGATATCGTATCAGGAGCATTGGCATTGATACCGGGGTGTGGACTTTGGATTGATAGACCGTAACGGTAACTTGCTGGGAAATCCAGTGTGTTATCGCGATCCCCGAACGGATGGTTTGCCGGAGGAATTTTTCGGTGACAACCTTGTTCGGCATTATTCGGAAGCCGGTATACAAGTGATGTCTATCAATACACTTTTCCAGCTTTATAGCATGAAGAAAAAAGCGGTGATACGCAATTGGAAGTGGCCGACCGTCTTCTGTTTATGCCCGATCTTTTCAGTTACTTCCTCACAGGGGTGGCAAATAATGAATATTGTATTGCATCCACCTCCGAACTGCTTGAGGCGCGTAGCCGGACTTGGAATCAGCCGCTCATCCAGCGTTTGGGAGTACCTGCACATCTTTTCGGAGACATTGTGATGCCTGGAGGGTACGGTACGTGGCAAACTGAAACGGGAGATTGCCGAAGAAATTGGCTTGACGGATGAAGTAGATGTCATAGCCGTCGGTTCGCACGATACGGCAAGTGCTGTTTATGCGATTCCTTCGACACAGGTGGATAAATCTCGTTGTGCTTTCCTTAGCTCCGGTACGTGGTCTCTGCTGGGGGTTGAACTGGATGAACCTATCCTCACGGAAGAAGCTTGCCGGGCCGGCTTCACCAATGAGGGCGGGGTAGGCGGTAAGATTCGTTTTCTTCAGAATATCACCGGGCTTTGGATCTTGCAACGCCTTATAGCGCAATGGAAAGAAAGAGGAGAACGATGTGGATACGATTTCTTGCTTTCTGCCGCCGAATCTGCGGATATTCCATCCGTCATTGACGTAGATGATAAGATATTCCAGAACCCTGTGGATATGGAAGATGCCATTGCGGAGTATTGTGAAGCGCACGGACAGCCTATACCGGAAACTTACGGTGAGGTAGTGCGTTGTGTACTCCAATCACTCGCCCTGCGCTATAAGCAAGGGATAGACCAACTGAACCGTCTGCTTCCCGCTCCGATAGAACAGCTCAATATCATCGGTGGCGGATGCCGTAATTCACTGCTGAACCGCCTGACAGCCAAGGCTTTGGGTATTCCCGTCTATGCCGGACCCGTAGAGGCAACCGCTATCGGTAGTATCCTGGTGCAGGCCATTACCAAAGGAGAGATCGGCAGCCGTGAAGATATCAAAGAATTTATTTAATAACTTAGCCGGAACGTGGATACACTGCTTTGCGTAGATAATTACCGTATCACTTTTTAGTCTGCTAAAATCTGTGTTTATTTGCGTTTCAATATTGATTTACTATGGACACATCAATCAAACGTTATCCTGCCAAAGAGCATCATCAGCCGGTGGAGCGTATCTGCCGGACTCTGGAACTTCGTGACGATCCGCAGTTGATAGCTGAATATCGCCGCCGGCACAGTCGAGGGGCTATTTGGCCCGAAATACTTGCTGGTATTCGGGAAGTCGGCATTCTGGAAATGGAAATATATCTATTAGATACCCGCCTGTTCATGATAGTCGAAGTGCCTGTAGGGTTTGACTGGAATGCAGCTATGGAGCGCCTCGCTACCTTGCCCCGACAACAGGAATGGGAAGACTATATGGCCATCTTCCAGCTTGTAAAACCCGGTTCCACAGCCGCCGAAAAATGGCAACCAATGGAGCGTATTTTCCACCTTTATGACTAATTCCAGCCAAAGAAATAACTACCATGAAGAATAATACTAATAAAAACAGCATTATCAGTAAAGACGGAGTAAGCTACCTCATTCCGTTCATCCTTATCACCAGTTGCTTTGCTTTGTGGGGCTTTGCCAATGATATCACGAATCCGATGGTGAAAGCCTTTTCCAAGATTTTCCGTATGAGTGTTACCGACGGGGCGCTGGTGCAGGTGGCTTTCTATGGCGGATATTTTGCCATGGCATTCCCCGCAGCTATTTTTATCCGTCGCTTTTCATATAAAGCAGGGGTACTGCTGGGACTGGGACTGTATGCTATCGGTGCATTCCTGTTCTATCCCGCTATGCTGACAGGTAATTACTATCCTTTTCTTATAGCCTACTTTATCCTGACATGCGGACTTTCGTTTCTGGAAACCAGTTGTAATCCCTATATCCTTTCTATGGGTGATGAAGCTACATCCACTCGTCGCTTGAACCTTGCACAGTCTTTCAATCCGATGGGCTCGTTGTTGGGTATGTATGTGGCGATGAACTTTATCCAGAACCGTCTGAACCCGATGGATACGATGGAGCGTAGCCAGCTTTCGGATACAGAATTTGCTGCGGTACGTGATTCAGACCTGATGGTACTGATTGCGCCTTATCTGATTATCGGGCTTGTCATTTTGGCTATGCTGATTGTGATCCGCATGGTAAAGATGCCGAAGAATGGCGACCAGTCTCATAACATCAACTTCCTGCCTACATTGAAGCGGATATTCGGTATACACCATTACCGCGAAGGAGTGATCGCACAGTTTTTCTATGTAGGAGCGCAGATCATGTGCTGGACATTTGTCATTCAGTACGGCACACGCTTGTTCATGTCTGAAGGGATGGAAGAGAAGGCGGCGGAAGTTCTTTCGCAACAGTACAATATCATTGCTATGATTATCTTCTGTGCCAGTCGTTTTATTTGCACGTTTGTTCTGCGGTATCTTAGTCCGGGACTGTTGCTGAAAGTGCTGGCTATTGCAGCTTGCTGCTTTACAGCGGAGTGATCGGTTTCCAGAATATCTGGGGGATGTATTGTCTGGTGGGAGTATCTGCTTGTATGTCGCTGATGTTCCCTACTATTTACGGCATTGCTTTGTTGGGACTGGGCGATGATGCCAAGTTTGGTGCTGCGGGATTGATCATGGCGATTCTGGGAGGTTCAGTATTGCCGCCGCTCCAGGCAAGCATCATAGATTGTGGTACATTGCTGGGCATGCCTGCCGTGAATCTGTCGTTCATCCTTCCGTTCATTTGCTTCGTGGTAATTGTGATTTACGGGCACCGGTCCTATTGCAGGGAGAAAATGCGAAAGTAATTATAGATACTTCTGAATTTGATGATGGAGAACCTTTTATAGAAAAAAAAGGTTCTCTTTTTTATTTATATAAGTTGTATTTCTTCTTTTTTTTTTGCTACTTTTGCATTGCAAAATGAAACAAGCAAATATTTCGCATAACATAAAATTCTTCTGGTACAGATGAAAAAAATATTTCCTATTTCTGCTTTTCTATCTCTTGTTTGTGAGTTCGGCTTTTGCACAAAAAGATACGATAGATGGTAAAAGTTATATCCTTTGTATAAACTCATATACGGAATCATCCCCTTGGAGTAGTCGGCTCATTTCCAACGTTACGGAATTCGTTCAAAAAGACCCTGAAATTACTCTCTACATAGAGCATCTGAATATGCTGCTGGTTGAAAATGATTCCATTCTGGAAGAATCCAAACGCAATATATTCGATAAATACAAAGATCTTTCTCCGCGCATGCTGTTATTACTGGGAAATTCGGCATTGTTGTTGCGGGATGAATATAGAAAAGCTTGGGGAGATATTCCCATTGTACTTTGTGCACAGGAAGATTATTTGGATTCTTATGAAGCTTATATCCACAGGCGGACTTCCATACCGGAAGAACGAACTCCTCTCTCTTATTTGGTTGATCCCTACAATTTAGTTTATCTGTATGCCGATTTGTATATTCCGGAAAATATTCGCCTAATGAAACAGATGATTCCCGGCATGAAAGAGTTTATATTTATAGGTGACGGGCGTAAAGTCAATCAAGACAATTCTGCGCTTATCCAGCAAGAACTGAATACGAAATATCCGGAAATCAAGTATCGATTTTGGTCTGCTGAAAATATGACAACCAATCAGTTGTTGGACTCCCTGTATTTCGTAGACACTAAAACGACGGGAGTTCTGTTCGCTTCATGGTTCTACAAATACACATTTGCCGGTAACAGCATGTTAGCCACTAATTCTCACAAGCTTATAGCTGCTACCTCCGTCCCTATCTTTTTTCTCTTAGTATGGTAAATATAACCAGTGGAAAAGAAGGTATGTTGGGTGGATATACTTACAATCAGGATCGGTATGATGCGGCATTGATTCAAACTATTTCGGATGTATTAAAAGACAAACAGGCACGTCAGATTCCTTGCTATATTCCCACAGATGGGGCACCCATTATTAATTATGAAATACTGGCGCGTAACGGGATTTCTCTTTCCGCATGTCCTGCCAATACCCGTTTTCTGAATAAACCGCTTACATTTTGGGAGCATTACCGGTATTTCATCTTGGGAACTCTCTTCTCTATTTTGCTTGTTACACTGTTCTTCCTATATCGTATTCACAATCTGAATGCATTAAAGAAAGCACAACAGAACGAGATAGATGCAATGGCTACCTACAAGATGCTGGTGAACAATATGCCTTTACTTTATATGCAGGAAGAACTGGTGACCGATAAGAACGGCAATCCCATTGAATTAATTTACCGGAATGTAAATTCAGAATTTGAGAAACATTTCTATCGTAAGGAAGAAGTCATAGGCAGAAAAGGGAGTGAAATATTCCCGGAATCCATGCCCGAATTCTTGCACTTCACAAAGATGGCGTTGACCGAGAAAAGAGCCATTACATTCCCTTACTACTTTAAAGCCATCGATACTTTTTACGATGTGGTATTGAAAGGAACCCATCAGGGAAATATGATTGATATCTTCTGCCTGAACAGCACAGAACTGCACAAAGCACAGCAAAAGCTGAGCGCTACCAATAGTAAACTGGCCATGGCTCTTGAAGTTGCCAATATCGTACCCTGGAAGTGGGATCTGAAGAGCAAAACAATCCTGTGTGATATCAATAGACCGATTGAACTGAGCACTGACGAACAGGAGGTGGAAGATTCACAACTATCTGTGCCCGATTCCCAGTATTTCTCTAAAATCTTCAAGGAAGACCGTGAACGGGTGAAACAGGCCTACCGGGACTTGATAGAAGGACGGGCGGAAAAAGTGAAAGAAGAATACCGTATCGTCAATGTGCAGAAAAACAATCTGCACAAGGTGGAGTGGGTGGAGGCACAGGCCGCCGTAGAAGCCCGTGATGAAGATGGAAAGCCATTGACCTTGGTAGGTTCGTCTCTTGTCATTACCAACCGGAAGAAGATGGAGCAGGAGCTTACAACTGCAAAAGAGCTTGCCGAAGAATCCAATCGTTTAAAGTCGGCCTTCCTGGCTAATATGAGCCATGAAATTCGTACCCCGTTGAATGCTATTGTCGGTTTCTCGGGGATATTGGCATCTACCGAAGAAGAACAGGAAAAGCAGGAATATGTCAGCATCATCGAGAATAATAATACCTTGTTGCTGCAACTCATCAGTGATATTCTTGATTTGTCGAAGATTGAGGCAGGAACATTGGAGCTGAATTACTCTAATATCGAACTGAATGAGTTGATGAGGGAACTGGAGCGTGGTTTCTTGTTGAGGGTAAAGACGGATGCGGTGAAACTGGAGTTTGTGGAGCCTGCCGGACCATGTATGGCCTATACGGAAAAGAACCGTTTATCACAACTGATGATTAACCTTGTGACAAATGCCATTAAGTTTACTGAAAAAGGTAGCATTCGTTTTGGCTATGAAATGCGGGAGAATGAGTTGTATTTCTATGTAACCGATACCGGATGTGGAATTCCGAAGGATAAGCAACAAAACATTTTCGGGCGTTTCGTCAAGCTGAACTCTTTTGCCCAGGGAACCGGATTGGGGCTTTCTATCTGCCAAACACTGATAGAACGTATGGGTGGCAGAATCGGTGTGGAATCGGAAGAGGGTAAAGGCTCTACTTTCTGGTTTACGCTTCCCTACAAACCGGCTGTGAAGGAAGATAAGAAACAGATGCTCAAGGACATTCAACCCGTTTCGATAGAAAGAAACAAACTGACCATACTGGTTGCAGAAGATAATGCAAGTAATTATAAGCTTTTTGAATCCATCCTGAAGTACGACTATCATTTGATTCATGCTTGGGATGGTATGGAGGCCGTAGAAATGTTTCGGGAACATAATCCTCAGATTGTATTGATGGATATCAATATGCCTGTAATGGACGGGTACGAAGCTACCCGGGAGATCCGCAAATATTCTGCAAAGATTCCTATCATTGCCGTTACAGCCTTTGCCTATGCTTCGGATGAACAGAAGGTAATGGAAAGCGGATTCGACGGATATATGCCCAAGCCTATCAATGCCAAGTTGCTGAAGGCACAGTTGATGGATATTATGCAGAAACGTATCATCTTGTTATAAGATGAAAGTTTTTCATTTTCAGTTGAATGTTTTTCAATGCTGCGGTTCAACGCCCGCGATGCCACACCTGAGCGGTGCCGATGCCACACTTGGACGAGCGTGAAGTGTGGCGTTTGTTCTGCTCAGGTGTGGCATTTGCCCCGCTCAGGTGTGGCGTTTTAGAGGCTTGGGTTGCAGACTCTGTTCTTCCATTCGCTGTATTATGTATTCTTTTGATATTCCGCCGGTGTCATTCCCGTCATCCGTTTAAAGAATTTACTGAAGAATGACGGATTGGGGAATCCCAACTCATCCGAGATTTGGAATACCAACAAATCACTGTGTTTCAGCAGCACTTTTGCTTCAAGAATAATGGCTTGGTTAATCCACTGCATTACTGTCTGCCCGCTTACTTCACGAATAACCGTACTCAGATAATGAGGAGTCAGGCACAGTTTATCTGCATAGAAGCTGATGGTACGTTCACGTTTACTGTGTTCATTAACCAACCCGATGAAGCGACGGAACACCTCTTCCTGGCGTGAGAGATGCAGCGGGGCAGACTCCTCGCATTTTGCATGGATATACCTTATATTATAGAGTAACGCTATAATCAAGTGTTGCACTACTTCCCGGCGGAAGGGGACTTTGTGCACAGTATCCCATAACATTGAAAAGAAAGCATCGATTTGCGGTAATTCTTCCGCTGTGGGCGAAATGAAAATGCCATGCTTTGTGTACGAATCCGTCAGTGCACCTCCCTGTGCGATGGGCAAAAAGTTATTATCAGGAACAATGACCTGAAAGTCGTAATCCTCACTGATTTCTATAATTTCTATTAGTGAGTTGCAAGGACTGATAATAATCATTGGTTCCTTTACCTTATATTCTATCAGATTGATGGAGATCCGTGCTTCACCTTTCAGTATCCGGATGATTCTGCTTTCTCTAGTGCGGTAAGGCTTCCCTGTACTAAAGAGGATGCTATCCATTTGGGCAAAACTGACGACAATGCCAAGATCACGGTTGATAAAACGGAAACTATTATTGTTTACAATGTTTTGATTGCTCAGCAGCTCGCCAAGTCCAAGCTCCATGGGCTTACTTGCTTTTCCATATTCTTTTTCTTCTTTAACTTATCTATATCTGTGGCAAAGATAAGAAAATGCAGGAATTTCTTGTCTTTTTATACTGGTAATCGAACAAATAGAACATCATTACACACAAATAGAATGTATCCATATACTTTTAAACTCTATCTTTGCGTCCTATAAAGAAATAAACAAGAAATGTATATGGAAATGAAACGAACTATTCTCTCCTTTTCCTTTGTTCTTGCGGCAGTGCTGGCACATGCGCAGCTCACGCTGGAGGGATGCCAACACTCGGCACAGACCAATTATCCGCTGGTGCGGCAATACGGTTTGATAGAGAAAGCGCGGGAGTATAACTTGGAGAATGCTGGAAAAGGCTATCTGCCACAATTCACCATTTCAGGAAAAGCAACCTACCAAAGTGATGTTACAAAGCTGCCTGTGGACGTTCCGGGAATTGATATAAAAAGTATGCCCAAAGATCAGTATCAGGTGATGCTGGAAGTGTCGCAGAACATCTGGGACGGTGGAGATATCCGTTCCAAGAAGCAACTGACCCAGGCTACTTCGGAAATAGACCGCGGGAAGCTGGAAGTGGATATGTATGTGCTGAATGATCGTGTGAATCAGCTATACTTCGGTATCCTGTTGTTGGACGAACAGTTGAAGCAGAATCAGCTTTTGCAGGAAGACTTGAGACGCACTCATCAGCTAGTATCCAACTATATGGCAAACGGCATTGCCAATCAGAGTGATCTGGATGCCGTAAGCGTGGAGATATTGAACACGAAGCAGAAACGCATTGAACTGGAATCTTCGCGACAGGCCTATCTGAGTATGCTCTCTATCTTTACAGGAAAGGAAATCGCTTCCGAAACTACATTGGAGAAGCCTGCCGATACTTTTGAATCCATTTCATTGGTGAACAACCGTCCGGAACTTCGCTGGTTCGATGCCCAAGGCAGACAATTGAATGTACAGGAGTCTTCATTGAAGACGCGCTTCCGTCCCCGCTTCGGGCTGTTTGTGCAGGGAGCTTATGGAAATCCGGGATTGAACATGCTGAAAGACGATTTTTCCGCATTCTATGTAGCTGGTGTCCGTATGTCGTGGAACTTCGGTAGCCTCTACACGTTGCGCAATGATCGGAGGCTGATAGATAACAATCGCCGTAAGCTGGAGACCAGCCGCGATGTGTTCCTGTTCAATGCCAACCTGCAATCTACCCAACAAAGTTCGGCCATCCAGTCCATGCGCCGACAGATGGTGGATGATGATGAGATTATCCGTTTGCGTGTCAATATCCGTAAGGTTGCCGAGGCTAAAGTAGAGAACGGTACGCTGACCGTAACCGATATGCTTCGTGAAATCACTGCCGAGAACCTGGCACGCCAAACCAAGGCTTTGCACGAGGTGCAGTTACTGATGAACATCTGGAATCTGAAATATACATTGAATAATTAAAGGCATAAAAATATAGATCATTATGAAATCAAGGAATTTAATGGGACTTTGTTCCCTATTGGCCCTCTTTGCCGCTTGTGGAAACGGTGCCCCGAAACAGGATGCAACAGGAACGTTTGAGACTACGGAAGTACTTGTATCTGCCGAAGCGTCGGGTTGCCTGCTTTATTTCGATATCGAAGAAGGAATGTTGTTGAAGGCCGGTGAAGAAGTCGGTGTAGTAGATACCGTACAGCTCTACCTGAAGAAGCTGCAACTGGAGGCGAGCATTAAATCCGTCGAAGAACAGCGCCCTGATATCCTGAAACAGGTAGCCGCCACCAAAGAACAAATATCTGCCGCCGGGCGCGAACGGAACCGTGTGGCGAACTTACTAAAGGTAGGTGCAGCAAACCAGAAACAACTGGATGATGCGGAAGATCAGCTTGAAGTGCTCCGTAAGCAACTTGTTGCACAGAACTCTACCTTGTCCAACAGTCACCAGAGCCTGACGTGGCAAAGTTCATCCGTCGGTATTCAGGTGGCACAGGTGGAAGACCAGTTGAAGAAGTGCCACATCACCTCTCCGATAACCGGCACTGTACTGGCAAAGTATGCCGAAGCGGGAGAACTCACAGCTATGGGCACTCCGCTTTTCAAAGTGGCCGATACGGAGCAGATGTACCTTCGTGCTTACATCACTTCCGAACAACTGTCGCAGGTAAAGCTGGGACAGAAAGTAACCGTCTTCTCCGATTACGGCACCGATGAGCACAAGCAGTATCCGGGCGTAGTAACCTGGATTTCGGATACCTCGGAATTTACCCCGAAGACTATCCTGACTAAGAATGAACGTGCCAACCTGGTGTATGCCGTGAAGATTGCCGTGCACAATGACGGGCTGTTGAAGATAGGCATGTACGGAGGAGTGGAGTTTAATAAGTGATAAAGTGATGAGTTTATGGAACATGCGGTTGTTGTAGATAACGTTACCAAGAAATATGGGGCGGTGGAGGCGTTGAAGGGTGTTTCCTTGACGGTTCCTTCCGGAGAGTTGTTCGGCATTATCGGGCCTGATGGGGCGGGGAAGACTTCTCTCTTCCGTATCCTCACCACCTTGCTGCTTCCCGATAGTGGAAATGCTTCGGTGTGCGGTCTGGATGTAGCGAGGGATTATAAAGAAATTCGTCGTCGCGTAGGCTATATGCCGGGGCGCTTCTCCCTCTATCAGGACTTGACGGTAGAAGAAAACCTGAACTTCTTTGCTACTGTTTTCCATACTACCATTGAGGAGAATTATGAATTGGTGAAGGATATCTACCAGCAAATAGAGCCTTTCCGCAAACGCCGTGCTGGAGCTTTGTCCGGAGGAATGAAGCAGAAACTGGCGTTGAGTTGTGCGCTTATCCATAAACCGGATGTGCTTTTCCTCGACGAGCCGACAACAGGGGTAGATCCTGTTTCCCGCAAGGAGTTTTGGGGGATGCTTCGTCGGTTGAAGGAACAGGGCATCACCATCATAGCCTCTACGCCTATTATTGATGAGGCACGCCAATGTGACCGCATTGCCTTTTTATCAATGAGGGTCAGATACATGGAATAGATACTCCGGAACGTATCCTGAACCAGTTCGCAAGCATTCTCTGTCCGCCGGGGCTGGAACACGGCAAGGTGGAACAGAAAGATGAGTATGTCATCGAAGTGGATAAGCTCACCAAATGTTTCGGCAATTTCACGGCAGTGGACCATATCTCTTTCAAAGTCCATCGTGGGGAGATATTCGGCTTTTTGGGTGCCAACGGTGCCGGAAAGACAACCGCCATGCGCATGCTTACCGGATTGAGCCATCCCACAGGAGGCACGGCCCGCGTAGCCGGTTTCGATATAGCTACACAGTCAGAAGACGTGAAAAAGAATATCGGCTATATGAGCCAGAAGTTTTCTCTTTACGAAGACCTGAAAGTGTGGGAGAATATCCGGCTGTTTGCCGGGATTTACGGTGGGTCAGAAGATGAAATAGCCCGCAAGACGGATGAACTTTTGGAACGCATCGGGCTGAGTGCTGAACGTGATACGCTGGTAAAAAGTCTGCCGTTGGGCTGGAAACAGAAACTTGCTTTTTCCGTTTCCATCTTTCACGAACCGAAGATCGTCTTTCTGGATGAGCCGACGGGTGGGGTAGATCCTGCTACCCGTCGCCAGTTCTGGGAACTTATTTATCAGGCTGCCGACCGGGGGATCACTGTCTTTGTCACCACTCACTTCATGGATGAGGCTGAGTATTGCGACCGTATCTCTATCATGGTGGATGGCGTGATCCGTGCTCTTGATACGCCTGATGAACTGAAACGGCAATTTAAAGTTGCTACGATGGATGATGTTTTCCAACAGTTGGCACGGGAGGCGGTGCGTACGGCGGATTAGCCGATTCATAACATAATTAGTAAGAACAATGAAACAATTTATAGCTTTTGTCCGAAAGGAATTCTTCCATATCTTCCGCGATAGGCGAACTATGCTGATATTGCTGGGTATGCCTGTGGTGCAGATTATCCTTTTCGGCTTTGCCATAACCACGGAAGTGAAGAATGTCCGTGTCGCTGTCCTCGACCCGTCGAATGATATTGTCACCCGGCGCATTATCGACCGTCTGGATGCGAGTGAATATTTCTCCGTCACCACAAATCTGAATACTCCGGACGAGGTTGAGAAGTCTTTCAGACGGGGAGACATTGACCTGGCAGTCATCTTCAGCGAGCAATTTGCGAATCACGTTTATACTGGAGATGCTTGTGTACAGTTGGTGGCCGATGCTACCGACCCCAATACGGCAACCACACAGACCGGTTATGCCGCCAATATCATATCCTCTGCCGGACGCGAAATGCTTCCGGAGGGAATGCAGGTTTCCACTATTGTTCCCGAAGTGAAGCTGCTTTATAATCCGCAGATGAAGAGCGCCTACAACTTTGTGCCGGGTGTGATGGGACTGATCCTGATGTTGATTTGTGCCATGATGACTTCCATATCCATTGTCCGGGAGAAGGAGACGGGGACGATGGAGATACTGTTGGTTTCTCCGGTGAAGCCGCTATTCATTATTCTTGCCAAGGCAGTTCCTTACTTTGTGCTTTCGTTTGTCAACCTGACAACGATTTTGCTGCTCTCGGTCTATGTGCTCGATGTTCCCGTGGCGGGTAGCTTGTTTTGGCTGATTGTGGTATCGCTGCTCTTTATCTTCGTTTCCTTAGCTCTGGGCTTGCTGATTTCTTCGGTGACGCGGACGCAGGTTGCTGCCATGCTTGCATCGGGATTGATACTGATGATGCCTACCATGCTGCTCTCCGGTATGATATTCCCCATAGAGAGCATGCCCTTGCTGCTTCAAGGCATTTCGGCCGTACTTCCTGCCCGTTGGTACATTCAGGCTGTGCGGAAGTTGATGATCGAAGGAGTGGATATTTCACTGGTATTGACGGAAGTCAGTATTCTTGCTGTAATGGCGGTTGCGCTGATTACATTTAGTTTCAAGAAGTTTAAGAACCGATTAGAATAGGAGAGTGGTGGTATGATAAAGTTTCTGATAGAAAAAGAATTCAAGCAGTTGCTCCGTAACTCGTTCCTGCCGAAGATGATTCTTATCTTCCCTTGCATGATTATGATACTGATGCCCTGGGCGGCAAATCTGGAGATAAAGAACATCAATCTGAACATTGTGGATAATGACCACAGCGTCCTTTCGCGCCGCCTTGTGGATAAGATCGGCGCATCCACCTATTTCCGTACAACGGCTCTTCCTGATACTTATAATGAAGGGTTGCGCTCCATCGAAATCGGTTCGGCAGATATTATTCTGGAGATTCCCCGTGATTTTGAAAAGAACTGGGTGACTGGCAAAAGCCCCCGCCTGCTGGTTGCCGTCAATGCGGTGAATGGTACAAAGGGAGGATTGGGCGGCTCGTACCTGTCTTCCATCATTAATGACTATACCCGTGAGTTGCAATCGGAATTACCTGCAAGGGCAATGTCTGTCGGGATGGGATTGCCCCGGATCGGTATTTCAGCACAGAATCTGTATAACCCGAACCTGAACTATAAGCTCTTTATGGTTCCGGCATTGATGGTGATGTTGCTGACAATGATTTGCGGTTTTCTTCCGGCGCTCAATGTGGTAGGTGAGAAAGAGGTGGGCACTATCGAGCAGATCAATGTAACGCCTGTCTCCAAACTGACGTTTATTCTTGCCAAGCTGATACCTTATTGGCTGATAGGTTTCATTGTGCTTACGATATGTTTCTTTTTGGCATGGCTACTCTATGGTATTCTTCCTGTGGGGCATTTCGTAACGATATACCTTTTTGCAGTGGTCTTCCTTTTGTAGTCTCCGGATTCGGTCTGGTGATTTCCAATCATTCCGCTACGTTGCAGCAGGCCATGTTTGTCATGTGGTTTTTTATGCTGATACTCATGCTGATGAGCGGCTTATTCACTCCCGTACACAGTATGCCGGAGTGGGCACAACTGATTGCTGCGCTCAATCCGCTGAAATACTTTGTAGAGGTGATGCGTACCATTTACCTGCGGGGTGGCGGCATTGTGGAGCTACTTCCACAGTTGGGAGCATTGACGGCCTTTGCGGTGTTCTTCAATTTGTGGGCGGTGAGGAGTTACAGAAAGAATAATTGATGTACCTTTCAGTAATTCCACATTTTATCCTACTTTTGCATCCAAATTAATTATATCTGATATCCTAATGAACACGCAGACAATTTATCTCGCCTCTAAGCCGCATTATGAAATCCTGGATGGATTGCGTGGAGTGGCGGCTGTTATGGTCGTAATATTCCATCTTTTCGAAGCACATGCAGGTGGCAACCATCTCACGCAAATCATTAATCACGGTTATCTTGCCGTTGACTTCTTTTTTATGCTTTCGGGCTTTGAATCGGTTATGCCTATGATGACCGCTGGAACCGGATGAGTATCGGTACTTTCTTCAAACGCCGTGTCATCCGTCTGCATCCTATGGTAATTATAGGTAGCATTATCGGTGCGCTTTTTTTTTCTTCCAGAAATCTCCCTGTTTCCCGAATATGGATAATATATCGGTCGGAACAGTTTTGATAATCATGCTCTATGGCTGTACATTACTTCCCCTTCCTTTGAAGTGGGACATTCGTAGGTGGACGGAAATGCACCCGTTGAATGGGCCGGCATGGTCGTTTTATTATGAATATATCGGCAATATCCTGTACGCACTGTTTGTCCGTAAGTTCAACAAGGTTGCTTTGTCTATTCTTGTTTTTCTGGCAGCCTGTGCCACTTTGCATCTCTGCCTTACTGCGCCCAATGGTGATATCGTGGGCGGATGGGCATTGAATTGGGAACAGCAGTATGTGGGCTTTGTCCGTTTGCTCTATCCGTTCTTTTTGCAGGTTTGCTGCTTTCACGCTTAGGCTGGCTCATACGGGTAAAGAAACGCGCATTCTGGTGGTGTAGCCTGATGATTGTGATAGTTCTTTCCGTTCCCCGTATTGGCGGTGAAGATGGCTTCTGGATGAACTGGACTCTATGAGGCACTTTGCATTATCTTTATCTTCCCGGTCATTGTTTCGATGGGAGCCGGTGGCAAAGTTACGGGAAAACGCTCTGTAGGTATCTGTCAGTTTCTGGGCGATATCTCATATCCCGTTTATATCACTCATTATCCGCTGATATATACATATACAGCCTGGGCATGCAATAATAATGCGACCATCACCGAAGGTCTTCCTTATATGATACTGACCTTTGTCGGAGCTTTTGTTCTTGCTTATGCCTGTCTGAAGCTCTATGACGAACCGGTACGCAAATGGCTGACCAATCGTTTCCTGAAAGGAGTGCGTAAAAGCAAAATAAATACATCCGGAGATATAAAAAAAACGGGCAACTTCTCGCAAAAAGAAGTTGCCCGTCTTGATTAATTCATCTGTTGGGTTCACCGGAAACCTTATTTCACTTCAATGGATTTCTTATTCTTCTGTTTTTCTTCGGCTGAGAATTTCGGCAGATTGATGTTCAGCAACGCCATTTTCTACTTGTGCTGCAATCTTTTCTTTGTCTACATTATCCGGCAATATCATTGTCTGTTGGAACTTAGAGTATGAGAATTCACGACGCAGATAGCGACCGTCTTTCTTTTCCTCCTTGTTCTCAGTCTTCTTTTCCATGCTGATAACCAGATTGTTGTCTTCGTCGATATGAACATTGAAGTCATCTTTGGTCATTCCCGGAGCAGCCAATTCTACTTTGTACTCCTTTTCCGTTTCCAGCACGTTGATAGCCGGAGCGGTTGCATTGGCTTTTTCCATCCAGTCGTTATCGAAGAAATCATTGAAGATACTCGGTAACCAATTTTGAGTTCTTCTAACAGGCATCATAATTTTAGTCTCCTATCCTTTAAGTTAAACATTCGGTTAGTTCTGAACTTTCGGTCTTGAACTGCTTTCGGGGAGTCGTTTTTTTAATCATTCCCATGCAGTTCCTGAACCGTCGTTCACAAACATAATCGCAAAACGTATGCCCAATTGATTTTAGTTTTGCTGATTAACAAAATGTCACTAAAGTTCTGACAAAATTACTTGTTTTATGCCGTTTTGTACGGTTTTTATATAAAAATTGCTTTATAGCGCTGTTAATTTGAAACGCATTCTCCACAGTTTTGCTCCTTCATTCCAGTCATGGCTGATCACTTTGAAGATTCCTATTTCGGAGGTGTTCTTTACGTGCGTTCCCAAGCAGAGGCATTCATCGTAATCACCAACTTTCACTATGCGTACGGTTTCCGAAGCATCCTCCGGCAGACGTTTCAAGTCAAAGCGTCCTTGTGCTTCTTCCTGCGTGATGAATTCTGTGGTAACATCCAATCCTTGCGCAATCACATCATTTACAGCTTCTTCTAATCGCTTCACATCTTCCTCAGTAGGAGCAGTTTCCAAAGAATAGTCCAGTTTACTTTTCTTTCTCTCTATATGTGCGGATACTGACCGTCCACAGCCGAAAAGATTCATCATGGTACGGTTAACTATATGCTCGCAAGTATGCATGGGTGGGTATTCTTGTTTGTTGTGGTCGTTGAGTTGAATTTGTTGTTCCATATTATTTAGTAACTTTTTATTGTATTTCTATTTCTTAATTAATCGAAGATAAAAAATATTCGGCTTTTTAAGATGCTTGTAAGGCATATCTAATCTTCATTATTTACGTTTAATGATTAATATCATTAATCTTGCCATAATGATATTTTTTTGCGTAAAGGTAGGGTTATATTCTGATATTGAAAAGATTTATATTGTAATTTGTGCAGGCTGTATTTAATTAACCTGTATGCATGGGTGGGTATTTCTTGTTTGTAGTAGTTGGCTCTACTTCTTTTTTCTAAACCCCTTGAATTCGCGGGGTTTAAAATCAGAGTTATATAATATCTCTCACAATTCTAAGTATCCGGTTATTTTTTATATCTCTTATTTTCGTCTTATATACGAAATAAATCTACTGAATATATTCTTCTTTTTTTTTGGGGGAGAGATGCATTGCAATTATTCTCTCGTAGAATTTTATATTTAGGATCAGGATTTTCTATCCACAGTTTGAAGAACTTGAGAGTATATTCATACCAATTCTCTTTTTGTTAAAGATGCATCATTCCAATACCATTGCTCCCCTAATGCTTTCAACTCGTCTATGGCATTAGATAGCAAATAAAAATCGTATAAGAAGGTGTTATACTCATTATTTATACATTCTTGTTCAAGTTTATTCAAAGCAACAGACACTTTATTCTTATTAGGAGATTGTATTACTGATTTTACTATGAATAAGCTATATAATATAATGATAGAATTTGAGTCAATTTCATTAAGATGCAGTTCTTCGAAAATCTTATCTGTTAATTCTGCAAATTCAAAAGGATTGCAATGGATGTCTTCACCAGCTAATATAAAAAGATTTTCCGTCTCATATCCGGCCATCAACATCTCTAAAGCCCAATCTTTCCATTGAGCATTGATGTTGATATTTTTGTTGTTTATAAACCAATATCTCTGCTGTAGATGCTACTTTCTGTAGTAGCTCATTGAGGGGGCGTCAAGTTTCACTATATCAGTAAGTGGGCATTCCTGCCTGTCTTGATCGTTAGTTTGAAGGCTTTGTTCCATATTTTGATTTTTCCAGTAAAGGTAAGGTTATATTCTAAAATGACGAAATGCATATCATTTTTTTGCAGTTCTTATTTTTTTGCTAAAACTTTCTGCTTAGACATAATAAGGAGTTTATTGGTTTTTCCTTTTTATTTATTACTTTGACAATCTCAAATATAATTTTGATTATTGCACTAGTTGTAAAAGCTAATATAGTAATGGTTGTCATTATATTATTAGAAGATAGTTTATATATTCCCCAATAAAATATGAGGACTAATGCAAAAATAAGAATAATATATAGCCAATAGGTATATTGGTTGAATAAATATATTTCTGCCGTTTTTCGAAATTTAGATTTCTTATTCCATTTATTATAAAGTTGACTACTGGGATTTTTTATCCATTGTTCCAGATATTTTCTGATATATTCTTCCTTATTCTTGAAATTTAATCCATCCCAATAATTTTGTTCTCCTTCTTTTTTTAGTTCTGTATATGCTAAGTGAAGAGTGTAGAAATCGTAAAATACATAGTAATTTGTCACTATAAATAGGTTGGCAAGTTGGGTTAATATTTCATATACATCTTTATTCTCAGCAAATCCTTGCCTTATAAGATAGATGCCATAGCATTTGCATATCGTAGGTATATCGTTTAAATCTATATTAAGTTCATCGAAAATAACATTGGTCAGCCCTCTTAAATAAATCTGGTCATCCATATCGGTTTTATGGCTTAATTCAATGATGTGAGGTGTTTTATATTGGGTTTGCGCTAATTCTGCTGCCCATTCAATCCATTCGGGAGTAATCTCGAAGTTGGCATCCTCTATCGCTATTTTGTAAAATACCAGTTTTGCAGTTGATGGTATTTTGGTTAGTATTTCATTTGTGCATAGATTTATTTTATTTTCCGTCATATGGCATTTTTATGATCGTCAGTTGCAAAGATAAATATTGTTTGTCGAAAATTTGAACTTATTTCGTTCTTTAATTCTTGAGTTTGTTTACCTTTTGCTTCTGAATTTTCATTAGTTATACAAATCAGAAGTTGAAATTCATTTATAAAGTATCTTCTCAATTAATTCTACTTCTGATTCGCATTAGTCAATTAAACTTGAGCAAAATAAATGGAGGACGGAATTAATACACTGCGTTATTCGGATATCTTTTTGGCAATGTACTTCAATGATGGAGTGAGTTGCCTGCATCGGAATCATTCACACGTGTTGGTCTATATGTATTCCGGTGAACTGGAGATCAATGAACGGGGGAGAATCACCCGTTTATATAAAGGAGATTGTGCATTTATCCGCAAGGATTTCAGCGTACAGATGACGAAACAGGCAAGAGACGGTGAACAATTTAAAGCTATTTTTTCCTGATGTTCACCACAAAATTCCTGCGTGATTTTTACAATCAGTTAGACAAAGATACAATACCCAAGGAGGCGAAACGAGAGAAGGTAAGTCTTTGTAAACTACCATCCAATCGCCCCGATATTGTAAGCTTGTTCGAGTCAATGACTCCTTATTTCAATTCAAACATTCAGCCTACAGATAAGTTACTCAATTGAAAATGACTGAGGGGCTTTATGTACTGCTTAATACCAGTAAGAACCTTTATGCTTCTATTTTTGACTTTACCGATCCTTGGAAGATTGATATTCTTGAATTTTTGGAACGAAATTACATGAATGATCTGTCAATAGAAGAAATAGCCAACTACACGGGACGCAGTCTCTCCACGTTCAAACGGGATTTCAAGAAATATAGCAATCTCTCTCCACAAAAATGGTTGATACAACGCCGTCTTGAAACCGCGCACGAGTTGATAAAGAGAGGTGGACGCAGAGTGTCGGATATTTGTTTTGAAGTGGGCTTTAAAAACCTTTCTCACTTCTCGAAGATATATAAGGGAATGTATGGGGTGCCTCCGACAGAGGAAATATAAGAAAATATCGTGAGCCTTACAATTTTTGACATTGCAAGGCTTTTTTTATTTATGACCTTCTGGACAAAACACTTTGAGCCGTGCAACAAAGTCCATGTATCCTGTTTCACGTACCTTTGCCGCAGAATATTAAAAACAAATAAGTTATGAACGATATTTTTGCAAAAGATTTAAGCGGTGAGATGGTTTCACCTAATGAGCCGGGCTATGACGAATTGATAACTGACATCTTCGACACAATGAAGACCGCAACCGAAATGAATACAGGTTATCACACTCCCGAAGTAGTGCATGAATATATGGGACGTATTTTGGGTAAGGAACTGGATGCAAGTACCACCGTTCTGCCACCACTCTACATCGATTATGGAAAACCCGTAACTATCGGTAAAGGATGCTTTATCCAGCAATGCTGCACATTTTTCGGACGAGGTGGGATTACGATAGGCAATGAGGTGTTTATCGGACCGAAAGTGAATCTGATTACGATTAACCATGACGTGAATCCGGAGAATCGTAATGCTACATACGGTCGTCCGATTGTGATTGAAGACAAGGTTTGGATAGGTATAAATTCCACGATACTACCGGGCGTTAAGGTTGGTTACGGAGCCATTGTTGGAGCCGGTAGTGTGGTGACAAAGGATGTTCCTGCCATGACAATTGTGGCCGGCAATCCTGCACGGATCATCAAAAAGATATTCCCTAATTCCGTACCAACTAACAGCCATTTAAAGAAGCACTTTTTATAAGACCTTTCGGAAGTATAAAAATGTTACATGATAATGTCGGAACGGAATATCGTAAATTTGCTCTGCACCCGCCCAGGAGATAGCTGTGACACAACTTTTGAAGGGCTACACCCTTTCTTGCGGATGGTGTAGCCATTACCTTCAAAGGGGGTGTAGCTATCCGAGGAAAAGGGTGTAGCCCTGCTGGGAGGATGGTTTACTAATAGTAGGGGCTTGTGAATGTCTTTTGACAAGTAATTCCACGTGCTGTCTACAGATCAGACCACGCCTGTTTTCTGGAAGGCTTGTGTACGGTCAGAAGTTCATTCAGGAAACCACTTTTTGGGTCTTATTTGCCATCCGTACCAGCGTAAGCATTACCGGAACCTCCACAAGTACACCCACAACGGTGGCCAATGCAGCACCGGATTGTAAGCCAAAAAGAGATATGGCCACGGCCACAGCCAGTTCAAAGAAATTACTTGCACCGATCATTCCGGCCGGAGTAGCCACATTGTGGGGTAATTTCCACCATTTCGCCCATCTATAAGCGACGAAGAAAATCAGGATTGTTTGCAGGACAAGCGGGACGGCTATCAAGAGAATATGTAAGGGGGTATTTAATATTGTTTCCCCTTGAAAAGAAAAAACAGGATAATAAGCGTCAAAAAGTAATCCTCCAACCGTATAGTTATCAAATTTAAGGATAAATACATGGTTGAAGTATTCTATTCCTTTTCGTCTGATAACCCATGTCCGGGTTATCACTCCTGCTGAAAGCGGAATGACAACGAACAACAATACGGATAGAAACAGTGTATCCCACGGAATTGTGACACCGCCGACACCCAATAATAAGGCAACAATAGGAGCAAAAGCAACTAATATTATCAAGTCGTTTACAGCTACCTGCACCAGCGTGTAGGCGGCGTCACCTTTTGTTAAATGACTCCATACAAAGACCATCGCCCGTACAAGGAGCTGCCCCAAGCAAGACCGTACCTGCCAGATATTCTTTAGCTAAATCTTCGGGTATAAAAACCTTGAAGATGGCATAAAAGAATAGATAGGCTATTCCAAACATTGTAAAAGGCTTTATAAGCCAGTTCGTAACGCAAGTAACGATTATCCCTTTAGGGCGTTTACTCACATTCTTAACGCTCTGAAAATCTACTTTCAGCATCATGGGATAGATCATCAACCATATTAGAATTGCCACAGGTATAGAAACATTGGCGTATTCAAATTTGCTCAAGGTTTGCGGTATCGCCGGAAGCCATTGGCCTACGGCAATTCCGGCAATAATACACAAGGTAACCCATAGGGTAAGATATCGTTCAAAAAAATCCAATTCCTTGCTTCTTTTCCATTATACGTTTCTCCATTCTATTAGGGCTGCATTGCCCTGTGATAATTGCTCTACTTTCTTAATCCAAGCTAATTCGTTTTGCGCTTTCGCTTTCAGGAACAAATTTTGAGTATCTGTTAATGAGAGGCAAGCATTTACCACCCACCATTTATTGTTTATCCCGGCACGTTGTAAATCCATCTGAAGACGTTCCGCTTCGAAGACAGGGGTTGCTTCGGGTAAAGTAACAATCACTACTTCCGTCTCCTTTGAATTACGCAGGCGAGGTAACAGATTGGCTACTGCCCCCGTGACTTCTCCTTGGGTACGTTCAACCTCTTTATGATAACTTTGAGTGGCGTCCAAAAGCAATAAAGTATGCCCTGTTGGTGCGGTATCAATCACAACAATTTCAGTTTCAGCCTTATCCACAATCTCGGCAAAAGCCTTGAATACTGCAATCTCTTGTGTGCAGGGAGAACGTAAATCTTCCTCTATGTACTCCATGTCTTCGGCGGTGACTGCTTCGGCTGCTTTGCTGCGGACTTCGTTCTTGTACTTCTCTAAAACCTCAGCTTCATCAATCCGGCTTACCGTGATACCGGCTCTTACGGCAAGTTCATAATTCAGATGGTTTGCCGGATCGGTAGTTGTCAAATGCACTTTGGCACCAAGCCGGGTTAATTTTAAAAGCAATTTCAGTAGCTAATGTAGTTTTGCCTACGCCACCTTTCCCCATTGTAAAAATAACCCTTTTTCCGGATGTATAAAGATCATCCACCATTTCGTCCACATCTTTTGGGGCTGCCACAGGCTTATAATTTACCTCATTGAAAAGACTGTCGCTATACAGCATTCGACGGATATCCGCTATGCTGGATAAATTGTATGACCGCAAAGGAACATGATACAACGGATAACCGGATAGTTCCGCGGGCATACTTTGCAGGGCTTTCTGTTGTCTTTCATGCAGCTGACTGGAAACACTGTCGTCTTTATCCAACTGTTTCAAAACACCGTTTATTATTAGTATCTGATTTTTAATTCCTAATAATTGCAGTTCATGAGAAGAACGGGCGGCTTCTTTCAATGGCGCGATTTCGGGACGACTCACCAACATTAGCCGGGTTGTGCCCGTATCGGAAAGTGTTTCAACAGCCTTTTTATAAATTTCTTTTCGTTCTTCCAATCCTGACAACTGACCTAAACAAGATGCGCCATGGGTACTTTCACTAATGAATGTGCTCCATGCTGATGGTAGTTGCAACATCCGTAAAGTATGCCCTGTGGGAGCAGTATCAAAGATTATATGGTCGAACTCTAATTGCTTTTGAGCATCGGTAATGAAATCCGAGAACTCATTGAAAGCGGCAATCTCAACCGTGCATGATCCTGACAGTTGTTCTTCCATGTTTTGGATAACACTTTCAGGCAACTTTCCCCTGAAAGGTGCGATCACCCTTTCCCGATATTCTGCTGCTGCCTGTTCTGGATCAAGATTGACAACTGTCAAGCCCGGTATTTCTGTAATCTCAGAACTGTGTCCGTTAAGCGATTGGTTGAAGACATCCTGTAAGTTGGAAGCAGGGTCGGTACTGATAAGAAGTATTTTCTTACCCTTGTCTGCTAATCCCACAGCCGTAGCGCAAGCGATCGATGTTTTTCCAACCCCTCCTTTTCCTGTGAAAAAGAGATATTTTGTAAAGTCTATATCAGATAAATTAAATGCTTTCATTGTGATGTTATATTTTTTTCTTTTTTAAATATTATTTTGTAGACATGAAGTCTAAATTTGTGCCTGTCCATTCACTCATCTGCCGGGTGGTGGGGTAGGTTTTAGATACAGCCACTTCACCATCCACCAGGGTGATGGGTAATGCTTCCGCACCATGTTTTTGAAGATAATTGTTTACGGTCTGATTGCTTACATATATCTGAGGCTCGTCCCTCAGATTATGGCGGATAACCGTTATTCCTTGTCTTTTTAATGTTTCTATAACGACAGCAATCCGCATTAATTCAGGATTGATGTTTGTTCCACACAAACCCATAGGACAACACATCGCCGGGTCGAAAATTTCTATCTTTTTCATCTTTACTGTTGATTTGATTGTTAAAACTTACTTTATAGATAATACATGACTGCATAATAAATCCCCACCGCAATAAAGAGGATGGCGACCACTTTACGAAACCATTTTTCGAATACTTGTATTCTGTTATAGAGCTTGCCTAATCCGGCAACACTATATGCCAATACCCAGACCCGTGCTACGAGGATAACAGGTAATCCGGTTGCAATCGCATAAACCACCGGTAAAAAGATAGCCGCCTGTTTCTGCTGCTGACATTGGCATAAGCATGCCGAAGTAGAATATTCCGCTTGTAGGGCAGAAAGCAAGGGAAAATAAGATTCCTAAGAATAGTGCACTCCAGCTTCCTTTTTGTTTTTCTCTTCAGCTTATTCCCGCTGAAGTTTATTTTAGGTAAATTGAGCTTGATGATGTCGAGCATATAAACGCCAATCACTATTAATAGCGGGGCAATTAGCATTTCTCCATACTTGCTTACAACCTTTTGTACGGAAAACATACTTGTGCTCCATGAAAATAAAGCACTTCCACGCGGTCATTCTGCATAGTTTCGCTGTTTGCTGTTTCTGTTTTCTCTTTGGCTCCATTTCCGCAGGAAATTAAAATAATTCCTGCAATAAATACATGGAATAACTTTTTCATGGCATGTAATTATTGGGTTAGTAATTCTGTTACCTCTTTCAATGACAGCTGTTTACCTGCCGAAACGACTTTCCCGTCTATAACCAAGGCCGGAAAAACTTAATATATTATATTCGATGATTTTCAATAAATCTTCCTCTTTTACCAAAGTGGCATCACTTCCTAATTCTGCAATAGCTTGTTGGGTGGTTTCGTACAAAGTTTTGCAACTGAGGCAACCTGTACCTAATACTTTAATTTCCATTATCAGATAGCTTTAAAATGAATAATATATATAATCGTAGTTCGTAGAACAACGAACATTGCTTATAAAAAAAGGTGCTGTTTATTCACAGCACGAAGTACATTTACATTCACCGAAGAATCCGGTAAACAACTTGCGGGCAAGTTCCCAGTTTTCACGGTTAATGCAATACTTGACTTTCGGTGTTTCTATTTCACCTTGAATCAGTCCGGCATCTTTCAGCTCTTTCAGGTGTTGGGAAACAGTCGCTTTGGCTATTGGCAGTTCTTCGTGAATGTCTCCGAAGTAGCAACTTTCCTGCTTGACTAAAAAATTAAGGATAGCCATTCTTGCAGGGTGTCCCAGTGCTTTTTTGCAAAGCGAGCTATCTGTTCCTGCTCTGTTGTGTACTGTTTGGTTTTCACTTTATATCTCTTTTATTTGTTGTTCGCAAAACAACGAACAATGTTTGAAATAGCAAAATAAATACGGTTATTTTTTAGATTAATTAAATGAATATTTGTCTTGCCGCATGTCGGTGCTATTTACATATACATGTTGACTATACTAACATGTATATGTAAGTATCTTTATCTTTTAAAAAAGTATCATTTTTGCTTTGAAGATATTGTGATTTAAGTGCTATCTGCATGGGATTCTATTAAATTTTACTTATTTTTGCATAGAACTTCTTGCAGAAGTAACCTTTAACCAATCGAAACTCAGATGAAGAAAATAGTCACATCCTTATATTTGTTATGTTGTGTATGTATGTGTCAGCTCCATGCCGCCAACAATGCTGTAGACTCTCTCTTATCCCAACTGGACCATGTAATTCAAAACCGCCCTGTATACATCAAGCAAAAAGAAAAGAAGCTGAACGACCTGAGACAAGCCTTGAGACAACGCATTTCTGATGAAAACCGCTTTACCCTGTTGGGGGAATATCTGGATGAATACCGTTCCTACAACACTGATTCTTCTCTTTACATCTCACGCGAGAGATACCAGGTAGCCCTGCGACTGAAAAACAAGGAACATCAGGACAACGCCCTCATGAACACTGCCGAGATTATGGGCGCGGCAGGCATGTATAAAGAAGCAGTTGACCTGATGCACAACGTACAAATCAATCATCTATCGGATGACCTGCACCCGTATTATTACCATATTTACCGTACAGTCTATGGGCTCATGGCCGATTACGCCGTTACGGAACAGGAGAAGAAACTATATGCCGAGATCACGGATAGATATCGTGATTCCCTGTTACTGGTCAACAAAGACAATCTTTTGGTGTACACGCTGATTCAGTCCGACCAGCACAATGTGCGGGGCGAGTTCGATAAAGCTATCCAGTTATTGACCGACTATCTGGCGGGACAGATAGACAATGTGCACGATGTGGCAATCTGTGCCTACACTTTATCAGAGTCATATCGCCTGAAAGAAGACACTGAAAAAGAGAAGGAGTATTTGATTCTTTCCTCCATTGCAGACATGAAGTCCGCAGTGCGCGAATATATTTCTTTGAGGAAACTGGCTGTGTTGCTCTATCAGGAAGGAGACATAGACCGTGCCTATTCGTATCTGAAACTGTGTATGGACGATGCCGTGTTCTGCAACGCCCGGTTGCGTATTCTGGAAATCCTGCAAATCTTCCCCCTCATCAACGACACTTACCAGCAAAAGGCTGAAAAACAACAGGAACAAATGAAATGGGCGTTAATCTCTATCAGCCTGCTGTCCATTTTCCTACTGATCGCAATCTTCTATGTGTATAAGCAGATGAAACGCGTAGCAGCTGCACGCCATGAAGTGATAAATGCCAACAAGCGTCTGAAAGAATTGAATGAAGAACTCCACCGCTACAATCTGCAACTGAAAGAAGCTAACCACATCATTGCCGAAAACTCCTACCTGAAAGAGGAATACATCGGCCGCTATATGGACCAGTGTTCCGTATATTTGGAAAAAAGATGGACAACTATCGCCGTTCGCTGGGCAAGATAGCCGCTACGGGCAAGGTAGATGAGCTATACAAAAACATCAAATCTTCTAAGTTCATAGAAGAGGAGTTGAAAGAGTTTTATGCCAATTTTGATAATACCTTCTTGCAACTGTTTCCCACTTTTGTAGAAGACTTCAACACCCTGCTTGCCGAAGGGGGAGCAAATTTACCCCAAGGCCAACGAACGAATGAGTACCGAACTGCGTATCTTCGCCCTTATCCGTTTGGGAATTACCGACAGTGTGAAGATTGCCCAATTCCTGCGCTATTCTGTGACTACCATTTATAATTACCGTACCAAAGTTCGTAATAAAGCTGCGGGCGACCGTGACCAACTGGAACAGGAAGTAATGAAAATAGGTAAGTCGAGAGACTAAAACCACACTTTTAAGGCATATAAGTGTCTTTTTTTACGCTTATATTTTTACTACTTTTTTAGCACAATGTATTTTCTTGATGATATTGATTATCAGTATTTTATGCCTTAATGAACGCCTTAAACTACTACTTTTTCACTCTTTTCCCCCTTATTGCTTCCTCTTATCAGATACATTTGCATTGTTCCTTCACAGAGGGGACAAGTGCATGTGAATCTATATTTTATTACTAACTTTAAACTCTTATATTATGCAAAAGTACAAAATGCCGATCAGGCTTCGAATCATGGTTTGTCTGATAGGAATGTTACTTCCGATGTGCATGTTCGCACAGCAAATCACAGTACAAGGTGTAGTGAAAGACCAGACCGGAGAAACCGTTATCGGTGCCAGTGTGGTGCAGGAGAACACAACGAACGGTACGATAACGGGTATCGATGGCGATTTCTCGCTGGATGTGCCTTCGGATGCCGTTATAGTAGTTTCATTCGTAGGCTATAAGTCTTTGGAAGTTCCCGTGAAAGGACAGAAGCAGATTATGGTAACACTCTCGGAAGACAGTGAGATGCTGGACGAAGTGGTGGTTATCGGTTATGGAACCATGAAGAAAAGTGACCTCACCGGTGCTGTTTCCTCCTTGGGAAGCAAGGACATCAAAGATGCTCCCGTTTCTAATCTGGGACAAGCCATTCAGGGCCGCATCTCCGGTGTGCAAGTAGTGGATGCCGGAAAGCCCGGTGACAATGTATCTATCAAGATTCGTGGTCTGGGTTCCATTAACAACTGCGATCCGCTGGTGGTGATTGACGGTGTGCCTACCGACCTGGGGCTGTCTTCACTGAACATGGCGGATGTGGAACGCCTGGACGTATTGAAAGACGCATCGGCTACAGCCATTTACGGTTCGCGTGGAGCCAATGGGGTAGTGATGATTACCACCAAGCGCGGAACGGAAGGGAAAGGCAAATTGTCAGTATCCGCTAATTGTGCTTTCCAGAATGCCACGAACGTTCCTTCTTTGCTGAACGCAAGCCAGTATGCTGATTTGAGTAATGATATGATGGTGAACAGCGGTCGCAACCCGAACCCGAATTGAGCAAATCCTTCGGAACTGGGTGCAGGTACCGACTGGATGGACGAATTGCTGCGCACGGGTGTGATGCAGAACTATACGGTAAGTTATTCCGGAGGAAACGAGAAGTCTCATTATTATGTGTCCGGTGGTTTTCTCGATCAGTCGGGTACGGTGCGCAGTGTAAACTATCGCCGTTTTACGTTTCAGTCCAACAGCGACGCACAGGTGCTGAAGTGGTTGAAGTTCTCCAATAATATCACTTTCAGTACTGATACGAAGGATTCGGGCAGTTATAATATCGGTGATGCGCTGAAGGCTCTTCCCGTTCTTCCGGTGAAGAATGAAGACGGTTCATGGAGTGGTCCGGAAGGTAATTCAGAATGGTACGGTAGCATCCGCAACCCGATAGGACCTACGCAACTGAACAAGAGTCAGACGAAAGGTTATAACTTCCTTGCCAACTTGACGGCGGAACTGACTTTTACCAAATGGCTGAAATTCAAGAGCACTTTCGGCTACGATGCCAAATTCTGGTTCATCGATAACTTCACGCCGAAATATAACTGGAAACCTATTCCGACGGAAGAAACTTCACGCTACAAGAGCGATAATAAATCATTCACTTATCTGTGGGATAACTATTTCCTGTTTGACCATACCTTTGCAGAAAAGCATCGTGTGGGAGTAATGGCGGGTTCGTCTGCACAGTGGAATGAGAATGATTACCTGAATGCGCAAAAGAATGTCTTCATGTTCGACAATGTACATGAAATGGATAACGGTCAGGAGATGTATGCCATTGGCGGCAGTTCCAATGAATGGGCGTTGCTCTCTTACATGGCACGTATCAACTACTCTTACGAAGACCGCTATATGCTGACGGCAACTGTCCGTCGTGATGGTTCCAGCCGTTTCGGTAAAAAGAACCGCTGGGGTACTTTCCCTTCTGTATCTGCCGCATGGCGCATTTCGCAGGAAAGCTGGTTCCCGAAGAACGACGTTGTGAACGACCTGAAAATACGTGCAGGATATGGAGTGACGGGTAGCCAGGCAAGTGTCGGTAATTATAGTTACCTGGCATCTTACAACACCAGTGTATATCCATTCGGAACAACGAGCGGCAATCAGACCGCATTGGTTTCCTCTACGCTTGCCAATCCTTACATCCATTGGGAAGAGGTGGCACAGACGAATATCGGTTTCGATGCGTCCCTGTTTAATTCACGGATTGTATTCTCACTGGATGCTTATCTGAAAGAGACAAGGGATATGCTGGTAAAGGCATCCATCCCCATCACATCGGGATTTGAAGATACCACCACCACTTATACGAATGCCGGTAAAGTGCGCAATCAAGGTTTGGAAATGAGTCTGCACACTATCAACCTGACTGGAGAACTGGGCTGGGGGAAACGAACGTGACCGCCACGTACAATAAGAATAAGATTAAGGACCTGAACAGCGCGGTTCCTTACTATATCAACCAGATCAATAACTCGTATGTGACGATGCTGGCAAAAGACTATCCGATTAATGCCTTCTACGGCTACGTGACGGACGGCTTGTTCCAAAATCAGGCGGAAGTGGATGCGCATGCCGTGCAGCCGGGAGCTGAACCGGGCGATATCCGTTTCAGGGATTTGAACAACGACGGTGTCATCAACGACAGTGACCGCACGGTGATTGGCGATCCTAATCCCAGTTGGTTCTTCTCAATGAACAACAACTTGTCTTACAAAGGATTCGAGCTTTCCGTATTCTTTCAGGGAGTGGCTGGCAATAAGATTTATAACGCCAACAATATCGACAACGTCGGAATGGCTGCCGCATACAACCAGACGACTGATGTGCTGAACCGTTGGCGCGGAGAGGGGACAAGCTACTCCATGCCGCGTGCCGTGTTCGGTGATCCTAATCAGAACTGCCGTGTATCCGACCGCTTTGTAGAAGACGGATCTTACTTGCGTGTGAAGAACATCACACTCTCTTATACCTTCCCGAAACAATGGTTGCAGAAGTTACAGATAGAGAATGCACGCCTTTCCCTTTCCTGTGAGAATGTGGCTACCATTACCGGATATTCCGGTTTCGATCCGGAGGTGGATATCAACGGTATTGATTTGTCCCGTTATCCCATTTCCCGTACATTCAGTGTAGGATTAAACTTTAACTTTTAAATAGATTCGGATATGAAAAAGATAACAAACTTACTATACGTGCTGGCTGTATTGACGCTGGTATCATGTAACGACTTCTGGATAAGTCGCCCAAATATGCCGTTGATCCTGAAACAACCGTGACCGATGATGTGGCTGTGGCACTGACAAACGCTTGCTACAAGGCGCTTCAGTCTTCCAATCTCTACAATCAGCGTATGTGGTCGCTGGATATCGTTGCGGGTAACAGTCTGGTAGGTGCAGGTGGTGGTACGGATGGTCTGGAAACCATACAGGCATCCAACTTTATCACGCAGAGCGATAATGGGATGGCTCTGTATATGTGGCGTTCTCCGTGGGTAGGCATCGGGCAGTGCAACATTGTACTGACCAGTCTTCCGCAGGCCGAAGCCGTATCGGAAAGCATAAAGAACCGTTGTATGGGTGAAGCATATTTCCTTCGTGCCCATTACTATTATATCTTAGCCCGTTTGTATGGCGGTGTTCCTTTGCGTCTGGAACCTTATAATCCGGGTGGATCTACTGCAATAGCACGCACTACGTTGGATCAGACTTATGAGCAGATCATTTCGGACTGTAAGAATGCAGTCGATTTGCTTCCGGCGAAAGCGGAATATAATGAAGAAGAAAAAAGGACGTGCCTGTAAGGATGCTGCCCTTGCCATGCTGGCGGATATCTACCTGACACTGGCTCCCAACCATACGAGCTATTATGAAGACGTGGTGGAACTGTGCAATGAGATTACGAACCTGGGGTACGACCTTTCCATTTGCAAGTATGAAAATAACTTCGATGCTACCATCAATAACGGTCCTGAATCTCTGTTTGAGGTTCAGTATTCCGGAAGTACGGAATATGATTTCTGGGGAACGGACGGTCAGTCTTCCTCGGCTTTCCACTTTCATGGGGCCTCGTAACTCGGACTTTGTTGCAGGCAGCTACGGCTGGAATCAGCCTACGGAGGAATTTGTGAGCCAGTATGAAGAAGGTGACAAACGGAAGGAACTGACGGTTCTTTATGCAGGTTGTCCGGACTTCGACGGGAAGACTTACAAGAGTTCTTATTCCAATACCGGATATAATGTCCGCAAATTTCTGGTTTCCAAGACTATTTCACCGGAATACAATACGAATCCCAATAATTTTTTGTTGTGTACCGCTACGCGGATGTCTTGCTAAAGAAAGCGGAAGCGCTGAATGAAATGGGACAACCCGGGCAGGCTGCCGCTTCCTTGAATATCGTTCGCAAACGTGCCGGATTGCCTGAAGTTTCGGGCCTGTCGCAGGAGGCGATGCGTGAGAAGATTATTCACGAGCGTCGCATGGAACTGGCTTTCGAAGGACATCGCTGGTTCGATATGATCCGCATCAATAATGGAGAGTATGCCATTCGCTTCCTGCAATCCATTGGGAAGAACAGTGTGAACAAGAATCGCCTGTTGTTCCCCATTCCGCAGACGGAAATGGATGCGAATATACTGATGACACAGAATCCGGGTTATTAATCACTTAAATCAGAAGAAGAATATGAAAAGATATATCTCACATATAGTATTTGCATTGCTGGGTTGCATGGTATTGTCTGCATGCGTGGACAATGACTATATGGAACTGGACAAGGGGCACAATGAGCTGGCGCTTTCCACCAGCAACACGGAAGTCGTTTTGAACGAACAGGCGTATGGCGATGATGCCCTGGAACTCTCTTGGACAACGGGCACGAATTATGGTACGGGAAATAAGATTTCCTATACACTGGAACTAGCCAAGGCGGGCAGTAATTTTACCGCTCCTTATGTGGCTTTGGAGAATGTCGTGCAGGAATATACCTGGAAGAAGAGCGTGGAGGAATTGAATAACATCCTTCGTGAATATTTCGGTGCGGAAGCTACTGAAAACATCTCTCTGGAAGCACGCTTAACAGCCAAAGTAACGGATCGGGAAGAGACGCAGGTAGCCACCACCTCTTTTTAGTGTCACTGCCTACAAACCGTTGACTTCCACTCTTTTACCTGATAGGGGATGCCACTCCCGGCGGTTGGAGTGCGGATGATGCAACGGAAATGACCCGGAAAGACAATGGTATCTTTACATGGACGGGAAAAATGACTGCGGGTTCCTTCAAGTTTATCACTACGCTGGGTTCTTTCTTGCCGTCATACAACAAAGGAACTGACGGAAAGCTGGTGCTTCGTACCAGTGCCGATCAGCCGGACGAATCGTTTACGATTGAAGAAGAGTTCAACTATGTTGTTGAAGCGAACCTGTTTACTGGTGTTATTACCCTGACTCAGACCGAGAACCTCAGACCGGCTTACGATCAACTTTATTTCGTAGGAGGTATGAACGACTGGGGATTTGTGCCGATGAAAAAGGATGTGCTCGATCCGTTCCTGTTCCGCTATGCCCGTTTGTTCGATGCTGGTCAGGGTGGGGAATTTAAGTTCGGAACTTCGGAAGGAAGCTGGGAGAATATGTATAAGGCAAAGAATGCCGATGCCGCTTACACCGATACGGAAATGGTATTTGTGAAAGGGTTCGATCCTGACAATAAATGGGTACTGAAAGATGTCGAATGTGGTAAGGCTTATAAGATATGTGTCGATATCCGTGCAGGGAAAGAGCGTATGATGATGAGCGAATTTGTTCCTTATGAGATGATTTATATGGTAGGAGATGCTACGCCTGCGGGATGGAGCATTGGAGATGCCACACCGATGCAGGCCACAGATAGTCCGTATGTATTTACCTGGCAAGGTGTACTGAATGTGGGTGAGTTGAAGCTGACCTGTGATAAGAAAGAGGACTGGAACGGTGCCTGGTTTATGCCGACCGTAGCCGACCGGCAGCCTTCGGGCGAGACGGAACCAATGCTGTTCCTCGGATAAGGCCAGTGATGCTTTCAAAGCTCAATACCTGGATGTAATGATTGGAGGCATCGACCAGAAATGGAAGATCACGACGGCAGGTTCTTATAAGATTACCCTGAATCAACTGGAAGAGACGATTTCGATAGTGAAACAGTGAAACGATGAAATATATAGTTTATGCAATGGCTGCCACGTTCTTTTTGGCTTCGTGCAGCAAAGACAATGATGAAACCGGCGGTGGTAACGGTGGTGGAGGAGAAACAGGAGGAGTGACTGATGTCACTCCCGTTACCTCCGATTTGACTGTGAACCTGACTACTGACAAGGCTTGCTACCGACCGGGTGAAACCGTTTCCTTCACAGCCGATGTCCTGCCTGCGGGAGCAAAGGTACGTTACCGCACTTTGAATCAGGTAATCTCCGAACAGGCAGCCGCAGGCAGTTCTTGGACATGGACTGCCCCTGCAACGGATTTCACCGGATATCTGGCGGACGTTTATCGCACTAAAGAAGACGGTACGGAAGTTATTCTCGGTACTATTGCCGTCGATGTATCCAGCGACTGGACACGCTTTCCGCGTTATGGCTTTGTCGCCACCTTCGACGCTTCTAAAACGGAAAGTAAAATTCAGGAGGAAATGGCTTTTCTGAACCGTTGCCATATCAATGGTGTGCAGTTTCAGGATTGGCACAACAAGCACCACTGGCCGTTGGGCGGTACGCGCGAACATCTCGATGCGGTATATAAGGATATTGCCAACCGGGATATCTATACACAGTCGGTAAAGGATTATATCCGCGTCCAGCACTCGTATGGAATGAAGGCGATGTTTTATAATCTTTTGTTTCGGTGCGCTCGATGATGCAGCGGGTGACGGTGTGAAGGAAGAATGGTACATCTTTAAAGGCACAGGACATACGGATAAGGATGCCCATACGTTGCCCGACAGTTGGAAAAGCAATATCTATTTGCTCGATCCGGGTAATGCCGAGTGGCAGGCATATATTGCCCAGCGCAACGATGATGTCTATGCCAATCTTGACTTTGATGGCTATCAGATAGACCAGTTGGGCAACCGTGGCGACCGCTATGATTACAAGGGGAATAAGGTGAATCTGCCTAAGACTTATGTTTCGTTTATTGAAGCCATGAAGGGGAAACATCCTGATAAACGACTGGTGATGAATGCAGTAAGTAGCTACGGGGCATCCCAGATTGCAGGTACGGGCAAAGTCGACTTCCTGTATAATGAAGTTTGGGGGGATGAAGCTGATTTCACGGACTTATATACGATCCTGAAAGCGAACCATCAGTACGGAAATCAGGCACTGAAGACGGTGTTTTGCGGCTTATATGAATTATGAGAAGAGTTCCGGTGAATTCAATATGCCGGGAATCTTGCTGACGGATGCGGTGATGTTTGCTCTGGGCGGTTCGCACCTAGAATTGGGAGGCGACCACATGTTGTGCAGCGAATACTTCCCGAATACCCGTTTGCAGATGAGTGATGCCTTGAAGACGGCTGTTGTGCGCTATTATGACTTTATGACTGCTTATCAGAATCTTCTTCGCGATGGCGGGGAGGAAGACGAGGTAACTTTGGTATGTACGGATGCGAGCAAGAATCTGAATCTGAACACTTGGCCACCACAGAAATCAGCCATTACTTCTTTCGCCAGAAGGGTGAACGGTAAACAGGTGGTTCATCTGCTGAACTTCCTTAGTGCAAACAGTTTAAGTTGGAGAGACCTGAACGGGACAATGCCCGAACCACGGTTGGTGACTAAAGTGCCCTTGAAGTTGAATGTTGCGGGGAAAGTGAGCAAAGTGTGGGTGGCTACTCCAGACGCACATGCCGGAGCTTCGCAGGAATTAGCTTTTGAACAGAAAGACGGAACGATAACCTTTACGCTTCCTTCACTGAAATACTGGAGCATGATTATAATAGAATAAACGGTTATTGGGGTTGATTCAAAATAAATTGGAAAGAAAAAGAGTGGTAAGGGGGTAGAGTGATAGGGCGATAAAGTAGCTGCGTTATATATCGCAGAGATTTGTTAGAATTTATTAACGGCAATGTGGCTTTTGTAACTTTCTGATTATCAATACCACTAAACCACGCCCTATTCAGTATACGACTGAACCCTATTAAGTATACGACTGAATGGCATTCAGTATACGACTGAATTAGGTTCAGTATACGACTATTTTAGGAATATACATAATTTGTAAACAATATACACCACTACCCTGTTTTTTCAGTTCATAATCGCTACAGAAAGAACAGATTATAAAAGATATAGAACCATGAGAAAATATATATATTTATTTTTAATGCTGTGGTTGCCTGTCTCTGCATTTATATGGCGGAAATGTAACGGGAAACTGTACTTCTTATTCGCAGGAAGGGAGAGATGTTACGTTTCATATAGACGATAATTCGGCTGTGCAGTTGCAACTTTGCAGTTCCTCCGTTGTGCGCGTCTGGTTTTCACCGGACGGTAAGTTGCAGCGGGGAAATCCTTCCTTTGCGGTGATTAATGAAGAATTGGAAGATGTAGGCACTGTTCGGGTGGACGAACAGAATGCCTGCTATGAGATATTTACGCCTAAACTGCGTATCCGCGTCAACAAGGCTCCGTTCAGTTTGCAGATATTCGACAAGTATCAGAAGCTTTTATTCAGTGACTATGCCGACAAGGGACATATCAGCGACGGAGAGCGTAAAGTGGAGTATAAGACTCTACGTCGGGATGAGCATTTTTTCGGTTTGGGTGAAAAGACTGGCAAGCTGGACCGCCGAGGCGAATCTTATAAGATGTGGAACAGTGATAAACCTTGTTACAGCATTGTGGAGGATCCCCTGTACAAGAGTATCCCTTTCTTTATGAGCAGCTATCGCTATGGTATATTTCTGGATAACACGTATAAGACAGAATTTAAATTCGGTACTGAAAGCCGTGATTATTACAGCTTTGAAGCTCCCGGTGGGGAGATGATTTACTATTTTATCTTTGGTAAGGATTATAAGGAAATCATGAAGCAGTATGTCGCATTGACCGGACAACCCATCATGCCTCCGAAGTGGGCACTGGGCTTTGCACAATGCCGTGGTCTGCTGACTACCGAGAAGCTCTCTTATGAAATAGCCGAAGGATACCGCAAGCGTGGCATTCCTTGTGACATCATCTATCAGGACATCGGTTGGACACAATACCTACAGGATTTCAACTGGCGGAAAGAAAACTATCAGAATCCGAAGAAGATGCTTGCCGACCTGAAAAGGATGGGCTTCAAGGTGATTGTTTCGCAAGACCCTGTCATCTCCCAGGCCAATAAAAAGCAATGGGAAGAAGCGGACCGCCTCGGCTATCTGGTGAAAGACTCCACCACGGGTAGAAGCTATGATATGCCTTGGCCGTGGGGTGGCAACTGTGGTGTGGTGGACTTTACCATTCCCGAAGTGGCGGACTGGTGGGGAGCCTATCAGCAGAAACCGATAGATGACGGCATTGCCGGCTTCTGGACGGATATGGGTGAACCTGCCTGGAGCAATGAGGAACAAACGGAACGTCTTGTAATGAAACACCATCTGGGTATGCACGATGAAATTCATAACGTGTATGGTCTGACCTGGGACAAGGTGGTAAAGGAACAGTTTGAGAAACGGAATCCGGATCTTCGTGTCTTCCAGATGACACGTGCCGCCTATGCAGGATTGCAGCGTTACACCTTCGGCTGGACCGGAGATTGCGGCAATGGAGATGATGTGCTGCAAGGCTGGGGACAGATGGCTAATCAGATCCCGGTACTTTTATCTGCCGGACTGGGAGTAATTCCTTTCGTGGCATGTGACATTTCCGGTTATTGCGGGGACATTGAAAATTATCCCGCTATGGCGGAACTTTATACCCGTTGGGTACAGTTGGGAGCGTTCAATCCTCTGAGCCGTATTCACCATGAAGGAGATGTGGCGGTAGAACCGTGGCTCTTTGGGGAGGAAGCGGAGAAGAACGTTAAAAGCTGCCATAGAAATGAAATATCGCTTGCTGCCTTATATTTATACTTATGCCCGCGAAGCGTATGAAACGGGTTTGCCGATTATGCGCCCTATGTTTATGGAATATCCGGCGGATTTGGAAACGGTCTCTACGGATGCACAATTCATGTTTGGTAGCGAACTGCTGGTGGCTCCGGTGGTGAAGAAGGGGGCAACTAATAAGAATGTTTATCTGCCCGAAGGTATCTGGATAGATTATAATGACAAGCGCACGGAATATAGCGGTGAACAGTGGACTACGGCAAATGCTCCCCTGAATACCATTCCTATGTTTGTGCGGAAAGGAAGTATCATCCCTCAGATGCCTGTGATGAATTATACGGATGAAAAAGCGGTTTATCCGATTACATTTGAGGTATTTCCGGCTGCGGTGGGCGGTGAAACGTCTTTCTCCCTGTATGAAGATGCAGGAACTGATCTGGGGTATCAGCGTGGAGAATTTATGCGTACTCCTGTATCTTGCCGGACAACGGAAAAGGGATATGTATTTGAAGTCGGGGAAAAGATGGGAGAAAAGTATGCCCTTCCGGGAGAACGCAACCTGATGTTTTGCATTTATACCGGGCAGATGCCGAAGGAAGCGCTTATTGACGGACAGAAAGTAAGGAAGATGAAAGCGGAAAAACTGAATGAAGGGATGGAAACGGAGTTCAAGGTTACCGCATGGTGTCCGGATAAGAAACAGAATCTTTGTATGTTGAGATTGCCGGATGACGGGGTGAAACACACGATTGAATTTATTTATTAATACCAACCATAAAAAGTATAGTTATGGAGAAAGTTAATGCTTAGTGCAATTTGTCTTCTTTTTTGCCTTAGCGGGGAAAGCGGAAGGAGTGTCGTCTCCTTCGGGCCAGGTGAAGCTGGATTTCGAATTATCAAAGAATGGCACTCCAACCTATCAGGTGGAGTATAAAGGGAAATTCGTGATTAAGCCCAGCACCTTGGGACTGGAATTGAAGAATGCCAATAATCTGTTGGATGGTTTTGAAGTCCTGAAAGCTTCTACCTCTACCTTCGACGAAACCTGGCAACCGGTGTGGGGAGAGACGAAAGATATTCGTAATCACTACAACGAATTGCTGGTTGAATTGAAACAGCCCGCTACAGATCGTTATATGAACCTTCGTTTTCGTGTATATGATGATGGCGTAGGATTCCGTTATGAGTTTCCACAACAGAAGAACCTGGTTTACTTTGTGATAAAGGACGAACATACCCAGTTTGCTATGGCGGGCGATCATACCGCCTGGTGGATTCCCGGTGATTACGATACTCAGGAATATGATTATACGGAATCCAAACTTTCGGAAATTCGCGGTTTGATGCAGGGAGCCATTACTGATAATGCGTCACAAAACCAGTTTTCACCGACAGGTGTACAGACTTCCCTCCAGATGAAAACGGCTGACGGAATCTATCTGAATCTCCATGAAGCCGCTTTGGTGGATTATTCGTGTATGCACCTGAATCTGGATGATAGGAACCTTGTCTTTGAATCCTGGCTGACACCGGATGCACAGGGTGATAAAGGGTATATGCAGTCACCTTGTCACACTCCGTGGCGTACGGTGATAGTCAGTGATGATGCCCGTGAAATGCTGGCTTCCAATCTGATACTGAATCTGAATGATCCTTGTAAGTATGAGGACACTTCTGGATTAAGCCTGTGAAGTATGTAGGCGTATGGTGGGAAATGATTGCGGCAGGCAAGCCGTGGGCTTATACATTTGATCTCCCTTCTGTAAAACTGGATGAAACGGATTATACGAAAGTGAAACCGAATGGTATTCATCCCGCCAATACGGAGAATGTAAAGAAGTACATTGATTTTGCTGCGGAGCATGGTTTCGACCAGGTATTGGTAGAAGGCTGGAATACCGGTTGGGAAGACTGGTTCGGCAACAGCAAGGATTATGTTTTCGACTTTCTCACTCCATATCCTGATTTTGACATCAAATATCTGAATGAGTATGCCCACTCCAAAGGTGTCAAACTGATGATGCATCATGAGACATCAGCTTCCGCACGCAACTACGAACGCCACATGGAGGCCGCCTATGACTTGATGAACCAATACGGTTACAATTCCGTGAAAAGCGGTTATGTGGGCAATATCATTCCGCGCGGTGAATATCATTATGGGCAGTGGATGAAAAACCATTACCTGTATGCCGTGACCGAAGCTGCCAAGCATAAAATTATGGTGAATGCCCACGAGGCTGTACGCCCCACTGGTTTGTGCCGTACGTATCCGAACCTGATAGGAAATGAATCTGCCCGTGGTACGGAATATGAAGCTTTCGGAGGCAGCAAGCCTTTCCACACGACCATTCTTCCTTTCACCCGTCTGCAAGGTGGACCGATGGATTATACGCCAGGTGTCTTTGAAATGGATATGAATAAACTGAATCCGAATAGTCACGCTCATGTAAACTCTACATTGGCGCGTCAGTTGGCACTCTACGTCACGATGTACAGCCCTCTGCAAATGGCAGCCGATCTGCCTGAGAACTATGAACGCTTTATGGATGCTTTCCAGTTCATTAAAGATGTGGCTCTGGACTGGGATGACAGCCGATACCTGGAAGCAGAACCGGGACGCTATATCACGGCTGCCCGCAAGGCGAAAGGTACGAATGATTGGTTTATAGGTTGTACCAGCAGTGAGCAGGGACATGCTTCTACTCTGAAACTGGATTTTCTGGATGCTGATAAACAGTATATAGCTACTGTTTATGCGGACGCAAAGGATGCTGATTATAAAACGAATCCGCAGGCTTACGTAATCCGTAAAGGGATTGTTTCTCCTAAAACCGTACTGAAATTGAAAGCGGCTCCGGGTGGTGGTTACGCTATCAGCATTATGGAGGTGAAAGATAAGGCGGAATTGAAAGGATTGAAAAAACTGTCCGGTAATATCTGATAAATGATTAGAGGTGGTGTCAAAAGTAAATTTAGCTATCATTTTGCTCTGTCATGCTGAGCGTAGCCGAAGCATGACAAGAACAATAATCAGACTTTTGACACCACCTCTATTATTCTTATTTTAGATTTTCATTGGTTTGACACCATCGGTTGAGGAATAAAACTTTGTGTTTAGATATAAAAGATTACAAGTCAAATATTTCTCTATTTTCTTTTGTATCAGGATATATATGCCATGAACCAACCTTATTATCTATAATTTTTGCAACCCAGATGGCACAAATATTATTAAGTATCTCATCAGAACAAATCGAGTAGCCTTGCATAATCACGGTAGAACCTCTTGCTACAATATTTTCAAATATATTCCGGTATCCAGGATCAAAATTGAAAAACGGCTCCCATGCCTGAACTATATTGTTATCCTTTCCTTTAATTCGATTATTTGCAGTATCACAAAATACATGATCTTCTGTCATTAGATTTGCCAATCCTTTCAGATCGGCATTTGTAATGCATTCGTTGAATTGCAGAGCAATACTTTTTGGGGGATATGGTTATCATACGATTTTTTATTATTAGCTTCTTTCCTGAATCCCAATTGTTCAATAGGTAGGATAGAGGCAGTATTTCTTGGCAAAGAAAAAGCCTTTTACGAGGATATTCCAAACGTATGGAAAAAAAAAGAGAGTACCGCTGTACTCCAACCTTTGTTAACCTTAAATCTAATACTATGAAAAACACAGTGCAAAGATACGGACATTCTGCGTATTTCCAAATGATTAGGCCAATATAAGTGTTTTTATAACACTAATTAAAAGATAGGCGTTGTTTCTTTTACTTTTTTTCAAGGTTTTATTCATTGATACGCTCTTTTATCTTTCCCCATGGCGTGTGTATCGAACAGGCAACTTTCGCGCATGGTGTGATACATTTCTTTGAAGCGGGACATGGGAATAGTGAAACTCAACAGATTGGCTTCAAAGTGGGGACGCACGGACGGATCGAAGAAGCCGAGGAAACAGCGCCTACCATCTTTTTGGTTTTCGAGAACAGTGAGGGTTATAACGGAACTGCAACCGGAACCGAAAGGAGCAGCTACGGTATCGAATGCATTCGTATCATAAAAAGGCCCATGTGGTAAGTCCTGACAGGATATCAGGCGTAGCAAGGAACAGCAAACCCTCTACATCATCGAAAGAAGCAAGTTTATCTATCCGGGCAAAATGCAGATAGGCCTTTTCCGTACGCGGTACTGGATTTGCTTTTATGAAATCTGTTACCATTTCAGGAGTCTTTTTGTACTTCTCTTTCAGAGATACGAAGTTAGGTACGTGTATAGGCATTTCCGTGAAACCGGTGTAGAATTTTCCGCCGCCACATCCTATGACGTCGCTGTTCAGGCTGATGGTTTTACCTTCCCTTACCTGTTGCAGGCCCTTGAAGAAGCAACCGCCAATTTTTTCTGTTTCGCTTTCCTGTTTATCGGAGTACCAGAAGGCGATGGGAAGTTCGGCGCGTTCACCAAATGCTTCCCGATAATTAGTCATAAAAGTATGTATATCCATGATAACAGAGTTTTGGTTTGGAAGTAAAGATAACAATTGATTGCCAGATTATTGAGGATTTTACTTATTTTTGCATAGAAAACTATAATTCCATATTGATTATGAAAACACGCATTTCTTGTTTCTTCCTATTTGTTTTTTCTTTGTGCAGATAGTGAAAGGAGAAGATGATACTTTGTGGCAACTTCCGCTTCTGATATAAATATTCCGGAAAGTACGAACATAAAAAAAGGAGTACCGCTGTACTCCAACCTTTGTTAACCTTAAATCTAATACTATGAAAAACACAATGCAAAGATACGTACTTTCGGGATAACTGCAAATTATCCAAATAAAAAAGTATGTTCTATAACATTAATTAAAAATATAGACTTAATCTTATATCTTTGTTAACCTTTAGCCTCCTGATACATAAACCGTTTAATAGATTTTTTGGCTGTCTTTTCAAATTCCTCGAAGTGGATCTTTATCTTTGATATCTGGCAATAAGCCGGTAACTGCTGGTTGAGTTCGTTACGGTTAGCTTCCATCATACGCTCTACATCCGTTTGTTGCAGTCCATTGGCAAATGCATCGTCAAAGTCCGGATAAATCAGTGCTACCAATTTTTCTTTTTGCAACACAATGAGTGACTCGGAAACGTAAGGCATATTATTCAGTTTGCTTTCAATCTCTTCCGGGTAGATGTTTTGTCCGCTGGAAGTGAGCAACATATTCTTGCTGCGCCCGCGAACGGTTACATAACCTTCCGCATCCATTGTACCTAAATCGCCTGTATGCAGCCAGCCATTTACGTCAATGATTTGTGAGGTTGCTTCCTGGTTCTTATAATATCCCAGCATCAGGTTGGTACCCCGACAAATGATTTCTCCTGCTATCTTTTCCGGATCAGACGAATCTATCTTCACTTCCATGCGTGTGGCTGCTTTACCGCATGATGCCAACTTCATGGTTTCCCAGCGGCTGGAACAGATGATCGGGCCACATTCCGTCATACCGTAGGCGATGGTGTAGGGGAAGCCTATCTGTTTGAGGAAGCGCTCGACTTCTGCATTGAACGGGGCTCCGCCGATGATTATTTCATCGAAGTTACCACCGAATATTTCCATTGCTTCTTTGCGTGCAAGAGCCCTGATCTTGTCGTTGATGATAGGAACATGGAGTAGTAATTTACCAATTTTATTATCTACACGGGGCAGAATATTCTTCTTGATAATCTTTTCTACAATCAGAGGCACACATGAGATGACACGTGGCTTGATTTCAGCGAAAGACTGTGCGATAATTTTAGGAGTCGGCATGCGAGTGAGGAAGTAGATGTGTGCCCCGGCTGAAAAACCGTAAAGGAAATCGTAAGTCATTCCGAACACATGTCCCATAGGAAGCATGGAAACTATGTTATCGCCCGGTTTCACCGGAAGCATCTCATGGCAGTAATTTACGTTGGACCAAAGGCTGCGATAGGGGAGCATAACACCTTTGGAATATCCGGTAGTACCGGAAGTATAGTTAATGATGGCAAGTTCTTCCGGCTCATCCTTCCGGTAACAGATATGCTCGGGGCGGAAGTTTTTAGGATAGCGCTGTCCATATAGAGTATTGCGGTGCTCGAAAGCTTCCATCAATCGTTTGTCGCGACAGACTACAGGGGTGAATTCAGTCATCAGAATAACGCCCAGCAATTGCGGCATGGCGTCTTCATTCAGGTTTTCCCATACCTGTCTCCCCACAAAAAGCAGTCTGGCTTCTGAGTGATTGACAATATTATGTATATTATCCGCTTTAAATTCGTGAAGGATAGGCACAATAACAGCTCCATAAGTGATGGATGCCAAGAAAGTAACTGCCCAGTGTGCACTGTTACGACCGCAGACGGCAATTTTATCACCCGGTTGGATACCGGCACTTTCCAGTACAATATGGAATTTTGCAATCTTGCGAGCCACGTCTTTATATTGGAGGGTAGCACCTTTATAGTCAGTCAAGGCGTTTAAGTTCCAGTTCCGGATGATGCTTTGTTCAATGTAATCAATGAAGTGTTGTTCCTGTTCCATCTGTTAAATTTGCACACTTTAGTTAAAACTGCGCAAATATAGAGCTAAATGTGATGGCGTGCAAGTTTATATATTTATTCTTTGGTGGGAGGCGAAAGAAAAAGAAAAAATAACCAATTGTACTTTCTTTTGCCTTGATGCAAAAGAAAGATACCAAAGAAAAAATCAAGGCTGCACTTCTGGGGCTACTCCGAAAGTATTTTCAGCTAAAGGGCAGGAACTCGCTTCGCTCAAACAGCCTGCCCTTCTTAACGCCGAAAATACTTTCTACGCTTAACGCCCCTACAGTGAGGCCGGGAGACCATTCGGCGTGAATGAGGAAATATTACGTGATTCTGTATCACATAGGTGCTTCACAGTCTTGTGCGCGCAACGCTTTATTGCGCAGCACTCTACCGCGCAGCCTTCGGGCATAGGCGTAGGTGCGTCAGGCGGAGATGTTGTCAGGCGCAGGTAAGAGGCGATCTGTCTGAGCGTAGCGAGTTTGAGCCCCGTCTGCGCATGGCAGTATTGGAGTAGCACCGTAGACGTAGCCCGTGCCCTTTCTTTTTGGTATCTTTTTCTTTCGGGCAAACGAAAGAAAAAGTACACACATATTAATCACTACTCTTCTTATCCGAAATCAGCAACAGCTTATCCCCCAAATGTAATTTCAGTGATCCGTTCGGTATCAGGAACTCCGTGCCTCGTTTCACAATCATTACGAGTGCTCCATTAGGCAGAGTGATATCCTTCAGGGTATCGCCTTCTTCCAGCATCTCCGTGGTAACGGTCATATCGCTGAGATCACTATCTATTTCTTCGGGCAATTCCACACCGAATTCATTACCGGTCTTTTCCAACGGAGTAGAAAGTTTCAGCATGCGGGCGGCCAAGGAAACGGTAGTACCTTGGATAACGAGAGAAACAATCGTGATAAAGAATACGATATTGAAGATTACATCGGCACCCGGTACTTGCGCTACTACCGGATAAGTGGCGAAGATGATAGGCACTGCTCCACGCAAACCTACCCAGGAAACAAAAAGTCGCGAACGGTTTGTGATCTTCTTGCCGAAAGGCAGCAAACAGAGGAAGACACTGAGTGGGCGACCGATAACAATCATAAATACACCGATAAGTGTTGCCACCAAAGCAATATCGAGTAATTCGTGAGGATTTACCAACAAACCGAGGCAAAGGAACATGATGATTTGGAACAGCCAGGTTAATCCATCCATGAAAGTATAAATCTCTTTGCGATGCATTATCTTGTTGTTACCTACCATAATACCGGCAATGTAAACGGCGAGGTAACCATTTCCTTTCAGAAGATCGGTAATGGCGAAAGTGAAAAATACAAATGCAAGTAGAAGAATGGGATAAAGAGCCTGATTATCAATATTAAGCTTATTCAGCATGAGGATGGCAAGTTTGCCGAGAAGGTATCCGGCAGCTGCACCTACTATGAATTGGATAACGAACGAACTGAAGATACCTCCAATACCCATTCCACCGGATTGTATGAACTGTATCAGCACGATGGTAAGCATGTAAGCCATCGGGTCATTACTACCACTTTCAAGCTCCAGCATGGGACGAAGGTTATGTTTCAGATTCATTTTCTGCGAACGCAAGATGGCGAATACAGAAGCGGAATCAGTAGATGACATGGTGGAAGCAAGTAGTAGGGATGTAGTGATAGGAAGATAAATATTTGACCAACTCATGCCGGCAATCCACCAGATGAAAAATCCTGTAAAGATGGCAGTTAGCAGTACGCCGATTGTGGAGAGAACAATACCCGGAACAAGAATCGGTTTAATTTCGCTGAATTTAGTATCCATACCGCCGGAAAACAAAATAACGCTAAGAGCAACCATACCAATAAATTGTGCTTCTTTAGCGTTATGAAACTGTAGTCCGAAACCATCGCTACCGAAAATCATGCCGACGACAAGGAACAGTAACAGGGCAGGGACTCCGAATCGATAGCCGGTCTTGCCGACAATAATACTAATGAAAAGTAAGATAGAACCAATTAAAAGAATGTTTTCTGCTGTAAAAATCATAAATTAGGTATTATTTAAGTTGTTTATTCAAGGATTTAGTTATCGCAAAGCGAAGTTACACTTATTTTTAAACAATTGCAAGGGGTAAAATGTTCAGATTCGCTCCGAAAGGAAGAAAAAGAGTGATAAGGCGGTAAGGTGATAGAGCGATAAAGTAGCTGCGCTATATATCACAGAGCGTTATCCTGCTATCACCCTACCACATTATCGCACTTTGTTCATATCTGATTCAATGATGAACATAATCCAAATCTTGATTCATATTATTAGTCTATTATTGAATTATTTTTCTCCTATTGGGAAAAAGTTTTTCTCCAGTAGGAGAAAAAAATCATTAATACCACTTTGTTTTTTAAACGTTACCTAATTGAATTTTAGTATAAACATGGTTTCCTTTCCGGGATACAGGGAAAGGCTGCCACCTGACAGCCGCATAATTTGACGGGAAATGCTCAAACCGATGCCGCTGCCACCTTCTTTTGTGGTGAAGAAAGGTATGAAAATGTGTTCTGCTACTTCAGGAGGAATGGCAGGGCCGTTATTGGATACTTCGATGAGTACGGCTTCATTTTCATTGCAATAAGCGTGTAAGGTGATGATGCCTTCCGGAATTTCTGCTGCTTCAATGGCCTGAATGGCATTTTTCAATACGTTGATAAGTACCTGCGAGATAAGGTTTTCATCTGCATAAAGAATAAGATCACCCGGAGTGATGTGGGAGTGGAAGGTGATATGTGAATTAGGATATTGATGCCGTGCCAGTTCCACCATACGATTGATAAAACCTTTGACGTAGAACAAGGAAGGTTCCGGTTTGGGGATACGGGTGAAACGGCGGTAATTTTCCACGAAAGAGAGGAGTCCTTTGCCCGTGGTGCTGATGGTGTGCAGGCCATTGCGGATTTCGTCAGCAGTTTCTTTGTCGGAAGAGATGGATTCACTTTTCGCTTTTAATTCTTCACTTCCCTGTATCAGTGTCAACAATGTGTCGCTCAATGAAGTGATGGGAGTCACAGAATTCATGATTTCATGTGTCAGTACACGGATCAGGCGTATCCAGGAGTCGATTTCCTTTTCATCCAGTTCGTTATTGATATCATTCAGGGCAAGGATGCGAAAATGCTCCTGACGGATGGTTATGTCGGAGACGCCGGATGGAGAGATTGACCGTACCGCGTTCGTTGGACAGGCGGGTTTGCAACTTATCTCCGGGACGGCAATGGGCGAAAAGTCCCATAAGGTTTGCATCGATACGGCTAAGTTGGCTGACATGGGTGAAGACTTCCAGCCCTAACAGGCGGAGGGCTTCATTATTTTTCTGGTAAACAGCACCTGCATCGTTCAGTACCAAGATACCGGTATTGATGCAGTCGAGAATGAGTTCGTAATACTTTTCCTGTTGTGCAGTTTCGCTCTTTACATTATATAATATGGATGCAACGCGGTTCAGGGCTTGGTTTACAATACGGTTGTCCGGAATGTCTTCGTGCTCGGAGAAATGGATGGATGCATCGTTGTTTTCAATGGCATCGAGCAGAAACAAAACCTTCTGTGTATGCCGACGATACAGTTTCCATTGCCAGCGCAGACTCGTTAACAGCAGCAAGGAAGAGATGACGATCCATAGAAGGTCTTTATAAATAATGGATACCGTGACAGCTCCCGCCAACAGGAGAGAGATGACAATGCGGAAAAGGTAGCGGTCGGTGATGTATCGGGGAGTAATGTTTCATAATCCGAACTTTTTCATTTTATTATAGAGAGTCTGTCGGGTGATGCCGAGTTGTGCGGCAACAGCGGATAGATTGCCGTTACAGGTATCCAAAGCTTTCTGTATCATTTTCCGTTCCATTTCTTCAAGGGTGGCTGCTTCTGTACCGGCATCGCTTCCGGTGCGTGAGGTTTCAGTACGTTTAGGCAACTGGAACAGTTCCGCCGGCAGTTCGTTGCCATCGCAGATAATGACTGCTTTCTCTATGGCATGCTCCAGTTCGCGGATATTTCCGTACCAGGGGGTGTGTTTTCAATTTGGTACAGGCAGCACCGGAAAGCCGTAATAATGCTTTGTCATATTGCTTGCAGAAGCGTGTTATAAAGCGTTCGGCAAGAGGAAGAATGTCTTCCGGCCGTTCGCGCAAAGGAGGAATTTCAAGATGGATAGTATTGATGCGGTAAAGCAAGTCTTCACGGAATTCATTGCGTTGTACCATCTCGTTCAGGTTGCGGTTGGTGGCACAAATCAAACGGATGTCAACAGCGATAGGCTGGTTGCTGCCTACACGGACAATACTGCGGCGTTGCAATACGGTCAGTAGTTTGGCTTGCAGGTGATAGGGTAAATTGCCGATTTCATCGAGAAACAGTGTGCTATGGTCTGCTGTTTCGAACTTACCGGGACGGTCAGCGTATGCATCTGTGAAAGAGCCTTTTGTATGCCCGAAAAAGCTCACTTTCAAAGAGGCTTTCGGTGATGGCTCCCATATCTACGGCAACCATTTCCTTCGTACGGCGGGAAGAAAGTGCATGAATTTCACGTGCCAGCATCTCTTTTCCCGTACCGTTTTCTCCGGTGATAAGGATATTTGCATCGGTTGTGGCGACTTTCTCCACCAGCGAGCGCAATTGCTGCATGATGGGACTTTCTCCCCAATACATGGCAGGGGTTACAGGAGAGGCGATTTTTCCGTTATTTTTATTATGAATGGCTTGGGCTGCATTCAGTAAGGTTTCCACCAGCTTTTGATTATCCCATGGCTTGACAATAAAGTCTGTAGCTCCTTCTTTAATGCCACGCACGGCAAGATCAATATCTCCATAAGCAGTGAAAAGAACCACAGGCAAGGAGGGACGAAGGCGTTTGATTTCCTGTAACCAGAATAATCCTTCGTTTCCCGTATTGATACCTGAGGTAAAATTCATGTCAAGTAACACCACTGATGGATTTTCTTCACGTAACACAGAGGTAAGTGTGACAGGTGAAGTGATCGGGATGATCTTTTTCGAAATGGGGTTTCAACAGCAATTGCACTGCGGTGAGCACACCGCGGTTATCATCAACAATAAGGATATTTCCGGGCTTTTTCATACGAGAGTTTCTTTTGAGGGGTAAAGATAATGCAAATTGAAGGTATAACTTTCATGCTTGCATGAAAAAGTTATGCTGAGATGCAGCTTATCTTCTGTAAAGATAAGGAGGTTCGCGAAAAAAATGAAAGAGACTTGTCATATTTTCTACATACCGGCGTAATACGAATAGCTGACCTTTGCCTACAACATTCGCTGTTTCTTATATTCCCAATTTTGAAGAGGAACAGGTGAAGTTTGGCCACGCACGTAAATGCGATGGTATTATAAATTACTAAAAATTATAAATATAAAGATGAAGGTTCTTTTTATTGTTCAAGGAGAAGGCCGCGGTCATCTGACGCAGGCCATCACGCTGGAAGAAATTCTACGGCGCAACGGTCACGAGGTAGTAGAAGTACTGGTGGGGAAGAGTAACACCCGTCGCCTGCCGGGTTTCTTTAACCGTAATATACAGGCACCTGTGAAACGTTTTCTCAGTCCGAACTTTCTGCCTACGCTTGCCAATAAGCGGGTTAGTATGTCTCGCAGTATCGCATATAATCTGATGCAGGTTCCTGCTTATATGCGTAGCATCTGTTATATTCATCGGCGTATCCATGAAACTGATGCGGACCTCGTAATCAACTTTTATGAGTTACTGACGGGCTTGACTTATCTTTTTTTCCGCCCTTCTGTACCGCAGATCAGTGTCGGCCATCAATATCTTTTCTTGCATCATGACTTTGAGTTTCCCAAAAAGAATCCCGTGAGCCTGCTGATGCTCCGCTTTTTTACACGACTCACGTGTATCGGAGCCAAAAAGAAGCTGGCCCTTTCATTCCGTCCGATGGAGACGGATGAAAAAGCGCACATACGAGTGGTGCCACCTTTATTGCGGCGTGAAGTGCTTTGTTGCGAAACTGTTGCCGGAGAGTATGTACATGGCTATATGGTTAATGCCGGATTTGGAAAAAGTATCTCCCAATGGCATGAGCAGCACCCCGAAGTGCCTTTGCACTTCTTCTGGGACAAACCGGATGAACCGGAAGTATGCAGAATGGATGAAACATTGTCATTCCATCAGTTGGATGACGAAAAAATTCCTTCGCTATATGTCGGGTTGCCGGGCGTATGCCACTACGGCAGGCTTTGAATCCGTTTGCGAGGCTATGTATCTGGGTAAGCCTTTGCTGATGGTACCGGCACACATTGAACAGGATTGTAACGCTTATGATGCGGCACGCGGCGGAGCAGGTATTATTTCCGATAATTTTGAGGTAGACCGTTTGTTGGAATTCGCCCGGAGTGAGTATCAACCCGAAGAGAATTTCCGTAGCTGGGTACGCAGTTGCGAGTGGCGGTTGCTGAACTGTATAGAAACGGTGGAAGGAATAGACTTTATAAATGATTATAAATTGATATATGAATAAGAAAAGTGATATGAAAATAAAGAAGGGGAAAATTAACTTCCCCTCTCTTTTCCTTTTTGCTGCCGCATGGGAAGCAGTAGTCTTAGTTTCTTCCGTTTGCTCTTCGGTATTTTTTTTCCGCTTCCTTTTGTTCCATTTCCGTCTCAGCTTTTTCAACCTCCACTTATTCCAGAACATAAGCTCTTTCCATCGGTTGAAGTCCTTCTTGAAAATGATGCCAATGCCTTGTGTTGTCAGATTGGTTCTTGTATAATAGCGGTCATTCGTCTCATTGTACGCTTTCAGGCGGATATCTCCGCTACGGTTCACAAGCCATTCAGCTTCAAAGTCACCTACAAAGTTCGTATTTGCCATCGGATTGTCGCGGTATCCGAAGTTACCGTTGATAAGCAGACGGTTGTTTAGTAATTGTCCCGATAGCATTCCTTCGAACTCCATATCCGTCCAGCCTTTTTCTCCGGTGCTGAGGTTGGTACCTATATTCCAGTTGTTACTATTAATAATGTTGGAAAGTGCATTGTTTAGTTGTCCTGAAAGGGTCGATGAAAGCACGGAAGTCATCATATTCGAATTTTGCGTGGCATCTACATTTTCGGGTGTATAGAATTTGCCGATACCTAACAGATAGAGGATCTGCATATTCATTTGTTCGAATCCGTAGGGATATAGTTGCGTATAAGTGCTTGTACTTCATCTCGTTCATTAGGCACTTCCAGTCCCAACTTAATGTCAGGGGAAGTGAGGTGACCTGTCAGATTCATGGTACAGTTTACCCGGATATTCGTAGGGATTCCATAGCTACTTGCATTGGGTACCAGATCATTCAATGATGCGGAATTCACCATATAGTTTGCTTGGATATCCATGGTGGCATCCAACGGAGGACCGTTGAAACTGATAGTACTTCCGTCTTTTTATTGTAAAATCCTTGCGTATCACTTCCTGCAAGCTGAATTTATAAACTCCCTGACTGATGCGGTAACTACCGAACATTTTTACATCATCGCCTTTGTTGTAAAACTCTGTGCGGATATTACCAGACCCTCGTCCACTGATGTAGTCGCCTGCAATGGGATCCATAACAATCTTCATGGTTGCATTCGGAGTAGCTTCTACAAGCAGATTTAGGCGGATATCGGTATGACTTTCTTCTTCCTGTTGTATTTCTTGTTGTGCCAGCTCATAATCAGAGGTCAAATTGATGGAGTCCAGCACAGCACGACGAGGTGTTTTATCTACATACTTGATGAATTGGGTACTGGCAGCTGAAGATACATTATCCTTTATATAAACAAAATTAGTATTTCGGTCGGTAGTCATAGCTACATCTATATTTACGCCATCTCGCGCATTTCCGGCAATCAGAGCATTGCCTGTTCCATATACCGTACCATAGAAAGGCAAGTCAAGCGATTCTTTTGTATTCATCACCAGCATATTATTTACGTCAAACTGAAAACGATATTCCAGATTCTTGAAGTGTTCATAGTGCAGGTAACCGTTTGCGTGTCCCTCGGTTGCCCTGAGGGTCGAAAATACGGTTATTATGGAAAGTCAGCCCGTTCGGCTCTATGAGAATACTGTCTTTTTTATGAAGAAAGTGGTGTTCAATACGTCTACTTTCATGGAAGCATCGCCAAGTACGCGTCCTTCCATGGTAAGCCCTTTAAATTTACCATAGAAATGTACGTTGCCACTGGCTCGTCCGTTAAATTCCGGTGTAATACTACTCATGTAGTGTTCAATAAACTTGAGATTGGTGCTGTCCGCTTCAATCTGTAAGTCGAGTGCACTTGTGGGTTTTATGGGATAGATATATCCATATACATGACTTTTGGCTATGTCTTTCTCACGAATATGTGCATCGAGATAAATTCCTTTTTTTTACTTCGTGATGCCATTCTCCATGAATATTGGCATCGCCCAATAATCCGTCGTTCAACCCAAGACTTCGGATAAACAGGTCGGTATACATAACGGGAGTTTTTAATACTCCACTGGCATAGGCTGGACCTGTAGCTTCGCCTTTGAAGTTAACCCCAAGGTTGGCTATATCGAATACATATCCTATATTAATATCTTTCAAGTCCAGGCGTACCGTGTCATTGGGTTCTTCTGAAATGACCCCATTGATGCGCAAGTGTCGGTCTTTATGGCTGAAATAGAAATCATTAATATGTATTTTCCCGGAATCTATGACTACTTGTGAGGGGTGTATTTCCCATAGAGTATCATTCAGAATGATATCTGTCTTTTGTACATCTACGACCGTTTTCAAGGGCGAAACTGCCTTACGGGAACGCTTGTTATCTCGTTCTTCGGCTTGTGCACGGAGAAAATGTGCAGTAGCAGCCAGTTTGCCACTATAGGTGACGGAACTACTGTTACCCCAATTTAGGGAAGTCTGAATAAGGTCGTCTTTGGCCTGAGCTTCCAATGCAATGTTTATTGCACCTGTCGGCTTGCGGTTATTGAAGCGCAGTCGGGCATGAATTTTGTCACCCGGATTTTCGCATAATAGCATTCCGGATTCAATGAATTTATCTCCATAACGCAGACGTGGAAAATAGCCCTCTACCCGCAAGCGTTGCGCTTTGTCATTGAAATAACCTTTTAGAGTAGAGTGTGTATAGATTTTAATGGGAACATTGAATACGGTGGACAGTAAATCCGTATTGAAGATGTTTACATCAAAATGGAAATTATTCTCGCTTTCTATGGGTTTCTTGTCCGGTAATATCAGAGCGGGAATGTATTTCCGCATGATATTCATTACACTGGCAGGCAGGGTACGATAGGAATAATCCCCCCTCGATGCTTGCATTCAGGAAATTAGAGGTTACTGTCAGTTGCTTATGAGAACTATCCCTCTGGCTGGCAGCGATTTTCAGGTTATCCAGAAAATACTCCTTATCGGGTGCAGTGAATTGCAGACTGTCGATATTGATTTCTCCATTCATTTCATCAATAGATCCACCTGTGAAGTCGGCTGTTAATTGAACTGAAAGTTCTGTATCCTCATATTTGGGGGTTAGGTGGAGTTCGTGCGGACGCACATTGCGAATGCTGGCGTGAAAGTTGAAAGTCGGTATACGGCTGACGGTATTGATATTACCGTTCAGCAGAATAGAACCATTCTCGTCATCCAATGCTACTTTTCCATTGAAACCGCCTTGTTTGTATTCTCCGTCCAGTGTGATATTTTCATAATTATAATCACTATAGTCGATGGAAGCAATCAATCCTTTCATCACAATGGAAGGGTATTGATTTTCATAGTGGCTGCCTTCAATGTCAAGATTGAAAGTTACTTTTCCCAGCTTTTCGTTATCCAGCATATTGCCCAATTCGAGTTCTTCAGTCTCTACGGCACCCGAATATGCAAAATAACCTTTTTCTTTATCTGAACTTATTTTCAAGTCTGTCTTGATGGAGCCAATGTCTGTGTATATCAAACCATAAGTTACGATGTCCGTGAAATAGCCTGATACTTCTCCATGAAATGAAATGGTGCCCAAACGTTGTAATATAGGAGGAACACTCTCGTAATTCTTACTCAAGTTGCGTACAAAAAAGCAACCCCCTTCCGGATCGGCATATAAATTGGACAGGTTACCAAATACAAATGCATCCTGAGGACGGGATAGATCTTGTAAAAGATACATCTCCTCTCAAACGGAAATGCGGTCCTCCTGTGATTGACAGGTGGGGACAGTTCAGCTGGTTAATGGTACCGTTTGTTTCTACAGCTATTTGCAGCTTTTCTTTAAAAGGAGAAAATGCGGGAACAAATGCTGCCAAATCACGAAGTACGATATCTGAAGGCAGCATACGGAACGAGAAGTGCACGTCATTAGCAAAATTGCCAAAAGCCCCCAGACTGTCATATTCCATACGTATGGTGTCCATGGCAAGTGAAGTATTGGGCAGGTCGATTGCAAAATTCTCGATATTCATCTTCTGATTATTTGCAACAACCTTTAAGCTCAGCCTCTTTAACTCAAATCCGGAATTTTCTTCTTCTATACTTAAACGTTTGATAGCAGCATTTATAGAATCATTTTGAAGTGCTTTTAAGGAGATATTGGCAATAATGTTACGTAGCTGTATGTGCTGTGCATTGAACTTTCCCGGTGTTTCTTCTGCCGACAGCACATTGTAGGACAGCTTGCCGCGCCGTATCAATAAAGAATTGATGCGGATATCCAGATTACTTTCTTTTTTGATGGTATCTTTAGAGGCAAATGCATCAAGTACGAACTGGAAATTGGGTATATCTTCCGGTGTTTTCTTTTCCAGATTGATGTTAAAACCAAATAACTGCACGTTACTGATGGAAACTTTTCCCTTGAATAGGGGCAATATATCGAATTTAGCTGAAAGACGGGATATCTTCAGCATTTCTTTATCGGACTGGTCATTCAATAATAAGTCATCAATTATGATGCGGTTTAGCAGTCCCATATTTATCCGCCCGATGGTCAATTGTGTACCCAGAACGTTAGCCAATTCGTTTGCAACCAGCACAGACATTTGTCGCTGAACGTAAGGAATGTTCAACAATAATATAGTCCCGATATACAAACTAAGTATAATACCGAGCACCCAGCGAACTGTCTTTTTTAACTTTCTGATAGGCGGTTTGTTTGAATTAGCCAACAAAAATATGAAATAATACGTTATCAATCCTACTTTTATCATTACTTTTGCAGCGTTTAAACGTAAATAACGATATGAGTACAATAATTTTAGGAATAGAAAGCTCTTGCGACGACACCTCTGCTGCCGTCATCAAAGATGGATACCTGCTATCAAACGTCGTTTCCAGTCAGGCGGTGCATGAAGCCTATGGCGGTGTAGTTCCCGAATTAGCTTCACGTGCACATCAGCAAAACATAGTTCCGGTGGTGCATGAAGCATTGAAACGCGCCGGAGTGACTAAGGAAGAATTGAGTGCAGTGGCGTTCACCAGAGGACCGGGATTGATGGGTTCTTTGTTGGTAGGTGTGTCATTTGCCAAAGGTTTTGCTCGTTCTTTAGGTATTCCTATGATTGATGTTAATCATTTGACAGGTCATGTGTTAGCTCATTTTATTAAAGCAGAAGGTGAAGAGAATGCTCAGCCTGAATTTCCTTTCCTTTGCCTGCTTGTATCGGGAGGAAATTCGCAAATTATCCTGGTAAAGGCATACAATGATATGGAGATTTTAGGGCAGACGATTGATGATGCTGCTGGAGAAGCCATCGACAAGTGTTCGAAGGTAATGGGATTGGGGTATCCCGGTGGTCCGATTATTGATAAGTTGGCCCGTCAGGGAAATCCGAAGGCATTTACTTTTAGCAAACCTCATATCCCTGGATTAGATTATAGTTTCAGCGGTTTGAAAACCTCATTCCTGTATTCTTTGCGTGACTGGATAAAGGAAGACCCCGATTTCATCGAACATCATAAGGTCGATTTGGCAGCTTCGCTTGAAGCTACCGTAGTGGATATCCTGATGGATAAGCTCCGTAAGGCTGCTAAAGAACATAAGATAAAGCAAGTAGCCGTGGCTGGTGGTGTTTCTGCTAATAATGGCTTGCGCAATGCCTTTCGTGAACATGCTGAAAAGTATGGGTGGAATATATTTATTCCCAAATTCAGCTATACGACCGGATAATGCCGCTATGATTGCGATTACAGGTTATTTCAAATATCAGGATAAAGATTTCTGTTCGATAGATGCACCGGCTTACTCACGTGTAACGTTGCAATAAAAGGAGTTTTAGAGCACTTTTCGGCCTGCACCGTACCTGGTCCGTGTCTGGTCCATACCAACTCCATACCAAGTCCAAGTGTATAGATACGGAGCAAACACGGAGTTGATACGGATTTGGTGATATGGAGAGGAAAAGTGGAACAAAATACAGAAATAATATATATAATAAGGTATATGAAGCTGGAAGAAAAGATTGGGGAGTTATTAAAATCGAAGAATTTGTCCCTTTCCACCGCAGAAAGTTGTACAGGAGGAGGTGTTGCTGCTTTAGTGACTTCTGTTCCAGGGAGCTCGGAATACTTTAACGGAGGGATTGTGGCATATTCTAATGAGGTAAAGATGTCTCTGCTCCATGTCTCTGCTGAAACTTTGGAGAAATATGGAGCTGTCAGTCGGGAGACTGTTATCGAGATGGTAAAAGGTGCGATGAAAGCGTTGAAAACAGATTGCGCTGTCGCTACATCAGGAATTGCAGGCCCCGGAGGGGGAACTGCGGAAAAGCCTGTCGGAACGGTATGGATTGCTGCTGCCTATAAAAATGAAATTGTAACATTCAGACAAGAGGGAGATGATGGAAGGGGTGGAAATGTACAAAAAGCCATTCGAAATGCTCTAATGATGCTCTGTGAGTGCTTAAAATGAAGAAAAAATGCTATCAGACAATGAATTATTTTATGAAAAACTTGTTTGGTATCGATAAAAGTACTTACTTTGCGCTCTGTTTGAAATAAGTATAGATAAAAACTATAAAAATAAGATAGAAATGTCGAAGATTTGTCAAATTACCGGAAAGAAAGCCATGATTGGCAACAATGTTTCACACTCAAAGAGAAGAACTAAGAGAACCTTTGATTTGAACTTGTTTAACAAAAGTTCTACTATGTAGAGCAAGATTGCTGGATCAGCCTTAGCATTTGTGCTAACGGTCTGCGTATTATTAATAAGAAAGGACTGGACGCTGCTTTGAACGACGCAGTAGCAAAAGGTTATTGTGATTGGAAAAGCATTAAAGTAATTGGCTAAAAAGTAGAGGAGAATACTGATTATGGCAAAGAAAGCAAAAGGTAACAGAGTACAGGTGATTCTGGAATGCACAGAACACAAAGATAGCGGTATGCCGGGAACTTCTCGTTATATCACTACTAAGAACAGAAAGAATACAACTGAAAGATTGGAATTGAAGAAGTATAATCCGATCCTGAAGAGAGTAACAGTACATAAAGAAATTAAATAATAAGTATAACCCATGGCAAAGAAAACTGTAGCAAGTTTGCACGAAGGTTCTAAAGAAGGTCGTGCTTATACAAAAGGTTATCAAGATGGTTAAGTCTCCGAAGACTGGTGCTTACATCTTTGATGAACAAATGGTATTGAACGAAAAAGTACAAGACTTTTTCAAGAAATAAGATAGTCCGTCGAAAGACGTTTGATTATAAAGTCCTCTTATCGTATTCCGGTAAGGGGATTTTTTTTTGTACTTTATCCCCGTACTTTCATTACTTTGTTATATCTTTGTAGCATAATGTATTGTACAAAAAAAAGGATAGGATATGGGATTTTTTAGTTTTTTCTCAAAGGAAAAGAAGGAAACTTTGGATAAAGGATTATCTAAGACGAAAGAAAGTGTATTCGGAAAGATTGCCCGTGCTGTGGCAGGAAAGTCGAAAGTAGATGATGAAGTGCTTGATAATCTGGAAGAAGTGCTTATTACTTCGGATGTGGGGGGTAGAGACGACGTTAAATATAATTCAACGTATAGAAAAGCGTGCCGCATCTGAAAAATATATGAATGCGCAGGAGTTGAATACTATCTTGCGCGATGAAATCGCTGCTTTGTTAACGGAAAATAATTCGGACGATGTAGATGATTTTGAAGCACCGATTGCGAAGAAACCTTACGTAATTATGGTAGTAGGGGTGAATGGCGTTGGCAAAACAACTACTATTGGTAAGTTAGCTTACCAATTCAAGAAAGCAGGTAAAAGCGTTTATTTGGGAGCGGCGGATACTTTCCGTGCAGCAGCTGTGGAACAGTTGGATATCTGGGGTGGACGTGTAGGAGTACCTGTCATAAAACAAAAGATGGGAGCTGATCCGGCTTCCGTGGCCTACGATACATTAAGCTCTGCTGTTGCTAATAATGCTGATGTGGTAATTATTGATACTGCCGGCCGCCTTCACAATAAGGTTGGCTTGATGAATGAGTTGACTAAGATTAAAAATGTAATGAAGAAAGTAGTTCCTGATGCTCCCAATGAAGTACTATTGGTGCTGGATGGTTCTACTGGGCAGAATGCGTTTGAACAGGCTAAACAATTTACGTTAGCTACGGAAGTAACCGCGATGGCTATCACTAAGCTGGATGGAACGGCGAAAGGTGGAGTTGTTATCGGCATTTCTGATCAGTTTAAGATACCTGTTAAGTATATTGGCTTGGGTGAAGGTATGGAAGATCTACAGGTGTTCCGTAAGAAAGAATTTGTTGACTCGTTGTTTGGGGAGAATGCATGAAACGGAAAACAATTGATATTATAACTTTAGGGTGCTCTAAGAATTTAGTGGATTCGGAGCATTTGATGCGCCAGCTGGAAGAAGCCGGATATCACGTGACTCATGATACGGAAAAGCCTAAAGGAGAGATTGCCGTTATCAATACTTGTGGTTTTATCGGTGATGCTAAAGAAGAGTCCATTAACATGATTTTGGAATTTGCACAGGCAAAAGAAGAAGGAAATCTGGAAAAGTTATATGTAATGGGTTGTCTTTCTGAACGCTATCTGAAAGAATTAGCGATTGAAATTCCGCAGGTGGATAAGTTTTATGGTAAATTTAACTGGGCGGAGTTATTGCAGGATCTGGGTAAAGCTTATCACAAAGAACTTCATATAGAGCGTACTCTCACTACTCCTAAGCACTATGCATACCTGAAAATATCGGAGGGATGCGACCGGAAGTGTTCGTATTGTGCTATTCCAATTATTACAGGACGGCATGTATCGCGACCGGTGGAGGAAATTTTGGATGAAGTCCGTTACCTGGTGAATAAGGGAGTAAAAGAGTTTCAGATAATTGCTCAGGAGTTGACTTACTATGGTGTGGATCTGTATAAGAAGCAAATGCTTCCTGAACTTATAGAACGTATATCTGAAATTCCCGGGGTAGAATGGATTCGTTTACATTATGCTTATCCCGCACATTTTCCTACAGATTTGTTTCGGGTGATGCGTGAGCGTTCTAATGTGTGTAAGTATATGGATATAGCTCTTCAGCATATTAGCAATCCGATGTTGGAAAAAATGCGTCGTCATGTAACTCAGGAAGAAACTTATCAACTGATAGAACAATTCCGCAAAGAAGTGCCTGGTATCCATTTGCGTACGACTTTAATGGTAGGGCATCCCGGAGAAACAGAGGCGGATTTTGAAGAGTTGAAAGAGTTTGTTCGTAAGGTGCGTTTCGATAGAATGGGGGCTTTTGCATATTCGGAAGAAGAAGGTACTTACGCGGCTGCGCATTATGCGGATGAAATACCTCAGGAAGTAAAGCAGGCGCGTTTGGATGAGTTGATGTTCATTCAACAAGGTATTTCTGCCGAATTGAGCGCTGCAAAAGTGGGGCAATCCATGAAAGTTATCATTGATCGTCTGGAAGGGGATTATTATATCGGTCGTACTGAATTTGACTCTCCTGAAGTGGATCCGGAAGTATTGATAGAGTGTGGTGAACAAACATTGCTTATTGGTAACTTTTACCAGGTAGAGATAATAAGTTCCGATGATTTCGACCTTTTTGGACAGGTTATTTAAATAATTTTCCCCGAAGAATTTGTGTATATGCGGAAGTTTTGCTAATATAGCACCGAACTTTATAAAAATAGCTGGATTTTGAATAATAAAGAATTTACTTCAGAACTGTCACGAAGATTGGGATATACCATAAAGGATACATCCGAACTTATTGCATCTTTACTGTCGGATATGACACAACAGCTGCAAGAAGGGAATATTGTTTCCGTACAAAGTTTCGGTACTTTTGAGGTAAAGAAGAAAGCGGAGCGTATCACCATCAATCCAACGACAAAGTTGCGTATGTTGGTTCCACCTAAGTTGGTGCTGACCTATAGACCCAGTACGACTCTGAAAGATAAGTTTAAGTAATGTCGTCTTTTACTCAAGTAACCTTTCATAAATATGAATGAAAAGCTGAACATACAGAATTTAATAGAAATGCTTGCCGAAAAGCATGGCATGGATAAAACGGATGCTGAGAGCTTCGTAAAAGAATTTTTTCAGTTGATTGAAGAATCATTGGAGAGCGATAAGTATGTGAAGATTAAAGGCTTGGGTACATTTAAGCTGATTGACGTGGATATAGTCGTGAAAGCGTAAATATAAACACGGGTGAACGTTTTGAAATACAAGGACATACAAAGGTTTCATTTACTCCGGAGCCAACTTTAAAAGATTTGATAAACAAACCTTTTTCGCATTTTGAAACTGTGGTATTGAACGATGAAACAGTGTTAGAAGATACGGCAATGGGGGATAATTCTGAAGAAGAGGAAAAAGAAGAAGAATTTTGTAGAGCCTGAAAGTTCTACAGTTGTTGTAGAATCGCAGGTTGTTGTTCAAGAAACGGCTGAAGTAATTGAAGAGAAAACTGAAAATGCTGAAGAAGAATTGATAGAGACAGTTGAAGAACAAGTGATTCAGACTGTTGAGGAAGTCGTGGAGGGATATATAAAAGAACAGCCGGTTTCGGAAGAAGCCCCCTCTGTTTATCAGGCTGAATCAGCGCTTTCATCCGAGGAATCAGTGGTATCGTCCAAAGAATCTAACCCAGTTGTAGTAGAATCAGTAATTTCAATGGATGAAGCCTGTGGAAGAAGAACCTGTAGAACAAAAAAGATGAAGAAGATTTAGTGCCTACTTATGAGGTCCCTGAGCCTCCATTACCTCCTGTGAATAAAGCAGATAGCTCTACCATGAAGTTTTTTATCGGAATTGTAGTACTTGTTGTATTACTGTGTGTAGGTGCTGTTACTTTTATGTATTATCCGGATTTATTGGATAGGATGTCTACGCCATCAAAAAAGAGGAAGTTGCTGATGAAAAGTAGAGAAACCAGCTGCTCCAGTCGTTCTGACGGATAGTATTACTCGAAAGATACCGCAACTGTGGTTGCGAAGAAAGATACTGTGGCAGAAGTTGTTACTCCTAAAGTTGTTGAAGAACCGAAGCCGGTTGTAAAACAGGAAACTCCTGTTGTTGCTCCTAAAAAGAGACAAAGAAGGCTGCTGCAACTCCTTTTGAGCCAGACTCTGTAAATTATAAGATTGTAGGTACGAAAACTACTTATACTATCCAAGAAGGAGAAACTCTGACAAAGGTTGCACTTCGCTTTTACGGAACTAAGGCTCTGTGGCCCTATATTGTGAAGCATAATTCGGGTGTTATAAAGAATCCCGATCATGTGCCGTATGGTACTGTAATCAAGATACCGGAGCTCGAAAAGAAATAAAAGAAAATATTGCACCCCTGCAAGTTGATAATACTTCACTTGCAGGGGTGATTTGCTATTTATCCCTGTCTGCGAATTTGAAATTCTTTTCAGAAACTATTGTTAACTACTAAACTCTATGAAAGTAGTTTAATCTAATTGTTTTTTAATAAAAATTAGTTGGTATGGTTAATTTATTCCTGTACTTTTGGGAGCGAAAAAAATAATTACCAGTAGCATACTGGAGAAATCAATGGAATTTAAACAATAAAAATAATAGTATTTATGGCTGAAACAATTGATATCCGCGAACTGAACGAGCGGATTGAAAGACAAAGTTCTTTTGTTACCAACCTTACTGCTGGTATGGACCCAGATCATTGTAGGACAAAAACATCTGGTAGAGTCATTGTTAATCGGTTTGCTGTCCGATGGACACGTATTATTAGAAGGTGTGCCCGGTTTGGCAAAGACATTAGCGATTAAGACGCTTGCCTCACTGATCGATGCACAATACAGTCGTGTACAGTTTACTCCCGATTTGCTGCCTGCCGACGTTATCGGTACAATGGTTTACAGTCAGAAAGACGAAACGTTTCAAGTAAAGAAAGGACCTGTTTTTGCCAACTTTGTTCTGGCAGATGAAATTAACCGTGCTCCGGCCAAGGTACAGAGTGCTTTGCTGGAAGCAATGCAGGAACGTCAGGTAACTATTGGTACGGAAACATTCCCGTTGCCTGAACCTTTCCTTGTACTTGCTACACAGAACCCTATCGAACAGGAAGGTACTTATCCGTTGCCTGAAGCCCAGGTAGACCGTTTCATGCTGAAAGTGGTTATCGACTATCCGAAGATGGAAGAAGAAAAACTGATTATCCGCCAGAACATCAATGGCGATAAATTCAATGTGAAGCCTATTCTGAAAGCTCAGGAGATTATTGAAGCACGTAAAGTCGTTCGTCAGGTATATCTAGATGAGAAGATTGAACGCTACATTGTTGATATTGTATTTGCCACTCGTTATCCGGAGAAATATGATCTGAAGGAACTGAAAGATATGATTGGTTTCGGTGGTTCTCCCCCGTGCCTCTATCAATCTGGCATTGGCTGCCCGTACTTATGCTTTCATCAAACGTCGTGGTTATGTGATTCCTGAAGATGTTCGTGCTGTGGCTCATGACGTATTGCGTCATCGTATCGGATTGACTTATGAAGCAGAGGCCAGCAACCTGACTTCTGACGAGATCATCAGCAAAATACTGAATAAGGTTGAAGTACCTTAATTAAGTAATCATTTTTTTAAAAGGTCTTCCGAGGCCTGTTAATAAATGGTGTGAACGTTTTTAAAGAATCTAGCCAACGTTTTTAAAAAGGAAGAACGTTGCCGGTATTTATTAACGGAATTATTTAACGATATAGATGGAAACAAGTGAACTGTTAAAAAAAGTCCGTCAGATTGAAATCAAGACGCGCGGATTATCCAACAATATCTTTGCCGGCCAGTATCATTCGGCCTTCAAGGGTAGGGGTATGGCATTTTCCGAGGTGCGCGAATATCAGTTTGGCGATGACATACGCGACATTGACTGGAACGTGACCGCTCGCTTCAATAAGCCTTACGTGAAGGTGTTCGAAGAAGAGCGCGAACTGACCGTTATGTTGCTGGTGGATGTTTCCGGTAGTTTGGAATTCGGTACGGTGAAGCAGATGAAAAAGGATATGGTGACGGAAATAGCTGCAACATTGGCTTTTTTCGGCTATACAAAACAACGATAAAATCGGGGTTATCTTTTTCTCTGACCGGATAGAGAAATTCATTCCGCCTAAGAAAGGGCGTAAGCATATCTTATATATTATTCGCGAACTGATTGACGACTTTAAAGCGGAGAGTCGAAGGACTGATATCCGGCTCGGACTGGAATATCTGACAAACGTGATGAAGCGTCGTTGTACAGCCTTCCTGTTATCCGATTTCATCGATCAGGGGAACTTTAAGAATGCAATGACTATCGCCAACCGGAAACATGATATGGTGGCTATCCAGGTGTATGACCGCAGGGTAGAGGAACTGCCGGCTATCGGTTTGATGAAAATAAAGGATGCTGAGACTGGACATGAGCAGTGGATTGATACTTCGTCGCGTGCTGTTCGTCGTGCTCATCACGACTGGTGGGTGAATAAACAGGTGGAACTGAACGAAACATTCACTAAGAGCAATGTCGATAATGTGTCGGTACGTACCGATCAGGACTATGTCAAAGCATTGATGAATTTGTTTGCGAAACGAAATTAATCGGAAAAATGAAAAAGATATCTATTTCTGATAACCCTATTGGGGATGTTGACTGGCAAGGCAGTGGCTCAGTCGGTAACAAGTAGATGCTACCATTGATTCTCTGCAAATTTATATCGGTGACCAGGCGAAGATTAAACTTCAGGTAGCCTTGGATGCCGATAAACGGGCTATTTTCCCTGTTTATACGGATACGCTGGTAAGTGGTGTGGAGATTATAGATGTTGCAAAGCCGGATACGCAGTATATAAATGATGATAAACGAATGCTGATTACGCAGGAGTATACTGTTACATCATTCGACTCGGCATTGTATTATCTGCCACCGATGGAAGTATTGGTGGATAATAAGGCATATCGTTCGAAGGCTTTGGCACTGAAGGTATATTCGATGAATGTACCATTGGATCCAGAGAATCCGGAACAATTTTTTGGTCCGAAGACAGTAATGCAACCACCTTTTGTGTGGGAAGACTGGTATGGGATTATCACCTGTGGCATATTGCTTATTCCGATTGCGTTATTACTTATCTATCTGATCATGCGTATCTGTGACAATAAACCTATCATCCGTAAGGTAATAAGGTTGAACCGAAGTTACCTCCGCATCAGATGGCGATGAAAGAAATAGAGCGTATCAAAGGGGAAAAAGTATGGCAAAGGGACAGTCGAAGGAGTATTACACGGAATTGACAGATACTTTGCGTACGTATATTAAAGAGCGTTTTGGTTTCAATGCTTTGGAAATGACCTCTTCGGAGATTATAGAAAAGCTGCTTGAAATGCAAGATAAAGAAGCTATTGCAGATTTACGTTCTCTTTTTGAGACTGCCGATTTGGTGAAGTTTGCTAAGCATAATCCGTTGATGAACGAAAATGATGCAAATCTGATCAGTGCCATCGAATTTATCAATGAAACCAAGGAGAAAGAAGTGGAGAATGCAAAACCGCAACCCACTGAAATTACCATCATTGAGAAACGTTCATTGCGTACTAAAATATTACTGGGCATAGGCATCGTAGTTTTATCGGTTGCCTTGATTGGTTCGTTCGTTTATATTGGAATGCAGTTATACAATTATTTTGCATGATAGCAGAATTTAAGGGTAACTCCAATCTTAAATTGTAAATTGTTAAATAGTAAATACAATGGTTTTTGCCAATATTGAATATTTGTTTTTGCTGCTGTTGCTTATACCTTATATAGTATGGTATATCATGAGGCGGAGGAATAATGAAGCTACACTTCAGATTTCGGATGCTCGTGTATATGCTCATACGCCGAAGAGCTATAAGAACTATTTGTTGCATGTGCCTTTTATGTTACGGATTATTGCCTTGGCATTGATTATCGTAGTGTTGGCGCGTCCTCAAACTACTAATAGCTGGCAAAATAGTGAAATTGAAGGTATAGATATTATGATGGCCATCGACGTATCTACCAGTATGCTGGCAGAGGACTTGAAACCGAATCGTCTGGAAGCTGCTAAAGATGTGGCTGCGGAGTTTATCAATGGTCGGCCCAATGATAATATCGGTATAACTTTATTTGCCGGTGAAAGTTTTACGCAATGTCCGTTGACGGTGGATCATGCAGTGCTTTTGAATCTGTTTCAAGGCATTAAGTGTGGTATTATTGAAGATGGAACAGCAGTCGGTATGGGTATTGCTAATGCAGTTACTCGCTTGAAAGATAGTAAAGCGAAGTCTAAAGTAATCATTCTGTTGACAGATGGTACAAATAATAAAGGAGATATATCTCCGCTGACTGCGGCAGAAATAGCTAAGAGTTTTGGTATCCGGGTTTATACAATTGGTGTAGGTACAAACGGAATGGCTCCGTATCCTTATCCGGTGGGTAACACTGTGCAGTATGTCAATATGCCGGTGGAGATTGATGAAAAAGACACTGACGCAGATTGCGGCTACCACAGAAGGTAATTATTTCCGTGCTACCAGTAATTCTAAGCTGAAAGAGGTATATGAGGAGATCGATAAGTTGGAGAAAACCAAGTTGAATGTGAAGGAATACAGCAAGCGCCAGGAAGAATACCGTTGGTTTGCTTTGGCGGCATTCTTGTGCGTGTTACTTGAAGTATTGCTTCGTAATTCTATTTTGAAGAAGATACCTTAAAACAATGCATTAATTGTAAATTACTAAATTGTACATAGAAAGATGTTTCGATTTGAAGAACCTACATATTTATACCTGTTGCTCCTGTTGCCTTTCTTGGCGGCTTTCTACCTGTACTCCAATTATCGGAGACGGAAAGCGATCCGCAAGTTTGGCGACCCGGTGCTAATGGCACAGTTGATGCCGGATGTATCTAAATATCGTCCGGATGTGAAGTTTTGGCTGGTGTTTGCTGCAATCGGACTGTTTGCTGTATTGCTGGCACGCCCGCAGTTTGGCTCCAAACTGGAGACTGTGAAACGTCAGGGAGTAGAGGTAATGATTGCGTTGGATATTTCTAACTCTATGTTGGCACAAGATGTACAACCCAGTCGTCTAGAGAAAGCCAAGAGACTGGTAGCACAGTTGGTTGACAAAATGGAGAATGATAAGGTAGGTATGATTGTGTTTGCCGGTGATGCCTTTACACAGTTGCCTATTACAAGCGATTATATTTCTGCCAAGATGTTTTTGGAATCTATTAATCCGTCATTGATATCCAAGCAGGGTACGGCTATCGGTGCAGCTATTAATCTGGCTACTCGCAGCTTTACCCCCCAGGAAGGAGTTGGACGTGCCGTCATCGTTATTACTGACGGTGAAAACCATGAAGGCGGAGCTGTGGAAGCTGCTAAAGCTGCTGCGGAAAAAGGTATTCAAGTTAGTGTTCTGGGTGTGGGTATGCCTGATGGTGCACCTATCCCCGTAGAAGGAACCAATGACTTCCGCCGTGACCGTGACGGAAACGTGGTTGTAACTCGCTTGAATGAGCAGATGTGTCAGGAAATAGCTCAGGCAGGAGATGGGATTTATGTGCGTGTAGACAATTCAAATGCTGCGCAAAAGGCAATTGCTCAAGAGATTAATAAAATGGCGAAAGCGGATGTGGAAACACAGGTTTTTTATACAGAGTTCAACGAACAATTCCAGGCTGTTGCATGGATTATATTGTTACTGTTGTTGGCTGAAATGCTGATTTTGGAACGTAAAAACCCGTTATTCCGTAATATCCATCTGTTTAAAAAGGAAGAAAGGTATGATGATGAGAAATAGAACTATCGGAATTATCTTGCTGCTACTGACGGCTATTTCAGTTTCTGCACAGAAAGCGGAACGAGACTATATTCGTAAGGGAAATCGTGCTTATAAAGATAGTACGTATGTAAATGCTGAAGTGAATTATCGGAAGGCTATTGATGTGAATCCAAAGTCAGCGATATCCATGTATAATCTGGGTAATACACTTATGCAACAGAATAAGTTGCAGGAGGCTATGGAGCAGTTTGTTGCTGCCACTAAAATGGAGAAAGATAAGGGTAATCTTGCTCAAATTTATCATAATATGGGAGTAATATTCCAGTCCGGTAAGGATTATGCCAAAGCTGTGGAAGCATACAAAGAGTCATTGCGTAATAATCCGAAAGATAACGAGACGCGTTATAACTTGGCTTTGGCTCAGAAAATGCTGAAAGATCAGGAACAGAATCAGCAGAATCAAGATCAGAACCAAGATCAGAATCAGGACAAAAAGGAGCAGGAAAAAGAACAAGATAAAGACAAACAAGACCAAAAAGAACAAGATCAGCAGAACCAGGGATCAACAGCAGCAACCTCCTCAGCCACAAGAAAATCAGATGTCAAAGGAAAATGCTGAACAACTTTTGAAGTCGGTGATGCAGGATGAGAAAGATGTACAGGATAAGGTGAAGAAACAGCAAGTTATCCAAGGTGGTCGTTTGGAAAAGGATTGGTAAATAATAAAAGATACGATAATATATGAGAAAATTAATTTTCTTATGGATAGCACTGGTAGTAGTCAGTCTGCAAGCTTTGGCTAATGACAAGGTGTCATTTACCGCGTCAGCTCCTGATGCTGTAGCGGTGGGCGACCAGTTCAGGGCTGGCATATACAGTGACTACACAGAAGGTGAGAGATTTCCGTGCTCCCTCTATTAAGGGATTTGACGTACTGATGGGACCCAGTCGCTCTCAGCAAAGTAGTATGCAAATAGTTAATGGGGTATCGACCTCAACCAGCAGTATTACTTTCACTTATATACTGATGGCTACTGCTGAAGGTAGTTTCACAATTCCGGGAGCTACAATTACGGCTGATGGCAATCAGATGGTTTCTAATTCTGTGCAAATCAAGGTTTTACCAGCAGATCAGGCCGGAGCAGCTTCTTCAGGCAGAGGTAATAGTAGCCAGCAGGGTAATACCAGCCGTGCTTCTTCAGGAACTTCTGTTTCCAATCAGGACCTCTTTATTTTGCCTACTATTAGTAAGACCAATGTGTATGAACAAGAAGCATTCTTGCTGACTTATAAAATTTACACTCTGGTTGACCTTCGCGGTTTTGACAATGTTAAACTTCCTGATTTTAAGGGATTTCATTCACAAGAAGTAGAACTTCCGGGTGATAGAAAATGGAGCTTGGAACATTATAAGGGACGGAATTATCAAACTACCGTTTACCGGCAATTTGTGCTGTTTCCGCAGCAGTCTGGTAATTTGACTATTGATCCGGCACGTTTTGATGCTTCTATAGCTAAAGCTACTCATGTATCTGATCCGTTTGAAGCTTTCTTTAATGGTGGCAGTAACTACATTGAAGTCAAAAAAAGACATTGATGACACCGAAACTAACTGTAGATGTGAAGCCTTTACCGGGTGATAAACCTGCTGATTTCTCCGGTGGAGTGGGAGAGTTTAGTATTTCTTCTTCCATTAATAGTACTAATGTAAAGACAAACGATGCTGTAACTATTAAACTTGTCATTTCCGGTACAGGTAATTTGAAGTTGATAGGTGATCCTGAGGTGAAATTCCCAGATGACTTTGAGGTATATGACCCTAAAGTTGATAATAAATTCAGGCTGACAAGTGCAGGACTCTCTCGGGCAGTAAGGTTATTGAATATCTGGCTATTCCGCGTAATGCCGGAACATTTAAAATACCAGCGGTGAAATTCAGCTATTTTGATATCAAATCCCGTACTTATAAGATCTTGACTACCGAAGAGTATGAATTGCATGTAGAGAAAGGTGAAGGAAATGCAGCTCAAACTATTGCTAACTTTACGAATAAAGAGGATTTGAAAGTCCTGAATGAGGATATTCGCTTCATCAAGCAAAATGATGTGACGCTTTCTCAAAAGGGAGACTTTTTCTTTGACTCTATGTTATATTGGTTGCTCTATTTAGTACCTGGCGTTGCGTTTATCATTTTCTTTATCATTTACCGTAAGCAGATATCTGCTAATGCTAATGTTGCGAAAATGCGTACGAAAAAGGCAAATAAGGTTGCTGTTAAACGTATGAAGTTAGCTGGTAAGTTGTTGGCTGAGAATAAAAAAGATGTTTTCTATGACGAAGTCTTGAAGGCTCTTTGGGGATATATAAGCGATAAATTGAATATTCCGGTTTCTCGACTTTCAAAAGATAATATTGAAGAGGAACTTCGTAAATATGGAGTGGAGGATGCTTTGATTAAAGAATTCCTGGCTGCATTGAATGATTGTGAGTTTGCACGTTTTGCTCCTCGGCGATGATAATCAGGCTATGGATAAAGTCTATTCGGCTTCATTAGCAGTAATAAGTAAAATGGAGAATTCTATTAAACATTAATTAGGAGGTTATATGATGAAAAAAATACTGTTTTTTTACTTTTGTTGGCCTATTAATGGCATTGACCTCTTCTGGACAGACTACATCGGATACATTACAACAAGCGAATGATTCGGTAACAATAGGTTCACACACTGAATTTTCAGCTGCTGTGCAAGAGAATAGTGTGACAAAAAGCAGAAGGAGATAGCGCATATGTGAAGAATGATTATGCCTCTGCTATTCAGATATATGAAGCTCTGCTGAAAGAAGGAGAAGCGGCTGAGGTATAACTATAACTTAGGAAATAGCTACTATAAGGCCGGTGATATAGCCAAAGCCATTTTAAATTATGAGCGTGCACTTTTAATACAGCCAGGCAATGCTGATATTCGGGCTAATTTGGAAATTGCTCGTGCAAAAACGATTGATAAAGTGATTCCTGTACCCGAGGTTTTCTTTGTATCTTGGACGAAATCATTGATTAATTGTTTGAGTGTGGATGCTTGGGCAAAGGTAGGCGTCGTTTGTTTCTTTTTTTGCTTGCATCTCTTTACTTCTTCTTCTTTTCCAAGCAAATCGTGTGGAAGAAAATAGGATTTATTGCAGGGATAGTATTTCTGGTATTAGTTATATTAGCGAACGTTTTTGCTTTTCAACAGAAAAATGAGCTATTAAACCGTAACAGTGCTATCGTACTAACTCCAAGTGTAACAGTACGTAGTACTCCGAGTGAAAGTGGCACCAGTTTGTTCATATTGCATGAGGGACGGAAGGTTGAAATTAAAGATAACTCCATGCGTGAATGGAAAGAAATCCGCTTAGAAGATGGTAAAGTAGGATGGGTACCTGCATCATCTGTTGAAGTTATCTGATAGATGTAATTATTTCATAATAAGATAGTTAATAATAGAAAGAAGCCTGTTGAAAGGGAAAATACAAATCTCCTTTTGACAGGCTTCTTTATTTTAGTAAAAAAGATACCGAAATAGTTTGTTTTATCTTTTTTTTTTTCCTTAAGTTTATAGCGTGATAAGTGAAACTCACAGAGTTATTAACCATTAAATTTATAAATATGAGAACAATAACATTTAATGAACTTCGCAGAATTAAAGATTCATTACCTACTGGTAGTATGCATAGAATAGCCGATGAGCTCGGATTGAACGTTGATACGGTTAGAAATTTTTTGGCGGTCACAATTTTAAGGAGGGTAAGAGTGTTGGGATACATTTAGAGCCTGGTCCAGATGGTGGTTTGGTTATGTTGGATGATACTACCGTCCTTGATAGGAGCTCTAAAAATTCTAGATGAAATAAATGCCAGTGCTGAGCCTGTTCGAGCTTAAGAAAAGAAAGTTATAAATGAATCCCAATTGATAGACAAACAATTGGGATTTCTTATTTGTTTATAAAGTAAAAACAGTTGATTATGGAAGACAAATTAGTAACTCTAGCAATTCTGACATATACCAAAGCTCAGATTCTAAAGAATGTGCTTGAAAATGAAGGTATTGAAACCTATATTCATAATGTAAATCAAATACAACCTGTAGTGTCTTCAGGTGTGCGCTTACGTATAAGAGAAAGCGATTTACCGCGTGCATTGAAGATTACTGAGAGCTCTGCTTGGCTTTCTGAAGAGGTAGTGGGAGGGAAGTCACCCAAAGTAGAAAAGGAGAGTAACAAGGTCTTAATTCCCGTAGACTTTTCTAATTATTCAATGAAAGCATGTGAGTTTGGTTTTAATTTTGCTCAGAATATGGGAGCGGAAGTTGTGCTGCTTCATGTTTATTTTTACACCAATCTATACCACATCATTGCCTTATGGAGATGTTTTTAATTATCAGCTTACAGACGATGAAAATGTAAAAAACATATTACAAAAAGTTCATGCAGACTTAAATACTTTATCTGATAAGGTAAAAGCAAAAGTAGCTTCAGGAGAGTTTCCGAATGTAAAATATAGTTGTGTATTGCGTGAAGGTATTCCAGAAGAGGAAATTCTTCGTTATTCGAAGGAGTATCGGCCACGTATTGTGATTATGGGGACTCGTGGTAAAAATCAAAAAGATATAGATTTAATTGGTAGTGTAACTGCTGAGGTAATTGAACGAAGTCGCGTACCAGTTTTAGCCATTCCGGAGAATACTCCATTTAGACAGCTAGCAGAAGCTAAACGTATTGCATTTATCACCAATTTTGATCAACGAGATTTAATTGCATTCGATTCTTTGATTGCCGCTTTAAAGCCATTTCATTTCTCTGTATCTTTGATTCATTTGTCAGATGTTGTAAGGACACTTGGAATGAAATTAAATTAGGTGGTATTAAGGAATATTTTCAAAAACAGTATCCGGACACGAAATTCATTATGATGTCGTGATGAATGATGATTTCTTGAATAGCTTAGATAATTACATAAAAACTAATCATATTGATATAATTACGTTGACTACTTATAAACGCAATATATTCTCTCGCTTATTTAATCCAGGTATTGCTCGGAAAATGATTTTTCATTCCGATACACCGCTGTTAGTTATTTATGGGCGTCCAAGCTAAAATAAATAACGCAAGCATTTTGAATTAATAATCGGTATTATGGCATTATTTTATAGGGGAAATCCCTAAAAAATAATAGGGATTTCCCTACCGCTGTAGTAAATCCCTATTATGAAAGTGAATATTGTAATTATATTTACATTAATATTGTTATTATGACATTGTTGCGCCGCCTATTGCACCCGCGATTGCAGACAGTATATTAATTGCTATCTGTATTACTCTTTTCCAAAATGCAGATTTAGCCATTATGTAAACTGAATGTATACGCCATCTTTAAGTTTAATGCATGATGCGTCTTCTGCTTCCCCCAGCGGGTCACCATCGACTGTGAATGAAATTGAATTGTCAGTTACTTCCAATCCTTTAGTAGATACGCCTGTAGCTACAGACCCGTCTGCTTTTTGGAAAGCGATTGCAACAACACCCAAACCGATTTCTGTTCCTGTTACTTTCCAATTTGTTGACGCAAGTTCAGCGACTGTTATAGCTCTACCGCCTGCTGTTTCAGCCATTATTGCGGGAATGTTTTTTCCTTCTGAGGTTACTTTTTAGATCAGAAACAGGAGCTACAGGATTATCGGATGATTTCCATTCACCTGTTAAGTATTTGCTTTCGTAGCCAGTTCTTTTTTACGCGATAAATAGAATCTGGATGTGCTGTGGCATAAGTGGTAATTGCGGTATTGATTGCTGAGATCGTTGCAGATTCCGCGGTTGGAATTAATCCAGCTATGGCAGTTTCCAAGCCTGTTTTGTTTAATTTGTAAAAGTAATTTCCTTGACTGCCAAACTTACTTTTATCGAACGACACGTTGATATCTGCGCGGTGAGCACCGATAAACATGGAGATAAGTTTGAAGCGTGCTTCAAATTCTGTCATACCGTCGCCTCTTGTTATAGGGCGAGGACTTACTTTCTCTGATACAATGGTTCTACCTCGGACGGTGCGGAACGTTAAGTTCCCGGCTGATTTTCGTCCTTTTCCTATAGCCAAACTTCTGATTATTGCCATATATAGATGATTCTTCGGGGAAAGCAGTATATTCCTGTGTCCGAAGTACGGCAAAGGTGCAAATTATAACGGTGCCGACCAAATGCCATCCATGTGCTTACAGTGTAGTGAGATGGTGACAATATGATATTATTATTGCATGTTTCGTTTCTTTTTGTAAACTATGAATGGAGTAGCAGGTTTAGTATTATTAACTTGTTTAACTTTTATTGCATACTTAAGTAGCGGCGTGGCGTAGCCCGCCGCGTAGAAATCTGCCTGTGAAAAGCCGTAGTTCGGGAGAATGAGGCAGCGGAAGCACACACAGGACGTAAGCCGCGCAGCGGCTACAAGTGCTGTCCTCGGAAACGCGACCCTTGGCGGGGGAGCGTAGCGGGGGGAACCCCCTGAGAAATATTAGTATGTTGGGATGTCCGCTGTCCCTGCCACGCGAGGGCGGGAACCCCACAAGGCAGCGCGGTAGGGCAGCGGCTTGAGGGGTAGGGGTCCCCGCAAGAGAGAGCTGCCCGGTTACGGAGTATTATTTTCCCGCGCGGGGGCTTGCAGGACGGGGGTGCTTGAAGGCACCCCCAGGACTGCAAGCCGTGAAACTTCCAAAGTAAACGGATGTTCCATCTGATTTACCTTAATAGGGGGACGCGCTGTGCGCGGGGGGCTTTGCCCCCTGAATGAAAGATCAAAGCTGCCACTCGTGCCGAATGGATGGGGGCACCGACGCGGGGGAAGGCTGCAAGACCCCCCGCAGGAGGCGCGCCCAAATTGCATGCACAAGGTAGATCAGATCAGATTGAAGTAGTGTAATATGGCGTATAAGATCAGGCTGAGTATGGCTACTACAATCTTATCCGAAGTTGCGGAGATCAGCTTTTTCAGGTAGTTTGTATGATAGTCGTTATCTTTATAATAATGATAATTTTTCTTATGATTTCTTCTAATTTTCATGCTTGCAAAGTTAATACTTTATTGGTTCGGTTGTTCGGAAATGTCGGATAAATGGCAGTGAGGGTAGAACAGAAGCAAAATAGGGGTGGTACTACTTTACCACCCCGGGAGCTATGCAGTTGGATGTGTTAGCGGGTTGGAGGTAGGCGGCTGAATATATCAGTTTCATCGGGCAACTGGATACAGACATAACGCCATATTCGCCAAGCCCGCAGAATGTACGGAGCATGGAGGTAAAAGGAATAGAACGTATCCCCCAAGATGGTTTCTTGGCTTGTATGGTAGGGGATTCTGGCGACTGACAGATGTTTCTTATATAGCATCATGCGGCGGGGTGATTCGGTTATTATTGTTTTCATTGTGATGGGGTTATTGATTAATAGTCCTCGCTTCGCTGCGGGGTGATACGGTGAGAAAACATTGCGTGGTTGCACGTCAACGCAGCATTTTCAACAGGTTTTCCTGTGGAATTCCGTCAAAGCGTTTACAGTATTCTTTTATATTGACAAAGCACCACGGTATAAGCGATTGCAGCGATTCTTCAAAGTGAATGTAGCGCGACATGTATGCCATTCGTTTAAATATACGTCTAAAGTTGGCATCATGCAGCCATATCTCAGCTACTACTGACGGAGACATACCAGTAACCATGTTATTAATATCGACCGCCTGAATAACGATATAGTTTCGATATTCATAATAATCAACAAATGGTGCATACGGATTGTTTTTTTCACGATCCTTATAATCTGATCTGTATTTATATATTTCATAATGTTGTTTTTAGTAAAAAAGAAATGTTCGTTATCACGACGAAAAAACCGATAGCCCAAGTATAGGGCTATCAGGATAAGTACTATCTCAATCATGGCTGTTCGATTTTTTACGTCTTAATTCTTCGAATACATGAATCTGAGTGAGAGTTAATCTTAATAGATAATCTGAGTCAACGATTGATTCTGTGTACTTTCTCATAATGTTCACAGAATCGCATAGATGACCTAACAGAGCGTCCAAGTCTTCAACGCTCATAGCGGCAATTAGAAGTTTGTCTGAATCTTTCATAATTTTCTTTTTTTAATGATTAATAATAAATTTATTTTACAGGAAGCATACACTGCGCAGCCCCCATTTTTTTTTCTTTTCTTTTTCTGAACATTTCTTTGAGATAAGACGGATACTGGGAAAGGAATTTTTTCAGGAATACTCTTTTTATTGATACCATAGAGCCAATTTATTGGCGGTAAAAAGATAAGATATAATAAATCCAATAAAAAGGAAGATTCCTGAAAAATAGTGCAACGATCCTTTCCCAGTATCAGGCTTATCTCTTTCTTTGTGCAGAAAAAGGGAAGAAAAAAAAATTGTGTCCAACATACCAGAGTATTATTATTATCTGTATAATCGCTCCGCGCTTCGCTTGGGGTGATACGGTGAGAAAACATTGCGTAGTTGCACGTACCTGTGCGATTACCATATAAAGTCTGGCGGTGTGAGGTCGGGCACTTCTTTGTATATTTCTTTGATTTCGTCAAAAGTAACGGGTGGGTATTCAAAGAATAGATCGTATAGATGATCGGGGGATATGCTGCGGCGTGCCTGTGCAGCCGTTTCTAGCGCACCGAAATACACCAAGTCTTCGTGATTGATGAAGCGTTGTCCGTAGAGGTTGTTTAGGTATTGTGTATATCGCTGGGCATGTAGTGTTTGTGTTTTCTTTCCTTGTAGTTCTTGTAGAAATTCCATAGCTGAAAGTAATCCAAGCCTGCGCGGTTCGGATAGGTCGGTATATTCACGGGAAAGTTTCTGTAGCTTATTGTAGCATATCTTTTCCATTCGTCCTGTATCGGCGGCGGACGAACAATAGTAGGGCTTTGAGGTTATCAAGGGGGCAGATTCAAACAGTTGTAGCTTTTTGTAATTGCGGGTTTGTTTCTGACCTGTATTTATTCGGAAATCGAATACTTTGGCGGCATATATGTAAAACAATTTGCTTATTTGCGGTGCGTGTTCAAGATAGAGGGGGGAGAGTCGGAAAATTTCACCTGTAGACATGTTCAGTACGTCCGTACCTTCGCACTTGATGGAGATTTCGAAACGCCATACGCTTTTTTTTACATATTCTGAAAGCCCGTCATTTTCCGTTTTACGTTTTTTTTCTTTGGGCGTCAGACGGTTAAATTTGTCTGTGTCTATTTCGTATTCGATTCCGTTTTCTTTCCACATTTTGCGTATCCACGGTTTATCCTTTACTTCGATTAGTTCTTGTGTTTTATCGTACAGGTAGGCACCGATTTTTGAGTTTGGAGAACCCCAACGAATTGAGTTTAAGGATGTTACAGATGTGTTACTTCTTGTTCCGTGTAGGGTAAAACGTGAGCTTCCGTTGCGAATGATATGACCCGGTTGGAGGGGTTCGGCAGCAATGAATTGGCGAATGAATCGGGAGGGATTGCGACCGTCATGGAGAGTGTTACAGTCATAACAGAGGTCTAAACGGGTGATTCCTTTGTAGTTCATTGATAGTGCTTCCTGAATGGCATATAGAATTGATATGTATTGACCGCAATAAAGTATTCGGTTTGATAGTTTTACGCATGTGGCGCGAGGATGAATGACGGATGTTCGCGGGGTTTGCTGAATAGTGGCGGCTGGATGACTTTTTTGTAATATACGGTAAATACATCTTTAAATTGTGACGTTTCGTGATTTTCTTTTTTAACAGAGAAATTATAACCACGTGAAGAATAACAACCTTCGA